>JAANMY010000059.1_pt1 | contig 127492 bp, 99 predicted proteins | sample 7279691 | NCBI WGS metagenome assembly JAANMY01 (sample SAMN14094543, study PRJNA606508) | bioreactor metagenome | isolation source: A lab-scale SPAN reactor treating ammonium-rich wastewater day 388 | place: Ireland: Galway | collected 2018-02-07
GGCCGACGCCGTGGTGGATCTATTTCGGCCTGATTGGCGGGGGCTGCCTGGTCGGCTTCGTCCTGATCGGCGTCTTCCTCCGCCGCCGATACGGTGCGAGTTGAAACAGGCAGGCATGGTCTTGCAGGGCGTGGTGAAGTCGTTTACTCTTTTTGGTAAGGAGGGTCGAGTGATGAAGCGCTGTTTGGAAAACGTGCAAGGGGTGCTGCTGGGGGCGATGATCTTCTTTTTGGGGTTGAGCGTTGGCCATGCCGCAGAACAGCCTCCTGGCGGATGAGGGGACTGGTGAAGCGTCGGTTGCGCCATGTGCAGGAGCATTAATATGCAATACTACATGCGCTGCAAGAGCCACAATCTGCTGGTGGCCGCCTATACCTCCATTTCAGACAGGCAATAATCACGGTTGCGACGCTGTGCCGCCGCCTGGAAATACCTGTAGTGGGTGTTATTGCCTTTCAATCAATGGGCAAACTATTCTTGATATTACCCCGCCATGCCGTTGTACGCCTTAAAACGATGTCTGAGAGGGGTGTTAACTATGAACTTTAAAGGTGTGTTCTTTCTAATGATAGTACTGCAGATGATGGTGATCTCAACTTCATCAGGTGCTAATGGAAAATTAGATAATGAACATGAGATTATTCATACATTAAGGGAGCAGTGGTTGCTTCTTGAGAAAACGAACCTGTTCCCAATAAATAGGAGCCATAAGCGGAAAAAAGCTGCAGATAAACTTATTGCTGATGTCGCAGTTGAGCTCCAGGCTTATAAACAGAATCGACTAGTCATCATCAGGTCGCTCATACCGTGGGCGAAAGCTCAGGGTGCTAATGGCATTAAAGAAACAGCCTACGGACTAAACAGTCAATATGCATTCACGATCTCCAGAAAAAGTAGAACAGAGCCATGGGTCTTTGAGCAATATGAACTCAAAAATGTCGACGGCGAATGTCCTCGATATACCCAGATATTCCGTATCCAGGCAGAGGGCTTTTCCCAACTTACAAGAATCGGGTATTACCCTGGAATTCAGCTATTAGAACAGAAAAAATTTGTCATTAAAAATGTCAACAAGACAGTGGATGGAAAAATAGTAATCCATTTCGACAATGTCCATCCATTTATGGAAGAACCATTTTATCCTATACAAAGTGGATTCTTTGAAGTCGATCCTAAGAACCACTATTGTATAACGCGTTATGAAGTCCTTCTGCATGGCAGTGATGGAATATCGATGTTGACCGGAAGAAATGAATTCAGCACACATCATTCTGGTAAGCCGGTTCCTGTATCTGCTAAGGAAAATCAAATAATGCGTGGAAATAATCCGCCCGATCTGACAGCCGCACTTGGTGGTAACAAAATCGAAACCGAAATAGCTTACGAAGTAAACGAAAATGCTGTATTGAACGAAAGCGATTTCACATTAACCGCCTTCGGTTTGCCCGAACCACCTGGCATCACCTGGGAGCGGCCGACGCCGTGGTGGATCTATTTCGGCCTGATCGGCGGGGGCTGCCTGGTCGGCTTCGTCCTGATCGGCGTCTTCCTCCGCCGCCGGTATGGTGCGAGTTGAAGCCGCCGCGCCTCATTCTATTTAGCCCCCGGTTGATCACTGGGGGCTAAATATCAAGCGGTGAATTACCGAGAGCTGCAGATCACGATTCGGATTGATTGCGCGGATGCTCCAATACGCTTGGGGTTAGCTATTCAATTTTCACCGGAGCGTGTGCAACCCGGTGCTGGGGGTATCCGAGGCGTGCTGCGCCCCCGCGCTGGCGCTTGGGGCTTGAAATGCGTTTTTCACGTAAACGCGTTTGGGGTGGATTGGTCGGGAGACCCATCTACAACAGAGGTCGTTCCAAGGAGGGGCTTGGTCTATCCTGCACCGATGCACCCAGGCTCTATCAGGCAAGCGGGTTCGCTCCTCTTTCCTGCTTGACCCCCCCGTGTCCCTCGTCAACAATGAATTGAACCAGGCTCCGAGCCTCCAGCCAGCACGACCACGGGCAGGGAAGGAAAGTGCATGTCCACCATCTTGAGGCCGCGGCTGCGGTCCACGATCCAGGCCACCTTCGACCCGGAAGATCAGGACTTCATCTTGCTCTACGATGCCTCGCGGATGACGCGGAACATCTTCCGCGTTCGCAAGGAGGCCATCGTTCTCCTCGAGTTGTTCGACGGCACGCGCACGCTGGAGGAAATGACCACCTGGGTGGCGGAGCAGGGGGATGATTCACCGGACGCGGTCACCTATCTGGCCGAGTTGACGGCCAAGCTGGAGCAGGCGCTGTTCCTCGAAAGCCCCAAGCTGCAGTCCATCTTTTCCAAGTTCCTCGCTTCGCCGGTGCGAGAGCCTAGCTGCATTGGGTCGTATCCGGGCGATCCGGAGGAATTGGAAAAGGTCCTCGATCGTCTCTTTGACGCGCCGACGGGCAGCGGCAGAATCAATCCTTTCTCGACGCCGGATGGGCGTTTGCGGGCCGCCTTGATCCCGCACATCGACTATGGCCGGGGGGGAACGACCTACACGTGGGGCTTCAAAGAAGTTGTCGAACGGAGCGATGCCGATCTCTTCGTGATCCTGGCCACGAGCCACTACAGCCGGCAGCGCTTCATCCTCACGGCCAAGGATTTCAAGACGCCGTTGGGGGTGGCTCATACCGACCAGGCCTTTGTGAAGCAGGTCGCGGACGTTTATGGACCGGCCGTTTTCGATGATGAATTGGCTCATATTCCGGAACATTCGATCGAGCTGCACGTCGTGTTCCTGCAGCACGTCTTGCGCCACCGGCCGTTCCGCATCGTGCCGCTCCTGGTCGGTTCGTTCCACGACAGCATTGCCCATCAGCATCTGCCGGAGGAGAAGGCGGACGTTTACTTGATGATCCAAGCCCTGAAGAAAGCGGAAGCGGCGGCCACCGCGAGCGGGGCGAAGATTTGCTATCTCATTTCAGGCGATCTGGCGCACATTGGCCCGAAGTTTGACGATCCGCGGCCCGTGGATGAACCCTGGCTCGTCTACAGCAAGGAGCGAGACCAAAAACTGCTCGAACGCCTCGCGGCGGTGGATCGGGCGGGCTTCTTCAAATTGCTGGCCGAGGAAAAGGACGAACGGCGCATCTGCGGTTTTCCACCCGCCTATTTGGCTATGGCCGTGTCGGAGCCGCGCTCGGCCAAGGTGCTGGCCTATGACCAGTATGCCGAGCGGATCAACGGATTTGAAAGCGTCAGCTTCGCCAGCGTGGCCTTTTATCGTTGAGGGTGACTCCTTCCTTTCAGGCGATGGTCAACCATGCAGAGCGGCCTTCGAGGTTGGCGATGGGGCTTGGGACTGATGGCCGCGGGTTTGTTCGCGGGGGTAGGCCAACTGATCTCGGCTCCGCCCCGAACCGTCACGGGCATCGTGACGCACGATCTTGGTCCCGCAAGTCACGCCCGCGTGCGGTTCAAGGCCACCAAGGTCAGCGGCGTTGCAGATGCGCAGGGCCGCTTCAGCCTGGTCGGCGACGGCCAACGGATCACTGCTTGGCTGGATGGGTATTTCATCGCGGGACAAACCGTGCCTCCTGGAGAAGCTCACGTCCGACTGGCATTGCATCCGTTGCCCTCCGAGGATCATCCAGATTATGCCTGGGTGGACCCGCGTCCCGATGCCGCCCGAGAACATGCCTGCGCCAACTGTCACGCCGAGATATTCAAGGAGTGGAGCGCGAGTGCCCATGCCCGCGGACCTTTACAGAAACATTTCCAGAGTTTTTATGCGGGGATCGATTACGCTGGCCAGCCGGATCGGGGCTGGAGTTTGCTCAAGGAGCATCCCGAAGGCGCGGGGGTATGTGCTGCCTGTCATGCCCCGACGGTAGATTTCCTCGACGAAGCCTTCACGGACTTGAGGCGCGTCCAGGGCGTGTCGGTCTTGGGCATTCATTGCGACTATTGTCACAAGATTGCCGATACATCGCTGGAGAAGCTGGGCCTTGAACATGGCCGACTGGCTCACCGCTTGCTTCGACCCAAGGACGGTCAGCTTTTCTTCGGACCCCTGGACGACGTGGATCGAGGCGAGGATACCTATTCGCCAATCTATCGGGAGAGCCGATACTGCGCTTCATGTCATGAGGGGACGGTCTTGGGCACCAAGGTCTATACGACCTACTCGGAATGGCTCGCCAGCCCCGCGAGCCGCAAGGGGCAGAGTTGTCAGTCCTGCCACATGGCCCCGTCGGGACGGATGACGAACTTTGCCCCCGGCCATGGCGGCGTGGAGCGCGATCCGCTGACCCTGGCGACGCATGGCACACCGGGGAGCGACGTCGCGACCCTCAAGAGTTGTCTGTCGCTGGAAGTGCAGATCGAGCGCAAAGAGGGACAGGTGACTCTGACGACCACGACCCTGGCGAAGAACGTCGGCCATCGCGTGCCCACCGGGTTTGTCGATCGGCATCTGTTGTTGATCGTGGACGCCGTGGATGATCAGGGGCATGCCGTGGCAGCGCTTACCGGTCCGACCCTCCCGGCAGCAGCAGGCACTGAGAATCACCAAAAGGGTGCCTATGCAGGCATGTCCGGTTGGTACATGGGCAGACGCCTGGCCGGCCCGGAGGGCTTTTGGCCGGTCCCATTTTGGCGGATGGATTGCGAACTGGAGGACACGCGGCTGCATCCTGAACGGCCCGACCGCCGCGTATGGACTTTCCCCTTGAGCGCGAGAGAATGCAAGGTACTTTTGCTTTACCGTCGCTTTTATCATCAGCAAGCGGAACACAAACATTTGCCTGATAACGATTTATTGCTGCATGAACATTGCGTGACCGTTCCAATCCGATGATCGTGCATGGCTGGATCATTCGTTACGGTTGCTAGGATCGCTGCCCTGGCAGGGGGGGAGTGAGTTAATAATTCGATGGAATTTCTAGAACTCCCCCCAAGCGTGACCTAAAATAACAGTTGCAAGGGGCAGGAAGCCGTCCTGCGCGCTGCGCGGGGTTCTGTAGGATGGCGACTTTCAGAAGATCGGATCCAATCGGCATGGCTGCTCCCGTCACGAGTGATGAATTGATCGATCTGTTGCACCGCAGCGACTTGATCGAAAGTTCGCGCATCGACGACTACGTTCGCCACCTGCAATCCACGGAGCAATGGCCCAGCGAGGCGAACAAGCTCGGCACCAAACTGGTCAACGACGGCCTCGTCACCTTTTTTCAAGCGGCGCAACTGCTCAAGGGTCGCTATCGGGGTTTCACGCTCGGCCATTACAAGGTGCTGGAGGCCATCGGCTCGGGGGGCATGGCCAACGTTTATTTGTGCGAACATGTGACCATGAAGAATCGGGTGGCGGTCAAGGTCGTTCCCAAGGAACGCACCCGCCAAGGTTCCTTCCTGGCCCGCTTTCAGCGTGAAGCCAGGGCCATCGCCAGTCTCAATCACCCCAACATCGTTCGCGCCTACGACCTTGATCAAGACGGCCAGTTTTACTACCTGGTCATGGAGTTCATCGACGGGATCAATCTGCAGCGGCTCGTGAAGCGGCGCGGCCCCTTGAGCGTCATCCGCGCGGCCCATTACATCTCCCAGGCCGCGCAAGGTTTACAGTATTTATTCGAATGCCATTTGGTCCACCGCGACGTCAAACCCAGCAACATCATGGTGGATCGGGCGGGCCAGATCAAATTGTTGGACTTTGGCCTGACGCGCTTCACCGATGACGAGACCGAGCAGCTCACGCAAATGTTCGATCCGAACAAGGTCATGGGCACGGCGGATTATCTCTCGCCCGAACAGGCCCTGCGGATGCACCAGGCGGATATCCGCAGCGACATCTACAGCTTGGGCGTCTCCGCCTACTTTTTCCTGACGGGCACCTCGCCCTTTGAAAATGCCACGGATGAGGAAAAGGTGCACATGCACCAGTTCGAGGAACCTGTCCCCTTGAATCAATTGCGCAAGGATTTGCCCGCCGGCATGGTGGCGGTCATCAAGAAGATGATGGCCAAGGATCCCGAACAGCGGTATCAAACGCCGGCCCAAGTCGTCCAGGCCCTGTCCCCCTGGACCAAGAATCCCATTCCGCCGCCGTCGGAGGCCGATATCCCGCCGATGAGCCTGGCGGCGCGAATGCCCGCGGCGTCCACCACCGGGAGCAGCGCCAACATTCGCCTGCCGAGCATGCCCACGTTTCGCGGGAGCCAGGCTTCCATTCAATTACCGCCAAAGCCTCCTCCGCCGGCCATCCCGCCGCGGCCGCAGCCGCTCCGTCCGAATGCCGTGCCGCCGCAGCGGCGTGCTCCAGTCTCGCCGCCGCCGATCCATCGCCATGATTTTGAAACCAAGGATTCGAACCTGTCCTCGGATGTCACGGTGATCACGCCACGATCCGGGGAATCAATCAACTGGCTCAACCGTTATCTCTTTTGGATTATTGGCGTCAGCATCCTGCTGGGCATGGGTTTTACCTTTCTCATGGTCTGGCTTTTTCTCCTCTAAACCGCCTCCTACTGCCAAAAACAAACCAGACTTTTTGCGTGCTTTCATGCCATCGACCCGGCCGCTCGTTTTTCTGAGGAGCTGCAATCCGAGCCAGCGGCAAATGCATCCCCCCACGAGATAATAGCCGCCCACGACGCCGAGCATGGTCAGGATCGTCGAATCGGAGTGCCGGCGGAAATAACGGAGGCATTGCTTGGCCAGTTCCGAGTCGGTCCATGCTGCATACTGTTGGAACAAAGGCGAGATCATGGATAACATCTCGGACAGGTTCATCGAGGTTTCCAACATCAGGAACGTCAGAAAAATCAACATGAACAAGGGGACCGTGATGAGCATGCCAATGCCCGCATACCCCACGGTAAGCCAAACGACTTTGACCATGCGCGGGGAAAACAGCTTGACGTAAATCAGGACGAGCACGAGCAACAGGGCTGGAACCCAAATCCATTCCAAGGCGTCAGCCAGGACGATTAGGGCCAAGATCGGCGTCGTTCCCACGTTGAAGAAATGGAAAGTGGACATGATCAGCAGCGGCGCCGCCGCCAAGACGCCGACGATGATCGTGGTGGACAAATAAGCGCGCATGCTGCTCCCGGTGAGCAAACCCATGAAGAGTCCCAGCATGGTGGCAAAGAAAAAATGACAGGCCACGCATAACGTGTTGACGATGAAGGAAGTAATGCTGATGAGCTGAAACAGCAAGCCGAGAAGGAAAAGGGGAACGAAAAACCACAAATAGGTCAGAAAGAGTTGTGCTCCGCCCATAGCCTTGGCGTTGTGGATTTCCTGGAGCTTCCAGGGCGCGGCGATCAGGGAAACCCACGTATCTTGTTCTTTTTCTTGAGGAAACGCGCCGGCCGCGCGCAATGCGACGCGAAGATAGAAAAGCCCAAAGAGGACGGCGCTAGCGATGCGAAATTCATGGATAAGGTCATTCATTTCCTTCGCCCGCAAGCTGGGAAAGGGGACGTCGGCCAGGAGGAGGGACCCATTGAGGATTTCTTGCAAGTAGTCGAAGTGCATCACGCTCCAACCCGTCGCCAGCACGATGGCCAAGACGGCCAAGAGGCGGTTGACCCCCGGCCTTTTTTGCGTGGCCCACTCCTTCCAAAAGAGCGCTTTATCCCAGACCCGGCCGCGCCGGCGCTGCGGCGCCGCCTCCCGACGCGGCGCGGCGCGCGGCCGCAGGAATTGCTCCCGAAGCCGGCGCGTGGCGATCATGAGCAGCGACAGGGAAACCAAGGACAGACTGGCGACGTTCCACATGATGATCGACGCGATGTCCATGCCGGTAGTGGGTTGATACTCAAAAGCCTCGGCGATTAAATAAAAGGCTCCGAGGGGATTGCAGATGGAGACCATTCTCATCCAGCTATCCAGCTGGATCACATCCAACCAAGATGGCCTGAGGCTCGCGAGCCAGCCCCATCGCCCCATGCCAAAGGGGATAAACCAGAGCGCCATGAAGCAGATCAAGCAGACGTAAGTGCGCACGATGGCGTCTCGCGGCCGGGTGGCATTCACGGAAAAATAAAGGCTGAGGGAGCCGACGGCGAGCAAGCCGACCAAATGGATGGGCAGCATGCAGAGCAGCAACAAGGGATCGATGCCACCCACCCATTGCATCATGGCGATGACCGGCACCGTGCCCAGCATCAACAGAATCAGGTAGGTGAATCGGGCCAACAACTTGCCCATGATGATTTCGCGATTCGCGAGTTGCGTTGTGAGCAAGTCGTCCAGCGTCTTGCGGTTCTTTTCCTCGGCGATGCTGCCCGCGATCAGGGCGGGAGTGACGACGATGACGAGCAGAGCCTGCAGGATCAAGTAGAAGTTGAGAAAATAGAACCCGAAGCGATGGAGGTTGCGTTGAATATAGGCGTTCTGTAAATAGGCGGCTTCGCCGACGAAATAAACCCGTCCTTGCACGGCCAGAACATTGCTCGCTTCCAAGGTGAGCTTTTCAAGAAAGCTGTGATAGCTCCAAAAGAGGATGATGAGGAGGGCCACAACGAACAGCCAGCGCAGAAAAAAAAGGCGGCTACGCCGACCTAAACGCAGAAGATCATAGCGAAAGACGGGACCAAACCAGTGCATAGGCAAACCTTGAGTCAATTCATTGATGTGAACATCATGGCAAGAGCGTAACGGCTAGACAATAATCAGACTAGTAAAAATCGCATCGGGCAAGCTTGGCACATTTGCCGCAACAGTGGCCAAAACGCGAAGTGAAAAGGTATAGGGGTGAGTTGCAAGAGAAGGATCGTGCGGATTTTGCAAGCCCATTTGGCCGCAGCCACGGCACTATAATCACGCAGGACGTCTTACTCAATTAACCCAGCATATCCGGACTGCGGAAATTCTACAATCATTTTCCATCGCCTATTTTATCGTTGACACACCATCGTCAAATTCTTAGGATTTAACGCATCCACGCGAGGTTCGCCAGTTTAACTGGTTTTACTTTCGCCATCAAGCGTTGCGCGGGGCACGCTGATTTACTTTGATGAGGGTTGGTGAAATTCGAACGAGGAGGAGAGCTCAAGAATGTTCAGCATGTTGTTGGTCATGACCCTGAGCACGGGCGCCGTTGCCCCTGCTTACAACTGCAATGGTTGTGCGGCTGCTTGCACCGCGAAGTGCAGCGGCTGGAGCTGCCGTGGCTGCAGTTCGAGCTGCCATGGTGGTTTCCGTTTGTTCAATCGTCGATGCAGCAGTTGCAATGGCTGCAGCGTTGCCTGCAATGGCTGCAGCAAGGGTTGCAGCACGGCTTGCAATGGCTGCGCTTCGAGCTGCCACGGCCGTTTTCGTCTGTTCAGCCGCCGCTGCAATGGCTGCACCTGGGCTTGCCATGGCTGCACGGCCGTGACGCATTGCTGCGGCACCGTCACGACGGAACAGAAGACCGAAGAGAAGAAGGAAGAAAAGAAGTCCGGCGAAGCTCCTCCGGAAGCTTCCATGAGCCAGGCGACCTTGATCGTCAGCCTGCCGGCCGACGCCAAGCTCTACATCGAAGATCAGCCGACCAGCTCGGTTTCTTCGGTTCGCACCTTCGTGTCGCCGACGCTCGAAGCTGGCAAGAACTACTTCTACAACCTGCGGGCGGAAGTGGTTCGCGATGGCAAGACCATCAGCATGACCCGTCAAGTGACGGTGCACGCCGGTGAAACCATCAACACCAGCTTTGATTTCGCCGAAACCACGGTGGCGGCCAAGTAACGCTGGCTCAGGCCGCGACTTGAAAACGTTGAGGGACGTTGACGAGTCGACCACAAGATGCATCGTGAAGGGAGAGCTTAAACGCTCTCCCTTTCTTCATGGATGGGCCGAATGGTTTGCAGGGAAGCGGCGGAAAGATTCTGCCCATTAGCGCGTGCTGGCGCGCCGCCCGAAAAAGTAGAGCAACACCTTGTCCAGGCGAGCCGCCCAATAGGATTCATTGTGCTCGCCGCCAGTGATCTCGGTGTAGTAATAATGATGCCCAGGCAAAAGGCCGGCCACGTCGAAGTGCTCGATCAGTTTGCGCGTTCGGGTGATGGCGGACGGGATTTCCCCCTTTGCGGCGCCGCCTTCCTTGTTCCCCATGTCCACCCAAAAACGCATCTTTCTCATCCACCGCGGCCCGCCTTGCAGCTCCTTGAGCAAGGCTCCTTTGGCCCACCATAGCGAGGGCGACAGAACCCCGCAGAATTTGAAGCGGTCATGGTGATCCTTGGCCATGGCCAGGGTGATGAGACCGCCGAGCGACGAGCCAAGCACCCCCGTGTGTTGGCGATCCGTTTTCGTGCGATACTCGGCGTCGATGAAGGGCTTGACCTCTTCCCAAAGGAAGCGCGCATACAGTTGACCCTTGCCCCCCTGCATTTTCGGATCCATGTGAGTCGTGTATTCGGCGATCCGTTCCGGTGTGTTGTAAATCCCGACCATGATGATGGGCTTCATGCGCCGCTTGAGGATCAATCGATCCGATGTTTCATGAGCTTGCCAGGAGACGCCATGATAGGCCGTGGTTGGATCAAAGAGGTTTTGGCCGTCGTGCATGTAGAGGACGGAAAAACGGGTGGTCGAGTTGGCGGAGTAGCCAGGGGGTAAATAGACGGCTAACGTGCGTTCATTGTTCAAGACTTTCGAGGCAAAAGCATGATGGTAGCGAATCTCGCCCGCTTGCCGGGGACTGCCGGCGTTAAAGGCGAGGTTGGTTCCATCGTCCAAGGATGGCTGTCCGGGCACATTGCCACGCAAGTGCAATGGACTATTATCCGTTCGATGACGAATCATGCGCAAGCCTCGGTCCCACTCTATTCGAAGTGGTCAATCTGTTCCTACGAGATGCCATCGACTTAGGGGGATCGCCATCCTAACAAAAAGGTGTAAGCGGACTAGCCCAGTCGGGCGGGTCATCTGCCCTGCCTTTCGCCCGCCCTTCATGGAAGTTTTCCTAGTTACCCCATTTTAGCGGATTCTTTAAGCGATTGGGTCAGAAATCTAGCTTTGCCGATTCGAGTACAGTGAGTAGAGCCATCGCGAACAGACAAGATAAGTCAGCTGAAGCACAATGATTCCACAGAGGAGCGGTGAAGTGGCGGTTCACTTCTCTTCAAAGCCCAGCCAAGGATTTTGTCCCAATTCAGTGTCATCGTCCAGATGTTTAAACTGTTGCAACCAGTATTCAGTTTCCCTGGGCGGGGAGGGAGGAACTGCCGGTGGATGGACCGATTCAGATCGTGCGAGCCGGGTCTTCGTTTTCTCGAGCCAATCCAACACCTCTTCCGAGCGCACGGCGGTCGCGCCCTGTCGCCGTGCGGCTTGTCGAAGACGGGCATCCGTTGAAATGACGACTAAGCGCTCGGGAGCACGGCAATCTTTGATCTGCCTTTCGATCAAATCATCCGCCTCTTCCCGACGTACAGCGAATTGGACGTGAAGCCCATGATGGGCGAATTCGCGTGGCTGCATGGTCAAGGAATGTGCGGCGTCAAAGACCACCAGCGTTTCATTGGCCAAGGGGCCAAGATAGCTGAACAACAAGTCCAAAAAGGCTGATCGAGCCGCTTGCAATGTGCCCGGCTTCATCTGCTTGGGGATCATCCCCAAGGCGAACATGACGTTATAGCCATCGATGATGATCTGCATGGATCGCCATTCCTTCCATCCCTATTGTAACATCAGAGAAGCGTCATGGAGCGAATGCATTCAAGGGGGAACAACAGGTGCAATGGAGAATGGGATTGCTCACGGCTGTTAGCCTCCTCGTGCTTTTGGTGAGCCAAATAGGGGTGGCGGTTGAAATCGCACCGCTCTATTCGGAAGGTGTTTGGCCAGGATTTCGCGGCCCCAATGGCTCGGGACATGCCCAGGCTCAAGATCTTCCCGTCGAATGGAACGAAAAAAAGAACGTCCGCTGGAAGACCGCCATTCACGATCTGGGTTGGTCATCGCCCGTGGTTTGGGGGCAGCAGGTATGGTTGACAACGGCCACGGCAAATGGCAAGTCGCTGTACGCTATTTGCGTCGATCGGTCGACCGGCCAAATCGTTCATGACCGCAAACTCTTCGACGTCGCCAACCCCGCGTTTCGCCATGCCGCCAACAGCTATGCGTCCTGCACGCCCGCAATTGAAGAGGGCCGGGTTTACCTTCACTTTGGCAGTGAAGGCACGGCGTGTCTGGAAACCCTGACCGGCCAGGTAATCTGGTCGCGCCGGGATTTGCCATGCGATCATTTCCGCGGCCCCGGTTCATCGCCGCTCCTTTGGGGAAAGTATCTGTTTCTGTGTTTTGATGGTTTCGACCAGCAATACACCGTGGCACTGGATAAAACCACGGGGAAGACCCTGTGGCGCGCCGATCGCGACTTGGACTTTGGCACCGACGATGGCGATTTCAAGAAAGCCTACGGCACGCCGAGCATTGTGATGGTCAACGGTCAGTCCCTGCTGATCAGTCCCGGGGCGGCGGCCACCATGGCTTATGAGCCGGAGACGGGCAAGGAAATCTGGCGCGTGCGCCATGGCGGGTTCAATGTGGCAGCGCCGCCGCAAGCAGCCTTGGGACTGGTGTTTCTCTGCACGGGCGACGGCGGCGACAAATTGCTGGCCATCCGTCCCGATGGCCAGGGCGAACTGCGGGAAGCGCATCGCGTCTGGCAAACCAATAAAGGGGTCCCCGCTCGATCCGCACCGCTGATCGTGGGCGATCTGCTGTTCATGACCAGCGATAAAGCGGTCCTCTCATGCCTGGATGCCCGAACCGGCCAAATGATCTGGCAGCAGCGCATGGAAAGGAACACGTGGGCCTCGCCGATCTTGGCGGATGGGAAACTTTATTTTTGCAACCAGGAAGGCGCGACGTTTGTCATTGCGCCTACACGGCAGTTTCAAAAACTGGCCACGAATCATCTCAATGACGGCTGCAATGCCACGCCCGCCGCCGCGGGGAAATCCCTTTTCCTTCGCACGAAAACGCATCTCTACTGCTTGGAAAAACCATGAAGTGTCTGGTTCTCGGGTCGCTCAGCCAGGGGAGAGCGGCCCCGGGCGTCATGGGGAAGTCTCCTCGGCATACGTCACCCGCATGAGAAACAGCCCATGCGCCGGGGCGGTGGGTCCCGCCACGCGGCGATCTTGCTGCCGGAGGATCTCTGCCACCTGCTCCTTGGGCCAATAGGCGCGCCCCACGTTGACCAGCGTGCCCACGATGCTGCGGACCATGTTGTAAAGAAAGCCATCTGCTTCCACGTCGATCCACAGCCAGTCGCCGCAGCGGCTGATGCCCAGGTGCGTGATGGTGCGAATGCTGGTTTGCCGATTGGGCCATTCCGTCTCGAAGCTGTGAAAATCATGCGTGCCTACGAGGCACCGGGAGGCTAAACGCATGGCGGAATCATCCAACCTGCCGGCGTAGGGAATGTGCCAGGCGTAACGGCGGAGAAACAGGTCCGGCACCGGACCGTCGTGAAGAACGTAGCGGTACAGTTTCTTCAAGGCTCCTCGACAGGCGTCGAAGTCCAGCGGTCGATCACAGGCCGATCGCACCACCACGTCTTCGGGAAGATGGGCGTTGATGGCTCGAACCAATGTGGCGGCGGGCAACTTGGAGTTGGTTTTGAAATTGACGACCTGGCCGCGGGCATGCACGCCGGCGTCGGTGCGTCCACTGGCATTGGCGAAGACCTTCTCGCCCGTGATTCGCTGAATGGCCGACTCCAGCGTTTCCTGAACGCTGCGCTGGTTCTTCTGCGTTTGCCAGCCAGCGAAGTCAGTGCCATCGTAGCTGAGGAGCAGTTGGATATTGCGCCGCTTGGGGACGGCTGCCGGCTCGGTCATGAGGGCGCATCCTGTTCGAGCCAAGCGGCTTCCAGCTTGTCGATTTCATCGAGGAGCTGGGAAAAACGCTTGCCGATGGGGGTGAGCTTATACTCAACTCGCGGAGGTATTTCAGGATAAGAATGGCGCTCCACTAAGCCAAAACGAGTCAGTTTAGTTAGCCGTTCATTAAGGACCTTGGTGGATAATCCCTTTGCCGTTTTAACGAGCTGTCCGGGTCGATGCACCCCGCTTTGAATCATGCGCAAGACATGAATGGTCCACTTACAGCCCAGGACATTTTCCAGGATGAAGCTGAATGAAACGGTTCGATCCGAAGGAAGACCACGGGGCAGGTTTTTTTTCGGCATGGCATATTCCTGATAGCAACCACAAAGTAGCTAACGCACTCAAAAGTACCCGCTTTTCTTAGACTCGACCGCAGCCATACATTGACATCGTCTATGCCTAGTGAACGCCCGGGTGCGCCCCAGGGCGAACCTGGCATCGGCCAATGCGGGCGTTTCCATTCATATCCATAACCAAGGAGTTCGAGCATGAAAACCACAGCCACATTTTATCACGCGGGCTGTCCGGTGTGCGTCGCGGCGGAGCAAAAATTGGCCACGGCCCTGGACCCGCAACGCTTTGAGCTGAAGAGCATTCACTTGGGGCAGGAAAAGCAGCGGGTCAAAGAAGCAGAGCAGGCTGGTGTGAAATCGGTGCCTGCTCTGGTCATCAACGGCGAAGTTTTCCATATCAACTTCGGCGCGGATCTGGCGGTGCTCAAATAGCATCCCTACACGCTGCGGGGCGCCCCCTCGACATGGTTCCCACAAAGTCGGCAAAGACGGTTTCGAAACTTCTCGTGGCGGGCGTCCCGACTTTTTTCTAGAGCCTTTCCCCCTCTTCCCTTACAATTCGTGGCAAGGATCGCATGAAGGAGGAGTGGTCGATGAAATATGCGGTGTGTGTGTTTAGCACGATGGGTCTGGTTCGCCTCTTGTTGTGCTGCTGGGCAGCGGCGGGGCATGCACCCTCTTCGGTAGGCAACTCGTCCATGGCGCCTCAAGGAAAAGATGGCAGCGGAACCATCCGCATCCAACCCTTCGGCCAGCTCGATGGGCGCACCATCGAAGTCTACACCCTGACCAACAACAACGGCATGCAGGCCAAAGTCATCACCTATGGGGCGCTGCTCACGCATCTATTCGTTCCGCAAAAGCAAGGTCAGCAGGGCGACGTCGTCTTGGGTTTCGATGACTTCGACAGTTACCTCAAGGGCCATCCCTACTTCGGCGCTACGGTGGGCCGCGTGGCCAATCGCATTGCCAAGGGCCGCTTCACGCTGAACGGCAAGGAATACAAGTTGGCCACCAACAATGGTCCCAACGCCTTGCATGGCGGCATCAAGGGCTTCGATAAGGTCATCTGGACAGCAAAGGTGGTCAGCCGGCCAGAAGGACCTGCGGTTCAATTCCACTACACCAGTCCAGACGGCGAGGAAGGTTATCCCGGCACGCTCAAGGTCAACGTGATATACATTCTCACGGGCAACAACGAGCTGCGTTTGGAATACGCCGCCACCTGTGATCAACCGACGCCCGTGAATCTCACCCACCACAGCTATTTCAACTTGGCAGGCGAAGGGGACGTGTTGGGTCATGAGTTGTACATTGCCGCCGATGAGTACACGCCGGTCGATGAGACGCTCATTCCCACGGGTCAGTTGGCCTCGGTCAAGAGCACGCCGCTTGACTTCACCCAGCCGACCACGATCGGCGCCCGGATCGCCCAGCTCAAGGGCGAACCCGGCGGTTATGACCACAATTTTGTATTGCGTGCTCCGCCCAAGGAGGACGTGGTGACCGTGCCCCTTGCGGTCGGTCCGCATGAAGTGCATTTGCCGCGCATCCCCAACATGAGGCTGGCCGCCACCGTGTATGAACCGCGAACGGGCCGCGTCATGGACGTTTTGACGACCGAACCCGGCTTGCAGTTCTACTCGGGCAACTTCCTGGACGGCAGCAACGTGGGCAAGGGGAAGGTGAAATACTTGAAGCATCACGGATTTTGCCTGGAAACACAGCATTTCCCCGACGCGGTCAATCATCCGAATTTTCCAAGCACGATCCTAAAGCCGGGCCAGAACTATTCGCAAACGACCCTCTACCGCTTCAGCGTTCGCTGAGTTGGCTGCTTCCTCGTTGAATGGGCGTCTGATTTCAATGCAGCCCTTGCTCGGTCATCGCATCCCGAGCGAGGGTTTTGGCGTAAAGCCAGGATGATGACCAATCGCCGCCTGTCTCCATGGATTTCACTTCTCCTGGCCATCCTGATCGTCGGGTTGGCCGTCATGGTGCGCTGGCCGATGCTCTCCATGCCGTTGCAATTCGATGAACAGTGGTCTTGGTGGATGGCGCAGCAGGCGAACACGCCCCTGGAACTGGTGACGGAAAAGTCGTTTCGTCATGACAATAACCATCTGCTCAATACTTGGTATTTGCAGCTTTGGGATGGCTCCGCCTCGTTGGCAGTGTATCGGTTGCATTCCTTGGCGGCGGGCTGCTTGATGGTGGCGGCGGCGATGTGGTTAGCTTGGCCGCATGGAGCATGGTCCATGGTGTTCACGGGACTCCTCCTGGCCGCCAATCCCTGGTGGGTGATCTACTCCACGCAGGCTCGGGGCTACAGCCTGGCTGGTCTGATGGCCTTGTTGGCGTGGTGGCTATGGGATCGTTACCGGCAACGCCCAGGGTGGCTTCACGGGTTGGCTTTCGGGTGCGCCGTTATTCTTGGCTTTCTCGGTCAGCTCCATTTTCTGTCCATCTATTTGGCTCTATCGGCAGCGACGGTGATGCACTGGGCTAAACATCGGGAATCGACATGGGATGAATGGAAACATCTGCTGCGCTGTCATGCTCTGCCGATCCTGTTTTTGGTGCTCTTTTACGTTGTCTTCGTGCATGACATGGAACTGGGAGGCGGCCCCAGGCCAAGCATCTTCGAAGTCCTGACCAGTCTATTCGGCCAAGGGTGCGGCTTTTACCCCACCGATGCCTGGCATGGTTGGGCTGCCTTGGGATTCCTGCTGTTGCTTGTCGCGTTGCTTGGACTGAGCATGCGCCTTTTGGAACCCCCTGTATCCCGGCTGTTTTGGTTAACGTGTCTTCTGGTCCCGGCCATTCTCTTTCTCGCCATGCGTCCGCCCTTTCTTTTCGAGCGCTATTTTCTCCTCCCGTATCTGTTTTGCCTTGTGCTCATGGGCATGGGTCTGGGGCGATTCGCGGCATGGCGCTGGGGGTGGGTGTTGCCCCTCGGTTTGTGCACCGCCTTGGTTTGGAACAGCATCGCGTATCTGGAAATGTATCGCCATGAGGGGCGCGGCCGATTCGCTGACGCGATCCATTACATCCTGATCCAATCTCCCCAGGGCGGCGCAGGATCCATCTCCGTGGCCGCCGACTATGATTTTCGCGTCGAAAAGCTCTGGTCGTTCGAGGTGCCGCGACTCGATCTGGAGAAGCGGCTGAACTACGTCAAGCAGAATGACCTTCCCCCCGAGGGAGTGGCTTGGTTCATCGAGCACCGCGTGCCCTTGGAAGAGCGGGTCGCTCCTTGGGCCGTCCGCACCGATCGCTGGGGGAATTCTTATCGACAGGCCGCCTGGTTTCGGCCCGGCCTGCCCGTAAATTGGGATTGGATCGTCTATCGGCGCATCCAACAGGATGAGTGAGATGGACCAAATCTTTCACCCGGGGGCAAGCCCGGTCATAGGATGCTTGACGATTATGCCGCGACCAGCGTCCATTGATTTTTCTCAACGAAATCGACTCGGTAAAGCGGGATGGACAACTTGGTCGATATCGCCCAAGAAGGACTGGACATTGCCAGGGATGGCCCCGACGAGATAAGCATGCGCCCCATCGAGGCGCGTGCCGATGATAAGGGGAATGCCTGCGATGCCCAACGACGCGAAGCTTGGCTTGGTGGTGGGGGTGGGACTGACGATCGCCATCGCGGTGGTCTTTTTCAGCAAGGATTCAGCCTCTTCCGATCCAAGCCGGACCGCACACTTGCACCATTCAGCCCAAGCACTCGCTTCCGATCGCAGCGGCTCACTGGCCGTTCCTGGACAAACCGGCGGCCGATCCAACCTCTCCGGGAATGCATCAACGATTACACATCGAACCCACGTCATCGCCGCTGGCGATACTCTATTCACCATCGCCCAACGTTATTACGGCCGCGGCGATCGCTTTGCTGAAATCTATCAGGCCAATCAGCGACTCCTGACCAATCCCGACCGCTTGCCCATCGGCCAATCGATCATCATTCCCTAAAGGTTGATGTGACATTCCGAGTATTCCGTGCCAGGTCAAGCAAACGGCCCGTCCATTCATGGCTGCAAATGTTTGAATCGTTTTCACAATACAACTCCAAATACTTGCAGAGACCATCCCTTCTAAACAAAATAAGGTACATGAGCCAGTCGGCCGCGGTCGTCTGATAAACCTTCCCTACTCCATGGGCGGATGGTCATTATCCATCGAATGACGAAGGAGATGATGCGATGTGTCGATCATCCATGGCGATGCTCACCCTATTTTCCTTGAGCCTTGGTTTGGGTGCAGTTCTTTCTGGACAAGAGGGTCCTCGTCCCAGCAAAGCGCCGATGTTTGATGGCTTGGGTCAGCATACCCGCTCGATTCAATCGCCCCATCCCGACGCGCAAAAATACTTCGATCAGGGTTTGGCCTTTCTCTTTGCGTTCAATCACGATGAAGCCATGCGCTCGTTCCGTGAAGCCATCCGGATCGATCCGGACTGTGCCATGGCTTATTGGGGCATTGCCTACGCAAGTGGTCCGCACATCAATCGGACCGCCGTGCCGCCCGAACGAGAAACCCAAGCCCAGGAAGCCTTGAAACAGGCGCTGGCGAAAATGGCTCATGTCTCCGAGGCGAATCAAGGGTTGATTCTGGCCCTTCAAAGCCGCCATGCCGACCCTGCCCCCATGGATCGCACGCCGCTCAACCAAGAATATGCCAAGGCCATGAATGAATTGTGGAAGCGTTTTCCCAAGGACGCCGACATTGGCGCTCTATTCGCGGAGTCGCTGATGAACCTGCAACCCTGGGATCTCTGGACGCTGGATGGCCAGCCCAAGGGGCAAACGACGACGATCACAGCGACGCTGGAATCCGTGATGAAGCTGAATCCGGACCATCCCCTTGCCCTGCACCTTTACATTCACGCCCAAGAGGCATCGCCCGAACCAGGCAAGGCGGATGAAGCCGCGGATCGGCTCCGCCATTTACAACCCGGCTTGGGCCACATGGTGCACATGCCGTCCCACATCGACATCCGCCGCGGCCGCTGGCAAGCCGCCATCGAAGCCAATGAGCGCGCCATTCGCGCCGATGCCCGTTATCGCCAAACCTCGCCGCGGCAAGAGTTCTATCGCGTTTACATGCTGCACAATCATCACATGTTCGCTTTCGCCGCGATGATGCAAGGGGAATCGAAACGCTCCCTGGCCGCCATCCGCGCAATGCTGGGCAGCATTCCCAAGGAATGGCTCGAAGTGGCGGAGAATGCCGCCATGGTGGATGGTTACATGGCGGCGCCCGTTGAGGTCATGGTTCGCTTTGGTCAATGGGATGCGATTTTGCGTCAGCCCGAACTGCCCGAGGTCTTTCCCATCGCCAGGGCCATGCGTCATCATGCCCGGGCCGTGGCCTTCGCGGCGAAAAAGCAAGCGACCGCGGCCCGAGAGGAACAGGAAAAGTTTCGGGAACTAGCGAAATTGGTTGCCAAGGACGCTCCCTTCGGGAACAACACCGGACCCATCATTCTGGCCGTGGCCGATGATATGCTGGAGGGAGAAATTCTGATGAGCGAGGGCAAGAAAGCCGAGGGCTTTCAAGCCCTGCGCCGTGCCATCGACAAGGAAGACCAATTGCGCTACGATGAACCGCCGGATTGGATCGTCCCGGTGCGGCATGCCCTGGGCGCCTTCCTCCTCGCCGATGGACAGGCGGCGGAAGCGGAGTTGGTGTATCGAGAAGATTTGCGCCGATGGCCGGACAATGGGTGGTCGCTGTTTGGCCTGGCGGAGTGTCTCGAACGCCAGGACAAGCTCGATGAAGCCGCAAAAGTGCGTGCGCGCTTCAAGGACATCTGGAAACATGCCGACGTGGAGATCACTTCATCCTGCTTCTGCGTGACGAAGTGAGGTCCTCATAGATCAAATGAATTGAGCTTACTTGTTCAACTTGCGGTAGGTATGCTTGAAGTGACCTTGGTCCGGGAAAAGGCTTTCGACAATGGCCTTCTCTTTGAAAGCTCGTTGGAGCTGTTCCGGAGTCGCTTGCAGATTGGGACGGCGCGCATAGTTTTCCCCCAACCATTCATGGGGTAGCCTGGCCGGGTCGGCGAGTTGCTTGAAGCCTTCGGCATCGCAAAAGTAAACGTGGAGTTCATCCTCTTTCAGCGTGTAGCGAAATAGCACCATCTTGAACGGTGAATGGTGCTGTTTCGCACGGGCCAAAACGTCTTTGGCCTCGTCGAGATAAAAGTTGACGAAGTGATAGTTGCCGGCGCTGCCGACGAAACAGAGCAGATGGTTTTCCCGGCTCCAAGCCCCATCTTCCGATTGTTTTTCTGTCCACACATGCATCAAGCCTGGGCATTGCAGGAGCTTCTTTTCTTCGTCGCTTGCCGCAGTCAGCTCGAACCGATGCCAGGCCACGGGATTGGTCCTTGCCGTCAAATCCCAACGGCCGAGCAGGGCTTTGTTTAATTGAGAGTCTTTGGGGGCAGTGACAGGGTGATCAGAAAGAACACACCCGCTTACGGTCAAGCAAATCATCATCAAACCGCAGGATCGAGAGGTCAGTCGGTTTCGCATGGGTCCAGTCTCCAGGATTGTCTTGCATTACTTTTGTGGGCGTAGATAAGTTCCAGCGACCGAAAAAAAACAACACGATACCGCAAACCCTGCTCGCTGCTATTCAGCCGATATGATACCTCTGATCTGTTGACCATGGTTCACGAGGTAGCCTGACCATGCCCGTTCAGGATGAATTAATCGTCAGTGTGTCGGGAATTCGCGGCATCGTGGGGGAGAGTTTAACGCCGGCGGTGGCAGGCCGCTTCGCCCAGGCCTTGGGCAGCGAAGCCGCCGGGGGAACGATCCTCATCAGCCGGGATGGCCGCCCCAGCGGGTGGATGTTCGGTCACGCGGTGGCCGCGGGGTTGATGAGCGTGGGCTGTCGAGTGATCGATTTGGGGATTCAACCTACGCCCACCGTCGGCGTGGCGGTCACGCATTTTCAAGCCGCCGGGGCCATCCAGCTCAGTGCCAGCCACAATCCTGCCCCCTACAACGGGCTGAAGTTGTTTGGCGCGGATGGGGCCGTCTTGTCCCCTCAGGTAGGGCAAAGGGTCGTGCAGCGCTTCCGCGAAGGCGGCTTCCACTTGAAAGATGCTCTTCAAACTGGCACCTATATTTCCCCGGTTGAGTCGGGATTTGATGGCCAACCCCATCTCGACCGCATTCTGCAAGCGGTCCCAGTCAAGCCTCCATTCAGGGGCAAACCCCTCAAGGTGTTGGTCGATGTGAATCACGGCGCGGGCGGCGCGATGAGCAGGAAACTGTTAGAGTCGTTCAACACGGATAAAGTGATGCTCGGCGCGGAGCCAAGCGGTCAGTTTGCTCATACCCCCGAACCCACTGCCGAGAATTTGCAGTCCATCGCACCCCGCGTGACGGAAGTGCAGGCGGACGTCGGCTTCGCCTTGGACCCCGACGCGGACCGCCTGGCGATCATCGACGAAACAGGCCGCTATATCGGCGAAGAATTGACCTTGGCCCTGGCTTTGGACTATCGGCTCCGTCAGACGCCAGGGCCGGTGGTCGTTAACATGTCCACGTCCCGGGTCAATGAACAGATCACTGTTGGAATGGGATGCCCCTTCCACCGCAGCCCCGTGGGCGAGGCCAACGTCGTGGCCATGATGAGGCAATGCAGCGCGGTCATCGGCGGCGAAGGCAATGGCGGCGTCATCGATCCACGAATTGGCTGGGTGCGCGATCCCTTTATCGGCATGGCCTTTATCCTGGATCACTTGCTGGCCACCGGCATGAAAATCAGCGAATGGGTAGCCTCCCTGCCACATTGGATCATCGTCAAGGAAAAATACACCCTCGACCGCTCTTGGCTTCCCGGACTGTATGATCGATTGCTCGCAACCTATCCGGATTGGCAGGTGAATCGCCAAGATGGGCTGCGATTGGATGGGCCTAAATCATGGCTGCACTTGCGACCCAGCAATACGGAACCAATCGTTCGGGTGATCGCAGAAGCCTCCACCTCAGCGGAAGCGCATCGGCTCTGCCAACAGGTGGGCGAGATGCTTCGCGGCTGGCCTGCCGCTAACCACTGACCCTCACTTCGGCCCTTGTGGACGATGGTCGGCGCAGGTATAGAACCGCCGTTTCGTGACGGGGATGAGCCGCCACAGTTTGTGCCAACCCAGATAACTATGGACGGCGGCCCGCATGCATTGACCGCAACAGGCGGCCATGCCGATTTCATCCTTGAGGACATGGGGTTTCATTTGCCGTTCATGCATGGCGATGTCGTCCGGGCCGATGCCGCGTCGCGCCAATTCCGCCAGATAAACATCCACGGCGGACTCCTCCATCCATGGCCGCAGCACGGTGACGCGGTCCAACAGCTCCAAGTCGGTAGCCGATTGAGCATGGAGCTTCAGTTTGCGCTCGTGTCGGGAGGCGTTCATGAATGACATACCTGGAGCGGTCCATTGATGAGAATTCGGGGTTTATCCTATCTGTTCGGCTAAAGCTGGGAAACCGGGACGATGTCAGGTTGTTGCTTTGACAACCAGCCCTGAAGTGGGTTAGAATTGATTCAGTTATGGGCATAAATTAGGACGCATGTCCCTTCCATGTTTTCTTCAAGGAAGCCTGGCACATGTTGCGGTTATCTACTGATCGTTGTCGCTTGGTCCCTGTTGGCTTAATCGCTGGCCTGGGTCTGATCGGTTGCATGATTTGCCACGCTCCCGGGTTGGCGGGCGCGGATGAAAAAGGCAAAGGGGACCCCGTTAGCTCCACGGAAGTCAAAAAGTCCGACGGGACCAAGAAAAACGATGACGACAAGATTGGCCCGCAAGCCGGCGGCAAGACCGATGCGAAAAGCGACAAGCCCGTGCCGCCTCCCGAACCGCAGCCGCCCTCGCTGGGGGATACCTCACAATTAAACGACGCCAAGGTCATTGAGTACATCAACCAACAAATTGAAACGGCTTGGCGCGAAAACAACATCAAGCCTTCCTCGATCGCCAGCGAATCTGAACTCCTGCGGCGGATGTACCTGGACATCATTGGCCGCATTCCCACGATCGAGGAAATCCAGGCTCACAACAAGGGGGCGGCCGCGCCAGCGCAGCGCCGGGCCAAGACGCTGCAAAAGCTTCTGTTGGATCAGGATTATGCCCTGCATTGGGCCAACGTTTGGACCGTTTGGCTGCTGACGCGCACCAGCCCGGCTGGGATCGATCGCGATAATCTGCACACCTGGCTGGCGGACGGGTTTGCCAACAACAAACGCTACGATGAAATGGTCATGGATTTGCTCACCGCCACGGGCAAGGCGGACGACCGTGAAAGCAAGAACGCCGCCGCGGTGAACTTTATCCTGTCGCATGTCGGCGAAGCGGTCCCGCGCGATCCCCAAGGCCGCGATTTCGGCCAATTCGAAATGGTGCCCATCACCTCGCGGGTCACCAAACTCTTCCTCGGTATGCAAACGCAGTGCGTGCAGTGCCATGACCATCCTTCGCTGGACGACCGCAAGCAAGGCATGTATTGGGGCATCAATGTCTTCTTCCGGCAAGTGGAACGCGTGCCGCCCGTGATTCAGGTGCGGCAACGGGATCAGCCCCTGCGTTTCTATGAACTCAAGGAAAACCCGCGCCGCAATCCCGACGGCGCCGTCTTCTATGAACGGCGCAACGGCGTCATCTTGAAAAGCGGCGGCGTGTACCTCGACGGCACCCGCGTCGATCTGAAAAAGACGAAGAGCCGGCGCGAGGAATTGGCCAAGCTGCTGATCGAGGACGAATATTTCTCCAAGGCGATTGTCAATCGCATGTGGGCCTATTTCATGGGGCGCGGTTTCACGAATCCCGTGGATGACTTCAGCGAGAACAATCCCATCTCGCATCCCGAATTGCTCGACCGCCTGGCCAAGGATTTTGTCACCAGCGGCTATGATTACCGCCGGCTCATCACCTGGATCGTCGGCAGCAAGCCCTATCAATTGAGCAGCGTGTCCAACGCCAGCAACGCCAAGCCGGACACGGAAGCCTATTTCGCGCGCATGCAGCTCAAGGCGATGTCGCCGGAACAGTTGGTCGACTCCATCATGCTGGCCACGCGCGTGGAAGCGACGCGCAGCTCCAACGAAGCGCGCCGGCGGCTGCAGGAGGATTGGCTGCGCGACTTCACGCTCAATTTTGGCGATGATGAGGGCAACGAAGCCACATTTAACGGCACGGTGGTTCAGGCGCTGCTGCTGATGAACGGCAATCGGCTGAATGAAGCCTTGAGCAACCGCCCCGGGTCGATGATTCAGCGCTTGATGACGCTGCCCGTGGAAAAGCGGATCGACCACATCTACTTGGCCACGCTGTCGCGTTTGCCGACCAGCGCGGAGCGCTCCTTCATTGCCAAGCGCTGGATCATCCCCGGAAACGACCAGGCCGCTATGGCGGCGCCCTTGCAGGATTTGATGTGGGCGCTGATCAACAGCAACGAATTCATTCTCAATCACTAAGGGGGACGGCGTCGCGACCGGCCTGCCTGGCGCAAGGCGTTGCACGAGGATCGTGAGATGAGGGTGAAAGTAAAAAACCCTGCCTGATGCTCAGGCAGGGTTTGCTTATGGATAATGCTTGCACGATCAGCTTAGTAGCGTCGAGGACCGTTCATCTGATCCGACCGGCCGCCGTAACCGCCGCGACCGCCAGAGCGCGGACCGCGCGGGCCTTCCGTTTTCGGGCGCGCCTCGTTCACCGTCAAAGGTCGACCATTAATTTCCTGACCATTCAGAGCATTCATGGCGGATTGGGCCGCGTCATCCGAGCCCATTTCCACGAAACCAAACCCCTTGGAGCGGCCGGTATCGCGATCCATGATGATTTGAACCGATTCGACAGCGCCGTACGGTTCAAAAATCTTGAGAAGGTCCGAGTCGGATAAACCATAGGCCAGGTTACCGACATACAACTTCTTCCCCATCCAACAAACTCCTTCAAACAGACTGACTTACGAGTGCCAAGCTCACGATGTGTGAGCCAACTGACCAAGTGCTAGGAAGCAAAACATACCCACCCTGTGTGGACATGGCACTCAACCGGACATTGGGTTGCAACCCCGGTCGCACTTGGGCGCCCTCGATACATTCGGAATTATACCACGTTTATCCATTCTGTCTGCATGGAATCGGGTATTTTCACCGGAAGTACATGCTTGGTCAGTCACTTGGTTTTCCAATCGCGCTCCCTTAGCCGACTGGATTGAATCGAACCAAGCCAAGCCAAGGGATGAACAAGAACCCCACTCGAGGTGGGATTTAATGAATAAACACAAGGGAAAGGGCAGCCATGGCGGATGGGTTCCGGAGCACCGCGGCATCAATCGCCAAGCATTTGAGAGGCTTGTGCCATGATCTTATCGCGGATGGATTCATTCGGCGCCACGACGGTGAGATGGCCGACTTTTCGACCGGGATAGGGTAGTTTGCCATACTGATGGTAGTACAGATAGGGAAGCGCGAGCAATGAGGCTGGGTCAGGCAAGTGGCCGATCAGGTTGAGCATGCCGATGCAGCCCAGGGGAGCGGTCGAACCCAGGGGCCAACCCAACAAAGCCCGCCAATGGTTGGCGAACTGGCTGGCGGCCGCCCCTTCGATGGTCCAGTGGCCTGAGTTGTGCACGCGCGGGGCCATCTCGTTGGCGAGCAATTGCTCACCGACTTGAAAAAACTCGATCGCCAGCACGCCGACGTAGTTGAGCGCATCAAAGACGCGCTGCGCTAGACCTTCCGCTTGACGCTGCAGCGCGGAGGTCCATCCCGCCATGGGGGCCAGGCTTCGTCGCAAGATGCCGGCGCGATGATGGTTTTCGACCAGCGGATAAAAGGCTGCAGCGCCCGTTCGGCTCTTGACGGCCACTAGGGAGACCTCGCGGTCGAATGGCACCCAGGCTTCCAGGATCAAGGGCACTTGTCCCAGCCGCTCCCAGGCTCCGTGGGCATCCGCGGCTTGGTGGAGCTGCAACTGGCCCTTGCCATCGTAGCCAAGGCGTCGCGTTTTCAGCATGCATGGGAAGCCCATCGCCTGCAGGGCAGGTTCGAGTTCCGCCGCGGCATTGATCGGCAAATAGCGCGGCGTTGGAATCCCCAGTCGGGTAAAAAATTGTTTCTCCTCCAGACGCTCCTGAGCGACAGCCAAGGCTTCAGGAGGCGGGTAGACCGGAAGATGCTCGGCGAGCCAGCGTGCCGCGGCCACGGGGACATTTTCGAACTCATACGTCACCAGATCCAGCCCATCGATAAAGTGGGCCAAGGCGGCCTGGTCTGAATAGGAGCCGACGTGGAGTTCGCTCAAGGGGCCGGTGGGAGCATCGAGCGAGGCATCGAAGCAGCGAAAACGCAATCCCAAAGGGTAGCCAGCCAAGGCCAGCATGCGACCCAGTTGTCCACCACCGAGAATACCCACCCGCATCGGTTCAACCGCATCCTTTTAAAATGTCATGGCGTCACGACGATTTTGCCGAACATCTGCCTTTGCTCCATGCAGGTCTGGGCGGCAGCCGTTTCCTGAAGCGGGAACACTCGATCCACTACGGGTCGCAGTTGTCGACGATCGATCAGCTTGAGACATTCCAATAGATCGTGCCTGCTCCCCATGTAAGCGCCGGAGACCACGATCTGGCGCGTGAAAAAGAAGCGGAGGTCGATCTCCACCTTGGGGCCAGTCGTGGCGCCGCAGGTCACGAGTCGGCCATTGCGAGCCAGGCACTTCATCGCCATCGGCCACAGGGCCAAACCGACGTGCTCGAACACGATGTCCACGCCGCGGCGATCGGTCTGATGCATAACTTCCTTGGCAAGGTCCTGCTCGTTGTAATTGATCAGGACGTCGGCCCCAAGCTGTTCGGCTTTGAGCAGCTTCTCGGCGGAACCGGCCACGGCGAACACCCGCGCCCCGGCCAGCTTGGCGATTTGAATGCCCGCCACGCCCACGCCGCTCGAAGCGCCCATGATCAGCACGTCGTCGCCCGAGCGAATGTTCGCCCGCTGATGCAGCATGTTCCAGGCGGTCATGAAGGTGAGCGGGACGGCGGCCCAATCCGTGAAGGACCAGGCGTCGCTCATGGCGATCAAGTCCGCGGCCCGGGCCTTGCTGAACTGAGCCAGGCCTCCTTGCGTATGATAGCCATGGATGCGGTAGTCGGGATCGACGTGATCCAAGCCTCGACTGGTCCACTCCGTCGGCTGCCTGGGCATGAGTCCCGGGGCGATCATCACGCGCTGGCCCGTTGACCATCCGGAAACGGATCGGCCGGCCTCAGCCACCACGCCGACGACCTCGCAGCCGCCGATATGCGGCATGGGGATGGCCGCGGGCAAACCCTTGCGGACCCAGAGATCGAGATGATTCAAGGCGCAGGCTTTGACCTCGACCAGGACTTCGTCATCTTCCAAGAGAGGCATGGGCATCTCGGCCCATTCCAGGACGTTCACGTCTCCAGGTTGGCGAAAAATCACCGCTCGCATGGTTTCCGACATGATTGGCCGATCTTGGAGTAGGGAGTTAGGGCATCAGGTTTCTATGGGTGGGTCGTTGAAATCTGTCACTCGTATTGGCGGTCCCATGGCCGCTGCGTCATGATTTCGGCCTGATCCTGCGCCAATAATTCCGCGCGCTCACGGGCGGTGTTTTTCATCATGGCTCGCCCCCAGAGCAGATAATGGGTCAGGCCGAAGAGCACAACGCCCAGCATGCAACCGAGCATGACGGAAAAGGTGCGGTCGCCCATGAGGTACAAAATGACGACCGCCGCGAACCCCATGAGCAGTCCAAGCGTCACCGCTAAGGCCGTGGTGAGTTCTTGAATGCGGGAATCCGGGGCGGGCGCCTCGGACAGCGAAGCATCTTCCCTGTGGATCATGTTGAGTCTCCTGAATCCGACGGCGGAATCGATGTTGCGATCCGGTCGATGGCGACAAGGTGAGAGGCCGTGGATCACCGATCTTCGCGGAGAGCAAGTTGACTTACTCCCAAGGGATGCCTATATTTCCCATCACAGGCACCTGTAGCTCAACTGGATAGAGCATCGGTCTACGGAACCGAAGGTTGCTGGTTCGAATCCAGCCAGGTGTACTTCCTTTCTGATCTTTATATGACCCATGGCCGCCCGGCCGTGGGTTTTGCCATTCTAACTCTGGCAATGGTTCGCTGGGTTGAAGCGTAAGCGCTTTCTCTTGCAGCCATCCCCCTGGCAATGATCAGACATCAGGACGCTATTCCCATTCGATGGTCGCCGGGGGCTTGCTGCTGATATCATAGACGACCCGGTTGACGCCCTTGACTTCATTGATGATCCGCGTGGCGACGCGTCCCAGCAGTTCATGGGGAAGGGGGGCCCAGTCGGCGGTCATGTAATCCTCGGTTTGAACGGCCCGCAGCGCGATGACTTGATCATAGGTTCGCCCATCTCCCATGACGCCCACGCTGCGGATCGGCAGCAACACGGCAAAGGCCTGGGCGGTCTTGCGGTACCAGTCGGCCTTGTGCAATTCGTCCAAGAAGATCGCGTCAGCTTGCCGGAGCACGTCGAGCCGTTCCTTGGAGATGCGACCCAGGCAGCGCACCGCCAGGCCAGGCCCCGGAAACGGATGCCGCCAGACCATCGTTTCGGGAAGGCCCAGTTCTAATCCAAGCTTGCGGACTTCGTCCTTGAACAGGTCCCGCAACGGTTCGATCAGTTCGAAGCCCAGTTCCTCGGGCAACCCGCCGACGTTGTGATGGGTCTTGATCGTGGCGGCGGGGCCGTCGGCCGCGGCGCCGCTTTCGATGACGTCCGGGTACAGCGTGCCCTGAGCGAGAAAATGGGCATCGCTGATGCGCTTCGCCTCGGCTTTGAAGACGTCGATAAAAAGATGGCCGATGCGTTTGCGTTTTTCTTGCGGATCGACGATTCCAGCCAGGGCGTCCAGAAACAGCTTTTCCGCCTGGACGACGTGCAGGTCAGCTTTGAAATGGTGCAGGAAAGTTTGCCGCACGGCATCCGCCTCTCCCAGGCGCAAGAGGCCGTTGTCGACAAAGATGCACGCCACCTGGCGGCCGATGGCCTTGATGAGCAAGGCCGCAGTCACCGCGGAATCAACGCCTCCGGAAAGACCGCAAATCACCCGCCGGCTGCCGACGCGCTCCCGAATCTGCGACACGGTGCTGTCAATGAGCGAAGTCATGCGCCAGGCGCCCTGGCAGCCGCAGATGGTAAACAGGAAATTGCGGAGGATTTGACTGCCCAGGAGCGTATGGCTGACTTCGGGGTGAAACTGCAGCCCGTACACGGGCCGTTGCCGATGTTTCACCGCGGCCAAGGGGCACGTCGGCGTCCGAGCCAGGGGAACGAAATCGCCGCCCAACGCGGCGACTTGATCGCCATGGCTCATCCAAACGACGGATTCGTGAGGCAAACCCTCGAGCAAGGCATCCTCTTGGAGCACTTCCAGGGTGGTTCGGCCATATTCCCGGCTGGGAGCGGGCTTCACGGCGCCGCCCAGCGAGTGGCAAGCCAACTGCATCCCGTAACAAATGCCCAGAATCGGGATCGGCAGTTCGAACAAGGCGGGATCGCAGCGCGGTGCGTTCGGCTCATAGACGCTTGCCGGCCCGCCCGAAAAGATGATGCCCTTCGGGTTTAAATCCCGCACCCGCTGGACTGGCAAATCCGCCCGAACGATCTGAGCAAACACATGGAGTTCGCGAACGCGGCGCGCGATGAGCTGGACGTACTGCGACCCGAAATCAAAAATGAGGACGCGCTCTTGAGCGAGAGGCATAGGCGTGTTCATGGGTCCATTATACGAAAAGCCCGCTGGGTGTGCGATGCCCCTAACCTTAACCGCCAAAGGCACTGTAACGGCGCAGCCCCAGGGTATAGAGCCAGCGAGCGAGCAGGAAAAAGCCCAACGCCCAGGCGGCTTGCTGCAGCAAGCCCCACCACAGCTCTTGTCCTTGGACCTTGCCGAGAAAGATGACGGCGGGGAAATAGGCCAGATATTGAAAGGGCAAGGCCTTAAGCACGACCGCCAAGCCCGAGGGGAGCAGATCGAGAGGAAACATCTGCCCCGAGACAAAATAGTTGATCGTGTTGACCACGTAGAGCAGCGACGTCACCTCGAGCATCCAGAAGCCGAGCATGCCCATGCAGACTTCAAAGAAGAAGCCGCAGAGAAAACTGAGGATCAAGGATGCGGCATAGGCCGCCAGAATCAGCGGATCGGGCCAGCCATCGAAGTAGCCTCGACACACGATGTACAGCCCCGCATAGGGCAGGCTTGACGTGGTGATGTAGGCCAATTTGTGGGCGATGCGATAGGCCAAAAGATAACCGATCATGTCGATGGGCTGCAGCAGATACTTCTTGATCTCGCCTTGGCGGATGTCGCGAGCGATGCCCGTCGACAGGCCCGGCATGCTGGAAAACATGCGGCTGATGTGCACCAGCAATAAATAGGCAATCATGTTCCGGAACGTAAACCCGGATAGCTCCGATTGCCCCGAACCCGCATAGATCGCTTGCCAAAGCAGGATGGTCGTCAGCAGCGGCAGAAACCGCAAGACCGTCGCCAGCATGAAATCGCCACGGTAGGTGAACCGTTCGATCAACGATACGCGGCAGATATTAACGTATTTCGTGATGGCCAGCGCCAGACCCTTTCGTCTTGGTTGAAACGTTAGGTCGCCGTGCGTGCCTCCGCGGTCGCCTCCGCTTCGGTGGCGGTCCCGCCCTCGAAGACCTGGGCGATCATTTTTTCGAGGGGAGGGTCCTGCACGCTCACGTCGGCAATTTGAAATCGATTGACCAATTGATTAAGCACGTCGGGGACGCGCTGCCGTTCGACTTTCAGTTCAGCCACGGGGCCGAGGCGCTGCGTGATCGTGCCAAAGGAGTCGATCTCCATGGGAACCTGTTCGGTGGCAAACTGCACGCGCATGATCTTCTCGCGTCCAAACTGTTCGACGATGCCGCTCAGTTGGCCGTTGTAAATCAGCCGGCCGTGATTGATCACCATCACCCTCGAGCAAAGCGCTTCCACGTCCCGCATGTAGTGGCTGGTAAGCAGCATCGTGACGCCGCGCTGCGCATTGTATTCCCGGAGGCATTTTTGAATCGCCACCTGGGCGATGACGTCCAAGCCGATCGTGGGTTCATCCAAGAGCAGCACCCGGGGTTGATGCAACAGGGCCGCGATCAGCTCCATCTTCATGCGTTCGCCCAAGGAAAGCTCTCTGACCGGTTGACGAGTCAGTTCCTTGACGCCAAAGAGGTCCGTCAATTCGCCGAGCGTCGTTTGAAATTGATCCAGTGGGATGGAGTAAATCTCGCGGTGCAGTTGAAAGCTATCGGAAGCGGGCAAGTCCCACCATAGTTGGTTTTTCTGCCCCATGATCAGGGAGAATTGGCGGCGGAAAGCGTCGTGTCGCTCCCACGGGACGAAATCGAGCATGCGCGCCGTCCCGGAAGAGGGATAGATCAATCCCGACAGCATTTTCAGGGTGGTCGTCTTGCCCGCCCCGTTGGGACCAAGGAAGGCAACGATCTCGCCAGCTTCAATCTCGAAACTGACGTTATCCACCGCGCGGATTTCCTTGTAGCGGCGATGTACGAGGCTCCGCAAGGCATTCCACAGTCCGGATTTCTTTTGATGAACCCGATAGGTTTTGCTCAACCCTTGGGCCGAGATGATCGGCATGAAGTCCGCCTGATGAGGGTGGAAAAGTCATTCCCATCGACCACGATATTATAGAAACTGCTATCGAAGACGCGGCGCCACCCCGAGAGGGACGGCATTTAAACAAACCTTCAAGCCGCCATGAAGTCTTCAAGCAAATTCCCAAAATTCGCAGGATTGGCTCACTTCACGCCGTCACCATCGATTTCCTTTGTTTTTCCGGAAGTTGATGCAAGTTGGCGCATGAAGGTAGCCGAGAAAGAGATTAACGTTGGGGAGAGTTATCACAATCCTCAAGGCGTCAGGGGTGGTGTTGCCGTTCAGAACGTTGCCAATCCTTGGTTTCTGGGGGGAAGCCAGGAAAAACGACCTCGGAAGGAGTCGGGGCGGTCTGCGCAAATGGGGGAAGCTAGGAGTTCCATGAGCGCGGGCAACAAATGAACGGGAAACAGTGGACGACAAGTCCAAGGTGAGCTTGACGCATGGCATCCGGGATGTTATTGAGGCTCTCCGTGATACAACGGCGCGAGCCACATGACCACCCCATGCCGCGCCACTAATGTGGGTTTTCGAGTCAACGATGTCTTGTCAGAGATGAGGAGGTTCGTGGTCCATGCGTAATCTGATGCTCAAGCTGTGGAACGATGATCGTGGCGCGCTGCTGGCGACGGAATGGGTTTTCGTTTCGACGATCCTGGTCGTCGGCCTGGTGGCCGGTTTGAAATCCGTCCAACAGTCGGTCAATGCCGAACTGGCGGACATCGCTGATGCGGTGGGCGCGTTGAGCCAAGCCTACTCTTACGGTGGCGTGAGCGGCTGTGCGGCCATGAGCAATGGCGGTCAATTCATCGACGTGATCCACGCTCCGCGCGTGATCACCAATGCGGCCATGTTCAACGGTCAAGATGGCGGCGGCTGCCCGGAATAAGCTCCGAGCCGCTTCCATCGTCTGGTCTAGGGTGGAACAATACCGTTGAGCGGACCGGGTTTCAGGGCGACCTGAAACCCGGTGATTTTTTATCCCTTGGCATATCTCGGCTGATAAAGCTGAATGGTAAAGCCGCCGGGCGCCTTGAAGTGCGCGATCAAACCGTAGCCATGATCCGCCACGGGCTCCGTGAACTCCACGCCCTTGGCTTGCAAGGCGGCGATGGTTTGCTCAATGTCGTCGCAATAGAAGGAAATGCTTGGCGTTCCCGAGGGGGCGCCATCGTCCGCACTCGCCGGATGGCAGCCTAGATCAGCCTCGGGCAGATCAAAGAGGAGCCAGCCGTCGCCAACGTCGTGGGCCTTGAAGCCGAGCTTGTCGCGAAAAAACGCTCGCAGCGCCTCGGGCTCGGATGTGTAAAACATGGCATGTAGGCCGCGAATCATTGGGATTCTCCTGCCGGTAAAAACCAAGCCACGACGTTGCCCATCACGCGCTGCATGCCGCTCTTCTTGTCGTCCTTGACGAAAAAGCCATGATCCCCGCCTTCGATGCGCTCAGCGGTAACATCCCGGCCATGGGCGATGAGTTCCGCGCGCATGACGTCAAAACCCTGAATTGCGTCCGCCTCGTCCGCCGTGCCATGAGCCAGATAGATTCGAGCTTGACTGCGCTTGAGTTCCTCCAGCACGGAATGCTTCATGAAGGTGGTCCAGCGGCGATAGGGATGGCCCAGCCAGAAATCCTCGATGCTGTCGGGCTTGGCCTGCATCTTGGCCCATTGATCGAACACTTGTTGCATGGCGGCCTGGCCTTGGCCATCCGGCGCGCGGCGGCGAAACAGCTCCGCCATGCTGTAAAGCTGCGTCACGCCGCTGCAACCCAGCGGGGCCACGTGCGACACGGCGGGCACTTCGGCCGCGACCCGCGCCGCCACGATGCCTCCCTCCGAATGACCCACCACCAAGACGCGGCTTAAGTCGATTTCTGGCAGGGCTAGGGCTGCCTTCAAGGCCGCGGCATTTGCTTCTGCCCAGCGGACCAGCGTGTGCTCTTCGAGAAACTGCTTCGATCCCTCTTCGGCGGAACCGAATCGCTTAGGCGCATCCAAGAATCGGACGCCCACTTTCTCGACCACAAGAATGCGGGCACGCCCCTTGGCCAGTTGATAGAGCAACCCTTGGATGCTGCTGTTGATCTTGTCGCCATGTGGGGTAAACACCGATTGGCTGCCCGAACCCGTGATGAATAGGATCAAAGGCAGCTTCTGACTCTCGGCATCCTTGGGTGGTTTGGACAGGTAGCCCGTGATCGTTCGCTGATAGGCATCTTGCGTTGTGAAGCGCGTGAAGGGTACTGCCAAGTCAGCGTCGTCGGGAGTAAACACCGGCGGCGCCGCCATCATCAGCCAACAACCCAGCCAAGCCATGCTCATGTGAATCCCTCTTCGATGTTAATAAAACAAGAACGGCCACCAGTTTTTCATCGGTCGTCCCTGGTCATCCTTTTGCCGATTGTTCAATCCAGGCATGTTCTGCCGCCAGAAAATTAGCCAGGCGCCCATGCAGTCCGGAGCCAGATCGCGGTACTGGCGAAAGCTCTGATTCGTGAACGGCTTGGCCGCGTCCTTGCCGTCCGGCCCGCTGCCGATGCGCCAATCCTCGATGGTGGACATGACCGGGGCAGTGTTGTCAAGGTCATAATGGCCTCGAGCATTGGGCGGGAAATGAGCGCTGCCCCCCGCGGGGACATAGTTGTCCACCCGATATTCTTTGCCCCGATGCTTCAGGACCATGGTCGTCGGATTCGGATACTTGATCTGTTTCCCTCCATAGTCCACGCCATAGAGATTGTCGAACGGCAGCTTGTACCGCTCCCGCAGGTTGAAGTCGGCATACTCTCTGAAGTACTTCGTGAAATAGGGAATGGCATTGCTATTGGACGTGCCTTCCATCCCATGAGCGAGACTTTCGAGGAAACAGCCGATGCCGCGCGAGGCATTGACGCACCCGATGCGGCAACTGCGTCCCACCCAGGGCTGCTCGTGGTCGCCGCCGTTGCCCGACTGGACCCACTCCTTGCCGATCTTCTTGAAGTTGGCATCGTAGCGGGGCTTCTCTTCGACGACCTCGAAGGAGCCGACGTGCGGCTTGGCGTGGACATTGCCCGATTCGAAGAACCAGACTTCATGGACGTAGCCGCCGTCGAGCAGTTCATCCAGCCGCAAGAAGCGCTTCGGATCGCGCGGATCGGGCACGCCGTAATACTCCGCGAATTCGGGTGAGAAATATTGGCGATATTTCATGTTGAAGCCGCGGGTGGCCTGCGGATCCTTGACCGGAATCTTGCGGCTGTTGCCCGTCTTGGAATCGGCGTCGCGGAGATCAATGAATTTGAAAACCTGATACTGCAAAAAGGCCGGGGCCTGGGCGTCCTGGTAGCCGTGATAGCGCGTGCTCTCGGCCAAGGCCTCGATCAATCGCCGCGTCAGCCGATCCAGGTGATCCCGGGAATGTTCGTTGGAGAAATTGATCAACAGCAACCGGGGCTTCATGACCTTGATCTGATCGTGATGCTCGGCGATCCAGGGATCGCTGTTGGCTCGGCTCGTGCGGTTGGGCCAAAGGGTGGGATCGTCGGGATCGCTCCAGGGGCCGGGCGCATCCTTGAGGTCGTCGGGCGGCGTGATCTGTTTTGGCCAGGGTTTGCGGTTGGCTGGGTCGAAGAGGACGCGGTCCTCGATGGCTTCGCGGTAATCCTCGCTGAGATTCTTGACGGCCAGCGCCTGCTTGAAATGGGCCTGGGCCTTGGCGCGATCGCTTTCCAGGTCGCCCGCCCAAATCCAGCAGCACGCCGCCAGATGCGGCAAATCGGCATGTTGCCGGGCCAGGCCGGTGAGTTTGGCAATGGCCTGGGTTTTATTCTCACTGGCGCCGCCGAGGATTTGCTTCATGTAACCATCGAAGCGTTGGTGCTTGAGGATGATGTCCACGTGCCGCATCGCTTTCTTCTGGTCGATGCTGCCATACAGGTGCCGCAGCTCGTTGTGCAAGCCGAAGTCGAATTGACCCGGGGGCAGCTCCGCCAGCTTGCGTTCCAGCTCGGCGATCTTGGCCCGGGTATCTTGCAATTGTGCTGGAGTGAGAAGGGGAAAGAGAAACGCGATCGCAATCAGGATCAGGCCACCACGCACGGCTGCACCTCCGAGTTGAAGGATGGCATTGGGGGAGAACGAATCCGCCATCGACTCATTCTGCCCGAACGCGGCGGTGAAGACAAGCCTGCGACAGGTCACAATAGCGCCAGTGAATGGCACGCTCGGCGGTGCCTGGCTCCCAAGAAACGCTCACCTCATTTCCTTATGCAGCAACATTGAAGTGTGTTTTCTACAGCGCCGCGAACTCCCTGGCGCGATGAATCGACAAGCCCCGAGCACGAGCGAGGGGCGCACGCTCCGAAACCACTCTGAACCGCGACCATGAGGGAGCGTTTGAAGAACCACTTACACCCTATGCCAGCGCGGGGTGCAGCACGCCCACGACCCACCCGCGCGCCGAGTTGCACACACCCCGGACACGGCCTGTACACCCTGCCGGCATGGGTTCAACACCACTTCGCCATGCTTCAGAGATCGCTACCAATCCGGACCACTCACCAATAATCGATCAAGATAACCTAATTCAAGTTGACACAATCGCATGGTGTGAGCATATACCTTGGGCCATGTAAGCTGGCGATTAAAATTATCTATGTGTCATTGCCCTTTTTAATTTTGCAGCGACTACATTCTCCTTGTCCAAATCCGATTCCCAGATGCGGATTACGCGCCAGCCAAGCCGCCTTAATTTGTGATTAATTTGCTTGTCACGGGATCGATTGCCATCGATTTTCTTTTGCCAATATTTAATATTGGATTTTGGCAAGCGGAAGCATCGGGGATTGCCATGCCAAAAATCACCATCAACAAACACAACCACTCTCGCGTGCCAAAACACAAAATCAGGCTTCCCTGGCAATTTTATTCTCCTTCGCCAGCCTGTGATCTTGAACCGCCGCATGATGGCAATCAGACGCTGTTCCGTCGAGCAATTCCCGCTGCTGCGGATGCCCGACATGATCCAGGAGCGCTTTTCTTTGGTGAACATATCCGCCATCGTTCGACCTACTAGTCTCCGGCACCATCACCCTATGTTGATATAGCATTAGTATTGCACAGCGAACTTTGTCCGATGCCGCTTAATTTGTGGGTTACTTCGCCACAGCGACAAGCTCTTCGCCCAAAATCGCTTGGACTTCCAAAATGGTCAGACAGTCCAACAGCATTGCCCCACCGAGAAGATTGAGCGTCTTGGCAAGGTGCCGAATCCTCCGGCGGCGTTGTTCGGATGTCGCGCCGAGTTCGTCCCAGTGCTCCCGAAGGAAATCGAGGAAGCCGATTCGGATTGACTCGGCCCGTCCCATATTCCTCTCCAGCAACTGCTGTGCGATGTCGAGGGACGACAACAGGATTCCGGTCAATTCGTAGGGGTCGGCGCGTTTCGGATCGTAGGTAAGGTGGCCGTACCACCATAGCCGAGCTATTCCGTTTCGCAACAACATGCGGCTCTGATTCTGCCGAACGAAGTAGTGCTCGAGGACGTACCGTTGTTTCTTGGCGGCATCGCCCGTTTGACGAGAAACGTCCCATCGCTTCCGCATGTATGCCCAGCATTCCATATGCGTCAGTCGAGTCCACAACCGCGGATCGCGCGCCTGAAGCGGGGTAAGGTTGGGAAATGCGCCGTGGACAATCTTGGTGTTTTCCAAGTCTTTGAGATCATTCCCGTCGGGCAGCACCAACTCCAACGGTACGGCCGGTTCCAGTGAACTGGCCAGGCGTACCGACCCATTGCCGGATGGCTTGCCGGCCCAGGGCTTGCGATCACAATATCGCTCCAAGTTCTGGGCGACGTTCCCGCGAAGATGTCGGACATGGTGCATCTTGAACAGGTCGAGCGGCACAGTTGGACTCCAAATTACGCGGACGTGTTGGCCGCGAGTTGCGCGAGATGCGACTGAGCGGACGTAAGCGCCCGGCGAATGGGTAGGCCGAGGAGTTGTTGGGCCTTCTCCAGCGCGGTTGCCGCCGAACCGAGCTTTAATTCATCGAGACGATAGCGGAGCACTTTGGCCCACTTATGATCTGGGTCTTCCCCTGTATCGTCGTCAATCAAATGAATGGCCTCAATGAGTACGGGCAGAACAAGCGTCGTGGTGAGGTGGTTCGTCAGATAGGGAACGGCTTTCATTTCGCCGTAGGCTGTGAAATCCTGCTCGCACAACAGAATGCGGATTTTGTCCGCGTCGAAATCCGCCTCCATCGAATGATCGCCTGGCTTCCCCGACTGCTCGACCACCATCAGCGCCCCAACTTTGCGAAGCGGATCAATCGAATGGTCGGCGTCGAACGTCCACCCATCGGCGACGGCGAGAATGTCGCCCGGTCTAACCGAGAACGCCGTGTCGCCGTAGTCGGAATGTGCGCCGTCGACGGTGTAGTCCAAGATCTCAGCCTTGGCTCGGACGAAAGCATTCACCTCAACAGTATCGTGGATGGCAGTCGTCGGGATCGGCACACGGAATATCTCTTCGGCAAAGTCGAAGGCACGGCGGTACAGCGTGTTGCTGCACTCGACGTGCATCGTGTAGCAGGCCTTGCCTTTTTTGATTGCCTGGAGCAGCGTCTTGCTGCTGCATTGGATCGTTGCCTTGATATAGAAGTTGGACTTGTCCGCCTCGGACTCGAAGGTCGCTTGGAACTCCGCGCCGGGCACATCGTCCCCGTTGCCAACGACAGGATGGGGAAAAGACCGGTTACTCAGACGCATCGGAAAGCACCTCCTCGGCGGTGACCTGAAGGGAAAGCCGGCGCGGTTCGGCCAGCACGACTTCAACTCGCAGCGGGGCAGCTTTTGGGAAAGCAACGGGCCCGATGCGGCCGAGGGAGGGCACTTCCAGTTTTTTCCCTCCCGGAACGCGAGCTGACTGGAGCCGCACGGGTACGGGAAGGGAGTCGTCGCCAACAGCCGCTATCGTAAGGAGGACATCGCCCACCGGCCGTGTCTGAGTCGGGTGAATCGTGATCGCGTAAGCGCCTGCCGTTGGGTCGGTGAGGAATGCGCGGCTTCGCACATCAACCAAATGCCGGCCCTTGTCGTCTCCAGGCAACCCATCGCCGTCATTCCCACCCTTGCTTCCCTTGTCGCCACCGTCGCCTTCATTCGAGTCGCCCCCCTTGTCGCCGTCGCTGTCATCTCCGTCCGTGGCATCGCCGTCGTTGCCGGAATCATTGCCACCGGGATGCGAAACTTGCTTCTTCGGCATGTTCTTGCCCTGAAGGACCTGCATTTTTGACGTCTGGTCGAAACTTTCGTTTTTACCCTCGCCGTCTGCTGTCGCTCCATCGAATGCTTCCTCCGGGCTGTCGCCATCGTCCGGCAAGTATTGATTGAGATCAGGAATCGCGATGATCTTCTCGGTGCTTGCCGGCGCAAGACCTTTTATTCTCTCGATGATCAGGTCGTCCAACTCTTTTTTTTCCTTCCGTTTTGCGCCCTTTTCGGGCAGATCAGGATTCCAGTCATCGTGGCGTGGCGGCTCCATTTGCCGCAGTGCCTCGTTTCCGGTCTCGTTCCGGCACTCAAAGACACCCACGTAAGGGACTCGGCTGCGACCCCGACGATGATAAACGACCATCCCGGTACCGCGCACCATCGCGACGCGATTCGGGAACATCTGGTCGCCAGCAAGGAAAAAGGTGCATACCTTGCCGAGGAGGGGCAGCTGATGCGATTGCTCCGCTTTGGGGTCGGTGTACGCCCGGTAATAAAAATGTGCCTCGAAGTCGTTGTAGTTGACACTGTAATGAGTGAGCAGGCTTGCGAGATTCCTCTTGGAAACGGTCGTTTCGCCAACCGTTACGGTCAGGATGCCGCGGTGGATGGCTGGCCAGAAGTTCTCCAGAACCGAGTAGATGATCTCCACTTCCCATTCGCTTGCCGCGTTGTAGCCAAGGACGTAAACGTCGGTTCCTTTCTGTTCGCGGCGGAACACCCTGGGGATGTCCTTCTTGTTTCGGATGGACCTCCCATCGGGCCCACCGAGGAAACCCGTTGGCTGCCTTCGTACTTTTTGACCGTCGTGTGTAGCGAGGCGAGTAACCCCCTGAAATGCGCTCGATCCGTCCACAACTCGGGTTGAGTAAATGACTGTTAGAAGACGGCTTGCGGCAAATGGAGCGTGCTTTCCCAACCCGAATGAGCCGCCGGCCCCAATTCCTTTGGCAGATGAACCACAAGAACGAACGAGGTTATACCAGCCCTCATCCCGGTCTGTGTCGCTGCCCGGTACGCCGGTCGTATTCGTGTCGCCGATCCGTAGGCAGGTGACGAACTTCGCTTGAGCGAGCTTGTGTGCGCGATCGAAGAAAGCTCGGGCCCTCTCGTCCTTGGCCCAGTACGCCGAACATTGCTTGAGGGCATATGCCAATTCGTTCATCCCTGGAATCTCGTCCCGCTTGATATTGAGCAGTTCAAACGTCACCGAGACCGCCTTGCTCTTATCGTGCCTGGCGTCGATGCAGTTCTGAATAGCTTCGCGCGCGAGGTAACGTTCGAGATTATCCTTAAAGGTCTCGACCCCTGGGTTGTGGAAGCCGTGCTCCTCACCATTGCCATTCGGTGCGAAGGTCCAAGTCGGCTCTGACATTACTTCACCCCTCGAGCCAATTTACGACGATTGGTCGGCAGCCCACAGATCGCCGCGACGCATTTTTCGGCCAGGAGCTTTACGAGAGGCACCGTGACCGAGTTCCCAATCTGTTTGCCGAGTTGTGCGTGGGACAAATGATCCGGAAAGATGAAGTCGTCATCGTACCCCTGCAGCCGGGCACATTCACGCGGTGTGAGCTTACGGATGCCCCATTTGTCTTTGATGACCGGAACATTGTGGCCGCCATCCCCCATGTTGGCCATCAGCGTGAAGCATTGGCCTGACTTATTTTCCCTTACATAGTTTCTCCGAAGCTGATACACGGAATCGGGCCTTCCAGTCTTCATCGCATCGACAAAATGTTGGTGATACCTCGACCCGGGTTTGAAGTAGTATCGGTCAGCCTGCTTCTTGCTCAAGTCGAGAAACGACGACACTCGCCTCAGCTTCCCCTCAAACGGCTTGGGGAATTCAAACGTATTGCTTGCGAAATGGCTGGAGCTGTACGCCACCATGAACAGCCGGTCGCGGTTCTGAGGAATGTCGGTGTGTTCGGCGGTGTTCAGCACGGCCGCGTTTTTGTCGGAGAACCAATAGCCGGCCTTCTGGACCTCGGCCTGCACCCGCTTGAAGGTCCGGCCGCGGTCGTGATTGCGGAAGTACTGCACGTTTTCGAGCAGAAGGATCTTCGGCTTCTTCTTCCCGAACTCGCCAAGCAGGCGGATGATGTCGAGAAACACCATGCCGCGTTCTTTGTCCTCAAAACCCCGCTTCTCTCCGGCAATCGAGAACGGCTGGCACGGAAAGCCAGCAGTCAAAATGTCCACCGGTTCCAGTTGGTCGCCAAGCACGGAGACTTCCTGAATCGGCTTACGGATCAGGCGCACCGTAGGAAAGTTAGCCCGGAACGTGTCCGCTGCGAATCGGTCCTTTTCGTTGGCCCAAAGCACCTTCGCGCCGGCCTCCTCGAAAGCCTTACAGAAACCGCCGATGGCGGCGAATAGGCTGCCCACGGTAATAGGTTGAGGCCGGCACTGCCCATTCTGGGCTTTTCGAAGCTCGTCGTTCTTCCTCATGAAGTCATCGATCCGAAATTCTCAGTCCCATGCACCGCAATGGTGATTCCACAAGTTATCTATCCTACCAATGAGGAATAAGCCTGCAACTGCAGAAAGTCAAAGCGTTTTTAATGAAGACTTCTCCCATTGTTCTCCATCGCTTTGTTTGAAAACATGCTGTCGCGAAGCGCTGTTGCGCATTGCATACAGATCAAAACTTTTGTCAAGACGCCCCGGCAAAGGCCGGGTGGATTGGTCGGGGAGACCAATTTACAACGGGAGTTAGTCCTAAGCGCGAGCGCCGGGTAACGCAGGGGGCTTACGCTCCCCGCTCGCCGACTCGGGGTGCTGAAGCAACCCCGCTCTCCTTTGATCACGCCATTCCCCCTCGACGCTTCCATTGGCCGTCGGCATGATTTATCATGTACTGCATCATCCCGCCTGCCTTCCCGCCATTGGAGACTTGCCTCATGCGTTCCTTGACCGTTTTTGCCTTCCTTTGCTTGCCAAGCTTCGTCGGGCTTCATGGTCTTGGCCTCCCCGCCAAACCGTTGGCCGCCTTGCCCGCGGAACCGCCGCCGGCGACCTGGCAGGTGGGCGTGGCCAAGGTGGACATCACCCCCGATTACCCGATTCGCCTGAGCGGGTTCGGCTCCCGCAGGGCCGAGTCGGAGGGCGTGGAGCAGAAGATTTGGGTCAAGGCATTGGTGATCGGGGCCGAGGAGCCGACCGTGCTGCTCACGGTGGACAGCATCGGCATTCCTCTGCATCTGCGGCAAACCCTGGCTGCGCGGCTGGCCCAGAAGATCGGCCTCAAACCCGAACGCTTCGCCATCTGTGCCACGCACACCCACACCGCCCCCATGATCGCGGGGAACCTGTTCACGCTGTTCGGCGTTCCTATTCCCGCTGACCATCAAGCCCGCATCGACCGCTACACGGCCGAGCTGACCGACAAGATGGAGCAGGCCGTCCTCGCCGCTCATAAGGACGTGCAGCCGAGCCAACTGTACTTTGCCCTGGGGCAGGCTCGCTTTGCTGCGAATCGCAGGACCAAGGGCGGCCCGGTGGATCATGATCTGCCGCTCATGGTCGTGAAAACGCCCGCAGGAAAAATCCGGGCGCTCTTCGTGAACTATGCCTGCCATTGCACGACGCTCTCCTTCAACCGCATCACCGGCGACTGGGCGGGTTACGCGGCGGAGTTGATCGAAGCCCATCAGCCGGGGGTGGTGGCCCTGGTCGCCATCGGCTGCGGGGCGGATGCGAACCCGGAACGCGGCGTCACCGGGGACCGCGTCGACCTGGCCCGGGGGCATGGGGGCGAGATCGCGGATGAGGTCAAGCGGCTGCTCGGCGGCTTTCTCAAGCCGATCACCGGTCCCTTGCAAGCCAAGTTGGAACCGATGATGCTCGCTCTGGACGCCTTGCCCAGCCAAGAAGAGTGGGAGACGCGGGCCCAACGCAAGGATGCCATCGGCTACCATGCCCAGGTCCAATTGGAGCGGCTGGCACGCGGCGAGAAGCTCAAAACGCAGATCGACTACAGCGTCCAAACCTGGGCCTTCGGGGATTCCCTGGCCATGGTCTTTCTGCCCGGGGAAGTGGTCGTCGATTATGCCCTCAGGCTGAAGAAGGAGCTGGACCCGCACCGTCTCTGGGTCAATGGCTATGCCAACGACGTCCCCTGCTACATCGCCTCCGAACGCATCCTGAAAGAGGGCGGTTACGAAGGCGGCGGAGCAATGACCTATTACGACCTTCCTGCCCGCCTGAAGCCCGGCTTGGAGCAGCCGATCATCGACGCGGTTCATCGCCAGCTTGGTCAGCCCTTCAAGCCGCCGTTTGCTCCCGACAAGGTCGGCGGGTCCAAGCCGTCCTCACCGCAGCAATCGCTGGCCCAGATACGCAGTCATTTCCACGTGGAACTGGTGGCCGCCGAGCCGTTCGTCGGTTCGCCCGTGGCCATCGATTGGGGTCCTGATGGGCGGATGTTTGTGGCGGAGATGGCGGACTATCCGCAAGGGACGGATGGCCGCTATCAACCCGGCGGGCGCGTTCGCCTGCTCACCGCCAGCCGGGGCGATTTCCAATATGATCGAGCCACCGTTTTCCTCGACCAGATCCCCTTTCCGACGGGAGTGACGGCCTATCGCCGGGGCGTGCTTGTGTGTGCGGCGCCGGATATTTTGTATGCCGAGGATACAGATGGCGATGGCCGGGCCGACGTCGTCCGCAAGCTCTACACCGGCTTCGGCACCGAAAATTACCAGGCGCGGGTGAACAGCATCGCGTATGGGTTGGATCATTGGTGGCATGGCTCCTGCGGGTTGTATGGAGGGGCCATCACGAATGAAAAAGGGCAATCCTTCCGCCTGGGCCACCGCGACTTCCGCATCCGTCCGGATGAGGGGAACCTCGAACCCGCCACTGGCCGCACGCAGCAAGGGCGGTGCCGCGATGATTGGGGAAGCTGGTTTGGCTGCGACAACTCGACCATCGGCTGGCATTATCCGCTGCCGGACCATTATCTGCGCCGCAACCCGCACGTCGCCGCCCCTCCCGCGGCCGTCCCCATGGCGCCCTGGACGGCTGAGGAACGGCTTTATCCCATCGCACCGAACATGCAGCTCTTCGCGCGCTCCGGTCCCTCGGGCCGGCCCACGGCCGCGTGCGGCTACGAAATCTACCGGGATGACCTGCTCGGCGATGACTTCCGCGGCAATGCGTTCATCTGCGAAGCGGTCAATTTATTGGTGCATCGCCGCATCCTGCAACCTTCGGGAAGCAGCTTCAAGGCCGTGCGCGCGCCGGAAGAGCAAGATCGGGAATTCCTGGCGTCGCTGGACCCCTGGTTTCGGCCCGTGCAGGTCCGCACCGGCCCCGACGGCGCCCTCTGGATCGTGGACATGTATCGCTTCGTCATCGAGCACCCCATCTGGATTCCGCCGGGCGAATTGGCCAAGCTCGATCTCCGGGCCGGGAGCACGATGGGCCGCATCTATCGGGTCTACCCCAAGGACAAGGCCCCGCGGCAGCGTGTGCCGTTGGAGCAGCTCGACGCGGCGGGCCTGGTCGCGGCGCTCGACAGTCCCAACGGCTGGCAGCGCGACATGGCCAGTCAAATGTTGCTCTGGCGCTCCGATGCCTCGGCCATCCCTTGGCTGGCAAAGCTGGCGAGCCATCCCCGGGCGGAGACTCGGCTGCACGCGCTGGCCCTTTTACAGGGCATGGGGCAGCTCACGGCGGCTCAAGTGGAATCCGCTCTAACCGATTCACACCCTGGAGTGCGCCGCAATGCCCTGCGCTGGGCCGAGCCGTTCTTGAGCCATGACGGCGTGCGCGCCAAGGTTTGCTCCTTGGCCAAAGACGAGGATCCGCAGGTCAGACTGCAAGCGGCCCTCTCGCTCGGCTTCAGCGATTCCCCAGATGCCGCTCAGGCACTGGGACGCTTGCTCCTGGACCATGCACACGATCCCTACCTTGTGGCCGCGGCGCTGAGCAGCGTTCGCCCTCCCCACCTGGCGATCGTCATGGACTTGTGCCTGGCGTCGCAGGGCACGAACCGGCCGCCGGACGCGCTGCTGCGCAAGTTGATGAGCCTGGCCGTGGGCTGGGAGGATCGGCGCGCCTTGGCCGCCATGGTGCAAGCGCTGCTGCCCCATGGCGAAGAGAAACCCCAACAATGGCAATGGGACCTCCTGGGCAGCCTGTTGGATCACTTGCAACGCAAGGGCCAGACCGTGGAGAAAATCTTCGACGCACAGCTCATGGCTGCCTGGCAGCGCACCCTCGGCCAGGTTCGCCAGATGGTGCTCGCCGATACCGCGGCGGAGGAGGATCGGAAAGCAGCCCTGCGGCTTATGGGCAGGGTCCGGTCGCAGGAGCGCCTGGAGGTGGACCTCTTGGGGCAAGTGCTCACGCCCCAATCTTCCGACCAAGTGCAAACCGAAGCGTTGCTCGCCCTCGGCAGGATGGAGGATGCGGCGGCAGCGGCCCTGATCGCTTCGCGCTGGAAGCAGCTTTCCCCGGCGCTGAAAAACCAGGCCCTGGACCTGCTTCTCAGCCGACCCGCCTGGCAAAAACAGTTGTTGGCCAGTCTCGACCAGCAGGAAATCATTCCCGGCATGATCGATGCTGCTCGGCGCCAGCGGCTGCTCAACCTTTCCGACGCCGCCTTGCGTTCCCAAGCGGAACGGCATTTCATGAACGACACGCCTCGGGCCGATCTGCTCCGCGAATATCAAGAGGCCCTGGCGCTCAAGGGCGATGCGGCTCGCGGCCAACTCCTCTTTCAAAAACAGTGCGCCAATTGCCATAAGTGGCAGGAGACGGGGCATGCCGTGGGGCCTGACCTGGCCTCCATCGGCAACCGCACCCCGGCCTATCTCCTCGCCGAGATTCTCGACCCGAACCGCACGATCGACAATCGCTTCGTCGAGTATTTGGCTCTGACGAAGGCGGGCCTGTTGCACAGCGGCGTGCTGGTCAGCGAGAGTTCGACCAGCATCACCCTCCGCGGCCAGGAAAGCAAGGAGCACGTCCTGCTGCGCCGCGACATCGAGGAGTTGCGGGCCACGGGCAAATCACTCATGCCCGAGGGGATGGAAAAGGACCTGACGAAGCAGGACATGGCCGACCTGCTGGCGCTGCTGACCGGCCCGGCGGGAACGAGTGCGGCCGTGGACGACCCCAAGACCGTGGCCATGCAGCTTCTGGACGACAAGGTGCCGGGCGAACAGAAAACCGCCCTGCTCAACAAGCACCTGGGGCAAGCCGCCGCGATCGTGGCCGCCCTGGCCGCCGATCTCAAGGACGACCCGAAGGAGGAATATCGGCGGATCCCCTGGATTTGGCGGGTGTCGATCACCGCGGCCCGCAAGAATGAAACCGACGTGCTGCATCAACTGCTGCTCGCGGCCTTGCCGCACATGCAAGAGCCGCTGCGCGATTGGCAAGCCGTCGTAATCGGCGGCGGCATCATCAATGGCATCAGCCTGAATGGCCAATGGCCGCACCTGCGGATCCAAGAGTTGTTTCACACCAGCCCGCCGGCCTTGGCTCGCTATCACCGGGCCTTGGAGCTTTCCTATGCCATGGCGGAGGATGAAAAAGTCCCCGCGGGGACGCGCTACGATGCCCTGCGGATGATCGCCGTGGACCGCTGGACCAAGAGCCGGCCGGTGCTGATCAAATATCTGGCCAAGGGCGTTCATGATGAGTTGCAGATGGGGGCGATCAGCGGCCTCTCGGACGTGGATGAGCCGGAGGCGGCGGCGTTGTTGCTATCGGGCATGGGTCATTACAGCGCGGGCAACCGCAAGCTGGCCCTGGAAGCCCTCCTGCGGACGGAAGGCCGAGTCGATGGCTTGCTCGAAGCGTTGGACAAGGGGACGGTCAAGAAGGAGTGGCTGGACGAGGGCTTGAAAAAAAGGCTGCACGACTGGCCGAACCCAAAACAGCGCGACCGCGCCAGGGATCTGCTGAAGGATTAGCTGATTAACCGGGTGTTTCTCAATCCCGCACGATCAAACGATAAGGAAGCTGTTCGGGCAGCACCCGGCCCACGACGGCGGCGGCCAGGCAACCTTCGGCCAGCGCCTGCTGAATGAAGGCATCCACGCGCTCCTCGGGCAGGCTTACCAATAATCCCCCTGAGGTCTGAGCATCGAGGAAGATCTCAAACCGCACGGGGTTCGGCTCGCCTTCGATCTTCAAGCCCGGGTCGACGAACTGCCGATTGCTTTTCCGCGCTCGGGTGAAGAAGCCGGCTTCGACCAGCGGCTCCACCCCGGGCAGCAGGGGCAGCTGCGCGAGATGCAGTTCGATCGTGACGCGGCTCCCCTGGGCCATCTCGAAGGCATGGCCCGCCAGGCCGAAGCCCGTCACGTCCGTGACCGCGTGCACGCCCACTCGGCGAAACGCCCGCATGCCCGGTTCGTTGAGCTGAATCATGCTCTGGACGGCGGCGGCCAACACCTCGGCCGGACAGGACCCCTTCTTGTTCGCCGTGGTGACAAAGCCCGTGCCGAGCGGCTTGGTCAAGACGAGCAGGTCGCCCGGCTGGGCGCCGGCATTGGTCAGCACCTGTTGCGGATGAATCAGCCCGGTCACCGCCAAGCCGAATTTAATCTCGGCGTCGCGCACGGAATGGCCGCCCAAGATCACGGCGCCCGCCAGGGCCAAGCGTTCGGCGCTGCCTTCGATGATGCGGCCGAGGAGGGAGAGCGGCAATTCCTGATCCGGGAAGCCGACCAGGTTGAGCGCGGTCTTGGGCGTCCCGCCCATGGCGTAGACGTCGGAGAGAGCGTTGGCGGCGGCGATCTGCCCATAGACGAACGGATCGTCCACGACGGGGGGAAAGAAATCGACCGTCTGGACGATGGCGAGATCCTCCGTGAGACGGTAGACCCCCGCGTCGTCGGACGTTTCCGGTCCGACGATGACATTGGCATCCGTCAGCTTGGGTAGATCACGCAGCACCTGCGCTAGCCCCAAGGGGGCGAGCTTGCCGGCTCAGCCGGCGCAGGAGGCGTAATCGGTCAGGCGCTTTTGCTTGCCTGATTCGACGCCCATGGACGCTCCTTTCCCCAAATGGCCCATCGCCAACGTCACCTACTTGATCCGCTGCCGGGCCTGAGCCAGAATGTCCTCTTCCTTCGGAAAGACTTTCGTCTTCAGCTTGGAGTAGACCAACTCGTCATCAAACTGCACTTCGAAGCAGCCGCCCCCCGAAGGGATCAGCGTCAAGGAGCGGATATCCTGCTTGAACGTGGTCAGCAGCTTGGCCGTCAAACTGACGGCTTGAGGTTCGTAATTTCACATCGAGCAGTAAGTGATCTGAACGCGCATGTCGAACTCTCCATGGCGAAGGGTGGAAGGTCTCCGCGGCTTCATCGCCGACGACGGCCGCACGGCCCTGTTGGCAATTATATCGAAAGGGTGGCCGCTGCCTTGAAGATCGGCATTTCAGGGTTTGTGGTTCAGTCCGATCCACGCCGGCGGCGTTGGGTGAAGGCGGGGACTATTTGAGCATGTCCAATTCGATTTTCGGGAACAACTCAATCACCGCGCCATCCGGGCCGATGGTGCGGCGGCAGGAATCCATGACGCGGATGCTTTGCGACCATTTGAGCGACGCCTGGGTCTGGAGCAGGAGGCTTTGCGAACGCGGGTCCTGTTCGTCCATGGGGATTTGTTGGCGGAGGTCGAGGAGTTTGCGTTCGAGGCCGGCCAGCAATTCCTCCAGGGTAACCTGAGCCAGCCCCTCGGGACCGATGCGCTCGCGCTGCCCGGCGAAGAGCACTTCCAGGGAGCCGACCTGGCCTTCGCCGCGCGCCCGGACCATGACGGTGACCAGCGGCCGCAGAGCCGGCTCGCCCGGCGCCGCGGGCTGATCGGGGCGCTTGATTTCCGCGGGGCCGCCGGCGGCCCCCGCCGCCATGACCATCGGCAGTTGCCGTTCCGTCGGCATGGGGTGATACGTGAAGACGAAAAAGGCGAGGATTTGAAAGGACATGTCCAGCATCGGCGTGATGAAGATCGACGTCGAGGAAAACTCCGTCGCCGGGTCGGTCGCGCTGATTTGTCGTCGTCGCATCCGATCATTCCCCGTGGCCAACGTTTAGCTGTCCGCGGCGCTGCGCGGCAGGACGCGCAGCCGGGTTTCGGAAAACCCTTCCGCCTTGCATTGGGCGAGAATTTGCAGGATCAGTCCCGTGGCGATGTCGCCGTCCGCCCGCACCACGACGGGGATGGGCAGCCGCACCTCTTTCAGGGGCAGGGCCTCCGGCAAATGGTCGCGCCGCTTGAGGAGCACTTTCAGATCGTTGGCCAAATTGTGGATCATCCGCTGCGATTCGAAGAGGCCGCGGCCCTGTTCGTCGTCGGTGAAGCGGATCTCGGATAGATTGGCGATGACCACCCGCGTGATGCGCGGCTCCACGGCCCGTTTCTCTCCGGAAAGAGCCTCGATGCGGACCCGTTCGATGTTGATGATCAAGCGCTCTTCATCAGCGGAGGCTTCCACTTCCAGCGCGGACTTGGAGTAGGGCAGGAGCACGTTGAGGCTCACCGCTTCAGAGACGAAATTGACGCAGGCCATGAAAAACATGATGAGCTGCAGGACCAGGTCCAGCAGCGGCGTCAAATTGATCTCCAGCGTCTCATCGCTGACGTGGACCGACATGGGGTTATCCGTTCAAAGGCTTCGTGCTGGAAGAACTGGACACGGCGATCCCGGGCTTGGCTTCCGGTTCGCCCTTTTTCGAGGCATGGAACGTTTGCGTGAGCAGGTCGTCGGCCAGCAGGTCGGCATCGAGCACGATGCGGAGCAGCCGATTCTTGAAGAAGGAATAAGCGGGGATCGCCAGGACCGAGAGAAAAATGCCGACAAGGGTGGCGTTGAGGGCGTGGGAAATCCCCTTGGCCAGGCGGCTGGCGTTGGGCGTGCCTCCTTGGCCCAACTCGGCGAAGGTGGCAATCATGCCCGCCACGGTGCCGACCAGGCCGATCAACGGCCCCAGCGTGCCCAAGATGGCGACGTAGGCCATCAAATGATCTTTCCGCGCTTTCAGATTTTCCAGCATGGCCGTGGAGGCGTCCCGCGCCTCGTTGAGTCCGTTTTGCAGCCGGGCCATCCCCGCCGCCATGACCCTGCCAAACAGCGAGGGGTCTTGGTTGGCGACGTCGAAGGCTTCCTTGTATTTCTTTTTGTTCAATGCCTCCTCGATGGCATCGATCAGGTCGGGCGGCATCAAGTGGCTGCTGCGCAGATCGAGGATGAGCAAGACCAGCAGCGCCACGAAGGAGACATAGCAAAAGATCAAAATCCAACCCGTCACCGACATGAAGAGGAAGGTGAGCATGGGATTGGCGTCGGCCTTGGCGGTTTCGCCGCCGGTCGCTGGACTGGGGGCGGGCGCGGGCCGGGGCTGGGTCGGGGCGGGAGTGGTGGTGTCGGGCGGTCTGACGGGTTCGGTGGCTTGCGGGGCCGTGGCCGCCGCGTCGTCAGGCTTGGCATTTGCCGGTGCAGTAGGTTTGGCGTCCTGAGTGGCTTCCACGAGGGTCCAACCGAGCATCATGCAGAGGAAAATCAGCAACCATCGACCCGGCTGAAGTCGATGGCAGTCGGCCAAGTTCGACATCAAAGTCCTTTCCAAATGAACCGCTCGACGTGCCTTTCCAGGCGTGAACATGCACAGGGTTCAGAATGAAGGGCCGCTGCCCTTCTGTCAAGCTGGATTTCCAACCTGGGACGTCCCTCGGCGGCATGGCCGCGGGGCACGACGAACCCTGAAGGTAAGAAAAATCCCCTCTTCACGCAAGTAAAGAGGGGAATGGATAGAAATCTTGGACAGGTGGCAAGGAAAGACCATTGACTCGCCTCGGGCTCATGTCAGCGATGGTTCTTTCTTCGGTGAACGCACCAAAGGCCCAACAAACCCATGCCGGTCAGGGCCAGCGTCGTCGGTTCGGGGATGACGGCGACCTCGGCGAAGAGGATGTAGCTCGGATTGTTGAGACCGTTGCCCGAGGCGAAAACGTCGATGAAGGCTCCCGTCGTGCCGTTATAGCGCAGGATGCGGCTCGTGGCCTCGCTGCCGCCATAGCTGGAGACGTACAGGTTGCCGTCCGGCCCGAAGGCCAGCCCATAGGGTCGATCCAAACCGCCGCTGCCCGTGCCGACGAACGTGTCGATGAACACACCGGTCGAGCCATTGAAGCGTTGGATATTGTCCCCCGCCGAGTTGGCGACGTAGATGTGATTGTCCGGCCCGATGGTCAGGCCGGCGGGAATGTTCAGGGAGCCGCCCGAGGTTTGATTGATAAAGGCGCCGGTGGTGCCGTTGTGTTGTCGAGCCGCATTATAGGCTGGGAAGAGCACGAAGTTGGTGATGTAGAGGTTGTTGCTGGGGCCGCCGAAGGCCACACCCGCCACGCCAGGGAAAAAGCCGCCGGATTGGCCCGAAGCGAAGTTATTGATGAAAGCACCCGTTGCACTGTCAAACCGTTGAACGTTATTGGCAGTGCCGCCGCTGACGTACATGTGGCCGTCGGGTCCAAAGGCCATGCCATCCGGGACATTCAGCGTGCCTCCCGAGGTGAACACGTTAATGAAAGCGCCGGTCGCGCCGCTGTATTGCAGCACGGCGTTGTTCTGAGCGCCCACGACCATGAGGTTCCCCGTGACGGGATGGATGGCCAATCCCGCGGGGGAACTCAATCCGCCACCACTGGCGAAGATGCCCAGAGGTGCTCCCGTCAGCCCGTCAAAACGGGAAACGTTATTCCCGCTGATGTTGCTGACCAACAAACTTATTTGCGCTGCGGCGGGACATCCGCAGCCAAACCAGGCCGCCAGGGCGATGAAAGAAGAACAAAGCCATCGGGTCATGAAAAGGGTCCTCCAATTGCCAGAACGATGTGAAATGAAGAAGGACCTTCCTAAAAAGGAAGCAATAAAGCAGTCTAACAAAGGTGATACCGCTTTGCACCAAAAAATGTATAATCGAAGCCACATCCGCATTGAAGAATGGATGACCTGGTCGAAGTCATGCAAACGTCGTTCGCCAAGGTCGCGCTGCTTCGCGGCGGACCAAAGGCATGGAAGAGGATGGAACCGGTGCACATTCCCAAACGTTGGCGTTTGCTCCCCGCGGACACGGAAGCCGCCCGCGCGCTGGCCGAGGAGGCCCGAATTCCCCTCGTCATCGCCCAATTGCTGTGCCATCGTGGCGTGACCGATGCCGTCCAAGCCCGCCATTTCCTGACCTTGCCCCTGGCGGCGCTTCATGATCCGCATCTGTTGCCTGGCGTCACGGCCGCGGCGGAGCGCTTGCATCGAGCTGTTAAGCAACAAGAACGCATTTGCATCTACGGCGACTACGACGTCGATGGCATCGCCGGGACGACGATGCTGTGGCGCTGTCTGCGTTTGGCGGGCGGGACCGTCGATTACTACGTGCCGGATCGGCTAGAGGAAGGGTACGGGCTGAACGAGGAGGCCCTGCGCCGCCTGCATGAACAGGGCATTCGCCTGGTCGTGACCGTCGATTGCGGCATCACGAGCGTTCATGAAGCCCAGGTTGCCCGGGAGTTGGGCCTGGAGCTGATCATCACCGATCACCATGAAATCAAGGACCGTTTGCCCGAGGCCGACATCTTGGTGCATCCCCGGTTGCCGGCGAGCCAATATCCGTTTCCGCATTTGTGCGGCGCGGGCGTCGCTTTCAAATTGGCATGGGCTTTTTGCCAGCAATTGAGTCAGGCCCGCAAGGTCAGCGAAGCCTTTCGCGCCTTCCTCCTGGAAAGCGTGGCCCTGGTCGCCCTGGGCACCGTGGCCGACGTCGTGCCCCTGATCGATGAAAATCGGCTGTTTGTCTGGCATGGACTGCGGTCCTTGCAGGAAGGCCCGTCCATCGGGCTGAAAGCGCTCCTCGATGTGACGCAGCTCAACTCCGGCAAACGCCTCAACGCCGAGCACATCGGCTACACGCTGGCCCCCCGGCTCAACGCGGCGGGGCGGCTCGGCCACGCCCGCCTGGCCATCGAACTGCTCGGCACCCCTTCGGCGCCGCGCGCTGTGGACCTCGCCCGCTATTTGAATGAACAGAATGAACGCCGGCAAACGGTGGAGCGGCGCATCTTGGCCTCGGCCCGCGAACAGGTGGAAGCGATGGGCGATTGGCAAGACGCGCCCGCCCTCGTCCTGGCGGACCCGGAATGGCACCCCGGCGTCATCGGCATCGTTGCCAGCCGCCTGGTGGATCGCTTCGCCCGGCCCGTCTTGCTGGCGGGGGGCAAAGAGGACGTGATGTCCGGCTCGGGGCGATCCGTGGAAGGCTTTCCTCTCCACGAAGCCCTGCAAGCCTGCTCGGAGGTGTTGGTCTCTCACGGGGGGCATGCCATGGCGGCGGGTTTCAAGGTCCGTGCGGATCGGCTGGACGACTTGCGCGCGGCGTTCACGGCTTTCGCCGCCCAACCCTCGAAAACGCTTCCCAAGCAGCATACGCTGAGCATCGACGCGGAAATTCCCCTGACTGCTTTGACCATGGGTTTGATGAAGGGATTGGAGGCTCTGCAGCCCCATGGCTGCGGGAATCGCCGGCCGCTGTTTCTTACGGGCGGCTTGCGGCTGGCGCAGGAACCTAAAAAAGTCGGCGGCGGCGAGCGCCATTTGAGCTTCCGCGTCAAGCACGACACGGGGCCGGCCTTCAAGGCCATCGCCTTCGGCATGGCGGATCGTTTGGAGGAACTGATCTCCGCCGGCGGCGCCTGTTGCCTGGTCTATACCCCCAAGGTCAACGAATGGAATGGCTATACCAGCATCGACCTGGAGATCGCCGACTTTCAACCTGGCTCCTCGGCCAGGCTCGATTGAGCCGCATGCCTATCCCTCTGGCCGTTCGTCCCAGCGCTGGATTTAAGGCGGGAATTCGCCACAATTTTGCGGGAACATGGCAATATCATTGCCACGCGAGCGTGGCACGTCTTATAATCGCATCTTCATGACGGTTTCATGTTTCCCAGGACAACGGTTCATCATTCAACCGCTGGTGCATTGCGTCGCAGAGGCGGGATGGCTTTCTTTGAAAACCAGGTCCAGGGTTGTCGTTGAGAGGTGGGCATGTCGGAAGCTAGTCGCGCTTCGCTGAAGCAGTTAAGCGAAAATATCGGATCGGTCTTTCTTGGAAAACCAGAGAGCATTCAATTCACGTTAGTCACGCTGCTCGCCGAAGGGCATCTCCTGATCGAGGACGTCCCGGGCATCGGCAAGACGCTGCTGGCGAAGGCCTTGGCCAAGAGCCTGGATTGTGCCTTTCATCGCATTCAATTCACGCCGGACCTGTTGCCGAGCGATTTGACCGGGACCAGCGTCTATCACCAGCAATCGAGCGAATTCGTGTTTCGGCCCGGCCCCATTTTCACCAACATTGTCTTGGCGGATGAAATCAACCGGGCCACGCCGCGAACCCAAAGCGCTCTGCTCGAGGCCATGAGCGACCAGCAAGTCTCCGTCGATGGCAAAACGCTGCCCCTGGCGGCGCCCTTCATGGTCGTGGCCACGCAAAATCCCTTCGAGTTCGAAGGCACCTATCCGCTGCCCGAAAACCAGATGGACCGCTTCGCCATGCGCTTGCGGATCGGGTATCCCGCGCGCGCCGATGAAAAGGCGATCTTGACGCAGCATCGCGCGGGCGAACCGGTGGACAAACTCGTGCCCATCATGCGGAAGGAAGATCTGATCGATCATCAAATGAAGGTTCGCCAGGTCGCCTTCGAGGAGAGCCTGGCCGACTACCTTTTGCAAATCGTCGAAGCCACGCGGTCGCGCGACGACGTTTACCTGGGAGTGGGCACCCGCGGCGCTCTGAGCTTTTACCGCTGCACCCAGGCGTATGCCTATTTGCAAGGTCGTTCCTACGTCATTCCGGACGACATCAAGAAGCTGGCGATCCCCGTGCTGGGGCATCGCGTCGTGACCAAGACGCTCAGCAAGGGTGGTTTCCGCGAGGACGCCGGCGACACCGTCGTTCGCGAGATCGTGGAACAGACCCCCGTGCCCGTGTGATTTCAGCCTGGAAGGCTCGGAAAGGAAAGCCGCGTGCGCAGTCCCACGTCGCGTCGCAAAATGATCAGTCAAGCGGCCGCGCCGGTCCGCATCCGCCGCGATTCGCACTTGCGCCAGCGCCCCCCGCGCCGCGGCAACGGCTGGCGGATGATGGTGCCGACGATGGAAGGCTTCTTTTGGATCGGCCTGACCATCTTCTTGATGTTTCTCCGCGCTTTCAACCTGGTGACGCTGATCGCCAGCTTCATGCTGGGCATCTTTCTCCTCAACTTCTTCAGCATCGTCTTCCGCCGCGGGTTCCATGAGATTCAGGTAAGGCGGCGCTGGTCGGGGCCTTTGATCGCCGGCAAGAAGTGCACGATCCGGCTGGAGGTGGTCAACGCGGGCTGGCGGACGCAATCGGGATTGGCCATCGCTGATGTGGGCGTCTGGCATGAGCATCGCTTCGGCATTCCCTCGCTAAAGCCGGGGCAAGCGGTCATCCTCAGCTACCACATCACCCTGCCGCGGCGGGGAGCGTATCGGCTGCAGGGCGTGCTGATCAGCAGCGGCTATCCCTTCGCCCTCTTTCGCCGATCGCTGCGGATCGATTTGGTGGACGATCTGATCGTGCTGCCCAAGCTGGGCCAGGTGCATCGCAGCCGCCTCCGCCATCTGCTCCACTCCCGAGCCCAGGCCACGCCCTTGCCGCGGCGCCAGATCAGCCGCCGCACGGCCGTCCCCGCGGACTTTTACGGCGTCCGGGATTTTCGGCCCGGCGACAGCCCGCGCTGGATTCATTGGCGGACCACGGCGCGGATGAATGAATTGATGGTGCGCGAATTTGAAGAGACGCCCCTGGACCATCTCATCGTCGTGCTCGAAGCCTGGCTGCCCGAACCGGCCGCGAAGCTCTACGCCAAATGGGAGCAGGCCCGGGCGGATCGGCTCCACGAGGAAGCGGCCATGCAGAAGATGGATGCCCGCCGCAAGGCCCTCATGAGCCGCCACCTGCAGTCGCAAGCAAGCCTGGAGCTGCCCTTGCGGACGGATCTGGACCGCTTGGAGCAAGCCGTGAGCTGCGCCGCCACGCTGTGTTGGTCCTGGCATCAGCAGGCCAACACCCAGCTCTTGCTCGCCATCGCCGATCGCAAGGCGAGCGTTCCGGGAATGGCCACCGGGCATCGCGGCGTTTTGCCTTTGCTCGAGCACTTGGCCGTGGTCGAAGGCGGGCCTGAACCGGATGCGGCGTCCTTGGTGGATCAATTGGCGCAAGCCGAGTTGCCCATCGGGCCGATCCTCGTCGTCAGCCCCCGGGCAACGACGCTGGCGCATGACCTCCATCAAGCGCTGCGGCGGCCCGTGGCCTTGCTCAACATGGCGGAGAAAGCCACCGTCGACTATTTCGAATCCTCGGCCGAGGCCGTCTTACCGTGAACGAGGGACCCATGTTCAACGTTCAAAAACTTTTCCAAGCCAGCTTTTATATCTGCCTGACGCTGTCCACCATAGCCCTGGCCTATGCCGAGCAAGTGCAGATTCCGGGCACGATCGTGTTTTATCTGGTCGTCGGCGTTTTCCTTTATTTGGCCTATCGCATGGACGGCCGCTGGGCCATGAGCATCGCCCAATCGAACCAGTTGGCCGTAGTCATCTTCCTGGTTTGGCCCGCCTGGCTCTTTCTGTCCCTGCGGGGCAGCCGGCCCAATGTCGACGAGGTGGACATCGAATTGGTGCGGTTGGCGCTCCCTTATGGCGGCCCTTTGATGACCGTGCTGCTGCTGGCGAAGCTCTTTCGCCCCAAGGGACTCAGCGACTACTGGGCGATTCACCTGATGGGGTTGGTGCAGGTGGTGCTGGCGTGCGTGCTGGCGATGACCAACAAACTCGACCGGGACGCGCCGCTGTTTCCCCTGGTGGTGGTGGCTTACCTGCTTTGCCTGGTGTGGACGCTGCGCAATTTCAATCTGTACAGCCAGGTGATGCCGACCGCGAAAAAGCGGTTTCATCGCCTGACGCCCACGAGCCGCCTGGAAACCCTGGGCCAGCGGTCCAACCTGGGCATCCTGAGCGCCGTCTTGTGGTTCGGCTTGATCACCCTGGTTGGCTTGGCGTTCTTCTTCATCGTGCCGCGCAGCCAAAGCCCCCTGGGGTCGGGCTTGAATCCCACGGTCAAGCCCGCCGTCACCGGTTTCAAGCCGAGCATGGACCTGAATGGCGTCGGCCGCCTGGAGACGAGCGAGGAACTGGTGTTTCGGGCCAGCATCTTCGACCGCTACATGAACCCCGCCAAGGTCGCCACGACGCCGCGGTGGCGCGGCGTGACCTGCTCCATTTACGATGAATTTGGCCGCTGGGGGAATTCGCGCACGGACCTCACAGGCTTTCAAGCGTTCCGCGTCCCCGAGCCGGACCGGGAGCATTATCTGGTCTCCTTCTCCCTGGATCCGCGCAAAATTACCGTGGCCGGGGCGGTCTCCACCCCCGAAGTCCCCAACCGCGTCCTCGGCGAGATGCCGATCTTCGCCCTCGAGGCCCTGGGCATGACCAACGTGCAGCCGCGCGTCAGCCTGGACCCCTATTCGCCGCCGGGCGACTTCAGCATGGTCTTCTTTTACCAGAGCAAGACCGAGGGGTGCGTCTCTATCACGATGAGCGAACACCGCCCGCAGCGCAACATTCTCTATCAACAACTGATCGCCATTCCGATGATCGGCCGCACTGAGTGGGACCAGCGTATCGGCCGGACGCGGATCGATCAGAACGTCCTGTACGACCTGAGCGAGATCATCACGATGGAGCGTTATTTGCAAAAGTTGCGCACGCTGCCGCAAAAGCTCATCGATTCGGGCCGCATCGCCAAAGTCGCCGAGGAGGCGCTCAAGGAAGCCAATCTGACAGCCGACGCCAGCCCCAGGGAAAAAGCCCTGGCCATGGAAAAATATCTCCTTAATGAAAAGCGGTTTGCCTACTCGCTGGAGCGGATGCGCATGGACGAGCGCTTGGAACCCAACGAGGATTTCCTCGAAAACGTGCGTGCGGGCACCTGCGAGCGCTTCGCCTCGGCCCTGGCCCTGATGCTGCGCACGCAGGGCATCCCGGCGCGGATCGTGCTGGGCTTTCGCGGCGCCGATTGGAACCATCTCTCGAATCTCTATGAGGTCAAGGAATACCATGCCCATGCCTGGGTGGAAGCCGTCGTCGAGCAGGAAACGACGGAGGAGCGGGTGCGGGTTCCGGGGCGCGAAGAGCCCGAGCAGACCGTTCGCCCCGTGCTCACCAGCATCCGCTGGATGACCTTGGACGCCACGCCGCAGAATGAAGCCTCGCTGCGCGACACGGGAACCTGGGCCGCCAACGTGTCCTTTGCCCGCTATCTCTGGGAATTCTTTATCCTGGACTTCTCGGGGGATTTGCAGCGGCAGCGGTTCCTGGCCCGCTTCAAGGCGGCATGGATGGAGGATCTGTTTTCGTGGTTCCGGGAGATGGGCACCTTGGGGTTGTTGCTGTTGATTGCCGCGCTGCTGTTTTCGATCTTGATGGCCTTGATGAGCCTGCGCTTGCTGCGCTTGTTCCTCCACCGCCGCCGCCAGCGCCTGGCCCTTTTGAACTCCCTGCCGAAAATTCCCTTTTATCGCCGCTTCTTGCTCCTGGTCGAAAAACATTTTCGCTTGTTGCCCGAGCCGCCGCAGACCGCCCTCGAGTTCAGCGGGCAGGCCAAGCAGATGATCGCTCAACAAGCGGCGGCTTCGGCCATGGCCGGCTTGCCCGAACGCCTGGCCGAAGCCTACCATGCCGTCCGCTTCGGCGGCCTGGCCGCGGAGGAAACGGCCAGGAAGTTCGATGTGGAGTTGGACAAGCTGCAAGCACTGCTAAAATAACGCTGCTTCGTCCTGAAACGCCAGGGCAGCGGCTTGCCACCAGGGCGGCCGTTTCTCCTCATTGTCTCGCCGAAAGGGCGCTGCCATGATCCACCCCGCGTTGATGAGCGCGGCCGACACGGGCCTGCTCGTCATCGACCTGCAGGAAAAACTGCTGCCCTTGATCCCCCGGCGGCAGGCGATCGTTCGCAACGTCGATTTTCTCATCGACGCGGCCCAGCTTATGAAAATGACGATTCAAGCCACCGAGCAGTATCCGAAGGGGCTGGGGGGAACCGTCGAACCGCTCGCCAGCAAGCTGCCGCCTCGGCCCGACAAGGTGGCCTTCAGTTGCTGCGCCGTGCGCTCCGTCGTGGAGACGTTTCACCGCGAAGCCCGGCCCAAGCTGCTGCTCGCCGGGATTGAAACCCACGTGTGCGTGCAGCAGACCGCGCTCGACCTGCTGGCCGAGGGCTTTCGGGTTTACGTCGCCGTCGACGCCGTCGGCTCGCGCTTCGAGCTGGATCACGACACGGCCCTGCGGCGGATGCAGCAGGCGGGCGTGATCCTGACCACGGCGGAGTCGGCCGCGTTTGAATGGGTCGGTCAAGCCGGCACGCCAGCGTTCAAGCAACTCAGTAAGATGATCCAGGATCGAGCCAAGCTCGCCTGATTCAGGGCGGCCCCCGCCCGGCCGCCGTTCGCGCCAGACCAACAGGAGAAGCCATGTCCACCGCCAATCTTCCGGGTGAATTGAATCCCTCGCCGCGTTTGCTGCTCGGCCCTGGCCCCAGCGAGGCCCATCCGCGCGTGCTCAAGGCGATGACCACGCCGCTCCTGGGCCACCTCGACCCGGAATTCGTGGTCATGATGTCCGAAACGCAGCAAATGCTGCGTCAAGTTTTCAAGACGCAGAATCCGCTGACTTTCGCCGTGAGCGGCACGGGCATGGCCGGCATGGAGTGCATGGTCGTCAATTTGATCGAACCGGGCGACCCAATGGTCGTGGCCGTCAAGGGATATTTTGGCGGACGGATGGCGGAAATCGCCCGGCGGGCCGGGGCCAAGACCACGGTCATCGAAGCTCCCTGGGGCGACGTCTTCGACCTCAATGTCCTCAGCGACACGCTCAAGAAAGTGAAGCCCAAGGTCCTGGGCATCGTCCATGCCGAAACGTCCACGGGCGCCTTGCAGCCGATGGAGGAGCTTGGCAAACTGTGCCATGAGCAGGGCGTGCTGCTCGCCGTGGACACGGTCACCTCGCTGGCCTGCGTGCCCTTGGAGGTGGACGCCTGGGAACTGGATGCCGTCTTCAGCGGCACCCAAAAGGGACTGGGCTGCCCCCCCGGCTTGGCACCGATCACCTTCAGCCCGCGCGCCATGGAGATCATTCGCAACCGGAAGACCAAGGTGCAAAGCTGGTATCTGGACATGAGCGAAGTGATGAAGTATTGGGGCGAAGAACGCTTTTATCACCACACCGCCCCAATCAGCTCGGTCTACGCCCTGCGCGAGGGGCTGCGGGTGGTCCTGGAGGAGGGGCTGCCGGCCCGCTTCGCCCGGCACCGTCTCCATCACCTGGCCCTCAAGGCGGGCATTCACGCCATGGGGCTTTCCTATTTGACCAAGGAACAATGCCAGTTGCCCCAACTCAACGCCATTCGCATTCCCGATGGCATCGAGGACATGAAAGTGCGCAAGCGGCTGGTCAGCGACTTCGGCATCGAGGTGGGCGGAGGGCTTGGCGATTTCAAAGGCAAAGCCTGGCGCATCGGCCTCATGGGGTACGGCGCGCGTGCCTCCAGTGTCTTTGCCGTGCTCTCGGCGCTGGAACGCTGCCTGCAGCAAGAGGGTTATTCACTCAAGCCGGGGGCCAGTGCCGCGGCGGCCCAAAGCGTTTACGCCAACAGCTAGGAGAACCCCATGCCCGTGTTGCTGGGGCTCAAAGCCGCCATCCGCCGCTTTCTGCCGGCATCTTGGGTGCAGCGGATCAATCGGTGGCGCGGCTTGTCCGATCCCAATGAGATGCCCTACGCGCCCGAGGGTTGGCCCAAGAACGACCCCAGTGAGGCGACCTGGGGTTCCGATGTCGCGGTGGATCATTACCTCAAAAGCTGGCATGCCTTTATGCAATCAATCACGCTGCCTGGCCCGCTGGGCATGATAAACCCAAGGCAAATGGCTAACGGCGGCAACGTCTTTGCAAGTCAGATCTATACCGCTTTTGGATACGTCCTGGCCCGCACAGCCCACCTTCAATCGGAATTGAGCATTCTGGATTGGGGCGGGTGCCTCGGTCAATACGCCGCTTTGACCCAGCGGCTCATCCCCGGCATCAAGGTCAAATTTTACAACAAGGATTTGCCAGGCTTGCGCGCCGCGGCCGAGCAGGTCATGCCCGAAGCGACCTATTTCGATCAGGACGATCAGTTTGCCGATCTGAAAGTCGACCTGGTCATGGCCAGCGGGGCTTTACAATACACCCGCTCATGGCAAAGCGTGATTGAACGGCTCACTCGCTCAGCCCAAAAAGCGCTGTATCTGAGCCGCGTGCCGACCTGCTTTGCCGAGCGATCCTTTGTCACCCTGCCGCGGGTGGCCTATTATGCCGAACCCAGACGCATCCCGATGTGGATTTTCAGCCATGATGAACTGGCGGCCGAAGTCGCGCGGCACGGCTTCCGCCTGGAGATGGAGTTTGTCACCAGCGAAGGCTTGAAGGTGATCAACGGGCCTGCCCCCGCCGAGATGCGCGGTTACTATTTCCAGCGGACGTAGCGGCCAGGCAAAAAAGAAACCCGCGGAGGCGGTCCGCGGGTGGGTGGTTGATGGTCTTGCGATCTCGCCGGGCTTATTCGATCGTCAGTTCGATCTTCACCTTGTCGCCGTTGCGCAGGACGATGATCTCGAGTTTGTCGCCCTTCTTGAAGCCGCGCATGACGTTCATGTAGCCGGTGACGTTCTTGACGGGCTTGCCCGAGATTTCGATGACGCGGTCGCCTTTCTTCAGACCCGCCTTGGCCGCCAGGCCATTCTCCGTGACGCTTTCGATCATCATGCCGTCTTTTTCATCCTCGTAGCTGGGCATGATTCCCAGGCGCGGCCCCGTGGACTGTATGCGGGGAGTGGTTTGCACCTTCACGAATGCGGGCTTTTGCTCCAACGTGGTCAGCTTGAGCAGGATGCCCTCGACTAGGTCGGCACACTGGCGGATGCCTTGGATGTTGATCGTCGGCACCTGATCGGCGGGAGTATGATACTCCGGATGCATGCCGGTGAAGAGAAAGATGACCGGGATGTCCTTCATGTAGAAGGAATAATGGTCGCTGGCGCCAAAGAACTGGCCGCCGCCTGAAAGTTCGAGCTTCATGCCGACGGCAGCATTGGCTTCGTTGATGATCTTGTCGAAGTATTGATCCTTGGCGGTCGTGACGCCCATGACCTGGAGCTTGACCTCTTCCCGATAGCGGCCGACCATGTCGAGGTTGACCATGGCGACGGTTTTATCGAGAGGGAACGTGGGCTGGCGGCAATAATGGGCGGAGCCGAGCAGCCCGCTTTCCTCGGCGGAGAAGAGGATGAAGACCATGCGGCGGCCTTCGCGGCCCTTCATCTGGCCAAAGCGGCGTGCCAATTCGAGGACGCAGACCGTGCCCGAGCAGTTGTCATCCGCGCCGTAATGGATCGAATGCTGCCCCCGGGACAGGCTGCCGAAGGTGCCATAGCCCAAATGGTCATAATGTGCGCCGATGACGATCGTCTCGTCGGCGAGCGGGCCGCTGCCTTCCAAGACGCCAATGACGTTCTTGCATTTCGTGGTGGAGCGGGTGATGTTGGTCTGCAGTTCGACGTTCGAGTTTTTGATTGCCTGGCTGAGCGGCTTGAATTCCTTGTCGATTTGCTCTTCCAACTCCTTGAGGGTCTTGCCCAGCGGCGCCAGCATTTGATCGGCGACGGCGCGCTTGACGTGCATGACGGGGACGGCCAGGACCTGGCCCGTCGGGGCCACGGGCTGATTGAAGCGCATCAGGGCGTCGCGCTCGCCGGCGGTGGCGGCGTCGTTGACGAGCAGGACGGCGGCGGCCTTCTTGGCGATGGCGCTGCCGACCTTGCCCACCAGGGCGATGTCCGGATGTTTCACGTCATGGAAGTTGGGCTGCAAGTCTTCGGTCTTGTAGCGCGGCGCGTTCCGCAGCAAGAGGACGACCTTGCCGGCCACGTCGATGCCTTCGTAGTCATTGTAAGCCGGTTCGGAGGATTCGATGCCGTACCCGGCGAAGACGATTTCGCCGCTGACGCCGCCGCTGGCACCGCCCGACAGGGTCACGAAGTCCACGCCCATGGTGAGCGCGGTCGACTTGTTATCCGCCCCCTTGAGACTCAGTTGATTACCGGAGCCCAGGCCGACCGAACCGCGGGTGCCGACGTCGAACGGTTGGAAGTAGCCGTCGGTGCCGCCGGGCTTCAGTCCATAGGCCTTGAAATTGGCAGCGATGAAATCGGCGGCGATATGAATGCCATGGGTATGAATGCCGCGGCCTTCGCACATGTCCCCGGCCAGAAAGCCGATGTCCTTCATGATGTGGGCTTCAGCGGCGGCGTGGCGCGTCGCGGCGTCCCCGGTCGGGGCGTCCCCGGCATGGAGCGACCAGCCGAGCAAGGCGGCGCACAGCAATGCGCTGAGCATGACCCGCCAGCGGCGAGTGAGGGGGGTACCTGGCATCGAACGTTCTCCTGAATGGTTGTCGTGAAAAGCGGTGGGAGTGATCTACCATTTACGATATCATGACCAGGCCCGAAAGTCATCCATCTCCCGCGGCCGGGCGGGGGTTTCGTCCCAGTTTGCGGCTGTCAAATGCGATCCAGTGTTTCGATCCAAAAGACCAATCGCCGAAGCAAATCCGCGTCGGGGAGATAGCCGGTCCCGAGGTCCGGGATGTCCACGGTCCAGATCGGATACTGTCGCTCGCTCACTCGCTCCTTGACGACGCGGATGGCTTCGATGTTGGGGTCCTTGCCGCCGCTGGCGAGGAAGAAGAAGAGGCGCTGTCCCGGGCGGGGTTCCTTGGCCGATTGAACCCAGACGCCGCCCACGGAAGCCACGCCGCTGAACACCTCGGGGGCATCCATCCCCAGGAAAAGGGCGAGTGTGCCGCCTTGACCCAGGCCATGGGCGACGATCCGCTGCCGGTCGATGGTGTACGTTTGCAGCAGTCCGCGGACGTCCTGCAGGATCAGGTCGGCTTCGCTGGTCAGCCAACCCGATGGGTTGTCGGCCAGGGGGGCGTGCAAGATGAGATGGTGCTGCTGGCAGAGCGGCTCCCAGATCGAGCGCATGGCGGCTTGCATCGGGTCCCCCGCGGGATGCAGCCAGACCAAGAGGCCGTGGGAAACGTTCGGATCGTAATTCTCGGGGACATAGGTCCACGTCTTGCGGCCGAGGACGGGGTCTTCGGTCTCGATGAAGCCCTTTGTGACGGGCTTGGCTGTTTCCGGTTTGGTGGCTTCGGGGCGCGTGGGCCGGGGCGGCGCCATCATGCCCGGCGGCGGCTGGCGCGGGGCCAGGGCTTTCTTGGCCGATCCGGGAGGCAAGTCGGCCAGCAGCGCCGCGCCGCTTATGGCCGCGAGCTTGACCGTGATCGTTTCCATTTTGCCATTCTTGCGGCGGACGCCGAGCTTGATTTCGCTGCCGGGCATGGCGCCGCCGATCCGCGCGGCCAATCCCTCGCGCCCCGGCACGGGCCGGCCTTCGACGTTCACGATTTTATCGCCGGCCTCCAGTTTGGCCTGGTCGGCGGGACTCTCGGGAAACACATAGCGAATCGTGATTTCCCAGGACGGATCGTCGCGCACCGGAGCGATGCCCAGCCAGGCCATCTGTTGATACTTGGGCGGTGCGATCAAGGGCAATTGCGGAATCGCGATCTCCTCCTTGTCGCGCTTCACCTTCAAGCTGATCGTGTCTCCCGCGTATTTCGGTCCGAGGCGATGACGAAGCTGGGAGGTGCGGGCAATGGGCTGCCCGTCCACTTCGATGATCGTGTCCCCGGCCTGCAGCCCCGCTTTCTCCGCGGGAGAATGGGGGTAGACGAGGCTGATCGTTGGCGTGGCGTCGAGGGCTTCCGTGGGCTGAAATTGGACGCCAAGCAGGCCGCGTTCGAGGTTCTTGCCGGCCTTGAGCTGGTCGAGCACGCGCAAGATGTCTTCCATGGGGATGGCGAAGCCGATGCCCGAATCGTACCACTCCGCGCCGGCCACATCGTCCTCGCCGCGCTGCGACAGGGGGCAGAGCAGACCGACGACTTTGCCGTCGAGGTCGATCAACGGCCCGCCGTAATTGACGGGGGATACCTTGGCGTCCGTCTGGATGGCCTTGCCCCAGATGCGGTCGAGGGCGGAGACGATGCCGATGCTGATGGAGGGCGGCGCCTGGGGGCTGTCCGACCAGGTCCGGCCCAGGGCCAGCACCCATTGGCCGAGCTTCAGTTCCGACTTGGCCGCCCACCGGGGAACGGGCAGTCCCTGGGCTTCCACCTTGAGCAGCGTGATCATGCGCGTCTGATCCTGGGCGATGATCTTGGCCGGGAGCGGGTCGTTGCGGCCCGTGATGAAGACCGTGATGCTGGAGGGTTGATGGGCCAGGTTGAAACTGCTGGTGATAATGTAGCCATCGTCCGAGACGATCAAGCCCGTCGTCGGCCCGCGGCCGCGCTGCATGGTCATCTGGCCCGAGCCAACAAATTCCTTGCCGCCCACGGTTTGCAACTGCACGACGCTGGGACCCGCCGCTTGCGCGGCGGACTTGGTCCCCCGCTCCAGGGCAGCATCCAAATCATCGGCGCCGGGCCAAGTCCAACCCCAGGCCAGGCTCGTCGTCAGCATGCTCAAGACAAGGGTTAACCCGATCCACGTGCGGCAGGGGGGTGTGGTCATGTTCGAATGTCCGTCCATTGAGACTTCGTCAATCAGCTTGACACGTTGGTTGCACGTTGACTGCACAGGTTCAGCGGCGCTCGAACCGCTCGGCTTTGCCGCCGGGAACTTGGCACGCGAGCCGTTTGGGTTCCAGTTCAATCGTCATGACCACGCTGACCGGCGCCGCGTCGCCCTCCTGATCCAGCGTGACCCGCAACAGCGAAGGCGACATCCATTCGTAGGCCGCCTTCACGACCTGGTCGGCCCGGCATACGCGCAGCCGGCCTTCGGAATAAAAATCCACGATCGTTCCGCTGCCGCCTAGGCTCCACCACCGCCCCAACAGCATCTGCCGCCGCTGCGGATCGACCTCTGAGGAAGGGGTTTGCGCTGGCGCCATGCCACACAGGCACAGCAAGGCCAAAGTGCAAATCGGCGAGCAGCGAAACGGGATCATGGTCTCTTGGCGACTCCATGGCCTTGGCCAAACCCATTCAGCGAGCGGGTTCGAGCTTGAATTCCAACGTCAAAAGTTGGGAACCCCGGCGCACCACGCAGCGAACGGCCGTCCCTGGCGGCAGCGCATTCATCGCCTCCCGGAACGTTTTCACGCTGGTGACGACCTGCTCCTCCTCCTCCTCGACGGCGTCGGGCCGCTTGGCGCGGAGGAAGAGGATCAGATCATCGGGTTGAAAACCGGCTTGCGCTGCTGGCGATCCGGTTTCCACGGATTCGACAAAGGGCGGCGTCCGGTCCACGACGTCGGGGACGAGGATCAGGCCATGCCGGCCGGGATTGGGCAAGGGTTTGTCCTCTTCCCGAACGATGGGCTTGTACTCGCCTTTCATGGCCTTGGCGGCGAAGGAGGCGAGCGCGGGCAGCGGCATGGCGTAGTTGACCCAGGTTTCGGTGAGGGTGTTCTTGAGTTCCTTGCCGATCAAAGCCAGCGGCTCCCCGCGCCGATTGGTGATCAGGCCGCCTTGCGCCCCCGGGTTGTTCGTGACGGCGTCGAGGATATAGGCCGTGCCCTGATAGGCGGCGCGGTGGATGCCCCGGCGGCCGGCGAAGGGCGTGATCGCGGCGATCACGCCGCGCTGGACCGACACCGGCTCGTCCCCGGTGGCGATTTCGAAGGAGTTGCTGAACGCCAAAATCCAATCGCCCACCTGCGGCGGGGGCGGCAACTGGCCGAGGTCCACGTGCGGCAGCGGCTGCAGCTTGAACGGTTCGCGGTCCTTGATCCGAATCAGGGCCACGTCCAACTGCGGCTCGGCGGCGACGAGCACGGCCGAGTGGCGCGTGCCATCGTAGAGATGCACCCGGAGGTCCACGCTGTCGAGCGTGGGGCTATAGACCGTGAGAATGTCGCCCTCGGGGGAGATGAGCACGCCCGTGCAATAAGCGGTGATGCCGCGATATCCCCCCGCGCCAAAGATTTTGACCATCTTCTGGTTGACTTGCCTGCTGACCGCGGCAAAGGTGCTTTCCTGAGCGGCGGCCGCGCCGCAAGCCAGCCAGCATCCGATCAACCCCCAGAACCATCGGCGAATCATGCTCGTGCCTCGATTCCCGTTTATTGTTCAGCCAAGGAAACGCAGATCAATTCCTGATCGTTGCGGGTGAAGATGCAGCGGTCGGCGAACGCCGGATGCGACCAGACGACGTCGCGGCCCCAAGCGGTCGACGTGGGCTGCATGAGCTTGGCGCGGCTGATTTCCTCGTAACCTTGCGGCGACAGCTTGGCGATGATCAACTCGCCGAATTCATTCTGCAGGAAAAAGCGATCCCCGTTCTTGACGATGAACAGGTCCGCCGAGGGCAGCCGTTTGTCGTGATTCGGTTTTAAGGATTCCCATAGTTTCTCGCCCGTATCCGCCTTGATGCAGACGAGGCGGCCCTCCGCGGAGTTGCCGTAGATGTGGCCGTTCTCAACGAAGGGCGTGCTGAAGACGCTGTACAGCCCTTTCTTGCGGTCGCCTTTCCAGACCACTTCCATTTGCGGCTGATCCTTCGCTAGCTGCACGACCAGCGCCGTTTGCGGATAGGCGGTGAAGAACAGCTTATCCTCGAAGAAGCGCGGCATGGAAATGGACATGGCTTGATACGTGGGCAGGGGATGCGACCAATGAACCTGGCCGTTGTCGGGGTTCAGGCTCGCGGCAGCCTCGCCATGCCAGACGATGACTTGCGGTTGGCCGCCGGCCTGGATCAGGATGGGCGGGCAATAGCCGACGTTCTTGGCGCTGAGCGCCTTCCACAGTTCCTCGCCGGTGTCCTTGTGAAAAGCGACGACAGTGGCTTGCGGGCCGCCCACCATGCAGATGATCTTTTGGCCGATGATCAGGGGATGCGCGGAATGGCCCCAGATCGGCGTGGTGGCTTGATAATCCTTCTTGAAATCCTTGGACCAAAGCAGCTTGCCCGACGCGGCGTCCAGGCAGCGCAAGTCGCCTTCCGTTCCCAGGGTGTAGACCTTGCCGTCCTCGACGATCGGCGTGCACCGCGGACCCACGGGGTAGGAGACGGTATACGGGCAGTCGTATTCATGTTTCCATAGTTCCTTGCCCGTTTTTTGATCGAAGCACAGGACGCGCTCCTTGCCCGCGATGCTGTTCTTGGGACGTTGCGGGATGACCTTTTCGTCGTGATTCTTGGCCCCTTCGGCGAGCAGGCGATCCATGAGGAAGACGCGCCCCATGGCCACGGCAGGCCCCGTGTACCCGCCGCCCACGGGGGTTCGCCAAAGCACCTTGGGCCCGTCGGCGGGAAACGTCTTGAGGATGCCGCTTTCACGCCAAATCGCATCGCGCTGCGGACCCAGCCATTGCGGCCAATCATCGGCCCCGACGGCTCCCAGGAACAGGCCGCTGACCAGCAAGACGACGAACCCTCTTCGCGCCACAAACCACCTCGTTTCCCGACGGTTTTCTTCGCTTGTTACCGAACGCCCTTGATGCCTTATTCTATGACTTCGGCCAGGTCAGCGATTGCACCACGATCACGCCGAACTCCCGATCCCCATGGCGGATTTCCCACCGATGCGGCACGCGGCGGTCGTCCTTGAGCCGATAATCGCCGAAGACGATCTCACAAGGATCGACGCTCTCCTCGAGCCAGACTTCCACGCCCAGGAGGATTTGATCCTGGGGTTGGAAGTACCACTTGCACTTGACCCCGGCATGCTCGGTGAGCAGGACGTCGCAGAGCAGGGCCGAGCCGGCGGCCCCCTGCGGATAAAACGGCTCCGTGCCGCCGTAGTGAAATTCCGCCTCGAAGCCCTTTTCACCCAGGGAGAGGAGCCGCTGCCAATGATACAGCGCCGCGAGCAAGCCGCCGCTGCCGGTGGGCGTGCTCAGATTCTCCAGGGATTCGCCCGGCTTGAGCGGCTCCAGGCGATGCTCCGCTTCCGCCCATTTGGCCTCGATCAATGCGGATTGCAGTTGGAAGGAAGCCGGTCCCTTGATCGGTCGAACGATTTCCCCTTCCAACTTCCATGGTCCCGCGGGCATCGGGCCGCCGAGCTGCTTGAGGAATCCTGTCCAAACCCGATCACGCTCGAATTGGTTGAAGTAAAAGTTAGCGAAGCCAGGCTTGGCGGCGAACCATTGGCGAATCGGATGATCCTTGGGCGGTTCGACGGCGGGCAGCGGCTGGCCGGGCTGCGGCTGAGGTTGCGGTCCAGGCGGCTGCGGGCTAGGCGGCTGGCCCGGTCGCGGCGCGGGCTGCGGACGGCCGGGGGGAGGGCGGCCAGGCCCTTCGAGCTGATCGCGGCGGTGCACCCCCGCGAGCCGAACCAGCGTTTCCACGCGCTGCGTCGTTTTCTTTTCCTCGTCGTAATGACGGAACACCAAGGGCAAGCGCCAACCCTTGGGGAAGATGCCCAGGATGTTCTTGTATTGATTGACGCTGGACAGCGGCCGCCCGGCAAAGGAGATCAGCTCATCGCCGTCGCGCAGGCCGCGGCGATAGGCATCGACGGTGCCGAGAATCTGTTGGACGGAAAGCTTGCCCTCTTCATCGGTCTTGACAACGGCCCCCAGGGTGGCGTGATCGACGATCATGCCGCCGCGCAGATGGCCCATGAAGTTTTTGATTTGGTTGATCGAGATGGCGTAGCCGACGCCGACGTTGACCCGGCCGCGCTTTTCGAAGGAGCCGCGGCCGTTGATGCCGATGATTTGACCGTCGAGGTTGAAGAGCGGGCCGCCCGAGTTGCCTGGATTGATCGAGGCTTCCGTCTGAATGCAATCGGTGTATTCCAGGATGGTGCCCGCGGGATACTGGTAGCGATGCGTGCCGCTGACGATGCCGAAGGTCACGGTCGGCGTGAAGTCCGTGGCCAGGAGGAAGGGGTTGCCCATGGCGATCGACCAATCGCCGACCTTGACTTGATCGCTGTCCCCCAGCGGAGCGAAGGGAAACGGCGCGCCGGGCTGATGGGGCATCAGTTTGATGAGGGCCACGTCGCCGACAGGGTCCAGACCCACGAGGACGGCTTCATACAGTTCGCCGTTGGGCAGCCCGCAATGCATGAAGTTGCCGCAGGGTTGGACGACGTGAAAATTCGTCAGGGCGTACCCTTCCGGGTCGATGATCACGCCCGACCCGCCGCCGCCGCCGCCCCGGGCGAAAATGGCCACCACCGCCGGGCGCACGCGCTCAATGGCCGCCAAACGCTGCGCCTCGGCCTCGCGGATGCGCGGGTCCACGTCCTGCCCGGTCAACCACGCCGGCGCCAAGGATAGCATCCAAAGCAAGGAAAAGGCCAAACCCGCCAGCACGGCGCGCCGCAGCGCAGGGGGCAAGAAGGGGCTTTGATAGAGGTTGAAAAGCGGAAAACGCCGCGGCATCATTTCAATATCCTCGCGTCAGCGAAATTGACGTGATCGCCCAGGTCGTGATCCTCGCCATAATCGACGATCAACCGCAAACGTTTCACGCCGGTGATTTTCAGCTCCACTTCCACGGGCTTGGCGTCCTGGGCCGAGACGACGGTGCGGAACAGCTCCTTATTATCCCCCTCGATGCGGACCAGAGCGTGCCCCATGGGTTGCGGCATGCTGGTCATGCTGCCATCAATGCCGATGACGCTGCGGAAGATTTGATAATCCGCGACGTCGTATTCGAGCATGGCGCGAGAATGGAGGCCCAAGCCTTTGGCATAAACCTTGCGCCCCAGGGTCAGCGGCCCGCCCATGCGGTTCTTGTCGCGGCCATAGTCGAAATCGCGCGGCAAATGATCGGCATGGATCGGCGTGAACTCCTTGCGGAGCGGTTCAAGGTCCGACAGATAGACCAATTTCCCGAGGCTGAAGTCGAGGCGATGAATCTGTTTCGGCTCCACCTTGATGTGCAGGCCGCTCGCTGTTTCGCCGGTCAGGGCTTCCGCCGACCATTCGAAGCGGGTCAGCATGAATTGATGATGTTGCACGACCGCGAGTCGGGCGTGGATCGGCGGCAGGGAGGATTTGGAGTGCGTGTAAGAAAGGCTGCGAACGCGGCTCAAGGCGATCGGACGGGGATCGCCCCCGTCCAGTTGGAATTGGATATTTTGGCCTTCTTCGTCCACCTTCCCCAGGACGCCCTCGAAGAGATTGATGCTTTTGCCGTCCCTGCTGACCAGGCGGAGGAGGTCCGTCTTGGCGGCGCGGGCGGCGCTGGCCGACCATTCGCGAACATTGTCGGCGTCCTGGGCTTCCCACAAGACATGGGCCACCTGGGTCAGCGGAACCAAATGGATTTGATCATCCATGCCCTTGACCTGGGCTACCTTGCCTTGCAGTTTGATCTCCCGGCCGATCAGTTGGCTGCCATCAACGAGCGTCAGTCGATGAAACGTCGTCGCGGGGCTGATGGGTTTGGGGGCCGCCTGTAGATCCACCCAGAGAACCTGGGCCAAAGGGTAGGTTTGCTCGCCTTCGTCCGTTTTGAACGTGAGGGATTGCTGGTTCAGGCGCACCAGGCTGCCCGAGCGTTCCTCGCTGGAGAGCAATTTCAACTCATCTGCCTTGGCGATGCCGGGGATCGTCCAGCCGATGACCAGGCACAGGAAGGTCAGCCAACCATATCGCAACCAACCTGGATGAGGCATCATGATGCTCCAACTCCCCCCCAAAGGTTCCATACCAAAGTATAAACGGCCGCGGATGGGAGGGAAGGTGTTTGATCCCCTCGCGAGGAAAAAAAAGGGGCACGGATCACCGTGCCCCTGGGCATCATGTCGTGGATAAACCCGCGCGTCTCACTTGCGATCTTCTTCCTTGCCGCCCGCGATCTTCTTGGTGTAGCCCTCGATGGCTTCACGGAAGTGCGGCGGATATTGCCGAGACAGCGTTTCCAGGGCCTTGATCTTTTCCTTTTCCGGCATCTGCCCCCAGACCTTGTTGTCCTTGACCAGCTTCTTGTTTTCGACTTTGCCTTCCCCCGCGCCGCCCATGATCTTGCTGTCTTGCAAGGGCATGTTCGATTTCGGTTGATTGCTTGAGCCGCCGCCTTGGCATTGCTGGCATTGGCTTTCCAGGTCCTCGATCATTTTGTCGAGGAGGTCGATGACTTCCTTTTGCCTGGCCTGGGTTTTGGGACCGGCGCGGCCCACGTCCAGCCGGCCTTCGATTTCTTGCATGCGGCGGGCGATGTCGTTCAGGTCCTTGTCGGCCCATTGATTCATCTCTTCCTGCATCAAGCTGCCGATCACGCGATAGCGCTCGGGCACGTCGCTGACGGACGTGAGCAGGCGGTGCAGGGAAGCCAACCCTTCGTCCTTGCGCCGCAGCTTGTTCTCGCAGACGGAGCGGTAGAAATAGTAGCTGGCCGGGTCGACGACCTGCTCGGGCTGAATCATTTGCAGCGATTCAAGGGCTTCCTCATAGAGCCGGCGGTCGACCAGCGTCTTGGCGAAATAAAGAGCCAGATTGGCGCGGACGAACATCGGCTGCCGCACGTCCTTCAGAATGTCCGGGGCGGCGGTTGGGCTGATCGTGCGCGGATCCTTGAGATCGACAAGCCACTTTTTCGCTTCGGGGAGCACCAAGCCGATGGTGAACGCCGTTCGATCCAGCAGCGTGGCCGACGTGGCGTTGGTCCACAAGGCTTCGGCCGTCTGCATGACTTGCGGGTCGGCCTTGACGGCATTGAGCCAGGCGAACGTGAGTTGCTTGGCCTTCTCGACGTTCATCGGGGCCATCGTGCCCAGCGTCGGAGGTGTGGCGGGGCCATCCGCGGGATCCCAGGGACCCGCCGAGACCGCGAAGGGAAAGAGTCCCAGGGTCGCCAGGGTGGTCATCAGCAGCCGACGCGGGTGCCTCATCGATTTCTCTCCTTCGCCAGATTGTCAGTGATCTGATAAATCTTTAACTGTCGTTGCGCCAGGTCCTGCAGCTCCCGAAGGATGTCCAAGTCGCTGGCTTGCTCTCCCTGATACCGTTTGCCCCAAAGCGTCGTGCGATGGTTGACGCGCAATTGCAGAGCCTTGATCATCCGCAGTTCCGCCAGTTTGTCAATCAAAGACTGCGGCGGCGGCTGCCCATCTTGCTGCTGTTGGTTATTCTTCCGATCCCGCTGTTCCTTTTGCGCTTTCTTGAGGGCTTCGATCATGTCCTTCAGCGTGGCGACGATGTCGTCTTCGATCATTTGCGTTTCCGGCCCGACGTTAACGCGCGCCAACCGCTTGGACACATGGGCCATGTCCGAGCGCACTTGGCGGAACGTCTCGGCAAAAGCCACCGCGGAACCCTCCGCTTCTATGATCGAAATCGCCTTGTCGGCTTCCTCAACAATTTTATCCTCTTCCTCCGATTGGCGTCGAGAAGTAATTTCCTCTTCGCGGGAAGGGATTTTTTCGGGGTTGGCCTGGATCTTTTTGTCGAGGCGGCGGGTGTTGTCGTTGACGATTTCCTGCATTTGCAGCATTTTTTCGCAGCGGCGCTGCAAATCCGCCAGGACGCGCTCGATTTCTTCCTCGCGCATCTGCTTGAGGATTTCTTCCAGTTTCTTGCGGGCTTCCTCCAGCTTGCGGGTGGCTTCCTCTTGATCCTGTTCCGCTGGTTTCCGCTCTTTTTTGTCGATTTTCTCGCTGGCGCGTTTCTGCGACTCGTTGGCGTCCTCCACCTTTTTCCGCGGCAGCACGCCATCTTGCTGTTCGGAGGAATCTTGCTGATTTTGACGATCCTGAGGTTCTTGATCCTTGGGGGAGCCTTCGCCGGACCTGCCCTGGCTGTCCTTTGAATCTTTGGAGTCTTTACTGTCCTTCGAATCCTTCGAGTCTTTCGAGTCCTTGCTGTCTTTTGAATCTTTGCTGTCTTTCGAATCCTTTGAATCCTTGGAATCTTGACGATCCTTGTTGTCCTTCGGATCCTTGCTATCCTTGGGGCTGGACTCGGATTTCGCGTCCTTGCCTTCCATCTTCTTGATTCTGTCGAGAATCTTCTCGGACTGATTCTTGGCGATGTCCTGGGCCTTCTTGGCGTCATCCTTCTCGACTTGGGGGCTTTGATTCTTGGCGTTGGCCACCTTTTGCGCCCGGATGGCGGCATCCAATTCCTTGATCAACTCCGTCAACTGCTTGATCTTGTCCTGATTGTTTTCATCCTCGGCCAACAAGGCGAGCAGCAGGGCTTCCATGTCGGTGCGCAGCGTGCCCCCTTGTTCCACCGCCTTTTTCAGGTCGGAGAGGCTGGGCTGCTTTAAGGATTCCGCCAAATGGTTCAGATTGACGGCGATTTCCTTCTCGCGTGCTTCTCGCAAGGCACGTTGGATGACCCGGGCCTTCTTGACGTTTTCATGGTTGCCGCTGCGTTCGAGCTTTTGCGCGATGCGCAGGAGCATTTCCTCGAGCTGACGGTAGCGGTTGGCGATGATCTGTTGATCTACGGTGGGGTCCACGCTGGGCTTCGTGGCCGCGGGCGGCGGAGCATCCGAGGACATCGGCATGGGCGGGGCGAAGGACCATCCCAACGACGTGAGCAGCAAAAGCCCCAAGCAGAAACAGCCAAATCGGATCATAAGCCCACCCCTTGGAGGGAATGCCGGGCGTCAACAACCAGCCATTCTATCATGGCTTATTTTACCGCCAACGCCAACTGAGAAATGTAACAACCAGCCCAGATTCCTCATCTTCTCTTCATAATGGCCAGGGGTGTTGAAGAGTGATCCTCCTTCAACACCCCTCTATGAGTACCGACGAGACAGTTGGACTTAAGACGTGAAAAAAAAGCAGCAGCAAGGACAAAACAGGAACGAATTCATTTAGCTGTAGACCCAGCCCTTGACGCCGTTGTACCCCGCCAGGCCGTCGTAATGCTCATCGGAATATTTGAACTGATCTTGATAATGCTCGTGGGCCATCAAGGCCTTCATGAGTGCAAGGACGTCTTCCGACCAGGTCGCGGTGAAGTGGCTCGCTTGCTTGAGCTGTTTATTGCGAACGCGCTTCGCCAACCGCCAGGCAGGTCTGAAAATGTCATTGACTAAGGGGTCCGGGTCGAGGGGGACATCGGCTTTCGGCTCGCGTACCATGATGAAAAGCATTTGCGCGATGTAGGCCACGGTTTCGGACACGCTGTCGGCCACATGCTCCGCGCGTGCGTCAAAGGCGGCATGGGTCGTTTCATGAATGAGCAGCGCCGATCGGTGCGTATCGCCGCCGCCGGTCCTGCCCACGTAAAGGCTGTCCGTGGCTGCGTCGTAGCAGGCGAAGTCGCCCAGGTCGCGATTGTGGGCGACGTGGATATCACCTTCGTTGATGAGCCTTTTCACACGCTCGTAATCCCTGGGCGTGATCATGAAGCCGTTGACGTCGAAGTCGAGCGCCGCGATCGTGTTGCTCAATCCCAGGACCCAGAGGACGGATCGTTTGGCCGATTCGTCATTGGATGCCGAACCGGTGCTCCCGGAGCCGCTTGCTGAACCACCGCCGCCGATGCCGCCCTTGAAGTTGCGGCGCGGCAGGTAAATCAGTCCCGGCTTGGCGGCGTCGCTGAAACAATAATTCTTGCCGTCGCTGGTGGTCTTGGTGCAGCCGATGTATTCCCTTAGATACCAGTTCACCTCGGCGGGGTCGCGCGTCGCAAAGTTATAGCGAATCAGGTCCCACGGATCGCGCAGGTTGAATTGCCGCTGCAGCGACCACCAATTATCCCCCTGGCGAACACGATAGGCCCGCAAATGATCGGCGGGGGGAAAAGCAACCGGCTGCGAGGGCTTCTTGACGATCGGTTTCGAGGCCATGTGGAAGCACTCCTTTTGCGTGAAAGCCAACCGGTTTCTGCTTTAGGTTATCAGCCCATGGATGCTGGCCTACATTATACCGCATGGAAAGCTGTCGATGCCGAGCGGCGGCGTCGCCAGCGCCGCAGGCCGAGGCCGCCGGCGCCCAGCAAGCACAACGTCCACGTCGCCGGCTCCGGCACGGCAGAGGCCACCAGGGCAACCTGATCGAAGTCGACTTCGATGTTGGGGATTTCCGGCGTCCCCGCGTGGTCGAGATTGATCAAGCGAATGCCCAAGAATTGTCCAAGCTGGGGATGCGATTCCCCCGTCGTGAATGCCACCGTGGAAAGCCGCCATTCCCCCTCCGGGATGAAGCCATCCAAACGGTTGTCGTCGGCGGCGAGGACGATGCCTCCCGCGAGGAGTTCGACGCGATAGCCGGGGAAGCCATCGAGGTTGTAAAACTGGCCGCCGCCGTCGGAGGAGCCCGGCAGGGAAGTCCCCGAGGCAATGTTGCCGATCTGCACGGTCAGGACATAGGTCGTCCAAGGTTGCAGGGTGTCGGCCAGCGTCTGCTGCAGGCCGGCCGCGCCGTTTTGCGCGCCAGCGAGATAGACCAACGCGGCCTGATTCCCCTCGGGGGTTCCGCCCGGAAAGAACTCCACCCCCGGCAGGGGCCGGATCAAGCCCACGGCATTGTCCGTTTGGTTGATGATGCCGGAGGGATCATAAATCGACCACCCGGTGGGTACTTGCACCGTGAACGCGCCGGCGGGAATCACATCATCCTCGAACCCGGGATTGATGATCGTGAGGGATTGCGCCCATGCCGGCGACGTCGATAACAAGCCGATCATCAACCCCGCCATCAGATGCACTTTCATGCGGATCGCTCCTGCTGCAAAGGAAAGACTTTCCCACGGACAAGCCGACGGAGCCGTCAGGGATTAGAGGATAGTTCCCATGAAGTGGCGAAACCTAACAGCCATTGAATGTGAAAAATCGACTTCTTTCTTGCATGAATTTCTTCTGTTGAATTAGACTTTTCTGTTAGGTTCAGGCGCGAATGGGGGAACTTTGAATGAGCTATGATGCGGACATGGAGACCAGCCCCACCTTATTGGGTCGTCTTCGCCAGTCGCCCGCCGACCAAGACGCCTGGCAGGCCTTCATGGATCGCTATGGCGGCATGATCGACCGCTGGTGCCGTTCCTGGGGATTGCAGCCGGCCGACATCGACGATATCCGGCAAAACGTGCTGCTCGATCTGGCCAAGCAAATGGCGAACTTTCAGTATGACGCCACCCGGAGTTTCCGGGCGTATCTCAAGACGATTTGCCGGCGCACCTGGTGCGATTATTGCAAGAACCGCCGCGAGATGGGCTCGGGAAGCTCCTCGTTTTTCGTGATCTTGAAATCGGTGCAGGCGGAGGAACAATTCGTCACGGAATTCGAGGAAGAATGGAACCGGGAACTGCTGGAAATGGCGATGCGCGAAGTTCGCGGCCGCGTTCAGGAACACACATGGCGCGCCTTTGAGGGGATGACCCGGGAGGGACTTTCGGGAGCGGAAGTCGCCGAGCGCTTGGGGATGAAGGTGGGAGCGGTCTGGGTGGCGAAAAGCAAGGTGCAGAAAATGTTGCAAGACACGGTGCAGCGTTTGGAGGCGGAACCCGTCAGCATGTCGCAGGAAGCGGACGATACGCAAACGGTCAATCCTTGACACGGGGCAGGAGTGCGTCGGCGTGGAAGTCAGCCAATGTCCCAGTATGGACCAGTGGAGGGAAATGCTCGACGAAGGAGGCGGCGATACGGATCGATCGCCACTGTTCGATCATTTGGAAGGCTGTGCGGCCTGCCGGGAAGCGCTCGATCGGATGACGGAGCAGACTTCCGAATGGACCTCCTGGCGCGCTTTGCTGCGCGATCCGCGAGTCTCCTGGCCCGATCCGCTGGATGAGGCCCCCGCGCAAACGGCCCAGGAGGGCCTGCCCGAAATTCCAGGCTATGAGATTCTGGAAAAAATCGGCCAGGGGGGCATGGGGGTGGTGTACAAGGCCCGCCACAAGACCCTGGGGCGGATCGTGGCCTTGAAATTCCTCCGGGATCATCGCTTGGATGACCCGCATCTCCGCCGCCGCTTTCGCCAGGAAGCCGCCCTGGCGGCTCGGCTGCAGCATCCCAATATCGTCCAGGTCTTCGATTATAACACCTTCGACGAGGAAGCGTACATCTCCTGCGAGTTCGTGGAAGGCGGCACGCTCGCCGAGCGCTTGCGCGAGCAACTGCTCACAGCCCAGGAAGCGGCGCGGCTGACGGAAGTCTTGGCACGCGGCATCCAAGCCGCCCACGAAGCCAATGTCCTGCACCGCGATCTCAAGCCGGCCAACATCCTCCTGGCCAAGCCGAATCCCCGCGTGCAATTGGTCGGCGAAGCGGAAACGATCGTGCTCAATGGGGAAACCCTTATTCCAAAGCTGGCGGATTTTGGCCTGGCCCGCGCCCAAGAACAGTCCCAACTGACCCACGGCAGCGTGGTCATGGGCACTCCCTCCTACATGCCGCCCGAGCAAGCGCGATCCGAGCCGTTTTGGAGCAGCGTGGCCGTGGACATTTATGGCTTGGGCGCCATCCTCTATGAATCCGTCACGGGGCGGCCCCCGTTTCGCGCTTCGACGGCCTTGGAAACGCTGCGTCTCGTGACCGAGACCGAACCGGTCCGGCCGCGCGTGCTGCAACCGCAGCTCCCCATGGACCTGGAAACGATTTGCCTCAAGTGCCTGCGCAAGAACCCCATCGACCGTTATGCCTCCGCGGACGAGTTGGCGGAGGATTTGCGTTGCTTCCTGAACCATCAGCCGATTCATGCCAAACCCGTTACGCGGCTGCGCCGCGCCATTCTTTGGACGCGCCGCCATCCGATCATGGCCCTGCTGATTTTGGCTTGCAGCGTGCTCGGCTTGGGTCTAGTCGCGACGATGGCGGCGTTCCTTGTGAGCATGCAATCGAAAAACAAGGAACTGGCGAAGCTGAATTTCGATCTCATGACCCAGGCGGAACTGGTCCGCAAGCAGGAACAAACCAACAAGGAACAGCAGCAGCAATTGCAACGGCAAAAGCAAGCGCTCGACCATTCCTTGAAGAGCATGGCCGCCACCCTGAGCGCCTATTCCGAAGTCATTCGCACCGACCGCCGCTTCTTCATCGACGAGGATCAGGAATTTCGCAAGCGGATCATGTACAAGACGCTGGAAGCGCAGACGCAACTGGTCGCCTTGATGAAGGACAACGACGACCTCCTCCTGGAGCAGGCCAGGGCCTTGCATTCCATGTCCGGACTCAGCCAGTCGCTGGGCCAATCCGATCAGGCCGCGCGCTACGCCAAGCAAGCCATCGCTTCCTGGGAGCGTTGGGAATTTCTGGCCGCGCGCGTGGATCCATCATCGAAACATCTCTTAGAGGCCGGCGTGTGCCGCATGGATTTGGGCAATGCCTTGATGAGCCTGCAGTCGCACCAGGAAGCCATCCGTTGGTATCAAGAGGCCATCGAGTATTTGATCCGCTATCAGCCCGCGGAACCCCGTCAACGGGCCGAAACGCTCATCATCCTGGCCGAAGCCAATAATCACGTAGCGACCCTGTTGATTCACCATGACCCGCAGGGGCTGTCACAAGTCGCCAAGTATTTGTCGGCTGCGCGGCAAGCCATTCGTCAATCCCAAGACCTTGAGCCATTGCCGCGGGCCGTCTTTTCCCTGGCGCAAACCGAACTGCACGAAGGCACCGTCGCGGCCAACACGGGAGCCGCGGATAAAGCTCGCCGCCACTACCTGAACGCCGTGCACATCCTTGAAGACGCCTCGGCCGAACCGGTCAGACAATTTACCAAGGTCAAATTACAGGCCTGGGCCTATCGCGACTTGGGCTTGTGGCACCGCAGGCACGGCCCGCCGGAGGAGACGTTCCAGTGGATGAGCAAGAGTATTAACCAATGGTCCTTGCTCTTGGCCGGGAATCCACAGCATGCCCCTTATCGGTTTGAATTGGCGGGTCAGCGCGGCGTACTCGGCGAGTGTTTTTTTAAGAAGCAACAATTCAAAGAAGCAGCGCAAAACTACCACATGGCCCTGAGTGATGCGCTGATCATTTCCAGAGCCTTCCCGCGTCAATGGAGTTATGTCCAATTGTTGGCGCAATTATGCCTAGTCGTTCGCCGCGATCGTGAAGCTCTGGGCATTTCCCTCGCCGATATTCCCCTCGTCGATGCAGCGTCATTTCTAGAACCCTTTGCCGCGCCTGGCCCTTATGCGGAAGCCGCGGGCAAGCTGCTGAAAGAGCTGCAGAAAAAATAGCTGCCAAGAATCGCCATTTAAAGCCGTTCACCCTCAGGTCGGCACCTCCCCTTAGTCATGCGAAAATGAGGAAGTTTTGGCTTCCCATTTGCTGCATTGGTCCATGGGAGGAGATCGACGTCGATCTCTCTCAGTAAATCCAAGTCGAATCGATGGTTCATGGACTGCAATCCGATGCGATAACGGATTCTCTTTAAACACAAAAACAACAGAGTGGATTCAATGATCTTTTGGAGTACCAACCATGGCAAGCTCGGACTGGACGGAAATCGACAGCCGGGATGGTCGATTTATGGTCAATTGGGATGGCGGCGTGTGGAGCATTTGCCGCTCACATGCCCGCTCCGAGGCCATGCTTCGCCTATCCAAGGTCGTGGACGTCCCTGCGTGGAGTCGCACTGATTTTCCCATGAACGCTCCCCGCGTCCGCCGGGTGGAGGTGGATTGGCACGGCGTCGAAGCCGAATCCTTGGCGGATACCTTGACCGATTGGCTGGAGTTAAAACAAGAAGCGCAATGGTCGATGTGCGGTGTGATCGAAAAACTCAAAATGATGCGGTACAAGACCATCCGCAATAATGAGCGCTTCGGTGATCTGCTCAAATCCTCCCACAAGGTGACGATGGGCAACATCGACCAGACCGTGAAAAAAGGAGAAATGGACCTAAAAATTTTGACGACCATTCGGGATTTATGTGCGGATGCAGTGATGGTCGGGGCCACCTTGCTCACGGGGGGAGCCGCGGCGGCCTTTGTGGGCATTGGGGCTGGGATGAAAGGAAGTTTTAAATATCAAGACACCCACAACTGGAAATCGGCGGTCGCGACCATGGCCGTGGAAGGGATTTTAGGATACGTCGGCATCAAAGTATCCGCTGCCCGCGCCTTGAACAAAGAACGCATGGAAATCGCGTCGACCCTGGAATTGAAAGGACTGTTGGGGGACACCAAGGCCCTGGAAAAGAAATTGGCGATCTTGGCTTTTGTGATCCCGGCCTTCAAAGCCTCCGCCGAGGTGCCCTTGGCCTTCCTGGATAGCAAGACTTTTCTCCATGGCGCCGCTGCAGGTTACGTCAAATATGGGGGAGGGCTCACGGCGGATGCGGCCAAGAAAGTCCTGGAAAAAGCACTGGGACCCTACGGAGCCCTCGTGGGTACGGCAGCGCTCACCTATGCCCGCAACGTCTTGGCGAAAAAAGCCTCGGCGGCTCAAGATCAACAAAAGGTGCCTGCCCCCAAGTCGACGCCCAAGCAGGCTCCTGTGGGTTATCCCTGGGAGATGGCCGCCGCGGCGCCGATTCAACAATTCATTGAGCTAACGGCTGTTCGTCAGACAGGCTCCGTTTTCATCCCTTGACCATTGCGGAAAGCTGCAACCAGGACGTTCGCAGAGATCCCCTCAACAGGGGATTTTTTTGTCCACGAACGGGTGTCTGGCGCGGTTGTGGTTTTGAGTGCCCTTCGTGTGGCACCGATTCGATTTCCTCTTTCAGCAATAATCGGAGAAGCTCGTCATGGGACAGTTATTGGACATTAACAAGGAGACGATCGATCGTGTTCTTGGGTCTGCATCCTATGAAAAATACCAATTGATCATGGATGCCTACCTCACGGAGCAAGATCGAGCCTGGCAAAATCTCGAGTATTATTCCGGCTTTTTTTCAACCGCTCTGGCCCGTCAACTCGAGGCGGATTTAGAACTCGTTGAGATCATGGGGGAGGATTTATACGTTTTCCTCATCCAAGCCCAGTCGGGCAAACTCGTCACGCGGACGCAATATAAAAACATCCTTGCCGCCATGAGTTTGGCCGTCGAAATCCTTCATACCGTGAACAATGTCCTGGAGGAAATGCATAAAGCTGGCATCACAGTGCTGTTCGTGGCGGTGCATCAGGCCAAACTGGAAGTGGAGGCCAAGGAAGCCATGAAGGCCATGGAGAAATTCAAGAAGGAATTGGATAAAGCGAAAAGCGAATTCTATTCGGCCGGGTATCAGGTGGCGTTCAACGTTGTTGCGACCGTCATTTCCAACACCATCGCACCCACCGGCTTAATGAGCATCCTGGCACGCGGCGGCATCGCCTTGGTGCAGATGAGCGCGGATAACAACCTGGGTACGAACACGTCCACCGAGGTCACGTGGGGCAGCCGCGGCGCAACCAGCGCGGGCGCCGTCGTCTCATCGGCCGAGGACTTTATGACCGAAGCCAATAAAGTTCGGCAAGCCACCGGTCCAGCCGGCAAAATGCTGACGATCATGGGATTTGGCTTTGATTTATACGAGGTGCACCTGGCCTACTCGCGCAAGGAAGAGCTGCAAAAGGTCAGCGAGGAGGCGGCAACGAAAGTCACCGATCTGGAAGCCAAGATCGTCAAATATAAGGAAACCATTGACACTCTAAAGAAGCGGCTCGCGGAATTAAAAAGCAACATGAAGACGAAAGGGCAAACGGAACTGCATGTGCTTCGTAGCGCGCTTGCCCAGGAATTGCAACGATCTGGATACAAGCCGAAGGGTTATGTGAAGAAGCCTTAGAGTTGGTTCGACTGGGCCCGATGCCCTTATGGTTCGGTGGAAGGTTCAGCCACGGCTTTGGCCGCGATCTCGGACAGAAAGGCGCGGTCCGAGGCGGCGATCGGCTGATATGGATACCCCGAAAGCGGCAGCGGACTGTCGCCGGTGATGCGACTGAACAGGACGCAGGCCGTCAGAAAGGCGCCGGTGGCCGATTGATGGTTGCCATCGGCTTCGTAAAGCGGCAGATCGGGGCGCTTGGCCAAGGCCAGGTCCCATGCCCTGCCCACGGCGGCGACCTCCACCTCTGCTTCCCGTGCCATTTCCCGATACACCTTTTCATGGCGCAGGCCATCTCCAGGGACGCCTTTGATCCCCCATTCGGCATAATAAAACACCTTCACCCCTCGCCCCTTGGCCAACTTGGCGATCGCAATGCCTTCTTGGCGGGAATCGTCATGCTTACCGCTCAGGCTGATTTTCTGAGCTTGAAAGACAGCGTATTTCCATGGCCGCGTTGCCAATTCCTCGCGGCAGATCGGATCAAGGGCCGCGGCGTCCAGAAACATCACGGGAATGAAATGGGCATAAGCGGTTTTATCCGGGTGCCGAAAGCGGATGAGATCGCACACCAACCCAGGAAGATGATGGTGGCCGGTGTGGCTGTTGCCGACAAAGAGGATGCTGTAATCTGCGGCAGCGACCTTTTTTGCATCCGATTGCCCGCCCGCCATGATGCCCGATGGCGGAGGCGAGGCATGGGCAGAACCTTGACCGCCGGTCGAAGTTGAGGTCTTCGGATCGTTGCACCCCAAGGAAGTCAGCAGCCAAAGCGCTATCCCCAGGCGAAGGCCAACGTTGCAGCCCATGATGAACATCTCCCGCAAGGTGTGAAAAAAATCATAACGCATGGCCATCATGGCGGCTCCACAATCTTCTCGATGGGGACGGATTGGATCCATCAGGAATAGCTAGGATCGGCGAACGGCAAGAAACAGAAAAAATGGGCAAACTCAAGCAGCCTTCGCCGTCTTGTCCAGCTTGGCCTGCTTTCGACGCCCATGAAGTCTCTCCCACTTTGCATTGACAGCTCCACCCATTCAGGGTATGGCCCTGTTTCCCTGGCAACAGCATATGGAACAGGGTGGTCAGGGACTGACTTTTATGTGGGGGGCCGGCACAATGACGAACCCTTCGTCGTTGTCGCGACATTTTATTCATCAAGGCCGCAAGCCTCGACCGTCGACGCACCTTCGCGAACACGAAGACGAAGACGGTAGCTGGCCGACGACGCTGCCCTTTCCCCATCGCGATCCAGCCATGGCGCTAGCCTTGTCGGAAAGTCTGGCCCCGCGGCTGGAGGACTTGGCGGAACCCTATTCGCTGCAATGGTTTCTCGCCATCGAGGAGCGCCGCTACGGCCGCCGCGGCCGCTGGCTGGCGGATCTGCTGGAATTCAGCCGGCATACGGGCGAAACCGTCTTGGGTCTGGGTGACGGCATGGGCACCGACTGGCTGCAATACGCCCGGCACGGAGCCAACGTCATCGTGTGCCAGGCGCGGGCCGCCGACCTGAATCTCGTGCGGCGCAACTTTGAGTTGCGGCAACTCGAGGGGCGTTTTCTGCAATCCCTGCCCGCGCACATTCCGCTGCCCGACGAGAGCGTCGACGTCGTTTGCGTGGAAGGATTGCTGCATCGGCTCGAGGACAGCGCGGCTGTCGTGGCAGAGCTGCACCGGTTGCTCAAGCCGGGAGGCAAAGTGCTGGCCCTGGTCCCGGCGCGGGTGGCGCCGTTAACGCAATGGCTGCGGCGCAATCCAGGCCCGCCCCGCGGGCAGTGCTTCTCGCGCCGGCAACTGCGGCAGTTGTTCCAACCCTTCATCGAGCCAATCGTCTACAAACGACATATCACCCGCCGTCATTACTGGTGGCTGTGCCGCTGGATTCCGCGCCCGCTCCTGGAGCGGCTGTGCGGCGAACAGTTGCTGATCAAGGCGTTCAAGTCGATTCAGACCCAGGCGATTCGCTTGGCCGCGTAACGCGACAAGCAACTTCGTACAATCCACTGAAACGGCACCGGCTGTTGTAATCCGCACCCTTATTGGAATGCCCCCATGGCCCTCGCTGCCCGCTATGGACACACCAATCTCATCGCTCGGGATTGGCGGCGCCTGGTGGCGTTTTACGAGAGCGTTTTTGGCTGCACTTTGGTTCCGCCGGTTCGCGACTTGAAGGGCGCCGCCCTGGAGCGGGGCAGCGGCGTTCCCGGAGCGGCCTTGCAGGGGGCCCATTTGCGTTTGCCGGGGTATGGCCAAGATGGCCCCACGTTGGAGATATTCACCTACCACCAACTGGCGGAGAGTTTGTCCCCGGCCGCGAATCGTCCGGGCTTTGGCCACATCGCCTTCATGGTGGACGACGTGGCCGCGGCCCTAGCGGCCGTGATCGCCGCTGGAGGGCAGCCGCATGGTGACATCGTTACCACTCAGGCGGGCCGCCGTTCCGTGACCTGGGCTTATGTCCGCGACCCGGAGGGGAACCTGGTCGAATTGCAGAAATGGTCCGAACCGGAGGAATCTGGTTAGCCACCGTCCATGAAGAAACCACCCAAGCGTCCCAGGGTGGTTTCACAACGGCCGTCGTCAGGTCGGATGAGATGCTACCTTTTAATCTTGCCCCGCAGTTCCTTGGCTTCCGCGGCGGCCTTGGTGTCCGGAAATTTTTCGAGGATTTCGTCCAGGGTTTCCACGGCATTGGCGGCCTGGCCGGCGGTTTGAAAGAGCTTGGCTTGCTTGAGCTTAGCGGCGGCGAGCCGTTCCGCCTTGGCTTTCGGGTCTTCGGGCGGCGTCGCTTCGCCAGCTCCCTTGCTCGCGGTTTTCTTTTCGGCGCTGCCCTCTTCGGTGGCGGAGGTGGCGGTGGATGTTTCATCTTCATCCAAACCGCCGCCCTTGATGCCGCGCGCCAACGCGGCGGCATGATTGCGCGTGATCTGCTGCGCGATGGTTCGAAGCTTGGCCTTGTCCAGCAAGGCCCAGATTTCCTCGACGGCAATGAACGTCGAGACCGATTGGGCTTCGAGGTTGATGCTCTGAGCTACCCCCACCTGTTCGAAGCGATCGTTGACCAGGGGGCCGCCGGAATCCCCCCGATTGATGGGATTGGAGGTGTCGATCACCCGGGCGTTGACCCGCAGCGTTTCCCCGTCGAGGGCGAAGCTGCTGCTCTTGTCGAACACGGTCCGCACTTCGCCCTTGGTGTAGCTCCACATGCCCGAGGCCGCGGGGTTGCCCATGGTGTGGACCACGGCGGCTTGCCGGGGCGACTTCTCCGCGAGCGGCAAGGGGCGGAGATGATTCGGCAAACGGATGGGGCCCAAATCGATCAAGGCCAAGTCCTTCTCCGGCCAGGTGATGATCACCTTGCCCGGAAAGGAAACGGCGGGGTCCTTGAGGCTGCGGAGATAGCTTTCCGGCTCGGCGATCAGGTCGCCGTTCGGTTTGCGCACCGGAAACATGACGTACGCTTCGGAGGATTTCAGGACGACGTGGTAGTTGGTAAGGACGATGTTGCGCCGGGCATCCTTGATGATGAGGGAACCGCTGCCTCGGCGAGCCATCATGCGGCCCTGGCGTTCGACCATGGTCACGATGAAGGCCGTGGAACGCTTCATCCGATCGATGACGTCCTCGCCTTTGCCGCTTTGAGCAGATGCCACGGCGGGGGCCAGGCTGCTCCAGGTGATCAGGAGCGCCAGGAAGAGGCCGATCAGTCGGAGCGGTGGACGCATCAAATCAAACCTCGCATGGGCCGAGATGAAACGCGGACGGGTTATTTCCACTTCTTGAGCAGTTCCTTGGCCTCCTCGGCCGCCTTGCTGTTGGGAAACTTTTTGACGATCTCCTCCAAGTATTCCCGCGCCTCGGGGATCTGGCCGTCTTGGTGGAGCCTTTTGGCGAGTTTGAGCTTGTTCTGGGCCGTCTTTTCCGCATCGTCGCCGCCGCTGCCGCCTTCCGACTTGGGCGGCGGCTTCGGCGCCGGCTTGGTGGCGCTGGCGGAGGACTTGCCCGCCTCTTTCTTGTCCCCATCGCCTTTGGCGATCGGATCGCCCCGCTCATTGCCTTGAACGATTTGGATTTGCCCTTCGTACCGGTCATTGGCATTTTGCTTGCGATGGATGACGTAGCCGAGACCCGAGTCCTTGAACATCTCGTCCAGCACTTCCTTGAGCGGCTTATCCTTGGCCACGATGGTGAAGCCCTTGTGCCGCGGCACGGCCACGTCGAAATAGAACACCACTTCGGCTTGCTTGGACAATTCGGCCAGCAGGTCCTTCAGCGGTTGATCCTTGGCGTCGATACTGACTTCGGATGCCAGTTTTTTGCGGGTCTTGGCGACAATGGGAGAATCGTCGCTCTTGCCCTTGTCGCTAGGCGGTTCCTTCTGCGCGGGCCAAGCCGCCAAGACGCCCACGGCGCAGAACGCCAAACCCAACGCCCATCCCGCGCGAACGATCGACATGATCGGCCCCCTCCTGACGAAATGCCGAAACGGCCTCATTCCATCGTAAGTCGCGCAGCCGCGAAACGCAAGTCCATCGCCGACAGGCCATGTGTTAGACGGTGCAGGCTGGGCGGGCGTTCCCTCGATCAGCACCAGACGTCCGAGGTGGAATCCCCCATGGGGAAGCGGACTTCATGGGCCCGGGCCGGGCCGTGCGGTTCCTCGCCGAAGTCGACCTGGAAGCGCTCGTTCAATCGCAACCCGCCCTTGTCCGTGTCGGCGTCCAGTTGGAGCATGAGCGAGCCTTGCTTGGCAATATTGGGGTAGAACTGATTATCCCAACTGCTGAAGAGGGAATCGGTGACGTAAAGGCGCTTGCCGTCGAGGCTCAATTGGAGCATTTGCGGGCCGCCGCGGGCGGGTTTGCCGCGCAGCGTGGGCGACTTGCCGATGACGCCGCCGACCCAGACCTGCCCGGTCAATTTGGGCTGGGAGGGGTTGCTGATGTCGTATTGGCGCACGTCGCCCTGAAGCCAATTGGAAAAGTAAAGCCAACGGTCGTCCATGGAGACGACGAGGTCGCTGATGAGTCCAGGCACGGGGAAGTCCCATCCTTTCGTCTCCCGGCCTTCGACCTCGATCACCTTTTCCGCTTGCCATGCATCGCCATCCTTGAAGAAGTGCCACATGACGCTGGACAGCGCCGCGCCGACGTAGCCATGCGTGCTGTCCGGGTTGTGGTGGAAGCGGACTTCGAGAGGCACCATGCCCTTTTCGCCCAGATCGATGCTTTTGGCGATGGTCCGGCGCTGCCAATCCCAGAAATGGAGATGATGGCCGTAAAGGCCCGCCTTGACGTCCTCGAGCTTGAAGCCGGGGCGGGTGGTCCGCGGCGCCGCCCATTCGCTGCTGACCATGACGTTGTGGCGGGGTTGATACCAGAAATCATAATTGTAGTGCATGCCCTCGAGGCTCGCCTCCCATCGGCCGGCGATCTTGAACTCCTCATCCAGCAGCAAGAAGCCGCCCGGGCCGTTGAGGTTTTCATCGCCCAGCATGGAGATCATGACCCGGCCATCGGCCAGGCAATGGACGGTATGCGGCGCGGTCAACTTCGCGGCGCGAACGACTTCCTCCGGCTCGATCACCTTGTGCAGCCGAGGCGCTTTCGGGTCGGCCGTGTCCACCACGTGGATGCGTCCGGAAACCAGCCCGGGGATGATCAAAAAGCGGCGGGCTCTTTGACCATGGCAACTGGCGCAGGCGTTCCAGCCGAAATGGTGCAGCTCATCGCCGACGTTGGGCATGGGCAAACGGTGAATGACTTGGGAGTACGTTCTCGATGACGGGTCGACGTCGATGGCCGCCAGATAGTCGGGCTTGGCGATGCCGGTCCCGGTGTACACGCAGGTGACATAGGCGATTTTCTCCGGCGGCGACTTTCGCGCCTCCTCGGGCGTGGCAAACGTGCGATCCTGATCGTGGTCCAGGGAGCGAGGCGCGCCGGCGAGCATGCCGCCGGTGAGAGCGATTGAACCCGAAGCGGCCACGGTGGAAAGGAAATGGCGTCGATCCATCGGAAGCTCCCCCAAAGGTTGGATGTGAGAAAGGCGACAGGAGACCACTTCGACGCAGACCGGACTGGAACGGACGCTATTATAGGGTGTCGCCCAGAAAGTTCGGTGTTAAATCGTGCCTGGTTCAGGAATGTTTCCATAAGGGCTTATCTTCACATTTATTGTTTTCCTTGACGCCGCGGCTTTTCCGTTGCAACGAGCAGCATCATTATGCCCAGGTCATAGATTTTGCCTAGAGGTCAAAATTTTACATATTTTCATTGGACCTTTTCCCGTCAGACTGTTAAATTCAGCCCTGACTTGCAATCCCACCTGATGGCTTTTGCTCTGGCTTTGATCGTCGGTTTCGGGTATGGACCGGACGAGGATGTTATTCACGCGATCAAGGATGCATGGAATCTTGGTCATGCCCTATTTGATAAACCTGATCTATCTCACCGGGCTGCTTCTAATAAGCCCCTGGCTGATTTGGAAGATGCTGGCCGCGGGCAAATATCGCCAGGGCTTGTTCACCAAGTTGATGGGCTGGACGCCGAAGCTCAATCCCCATCCGCATCGCGTCTGGTTTCACGCCGTCAGCGTGGGGGAAGTGTTGCTCCTCAAACCCATCCTCACGCGCATTAAAATGTACCGTCCCGATTGGGAATGCGTCCTCTCGGTGACGACGGCCTCCGGCATGGAGGTGGCCAAGAAAACCTACCCCGACGTGACGGTCTTCTATTTCCCCTTGGACTTCACCTGGGCGATTCGACGGGCCTTGAAGCGGATTCACCCAAGAATGGTCGTGCTGGCCGAGTTGGAGTTGTGGCCCAACTTTATCAGCCTGGCGCACCGCCGCGGCGTGAAGCTGGCCCTGATCAATGGCCGGCTCAGCGAGCGGAGCTTTCGCGGCTACCGGCGGATCCGCTGGTTGATGAAGCATTGGCTGGCGAAACTGAATCTCGCGGCCATGCAGAATGAAGAATATGCGGAACGCATCCTGGCCCTGGGAGCGCCTCAGCAGAAAGTGCACGTGACCGGCTCCGTGAAATTCGATGGCGTCTACGGGGATCGGCAAAACTTCAAGACCATGCAATTGGCCCGGCAACTGGGACTCGAGGAAATCGAAGGCGAACCCAAACCCCTCATCTGGGTCGCGGGCAGCACCCAGGAGCCCGAAGAACAGATCGTTCTCAACATCTACAAGAGGGCCAAGGCCATCCTGCCGGAATTGCGTTTGATTCTGGTGCCGCGGCATCCCGAGCGCTTCGATCACGTGGCCCGGCTCATTCACCAGGCGGGGCTGCCGCTGCAGCGCCGCAGCCAGGTAACTCCGGGCTTGAGCTTCGATGAGGCAGTCATCCTCGTCGACACCCTGGGCGAACTCAGCGCCATCTGGGGGCTGGCCGACGTGGGGTTTGTCGGCGGCAGTTTGTGTCAACGCGGCGGCCAGAACATGATCGAACCCGCCGCTTATGGGGCCGCGGTTCTCTTCGGTCCCAACGTCTGGAACTTTCAGGACGTGGTGGATCGACTGCTGGCGCACGAGGCCGCCATCCAGGTGCAAAATGCCCTGGAACTCGAAACGCAGGTCCTGCGCTTGCTTGGCGATGAAGCCGCGCGGCGCGAATTGGGGATTCGGGCTTGCCAATTCGTCATGACTCAACAGGGCGCCGCCGATCGCACGGTCTACCTGCTGCAAAGCCTCTTCACGCCGCAAAGCTGGTTTTACAAGGCCGCTTGATTTTTCACTTCGCATCGGCCAGGATGGGGAAAATCCCTGGCCGAGGTTGCACGCATGGCCGAGCCGCTGGCCTATCACCATGGCCAATTTGTTCCACTGCATCACGTTGGCATCGGGCTGAACGATCTGGGCTTTCTCTGGGGAGCGACGGTCGTTGATCTGGTCCGAACCTATCGAGGCCGATGGGATCATTTATCCCAGCACGTTGAGCGGTTCTTGCGAAGCAGCCATGCGGCCAAGGTGCCGATCTTGAAGTCGGCCGCCGAGCTGGAGCAAATCGCATGGGCGTTAGCGGGCCACAATCTCCCGCTGCTTCCGCCAGGGGGAGAGCTTTGCCTGGTGATGTTGGCCACGCCGGGGGAAGTCTCGCGCCACGGAACGGCCTCTCTCGCGCAGCCAGCCGCGGAACCCACGCTCATCCTCCACACTTTTCCACTCTCCTTTGACCGTTATGCGGAATGCATCACGAAGGGAGCAACGCTGCGCATCGCCAAGCAGCCCCATCTGCCTCGCGGCCATGGACTGAGGATGGTGAAGCATCGCAGCCGGCTTTTCTGGTGGCTTGCGGAGCATGAGGTCAAAGCGATCGACCCGAACGCCCAAGCGATCCTGCTCGATGAAGAGGGGCATCTAACCGAAACCGCCTCGGCCAACCTGGTCCTGGTCATCGATGGCCAGCTCTGCACGCCGCCTCCAGGGCACGTCCTCCCTGGCGTCAGTTTGCAGCATCTGAAGGAAATAGCGGGCCAGGCGGGCTTGCCATGGATGGAACGGTCGCTTTGGCCCGATGATCTGCCTCATGTCACGGAAGCGATGGCGACCAGCACGCCCTATGGCCTGGCCCCGGTTCGGTCCATCGATGAATGGACGTTTGCCGTCCCGGGGGAGATGTTTCGCAAGCTGCATAGCGCCTGGACGGAACAGGCCGGGTTCGATCCCCACGAAGGTTTTAAGAAATAACCCACGACTCATTTTTAAGGTCGGCTCATGCCCACGAAGCTGCCCTGATGCTCGCGGCTCAAGGCCCATAGAAACGCACCAAGATTGGGGCTTTCATAGAAGTAGCCGATGCTGTTGATTTTTACCCTTGGCTCATCCTTGTTCCAGCGCTGGCGCAGCGTGTCGCGGAGATGCTTGCCCAGGATGGCGGACTGGCTGGCCTCATCGGGCGGCGGCCGGTCGGGCAAACCGGGGCCGACGTTGGGCAGCCCATCGGAAAAGAGGAAAATCGTATCCATGCCTTGCGACTTGAAGCGAAAGGCCGCCTCGAAAGCGGCGTAAAGATTGGTGTTGCCCTTGGGCAAGGTCCGCAGCAGCGCCTCTTCCACCTGTTTCGCCGCGTTCGGTTCATTTTTAAGCCACTGCCCCGCCTGGCCGAGGGGAAACTCCACCTGGTCGGAAAAGGCGACCAATTGAAATTGTTCCACTTCGGGCATGCTGCGGAGCACCTGGGCGACCGTGCGGCACAGTTCGGGCCATTTTTCCGGCGCGGCCGTCTTGTCATCCACGGCCCCCATGCTCCCCGAGCGGTCGACCAGCAGCACCACCCGCTTGCCGGATAGATCGACGCCGGCGAAGCGGTTGGCCAGCCGCTGCGTTTCCTGCCGCAGTTTGCCGCTGGTGATTTGCTGATCGGTCAACAGTTGCCGGAGCGTTTCATTGTCGAGGTGGATTTCCTTGACCCGCGCTTCGGCCTGGCCGAGCTTGACCCCCGCGGCTTCCGCTTGCTTGCGCAGCTTGACCAGGTCGCTTTCCAGCGCTTCGATGCGCTGCTGGGAGGCTTTCAAATCCTGCTGAGCCGCGGCCAGCTCCTGAGCCAGGGTAGCGGCCTCGGTTTTTTCCTTTTCCGTCATCTCCAGCTTGCGGTTCAGCGATTCAAGCTGCTCGGTCTGTTGGCTCATCTTCTTTTGCAATTGCTTGGCTTGGGCAAGACTGTCGGCATATTCCTTGATCTGTTGCGCCAACAGTTGGTCCGATTCATCCCGTTCGCGGCGCGCCTGTTCGAGCAAGGCTCGGGAGGTCTTCAATTCCTGCTCCAATTGGTCCAACCGCGTTTGCAGTTGACTTTGCCGCCGTGCCTCCTGTTTCGTCTTCGCGTCCATTTGATTGAGCTGCTGTTGCAGCGAGCGTTTGTCCTGCTCATGGGCGGCGAAGAGCTTATCCTTTTCCGATAACTCCGTCCGGGCGGAGGCCAAGGCCATTTGAACCAAGGCCAACTCTTCCTGCGACGTGTTCAGGGCGGACTCGCTCAGCTTGAGCCGATCTTCCGTTTGCTCCCGGGCCACATAAGCTCGGCGGGCATCGAGATGATTGAGCAGCATCAGCAACAGCATGGCCCCCAAGGCGCAGCACAGGACGTCGAGCATGGACAGGCTGAAGATCGAAGGGATGCGATGTCGGCGACGCATATCGCAAAGCTCACGGAGTGGAAAAGGTTAGTCCTCACGAGCAGGCCGATGCCGCTTGAGCGCAGGGCGAACGCGATCTTCCTCGGGGATCGGCTCGGCCATCGGTTTCTTGATGAGCCAGGGTTCTTCCGGAAACGGCAGCGTCGAGGGGGCGTCAAAGACAAACTCCGCTTCGGACGTCCCCGTGGAGCGGCGGCTGGCGTCAAAGGTGAACTCCGCGTCGCCCAGGCGAATGCACTTGGAGGCGAAGGAGATGCGCTGGCGCTCCTTCTCCTCGATGCTGCCCGCGAGCCGCAAGGCCGCGGCCGGGTAGGCCTCGTCCACCACACAAACGGGAAGCTTGGTTTTTACCAGAGACTGCATGATGTCGAGCAGGCCGGGCAGTTCCCCTGCGGCCGCACTGCAAAAGAGCGTGCTGGCTTGCAGTGTCGGGTCCACCTGGCGAAGCAGCAACAGCCATTCCTCCGCTGCGGCCCGGTTCAAGTTCTTGCAGGCCTGCTCGGCGGAGGCGCGTCGCAGTTGCAGTTCATAGGGCAAAGTCCGGTGCGTTGGGGTGAAGCGGGCCGTCAGGTCGCTGCCTTGCCGCAACAACCGCAGCCAGTCGCGCGATTGATTGAACAGTTCTTGATCGGAGTGAGCGCTGCCCCGTGGATCGCGGCGATGGAGATGGATGGAAGCCGTGGCCACGGCTTCGATGAGCCGATCCAGCCAGCGCTGCCGCCCCAACAGCGGCAGATGCCGCTCCTGCACCAGGTGGAGGTCGTTTTTGGTCGGTCGGATGACGTGCAGGGTGAACCCGGCGCTATCCACGTCGGCCAAGACGCCCAAGCTCTTCCAGGGCTGTTCTTCTTCGTGGATGGATTGGGCCAGGAGCAGCCCGCGCGGCACCATGCCCAAGAGATCCACGCCCAGGTCCCGCATCATGCCCTGCAGGCAGTCGATCTGATCGTCCTTGAGGTAGGCGGGAATGGCGATCAACCAGCGGCGGCATGAACCGAGCCGCTCCTTGGCCAGTTGCAGAAGCGTTCGCAAAACGTCTTCCGGGGTGAGTCGATGCCGGCCCAGCGGCACGGGGCGCGTTTCGCCCAATTGCGGGAGAAAGCCCGTCCAAACGTCATGGGGCATTTCCCGGCAATGTTGCAGGGCCGCATGGCCGACTTGGAGTTTGCGCTGGTCGCCGCGCACGGCCAAGGGGAGCGCTTCCCGATCGTGGTCGAGCGGCACGGACCGGGGCAGGGCGGAAGGGCCGCGTTGCCAGGCCTTCAGGCGATCCGTCGTCAGGTCCAAAAAGGCAAAGCTCATGGAGCCACTCCGAGAGCGGTCAATCCGGGTCGACTTCATAGGCGGGTAATTCGGGCCGGCCCGCCAGCGGGTCGCCATGGGTCGGAGCATCCAGAACGCACAAACGCGATTCGAGTTGCTCCACGCAGTATTGTTGGCAATCCAGAACGAGCAACTCCTCTTCGCGGCTTTGCCCGTGGATCAGATACATGAGGAAAAGGCTGAGGACCAGGGCCACCAGGGTCGTGTCGAACGTCACCGCCAGGCTGCGCGTGGTCTGGTCGAGGAACTGGTGCAAAGTGGCATCGGTCAAGGCTGGGGCCACGCTGAGCGTCATGCCAATGCCGCGGGCCGTGCCGATGAAGCCCAAAGCGGGAATGGCCCAGGCGAGGTAATTCACCCGGGCCATCGAAGCCGACAGCCGTTGCGACTCCAGGTCGGCTTGGGCCGAGATGATGGCGCGGACGTCGCTGGCCTGTTGGCTGATGGAAAACTTCCCCAGGGCCAGTTCAAGCCAGTGACCCAGCAAGAACGGACCGCCTCGCTGGCTGAGTTGGTGGACGCGCCGCTGCCACAACCGGGCGTCCTCGGGCAACAGCCGCAAATCGGCTCCCATGGGCAACAGGTCCATGTCCAAGGCGCGCCGCTGCCGGCGCACTTCCCGAACGCGGCTCAGCAGGATCAAAAGCGCCCAGGTGAAGCAAGCGTAGCACAGGAGTTGTTCGGGGCCGAGCAACAGTCGAGCCAGCCGCTCTCCCGAATAGGGCAGGGAGAGATGCTCTCCCCCCGTCCAAATCTGGATCAACGGCAGGCAGATCGCCGCCACGACGACCAGGGCCAGGACCAGAAGCGGTCCCTCGGCCAGGGTTTGAAAGGGTCGCCGAAGATTCATGGCCGATCCTCAAGGTGTCTATCCATGCCCGACCACGGAGGCCGACGCCGTCGCTTCCTTTATTTCGCTGTCTCCACCCTGCGGATTTCGACTTTCTGATCCTGTTCGATTTCGATCGTAGCTTCCTGGCCGCTCGTCCGCACGTCGAACTTCCCCTTGAGGGTCAGTTTCATTTCCGATTTGACCAGTCGGCCGTTGATGCGATCGAACCAGATCAAGCCGCTGGCGGGTTCGACCTGAACCGACCCGCGGAGCACCTGCATGGGCATGCCCACGGGGTCGGCCTTGGGAGCCTGATATTGGAAGCGCGGCTGCACCTTGATGACGGCGAGCAGGTCATTTTGCACGTTTTCGTCCTTTTCATACGTGTACTGATTCGTCACCTGCATCGTGCCGAGGGAGCCCAGGGCCATGCTGAAGCTGCGTTCCCATTGGTGTCCCAGGTTCACGGACTTGGAAGGCAGAAAGCCGATCGACTCTTGCACGGAGGTTCGCAGGGTCTCTTCAGGAAGAATGGATTGGACGACCCGGCGGAGGTTGGGATCGTCGCCGGTGATTTTTTTCATCATCTCCTCGTAGCCATCCAATTTCGTGAGCTGCTTGTCCTTGTTGAGCGTCAAGGTGAAGGAAACCCCTTGGAGTTGCTGGTACAGCTTGCTGGGAGCCAGGCCGCTCGGGGCTTGAATTTGAATCGAGTCGATGGTTTGCTTAAGTTCGTAAACTTCCTCGGAGGCTTTGGTCACCTGAAAAGTAGAGGTGATGACGTAAATCGTATCGAGCTTTTGCTCTTCCTGCCGGGTGGCGCGGATGATCTGTTTGAGTTCCGAAGTGGTGACGAGTTGGAATTTATCGCCGAGCTTGAACTTCCACTCCAACACGCGATCCTGGGCCGCAAGGGGAGATCCGAGGGCCCATGCCAGGAGGCACGTCAGCAGCCAACGGAAAGCGGAGAGGTGCAGGGGCCGAGACGCTCTATGCATGATGGTTCCTCCGTGGTGGTTCATCTTCATGTTCGCCCAGGGCGTTGGAATCCTTGTTGTATCCTGAGAAGCCTTGACACGCAAGCGGAAGGTGCTGAGTCGATGGACTGGCGCGCAAGCCAATCATTGAGGTGGCTTTAACTGGCAGCGAATCACGGTTAGGGATCGATCAACAACGACTGAACGGAGGACCGCTTCATGACAGGGTGGAAGGTTGAATGATCCGGGAGTCCCGCACTCTTCATTTTCATAACCACACACATCGATAAAGCTGGCATGACCAGTCGGCCATTGTGGCGGCGGGAGGAGATCGTTGGCATCGATGAGACGGGTTGGGGTTTGGCCGTGACGAAAAGCGGCGAGCCTCTCCGCTACCCCGCGGCCAAGCTTCACCGCGTGCCTGGCGGCAACCTCAAATTGGCGGGCAGACGCCATCCGCTGCGCGTGGATTATCTGGCCGGCGCGGAACTGATCCGCGATTTTCATTCGATCCATAAGCCGGTGGTTTGGAGATGGCTCAACCGCAAGGCAGTCATCAAACTGTCCATCGGGACAGGATGATCTCGCCGATCGGCCGATCAGCGGGCTGAACTGCGGTCGCGGACGGTGATCTTGATCGTTTGCAGTTGGCTGTAGGCCATTTCGGTCTGGGTGCCAGGCAGAGAGACGTTGGGAATATCGACCCGGCCGTGAAACTTGATGGTCAAATCGGAAGAGAGCAATCGGCCATTCTGGGCATCGAAAACCATGGTGCCGCTCCGGGTGTCGAGCGTGAAATCGGATTTGGGGATCATGCCGGCGCCTTGCGAGGTGAAATCGCTGCCCTTGTGGCTGACCGTGATCGTGACCCGGTTGTCCTTGATGCTCTTGACGGTGTACTGGAGCGTGGTTTCCAGCTTGCCGAAGGGCGCGAAGGACATCTTGATCTTTCGCGACCATTCATCGCCCACCTTGAGCGGCTCTTCGGGCAGGAAGGCGAACCCTTCCTCGCAAGCGGCCTTCAGGTCGGCTTCTTGCACCTGGGTTTTGAAGCGGTCGACCACGTCGGGCGGATTGGTCTGGGCGATCTTTTTGAGATGCTCGTCATAGCCCTCGATTTTTTTCACGGTCCGGTCGGGACCGAGCGTGATGCGGAAGACGGCCCCTTGTAATTTGCCGATCAGGTCGGCGGTCGCAGCGGCGCTGATCTTTTCCGTCCCATCGTAGCGATAACGGATGCTGTCAATCTTCTGTTCGAAGAGGACCGTGCCGTCTTCCTCGACCTTGATCACTTGAAACGAGGAAGTGGAGGCCACGCTGACGACGTCCCGCTGTTCCAAGCCGCCCAGGGGTTTGCGGATCTGGGTCAGGTTCATTTGCGTGTCCACGACGAAGCGGTCCTTGTCCTTGAATTTCCATTCCAGCTTGCGCGGCTGTTTGGGGTCGAGCAAGGAGGGGGATTGCGCGGACGCCGCCGGGATGAAACACGCTAACAGAGGCGTCCAAACGAGCCAAAACCAAGGCCAACGCATGGTGGACTCCTGAAAACAACAGCGGCGGCTGACTTGAAAGAGGGACCGCCACCCTCAGACGCCAAGAGGCCCGTTTCTTGCGCTCTTTCATCATGACGCAAAAGGGTTCCCTGGACAAGGGCAATAGGGACCAAGCTCGGGGCAAACATCCGATCCTTGGCATGTCCGGCGAACTTCGACGGTCGATTTTCATACGATGATGGCCATCGGCATTCCAACAGGCGCATGTTCAAATTGTGGACAAGACCTCCAATAGGGGAGTCATTGTGATGTGGCCATGGGTTTTGCTTTATATTGGGTTGGGACTCTTGGGACTGGTCGCGCTGCTGGCCGTGATCGGCAGCTTTTTATCCAAGAGCCACGAGGTTTCGCTCAGCCTGGACTGTCCCCTCGCTCCAGCCGCGTTATGGGACATCATTGCCGATATTCCTGGGCAAACCCGTTGGCGCAAACAGCTCAAGGAGGTCACGTTCATCAGCGACGCCGGCGGCAAGCCGATCTGGCGCGAAGTTATGGAGCGGGGGCGCGGCTTGCCTTTACAAACCATCCTCAGCGATCCCCCCAAGCGGATGGTGCGGCGCATCTGCGACCCCAGGCTGCCCTTTGGCGGTGAATGGGTTTATGAAATCGAGCCGACTTCTTCGGGCAGCCGCCTGACGGTGACCGAACATGGCGAAATCTATCAGCCTGTGTTTCGCTTGCTGAGCAAATGTTTCGACCTGTCGGCGACCCTGCGCGCTTATCTCCGGGATCTTGAGGAGTGTCTTAAACAGGGACCGTTTAGTTAAGGGTCATTCAGACCCGCCTGGCGGCTTGCACTAATAGTGGTGTTTAGCGCTTGAACGAAACTGGGAAATAAGGTATACATTTCGATATGTGTACAAATGTACCTATTTCGAGAACGTAGCCAGCCATGCCCCTAAGATACCTCTTCATCGACATGAACGCTTACTTTGCTTCGGTCGAGCAGCAGTTTCGACCCGAACTGCGCGGCCAGCCCGTGGGCGTCGTCCCCACCCGGGCGGAGACTACCTGCTGCATCGCCGCCAGTTATGAGGCCAAGCGGCACGGCGTCAAGACGGGGACATCGGTGCGGGACGCGCGCAGGCTGTGTCCGGGCATGCGCTTCGTCGAGGCCAGGCATCGCCTCTACGTGGTCATTCATGAGCAAATCGTGGAAGCGGTGCAATCGTGCGTCCCGGTCCAGCACGTCCTCTCCATCGATGAAATGGCCTGCAAGCTCATTGGCCAGGAAAGGGAGCTGCCCCGGGCTAAGCAATTGGCTCTGGAAATCAAAGAAAGCATTCGCAAACGGGTGGGCGAGATGCTGCGTTGTTCCATTGGGATCGCTCCCAACATCATGCTGTCCAAGCTGGCCGCGGACATGCAAAAGCCTGATGGACTGGTCTTGCTGCCGTCGGAGTCCCTGCCTCAGTCGCTCTACGCCTGCAAGCTGGATGATTTTTCGGGCATCGGTCCGCGGATGCTCAAGCGGCTGCAGCGCGTCGGCATTCGCAGCGTGCAGCAACTGTGCGCTTTGTCCCCCCGCCAATTAGGGGAGGTTTGGGGTAGTCCCTTGCTGGGCATGGAATGGTGGTCTCGCCTGCATGGCGAGGATGCGCCGCTGAAGGCCACCGCGCGGCGAACGGTCAGTCATTCCCATGTTTTGCCGCCGGCGCTGCGGCATGAGGAAGGGGCTTGCGCGGTCACGGTGAGGCTTTTGCACAAGGCCGCCGCCCGCCTCAGGCATCTGGGCTACCACGCGCGCAAGCTGACTCTCAGCATCAAATATCTGGGGGGAGGGCCGACCTGGCATTCGGCTCAGCGGATGCTGCCATGTCAGGATACCTTGACCCTGTTAGCGACGCTGAGGCCGTTGTGGCTGGGCAAGCCTCATGGGCGCATCCTGCGGGTCGGGGTGTGGTTAAGCGATCTGGTGGCCCAACGGAATCAAGCCCGATCGCTCTTCCCCGACGATCGTCATCATCTGGAACTGTCCCAGGTCATGGATCGGATCAATCAACGTTTTGGAGCGCACACCGTTTACTTCGGCGGCATGTTCGGCACGCAGCATCACGCTCCCACGCGGATCGCCTTTACACAAATTCCCAATTTGGACCTGGCCGATCCCTAAGCGCTTGGTGTCTTCGTTATCATTTGCCAGGCATTTGCATCACCCACGACGACGTTAGCGGTTCGGTTAGGTAGGTGAACATTCTGCGCAACGTGCCGTTCTTGCCGCAGGCACGGAATATCCTTTTCCTGGGTTTGCCCAATCCCCCCGAGTGTGACAAAACTCGATCCATCCACACCGCGATTCAGTCGATCAAGATGGACGGAAGAATGGCGGAAAGCCCGCTTTCCGTATGACCCTATGGCATGATGCTGCACAGGAGTATGACCATGTTCGCCACGACGGCAACCCTTCTGATGTTGACCAACGTGATGTTGTCCGAACCTCACCTGATCTATCCCGCTACGGGGGATTCGGTGATGATGCACCAACCGACGCACTCCATGATCGTCGAGGATGGTTGCGATTGCGTTCGGCCATTCGAAAGTGATCGTTGCTTCCCCCGCTTTGTTGGCCCGATCAGCAATCCGGTGCTGGCCAAGGATCCCCGCTCCTTGACGGAACTGCGCGGCCTGTTCATCAACAACTGGTCGCCGAGCGATCACCCCGTCCTGGGCAGCGGCACCTTCCAGGTCTTGGCGATGCAAGCCCGGGTGGCCCTGTCCGAAAGGTTGACGTTCATCGCCGATAAGGATGGCTACACTTTCATTCAGCCGCGCGGCGCCGCTCATCGCGATGGCTGGATGAACATGGCGGCCGGTTTCAAGTATGCCTTGGTCCGCGACGTGGAGAATCAGTTCCTCGTGTCCGCGGGCATGATGTATGAATTCCAAACGGGCGAAGCCGACGTGTTCCAAAGCCACGGCGACGGCATTTTCACCTTCTTCGGCACCATCGGCAAGGAATTGGGCGAACTCAATCACGTCATCGTGAACATGGGCTACCAATTGCCCGTCGACAACACCGACAACAGCCAAATGGTCTACACCAGCTTGCACTTTGACCGCCAAATGTTCGGCTGGCTCTATCCGCTCGTCGAAGTGAATTGGTACCATTACACCTCCGGCGGCAATCGGGGCATTCCGAACATCGTGGGCGAGGGCGACGGTCTGATCAACCTGGGCACGACGGGCGTCGCGGGCAACAACGTTGTCACCGCTGCCGTCGGCGTGAAGGCCATGTTCAGCCAGCATCTGGAAAGCGGCATCGCCTACGAATTTCCCCTGTCGGATCGCAAGGATCTGATTCAGGGTCGCATCATTGTGGAAATGATCCTCCGCTTCTAAAAATCGGCCTTTGACCCCTCAGGATCACGCCGCGCCATGGAGTTCCCCAACTCCATGGCGTTTTTTTATGGATCAGACAAAACCTCTTGACGGATCCATGATCTTGGCCTATATTGTTAGTGATTGCTTACAGTATTGAGGATTGCCATCGATGCCGCGTCCAAGCCAGCTTTCCGAGAAACGGCGTCTGTTGGTGCCGGCCGTGGCGAAGGCGTTTGCGGACCTTGGCTATCGCCGCACGACGACGGCCGAGTTGGCCAGCCGGTGCCGCGTGCAGGAGAACATCCTCTATCGATTGTGGCGCGACAAGAAGGCGATGTTCATCGCGGCGATCGACTACATTTATGAAAGCTCCGCTCAGACCTGGGCCGAATTGCTCAAGGGCAAACCGTCGGAGGCCGCGGCGGAAATCTTGCTGGCCTATGAAGCGACCCATTTTGCCGAGAATGGCTATGCTCGCATCATCTTCGCCGGTCTGAGCGAGACGGACGATCCGGAAATCCGCAAGGCCCTCGCCCAGATGTATCAGCGGTATCAGGCGTTTGTGCTCGAACAACTGCAAAAGCATCGAGGGAGCCGCAATGGCAAACTCAAGGGGGACATCGGGTTGGCTGCTTGGGGTTTTGTGGGTTTGGGCACCGTTGCGGCTATCGTTCGGGAATTGAAGTTGCTCAGCGACAAGGAGCGCGGCCGCCTGATGACGCAGGTAGGTCGATTGCTATTGGAAGGAGCATAAGCGCGGCCTGGCTTGAGGGCTGCCTCTTTTTTTTTGCACATAGTGTAAGTGAATGCCTACACTAAAAACGAAAGGAACCAGATCATGACCATGTTGGTGCGTTGGGCCGCGATGGGCTGCGCGGCGATGCTGCTTGGGGTTGGGGTGATGGCCGCCGCGGGCGTTTTCAGCAAGAGGAGCGACGACCCGCCGCCCCCGGTGACGCCAGCGGAGAAGCGCTTCCGTGCTGCGGGCCAGAAGGCGGATATTACGGTATATCCCACGCTGCTGCTCAAGGAGGGGAATGTGCGGGTGGGGGAGGTGGTGGCCATGCTGCTCGAGCGGGGCGGCATGATCAATATGGACACGGCGGAAGACGTCTTCATGCCAAGCGAAGGGGCGGACTTATGCAAGACGGCGCAAGAATTCGCTGAGTACATTCGCAACCATCCGCCCAAAACGGAATACGCTCTCTTTACGCATTTCATGGGGACGCGTGAAACGGGCTTCACCGAGGTCAGGTGCGTGGTGGTCGCGAAGAATGGCGACATCGTGTGGCAAGATCGACAGGCCAAAGGCGACAAGGCCTTTGATAAACTCAAGCCGAACGAACCCTTGAAATGCTGCGTACTGGTCGTGGAGCGATTGAAGCCGGTGTTGTCGATCAAGGATCTGCTGCTGTCGCCGCCGCCGGAGGGGAAGCTGGCCCAGCGGTGGAGGATACGAAGCGGCATTCCCGATCAAGCAGAAATCGCGGTCATCGAGAAACGCAGCCAGGCTTTTCGGAAAGACGCCGTGAAATCCACGATGCTGATTTATCCCTCGCATGCAGGCAATGCCTTCAGTCCGGATAGCGCCAAAGCCATCGCGGCCAAGATCAATGAGAAGAAATTGGCCTTGGCGGTCACGGAGGAGAAAGGCCCGGCAATCGAATTCAATCGCGACATCAACCAGCAACAAGTGCTGTGGACCGTGGCCCGCCGCTTCAGTGAATTCATCAAGAAAAACCCGCCGAGCACGGATTACGCGCTCCTGGCAGACTATCTCATGGGCCCCGACGCGGTGGGGGGCGTGCATGTGATCGTTTGCAACAAGCAAGGCGATATCGTGCTGGTGGATTATCAGAATAGCCACCATGCCGATTTCCAGGCGATCCGACCCAAAACGCGGGATGATTGCGATCAATTGGTGGTGAAACGCTTGCAAGCCTTGAGCAAGTAAAGAACCCAGCCTGACCTGCCTTTTCATAACCTCTCGACGCCATGGAATGCCTTGCCGGTTCCATGGCGTCTCGTTTTGGCTTGTCTGAGTCGCGCACGCAAAAGCCCATGCATGCCGCTCTTTTCGGTTGGCAAGGGCGGTTGATTTCCCACAATAATCCAAACCACGACTGTGCATTCTGACGGTTCGAGTGGATGTGGTTATCGCGTCCAGTTCGGGCCCGAATTCCACGGGGAGTTTATTTTTCATGCCATGGAGGGCCAGTCTCATCGAGGATCAACCGTGTGTGGCATTGCCGGCTTGATTGATCTTACGTCTCGGCAGAGACCGGTTCCGCCCGGCGTGTTGGCGGCCATGGCCAAGGCCTTGACGCACCGCGGACCGGATGAAGATGGCTTTCTGGAAGCGCCGGGCATCGGCCTGGCTTCCCGACGGCTCAGCATCGTGGGATTGAAGAATGGCCGGCAACCCGTGGGCAATGAAGACGGCCGCGTCCAAGTGGTCATGAACGGGGAAATCTTCGAATATCCCCAATTGCGGAGCGACCTCTCCCAGAAGGGGCACCAACTCGTCCGCGACTGCGACACGGAAGTCATCCCGCACCTCTGGGAAGACCTCGGCGTGAAGATGTTCGACCGCCTTCAAGGGCAATTTGCCTTCGCGCTCTGGGACGCCAATCAGCGGCGGCTTCTTTTGGCTCGGGATCGCGCCGGCATCGCGCCGCTGTTTTGGACCCGGCAGCGGGACGCCGAGGGGGAATGGCTGCTCTTTGCCTCCGAGATCAAGGCGCTGCTGGCCAGCGGCATGGTGCCCGCCCGGCCAGACCGAAGGGGCATCGACCACGTCTTCACCATGCTGGCCGTCCCAGGGCCGATCACCTGCTTTGAAAATATCCAAGCCTTGATGCTCGGCCATTATCTGGACATCCAACTTGGCCGATCAGGTGAAATGGCCGGCGTCCAGGATCGGGCCTATTGGTCGCTCACGTTTCCCGATCAAGGCCGCGAAGAGAATCCCAGCGACCCGAAACCGCTGGTCGACCGCTTTGAACAATTAATGCTCCAGGCCATCGAAAGGCGCCTTCGCGCCGACGTCCCCGTCGTGGCCTATCTCAGCGGCGGCATCGATTCCAGCCTGGTCGTCAAAATGGCCAGCCATTTACGGCAGCAGCCGATCCCGACGTTCACGGTGGCCATTCGGGCTGAGGGCTACGATGAAAGCGGCCAGGCAGAGGCGTTCGCCAACATGCTCGGGACCGAGCATCTGACCCTCACCTGCGGGGCAAAGGAAATTGGCGGCGCCTACCCGCGGCTCATCCAGGCGGCGGAATGCCCCGTCAGCGACACCTGCCGCGGGGCCATTCTCCTCTTGGCGCAGGAAGTCCACCAGCGCGGCTACAAGGTCGTTCTCACCGGCGAAGGTTCGGACGAAGCCCTGGGCGGCTATTCCTGGTTCAAATGGAATAAAATCTTCAGTCAACTCGACCGCATTCCAGGCTTGCCCTTGAGTCAACTGGCCCGGCGGCTCGTGATGCGTTTCACCAGCCGGGGCAATCGCGTTCCCTGGAGGCTCATGGGAAGGCTCTACCGGATCATCGGTCGGCACAATGCCTGGCTCGACATGTACGGCCACACCAACCGCTACAAGCGCCGCGTTTACAGCGAATCGATGTTGGATGCGCTGCGCAATTACATCCCTTATCAAGACCTGGGCATCGACGTGGCCGAGCATGCGCGATGGCATCCCTTTCATGACTCCGTCTGGTGGGGCTATCGGGTCAATCTGCCTGGGCTGCTGCTCAGCTCGGCGGGGGATCGCGTGACGATGCATTCCTCGGTCGAGGGACGTTATCCCTTCCTCGATGAGGATCTCGTCGCGTTCCTCTCCAAGATTCATCCGGACTGGAAATTGCGCGGCCTGCGGGAAAAATATCTCCTGCGCCTCCTAGGCGAGCGTTGGCTGCCCAAGGAAATGGCCTGGCGGAAAAAGGGCATCTTCCAAGCGCCGTTCGACATTTTCTTCGAGCGGGAATCCCCCGCCTATTTGCAACAGTTGATCAGTCCGGAATCCTTGCGGAAAACCGGCTACTTCGACCCGGCCGCCGTGGATTGGATTCGCCGCAACTATCGCCAGGCCCGGCCGCGGTCGATGCGGCGCGTGCCCTTCGAGGTGACCCTGTCGGCCGTGGTCAGCACGCAATTATGGCATCACCTTTTCATCGACGGCACGCTCGCCGATCTGCCCAGTTTGGCGGTCTCGGCTCGGCCGCCGACCCCCTTGGCCGCATCACATTCCTTGTGACGAGCACGGAACCTTCGCTTATAATTCGGTCATGAATCCACCGAGTTTACCCTCCCATCGACAAGCCCTGGATGAAACGTGCCAATACGTCAAGGGCGTCGGGCCGGCGCGGCATGAGCTGCTGCAGAAACTCGGGATTCAAACCATCCGCGATTTGCTTTACTTCTTTCCCCGGGCTTATGAAGACCTCAGCGACCAACGAGCCGTGCGCGATTTGACCGAGGATGGCACCATCCAGACGGTGGTCGGCGAGATTGTCGAGATGGACGGGAGAACCACGCGCTCCGGCAAGTCCGTTCTGAGCGTGGTCATCCACGATGGGCAGGACATTCTCGAAGGCGTGTGGTTCAACCAAACCTTCATCCTCCGGCAGTTGGAGTATGGCATGAAGGTCGCCTTCAGCGGCAAGCCGGCCTGGCGGAGCGAACATTGGCAAATGAACAAGCCGCGCGTTCGGCCGGTGAATGAGGAGATGATCCGGGAACAGCGGCAACTGCTGCCGGTCTATCCCCTGACGGCGGGCTTGCACGCCGAGGCGATGCGGAAGATCCAAAAAAACGTGGTCACGGAACACGCCGCCCAATGCGAGGAGGTCTTGCCGCAAGCCTTGCGGGAGCGGTTTGACTTGATCGGCCTGGAGCAGGCGCTGGTGCAAATGCATTTGCCCAAGCTGCAGCGCGACGTGGATCAAGCCCGGCGCCGCCTGGTGTTCGAGGAATTCCTGATCTTGCAGTTGGCCTTGGCCATCAAGGGGCGGGATCAACAAATCACCTTGACCGCGCCGGCGCTGGTCGTGACCGAGGCGATCGATGAACGCATTCGCCGACTCTTTCCCTTTGCATTGACGCGGGATCAGAATCGAGCCATCCGCGATATTTGCCGCGACCTGGCCCGAGATCGGCCCATGAAGCGGCTCTTGCAGGCCGACGTCGGCGCCGGCAAAACCGCCGTCGCGGTTTACGCCATGCTGCTTAGCGTGGCCTGCAAGCATCAGGCGGTTCTCATGGCGCCGACCGAGGTCCTGGCCCGGCAGCATTGGCGCACCATGAATCAATACCTGGCCCAGAGCCGCGTGCGGCGCAGCCTGCTCACGGGCAGTCTTTCACCCAAGGAACGCAGGATCACGCTGGGGGAGATTCGCTCGGGCAACGTGGACCTGGTCGTGGGAACACAAGCTTTGATCCAAAATGACGTGGAATTTTCGCGGCTGGGGTTGGTGGTCATCGACGAGCAGCACCGCTTTGGCGTGCTGCAGCGCGCCCAGGTCAAGCAACTCGGCGCCTCTCCGCATTATCTGGTCATGACGGCAACGCCGATCCCGCGGACGATAGCCCTGACCGTCTTCAGCGACCTGGACATCAGCGTCATCAAGGAACTGCCGCCGGGCCGTCAGCCCGTGGTCACCCGCTGGCTCAATCCGGACCGGCGCCCCAAGCTGCTGAGCCATTTGGCCAAGGAATTGCGCCAGGGGAGGCAGCTTTATCACGTCTGTCCCTTGATCGAGGGGGCCGAGGAGCAGGATCAGCGGGCGGCCGAGAAGGTCTTCGAGGAGCTGAAACAGGGGCCGCTGGCCGAGTTTCGCATCGGGCTTCTTCATGGCCGGCTCGATGATGCCGTCAAGGACGATGTGATGAAGCGCTTCCACCAGCATGAATTGGACGTGCTGGTGACGACGACCGTGGTCGAAGTGGGCGTGGACGTGCCCAACGCGACGCTGATGGTCATCGAACAAGCGGAACGTTTTGGGCTCTCGCAATTGCACCAACTGCGCGGCCGGATCAGCCGGGGCGCCATCGCCGGCGAATGTTATCTCTTTTCCATGAGCGACAGCGATGAGACGAAACAGCGGCTCAAGCTGTTTGTGAAAACGACGGATGGTTTCGAGTTGGCCGAGATGGACCTCAAGCTCCGCGGCATGGGCGAGTTCTTCGGCACTCGGCAGCATGGCTTGTCGGAATTGCGGATCGGGAATCCGCTTCGAGATGCTGAATTATTGAGCCTGACGCAGCAAGTCGCCCGGCAAATCGTGCAGGACGACCCTGCCTTGCGTTTGCCCGAACACCAAGCCTTGCGGCGGGAACTGCTGCGCAAATATGGCAGGACGCTGGATTTGGTGGAGATCGCCTAGGCGGCGACCGAGCCGACCGCCCATCCCTTGCCCTGAACCCCTGTCCTTGGATGCGTATCCAAACCCCCAGATGGGTCATAGGTTAACTGAGAGCAGTCCCTGCGAGAGGCGAATCATCGTCAGAAAATAACGTGGAAGGAGTTGGATCGTGTCGATTCGAGTCGCTGTCGTCGGTGCCACCGGGGCCGTCGGCGAAGTCATGCGTCATTTGCTGGCGGAGCGTTCGTTCCCCTTAACCGACATCCAATTCCTGGCCTCGCCGCGGAGTGCGGGCAAGACGGTGACTTTTAAAGGTCAAACCCACCCCGTGCAGCCGCTGCGGCCGGAGGCGTTTGCGGGCGTTCACATCGTGCTTTCAAGCACGCCCTCCGGGGTGAGCCTGGAGTGGTCCCCCGCGGCGGCCAAGGCGGGGGCGATCGTCATCGACAACTCCTCCGCCTGGCGCATGGACCCCGACGTGCCCCTGGTTGTACCCGAGGTCAACCCGCATCAACTCGACCGCATTCCCAAGGGGATCATCGCCAATCCCAACTGCTCGACCATTCAAATGGTGGTGGCCTTGAAGCCGCTGCACGATCGGGCGCGCATCAAGCGGGTCGTGGTCAGCACGTACCAGGCCTCATCCGGGAAGGGGGCCAAGGGCGTGTTTGATCTGGAGCAACAACTGGCGGCGGCGGCCAAGGGCGCACCGCTGCCCGCGCCAACCGCTCATGCCGGCCCCCTCGCGGGCAATGTTCTGCCCCATGATTGGAAGCTGGGCGAAGAAGGCTTCTCCGAGGAAGAATGGAAAATGGTGCGGGAGACGAAAAAGATCATGGGCGATGCGAGCATCGAAGTGGCGGCCACGACGGTCCGCGTTCCCGTGCGGACGGGGCACGCCGAGTCGATCAACGTGGAATTCCACGAACCGATCAGCCCCGATGAAGCCCGGGCGGCTTTGGCCCGAGCGCCTGGCGTCGTGGTGATGGATGAATATGCCCAGGGCCAGGTTCCCATGCCGCTCATGGCCGAGGGAAAGGACGATGTGTTTGTGGGCCGCATTCGCCGCGATCCGACGGTGCCTCACGGGCTGCATCTCTGGGTGGTCGCGGATAACCTGCGGAAAGGGGCGGCCACGAACGCGGTCCAGATCGCCGAGACGCTGCTGCAGCGCGGGATAATCCGCCGCTGAGAGGCATGAGCCATGCTATCAGTTCATGGGCAGCGCCTGGGTCAGGGAAACCAGGTTAAACAAGGCATGCAAAGCGATAGGCGCCAGCAGCGACTGCGTGCGATAACCCGCATATCCTAGGACCAAACTCAGGAAGAAAAGGGGGATCGGCGTCGGCCAGGCCGAGGCGTGCATGGAGGCGAAAAAAAGCGACGTGGCGAATATGCCCCGTGCCGCTCCGGGATGGGGCAGCCACCTTCTCGTCAAGCGATCAAATAACAAATATCCCGGTCCCACGCTCACGAGAAACAAGATCGGGCCGAGCGTGCTTCCCTCCTGAAAGGCGATGGCCACGGCGATCACCATCCCCAGCACGATCAGGGAATCAGCCCAAAGCGGGTCCTTGATCAATACGGGCTGAAGGATGCCCCGCAGCAGCAATTCCTCCCACAAGGGGGCCGCCACCACCGCCGTGAAGAACAGCAGCGTCCAACTCATCCAGCCTGGACTAAAGAAGAACAACTGATCCGCCACGTGGGGCGTTTGTTTGCCAATCACGCTTTCAAAGGCATGTGCGAGGATCAGCAAAAGAAACACCACGGGTGTGACCCAGAGCCAATGGAGATAGGCCAACTGGCATTGGGCCAACCCCCGGCGGGCATGGAGCCCCAACTGATACATCATGGCATCGGCACGCCATTTCAAATATAGGACGGCAAACCCCACCAGCACCAGATTGGCCAGGGCATTGCCCATGATTTGATAGCGTAAATAGATCGCCCTTTGATGCCGATGCTGAACGAGCACGCCTGTCCAATTCAGCTCGGAGCCGAGCACAGCCAGCCCAGGAATCGGTTGCACGTAATGCGCGGCTTGCGTGGTCACTTTTTCAGCGACCATGAGGACCGATTCGTCCGGCGAGGGCGTCGCGAACGGTTCGCTCCAGCGCGTGCCCAACTTCTTGGTCAGTCCGATGACGCCAAAGGCCAGGATTTGATAAAGGAGCAAGATGATGATGACGTCCAGCAGCGACCAGGGCACCTCATAATGCCGCTGGGGCCCCAGACGCAGCCATCGACCTCCGCCGTGGAAGTAGGTGTAGATCAGGAGGGCCGTCCCCGCGATCACGGCCAGGATCATCCAGGCCAGCAGCGGGTCTTGCAAGACTGACCAGGGGATGTGCGGCCAGGCCATGGCGAAGCAGGGGATCACGTGGGGGCTTTCCTCGCGGAGAGTGGACGATAGTCGATCCGTTGCCATTCGGCTCGAACGCGGCAGCCGCCGTGGATTTGCAAGGCCCAGGCACCGGCTCGCTGAAAGTGATTCTCGGAACCGCGGTCTTCGAAGTCAATCGTCGTCTGGCCGTTGACCCGAACGTGCAGTCGCGGCCCCTCGGCATGAAGGACGACGTCAAACCAATCGATGCCATCGATGAGCTTGGCATTCTGTTCGGCCGGCGTCTTTTTCACCCAGCCTCGGCCATGATGTTCGAAGATGCCGCCCAGGCCGGAGCGGGGCTGCACGTTGAGCTGCACTTGCGGTCCCATGAATTCTTCCGCGTGCAGCGGATGGCGCTGGCCGCGAAAGAACAGGCCGCTGTCCCCTTCGCTGATCCGGCAGCGCAGCCGCAGTTCGAAATCCCTGATGGGGGGATGAGTACAAATGAGGTAGCCGGGCTTCCTGGCGTCATCGTGCTCCAGGATGAGGATGCCCTTTTCCACTCGGACCTGGCCGCCGCCGATTTTTTCCCAGCCGGTCAGGTCCTTGCCGTTGAACAGGGGTTGAAACGCCGGGGCGTCGTCTGGCCGCGCCATGGCCGGTGTTGTCGCAAGCGGTGCGAATGCCATCACCGTGCAAAGCGCCAAGCAGCATGCCGATAGAAGGCTCAAGTCGCCGCGTCGTTCGATCCCCGTTCTCATCCGACAAACCCCCTTGTCATCGCCCCTAAAGCGGGTATCTTGCAAAAAGGGAACGCCTGGGCCGAAACTTGACGCACCAAACCCCGGCCCGGGTGGTCATCGAGACGCATCAGCATAGCTTCACGAGGCGATCTGGAAAAGATCGAAACACGATGATCCGCACAACGCTCCTCCGCTGCGCCGGTTGTATCCTGCTCGCCTTGGCCACCCTGGGCATCGTCGATGATCGCGCCTGGGCCGCGCGGCAAGAGCCGATTCGCATCGCCTTCATCAGCAACAATGCCTTCGACTTTTGGACCATCGCCGAGAAAGGGTGCCAGAAGGCGGAGAAGGAATTCGGCGTCACCGTCATCACGCGGCGCCCCGCCCGAGGCACGCCAGTCGAACAGCGCCGGATCATCGAGGATTTGCTTACCAAGGGCGTCCATGGCATCGCCATCAGCCCCAATGACGCCCTCAATCAAAAAGAATTTCTCGACGAAGTCGCCAGCAAGGTTCCACTGATCACGCAGGACAGCGATCTGCCTCCAGGCAGCAAACGGCTCTGTTACATCGGCACGAATAATTTCGAAGCGGGCCGGTCGGCCGGCGAATTGGTCAAGAAGGCCCTGCCCCAGGGCGGCCAGGTCATGATCTTCGTCGGCAAGCTGGACGTGCAAAACGCCATCGAGCGCCGCAATGGCGTGATCGCGGCCTTGGCGGGAGTGGCCACGTTCGACGAAGCCAGCAAGCTTGCGGCCGGTTCCTATCCGCTCAAGATCGGCGCGTATGAAGTGCTGGGCACGCGGACCGACAATGCCGACCGGGCCAAATGCAAGAGCAACGCCGAGGACACCCTGGTCAAGTATCCGCGGATTCGCTGTCTCGTGGGCTTGTGGGAGTACAATCCCCCGGCTCTGCTGGCGGCGGTCAAGGACGCCGGGAAGGAAGGGCAGGTGCTGGTGGTCGGCTTCGATGAAAATGAGGAAACCCTGCAAGGCATCAAGGATGGGTTTGTGCAAGGCACCATCGTGCAGCAGCCCTTTGAATTCGGCTATCAAAGCGTGCGCATCCTGGCCGCCATCGCCAAGGGCGACCGCAGCGTGCTCCCCGAAAGCGGCATCCAATATGTTCCTCATCGTGAAATCCATCGCGGCAACGTCGATGCCTTCCGCCAGGAATTGAAGGAACTGAAGGGCAAATAATCCTCGCCATCCTTGGCTTCACTTTTGGCTTTAATCTGGCCGATGGCCAGTTTGAGCCGATCCGCCTGGCGTGTCGCGCTGCCGGGGGATAGCATGGTCCCTTGGAGCCACCCCCCAACGTCGCACTCCTGAGCAAGGGTAATCGGCATGAGCTTGCTCCTTGAAGCCAAGCAAATCTCCAAAGCCTATCCCGGCGTGCAAGCGCTAAGGCAAGTGGACCTGGCAGTGGCGGCGGGCGAGGTGCTGGCCTTGGTGGGCGAGAACGGCGCCGGTAAATCCACCCTCATGAAAATCCTCGCCGGGATCGAGACGCCGGATCGCGGGCAGCTTTTCTGGCGGGGACAGCCCTTGCGCCTGGGGTCGGTCCACGCCGCCGAACAGCGCGGCATCGTTTTGATTCACCAGGAGCTGAACCTCGCCGAGAATCTCGACGTGGCCAGTAATTTGTTTCTGGGTCGTGAACCGACCTGGGCATGGCCGCTGCAACTCATCCGCCGCGGCGTCTACCGCGATGCCGCCGCGATCACCCAAAAGCTCGGCCTCAACGTGTCCCCGCGCCGGCTCGTCGGCGACTTGCCCATGGGTCAGCAACAACTCGTCGAGATCGGCCGCGCCTTGTCGCTGCACTCCAAGCTGCTGATCATGGACGAACCGACCTCCAGTCTCACGCAGCGCGAAACCGATCGGCTTTTCGAGGTCATCCGCAACCTGCGGCAGCAGGGCGTGGCCATGATTTACATTTCCCATCGGCTGAAGGAAGTCGAGCGCTTGGCCGACCGGGTCGTGGTGCTGCGGGATGGCCAAAACGTGGGTGGGCTGAGCCGGGAGGAAATTCGCTCCGAGGCGATGGTCCGTCTCATGGTCGGTCGGGATTTGCAGCAGCTTCATCAGCGGCAGCATCGACCCGCCGCGGCTTCAGCGCCGAACCGGCCCCTGCTCAACGTGCAGAATCTCTCCTGGTCGTCCAGTCAGCCGCGCGGAGTGTCTTTTCGTGTGCGCCATGGGGAAATCGTCGGCCTGGCGGGGTTGATCGGCGCGGGTCGGTCGGAGTTGGCGGAGACCCTCTTCGGCATCCGCAAAGCGCGAACCGGCCTGGTCGAGATGGAAGGCCGCGTCCTGCGCATTCGTCAACCGAGCGACGCCCTCCGCGAGGGCATTTTCCTCGTTCCGGAAGACCGCCGGCAGCAGGGGCTATGGCTGGACGAATCCGTGAAATTCAACGTCAGTCTGTCCTCGCTAAAGAAGCTGCGGCAGTGGGGCTTGATCTCCTTGAAAAAGGAAGCGGCCAGCGTGCAGGCCATGGTGGATCGGCTGCGAATTCGCACCCCCAGTTTGACCAAGCGCGTCGGTCTATTGAGCGGCGGTAATCAGCAGAAGGTCGTCCTTTCCAAGGGGCTGATGCGCCAGCCCAAGCTGTTCCTCCTCGACGAACCAACTCGCGGCGTCGACGTCGGGGCCAAGGCCGAGATTTACTCCTTGATGGATGAGTGGGTCGGACAAGGCGTCGGCATCCTCATGATCTCCAGCGATCTCGAGGAAATCCTAGGCATGTCGGATCGGGTGCTGGTCATGCACGAAGGACGTTTGGTGGGCGAACTCGGTCCGGACCGCATGACCGAAGAAGCCATCATGCGCCTGGCCACGGGCGGACTATGATGGTGTTTTCCAAGGCGAACTTTCCCAAGTCGAGTGAAGCATGAAAAAACTCATTGGCATCACGGTTTTTCTGATCCTGCTCTACGTCGCCTTGCTCAATGCCGATCCCAGCGCCAGTTCGCCCCAAAACCACTTCAACCTGGGCAAGCGGATTGGCTTCTTCGGTTTGCTGAGCCTGGGGGCGGGCTTGCTCATCATCGCCGGCGGGATCGACCTGTCCATCGGTTCGGTCGTCGGCCTCTCGGCCACCTGCGGGGCCATGCTGCTCACGGGGGAGTTTCCCTTTTACAAACACCCTGTCTCGCCCTGGTTGACGATCCCGCTGCTCCTGGCCGGCGGCGCGGTCATCGGCTGGATCCACGGCATCCTCGTTACCAAGATGCGGTTGCAAGCCTTCGTCGTCACCCTGTGCGGCTTGTTCATCTATCGCGGCTTGTCCCGCTGGCTGGCCGGGGACGTGCAACAGGGGCTGCAAGGGCAATTCCGCGAGTGGAAGCAGGCGCTCTACTCCAAACCCTTGATCTTCGACGTTGCCGACTACACGATCCGTCTGCCCAAGTTCTTCCTCATCTTTCTCGGATTGCTCCTGATCGCCTCGGTCATTCTGCACTTCAGCGTGTACGGCCGCTACTGGTTCGCCATCGGGGGCAATGAGAAGGCCGCGCGCTATTCGGGTATCGCCACGGATCGGTACAAAATCGCCGCCTACATGCTCTGCTCGATGCTCGCGGTCTGGGCGGGCTTTCTGTATCTGATGGAACAGGACTCGTCCCAGCCCTCCGACACGGGCAATTTTTACGAGCTGTACGCCATCGCCGGGGCCGTCCTGGGGGGCTGCTCGCTCCGCGGCGGCGAAGGCTCCGCGCCGGGGATTTTCATTGGCACGGCGATCCTCGTGCTCTTGCCCAACTTCAGCAACATGCTGGGATTGAAGTCGGAGTTGGAGTACGTCGTCATCGGCGCGGCGCTGCTGTTCGCGTCGATGATGGATGAATTCCTCCGCCGCCGCGTCTCCTCGGGCTGACGACGGTTGAAGTCAGCCTGGCATGCGAACTGAAGGCAGCTTGCAAGATCCTGCTTCAAACACTTGCTTGAATTGGATCACAGCCCTGGAACGGCCGTCTTCAAGGTGCCGTCGGGGCGAAGGCGCAGCCAATAGTCGCGGAATTGCTTTTCGAATTCGGGCAGGGGTTGGTCGATCATCCGCTCGAAGAGAGCGGCTTGATCCTTGGCGGAACCGGCCATGAGCACAAACTGATGCATGGGTTCCTTGCCCAACAACTTGCGGTCGAAGGTCAGGTAAAAGGCCAAGGCCCAGGAGGCAAGGTAGGTGCGGTCGGCCGCCAAGGTTTCCGCCGTATGGCTGACGTTGAAGCTGGCGGCATTGGCCTGGAGCAGATCGCGGAGGGAGAGCAGCGATTGCTCCTTCAGGGCGGCTTGCACGGCGGCGAGCCGCAGCGGATCGACGTGGCCGACGCGCAGTTCGCCGGTTTCGACGACGGCGGACTCGAAGATTTGCGCCAGCCCTTCGTTCAGCCAGCGCGGTGTGCTCATTTCCCGGTGGGGATAGACATAGTGGTCGAGATAGGCGTGGAAGGCTTCGTGATAGAGCATGGCGAAAAATTGCTCGCGAAGCTTGTCCAGCGTGGCTTCGTTTTCCTGGCTGGTGAGCCTGATCTGCAGTTGCAGCTCCTTGACTTGTTGCAGGAGGTGGGCGGGCGGCCGGCCTGAATAATGGTTCATGAGCCGCTGGTGATATTCCTGGATGTGCTTGAGTTTTTCTTGATGCTTGGCATCGACAACTTTCAGCTCCTGCTGCAGCCGGTCCAGATCGCTGCCGGCGACCATCAGGTTCTTGCGCGAATCGTAGAAAGCGGGGTTGAGGAAGTTCAGTCTTTGCTTGCGCATCCAGGCTTGATAGTCGTCCATTTGACTGAACAGCAGGACCTTGACCGGCGTCTTGGGTTGGAGCCGGGCGCCGAGGTTGTCGACATAGGCCTGGAAAATGTCTTCGAGGCGAACGACGATTTGCCGGAAAAAGGCGGCGTCGACGTTGGACGTGATTTCGAAGTATTTGCCGCGGTAGGTGCGTCCTTCATCCTTAGGACTAAACTCCCAGGGATGGAGAATGACGGTCACGGAAGCCATGCGCTCTTTTTCTCTTTCGCCGTTGCGATCAAGCTGCGCAAGCCGCCTGGCCAGTTCGCGGCGCTCCTCGGCGGACAGCGCGATGAGCTGTTCGACTTCATCCTTGTCAAAAGAGGTTTCGATGACGAGCGTTTTCATGCCGGGGTTGCGGATCACGTATTTGAACTGAATTTGCTGTTGATTTTCCGCGACCAGGAGCCCATCGAAGCGGTGGCCGTTTTTCAGCTTGATCTGGTCGAATTTCCATTCCGAGGCCCAGGACGAGAAGCTGCCGCCGGGCACCGCGCCGAGCATCAGAAAGAGATGAAGCAGAATGGGGAAAGCGCGCATGATGACCTCGTTGGGGCAACGCATCGACGGGATTCACCAAATTTCCCAAATCCCTTCCATTGGAACAGAGGAAAGGAAACGAGGCCAGCGTTCGCCGTGAAAAAGGAAAAAAAAGCGTCATCTCCCCTTGACCTGCCCTTCAACTATGCTAATGTCCCGCGCTCGCAATGGAATCACTAGCCATCGTGCGGACATACAGGCCAAGCGGCTTGTCGCGGATGGAAACGAACCACGGAAATGTCCACTGGCGCCCGATATTGCATGGGGGAACAGGCAAGTTCGGGACGGCGGACCAGGGATGGCCGGACGCTGAAAGGAGGCAGGGGTGAGAAGGGTAATTTGGGTCGCCTGGTTAGGCGGCTGGGCACTGACTGGAGTCAATCCCTCGGTGGCCCTCGCGCAAAATCGAACGGTTGAAACCAGCCCGGTGGATTCGAAAGTGATGAAGCCGCGGACGCTGCTGGACACGGCCGTTCAGCTCTTCTTCAAGTCGGAATACGAGGAAGCCGACGCGTATTTGCAACAAGCCGTTCAGGCGCGTGACCAGCTCACGCCCTCGGAACAGGCTCGGCTCGACGATACCCTGCGCCGCAACAACGAAGCGCTCAAGGGTCGCCGCGCGGCACTCGAGAACATGCAGAAGGCCAGCGAAGCCATCAATGGCGGCCGCGCCAAGGAAGCCGAGACGCTGCTCAAGGGGTTGCAGAGCAGCCGCTATCTCAAGGCCGAGGAGCGCCAAATCGTCTCGACCATGATGACGCAGGTGCGGGGCAAGGCCGTGCCGACGCGCGGCTCCACGCCGACCGCGCCGAAGCAGGATCCCGACAGCTTAATGACCGAAGCCCGCCGGGCGTTTGACCGCCGAGACTACGATCAAGCCGAAAGCCTGGCGCAAGCGGCCAAGGCCGCGGGTTACAAGGCCTACATGCCTTGGACCGACACGCCCGAAAAACTGATGAAGGAAGTGGCCACGGCCCGGAGCAAAGCCGCTGCCTCCGGCATGAATTCCACGGCCAGCACCACCCCTTCGACCGACGCGAAAACCCAATTGGCCAAGGAAAAGCTCGCCCAGGCCAAGCAGGCCATCGACGCCGGCGACCTCATGACCGCGCGCGCTTTGGTGCAGCAGGTCGAGGAGATGAAGGTCTCGCTGCCTTATTGGGCGCCGCTGAACGTCGACAAGCTGAAGAACGAAATCACCAAGGCCGAATTCCGCTCGGGGAATAGCTCGACGGCGCCGGTGCAAACGAACCATGCCCCCCTGCCCGCGGGCGATCCCAAGACGCTGGTCAAGGAAGCCCGCAAGGCCCTCGACGCCGGTGAATTGGAACGCGCCGAGGAATTGGCCAAGGCGGCGCGCTTGCAGCATTACAAGCCGGGCCTGTTCGATGACACCCCTGAGAGCGTCCTCGCCGACGTCGTCAAGGCGCGCGAGAACCAGAACCACAAGAAGGCCTCGCAGCTCCTGGCCGATGCACGCCGCTTGCTGCAGGAAGGCCAATACGATGAAGCTGAAAAATTGACCTATCAATCCGAGTCGCTGCGCAAGAGCTACCCGTATTGGTACATGGGCGAACGCCCCGACCGCCTGCGTTCGGAGATCGTGCAGAAGCGCCGCGTGGCCACCAAGCCGCAGTTGCCCTCGCTGCTCAATCCTGGACAAACGCAGCGTCCGCAAGTCGCCTCGGGTTCGGCCAACAGCGTGAATCCGAGCGTCCAGGCCGTCGTCAACCTCGACCCGCGGCAGCAACAGGCCCAGCAGATGCTGGTGCAAGCGCGCTTGCACATCAATCGCGGCGAGTACAAGACCGCCGTCGATCTGGCCATGCAAGTCAAGCAAATGAACGTGGCCATGCCCGAGGGGTCGGACTCCGCCGACGCCATCATTAAGGCCGTCGAGACTGTCATGGCCGCCGGCGATTTGAAGAGCCAGCCTGCCGAAGCTGAGATGCTGCGCCGCAAGGCTTTGCAGCATTTGGCCGACGCCCGTTTGGCCCAGAAGCAGAACAAACTGGTGGAAGCCTTGCAATGCGTCCAGCAGGCGCAGCGGCTCAACGCCTTCTATCAGCCACAGGACGAAACGCCCGAGGCCATCCTGGTTGAGTTGAAGGCCGCGGCCATGAATTCGGTCAGGGTCTACACGGAAGCTGCCTTCACGCTGGAATCCCAGGGCAAGGACAAGGAAGCGGTGGACTACCTCAAGTACGTCCAACAGCTTTGTCTGGCCTATAGCCTTGATGCCAGCCCGGCGACGACCGCCATGGCCAAACTGCAAGACAAGATCAATCAGGGCACGGTCGTCGTGCAGTCGACCGTCGATCAGGCGAATGTGCAAGTAAACGCCACGATGGATCAGGGTCAAAAGATGCTGATCGAAGCCCAGCAGGCCCTCAAGGCCGGCCAGGTGACGGTGGCGCGTCAATTGGCTCAAGCCTTGCACAACGGCCCCTTCCAGTTGAAGGCCGAGGCGAGTCTGCTCATCAGCCAATGCGATCAGTCGGAATATGCCGCTCAGATCGCCCAGACGAAGAAGCTCTTCGAACAGTTCAAGCAGCATCATGCCCGCGCGGAATTCGACGTGGCCATGAATCTCTCCGCCAACATCCATCCGGATAAGTTGGAAGCGGCGGATCGCGTGATCTTCCAAGAGATCATGTCGAGCAAGGAAATGCAGCCCAAGATCGTGCAAACCGGCAACGTGACCGAACCGACGCCCGTCGCGGCCGCGCCCGCGGCTCCGACGACCGCGCCGACGGTTCCGACCGAGCCGGTGGTCAGCAGCACGGTTCAGCCGATGGCGCCGGCGGCGCCGATGCCGCCCGTGATGCCTCCGGTCATGCCGCCGGTGATGGAGGCCCCGAAGACGGAAGTGGCGACGACGGAAACCAAGTCGGAAACCACGACGCCGACAACGGAAAGCAAGCCGCAAGTGATCGCTCAGGCTTCGCCGCCGGTGGTGCCGACGGCGGAGGCTCCGAAGACCGGCGAAACGCCGACGGAAGCTCCGAAGTCGCAAGGCCAGGGCAACTTGATCCAGGACGTTCGTGCTCGCCAGGAAGCCGAGATGCAGCGGATCCGCGAGCTGAAGCGTCAAAGCGAATTGAAGGCCAGCCAACTGGCCGGCAAGGGCGAGATCGATGCCGCGATCGCCGAGTTGGAGGACGCCGTCGTTCAGGTGCAGCGTTCGAGCCTGGACCGCGACATGGCGAGCAAGCTCGAGAAGCAGCTCCAAGACCGCGTTCAGCGTTTCAAGACGTTGGCTGAACAGGTGGCCTTCGCCAAGATGCAGAAGGAGAAGCTAAACGAAGCCAACGAGAAGAAGACGCGGATCATCATGGCTAAGCAGCACCAGGCCGACATGGTGGCGGACCTGATGAAGCAGTACGCCAACTTCATGAAGGAAGGCAAGTACACGGAAGCCGCCGCCGTGGCCATGAAGGCCCGCGAACTCGATCCGGACAACGTCCAGGCCGACGCCGCGGTGTTCAAGGCCAATATGATGCGCAACCTCTCCGAGGAAGAGCGCGTTCGCGACAACCAGATCAAGGGCTTCAGCACGTCGCTCCGCGACCTGGCCGAATCCTCGACGGCGGAAGTGAATAACGCCAACCCCCTGTCCATCAACCGGGAAATCCTGGAACGCGCGAACAAGCGGGGCGCCCGCCAGCCCGCGTTCCCCTTGCACCCGTTGGACAAGGCGGTCTACAACAAGCTGGATTCGATGGTCTCCGTCGACTTCCGCAACAAGAAACTCCATGAAGTGCTCGATGAACTCCGCGTCATGAGCGGGGCCAACATCGTGCCTCAGGACGAGTATTTGAAGCAGGAAGGCATCAGTCTCGATTCGACCATCGACCTGAAGTTGACCAACGTGTCCTTGAAGACCGCTCTCAACTTCGCCCTCAGCAAGGCGCGGTTGACCTACATGGTGCGGGAGGGCGTCATCCTCGTGACGACGAACGCCGGCAAGCGGGAAAACAAGGTCACGCGCACCTATCAAATCAATGATCTCATCGTGCCGCGCGACGACATGGCGGCCTTGCAAGATCCCTACAACCAGTCCAGGTTTAACGCGGATGGCAGCCCGACGCGTTTGAACTGGTCGACGGGGTCGAGGACCTTAACGGGTCACGATGACTCCATGCTCCATGGATCGATCAAGCCGATCGAAAACGTCATTCCCAACGATGGCCGCCGCGCCGGCCAGACGATGGAAAAACGCTTGATCCAACTGATCACCGATACGATCGATCCAGGCTCCTGGGACATGCGCGGTGGCTCCGGCCACATCAGCTTCTATCCCGTCGGGATGCAGCTGATCGTCAGCCAGACCCCCGACATCCAGGAACAGATCCAAAGCTTGCTGGATCGCTTGCGCGAACTGCAAGAACTGCAAGTCACGGTCGAGGTCCGCTTCATCACCCTGACGGAAGATTTCTTCGAACGGGTGGGCGTGGACATGGATCTGCAGATCAAGACCGCCAGCACGCGGGCCAACCAGCAATTTGCCTCGGGGAACTTTGCTCCTCCGGGACAACTCAACACGATTGGCAATTTGAACACGATCGTCGGCTTGACCCCCAGCGGCACGTTCACCAACAGTTTGAAGGTGCCCGTGAACAACACCAGCTTCCAGGCCTCGGCTGTGGACGCGGGCTTCGCTGGCTTCCCGGGGATAACGGGACAAAATGGCGGTTTGGACGTGGGTTTGGCGTTCCTGAGCAACATTCAGGTCTTCCTTTTCATGGAAGCCGTGCAAGGGGACATCCGCTCCAATATCCTGACGGCGCCGAAGATCACGCTTTTCAATGGCCAAACGGCCTCGCTGAGTTCGTTTGTCCAAGAGCCATTCGTGACGAGTTTTGACGCTCAGCGCGATCTGTTCACGGGGGCGATTGTGTTTGTCCCTGTCACGCAGATCATTCAAACCGGCTTGTTCCTGACGGTTCAAGCGGTCGTGTCGGCGGATCGACGCTATGTCCAACTGTCGTTGGCACCGTCCATTAGCCGACTTCGCGACGCGGGCCGAACCTTCTCGCCGGTCGCAGGCTTGACCGTGCAACAGCCGGTCACGGAAACCTTGAGCGTGTCCACGACAGTCATGGTGCCCGACGGCGGCACGATCCTCATGGGCGGCCTCAAGGAGATGGAAGAGCAGCGGCGCGAGTTTGGCCCGCCGGTGCTCAGCAAGGTGCCCTATATCAACCGCCTCTTCCGCAACAGCATGTATGGCCGTGAAGCCTCGAGCTTGCTGCTCATGGTCACGCCGCGCATCATCATCCCGGAAGAGGAAGAGGAACGCCTGGCCAGCACCTTCGCCTTCTAAACGGCGAGGGAACCAGCGATTCCAACAACACCATTCAAACCAGGCCCGCTTCGGTGGCCTGGTTTTTTCTTTATCCATGCATCAGCCTCTGCGAGTTGGCCTTTCCGCAAATGAGCCAAGCAGGGTAAAATCCTCATCTGCATAGAATCCCATGGGTTTGGCTGCTCGTTCAAGGATGAACCTCATGCTGCGGAATAAACTCAGCCTGCGAACCGGTTGGTGGTTGGCCCTGTTGCTCGTCGCGGGGTGCAGCCAGGCGGAAGCGAAACCAGCCTGGGATGATCCCTATCCCGACCCGGACACGCCGCTCGAGTTCACCATGAACGCCAAGGGCCAAGTCCACCTGCGCGGCCGATGGGTGGATGTATTCGGCGAATATGCCACGGTGAAGGACTATCTGCGGGAACGGCGCGATGCTTATCACCAAGTCTATCAGCAGCGGGAAATCGCCCTGCCGGTCGTGCAGCAAGGCCGCCGCCAGCAAGAGTACATACCCATCACGGTCAAGATCGAGGTGGACCCGCAAACCAAGTCAGGCATGCTGGGCAGCCTCAAACGCATGTGCCGGGAGGTGGGCTTCATTCAATTCGAAGTCCGGGTGCAAGGCGAAGAAGCCCCGCTGCCCGATTTGCCTTGAACGCAGCCAAAGAAGCCACAAGCAACAGCCCTTGCCGCGACCGGCAAGGGCTGTGTGGTTTGCGTCGACCAATCATTCTTGCCATCAGGCGATCAGCTCGCGCACGACGTGCCCTTCGCTGACCAATTGCACCGGTCGGCCATCGGGTGATTGGAACCCAGTATCCAGAGGCACGCCCAGCAGCGTGTAAATGGTCGCGGCCAAGTCTGCCGGGCGGACCGGCGTATCGATGACCCGTTCGCCCAGGCCGTCCGTTTGACCGATGACCTTGCCCAGGGGAGCGCCGCCGCCGCCGATGGCGATGGTGTGGGCCGTGGCCCAGTGATCGCGGCCCGCCGAGGAGTTGACCTTCGGGGTACGGCCAAAATCGCCCATCCAGATCACCAGCGTCGAATCCAGCAGGCCGCGGGCGTGCAAATCCTTGAGCAAGGTCGCATAGCCCTGGTCCAGCTTGGGGGCGAGCCTCGTTTTAATGGCCGCGAAGTTGTTTTGATGGGTATCCCAGCCGCCGTCGGTGACGGTGACGAAATGGACGCCCGCCTCGATGAGCCTCCGGGCCATGAGGCAGGATTGGCCAAAGGCGTTGCGGCCATATTCGTCCCGCAGCTTGTCCGGCTCGCGGTTGAGGTCGAAGGCGATCTTGGCCCGGGGCGAGGTGATCAAGTTGAAGGCTTTTTCGTAAAAAGCATCCCGCGCCGCGACCGGGGAGGCGGCGGATCGCTCCACTCCTTGCTGAAACTTTTCCAGTTCGATAAGCATGCGGCGGCGGCGTTCAAGCCGCAAGGCGGCGTCCTGGTTCGCCACGCTCAGGTCCCGAACGCGAAAGCCAGGATTGTTCGGGTCGCCGATGACTTCAAAGGGATTGAACTGATCGCCCAGGAACCCCGCGACGCCGCCATTGAAGGTGCGGTCGATGCTGCCGCCGATTTGCACGAAGGGGAGCATGTCGTTTTTGTAGCCGCGCTGTTGGGCGATGACGGAACCGTAGCAAGGATAGGTCAGGGCGGGATTGCGGCGCTGGCCGCTCATGAGCATGTAGTCCGCCAGGCCATGGGAGCCGTTTTGCGGGTCGCCGCCGCGGACGAGGCTGAATTTATCGAAGTGCCGGGCCAGGCGCGGCAAATGCTCGCAGATGCGGACGGCGGGGTCGCAGGTGGGGATGGTGCCAAATTCGCCGCGGATTTCAACCGGCGCGTCGGGCTTGGGGTCGAAGAGGTCGAGATGGCTAGGCCCCCCTTGGGCCCAAATGAGGATGCAGTTGACGTCCTTGCGGTTTCTTTCGGGGGTTAAAGCACGAGCGCGCAGCCAATCGGGCAGGCCGAACGCCAGGGCCGCCAGGCCGCCGACTTGAATAAATTGTCTGCGGTTCACACCATCACAGGGCCGGTTGGCACCAGTCGTCCAACGGAACATAGGAGGGTCTCCAACGGCGGGAGCTTAAACGGGGAGGGCAAACGGCAGTGTAGTTATCGTCCGAAATCCGCCCGAACTTGTCAATGGAATTTGGGTAGGAAACAAGGGAGTAGCCCGCGGGCCGCGGCGAATTTAGTCGGGGATTTCGACGACCTCGCCGCCTGCTGAAGTGCACATGGCACGGAAGAGTTGATCGGAGATGGTGTATTTCAAGAAGTGGGTGGAGCCATCCACCATCAGGAAGTTTGCCCCTTTAGGGTGTAAACTCCAGTAGTGGTAGCGATCACAAGGATTCGAGGTTCGCCCTGGGCTAAGGCACGGCGCGGGTGTTTTTAGACATGGATCTCCCCAGTTCGCATGGGTCAAGAGCGGCGTGCAGGACAACACGCCTGAAGGGGTTAACCATTTCCCATTCAAGTTGAAGCCATCATGTTGATAGGTGTACCACGTTCCCGCGGTGCCATGGTCCGGGGGCGGTCGCTCACCGACCATGATGGTGGTTGACGCCCCATCCGGAATTTGGCCCAATTTTAAATAGGCCTTGGCGTAGAGCACGCCATCGCCAGGCATCGAACCGCTATTGCCAATATAGGACGTGAAGGCGGCCCATTGGCCGCGATAGTCCAGCATGGGCTGGTGTAAACGTTCATCCAAGGGGCAAATAAATATTTTGACGACGGTGGCGTAGCCCACATGCGGCGGATTGTGAAAGGGTGGCATGCCCGTGGCCACGGCGCGAACGCTTTCTTCCCAAAGAGCACTTTGCTCAAGGTAGGGCAGAAGCCAGGTTTGCCAATTGAGCGAAAACGACAGGTTCTGATTGGAATTGGTGACTTGCTCATGGCGCGTTGCAGGAAGATAGCCATACTCATTGTGGTACATATGGATCGCCATGCCCATTTGCCGGAGGTTGGATTGGCATTGAATCAGGGCCGCGGAGCCGCGAATCCGCTGAATGGCAGGCATGAGCATGCCGATCAAAAGCGAGATGATACCCAGGCATACCATCAGTTCGACAATGCTAAAGCCAGGTTGACGTTGAACGTTGATTTTCATTGAGTTTTCCCAGTGGGAACCACGCCCACTTCTATCTCCAAATCCGAGGTAAAGGACTGGCATGTGGCTCTCAACTTAATTTTCAACATGGTCCTTGCCAAGGGCCATTGATCAGATGCTTCAGGTTTTAGTCGAATGCGTAAAATGCGATCCTGGCCTTTCATCTGGTTCGCCATATTCAACAAGTCTACTTCCAGAAGGTCTGGAACCTCCACGATCTCTAACTGGCAGGATGCGTCCATGTTGTAGCGAATCTTACACTGAACTTCATTTTGCCAGCCTGAACTGCTACGCCGCGGCAGCCGCACGGAGCTTGGCATAATCTCCAGGATGTTTAAAACTTCACCGTATACCGGAATGGATTCTTGGGATTCGAGGCCGCTCACTTCGTCTACATACGCCACGATAATTTCTTGGTTGATCACGCCTGGCAGCTTGGCGACGTGTTCATACGCGATGGTCCCGAGCCATACCGACCTGGCTGGTGCTAAAGGATGGGTGTCGCCTGGATTGGCTGCCAACCAGGTCGCGCGCGTCTCTTCTCGACTGGTTGTCGTTACCCGGACCACTTTCCGTTGGGCAAGGGAAGAGTCAAATAGAGCAAGCTCTTGTCTGATGGATTGCCCCAACTGGATTTGCCCCACCTGAAGGGGGTTCGGGATGACATCCAACCCTCCCTTGACCTTGTTGATCACCACTTCGAAGCGTTTGACCGTTTGATGCGGATCATTGGAATATAAATCAAAATAATACGCCTCGGAATCCCCCGCGCGGCCGCGCACGGGAACGCGCGCCACGGCCTGAAGAATCTCGCCAGGTGCAATTTCAATCCGGTGGAGCGGGAAATACGCGCCCCGCTCTTCACGCTCCAGGCCGATGCAACCGCAACAGGAAACCACTTTGTCAATGATCAAAGGCGCCCGGCCTGAATTATGCAACGCGACATGCGCGATCGCTATTTTGAAGCGCTCTTGCTCGCCCAACGCAATGGACTCAGCAACTTCCAGACGGGGCTCTTTGACCATCCATGTCTGCCAAAGGGCAGCCAGGGTGCCATTGCCTAGAAGGAATAGAAAGAGCAGCAAGGCCGTTAACCCAATGACCCATTTGGCACGCTGCAGAAAGGGCATGATCGTCATGGCCGGTTCTCGATTAAGACGATTCATCAGCCTGTCGTCGTCGTTGCCATAACCAATAGGCCAGGGCAGCCAGGATCAGCAACACGCCGCCGGCTATAAACCAGAGGCCGCCATCATCGGGTTCGGTTCTCGTGGGGCCTTGCAAACTTTGTTGGTAGATCGGCGACTCAACAGGAATCTCCTCTTTCGCCAAACTTTGTTCAGCGCCGTCAATGATCAGCGGACCCAATGAGCCATCGTCCTGGACAAGGAACATTTTGCCCTTGATCAAATCCGTCACGTGGGCCCCTTTGGGAAATGGGATTTCGAAGAAGCGATCATCCAGCCGTGGATGCAAAACCACTCGGCTCAATTCTCGCATTGATTGCGATATATATTTAATCTGGTGTGTGTTGGTTTTTTTAACTTCAAAAGTTGATGAAATTACTATGGGTACAAAAACTCCTGGTTCGACTTCTTCATATTTGAGCACCTTGTTTTGTGTCGTTTCGACTTGCTGATAGGTAGTGCTTTCACCAATAATTTCAGCAAGGCTGAGAGCGCCATTATGCAGAATACTAAAATAGTATGTGCAGTGGATTTGCCCCAGTTTGAGTTTGGCTTTCACATTCTCAGCATTAAATGAATAACTGAGCTTGTAAAACGGGTTGCCCTCCATCTCCTGTTTGGTGACCGTCATGTTATATTGCTTGATCAATGGCAAGTCGATCGCTGCATGGCAGCCATCATTTGCAATAATCATGATCCCAGCATCCACTCGGAAGTCCAACATGCCGTACGCTCGGTTCGGCTTGAAATGGTCGATCAAGATGCGGGATGGCTGATTCTCATGGTCGGACAGAGTCACCACCTGATTGGGAGTCACAATCTGAATGGATTTGCCTTCGCCGTGCGATATGAGCTTGAAGAATGCACCACGTTGATGATACTCGGCCACGGATGTTTTATTATTAGTTGTAGTTGAGAAGGTACAAGAAATATTATTAATGCTGTCACGATACTGCTTCATCAATTGGACAAAATCTTGAACATCATTCGCAACTGCTGAACCAGGAAATATCGCCAGGATGGCCAATGACACTAGCCGCATGGTGATCCACCTTCAATGATATAGAGCACAATGCACCAATACGCAAATATTGAATAAGACGTATGACGCAAATATGGTCATACATTGCAGTACAATGATGCGCTAAGCGAAGCCCTCATAGCTAGGGTACTCGACAATCATGGACATTCACATAGCAGCGAGTTCTGGGGTTTGTCTGAACAAAACCCCAGCAATGACTATAGCTTGCGTGTTCATCGCAGTTTGTACCATCGAATGGCTCACAAACTTTATACCAGTGTTGCGAATTGTTCAATTCACACCAGGAGATGGGTGTGCCATCGTCGAGAAATCCTGGCAGGGTGCCTAGGTCTTTGCAATTGGCAGTTTTCGAACATCGATGATTTGCTTTGATAGTGCTTGGCGGCTGACCGGAAACCCTCCCTATGCCAAAAACGAGCAGCGCACATCCAAGGCACAATAGATAATATGACGTGCTTTTCATCGCTTTTCTCCTACTCCTCGCGAATTTCTTGAATTGAACCCACGATGCGCGTCAATATTACACACACACACACACACATAGCATGTCAAGGACCAAAGCGAGAAAAATCAGGATTATTCTATCAGGTTGCTAATGCGGAAGATAGAGGCAAATACCCGCGGGCCGCGGCGAATTTAATCGGGGATTTCGACGACCTCGCCGCCGTTGCGGGTGCCGAGGGCTGCCATGATGGGCATGGCGGAGTAGCGCAGGAAGCGGACGGAGCCGTCGCCGAAGCAAAAGTTCGCCCCGCCGGGGTGGAGACTCCAAAAATGGTGGCGGTCGCAGGGTTCATCCGTTCGGCCTGGCCCAAAGGCGTAATAACCCTCGCCCTGGCAATCGTAGTACCA
>JAANMY010000060.1_pt1 | contig 126779 bp, 78 predicted proteins | sample 7279691 | NCBI WGS metagenome assembly JAANMY01 (sample SAMN14094543, study PRJNA606508) | bioreactor metagenome | isolation source: A lab-scale SPAN reactor treating ammonium-rich wastewater day 388 | place: Ireland: Galway | collected 2018-02-07
CGCCTGCTCACGGAGGAGGCCGGCTTCGACCCCAGCGACATCATCTTCGACGTCAACATCCTGACGGTCGGCACCGGCATCGAGGAGCACAATAACTACGCCGTCGAGTTCATCGAGGCGGTGCGCGAGCTGAAGCGGCTGTTTCCCAGGGCGAAGACGTCCGGCGGCGTCAGCAACGTGTCGTTCAGCTACCGCGGCAACGACGTCGTCCGCGAGGCGATGAACGCGGCGTTCCTGTACCACGCGATTCAGGCCGGGCTCGACATGGGCATCGTCAACGCCGGCCAGTTGCAGGTGTACGAGGAGATTCCGAAAGACCTGCTGGAGCACGTCGAGGACGTTCTGCTCAACCGCCGGCCCGACGCCGCCGACCGCCTGACCGCCTTCGCCGAGAAGGTCAAGAAGAAGGAAAAGGGCGTCGTCGCCGAGGCCGACTGGCGCCAGGGCAAGACGGTCGAGGAGCGGCTCAAGCACGCGCTGGTGCAGGGCATCGTGGACTTCATCGACGCGGACGTCGAGGAGGCGCGGCAGAAGTACGAGCGGCCGCTGCACATCATCGAGGGGCCGCTGATGGACGGCATGAACGTCGTCGGCGATCTGTTCGGCGCCGGCAAGATGTTCCTGCCGCAGGTGGTCAAGTCGGCCCGGGTGATGAAGAAGGCGGTCGCGTACCTGCTGCCGTTCCTGGAGGCGGAGAAGGCGGCCACCGGCGGCGCCGACCGCAAGGCCCGCGGTAAGGTCGTCGTGGCGACCGTCAAGGGCGACGTCCACGACATCGGCAAGAACATCGTTGGCGTCGTCCTCGGCTGCAACGACTACGAGGTGGTTGACCTGGGCGTCATGGTGCCGTGCGAGAAGATCCTGCAAACCGCCCGTGAGCAGGGGGCGGACATGATCGGCCTGAGCGGGCTGATCACCCCGTCGCTGGACGAGATGGTCCACGTCGCGCGCGAGATGGAGCGCGAAGGGTTCGAGCTGCCGCTGCTGATCGGCGGGGCGACGACCAGCGCCAAGCACACGGCAATCCGGATCGCCCCGGCGTATCATGGGTCGGTCGTCCACGTCAAGGATGCGTCGCGCGCCGTCGGCGTGGTGGACCGGCTGAACCGGCCGGAGGCGCGGCCGGAGCTGGACCGCGAGAACCGCGCGTTCCAGCTGAAGGAGCGCGAGGCGTTCGCCCGCCGCCGCCAGCGCAAGCTGGTGCCCTACGCCGACGCGATGACGCGGCGGTTCGCGATCGACTGGCAGGCATCGGACGTGCCGCAGCCGGCGTTCGTCGGGGCGCGGGCGCTGCGCGACTTCCCGCTGGCGGAGATCGTTCCGTACATCGACTGGTCGCCGTTCTTCATGGCGTGGGAGATGCGGGGCAAGTACCCGCAGATCCTCGACGACCCGACCGTTGGCAAGGAGGCCCGGTCCCTGTTCGCGGCCGCCGACTGGCTGCTGAAAAAGATCGTGGCGGAGGATCTCCTGCGGGCGCACGCCGTCTACGGCTTCTTCCCGGCGAACGCGGACGGCGACGACATCGTCATCTACACCGACGCGACGCGGACGCAGGAGCGGCTGCGCCTCCACATGCTCCGGCAGCAGTGGGAGCGCGAGGGGCAGACGGCGTTCCGCAGCCTCGCCGACTACATCGCGCCGATCGGGTCCGGCATCAAGGACCACGTCGGGGCCTTCGCCCTGACGGCGGGCGTCGGGGCCGAGGAGCTGGTGAAGCGGTTCAAGGCCGACCACGACGACTACAACGCGATCATGGCCGAGGCGCTGGCCGACCGGCTCGCCGAGGCATTCGCCGAGTTGCTGCACGAGCGTGCCCGCCGCGACTGGAGCTACGGCCGCGACGAGCGGCTGTCGAAGGGCGACCTGATCGAGGAGAAGTACCGCGGCATCCGGCCGGCGGCCGGCTACCCGTCGAGCCCGGATCACACGGAGAAGCGGCAGCTATGGCAGTTGCTCGACGCGGCCAACGCGGCCGGCGTGCAGCTGACGGAGAGCTACGCGATGTGGCCGGCGGCGTCGGTCAGCGGACTGTACTTCGCCCACCCGCAGGCGCGCTACTTCGCGGTGGACCTGGTGACGCGCGATCAGGTCGAGGACTACGCCCGCCGGAAGGGACTGCCGGTCAAGGAGGTCGAGCGCTGGCTGGCGCCGAACCTGGCGTATGACCCCGAGTGACGTGTCCCGCTCGTGGGACCAGGGCGTTTGTGCTGGCTGACCTGCTGGGAGGTGTTCATGACCCCAATCCCCGACCTGGACCTGCCTCCCGGGCTGGGGCACTGGCCCAATCACCTGGAGCTGCCTTGCGAGGACGGGACGTTCGTGCATAACTTCCAGGAGCACCCGCAGGCGATCCTGCTGAGCGATCCCCTTCAACCGTGGCTACAGCGGATGTACCCGGACGGTCACTACTGCATCGGGCAGGACTGCGGCATCTACTATCGCCTTGCGCGCGAGCCGCCCTACGGCAAGGCAATTGCGCCGGACTGGTTCTTCGTCCCGAACGTGCCGCCGCTGCGAGACGGGCAGCTGCGCCGATCCTACGTGATGTGGGACGAACCGGGGGCGCCGCTCATCGTGCTGGAGTTTGTCTCCGGCAGCGGCGCGGAGGAGCGGGACCGGACGCCGAATACCGGCAAGTTCTGGATCTACGAGCACATGATCCGGCCCGCGTTCTACGGGATCTACGAACCGGACCCGGGGCGCATCGAGATGTATCGGTTCGTGCTGGACCACTTCGAGCCCATGCCCCCCAACGAGCGCGGCCATTTTTCGATCGCCCCGATGGGGCTGGAGCTGGGGATCTGGAAGGGTCTGCATCAAAACGTGGACCTCCCCTGGGCGCGCTGGTATGACCGCGATGGCCAACTGCTCCCGACCGGGCACGAACGGGCCGAGCAGGAGCGGCAGCGCGCCGAGCAGGAGCGCCAGCGCGCCGAGCAGGAGCGGCAGCGCGCCGAGCGCCTGGCCAAGCGGTTGCGCGAGCTGGGTATCGATCCGGAAGCGTGAGCACCCGCCCGGATTTCGGTCCCCAGATGCAGGGGGCAGGCACGGCTAGCCGACCTGCCGCACTCGTCGTGGCGTGAGATCCCGCGCGAACCAGTTACGCGGCGGTCAGCGGCAGATGCGTGAATTCGCTGCCGGACGGAAAGTCAGCCGAGCCGCGAGAGAAGGCGCTGCGCGTTGTCGTGGTACACCTGACGCAGCACGTCGTCCGGCAGCGCCAGCCCGCGCAGCGGCGGCGTCGGCGCCGCGCTCGCGGCCGGTCTGTAATCCGAATCGGCGATCGGACTGGAACCTTCCCACGCGCTTTCCCACAGCGTCCGCTGGCACCAGTAGCGGCTGACGTAGTGGTCGCGCGGCAGGTCGTGCCGGGTGACGAGGTCGGACCCGAACAGGAAGCGGTCCGGGTGGCGACAAAGCAGAGCGCGAATGGCGCGTGCTCGCGGCGACACCTCGCGCACCACCCACTTGGTCGCGCTGGTGTCGAGGTACAGGTGCGGGTAGCGCTCGAGCAGCGCTTCGAGGTGGTCGGGGTGCTCGCAGTCCCCGCCCATGTGGGCGCCGATCCAGGTCAGGTCGGGGAACTCCTCCAGCAGGCGCTCCAGCCCAGCGTACTGATCGGCCTTCGTGCCGTACTTCGCCGCATCGGCATACACCGTGCGGAACCAGGCGTCCGGGTCGGCAACGTGGACCATGACGATGCGCACGCCGGCCGCCCGCGCCCGCCGCGCCGCCTCGCGCCGCCACGGGGCGTCCACGAACAGGCCGCGCTCGCGGCCGCGCGGGGCCGCCCAGAACTTGATGATCTCCACCCCCAGTTCGAGGTAGCGGTCGAGCAGGCGGTACGCCTCGTCGTCCGGTGCGTCGGCCGTCTTCTTCGAGATCGGACCGTTGAACCCGAGGAGGGCTCCGAACCGCTCGCGCAGTACCGGGATGTCGTCGGGCAGGCACATCGAGTACGTGCGGACGATGCCGAATTCCCGGGCCGCGCCGAGCATGATCTCCGCCTGGGCGATGCTGGCGCCGGGCCCCTCGCCGGTGGGCGGGCCGTTCTTCGGGTCACCGGGGCGGGTGATCGTGACGTGCGCGTGGACGTCGAGCAGCGGACCGCGGTAGCGGAAGTGGGCGCGGTCGCCGTAGTCAATTCCCGTCACGTTGTACTCGGGCGGGACGGCCGGCGTGGGAGGTGCGCTCATCGCGGACTCCTTCGACTCGGGGGCGGAGCGCGGCGCCCGGTGCGCCCACGTCTACCCTCCTGTTTCATGGTAAGGGCGCGGCCGAAATCGGCCTAGTCACGCGCCCCCGCATTTGGCATCATGCCCGCCGCCCCACGACCTGTGCAGGCGGCGCACAGGCCGACTCGCCCACGGAAAGAGGATGGGTAAACTGCATGGATACGGCAGAGCCAGTCCCGCCGTCGGCCCCGCGCCCCTCCGCGGCCGGCAGGTGGGCGAAGCGCGCCGGGACTGCGGCTGTTGCGCTGGCGGCCCTTGCGGTACTCCAGGAGGTCGGTTCCGTCCTGGTCGGCGCAAACTTCCACACCGTCCTGCCCGGCCGCGTGTACCGCTGTGCCCAGCCGTCCCCGCAGGCGCTGGCGGAGATGGTCGAGTCGCACGGCATCCGCACCGTCGTCAACCTGCGCGGCCGCTGCAACCCGTTCCCGTGGTATCTGGAGGAGGCTCGCGCCACCTGTCGGCTCGACCTCTGCCAGGAGGACATTTGCCTGTCCGCCGGCCGGCTCCCGTCGGTGAACGAGTTGCGGCGGCTGATCGAGGTACTCGACCGCACCGAATACCCGCTGGTGTTCCACTGCCGACGCGGCGCGGACCGGACGGGCCTGGCGTCGGCGGTCGCGTTCCTGCTCCAGCCCGACTTCACCTTCGCCCAGGCGACGCGGCAGCTCAGTCTGCGCTACGGCCACGCGCCTGTGGGGCGGACGACGTGCCTCGATGACTTCCTGGATCTGTACGCTGCGTGGCTCGCGGGACAGCCGCGGGCGCACAGTCCGGCGGCGTTCCGCCAGTGGGCGCTGCACGAGTACACCGCCGGCGAGTGCCGCGCGGCGGTGGAGTTGCTCACCGCGGCCCCTCTCCGCCTCCGCGCGGGGGAACCGACGGCGGTCCGGGTGCGCGCCCACAATCGCGGGGTCCGGCCGTGGTACTTCCGCCCGACGCTGAACGCCGGCATTCACGTTGGCTTCCACATCTGGGACGCGCAGGACCGTCAAGTGGCGATGGACAAGGCGGGGCAGTTCGACGCCGTCGTGCCGCCTGGGCGCAGCATCGACGTGACGCTGCCTCTGCCCGCCCTCGGACCGGGGCGTTACCGGCTGACGGTGGATCTGGTGGACGAACAGCGGTGTTGGTTTTTCCAGGCCGGGTCGGAACCGCTGGAAGAGGAGCTGGAAGTCCGTGAGTAAGATCATCCGCATCCTGGTCAGTGTGGCGCTGCTTGGCCTGATCGCCAGCCAGACGGACTGGAGCCAGGTCGCCACCGCGTTCGGTCGGCTGCGCGGGGATCTGTGGCTGGCGGCGGTCGTCCTGCTGGGCGCCACCCAGGTGATCTCGGCGCTGCGCTGGCAGGTCATCGCGTCGGCCCTGGGGTTCCGGCGCTCGGTGCGGCAGCTGACCGGGATCTACTTCATCGGCGCCTTCTTCAACCTGCTGCTGCCGACCTCGGTCGGGGGCGACGTGGTGCGCGCCTGGTATCTCGACGGCCGGTCGGGGCGGCGATTGGCCGCGTTCGCCAGCGTCCTGCTCGACCGGGTCAGCGGCCTGCTGGTTCTGCTCGGGATGGCCTGCGTCGCTCTGGGGGTGCTGCCGCTGGACCTGCTGCCGCAGTGGGTGCCGTGGTTCGTCTGGGGGGCGGTGGGGTGTGCGCTGCTCGGGCTGCTGGCGCTGCCGTTCCTGGCGGGCCGTGGCGAACAGGGTGCCTCGCGGCGCCGGCGCCTGGGCGAGGCGGTCCGCGCCGTCCGGTCCCCGTGGGTGCTCGGCATGACCACCGGACTGTCGCTGTGGGTGCAGGCCGCCAACGTGGTCGTCGTCTGGCTGCTCGGGCTGGCGATCCAGGCGCCGGTGGCCGGGCCGTACTACTGGGTCGTGGTGCCGATGGTGTCGCTCGTCGCCATGCTGCCGAGCATCGGCGGCATGGGTGTGCGCGACGGCGGCATGGTCCTCTTCCTGGTTCCGCTGGGGGTCGCGAAGGAGACCGCCGTGACGCTGTCGCTGCTGTGGCTCACGGTGGTCGCCGTCACGAGCCTGGCGGGCGGCTTGGTCTATTTGTTCGGGCGCTTTCCCCGGCCCGTCGCGGAGGAGGCAGTCAGCGACCGGCCGGCGGCGGTCGAGGAAGCGCAGGCGGCGGCGCCCGCCGATCCGGAGCCGGCAACTCGGCTGCGCAGGGCCGCGTAGCCGGGCGGACCGCCTGGAGGGACTAAAAAAAGAGAGAAAACCCACGGGGGGCGTCCCGTGGGCTTTCTCTCATGCTTTTAGGCCCGCTTACAGAGGGCTAGTCGATCATGGACCTGTCGGTAGTGATTCCGATCAAGGACGAGCGGGACAACCTCGCTCCGCTGTACGAGCGCCTGGTTGCCGCCCTGGTGCCGCTCGGGCTGACCTACGAGATCCTCTTCGTGGACGACGGCAGCGAGGACGACTCGTACCGGCAGCTGGAGGCGCTCGCGCTGCGCGACCCGCGCGTCAAGGTGGTGCGCCTGCGGCGCAACTTCGGACAGTCGGCCGCCCTGCAGGCCGGCATCGACTGGTCCGCTGGCGACGTGATCATCACCATGGACGGCGACCTGCAGAACGACCCAGCCGACATCCCGACGCTGCTGGACAAGCTGAACGAGGGCTACGACGCGGTCCTCGGCCAGCGGGCACGCCGCCAGGACAGGCTGCTGGTGCGAAAGATCCCGAGCCTGCTCGGCAACGGGCTGATTCGGTTCATCACCGGGGTGCGCATCAAGGACATGGGCTGCACCCTGCGGGCGATGCGGCGCGACCTCGCTGCGGGGCTGCCGCTGTACGGCGAGATGCATCGGTTCGTGCCGGTCCTCGCGCAGCAGTACGGCGGCCGCCTCGCGCAGATCCCGGTGCGCCACCATCCGCGCACGGCCGGCAAAACGAAGTACACGCTGTCGCGCACGTTCCGCGTCATCCTCGATCTGATCACGGTCAAGTTCCTGCACAGCTACCTGACGCGGCCGATGCACGTGATGGGCATGGCGGGGCTGGTGTCGATGGGGCTCGGGCTGGTCAGCTTCCTGGCAACGTTGTGGATGAAGTACGGTCAGACGCCGCCCGTCTTCCTGACCGGCAACCCGCTGCTGCTATTCAGTGTCATGTTCGTCGTGATCGGCGTGCAGTTCATCTCGATGGGCCTGATCGGCGAGGTGCTGACGCGCACCTACTTCGAGAGCCAGGGCAAGACGCCCTACGCCGTGCGCGACCTGCTGAACGTGGAGCCGCGCGAGCAGCGCCGGGCCGCGTAACTGCTGCCGCCCCAGGAACGCCCGCGGGCCGCCGCTACCCGCCGAAGGCACCAGCTGCACGGAGCAGACCGGCCGCCTCATGCAGGTCGTGCAGCAATCGGTCCGGGTGGGCCGCCTCCAGCGTCGCCCGCTCGTCCGAGCCGGTCGGGACCACCCAGACGCGGACGCCCGCCGCCCGCGCCGTCTCGATGTCCACCGTCATGTCGCCGACGTAGACGACTTCCGCCGCGCTGAGCCCCAGACGCTGCAAGGCAGCCAGGAGCATGTCAGGGGCGGGCTTTGGACGGGCGACGTCTTCCGGTCCCAGGACCAGATCGACCGCGAGATCCAGGTATTCCAGGAGGCGCAGCGTGAACGCGCGCGGCTTGTTGCTGCACACGCCGACGCGCCGCCCGCCTTCCTTCGCCGCGGCCACGACCTCGGCGGCCCCGGGCAGCAGCCGCGTGCCGCTCTCCAGGACGGTCGGATGGTGGGCGCGGTAGCACGGCCAGTCCACGGCGAAATCGGCGCCGGGGACCGTGTGCTCCAGCAAATACGCCGGCCCCCGGCCGACGTGGCGCCGCACCGCCGCCTCGTCGAGCGGCGGTAGGCCGTGCGCCGCCCGCACGTGATTCACGCTGGCGGTGATGGCGGCGTAGCTGTCGCCCAGAGTGCCGTCGAAGTCGAACAGGACGGCGCGCAACGGTTCGGCCATGTCTCGGTACTCCCCCACCCTTGCCTTGCCCACGCCCGCGTCATCACAATAGCACCGGGCCGCGACCGCCCCGTATTCCCCGCAGGGACCAACCAGCGAGCGCACATGATCCACCTGACCCTCGACGGCCAATCGGTTCGCGTCGCGCCGGGCACGACCATCTGGGACGCCGCCACCGAGCATGGTATTGCCGTCCCGGCCCTCTGTCACAGCCCGGGATTGCGGCCGGTGGGCGTGTGTCGCCTGTGCGTGGTCGATGTCGGCGGGCGCGTCCTGGCCGCGTCCTGCGTCCGCCCCTGCGAGGAGGGCATGCAGGTCCAGACCACCGGCGAGCACATCGAACGCCAGCGCCGCACGCTGACGGCCCTGCTGCTCGCCGACCACCCCATCCCCTGCCGCAAGGAGCAGACGACGGGCGATTGCGCCCTGGAGGCGCTGGGGCGGCGGTATGGGTTGCTTGAGGGCGAAGGGAGCCGTGAGGAGCTAAAGCCCACGGGTGGCGCCCCGTGGGCCAGGCCGCCAGCGCTTCCCCCACGGGGCGCCACCCGTGGGCTTTGCATCCTCCCTCCTCACCCCTCTGCCCGGCACACGGATCTCTCCTCTCCGGTGATTGCGGTCGATCACGGCGCCTGCATCCTGTGCGATCGCTGCATCCGGGCCTGCAATGAGGTGCAGTGCAACGAGGTCATCGGCCGTGCCGGCCGCGGAACCGGCACGCGCATCGCGTTCGACCTCGATGTCCCGATGGGCGAGAGCACCTGCGTCTCCTGCGGCGAGTGCGTCGCCGCCTGCCCCACCGGCGCGCTGACGAACAAGGCGCTGTCGCTGCCCCTGGTGCCGCGCGCCCAGACGACCGCCGTGGCGAGCGTTTGCCCGTACTGCGGCGTCGGCTGCGCGCTCACCTACCACGTCAAGGAGAACCGCATCCTGTGGGCCGAGGGCCGCCCGAGCCCCGGCAACCAGGGCCGCCTCTGCGTCAAGGGCCGATACGGCTGGGACTACACCCTCAGCGAGCAACGGCTGACGCGCCCGCTCATCCGGCGCCCCGAATTCTACCCGAAGGGGCCGCTCTCGCGCGACGTCCGCGGGGAGGGACGGAGGGCGAACGGCCGCACGCCGATCTTCGAGCCGGCGGAGGTGCTGCCCGCGTTCCGGGAGGCGTCGTGGGACGAGGCGCTCGACCTGATCGCGCGCCGCCTGAAGGAGATCCGGCAGGCGCACGGGCCGGCGACCCTCGCCGGGTTCGGCTCGGCGAAGTGCTCCAACGAGGAAGCGTACCTGTTCCAGAAGCTGCTTCGCGCCGCCCTCGGCACCAACAACGTCGATCACTGCACCCGCCTGTGCCATGCCTCGTCCGTCGCGGCGCTGCTGGAAACCATCGGCTCCGGCGCTGTCACCGACGTCTTCGGCCACGCCGCCGACGCCGATCTGCTGCTCCTGACCGGGACCAACACGACGGCGAACCACCCGGTCGCCGCCACGTTCTTCAAGCAGGCAACCCGGCGCGGCACGCGCCTGATCGTCGTCGATCCGCGCCGGCCGGACATGGCCGACTTCGCGACGTGGTACTGCCGCCTGCGCCCCGGCACCGATGTCGCCTTCTACAACGCGGTGATGCACGTCCTCGTTCGCGACGGACTGATCGATCGCGACTTTATCCGCGATCGGACCGAGGGGTTCGCGGCGCTGCGCGACCTCGTGGCCGCCTACCCGCCGGCGCGCGTCGCCCCGATCTGCGGGGTCGAGGCGCGCGTCATCGAGGAGGTGGCCCGCGCCATCGGCACGGCCCGCGCCCTGATGGTGTTCTGGGGCATGGGCATCAGCCAGCACACCCACGGCACCGACAACGCCCGGTGCCTGATCGCGCTGTGTCTGCTGACCGGCAACATCGGCCGGCGCGGCACCGGCTTGCACCCGCTGCGCGGCCAGAACAACGTGCAGGGCGCCTCCGACGCCGGTCTGATTCCGATGGTCTACCCCGACTACCAGCCAGTCGGCGCCGACGCGGTGCGCCGCACCTTCGAGCAGGCGTGGGGCGTCGCCCTCGACCCGAAGCCCGGCCTGACGGTGGTGGAGATCGTGACCGCGGCGCTCGACGGGCGGATCAAGGGAATGCTCATGATGGGCGAGAACCCGTTCCTGTCCGACCCGAACGTCAACAAGGTCCGCAAGGCCCTCTCGGCGCTGGATTTCCTCGCCGTGCTGGACATCTTCCTGACCGAGACGGCGGAATTCGCCGACGTCATCCTCCCGGCGGCGTCGTTCCTGGAGAAGACCGGCACCTACACCAACACCGATCGCCGCGTGCAGATCGGCCGCAAGACGCTCGACCCGCCCGGCGCGGCACGGCCGGACTGGGAGGTGCTGTGCGATCTGGCCGGCCGCCTGGGCTACCCGATGCGCTATGACGCACCCGAGGCGGTTTTCGCCGAGTTCGCGGCGCTGACGCAGAGTTACCGCGGGCTGACCTACGAGCGACTCGGGCGCACCGGCAAGCTCTGGCCCTGTCCCGATCCGGAGACGAGCGACGGCACGGCGGTCCTGTTCGGTGACCGATTCCCGACGCCGACGGGCCGCGGCCGGTTCGTACCGTGCGCGTTCGCCCCCGCGAAGGAACTTCCGGACGCCGACTACCCGCTGGTGCTGAACACCGGGCGGCTGCTGGAGCACTGGCACACCGGCACCATGACGCGGCGGGCGTCCGCCCTGTCCGCCCTGCAGCCGGGGCCGTTCGTCGAGATCCACCCCGACGATCTGGCGCGGCTGGGCGTGGCCGACGGGCAGCGCGTGACGGTGCGGTCCCGGCGCGGGGCGATTGAGTTGCCGGCGCGGGCGCGCGAGGCGGTCCAGCCGGGCAGCGTGTTCGTGCCGTTCCACTTCCGCGAGGCGGCGGCGAACGTCCTGACCCTCGACGCGCTGGATCCGCACGGCAAGATTCCCGAGTTCAAATTCTGTGCGGTGCGCGTCGAGCCGTGCCGATCGTGACGGTAGTCCGTATTCAGTACTCCGTACTCCGGACTCCGGACGACACCCCCGACAGCGAGATGATGCCCCATGACCGTGACCGCGTACCTCGGCCTGGGCGGCAACCTCGGCGACCGCCAGGGCTACCTCGACCGCGCCGTCCAGGCGCTGCAGGACCACGCTCACATCGAGGTGACTCAGGTCTCCTCGTACTACGAGACGGAGCCCCTCGGCGGCCCGCCCAACCAGGGGCCGTATCTCAACGCCGTCGCCCAGGTCGAGACCGACCTGGGGCCGGACGAACTGCTCGACGCCCTGATGGAGATCGAGCGCGACCTCGGCCGGGTGCGGCGCGAGCTGCACGGCCCGCGCACCATCGACCTGGATCTGCTCCTGTACGGCGACCGCGTACTCGACACCCTCGCCCTGACCGTTCCGCACCCGCGTCTGCACGAGCGTGGCTTCGTCCTCGAACCGCTCGCGGAGATCGCCCCGGACGTCGTTCACCCGACCCTCCACCGGACGATCGCCCAGCTGTGGGACGAGTACGACCCGGAGAGCGAGGAAGAGGAAGACCAGCAGGTTGCAGTCGGGTTCGCGCCGGCGGTCCCGGGCTTGCGCCGGCGGGCCGCGCCCGCCCGGGCGGGCGCGCGCGAGCTGGAAGGGATGACGGCGCTGGTGACCGGCTCGACCGGCGGCATCGGCCGGGCCATCGCGCTGGAGCTGGCCGACGCCGGCGCGCGGGTGATCGTCCACGGCCGGCGCACGGAGGCCGCGGCCGCGGTGGCCGACGAGATCGCGGAGCGCGGCGGCACCGCGTTCGTCCGGCTCGGCGATCTGGTGCGGCTGGAAGAGTGCAAGCTGCTTGTCGATGACACCTGGGCCGAGTGGGGACCGATCGACATCTGGGTCAACAACGCCGGGGCCGACGTCCTGACCGGCGAGGCAGCTGACTGGCCGTTCGCTCACAAGCTGCGCGAGCTGCTCGAAGTGGACGTGATCGCCGCCCTCCTGATGGCGCGCGACGTCGGCCGGCGCATGAAGGAATACGGCAGCGGCGCGATCCTCAACATGGGCTGGGACAAGGCCGACGTCGGCATGGCGGGCGACAGCGGCCAGCTGTTCGCGGCCACCAAGGCGGCGGTCATGGCGTTCACCAGGAGCCTGGCCCTGACGCTGGCGCCGGAGGTGCGCGTCAACTGCCTGGCTCCGGGGTGGATCAAGACGGCGTGGGGCGAGCAGGCGTCCGCGTACTGGCAAGAGTTGGTGGAGGACGAGACGCCGCTGGGGCGCTGGGGGACGCCCGAGGACGTGGCGGCGGCCGCGCGCTGGCTGGCATCGCCAGCGGCCGCGTTCGTCACCGGGCAGGTCATCCGTGTGAACGGCGGGGCGGTGCGCTGACGGTACTCGGTCTACCCGGGTACGCGCGGCAAGCGTACTCCACCTGCCCAGAGGGCGGTCATTTCAGGTCGAGGTTGAAGGTGTCGCGGACTCTGTCCACCTTGAAGGTCAACCGCGAGGTGGCGTGGTCGGCGTAACGAGCCGGGACGAGGTAGCGCGGCCCCTCCCGGAGCGCTCTGTCGAGGGCAGCGTCAGCGGCCCCGTTCCCCTGCCCCGGATTTTTCGCCGCCTTTTCGCGCAGCCGCCTGGCCGCCGTCATCGGGTCGGTGCCTTTCGCGATGCTGATCACGGCGACCAGGTAATCCCCATAAGCCAGCCCCTCAGCGGTGTATGTGCCGTCCGGCCGGATCGCGGCCATGATCGGCACGCCCTTCGCGGAGAGGAACGAAACCTGCCCCTCGGTGACCGCCCTGTCCCTGTAACTCACCTTCCCGGACACAGCGCCCTTTGGAGTTCCGCCACAACCCGCCAGGCCGGCGGCCAGGCACGCCAGGGCGGACAGGCCAGCCGCGAGGTGTGGCGCTGAGAGCATGTCTTTCCCCTCTTCTGTCGGCGGTGCGGCGGCTGGCGTTTCCGGGAGACGTCACGGGAGCTGGAACACTTCACTCCCGTCGCGGGTGGCCAGCGCCTCGAGGATGGACCGGCTGGACCCCGCGATCAGGGCGGTGACGTCATACGTGAAGAACTGGATGGAGCCGTCGCCCATGAGGAACAGGCCGCCGCCGTCGTGGAAGCTGGACGGGGCGTTGAACGCGCAGGCGTCGGTGGCGCTGCCGGCGCCGAAGACGGCCGGGTTGGGGCAGGGGCGCGACTGGCCGGTGAGCGCGCTGACGCCCGTGGGTGAGAATGGGTTCGTGCTCTTGACCGCCGTCGCAGAGTCGTACAGAGTGGGGTAATCCCACCAGCCCCAGTACAGATCCGCCGCGGGCGGGCGCTCCGCCGCGAGCAGGGTGTTGCTCAGCCCGTCGGGCACGTTCCCGGGCCGCACGCCCGTCTTCACGCCGGTGAGAATCAGCCCCTTGTTATCGACGTTCAGCGCGGAGTGAACGGCGGCATAGTCGGTCAACCCCCACTGGCCAAGGCCGAGCGCCCCGTTATAAATGGTGCCCGCGCGGGGGTCGGACGGGCACACCGAGATGTTGAGGTTGGCATCGGACCGCTGGTTCTTCTGCTCGAAGTAAGGGGTGAGCTGCCGCAGCCAGGTCGGGTTGGGGACGTGCGCGGGGAACCGCTTGGTCGAGTCCGCGAAGGTGTGGCACGCCAGCCCGATCTGCTTGAGGTTGTTCATGCAGGACGTGCGGTTGGCGGCCTCGCGCACCTTCTGGACGGCCGGCAGGAGCAGACCGATCAGGATGGCAATGATCGCAATTACCACCAACAACTCGATCAGTGTGAACCCGCGACGGGCTGCTTTCTGCACGGGCATACGGGAACCTCTCCGGTCAGACAGGACGATCAACTCAAACGGGCGGCTTTCGGAAGTCCCGGTAGCTTTCAGAGTGCCACCGGAGCATTGTAACCGTTGGCGACGATTGAGGAAACGGGTGAAATGGGGGCCTTGAGGAAAAGTCTATCCAGATGTAAGGGTCTGTCTCAAAAGGAGGATTCTTCGTAAAATGAGGCGGGTAACGCAAAGAGCAGGCGGACAAACCCGGCGCGCTGGCGTCCGCAGCCAGCGGGTTGCAACCCGTGGGTTTTAAACAGGTTACGGCAACAGGTTAGGGGTTTGGTCTGCCAGTCCTGAGGAACGCATGCCCGGCACCATCGCCCCCCTCGACTCGTCCTGGCTCCGCCGCGCCGCAGTACACCAGGACCGGCTGACGATGCCGCGCGGCGCTCTCGGGCGCCTGCTCGACGTCGGCCGACAGCTGTGCGCGATCCAGCAAACCCTGGCCCCGCACGCCGACCCGGCCGCCGTCGTCGTCATGGCGGCGGACCACGGGGTTGCCGCGGAGGGCGTCAGCGCTTACCCGCAGGAGGTGACCGCCCAGATGGTCGCGAACTTCCTGCGCGGTGGGGCCGGCATCAACGTCCTGGCCCGCCGCGCGGGCGCGCGCGTGTGCGTGGTGGACATGGGGGTCAACGATTCGGCCGGATCGATCCGCGGCACCAACGGAGTGTTCGACGGCGGCCGCACCTCCCTCGGTCCCGGCACCGCGAACTTCCTGAGCGCTCCCGCCATGACGCCCGCGCAGGTCCGTCAAGCCCTCGACAGCGGCCGGCGCGTCGTGCGCGACTTGCTGGAGCGGGACGGGGTTCGCGCGGTGGCGCTGGGCGAGATGGGGATCGGGAATACCACCAGTGCGAGCGCTCTCACCGCAGCGCTGACCGGCGCCCCGCCGGAGCGCGTCACCGGCAGCGGCACCGGGCTGGACGAGGAGCGGCGCCGACACAAGGTTGCCGTGATCGAGCAGACTCTGACGCGGCATTTTCCCGGACGCACCGGGCCGGTGCCGCCGCTGGAAGCGCTGACGGCCGTGGGAGGCTTTGAGATTGCCGGCCTGGTCGGCGTCGCGCTGGAGGCCGCCGCGCGCCGCGTCGCGGTCGTGCTTGACGGTTTCATCAGCTCCGTGGCCGGGCTGCTCGCGGCGCGGTTGGCGCCGGCCGCAGTGGGGTACTTTTTCGCCGCCCACCGCAGCGTCGAGCCCGGCCATCGGGCCGTTCTCGAAGCGCTCGAGCTGGCGCCGCTCCTGGATCTGGGGATGCGTCTGGGGGAGGGCACCGGCGCCGCGCTGGCACTGCCGCTGCTCCAGTGCGCCGCCGACGTGATGCGCGACATGGCCACCTTTACCGAGGCCGGTGTCAGCGACCGGCCGTCGTGACTCCCGCAAGCGCCGGCGAGCGGAAACCGATCTATTGCCAGCCGCGAGCGCGAGCTGGCACGCTTGCGGGCGGGCGCCGGCGGGGCTAAGATCGAAGCGGTGCCCACCCTCGGAGGCCGACGCGATGCTCCCCCGCGCGCTTTCCCTCTCGGCTTGCCTCGTCACCCTGCTCGGCTGGACCCTGGCCGCGGCGCAGCCCGAGAGCGGGGCATTGCAGGCGAAGGTGAAGCAGTTGATCGAGCAACTCGGCGCCGAGGACGCGGCGGCGCAGGTTGCCGCAGAAAAGGCGCTCCTCCAGCTCGGTCCCGACATCCTCGCTTACCTCCCCGGCTCCGCCGAGGGCGCGCGGGCGGAGCGACTGGCAACGGTCCGCTCCACCCTGAAGGAGTTCCTCCCGCGCACCTTCACCCCGACGACCGGCACTCTTCCAGTCAGCGTGGCGCTCAAGCAACTCCAGGCTCAGACCGGGCTCCCCGTCGAGCCGTTCCCGGCGGTCAAGGGCGAGCCGGTGGTCACGTTCACCGGCAAGGAGATCCCATTCTGGAAAGCACTCGACCAGATCGCCGGCGCGGCGGGGGCGCGTGTCGCCCTCTACCAGGGCAGCGGGCACCCGGCGCTGACCGGCGCCGGCGCCCAAAGGGAGGCGCTGCCGGTAAGCCACGCCGGCGCGTTCCGCACGACTGTCAAGCGGGTGACCGTGAGCCGCGACCTGGAGACGGGGCTGCACACCTGTCAGGTGAAGCTCGACCTGGCCTGGGAGCCGCGCTTCCATCCGCTCTTTGTCGCGCCCGGTACGGCGGCGGTCCGGTTCGCCGCCGACCGGGAGGGGAAGGAGGCGCGTGCGGAAACTCCGACGCAGGGGCGGACGGCGGTCGAGGCTCCGCTCGCGTTTGAAACCACGCTTCGCGTCCCCGCGCCGCCCCGGTCGGTGCAGGCGATCGCCGAGATCCGCGGGCATTTCGTCGTCGTCGTGCCAAGCAAGCTGTTGACCTTCACGTTCACCGGCCTGCCCAAAACGAAACCGCAGATCCAGGACGGTGTCGGCGTGCGCGTCACCGACGTCGAACAGGCCGCGGATCGATGGAGCTTCGAGATCGCCCTCGACGCGCCTCCCGGCGGACCGTCCTTCGAGAGCCACGAGAAGGCACTGGTGGAGCGTTCGCTGGTCCACAACGACGTGTGGCTGCAGCGCGGCAAGCAGCGACTCCGGCTCGCCGCGCTGGACGCCGAACCGATTCCCGAAAAATCGACCGCTACCCGGACGGTGGTGCGCTACTCCTTCACCGCGGAGGGCAACCCGGGAGTGGCCTTCGGCAACCTGGCCGACTGGACGCTGCACTATCGCACCTCCGGACGCATGGTCGAGCTAACGGTGCCCTATCGGTTCACCGACGTACCCCTTCCGTGAGCATCGGCCTGATGATTCCTGGAAAGCCCACGGGTGGCGCCCCGTGGGGCCAATCGCCAGCGCTCCACCCACGGGGCGCCACCTCGCGGGCTTTGCGGAAAAGGCGCTGTCTAAACGGTCCGCAGCGAGTATACTCTACAGGGAATGGCGCCCGGAACTCACCCGATCGCGCCACCTGCCGCATCGACCCCGAATCCTACCTGGTTAATCGCCGAGAACTCTGTTCCGGTCCCTGCCATGCGTGTAACCGGCTCCGCCTTCCTTCTGAGTACACTCCTTCTCGGCCACCCGTTCGCCGGGCCGGCGACTGCCCAGCCGCCCGCTTCCCCGGTGATTTCGCCCGGTTCGTTCACGCTGCACGGCCAGGCCGCCCGCCAGCGCCTGCTTGTGACCGTCACCGAGAGCGGCAAGGCCATCGATCGCACTCGCGCCGCGCGCTTCCGAAGCGAAACGCCCGCGGTCGTGCAGGTGAGCCCGGAGGGGGTCGCCACCCCGGTCGGCGACGGTGCGGGCACGGTGGTCGCGACGGTGGGCGGCCGCGAGGCCCGGGCGACGGTCCAGGTGAAGGACGGCACCCGCCCCCTGCCGGTGACGTTCGAGACGGACATTCAGCCGATCCTGACCCGCGCCGGTTGCAACTCCGGCCCCTGCCACGGCAAGTCGCGGGGTCAGAACGGGTTCCAACTGTCCCTGCTCGGGTTCGATCCGGATTTCGATTTCCGCGCCATCACGCAGGAGGCGCGCGGCCGCCGCATCTTCCCCGCCTCGCCCGAGAATAGCCTGCTGCTGCTCAAGGGCAGCGGCCAGATAGCCCACGGCGGCGGGCGGCGACTGATCCCCGGCGACGGGCAGTACGAGGCGCTGCAGCGCTGGCTCGCGTCCGGCACGCCGCGGACGCCCGCCGATGCTCCGACCGTGGAGCGCATCACCGTCGCGCCGACCGAGCGACTTCTGCTGCCGCGCGGCGAGCAACCGCTGATCGTGACCGCCCACTGCACAGACGGATCGACGCGCGACGTGACGCACCTGACGATGTTCCAGTCGAACGAGAGCGCGATTGCGTCCGTCAGCGACGAGGGGCTGATCAGGGCCGGTCCGGTCCCGGGTGAGGCGGCGATCATGGCCCGGTTCATGGAGAAATTTGCTGTCTGCAATATCACGATCCCGCTGCCCAACCCCGCGCCAGCCGGCGTCTACGCCACGCTGCCGCGGCAGAACTTCATCGATGGGCTCGTCTGGGACAAGTTGCAGAAACTCGGCATCACGCCGAGCGGCTCCACCCACGACGTGAAGTTCCACCGCCGCGCCTACCTCGACGTCCTCGGCCGCCTGCCGACGCCGGAGGAGACGCGCGCCTTCCTCGCCGACCCGGCCCCGAACAGGCGCGAGCGGCTGATCGACCGGCTGCTGGAGCGTCCGGAATACGCCGACTACTGGGCGAACAAGTGGGCCGACCTGCTGCGGCCGAACCCCTACCGGGTCGGCATCAAGGCGGTGTTCAACCTCGACAACTGGCTGCGCGACAACTTCCGCCGCAACCGGCCGTACCACGAGTTCGTGCGCGACCTGCTGACCGCCCAGGGGAGCACGTTCCGCAACGGAGCGGTAACGGTGTTCCGAGACCGCCGGGAGCCGGACGAGATCACCACGATGGTGAGCCAGCTGTTCCTGGGCGTGCGGCTGGAGTGCGCCAAGTGCCACCAGCACCCGTTCGAGATCTGGAGCCAGCACGACTTCTACAGCTTCGCCGCCTACTTCGCCCGCATCGCCCGCAAGGGGACGGGCCTGTCGCCGCCCATCTCCGGCAGCGAGGAGGTCTTCTTCACCGCGACGAAGGGGGAGGTGAAACACCCGGTCAGCGGCAAGGTGCTGCCGCCGCGCCCGCTGTTCGGCAAGGCACCGCCGATCCCGGAGGGCACCGACCCGCGCCGCGCCCTGGCCGCGTGGGTCGTCAGCGACGAGAACCCGTACTTCGCGAAAGTCCAGGTGAACCGGGTGTGGGCGGACCTGATGGGCCGCGGGCTGGTCGATCCGGTGGACGACCTGCGCGCGACCAACCCGCCGAGCAACGGCCCGCTGCTCGACGCCCTGGCCGACGACTTCCGCAAGCACGGGTACGATCAGAAGAAGTTGCTGCGCACGATCATGACGTCGCACGTCTACGGGCTCGACTCGCTGCCGAACGAGCGCAACGTGGGCGACACGCGGAACTACTCGCGGCACTACCGGCAGCGACTGCGCGCCGAGGTGCTGCTCGACGCGGTCAGCGACATCACCGGCATCCCGGAGACGTTCGCCGCCATGCCGCCGGGGTCGCGGGCGATGCAGCTGTGGACGGTGCGCTCCCAGTCAGTGTTCCTGGACAGCTTCGGGCGGCCCGACCCGAACCAGGATCCGCCGTGCGAGCGCACGACCGACACGACGGTGGTACAGGCGCTGCATCTGATGAACGCGCCGGGGCTGCACGCCAAGGTGACGAGCGACAAGGGGCGGGCGGCGCAGCTGGCCGCCAGCAAGAAGACGCCGGCCGAGATCGTGGAGGAGCTGTATCTGCTAACGTACTGCCGCCTTCCGACCGCGGAGGAGCAGCGGACGTGTCAGCAGGTGTTTGTCCGTCCGGGCGCGACGCGGCGCCGGGCGACGGAAGACATCCTGTGGGCGTTGCTGAATACACCTGAGTTCGTATTCAAGGATTAACAAGCGCCAAGGCCCACGGGCTGCGTCCCGTGGGCAGAGTGCTGAGACCTGGCCCACGGGACGCAGCCCGTGGGCTTTGGATGCGGGGGGAGTGCTGTGACCTTGCACAAGAATTGCAGCGGAATGACACGCCGCGACTGCCTGAAGCTGGGCCTCGGGGCCATGCTCGGTGGCGGCCTGGCCCACGCCCTGCGGCTGAAGGCGCAGGCGGCCCCGGGTTCGACCGCGCCGCCCGCCCAGGCGCGCAGCTGCATCCTCATCTGGATGGACGGCGGGCCGAGCCACTACGAAACCTTTGATCCCAAGCCGGGCGCCCCGGCCGAGATTCGTGGCCAGTTCCAGGCCATCCCGACACGCATCCCAGGTGTGCAGTTCGCGCAGCACATGACCCGCCTGGCGGCGATCGCCGACAAGCTCGCCGTCGTCCGCTCGATCCGCCACAACCAGGGCAACCACGGCGCCGGCAACCACTACATGATGACCGGCGCCCCGCCGCGCATCCCGGTCGGGTGCGGCGCCTTCGTCAGCTTCCACCCGAGCCTCGGGTCGGTGACGGCGCACGAGCGCGGCGCCCCCGCCGGGCTGCCCGCCTACTTCTCGATGCCGTCGATGTCGCGCTCCGGCGGCCCCAACTTCCTCGGCGCCCGGTACGCGCCCTTCGTCGTTTCCGACAACCCGAACTCGGCCGACTTCCGGGTCCGCGACGTCGCCCTGCCGCGCGGCCTGGAGAGCGGGCGCTTCGACGCGCGGAGTGAGGTTCGCGTCCAGCTCGACCGGATGCAGCGCATCAACGACCGCGCCGCGGGCGACCCGGCCGCGGCCCTCGACCAGCACTACCAGCAGGCGTATGACCTCGTGACGTCCCCGCAGGCCCAGGCCGCGTTCGACATCCAGCGCGAGCCGGAGCGCGTCCGCGAGCGCTACGGCCGCACCTCGTTCGGGCAGCGCGCCCTGCTGGCCCGGCGGCTGGTCGAGGCGGGCGTGCCGTTCATCACCCTCTACGAGGGCGGCTGGGACCACCACGAACAGATCTTCTCGGCCCTGACGCGGCGCCTCCCAGCCTTCGAGGCGACCATCGCGTCCCTCATCGACGACCTGGCGCAGCGCGGCATGCTCGACACCACGATGGTCATCGCCCTCGGTGAGTTCGGGCGCACGCCGCAGGTGAACAGTCGCGGTGGACGCGACCACTGGTCCAACGCGATGGCGGTGCTGTTCGCCGGCGGCGGCACGCCGGGCGGGCAGGTGGTCGGCGCGACCGACGCGCGCGGGTTCGCCGCGGTCGAGCGCGTCCTGGCGCCGGAGAACTTCGCCTCGACCGTCTACAAAAAACTCGGCATCGACCCGGACAAGATGCTCTACACGCCCAACGGGCGGCCGGCCCACCTGGTCAGCGACCCCACCCCCATCCGTGAGCTGATGGGGTAAGAGGAGCCCACAAAGCCCACGGGACGCCACCCGTGGGCTTTATTACCCCACCTTCACTTACGGCGCCTTGCCTCCGATGCAGAAGAGATGCTTCGCGCCGCGGATGAAGAGGTCGCCGTCGGACACGGCGAGCGACGCGATAAGCTGCTCGCCCATGTCGTTCTCGGCCAGCACGCGGAACTCTGGCCCGGCCGCCACCACGCGCACCACCCCCTCCTTGCTCGCGAAGTAGAGCTTGCCGTCCCCCGCGACTGCCGAGGCGTGGTACTGCTCGCCCAGCCGCTCCTTCCACACCTGCCGGCCCGTTGCGCCGTCCACGCACGTCACCACGCCCTTGTCGCCGGGGATGTACACCAGCCCGCGGTAGACGGTCGGCGACGGCACGAATGGGGCCGTTTTCCGGTTCCGCCACACGACGTTGCTCCCGGTCAGGTCGCCGGTCTTGCCGTCCAGGCGCACGGCCAGCGCCCCCTCTCCGGACGCGAGGAACACCAGATCCCCCTCCGCCACCGGGCTCGGGATGCACTGCTGATGCAGGCCGGTGACGTGCCACAGCTCCTTGCCGGTGCGGGCGTCGTAGGCGTCAGCGCGGTGCGTGCCGATGGTGACGAGCTGCACGCCGGCCTTCGTCCGCACCGCCAGCGGGCTGCTCCAGTTGACCGCCGCCGCGCGGTCCGTCTTCCAGCGGTTCGTCCCGGTCCGGGCCTCGACCGCCAGGAGGTAGGATCTGCTCCAGTGGTCCACCTGGACGATCAGCAGATCACCGACCAGGATCGGCGAGGTGCCCATGCCCCAGCGATTGCGGAACGGCCCGTACTCCTCGGCCAGGGAGCGGATCCACACCGGCCGGCCGTCCAGGTCGAGGCACGCCAGGTCGCCGGTCCCGAACAGGCAGTACAGGCGCTCGCCGTCGGTCGCGGGCGTCGGCACGGCCATGCCGCCCGGCGCGTACAGGTCGGTCGGCGCCGAGCCGAACAGGCGCGTGTGCCACAGCAGCCGGCCATCGGCGCGGTGGTGACAGTAGACGTGGAGCTGGTCGTTGAGGCGGCCCTCGGAGGCGGTCAGGAAGACGCGGTCCCCCCAGACGACAGGGCTGCTCACCCCAACCCCGCGCGTCGGCACCTTCCAGCGCACGTTCTGGGTCCGTGACCAGTGGACCGGCAGCCCCGTCTCGGCGGTCAGCCCGTCGGCGTCGGGGCCGCGCCAGCCGGGCCAGTTGCCGGCGAGGGCGAGGGCGGGCGCCAGGAATAACACAGGAATGGCCGTCCGGCGCATCACGCTTCCTCCTCCTCGCGGCGCGGCGTCTCGGGCTGCCACTGGTCCTTCTGCCGGACCATGCCGGGCAGACCGGCGACGAACAGCACCGCCGCGAGGACGAACAGCATCCCCTCGATCACCGGGAAAAAGAGCATGACGACCGCGGTCAGCCCGAACTGCCCCGGCCCGCCGCCGCCGCCCCGACTGCCGACCATGTTGTTGAACATGTCCAGGCCGATCAGCAGCGTCTGGATCAGGTGCAGGAACAGCTTGACGACGAGGATCCAGGTCGTGCCGACGAAGCACGCCCGGGCGCGGCCGCTGAGCGGGTGGCCGAGCAGCTGCGGCCCCACCATGAACAGCGCCACCAGGAACAGGCAGAGGACCGTCAGCCAGTCGAACCCCTGGCCGCCGAATCCCCCGCGGAGCATGTAGAAGAAAAAGAATTCGTCGCGCATGTCCAGCACCATTTAAGGATTCCGTCATGGAGGGGAGGCCGCGGGCAGGGGAAGAACCTCTCCCCCCTCCCCTGCGAGGGGAGGGGGAGAGGTTGCACCCCGCCGTCACGGTACGGCAGGCAGCCCGCTTTTCAACCCAACGCCCTTGCCGGTGTCGTCCACGACGCGGAGCAGGAACTCCCAGTTCGGCTCGGCGTTCGCTGGCGACTGGATGACCTTCACGAGGACCGTGTTGCGGCCGGCGTGCAGGGGCACGCGGAAGCGGTGCCGGTCGAAGCGTACCCCGTTGCGGTATTCCTCGAACCCGAACGCGCGCTTGCCATTCACCCAGACCGTGAAGTTGTCGTCCGCCGCCCCGCGGAACTCGACCGCGCGCGCCGCCGGGGCGATGACCTCGGTGTAGGCGAAGGCGACCGCGTCGTCCGCGTCGCCGAGCGCGTCGCGTTCCCGCAGATTGACCAGCGCGATGTGCCTGGCGCTCCCCCTCGGTCCCGGCTCGCGCACCCGGTAGCGCACCCAGCGCAGCGGCCTGCCGTCCTGGCCCGCGTACTTCGCCTTCAGGTCCACCTGCTTCTCGGGCGGGTAGGTGGTCGTGAACCCTTTCATCCCGTGGGCGTCGAACGGGCCGATCAGATACCAGTCCATCAGGAAGCCAAGGTGTTCGGCCACGCTCACCGGCACGCCCAGATCGAGCAGGCCGGCCGCCGCGGCGCGTCCCTGCGGGATGTCGCGCGAGGCCGCGAGCGCCTTGCGGTATGCTGCGATGGCCGGTCCCTTCTCGCCCCGCTTGCTCAGGTCGGAGGCCGCTTCGAGCGCAAGTGCCACCGCCTCGAACCGAAACTCGGGATCCTCCAGCCAGCCGCGGTACAGCTCGCGCGCCGTCCCCGGGCGCAACCGCTCGACGGCGTCGAGGGCCAGCCGGCGCGCCCGGCCGGCGTGCTTCGGATCCTTCCCGAACGCGAGCAAGCGCTCCACGTCGATGCCCTTGCCGGCCTTCGCCAGGGCTCGGTCGAGGACGCGATCGAACGCGGTGCGCAGCCAGTTGGCGGCGGCCGTGTCCGGGATGTTCAGCCCCTCCAGCAGCGCGGGGAGCACCTCCGGCCCGCCGTCGCTGAGCCGGTCCCAGGCCGCCCGGCCCTGCGGCGTTCCGCGACCCTGCTTCAGGATTGTCTGAATGTCCTGCCGCACCGGGCCGCCGGCGTCCGTGAAAGTGATAGCAGCGACAACGGGCAGGACAAGAATTGATGCGCAGCGTGGCATGCAGCCCCCGGACGGTTTACAAGGTGCCGACCGAACGTTCCGATTGTGGGGGCGCCGCGGTGCGTTTGCAAGGGGAAAGCCGAGCGGATCCCCCGCTACCCTCACCTGCAAAGCGCCCTAGAATTGGCATCAGTCCGGGGCGGTATCGCCTTTTCGCAGACAAAGAAGCGTCCCAAAGGAGACTTCCTGATGTCCTCTCCGACACCGACGAACATCACCAGCGTTCTCAAGGAAACCCGCAAGTTTCCGCCGCCCCCGGAGTTCGCCGCACGCGCCCACATCAAGAGCCTGGCGGAGTACGAGCAGCTCTACCAGCGGGCGAAGGACGATCCCGAGGGTTTCTGGGCCGAGCAGGCCGAGTCACTGCACTGGTTCCAGCGCTGGGACCGGGTGCTCGTCTGGAACGAGCCGCACGCTCAGTGGTTCGTCGGCGGCAAGCTCAACGTCTGCTACAACTGCGTGGACCGCCACCTCGACGGACCGCGCAAGAACAAGGCCGCCATCATCTGGGAGGGCGAGCCGGGCGACTCGCGCGTGCTCCGCTACCAGGATCTGCACCGCGAGGTGTGCAAGTTCGCCAACGTCCTGAAGGGCCTGGGCACCAAAGCCGGCGACCGCGTCACCATCTACATGCCGATGGTCCCGGAACTGGCCATCGCCATGCTCGCGTGTGCCCGCATCGGCGCCACCCACAGCGTCATCTTCGGCGGGTTCAGCGCCGACGCGGTCGCCGACCGTAACAACGACGCGAAGGCCCGTCTGGTGATCACCGCCGACGCCGGGTGGCGGCGCGGCAAGCTCGTCCCGCTCAAGCAGAACGTCGATGCGGCGCTGGCGAAGTCGCCGACCGTCGAGAAGTGCATCGTGTTCAACCGCTGCAACCAGCAGGTGGACATGAAGGCCGGCCGCGACCTGTGGTGGCACGACCTGACGGCGGCCGCCTCGACCGACTGCCCGGCCGAGCCGTTCGACAGCGAGCATCCGCTGTACATCCTCTACACGAGCGGCTCGACCGGCAAACCGAAGGGCGTGCTGCACACCAGCGCCGGCTACCTCCTCGGGGTGGCGCTGACGCACAGGTGGGTGTTCGACCTGAAGGAAGACGACACCTACTGGTGTACCGCCGACTGCGGGTGGGTGACGGGGCACAGTTACATCGTCTACGGCCCGCTCGCGAACGGCGCGACGACGGTCATGTACGAGGGGGCACCGAACCACCCGCGCGAGGACCGCTTCTGGGCGATCATCGAGAAGTACCGGGTCAACACGTTCTACACCGCTCCGACCGCCATCCGCGCCTTCATCCGCTGGGGCGATCAGTGGCCCAACCAGCACGACCTGTCCAGCCTCCGGCTGCTCGGCACGGTCGGCGAGCCGATCAACCCGGAGGCGTGGATGTGGTATCACAAGGTAATCGGCAAGGAACGCTGCCCGGTCGTCGATACGTGGTGGCAGACGGAGACGGGCATGATCATGATCAGCCCGCTGCCGGGCGCGATCCCGAGCAAGCCGGGCTCGGCGACGCGGCCGCTGCCGGGCGTCGTCGCGGAGATCGTGGACCGCCTGGGCAATCCGGTGCCGGCCAACACCGGCGGGTTCCTGGTGGTGCGCAAGCCGTGGCCGGCGATGCTGCGGACGATCTTCGGCGACGACGAGCGCTACCGGCAACAGTACTGGTCGCAGGTGCCGCACTGCTACTTCACCGCCGACGGCGCCCGGCAGGACGAGGACGGCTACTTCTGGATCATGGGCCGGGTCGATGACGTGCTGAACGTGTCCGGCCACCGGCTGAGCACGATGGAGGTGGAGAGCGCGCTGGTCCACCACGTCAAGGTTGCGGAGGCGGCGGTGGTCGGCAAGCCGGACGAACTCAAGGGCGAGGGCATCACCTGCTTCGTGACGCTGGTCGGCGGGGTATCGCCGACGGAGGAGCTGAAGAAGGAGCTGCGCGACCACGTCGTCAAGGAGATCGGCGCGCTGGCCCGGCCCGACGAGATTCGGTTCACCGAGTCGCTGCCGAAGACGCGCTCGGGGAAGATCATGCGGCGGCTGCTGCGCGACATCGCCAGCGGCCGCGCGACGACCGGCGACACGACCACACTGGAGGACTACAGCATCCTGGCGAAGCTGCGCGAGGAGGAGGAGGGTTGAGCGTTTGAGCTGTGTACCAGCCGCGAGCGAGCGGTCGCCCCGCGCGCTCGCGCTCACGGCCTCTAACTCGTTAGCACGAAAAACCCCAGATCTCGTCTTGACAGGAATCGGGCGGTTGATATCTTCCGCCACCCTTCTATTTCAGACAGTCGATCCGAAGCGGACCAGGCGACGGGAAGCAGTCCGGCGCTCGCCACCGCGCGCGAGTCGGTCCCTGGGGGATATGGGCCGGCCGCGTGGCGCTTCCCCGAACGGTCCCTGGGGCTTCCGGGGAGGCCGGCGCCCTCGTCACGGAGGAGATGGGGCTTATGCGTTACCGATTCGGCTGGCCGGCGTGGCTGCTGGCTTTGGGAGTGGCACTGGCGCCGCCGACCGCACGGTCCCAGACCGTCAACAACGGTTACGAGGTGCCGCCCGGTCCGACTCCGTATCTGCCGCTGGGGCACCCGCACTACAACGAGGGCGGGCTCTACTCCGCGGGCGAGTTCCTGTGGTGGATGCAGACGAACCCGCTCAAGAGTCAGCTGCTGGCGTTCCGCGGGCTCGTCGATTTCGACGGCAGCATCCACCAGGCACTCAACATCCCGGGCGGGGCCGGCGACTTCATCGGCAGCGGGTTGCCGGCCCTGGACGTCGATCAGGTCAGCGGTCCGCTAACCTCCACGCCCGGTTTCAACTTCGTTCTCGGCTGGCGCTTCCGCAGCGGCCTGGCCCTGGAGGCGAGCTGGATCCACCTGGCGGACGCACGCTATTCGGCCACCGGCAGTCTGGCGCCGCCGCAGATCCCCAGCGTGGGCACGTTCCAGGAGAACACGTTCCTGACGTCGCCGGTGTTCAACTTCACCCCGAACTTCGCCGGCCCCGACACGCAGGTCGGCGCCGGCAACATCGGCGCCACGTTCGGCATCTGGAACGCCTCGACGTACCAGACGATTGACTTCGTCCAGCGCTTCGATCAGTTCACGCTGACCGCCCGCTACCCGCTGACGGAGAGCGAGTGCTTCCGCTGTTACGGCCTGTTCGGCCCGCGCATCGTCGTCATGTGGGAGCGGTTCAAGTGGCGGACGGTGGACGCCGACATCAACGGTCAGGCGTTCGCCGACGACACGGCGACGTACAGCAACGTGGTGTCGCAGCGGTTCTACGGTCTCCACCTGGGCATGGGCAACGAGTGGATGATCGGCGACACGCCGATCGGGGCGTTCTCGATCAGTCTCGACTGCGAAGGGGCGCTGTTCGTGGACTTCGTCAAGGCCCGGGCCAAGTACGAACTGGGCGACATGTCCACGGCCGCCTCGCGCAACCGCAACTTCTTCAACCTGACGCCGGAGGTGCAGGCGGCGTTCAACCTCTGGTGGTATCCGACCGAGGGCATTCAGGTGCGCATGGGCTACAGCGGTATGATCTTCTTCAACACCATGGCGTCGCAGCGTCCGGTCGATTTCAACTACGGGGCTCTCGCGCCCGCGTGGGAGCGCGGCATCACACGCATCTGGCACGGCCTCAACTTCGGTGTGGCCTTCGTCTACTGACGCCGTCCGATCGGGTGCCCCCGCACCCCCCTGCCCCCCGCTCCCCTCGTGCGAGCGGGGGGCAGGGGGGTGCGGGGGCTTCTTCCCGCTTCCTCCCTGGCCTTTCCATTCCCGCCATCCGTATGTTAGTCTCACCTTAACAAAACGCCTGTCGGCGGCACCGCTGACGGTTCGCCCATCGGCCGTCTCCCACGAACCTGCCGGAAGGAGCGTGCGTCGTGTCGTTCCGAGCCGTGTTCATCGCCGTCGTGATCGGGACTTCTCTGCTGGTGGCGGCGTTCCTCGCCAACGCCGCCCGCCCGTTGGCCGTCACCGACCAGCCCAGCGCCGCCCTCGTCCGCGCCTCTGGGCGGTGCGCCGAGTGCCACCGGAACCAGCATTACTCGGTCGTCCACGAGTACGAGCTGAGCGTTCACGCCCAGAAGAACGTCAGCTGCCTGGAGTGCCACCAGCCCGCCGCGAAACAGCAGGGGAAAGCGCACCACGGGTTCACGATCACCGAGAAGGTGACGGCCGCCAACTGCCGGACGTGCCACGAGCGCGTCTACCAGCAGTTCGAGCGCAGCCGCCACGCGGCCCCGTCGTGGGCGGCGGTGTACGGCGACAAGGACTTTACCCCCGAGCAGGTCGCGTTCGCCGAGAAGTTCCACCCCGGTTCGTGCAAGCGGCCGCCCAACTCGCTCGTCGGCCCGGAGGGAGCGGTGGCCGTCACTGCCGGATGCGTCAAGTGCCACGCGGTCGGCAAGCCGAACCCGGACGGAACCATCGGCACCTGCACCGCCTGCCACACCCGCCACACCGCGTCGGTCGAGGTGGCTCGGCTCCCGCGCACCTGCGGCCAGTGCCACATGGGTCCCGACCATTCGCAGCTGGAGATCTTCGAGGAGTCCAAGCACGGCGTCCTGTTCCACGCCCAGCACCGCCAGCTCAACCTCGCCGCCGACCCGAAGAAGCTCACCACGAAGGACATGTTCGTTCCGACCTGCGCCACCTGCCACATGAGCGGGTTGAACGGCCTCGCCGTCACCCACGACCCGTCTGAGCGGCTGTCGTACCTGCTCGCCGCCGAGATCACGCCGAAGCGGCAGAACTTCGCCCGCGCCCAGGCGAGCATGAAGGACGTCTGCCTCAACTGCCACACCAGGGCGGTCGTCGAGCGCGTCTACGCCGAGGGCGACCAGTCCGTCGCGGAGACCAACAAGCGGGTGCAGGAGGCGAAGGCGATTGTCGATGACCTGCGCAAGGACGGCCTGCTGGGCAAGCCGTTCTCCCACCCGATCGACTTCCACTACTTCGACCTGTGGCACTACTATGGCCGCACGGTCAAGCACGGGGCGTTCATGGGCGGAGCGGACTTCGTCCAGTGGCACGGCAACTACCCGCTGTTGAAATCGATGGTCGAGCTGAAGGCGATGGCGAAGGAACTGCGCCGGACGCACGGCGAGGGAGCGAAGGCTAATGGCAAGTGAGCCCCGGTGGTATCGCAGCCACCTGCTCTGGCTGGAGCTGTTCGTGCTGGCGAACCTGGCGTTCCTGGCGCCGGACATTTATCTCGCCCACTCGACCAACTCGTTCCGGCACTGGGCGGAGTGGATCCCGTTCTACTTCTCGCTCGGCGCGCCGGTGCTCTTGCTCGTTGCGCTCGTCTGCCGGCAGGTGTGTGGCTGCCCGGGGCCGTGGGCCGTGCTTGGCCACCTGGTCGGCGGGCTGGCGGTGGTCGTGGGCGTGGCAGGGCTCATCTACCATCTGGAGAGCCAGTTCTTCCAGCAGCGGACGCTGGCGAGCCTGGTCTACACGGCGCCGTTCGTGGCTCCGCTGGCATACGCGGGCGTCGGCCTGCTGCTGATCATGAATCGGACGGTGGACGCGGCGTCGGCGGAATGGCCCCTGTGGGTGTTGCTGCTGGCCCTGGGCGGGTTCGTCGGCAACTTCATCCTGAGCCTGGCGGATCACGCGCAGAACGGCTTCTTCCACTGGGAGGAGTGGATTCCGGTGGTGAGCAGTGCGTTCGCCGTCGGGTTCTTGCTGGTGCCGTTCCTGACCCGGGTGGGTCGCGGCTACCTGGGGTTGTGTGTCGTCGTGCTGCTGGTCCAGGCGGCGGTTGGGTTGCTTGGGTTCTACTACCATGTGGCGGCGAACCTGGAAGGTCCGGCGCCGAGCCTGTTCGACAACTTTGTGTGGGGCGCGCCGGCGCTGGCCCCGCTGCTGTTCCCGAACCTGGTGCTGCTCGCGTTCATCGGCCTGGCGGTGCTGCGCCGCCATGTGCCCGAGCGGGTACTTTGGTGAGCTGCGCCGCTGGCGGCCTGGCGAGTGCCCCGCCAGGTCGCCAGCGGCGTGAAGAACGGTTGCGACGATTCGGTATTACGCCTGGATATTCTGGAGCATCTCGCGCCGGGAAACCAGCCGCTGCCCGCGGCACTCCTCGATGTGGAGGGCCTTGAGCAATCGGCGCCGCAACTCCGCCTGCGTCTGCTCGATGGCGCTGGCGGCGGTGCTCGGCAGGTTCACGAAGCCGCCGGCCCGCCGGTCGTGGCCGCCGGCCCGACCCATCTTGCCGACCACCTGCCGCAGCATCTCGCCGGCCTGGGCGCGGGGCACGGATGTCCGCACCGAGAGGATCAGCTTTTCCTCGTACACCCCGGCACAGACGGCCCACTCGATCTCGTCGAAGCGGATCAGGAAATCGACGATCTGGGCCGCCATCTCCGGCTGGTGCAGCTCGTTCACCCAGCTGATGATCAGCTTGTTGTAAATGAACGAACTTTGCAGCGCCTGGAGGACGCACTCGTAGTACGCCTGCGGCAGCGGGGCGTTGCGGATCTGGGCGAGGAGATCCTTGTCGGTCAGCGGGAACAGAAAGTACAGCGCCCCGTCGTCGATCGGGCTGGCCTCGCGCGGGTAGCCGCTCAGCTCCGTCTCGATGCCGTAAGCGAGCCCCGTCGCCATCCGCGGTGGGATTGGCAGTTCCTGCTCCATCAGGTAACTGGTCACGACCGAGCAGGTCGCCCCGAGCCCGCGCCGGATGTCCGTGAACGGGATGCCTTCCAGGTCGCCCGGCGTCTGGTGGTGGTCGATGACGGCGGTGATCGGGATGTCGGGGTCGAAGGTGTGCCGGCCGGTGTTCGGCTGGCTGTCCACCATCACGATCGCCTCGCACGGCCGCCAGTCGATCCCGTCGATCGGGACCAGGTCGAGGTCGAGCAGGTCCACCATCGCTCGGTTCTCGGCCCGGGTAATCAGGCCGTCCTGCGTCAGACGGGTTGGCTTGCCGAGGCAGGTCTCGACCAGATGGGCCAGTCCCATCATGCTGCCCAGGCTGTCGGGATCTGGCTGAACGTGAGAGACGAAGGTGATCCGACTGGCGTCCTGTACGCTGGCCAGGAAGCGGTCGGAACACCGGGGTGTAAGCACTCTGCCGTTCACCCCGGAGTCGGCACTTTGCCGTGGCATGGGGGCCTCATCGTGAGTGGGGGCCGGGAGCTTCCTGATGGGCAGACCGGATTGGCCGTCGAACCGCCCAGCTGTGGCTGCACGAGTATCCTCTCCTCGTAATCCCTTGGCGGTTGGCGCGCTCCGGTCAGGAAAGCTGTCCGTCCCTCCAGTTCTGGAACGCCCTCCCTGGCACTGAACAAATCATTATAAGCAGCTGACGTGCCGCGCCCAGGGTAGCAGGGGCGGCAGACAACCGTACACTACACTGCCGGGCTCCTCCGTTGCTTGCGAGGGGCATTCTCTGCATGCCGCTCGCCGGGGTTAAGCAAATCGAATGCCTTTGTCCTCGTTGGCGGCCTCTGGCGCCTGTGCGGCTCTCCATACCAGCATAGTTCGCCACGCAGTTACCCGACACCAACCACCCAGTTAACGCGCGCGGAAAAGTCTCCCGCGGCAGCAACTCCAGGTCGCACCCCGAGCGGGGATTGGCCGAAAGTGCGGAGGAGTTGGTGCAAGCGGATTTTGGTCCGTCAGGGGATTTTTCCATCGCGCGGGCGCGCTTCTGGCCACAACCGTTCGCGTCGGTCATCCCGGCAGTTCGGCCAGCTGGCGCCGGTACAGATCGCGCAACTCTCCCAGGAAGGCGCGCACGTCCGCCTCGCGGTAATCGGCGTAGGTCCACGGCCACGGCTCCCAGTTGCCCGCGTGAAAGCGGAGGGTGACCTCGGCGAAAATCCCGTCGTGCAGGTAAATACGGTGGGCCTGATCCTTGGTCGTCGCGAGCATGAACTTCCCGAGCGTGAGCAACCCGGGATCCAGGTTGAGCGGGCGCGGTTCGGGAAAGTTGACAGTCCCTTTACACTCGTGTTCAAGTTCGTTGGCGCGCAGCTTGATGGCGGCCAGGGCGTCGAGGGGGACGAGATCGCGAAAGGCCAGGAACTGCTTCCGGAGCCCGGCCCCCATCGTGGGCTCATAATATGCGGTCTGGGTGAAGTCGAACAGCGGGCCGGCAAGAGCGACGGGGCCGAACTCGCCTTCGAGGCGGGCGCGAGCCCAGGCCAGAGCCTCGGCGTGCCGGCTGAAGGCAGCGACCACCAGGAGGGCCGGCTTCTGGTTTCGGGGAGTGGCCATGAGCAGGAGTGCGAGATGAGGGACGGAAGAAGATATTATTTATCTTTTTCTGTCCCTCGATCACATCACCCGATCCTCGGCCCAGGCGCGACGGCGCCCCGTCAGGAACTCCTTGTATTCCAGATCGGTCGGGTCGCGAATGGTTTGTGGGTTGAAGTTGGTGTTGATGTTCTGCAGGACCGGGGCGACGTCCGCGTCCGCGTAGCCGAGGCCGCGGATCTCGAAGCAGTCGTGGTTGATGTCGATGACCTCGACGCGATCCTTCCAGACGCGAACCTTGCGCAGCTCGCGCAGCTCGGAGCGTGTACGCTTGAGGAACTCGAGGACCGCCTCGAGGCCGCCCGGAGCGTAGTCGTGGGTCGCGCGCGGCTGGGTCATATCGAATGAGGGATTCGGAGAGGGAGGAGGGAGGGCAGATGTTGGTTTTCCTTCATCCCTCCTCCCTCTCCGAATCCCTCCTCCTTTGCTACCTGAGCCCGGCCAACTCCTGCAGCAGGCGCCAGTTTTCGAGGCGATCCTGGTTCGCCCACAGCAGCGTCTCGGACGGGTTGCCGTCCCGGTCGAAGTGCTTGCTGAAGCGGCCCTCACTGCGGGCGAAGTCGATGAAGTTCACCACTTCCTTCGTCTTCGGGTTCGCGAACCAGTCCTCCTTGACGGCCGGGTTGCCCTGCAGCGACAGCCGCTCGCGCACCTTCTCACCCTTGCGCGGATCGTAGATCAGGATTGGAAACGCCCGGCTGTCCACCGCCAGGCGCGCCTGGTCCCCCGCCATGTTGTCCGCCACGCCGTGTTCCGGCTGGCACGTCGTGTAGCAACTGATCACCGCCGGGCCATCGAACTCCAGCGCCCCGAGAACCGCCTTGTAGAAGTGGTTGAAGTGGGCGCAGGTCGTCTGGGCGACGTAGGTGCGTGGGTGCATCATGGCAATCTGGGCGATCTCCTTGCGCCGCTCCTGCTTGCCGCCGAACGTCTTGCCGTGGACCGACATCTTCGTGTTCTGTCCGGTGTACGTCGCGGTCGAGGCCTGGCCGCCGGTGTTGGAGTAGACCTGCGTGTCCAGAACGAAGACCTTGACGTTCATGCCGCTGGCGAGGAGACGCGACAGCGCCTGGAAGCCGATGTCGTACATCGCCCCGTCGCCGCCGATGCACCAGATCGGCCGCTCCTTCCACCCCAGCTGGTCCCAGCGCAGACGCACGCCGAGGGCGTCGGCCGGGGCGTTCTCGAACAGCGAGTTGGTCCACGGCACCAGGTACGGATTGTACGGGTACGTCGAGGTGTAGACGGTGTTGCAGCCGGTTGCGGCCACGATGCCCCACTGGTCGCCGTACTTCAACCCGGTCGCGGCGCACAGCATGCGCAGCGCCGTCCCCTCGCCGCAGCCCGAGCACGACCCGGCGCCGCCGACGTAAAGGTGCGTCTCCTCCTTGAGCATGATGTCGATCAGAAGGCTCTCGCTGATGTAGCGCTTGTCCGAGGGGCCGATGGCCTTGAAGAGGCGGTGCGTCTTGCGCGACCGCAGCATCACCTCGTCGGTCTTCGGGATCATTTTCAGGGCGTTGTCGTCGCAGACGGTCACGCACTCGGCGCAGCCCTTGCACTTCGACGGGTCGATGATGATCTGGAACATCCCGCCGTCGCCGAGCTTCTTCTTGCTGGCGTCGTAGTACTTCTTCGTTTTCGACCACTGGGCGCGGTACATCGCGCGGTCCGCCGGATCGGCGATCTTCGCGAGCTTCGCCTCGAGGTCGGCTTCCGCGAGCACCTTGCCGAGGATGGCCGTGTCGGGGCACTCGGTCACGCATTCCATGCAGCCGGTGCAGTTTTCGGGGATGTACTCGGGGATCTCGGGACTGATGTTGCTGAAGTCGCGCAGCGTCGCGGTGCCGGCTGGCACGAGCGAGCGCGCCACCGACAGGTCGGCCGGCAGGTCGCGCTCGCCCCAACCTTCCTCGTAGCCGCGGATAATGCGCTCGTTGAAATCCACGACGTCGAGGACCGGCAGGCTGACGAGCTTGTAGCCGCTATCGACGAGCGTGCCGTAGGAGTTGTTGTTGAAGGGATCCCGCTCGGTGGCCTCGTTCATGGAGGGCTTGGAGTGGCCGTTGGTCTGCATGAGGACTCCTGGAGAGATGAAGAAGCTACGAGCCGGAAGCGTAAGCGACGGACGTGATCAAAGCCGTCGCTTACGCTTCCGGCTCGTTCAAATGTCGTTACGCCATGACGTCGCGCGGGATTTCCTGCGTCTCGCTGTAGCCGCGCTTGACGCACGTCAGGTTGTCCTTGACGACCCGCTCGCCGCGCTTGCCGAAGTATTTCTGCAGCGCCTGCTCCACGCCGACGTACACCTGCTCGTCGCTCATCTCGGCCTGCTGCGCATATGGCGTCAGCCGCAGGAAGGCGCCGAGCAGGACGATCCCCTGCATGCGCATTTGCAGGTCGGCGACGGACGCGACCTCGCGGGCGATCTTGACCATGTCGCAGAAGTAGACGCGGATCTTCTTCTCCCGGATCGCGCGCTTGTTGGCCTCGGGGATGCGCTTCCACACCTCGAGCGGGTCGGTGTGCGGCGATTGCAGGAACACCGCCCCGCCGGGCATGATGCCCTTGAGCGTCTCGCCGCTGAGGATCGCGGTCGGGTCGTTGATGCACAGCAGGTCGATGTGCTCCAGTTCGCTGTGCATGTAGATGTGGGCGTCGGCGATCGTCAGGTAGTACGTCGTCGGCAGACCCTTCTTTTCCGAGCCGTACTTTGGGTAAGCCTGGACGTCCTTGCCGAAGATGTCGCCGGCAATGGTGGCGATGACCTTGTTCGTCGTGACCGAGCCGAACCCGCCGACCGAGTGGCCGCGCATCGAGAAGCCGCCGGTCGGCCGCAGGTCCGGATCCTCGGCCCGCTTCAGCGCCAGGGCGTGGTCGATGCCGACGCAGAAGAAGTGCTGGCCGTCCGGCTTCATCGAGTTCTGGAACGCGGCGATGATGTCGCCCGGGCGCACATCCCGACTGCCCAGGCCGGCCGCCCCGTGGTAGACGCGCGGCAGGCGGTCGAGCTTCTCCTGACCGTTGACGCCCTGGGCGGCGTCGCAGAACGCCGCCTTCACCTCGCGCGTCAGGTGGTTGCCGGTCGTCGAGAGCGGATCGTCCATGCGCTCGAAGACGGTGACCGCGGTGCAGTTCTTCAGCGCCTGCACGATCTGCCGGGCCGGGAACGGGCGGAAGCAGCAAACGTTCAGGCAGCCGGCCGGGATGCCCTTCTGGTCGCGCAGGTAATCGACGGTGACCTTCGCCGTCTCCATGTAGCTGCCCATGCCAACGAGGATGAACTTCGCGTCCGCGCACCGATACGGTTCGACGAAGTTGTAGCGCCGGCCGGTTTCACGATAAAAGAGATCAAAAGCCTCTTGCAGACGCTCCTCGATCTGGTCGTAGTACCAGCGCTGGGCGATCTTGCCCTTCATGTACGAGTCCTGGTTCTGGACCACGCCGGACATGAGAGGGTTGGCCGGGTCCATGAGGTTGATCAGCTTCTCCTTCGGGTCGCCGATGTACTCCTTCATGAAGTCGGGCTCGGGCAGCCGGACCGTTTCGACAGTGTGGGTCGTGAGGAAGCCGTCCTGGACGTTGAAGAACGGCGTGCAGCTGGCCTCCGCGGCCCGGCGGGCGATCAGGCACAGGTCGCCCGCCTCCTGGGCGTTGCGGCCAAACAGCATGCCCCAGCCGACGTCTGCGACGCTCATCAGGTCGTCGTGGCCGGCGTGAACGTTCAGCGCCTGACTGGTCAGGGCGCGGGCGCCGATGTTCATCACCATCGGGAGGCGCTTACCGGAGATGGTGTAGAGCACCTCCTTCATCAGGACGAGACCCTGTCCGGACGTGAAGTTGGTGACGCGGCCGCCGGCGATGGCGAACCCCTCGCAGACGGAGGCAGCCGAGTGCTCGCTCTCCGGCTCGAAGAACACCAGCGGATCGCCCCACAGGTTCTTGCGGCCGTTCATGACGGCGGCGTTGAACCCGCCGCCCATGGTGGTCGAACTGGTGATCGGGTAAGCGCCGGCCGCCTGGGCGACGTGGATCTCGACGTGGACCACCGCTTCGGCGCCGTCGCAGGTAGTGGGGATCCCCGGGTACTGAAACTTCTCGCCGACCGGCCGCTCGACGGTCTCGGGGGAGCGGCTAACACCACGAACCGCAGCAGAACTCATGCGGAACCCTCTTCGTTCAAGGAAACCAGGGGGAAGTGCCGCCGGGCGGGGCGGGCGAGCAGCACGAAGATGAACCCAGGCATGCACATATGCGATGATGACGCTACAAGTTCCGACTGTCAAGGAGATTTGGCGCCTGCCTGAGATACGTTTTACACCAGCGGTGCGTTGCAGTCCAGTTCTCCCGGTCGCGTCGGGGGTCGCGGGGCGACTGGGGGTTGCGGCGTGCGCCGGTCGTCTCGCTCGCCCGGTGCGTCCCGCCACAGGACCGCAGGTAGATTGAGGTGTAACTCCAGGGAAAAAGCGCTTTACTTCGGGCAATGCCCCTGCTATATCTAGCTAGCTAAGCCGAGCAACTGCTCGGAGCGGTTGGACAGGTGCCTTTCAGGAGATCCATTGCCCGGCCCGGAGTTCGATTCCCTTCCTCCTCTGCGTTCTTTCGGCGGCGCGACACTCCTCTGAGTTCACGGTCCCTAACGAAAAGATCCCGAGAAGGTGGGCGTGCTACCGGCCCCGCGGTCGCGGCCGGACAGTGCCGGACCTCCCAGGTCACCCAAACGCAGGTTCTCGGTCCCTGGCGGGGTCGGAGAAGGGACGGTAACGACTCGCAATCGCCCCACGTCATGCACGCACAGTTGGCCCCGCGGCAGGTAGGGGGCCTCTTCGGTCCATCCCTGCAAGCGGTCCCGGTAACGCCCGGCACGCCCCGCCCCGACAGGAACCGGCGGGGTAATTGGTCAGTTCGTTTTCTTGTTGCGGCGCCATATCGGAGGCGGACGGCACTCGACCGGAAGGGGAGCATCCCGGTCTGCACGCCGTCCCCCAGGAGTCCGAGGGCGCAGGCGGGGCCGAGTTGGCCCCGGCACGGAAAGGTTCTGTTTCATGGCGAAGAATATCTACGTCGGCAACCTCGCCTGGTCCGCGACGGCCGACGACCTCCTGGCGCTGTTCCAGGATCACGGGTCCGTCCGGCGGGCCCAGGTGATTACCGACCGCGAGACCGGCCGGTCGCGCGGCTTCGGGTTCGTCGAGATGGAGAACGACGACGAGGCCCAGCGGGCCATTGACTCGCTAAACGGGGCCGACTTCAACGGCCGCCCCCTGACGGTGAACGAGGCCAAGCCGCGCGACGACCGCGCCGGCGCTCCCCGCGCCGGCGGCGGGGGCTACGGCCGCACCGGTGGCGCCGGCAGCCGTGGCGGCTACGGCGGCGGCACCGACCGCGGCCGCAGGTACTAGCGCAGGGACAACCGGCCTGGTGTGTCATGGGATGGAGAAAGCCCACGGGTAGCGCCCCGTGGGCCAGGTTCCAGCGCTTGATCCACGGGACGCTACCCGTGGGCTTTAACCATCCCGTGGCACACCAGACCCTCTCTCCCGGATCACCCTCGCCGCGTGGGGCCGGCCACCCGAATTGCCCGGCCCCACGCGGCCCCTTTTTTTCTCCTCATCTTCCTGTCTCCACTGCTCTTGCGACCTGATCTTGACACGCCAGCCAATCTCCGTCACCCTGTGGATGGCGTTACCCGTCTTTCGCGGACCAAGGAGGGTCAAGCATGTTCTACCAAACCGAAGCGAAGCCCCAGGGTTGGCGTGCCGTGGCCGTCTTCGACGACCGCCCCGAAGCGCTGCTCTACCTCGGCCGGTCCTCCACGCAGGTGCGAGCCGGCTTCACCACCGCCTTCTTCGAGGTGCTCGACGACGAGGAGCGCGACGCGGTCCGCTCGATCCGTCTCGAGCGCTGGCACGGCGCCCCCGACGCGGGCCGCTGGCAGCAGCAGTCCGCCCTTCCGGTCCCCACGGCGGCGCGGGTGGCCCAGAGCGCCTGAAGTCGTTGCGTCCTTCCCGCGACCCCGATTGTGTGCCCCCCCTTTCCCCTGCAAAGCCCGCGGGTGGCATCCCGTGAACCAGGTTCCCAGCGCTTCCCTCACGGGACGCGATCCGTGGGCTTTTCATGACCCACGGATCGCGTCCCGTGGGCTTTCCACGGCCCACGGCACCTTATCCTCCTCGACCCTGCACCGGCAGTCCCGCCCTTCACTCCCACCGGATCCGGAACGCCCGGGGTGGGTTGGTCTGGACAAATATGAGCAGATACGGGCTTTGCGGATTCTGGATAAAACAACGGCGGTAAAAACCAGCGACGGGGCTTGCATTTAGCGCACGAAAGCCGAACAATGAGAACAGCTTTCTTCGACAGCGGGCGTCGGTCCATTTCATCCAGACGCTGAGGATCCCGTACATGAATCCATACAGCTCCTTGTGCGATGACTTCGGAGTGTATGTCTACGCCAACACCAAGATGGAGCTGCCCAGTCGCCGTGAAACCGTCCTTCATTTCTTCGACGCCATCCAGAAGACGTTCCCCGAGATGACGGATTTCGACCGGCGCGAGTCCGGCGAATTCGTCCTGGAGGAGGACCGCGAGCAGGGAAGTTATCGGTGGGTCAACCTGGAAACGCAGCGCATCTGCACCGGCTACGTCAACCCGCCCAGCCTGGAGGCGGCCGACAAACAGCACGAGCGTGTCCTGGAGATCGCCCCGTACCACCTCGACCTGAGTCCGCTCGACGTGGAGGCGCTCGACGTTCTGTTCGCCTTCGACTTCATGTTCTCCGGCAACCATGACGAGGTGGTGGCGGAGGCGCTGGGCCTGAACACGACCCTGGAGCAGCTCGTCCAGATGCCCGGAACCCGCGTGCTCAACTACGAGCCGTCGCTCATGCTCGCGATGGACGAACACTGCCGCCAGCAGTGCCGGCTCAGCATCGAGACCCGCACCAACGCCTACCAGATCCGCACCGGACAGTATCCCGAGGCGCCGATCAGCGTCTACTTCACGGTGCGCCAGTACTGGGGCCGGCAGCCGTACAAGACCTTCGTCGAGTCCTACCACCACCAGCGGAAGCTGTGCCAGGATCTCGTGGACGCCCACATCATCCCGGCGGTCGTCAAACCGCTCGCCCAGACGATCGCCACGAAGCAGTAGGCAGGAGGCAGGAGGCGGCAGAAGAGAAGCCTGCGGGTTGCGACTCGCGGGCTTTTTTCCTAGTTCACCACTGGCCTGTTGCGAAACTCGCCCACTGCTGCCTACTGCCGAGACCCATCCCATGCCGCTCTCCCTCAGCCGGTTTGCTCAGGGTCTGAAAGGCGAAACCGCCTTCGACGTCCTCGCCGTGGCGAAGCGCCTCAAGGCTCAGGGCAAGGACGTTGTCGAGCTGCAAATCGGCGACAGCCCGTTCCCCACGCCCGCCAACGCCCGCCGCGCCGGCATCCGTGCCATCGAGGAGGGGGCGAGCCATTACTGCTCCTCGGCCGGACTGCCCGACTTCCGCGAAGTCATCGCCCAGAACTACCGCGCCGAGTTCGGAGTGGCGGTGACGCCGGACCAGGTCGTGGTCGGTCCCGGAGCCAAGGTGTTCGAGCAGCTCTTCTGCGAGGCGGTCCTCGATCCCGGCGACCGGGTTCTGGTTTTCAGCCCGCACTTCCCGACCTACGGACCCAATATCGAGCGGCGCGGGGCCGAGCCGGTCCACGTTCCGCTACGCCAGGAGAACCAGTTCCGACCCGACCTGAACGCGGTCGAGGACTTCGTGAAACGCACCGAGCGTGCGCGCGCCATCTTCCTCAACTCGCCGCACAACCCGACCGGCGGTGTGACGACTGAGGACGATCTGCGCGGCATCGCCGACCTGGTGCGCGGCCGCGACGTGGCGGTGTTCAGCGATGAGCCCTACTGCCACATGGTCTGGGAAGGCCAGCACCACACGTTGCTCAGGCAGCCGGGCATGATCGAGCAGACGGTAGCCGCGTACACGTTCAGCAAGTCCTACAGCATGAGCGGCTGGCGCCTTGGCTACGCGATCAGCAACCCGCGCCTGATCGACACGATGGGCAAGATGATCAACACCGCCCTTTCGTGTGTGCCGCCGCTCGTGCAGTGGGCCGGTCGGGCAGCCCTCGAATACGACGCCGCCGAGCGCGACGAGGTGATGCAGCGCTTTCACGCGAAGGTGCGGTTGCTCGTCGCGGAGCTGAAGAAGGTGCCGGGAGTCGAGGTACTCATGCCGGCCGGCACGTTCTACGCCTTCCCGAACGTGTCCACGATCTGCCAGGAGCTGGGCATCGTGTCGCATGGCCTGGCGATGTACCTGCTCGAAGGGGCGGACGAGCACTTCGGGGTGGCGTGCCTCGGCGGCGAGTGCTTCGGACCGGCGGGACAGGGGTTCATTCGATTCAGCTGCGCGGAACCGGACGAGCGGCTCATGCAGGCGGTGCGGTTCCTGGCGAACGCCATCACCCGGCGCGACCGGGTCGAGGCTTACCTCACGGCCAACACCCGGTACAGGGCTCGGTGATTCACCCAAAGCCCACGGGTCGCGTCCCGTGGGTGAAGTGCCGGGGACTCGGCCCACGGGACGCGACCCGTGGGCTTTCTTGGTTCCTCATTTCCTGGCGCTGGCCTTCTTCCTCCGCGTCTCCAGGATCTTCGTTACCTGCGCGGTCGTGTGGGTGTTGAAGATGTCCTTCTTTTCGAGCCAGCCGCGCCGCGCGACGTTCACCCCGAACGCGGTGTACGCGATGTCCTCGGTGTGGTGGGCGTCCGGGTTGATGACCAGCTGCACGCCGAGCGTCTTCGCGCGCTTGCAGTACACCCAGTCCAGGTCGAGCCGCATCGGGTGGGCGTTGATCTCGACCATCACCCCATGTTTCGCGGCCGCCTGGAGCACGGCCTCGATGTCCACCTTGTACCCCTCGCGCCGCAGCAGGAGCCGCCCGGTCGCGTGACCGAGCATGGTCACGCGCGGGTGGCCGATCGCCTTGACGATGCGGGCCGTCATCTCCGGCTCGGGCTGGTTGAAGTGCGTGTGGACGCTCGCGACGACGTAATCGAAGCTCGCGAGGATCGCGTCGGCGTAGTCCAGGCTGCCGTCGGCGAGGATGTCGCACTCGACGCCCTTGAAGAGGTGGATGCCCTTGAGGCGGGCGTTGAGGGCGTCGATCGCCTCGTGCTGCTGCCGGACGCGCGCCGCCGACATGCCGTTGGCCACCGTCAGCGACTGCGAGTGATCGCCGATCCCGAGGTACGTGTACCCGAACTTCTTCGCCGCCAGGGCCATCTCTTCCAGCGTGTTGTGCCCGTCGCTGTAGTTCGTGTGGCAGTGGAAGGTGCCGCGCAGATCGCTCGCCTCGACCAGGTGCGGGAGGCGGTGCTCCGCGGCCGCGTCGATCTCGCCGGTGTGCTCGCGCAACTCCGGTGGGATGTAGTCGAGGTCGAGCGCCTTGAAGATGTCCGCCTCGGTCCTCGCCTCGATGCGGGTATCCGGCCCGGCCAGCTCGTACTCGTTCAGCTTCAGCCCGTACTTCTGGGCGCGGGCGCGCATGGCGACGTTGTGGTCCTTCGACCCGGTGAAGTAGTACAGGGCGAACGGGAAGTGCTGGTCCGCCACGACGCGCAGGTCGGCGTTCATGACGATCCGGTGCCCCGACTCATCCAACGCTCCCACCACGACGCTCGACTTCGTCTCCCCGTGAGCGACGACGGAGATCACCTGCGGCAGCTTGACGAACGCCTCCATGACCGGGACCGGGTGGGCGGAGCTAATCAGGATGTCGATGTCCTTGATCGTCTCGCGCCGCCGGCGAAGGCTCCCGCACAACTCCATGCGGACGATACCCGGGGCGCTGCGGAGCCCTTCGAGAAGCAGCTGCGCGAGGGGCAGTGCCTGGTCGATGCGCACCCGGTCCTCGCCCTGGCCGAGGAAGTCGATCCCTTCGAGAATCTTCTGCTGCGTCTTCGCGCCGAACCCTTTTAGTTCGGCCACCTGGCCGGCCGCGCACGCGGCCTTGAGTTTCTCGATGGTGTCGATACCGAGCTGGTCGTGCAGGGACTTGACCTTCTTCGGCCCCAGGGCCGGGATGCGCAGGATCTGCAACAGCCCCGGCGGCGTCTTCGCCCGCAGGTCGTCGTAGAACTTGAGGCTTCCGGTCGTGACGAGGGTCGTGATCTTGTCGCGGAGCGTCTCGCCGATGCCGGGGATGGTGCGCAGCTTGTCGGCCGCGACGAGGTCAGCGAGCGGAACGTCGAGTTGCTGGATGGCCCGGGCAGCGTTGTGGTAGGCGTTGCAGCGGAAGGCGTTCTCGCCCTGGAGTTCGAGCAGTGTGCCGATCTCGGACAGGATGGCAGCGACCTGATTTTGATCCATGAGTGGTGGCCACAGATGAAGGCAGATGAACACCGATCAAGAAGAAGTAGGATACCCTGTCAGGAGGACGCAACGCAAGGGTGGGAGGCGGGCACCTCGCTCCTTCTTCATCCGTGTTCATCTGCCTTCATCCGTGGCTGGACGTCATGCCGCCTCGCTGAAGTCCATCAGGCGCGACGGGTGGAGGAGAACCTCCAGGGCAGTCACCAGGCGGTCCGGGCCGCGGCCGTCGATCAGCTTGCGGGCACACCGGGCCATCGCCTGCCGTTCGAGCGGATCGTTGAGCAGGTTCTGCACCGCCTGCCGAATGGTGGTCGGCGACACGTTCTCGTGCCACCCCAGGCAGGTGGCGCAGCCCTCTTCCTCGAGGCGCTGGGCGGTCGGCCAGTGGCCCTCGCTCTGGACGATGACGAGCTGCGGCACCCCGACGCACGCCAGTTCGAGCGACCATCCGCTACCGCTCGTCACGGCGAAGTGACAGCGCGACACCCTGGCCGCGATCTCGGCCGGCTCCACGGCTACCTCCAGCCGATCGGGGTGCGATTCGGCGAGCGCGCGGAGCGCCTCCAGGTCCGGGTGGTGCGAGCGCACCGCCACGTCCACCCGGGCGATGCGCGGGATGTGGAGCAACTGCTTCGCCAGCTGGGGCGCCTGCCGGTGCGGATCGTCTTCGCCGAGCGACACCAGTACCCGGTAGTGGCCGGCGCCGGCCTTGCCGTTCGGCGAGGAGAGCGCCGGCGGCTCCTGGGCGCGCCCCTGACGCAGGCGGCGAATCTCCGACCGCACCAGGGCGTAGCGCGGCCCGAGCAGGAGCTGAGTGCCGGGGACGTGATCGTAGTTCTCCTTGCCGGGACCGAGCAGCGGGTTGATGACCAGGTGCGACGGGAAGCGGATGTTGGCGAAGTGGTCCATGGAAACCAGAAGGTTGGTCGAACCCAGCACCTCGCTCAGGTAGCCCTCGGGGACACCGGGGGCGTCCACCAGCACCGACGACGGCTTCACCCGGCGGATCTCCTGGATGGTCTCCACCAGATCCTCGTGGGTGCCGGCGGCCGCGTCGGCGGGGAGCCACTCGTTGCCGCCACGCTTGATCAGGAACGCCAGCGAGGTCGGCTCGAGCTGCGCCAGAAAGTACGCGGGACGCCGCCTGCGCTGCAGAGCCGCCGCGAACGTCAGGCAGCGCGCCAGGTGCTCGTAGCCGGTCTCCGGCGTCGCATCGACCCGGATCAGGACGGGGGCTCGGTTCATCTCTGTTCCTTCCGTGAAGTGATGGGAAGCGGACGTGACGGACGGGATGACACGGTGACAGGGCGTACATTCAGCGCTGTGGTAGCCGGGAAGATCCGGTTACCCTGTCACTGTGTCACCCTGTCATCCGAAGTCAGCCGGTCAACCGGGACGGTTGCTGACGGTGAAAGAGTTGTCGCGCTCGGGTGAGGTCGCAGGGGAAATCGACTTCCACGCGGTCGTGGTCGTCGCTGAGGTGGAACGCCAGGGGCCACTTGCGGTGGTGGGTGCAGAGCACGTCCGCGACGTACCCCTGGATGCCGTGCTGCCAGACGTGGCGGTGTAACGTGGTGAAGAACTGAGCGGACCCCTCGGCGCTGAACCGGACGCAGCCGGTGAACTCCCCGAGCACGGTGCCGTGCTTGAGGAAGTTCTTGCTCATCGTCCGGAACTGACCCGAGCGGTCCATGTAGACCTTCATGTCCTCGTCGTCACAGGTTTTGATCGCCACATCGACGAGGATGTCCGCGTCCGGCTGGTCGGGCAGGAACCGGGCGAGGCGCTCGCGGCCGAAGTAGTGGTCGCCGGTGCTGAAGAGAAAGGGAGAGCCGCTCAGGGCGGACTCGGCGACCCAGAAGCTACCGAGGATGCCGTACTGTTCGTAGAACGGATTGAGGATGCAGGTGCAGCGCTTGCCGCAGTGATCCTGCACGGCGAAGGCATCGTGACCGACGACCACGTAGGTTTCGTGGATGCCCGCCCGCTCGAACTGGGTGAGGAGGTTCCCCAGCAGCGTCTCGCCGCCGAGGTCGAGGAGAACCTTGTTCCGCCTGTCGCTGAGATCCTGCAGGCGGACGCTGAGGCCCGCCGCCGCGATGAGTCCCTTCATCCGCCATCCTCTTCTCTTGCCGGGCTGTTCCGTGCCCTCCGCCGCGGCGGTTCCAATCGTCGCGACGGCCGGCGAATCTTACTCCGAACCCCGCGACGAAGAAAAGAGCAACCGCGGCCGTGGTCAAACGGACAGTGGCAAGCCAGCGGACCAGCCCGGAGCGCCCACGCCGGGCGCTCCGGGCTGGTCGCACCAAAGGGAGGCTACCATGTGGGAGATAGGCGTGATGCTCAACAACCTGGAGCCCGACCGCTTGAAGGCGTTCCAGGCGGCCCGGGACCACGGCTTCCGGGTGGTCCACACCAACACCCTGCGTGAGGCGTGGCTGACTGGCCCGGAGCGCGTCGCCTACGTTGCTGCCGCCCGGGCCAGCGGCCTACGCATCGACACCATGTTCGTCGGGTACGATGGGCAGGACTATCGCGATCTGCCGACCATCGCTCGAACCGTGGGGCTGGCGATTCCCGAGCTGCGGGCACATCGGCTTCAGGTGACCCTGGCATACAGCGACCTCGCCCGCGACGTCGGCGCCCCGTCGCTCGGCACTCATCTCGGCTTCCTTCCCGAGGACGAGACGTCGGCGAGTTACCGCGGGCTGGTCGAGACGGTTCGGACCGTCGCCGATCGCTGCGCCGCCAGTCACCAGACCCTGCACCTGGAGACGGGGCAGGAGTCGGCGGACACCCTGCTGCGATTCGTCCGTGCCCTGGACCGCGCGAACGTGGGGATCAACTTCGACCCGGCGAACTTCCTGCTCTACGGGACCGACGACCCGTCGAGCGCCCTCCAGAAGCTCGGTCCGCTGGTCCGCGGGGTTCATTGCAAGGATGGCATCCCGCCCCTGCAACCGGGGGTGCTGGGTGAAGAAGTTCCGCTCGGAGCCGGACGGGTCCATGTTCCCGCGCTGCTCGCGCAGCTCGCGGTCCTCGGTTACACGGGGGCGCTGGTGATCGAACGGGAGGGCGGGCCAACCGCCGTGGCAGACATCCTCGCCGCGCGGGACTACCTGCGCCGGTTGCGAGGGGGGGTGGAGGCAATCGGAGGGGCTGGTTGAGCCCGCGCGATCGTGCCGGTTGTTCCGCGCGGAACACGCGCAGAGACCGCTCGGCCAACCTCGGTTGTCGCGGATCGTCGGGTGGTGTTAGAATGTCCGCACGGACGGAGAAGCTTTTGGCCACTCGACTGGAGGTGTGAGGTCATGGAGAAGCGCAGGCTCGGGCGGGGGCTGGAAGCCCTCCTCGGTGAGGCGGACAATGCCACCGACGCCCCGGTCGCCACCGACCAGACGCAGCTGCCCCTGGACCGGATTCACCAGAACCCGTTCCAGCCGCGCAAGAACTTCGATCCGGACGAACTCGCCTCGCTCAGCGATTCGGTCCGCAGTCACGGGATCCTGCAACCCCTGGTGGTGCGCGTCGTGGACGGCGGGCAGTATCAGCTCGTCGCCGGCGAGCGCCGCCTGCGTGCCGCCCAGGAGGCCGGCCTGGCGATGGTGCCGGTTCGCGTTGTCAACTTCAACGATCAGGAGGTGCTCGAGGCCGCCCTCATCGAGAACATCCAGCGCACCGATCTCAACCCGATCGAGAAGGCTCAGGGCTTCAAGGACTACCTCGATCGCTATGGCGTCAGTCAGGAGGATCTCGCCCGCCGCGTCGGCCTGGCGCGTTCGACGATTGCGAACCTCGTCAACCTCCTCGAACTGTCCTCGGAGGTCCAGGACGCCGTTCGCGTCAACCAGATCAGCGAGGCGCACGCCAAGCTGCTCAAGGGCGTCAAGGACCACGCACAGCAGATCGCCCTGTGCAAGCAGATCATCGCGCGCGGCCTGAGCGTCAAGGCGGCCGAGCAGTTCCTCCGCGAGCAGCGCGAGGAGGCGGCCGCAGCCACGGAGGCGGCCGCCGAACCGCAGGCGGCCCCGGAGGAGAAGACGGCCCACGTCAAGGGCATCGAGGACGATCTCCGACAGCGGTTCGCCACCCGCGTCGAGATCAAACTCCGCGGGAAGGAGCGCGGGCAGATCGTTCTCCGCTTTGAGTCCAACGACGACTTCATGCGCATCCTCGAAGTGCTGCGCAAGTAGTCGCCGCGCAGGGGGCCACGCCGATGCGAACTCTCTCCGCCTTGTTGCTGCTGACCCTGGCCGCGGCGACTCTCGCTCAGGAGCCGTCGCGGCCCGCATGGAAGCCCTTCACCGCCGCGGCCGATGGCTTCTCGGTCCTCCTTCCCGGCACCCCGATCGAGCAGAAACAGAAGGCCAGGACGGACGCCGGCGCGGCCGCGACGACCACCTTTGCCGTCGCCCTCAAGGAAGGTACGCTCGCCGTGAGTCATACGCGCTTCACCGACGACACCGCCCAGCCGGGCCTGCAACAGCGGCGCCTCGACAACGCGCGCGACGGCCTCGTTTCCCGCTCGGGCGGCAAGCTGAGATCGGAGACGCGCATCGAGCTGGAGAAGCAGTACCCCGGCCGCGAGCTGGTGCTCGACGGCCCAAAGGACAGCCTCATCCGCACCCGCCTCTTTGCCGTGGGCAATCGCCTCTATCAGCTCATTGCCATCGGCTCCCCCGCGTGGGTCAACGGAAAGGAAACCGCTTGTTTCTTCGACTCGTTCAAGCTCCTGAAGGGACAGGGTTCTGTCCCTGGCCGGCCCGGGCGCCCGGCGCAAAGCGCGGCGGGGGCGCTTGGCTCCGGGCGCGGTTTCTGGTAGGGTACTCAGTGCAATGACTCCGCGGGGCGTAGCGCAGGCTGGCTAGCGCGCCTGGCTTGGGACCAGGAGGTCGCGGGTTCGAGTCCCGCCGCCCCGACTCAGTTCAACGACTGCGTCCGTTCTCTCGCAACCCCATCTCATACATAGTTCGGCCTCTCTCCCCACGGTCCGGGCCGTTGCGGGGTCTCGGTTTGTGGCCTATAGTTGAACGACCCTGGGAGACCCGGAAGTGCCGATCGCCCCCCGCCAGGGGGCTGATTCGTACATCCTCCCCCCCCCCACCGCCTCCACGCCACGGCCTGTCACGTTCGGCAAGAGGACGCTCATGGATACCAGGCTGACCTGCCAGTTGCCTCCCAGCTCGTCCGGTGTGCTCGCCTCGCCGTTCCGCCCGGACCCGGTCGCCCAGGTGGTGCTGCAGGATCTTCTCGAATCCTCGCTCGTCTTGCCGGAGGACTGGGAAGCCCTCGCCGACGAGGCCCGGAAGCATCTGGCGGCCTGCAGGCGAACCGAGGAACTGCTGCCGCGCCTGGTCGAACACGGGCTGATCACCGAGTACCAGGAGCGGCGCATTGGGGCCGGGACGACCTTCGGGCTGATCCTCGGCAACTATCGCGTCCTCGCTCGGCTCGGGGCGGGCGGCATGGGCGTGGTCTTCCGCGCCGAGCATATGCGCATGCGCAAGCAGGTCGCCATCAAGGTGCTTCCACTGGCGCCCGATCAGGATCAGCGCATCCTGAGACGGTTCCTGACCGAGATCCGCGCCATCGCCCAGCTGCAGCACCCGAACATCGTCGGGGCGATCGACGCGGGCGAACTCGCCAGCGAGGGGCCGTCCTTGCCCGTTCTGCACTTCTTCGTGATGGAGTACGTTCCGGGGCAGGATCTGGAGGAGTACGTCAGGGACAACGGGCCGCTGTCGCCGCACAAGGCGGCCGACATTGGCCACCAGATCGCCAGCGCCCTCGCCGAGGCGCACAAGCACAACCTCGTTCACCGCGACATCAAGCCGTCGAACATTCAGCTCACTCCGGAGGGCCAGGCCAAGCTCCTCGATTTCGGTCTGGCCCGCCACTACCAGGCGAGCCATTTCCGCACCGGGGTGACGGAGCCGGGAACGGTACTGGGGACGCTCGACTACATGGCCCCGGAGCAGGTGGAAGACGCCCACCGGGTCGATATTCGGGCCGACCTCTACGCGCTGGGCGGCACCCTCTACTGGTGCCTCACCGGCGACCCGCCGTTCCCGCCACGCGGCAGTCTGGTCGAGCAACTGGCGGCCCGGCTGAGCCAGCAGCCGCCCTCGATACGGGCCAGGCGGCCGGACCTTTCGCGGGAACTCGACGGTGTCGTGCAGCGCCTGATGGCCCTCTCGCCCAACGACCGTTTCCAGAATCCGGCGGCGGTCATGCGTGCCCTGCTGCCGTTTCTGAAGCCGGACCTGCGGGACCACAGCCGGGCGGACGAAGCGCGGCCTTCTCTGCACGGTGTGCGCATCCACGCGGAGCCGGGTCCGACCGACCAGACGGGGCCGCAACCCTCCTTCCACCGCGTGCTGCTGGTTGACGACGAGAACGAGATCCGGGTCTTCTGCCGCTACATCTTGCAGACCGAGGGGCTCGTTTGCGACGAGGCGTCCGGCGGAACGACGGCCCTGAAGATGGCCTACGAGAAGCCGTATGACCTGCTCGTTCTCGACATCAACATGCAGGACATGCAGGGAACGGAAGTGTGCCGCCGGCTCCGCGCGAACCCGCCGAGCCCGCACCTGAAGGTCATCATGGCTTCTGGCCACGCCAACTCGGACACGATGGCGCAGATGCTGCTCGGCGGGGCCGACGACTTCGTCACCAAGCCGTTCAGCACAGCCCAGCTAAAGGCGCGCGTCAAGGCGGCCCTGCGGCTCAAGGACGCGCAGGACCGGACCGACGTGCTCCACACCCACCTGCTGGCGGTCAATCGCGAGCTGGAGGCGAGCCTCGGGGCGCGCGACACGGATCTGGTCCAGGTCCGCAACGCCCTCGTCCTCGCCCTCGCCAGGCTGGTCGAGCAGCGGGATACCGAAACCGGCGCCCACCTGACGCGGATGCAGCGCTACTGTCGTGCCCTGGCCGAGGAGGCGGCGCGGTCCGGGTTCTTCTCCGCTCAGGTCGATGCGCCGTTCATCGAGATGCTGGAATGCTGCGTCCCGCTCCACGACATCGGCAAGGTGGGGTTGCCGGACCACATCCTCCTCAAGCCCGGCAAGCTCGACACCGAGGAGCGCGTCCTCATGCAGGCGCACACCCTGATCGGCGCCGAGCCCTTGCAGGAGGTCGCGAAACAGCACGGTGAGGCCGTGGCGTTCCTTCAGATGGCGATCGACATCGTTCGCCACCATCACGAGCGTTACGACGGCAAGGGCTACCCGGATCGATTGGCTGGCAGCGACATCCCCCTCGCCGCCCGGATGGTCGCCATCGCCGACGTCTATGACGCTCTTCGGTCGCGTCGGCCGTACAAGCCCGCCCTGTCGCACTCCGCAGCGCTGCAGGTGATGCTCGAATCGTCCGCAGGGCAGTTCGACCTGGCCCTGATGCAGATCTTCCAGCGCTGTGCGGCGCAGTTCGACCGCATCTACCGCGAGTCACCGGACTGACGAGCCGGAAGCAGAGGGCAGGAGCCAGAAAGCGCAACGAGTTTCTCGACCGCCGGCGGCGGCGCCCTGGTCGTCGGCGCCGGCCGGGTCGGGCCGACCGGCGCGGGACGTCCGTCGGCGGCGGCAACCTCGACTGGCGCCAACCCGGCCAGCCGCCCGGGGCACCGGCCGGGTCGGGCCGGTTTCGCCCGGCCGGCTGGCCGTTGCCGGCGGCGGTCCGGCCCGGCCATAGCTCCCCATCCGGCCTAGAACCGGGGCGGCAAATCCCCTTCATCGGGCGGTTCCCGGCCGTCCCGCCGACGAGACATCCAGATCCACAGCACGGCCAGGGCGACCAGCAGGACGATTACGGCAGCGGCCCCGACCGCCAGAGCGGCGGCTCTCAGCAGGCCGTACAGCCATTCGGTTAGCGGCGGACCGAGCATGCGCACCTCCTTTCAGGTACGGTGGCACTGGCCCTGCGCCCGCCGAAATGTAACGCCCCGGCCCAGCTGCCGCCCGCCGGCGGACTGACGGCCGGCGGGGGCGCAATGAAGCGGCCCCGGGCTCTGGCAGGAGCCCGGGGCCGGGTGAAAGTAACCAGTCGGCCGCAGCAGCGATCTGGATTACTGCTGCCGGCCGCAGGAAAGCCCACGGGCGGCAGTCCGTGGGCCAGATCCCCAGCGCCTGGCCCACGGGACGCCGCCCGTGGACTTGCCACATACATCACCTCTGATCCTGGCCCACGGGACGCCGCCCGTTGGCTCTTGTGTTTCCTCACCGGCCGCCGCCCAGCCACAGGTCGGCCAGGACCACAACAAACAGCCCGATGCTGATGACCGCGTTGACGTGGAAGAACGCCTGGTTGACGCGCGTCAGATCCTCCGGCCGCACCAGCACGTGCTGGTAGATCAGCAGCGCGGCCACCGCTCCCACCCCCGCCAGGTAGACGGTCCCGAGGTGCGGACCGGCCGCCCAGTACAGCGCCACGAGCACCCCGAGCATGAGGAAGTGACAGAGCATTGACACGCGCAGCGCGGCCCGCACCCCCAGCCGCGCCGGCACGCTCGACAGCTTTGCCCGCCGGTCGAACTCGGCGTCCTGGCAGGCGTAGATGATGTCGAACCCGGCCACCCAGAAGAGGACCGCCAGCCCGAGCACGAACGGGGTGAGAAGATCCGTCGCGGTCGGGATCCCGCGGATGGCGATCCACGCCGACAGCGGAGCCAGCATCAGCGCCGCCCCGAGCCAGAAGTGGGCCAGCGCCGTGAAGCGCTTCGTGTACGAATACGCCAGCAGGAATCCCAGGACCGGAACGGCCAGCACCACCGGCCAGCGGTTCGGCGGTTCGGCGAGCAGGAACAGTAGCGTCGCGGCGACGAACCCGGCCGCGCTCGCGAGGGTGAAGGTCCACACGGCCCCCACGCTCAGTAGCCCGCTCGGGAGATGACGGCCGGCGGTGCGTGGGTTGGCCGAGTCGAGGTGACGGTCCGCGAGGCGGTTGAACGCCATCGCGGCGCTGCGGGCGAACACCAGACACAGGAGGATGCCGGCCAGCTCCAGCCAGGAGAACCGGCCCCGGACGTGCCAGGCCAGGGTCGCCGACAGCAGCGCGAACGGCAGCGCGAAGAGGGTGTGGCTGAACCGGATCATTTCCAGCAGAGTCCGCACGCGCTGCAACATCCCGGTACTCCGGCTTCTGGGTGGGGTCTTCTCCCGCAGTTATAACCGCCGCCGGATCCAATCGTCAACGAACCGAACACACCCGATCCGGGGCGGACCGGCGTTTTCGCGCTGGCACCAGCCCCCGCGCCACGCCTTCCTCGTAGGTCAGAAAGTCCCCGGTGCGCACCAGTTGCTCGATGGTGAAGGCAAGGTGTGGCCCGATTCCGGGCAGTTGCTCCAGCCCCCCCGTCCCGGTCGCGGCAAGGAGTTCCGTCACGGACTGATCGAGGGCGAGGATCGCTTGCGCCGCCCGCCGGTAGGCGCGGATGCGGTAAAGGTTGTCCGCGTTTTGCGCCAGCTGGCGCGCGTGGTCCAGGAGTCGCCGCGCAATTCGGTCATTGTTCATGATTCGTCCTCCTCACAGTTATTATACTTTTGTACATATTGCCATGAACAGGGCAGGCGGCAGCACCCGTGGGCTTTACCGGCTTGACGGGCCGCGCGCGGGCCAGTTACGCTGGGACAGCGGAGGGAGGGACGATGACGGCAATTGCGCTGGAGCGGGTCCGTAAGGTATTTCCGGGTGGCGCTCGCGCTCTGGACGGACTCGACCTGCACATTCGGAGCCGCGAGGTACTCGCCCTGGTCGGCCCCTCCGGGTGCGGCAAGACCACGACCCTCCGCCTCATCGCCGGACTCGAAACCCCGACCGCCGGCGTCGTCCGCCTGGAAGGGCGAGATGCGGCCGGCCTGGCCCCGTCAAGGCGGGGGGTGGCGATGGTGTTCCAGCGCCCGGCCCTCTATCCGCACCTCACGGTTCGCCGGAACCTCACCTTTCCGGTCGGGCCGGATCCTGCAGCGAACTCCGGTCCGACGGTGGCGGAAGTCGCGCAGCTGCTCGGGCTGGACGACCTGCTGGAGCGTGTTCCCGCCCAGCTCTCCGGGGGGCAGCAGCAGCGCGTCGCGCTGGGGCGGGCGCTGCTGCGTCGGCCGGCCATCCTGCTCCTGGATGAGCCGCTGGCGAGCCTTGATGCGCCGCTGCGCACGGAACTTCGCCGCGAGTTGCACTTGCTGCACCGGCGGTTTCCCACGACAATGGTCTACGTTACCCACGATCCCCTTGAGGCGCTGGCCCTCGCCGATCGGGTTGCCGTCCTCGCGCGGGGGACCGTCCAGCAGCTGGCGGAGCCGGAAACCATCTGCAGCCACCCTGCGAATCGGTTCGTGGCCGGCTTCTTCCGGTGGGCGCCGGTGAACTTTTTCGACGGCCGCCTTGTCACCCAGGGCGAACGGCTGGCCCTGCTCACGGATGACGGCAGGCTCTGCCTGTGCGGATTGCCGGCCGGGTGGGCAGCCCACGCCGGGCAGGCGGTGACGGTCGGGCTGCGGGCGGAAGATATCGAGGTGGGGCCGGACGAGCCGACCACGCCAGCTGCAGACGCCTGGGAAATGCAAGCGGTCCTCGTCGAGCGAACCGCACGGGGTTACCTGGTCGGCCTGACGAGCTGCGACGGAAATCGAGCCCCCGCACGAATCGAGGGGTTTCATCGCCCGGCGGGACAGGTTAGAATGGAAGAGGGGCGGAAGGTGGCGGTTCGCTGCTGCCTTGACCGCGCTCACTTGTTCGACCGCACCACCGGCCGGCGGTTGGGGGATTGACCCCGGCGCGGCTGCTGGAGCGGGGCCCTCCGGGGAAACCCGGAGGCATCAAAGTGGGACAACTCCCACTTTTTTTGTTACCCTGACTTCCGGTCAACGCTCGGCGATCCAACCGCCATCAGAGCCGCCGCTGACCGCCGACTGCTCGCCAGAGGGACCGACGATGAAAGGCTCCGAGTTGCTTCGCGTCCTGGATCAGATGCAGCACGAGAAGAACATCTCGCGCGACATCATCATCGAGGGCATCGAAGGCGCCGTGAAGCTGGCGATGGAGAAGCACTACGGAGAAGAGGAGGGAATCGCGGTCACGATCGACCGCGACACCGGCGAGATGCACGCCGTTCGCGCCGGCGAGGAAATCGAGCCGGCCTTCCTCGGCCGGATCGCCGCCCAGGCCGCCAAGCAGTTCATGATCCAGAAGATCCGCGAGGCGGAATCCGACTACGTCTTCACCACGTTCCAGGCCCAGAAGGGCGAGCTGGTCACCGGCACCGTGCAGCGGCACGAGGGCGGTGCCTGCATCGTCAGCCTGAACCGGACCGAGGCCATCCTCCCCCGCGGCGAGCAGATCCCCGGCGAGACGCACCACGTCGGCGAACGCATCAAGGCGGTGGTGCTGGAGGTCAAAAAGGTCGGCCACCGCGTCAAGGTGATCCTGTCGCGGACTCACCCGGACTTCATCCGCCGGCTATTCGAGAACGAGATCCCCGAGATCTCCGACGGCACCATTGCCATCCGTGCCGTCGCCCGCGAGGCCGGCTACCGCGCCAAGGTCGCCGTCTCCAGCATCGACCTGAAGGTCGATTGCGTCGGCGCCTGCGTCGGCGTCCGCGGCTCCCGCATCAAAAACGTGGTGGACGAACTCAGCGGCGAGCGCATCGACATCGTTCGCTGGAACGACTCGATGCAGGTTCTCATCCCGAACGCCCTGCAGCCGGCCGCCATCGAGGAGGTCTTCCTCTACCAGCGGCTCGGCCGGGCGATTGTCCTCGTCAAGGAGGACCAGCTGTCGCTCGCCATCGGGCGGCGCGGCCAGAACGTTCGGCTGGCCAGCAAGCTGTCCGGCTGGGACATCGAGATCATGACGCACGAGGAGTTGAACGAGGGGATCGAGAAGGCGGTCGGGTGGTTCGGCGAGCTGCCGGAAGTGACGGACGAGATCGTCGAGCGCTTCATCGAGGAAGGGTTCCTGTCCTACGACGACCTGACGTTCGTGGAGCCTGCGGAATTGGCGGAGCTTTCGGGTCTCACGGAGGACCAGGCGGAGGACATCATTGCGTTCGCCGAGGAAGCGGCCGAGCGCGTCGAGGAGGAGCAGCGCGAGGCGAAGGCGGCCGCGGAGCAGGAAGCGCGGGCGTTGGCGGAAGCCGGACCAGCGCCAGGCGCGGAGGCGGGCGAGGGCGGCACGACGGCCCCCACAGGCGAGGCCGCCCACCCGGTTGGGGCGGGCGCCGTGCCGCGGCCCGAGCAACTCTTCGGGCGTGCCGAGGCGCCCGTCGAGGAGACCAGGCCGACCGTCGAAAGTATCTTCGGCCCGGACGCCGGCGCTCCCCGCCCGGAAGAGCAACCGCTGACCGCGGAGCAGATCTTCGGCGAACCTGCCCCCACCGTCACGGTGTCTGAGGAGGAACCGACGCACCAGGAGGAAAAGCCGTGAGGCGAACCGCCGGGCACCTTTGCAGGGTCCGGCGCCGAAGGGGAGCAGGCAGACCCCGTGGGGCATTCGGGAGGAAGCCGCGTTCTCCTCTTTCCAAGAAATCTAGGGTGGTTAGAATAAGTAGTCAGGGGTGCTGTGCGGCGCCGTTGCGTAGAGGGGGCTTGCCTCCTGCCGTCTCCCAGAGGAGTTCCGCTTGCAGAAAGAGCAGACGAAAGAGAAAATCCGTGTCTTCGCGCTGGCGCGCGAGCTGGACATGGAAAGTAAGGATCTGCTGGCCATGTGCCGGGCCAACGGTATCGACGTGAAGAATCAGTTGAGTACCGTCGAGCCCGAGGTGCGCGAGCAGATCGAGTCGCTCGTCAAGCGTGGCTCTGGGGCATCCGCCGCGGCCAAGCCCGGCGGACAGGTGCTGCCGCCCAAAACGAAGGAAATCCGGAACCTCGACTCCGGCCGCAGCCGCACCCCGCCCGCGTCCCGCTCCCAGACGCCGCCCGTCGTCGAGGAACCGGCAGCCCCACCAGCCGCAGTCCTTCCGGAGGTTTCGGCTCCCACGCCAATACAGGTGCCCCCGCCCGCCGCGATGCCGCCGTCGGTGGCTGCCGAGGCGACTCCCGCTCCGATCGTGCCACCGACCCCGGCTACCCCACCGGCTCCGATCGCCCCGACCGTCGTGGCGACCCCGCCGGTTGCGCCTGCCGCGCCCACGCCGCCGGTTGCTGTTGAGCCGCCAGCCGCGCCGGTCCAGCCTCCCGCAGCCCCCACGATAAAACCGCGCGAGGTCGCCCCACTGCCGCCCGCGGCAGCGGCCAGTCAGCCCCCGGCCAGGGAGTCGGCACAGGTTCCCCCGCGCGAAACGCCCGTGGTCGCTCCACCCGCGCCGACACCCCCCGTCGGCCCGTCGCGCCTGCCGACCGGAACGGTTGGCGGTCGGCCCCTCCGCGACCTGGACGCCCCCCGACCCGCGGATGGCGGTTCCGGGAGAGGAGCGCCCCCGGCGGGCTCGCGCCGCCCCGGCGGACCGACCTTTGCCAGGCGTACCCCCACCCCAGGCGGCGGCCGCGGATCCGGCGCTCACGGCAAGCCGGGGGCGGCCCCGCCGCCCAAGAAGCCCGCCGAACCGACCGGCCCGAAGAAACTGGTCAGCTTCGATCCGTCCATGCTGGAGAAGAAGACCGGCCCCCTCACGGCGGCCGATCTCGTCCGGCCCAAGACGGAAGAAGTGGCCCCTCCCGCGACCACCGACGACGACGCCGACGGCAAGGGCAAGGACGGCAAGTCGAAGAAGCCGCGCGAGGTTCCCGGCCGCGACGCCCGCCAGAAGGCGCGTGGCGCCCGCACCGAGGAGCGCAAGAAGAAGGCCGCCGTGGTCGGCGCAGGTGGCCGGGTCATCATCGAGGACGACGAGCGGCAACGCGGCGGCCGTCGGCCCAAGCTGAAGCAGAAAAAGCAGGCCATCAAGCAGCGGCAGCAGAGGGTGAGCGTGGACGTTCCGATCACCGTCCGCGCCCTGTGCGAAGCCCTCGGCATCAAGTCCGGCGACCTGCTGTTCCGGCTGATGAACCAGGGTATCGGCAAGCCGACCATCAACACCACCCTGGACGCCGCCACCGCCGAACTGGTGGCTCTGGAGTACGGGGTCGAACTGGAGGTCAAGCGCCCCGCCGACATCGAGGAGCAGGTTCTCGCCGAGCAGCAGAAGCCGGACAACCCCGAGGATCTCGTCCCACGGGCTCCGATCGTCACGATCATGGGCCATGTCGATCACGGCAAGACGTCGCTGCTCGACCGACTGCGGCAGCAGTACGGGGTCAAGTCGGACGTGGTCTCGACCGAGGCCGGCGGCATCACCCAGGTGATCCGGGCGTGGCGGGTCGAGAAGGACGGCAAGCCCGTCACCTTCCTCGACACTCCCGGCCACGAGGCGTTCACCAAGATGCGGGCACGCGGGGCCAACGTCACCGACATTGCCGTCATCGTGGTGGCGGCCGACGACGGCGTCATGCCCCAGACCGAGGAGGCCATCAGCCACGCCAAGGCGGCGGGCGTCTCGCTGGTCGTCGCGATCAACAAGGTCGATATGCCCAGCGCCAACATCGCCCGCACTCGCCAGCAGCTGTACGGGCTGAACGTCCTGCCCGACAACATGGGCGGCGACACCCCGTTCGTCGAGACGAGCGCCGCCACCGGCAAGGGCGTCGATGAGCTGCTGGAAGCGATCAGCCTGGTCGCCGAACTCAAGGAACTGCGGGCCAACCCGAAGCGGCCGGCGCGCGGGACGTGCCTGGAGGCGAAGCTCACCGAGGGCGAGGGCGTCCAGGCAACGCTGCTGATCCAGAATGGCACGCTGCACCGCGGCGATGTGGTGGTCTGCGGGGCGGCATTCGGGCGCGTCCGCCAGATGTACAACGACATGGGCCAGCCGATCCAGGAGGCCGGGCCGAGCGTGCCGGTGCGGATCACCGGCCTGGACGAGGTGCCGGACGCCGACGACCAGTTCCTCGCGCTGGAGGATCTGGCCGACGCGCGGACGATCGCCCTGAAGCGCAAGGCGCGCAAGGTCGAGGCCGGTCTGGTCCGGCGCTCACCGCTGACCCTCGATCAGCTGACCGAGCACAAGATCGCCGAGCTGAAGGTGATCCTCAAGGCCGACTTCCGCGGGTCGGTCGAGGCGATCCGCAAGGAGCTGGAGAAACTGCAGCACGAGGAGGTGCGCGTCCGCATCCTGGAGGCCGGGATCGGCGCCATCACCGAGAACGATGTCTGGCTGGCCCTCACCTCGCCGAACGACACCCTCATCGTCGGCTTCAACGCCGTCCCCGACGACCGGGCGCGGGCGCTGGCCGAGGAGCGCGGCGTCAAGATTCTGCAGTACGACATCATCTACAACCTGACGAACGACATCCGGGCGGCCCTGGAAGGGAAGCTCAAGCCGCGCGAGGAGGTTGTGTACCTCGGGCGTGCCGTGGTGCGCGAGACGTTCAAGATCAGCCGCGTGGGGACGGTGGCGGGCTGCTTCGTCACCAACGGCGTGATCGAGCGGTCCGCCAAGATCCGCCTGATTCGGTCGGGTGTGGTGGTCTACCCGCCGGCCGACCGCACCGCCAGTCTCGACTCGCTCAAGCGCTTCAAGGAGGACGTGCGCGAGGTGCGCGAGGGCTTCGAGTGCGGTATGAAGATCGCCGGGTACGATGACATCAAGGTCGGCGATCTCATCGAGGCCTATCGGGTCGAGGAGGTCAAGCGCACGCTGTAAGCACCCATCGCACCAGTCCGGAGCGCCCGGCGCTCCGGGCTGGCTGGACGGCGGACCCCTGACCCGCATGCAAATTGGTACGCTCCAGGTCCGGCTGCTGGTCCGCGAGGCCCGGACCCTGAAGGACAAGCGGCAGGTGGTCCAAAGTATCAAGGACCGTCTGCGGAACGCCTTTAACGTGTCGGTCGCGGAGGTCGAGGCGCAGGACAATCCCCGACTCGTCGTCCTGGGCTTCGCGATGGTCAGCAACGAGACGCACCCTCTCAAAACCGCCCTCGGGCACATCGTGGAGGCGCTGCGCTCCCATCCCGCGGCGGAGTTGCTCGACCACGAGATCGAAACGTTTTAGCGCCGCCCTGCCCGGCGCCCTCCGGAGTGGAGAGCCATGAAACAGCACCGGCTGGCCCGCGTCGCAGAGGTGATTCGCGAGGTCGCGGCGGAAACGATCCTGTTCGAGATGCGCGATCCGCGCGTCAAGAATGTCACCGTCACCCGCGCCGAGGTGTCCGGCGACCTCCAGCATGCCAAGGTCTACGTCTCCATCATGGGGTCGGAGAAGGCGCAGGATCTGGCGCTGCACGGCCTGCGGAACGCCGCCGGATTCGTGCAGTCGAAGCTCGGCAACCGTCTCAAGACGCGGTTCACCCCGCAAATCAAGTTCGTCCTCGACGAGGGGGTGAAGAAAAGCATCGAAGTGAGCCGCCTGCTCAACGCCGAGCGGGCGCAGGCCGCGGGTTCCGCAACGGACGCTGCACCCGACCCGGAGCAGGCAGAAGAGGAAGCGGAGGGGTGACGCGCGGGCCGCGTTCCCCCGGACAAGGATCGCTGACGGACCAACCGCGCAGGTTGGGCGAAATGGCCCAACGTCTGGAGACGGGCGGGCGGATCGGCCAGACCTGCAGGGGCCGCCGACAGCAAGGACGCTTCCTGACCACAAAGGAGTGATCGACACGGCCATGCCTACCACCACCAACAAGCATCGGCTCCTCACCCAGCTCCTCACCCCCCCGACCCGGGAGCGCGCCGCCGAACCCGAGCCACGTCCGGTCCTGGAGCAGTTCCTCTACGCCGTCTGCCGCGAAGGGGTGACGCGGGAGGTCGCCGACCGTGCGTTCCATAACCTGCGCGAGCGGTTCTTCGACTGGAACGAGGTGCGCGTCAGCTCGACCCGCGAGCTGGCGGAGGCTCTCGACTGCCTGCCGGACGCCGAGGGACGGGCGCAACGCCTCATCGACTTTCTCCAGGAGGTGTTCGAGACGACCTTTTCGTTCGACCTGGAGTCGCTGCAAAAGAAGGGGATGAAGCAGGCCGCCAAGGCGCTGTCGCGCTACCACGCCGCCAACGACTACGCGGTCGCCTCGGTGGTCCAGCAGAGCCTCGGCGGACATGCGATCCCGCTCGACGGTCCGACCGTTCGCGTCCTGCGGCGCCTGGGGCTGATCGAGGAGGATCAGACCGACCCGGAAGGGATCCGCTCCAGCCTGGAACACCAGATCCCCAAGGCCAAGGGTCCGCTGTTCTGCGACCTCGTCAGCGCCGTGGCGGAGGAATACTGCCACGACGACGAGCCGAGCTGCCTCACTTGCCACCTCTCCTCGGTCTGCCCCAGTGCCCAGGATCTGAAAGTCACCGCCGACGTTTCCAGTCGGCCCAAACCACGATAGCTGGCTGGTTCGTTACAGCTGCTTGAATGACCCGCCGCGCGCCAGCGAACGGTGCGGACCGTTCGCTGGCGCGCGGCGGGTCATAACGCCAGCGCGCAGTCCACTCCACAGGCTTGTGGTTTTCTCGAACGACACTTCACGGTACAATCCCGCCCCGATTGGCCCAGGGGCGGCCCGCGCGAGCTGCCCCCACGTCTCCCCGTCGAGCTGAGGGACAAGAAAAATGCCCGCATTCGCTCGCATGTGGCCGACCACGCTGCTCCTTCTGACCGCGGCCGCTGGACCGCTCGGTGCCCAGGAAATCGGCCCGGACGACCCACCCGCTCCCTACGCGGGCCTCCGACCGGCGACCCAGGAGGACCGGGACCGGCGCGAAGCGCTGAAGCTCTACGTGTTCGGCCTGCTCAGCCAGCGCGAGGACCGATTCCTCGAAGCGCTCCAGGCCTATGAAAAGTCGCTGCAGCTCGACCCCGACGCAGCCCCCGTTTACCGGGCGACGATCCCGCTCTACCTGGTGCTGGAGAAGAATGACGCCGCCCTGACAGCGACGCGCAAGGCGCTCGACCTGGAGCCGGAGGACCACGAGACGTGGTTCCTCTACGCCCGCCAGTTGCGACTGCTCGCGCGGCCGCAGGAGGCAATCGTGGCTCTGCGGAAGGCGCTGGCCTGTCCGCGGGCGAAGGACCGCGCCGAGTTCGTCTTCCAGCTGTCGCACGACCTGGGCGTGCTGTGCGAGAGCACGCACGCGCCAGCAGAGGCGATCGCCGCGTTCACCTGCGCCGCCGAGGCTCTCGCCCACCCGGACCACCTGGTTGACCTCCCCCCCCCGGCCCGCGCCGAGTTCGCCCGGCGCGCGGCCGAGACGTTCGAGCGCGCCGGGCGGCTGTGCTTGCAACTGGAGCGCCACGCCGACGCGGTGAGCGCGTTCCGCAAGGCGCAGCAAGCGTACCCCGAGGGGGCGGGGCGACTCAGCTACAACCTTGCCCAGGTTTGCAGCCAGCTCGGCAGGCACGAGGAGGCCCTCACCCACCTCGACACCTACCTGAAGCTGCAGCCACAGGGGACCGAGGCGTATGAATTGAAGATCGACCAACTCGGCAAGATCGGGCGGGCCGGCGACGTGCTCCCGTGGCTGGAGAAGGCGGCCGACGGGGATCGGCACAACGTCCGGCTGAAATTGCTGCTGGCACGGGAATACGGCAAGGCGCGGCAGGCGGAGAAAGCAGAGCAGGTTTACGTCGAGCTGGCCGAGAAATCGCCGGTGGCGGAGGTTTACCAGGGGCTCTTCCGGCTCTACCGCGCAGCGCCGGCCCTCGGCGTCGGGAAGGTGCTCCAGCTGCTCGACGCGACCTTCAAGACCGCCGACGACGTGAAGGATCCAGGGCAGGCGGAGGCCGCGACGCGCGGCCGGGCCTTGTTGGCGGCGCTGCGAGAGGATCCGCAGCTGGGGCAGGATCTTCTCAAGGGCGCCCCGGCTGTCGTGGCCAAGGTCACACGGCACGAGACGCTCCAGGTGCTCGCCGTCCTGGCCGAGAAACACAACCTGGCCGAGCAGGCGGAGCGCTACTACCGATTGGCGATCGCTCGCGCCGGTGAGGGCGCCCGGCCGCTGCTGTACGCCGGCCTGCTGCGCGTGCTGTGGAAGGAGCGCAAGTACGCGGACATCGTTCCGGTCTGCCGGGAAGGGCTGCGCACCGCGAAGGACGCGGATTGTGTCGTCTACCACACCGAGCTTGCCCGTGCCCTCGCCCGGCTGGAGCAGTACGACGAGGCGCTGCGCGAGGCCGACAGCGCGGTCAGCGTTGCCAGCGCGGCCGATCGCTTTTCCGTGCGGCACCTGCGCGTGCGCGTCCTCACCCAGGCCGGCAAGTACGACCGCGCCGAGGCCGAGTGTCTGGCGCTGCTCAAGGAGCACACCCTGCCCGGCGAGGTGCTGGAGGTGCGCTACCTGCTGTCGAGCGTCTGCATGAGTGCGGAGCGCACCGATCGGGCGGAGGAGCAGTTGCAGCTGTGCCTCAAGCTCGACCCGGACAACCCGACGGTGAACAACGACCTCGGCTACATCTGGGCCGACGGGAACAAGAACCTGGACCAGGCCGAGACGTTGATCCGCAGGGCTCTGGAGCTGGACCGGCGCCGTCGCAAGGGTACGGCAAGTTTGGACCCGCCGGACGCGGAAGACAACGCATCGTATGCTGACAGCCTGGGGTGGGTGCTGTACCGCAAGGGGGATCTCGCCGGAGCGCGGCGCGAGCTGGAACGCGCCGCCCGGCTGCCCGACGGCGACGACCCGGTGATCTGGGACCATCTCGGGGACGTCTACCGCCGGCTGGGCCTCGTGGCGGAGGCGCGGCGGGCCTGGCAGCGCGCCGCCCACTACTACGAGCAGGGCAGGCGCGGTAGAATGGAACGCCGGCACAACGAACTGCGGCAGAAACTGCAGCTCCTGCAGTCAGAAACACAACCTCGTTAGGGCGGCTGGTGCTCCGCCGTCGGCTCTCGTCCCCGCGGGACGGCTGCCGCGAAGCGCCGGCCGCGGAGCGCCGAAGGAGGAGCCATGTCAGGCCATTCACACTGGGCCACCATCAAACACAAGAAGGGGGCCATCGACGCCAGGCGCGGCAAGCTGTTCAGCAAGCTGAGTCGGGCCATCATCATCGCGGCCAAGAACGGCGGCGGCGACCCCGAAATGAACCTGAAGCTGCGCTACGCCATCGACAAGGCGCGCCAGGTCAGCATGCCCAAGGACAACATCGAGCGCGCCATCAAGCGCGGCACCGGCGAGACCGAGGGCATCACCTTCGACGAGATCGTCTACGAGGGGCTGGCGCCCGGCGGGGTGGCGATCCTGGTGGACGTCCTCACGGACAACCGCAACCGGACCAACGGCGAGGTGCGCAAGGTCTTCGAGCGCGGCGGCGGCAAGATGGGCAGCGCGGGGTCGGTCGCGTACCTGTTCGAGCGCAAGGGCGTGTTCACCGTGGACGCCAGGGGGGCCGACGAGGACAAACTGATGGAGATCGCCCTCGAGGCCGGCGCCGAGGACATGAAGCGGGTCGGCGATACCTTCGAGATCACCTGCGACCCGGCAGCGTTCGCCCAGGTCCAGGAGTCGCTGACGAAGAGCGGGGTAGCCCTCAAGTCGGCGGAACTCACCCGCCTCGGCAAGGTGCCGGTGGACACGAGCGTCGAGGACGGCAAGAAGGTGCTGCGCCTGATGGAGGCGCTCGACGACCACGACGACGTGCAAACCGTCTATTCCAACCTGAACCTGTCCGACGAGCTGATGGCCGCGATGGAGCACGAGTGAGGTGCAGATCTCCAGGTCCACGGGCGGCGGCCCGTGGGCGAAGTGCTGGAAGCCTGGCCCACGGGCCACCGCCCGTGGGCTTTCTCTCTGGCAGTCACTTCCCCCGCGCGGCCAGCAGCCCGGCCAGGTAATGCACCGGGTTGTCCAGCTCGCGCGCCACCTCCGCCAGCGTGCGGTAGTCCTTCGTCTGCTGGCACAGCTCCACGATTCCCGGACACGTCAGGCGGCGATCGTCCACGGTGGTGAGGTAGCGCCGGGCCACCGCAAGCGCCGCGTCCGGCTTGCCGGCACGCAGCAAGAGATTCACGTACACCTCGGCCGGGTAAGTGCCGACCTGCTCGGGGTCGGCGTTCTCGACCTTCGCCCGGAAGTGGGCGAGTCCTTCCGCGACGTCGTCCCCCGCCAGGACCGCCAGGAACACTCCGTAATCCCGGTACTGGTCCTCGAACGGCGACTCGGACGCATACTGGAACCGCGCCGACAGCCGCTGACCATACACACACAGCTCGCGCGCCAGCTCCAGCTCCGGCCCCGGGTCGAGGTTGACCGCCATCTGCACCACCGAGCTGAGGTGCGACACGTCGATGTGGTAGTAATCATCCTCGAAAAGCCAGTCGCTGCCGACGACGAGTTCGCGCACCGTTTGGGCCGACGGCTTCGCGCCCTCGCGCCGCTCGATCTCGGCGGCGAGGCGGTCGTACAGCTCCTGGTAAAGGGCGCGGACGAGGCGTTTGACACAGTACGCGCGTACCTCCGGGCCGTGCGCGAACTCCGGCCCGGCCCCCCCCAGTATGGTGATCGCGCTGCAGATCCCGAGACGGTCGAGGATCAGATCGAACCCCTTGCGTGGGGCGACGCCCTGATGGTAGGCGATGTCGATCAGCTGATGGCACTCCTCCGAGTCGCCGCCCTCGGCCTGCTCCAGCGCCGCCTTGACCGGCCCACTCTCGCCGATCATGCGGTAAAAGATCCAGGCGTGCGGGATGTTGCCTTCCTTCAGGTACAGATCGCCGACGAGGCGTCCGGCCGCGCGGATCGCCTGCTCATACGGCTCGGTCAGGTTCTCCGGCAAGTCGGACGACGGTCCGGTCGGGACGGGCGAGGCGCCCAGCTCGAACCGCTTCCTCATCAGGAGAGCATAAAAGAGACTCGAATAATCCTTGTTGTCGCGCAGGATGCGGCACAGCCGGTCGATGGCCTGGGTCGGGCCTTCCGTCTCAACGGAGCGCCGCAGTTCGTCGTAGATCGCCTGGTCCATGATGTCTCTCGGTCTTGCATCAGTCGCCGATCAGCTCGCGCTCGGCGTTCTCGATGACCTGCAGCGTGTCACCGGGCGTACTGGCGGCTCGCAACTCCTCGACGAATTCCGGCCGCAGCATCAGCCGCGACAGCCGGGCGAGTACCCGCAACTGGGTGCGGTCGTCCTGACAGCAGACGAGGAAGAAGATGTCGGTCAGCCCGCTGCGGTCGGCCCCGAACGGAATCGGATTGATGGTCCGGCCGTAGGCGACGACGTGCTCGCCGAGGATGTTCGGCAGCGCCCGCCGCGGGTGTGGGATGGCGACGCCGGACGGCAGTGCCGTGGTGCCCATCTCCTCGCGCTGGCGGACCGCCTCGAGCAGTGCGTCGGGGTCGTAGACGTGCCAGGACTGCTCGGCCAGGCGAACCACCTCGCGCAGGATCGAGGCCCGCGAGTTGGCGCGCACCGGCACCCCCATCGTGGCCTCGGACAGCAGCGCCGAGATCAGCGGCTGCGCGTCGGGCGTCCGCTCGGGGCCGTGCTCCAGCGCCGTCAGCTCCTGCTCGGTGTAGGCATGCATCTGCGTCTCGATCCAGTGGTTGATCTCCGCCGGATGGAAACGCCACTCGCCGGATACCTTGTGCCCCGGGAGGTGACCGCGGCTGGCCAGCCTGCTTACCTCGCGCGCATCGCGCCGCAAGTAGGTGGCCAGCTGTTGAAGGTCCATCATATCGTTCCCCATGACCGTGCCCCTCCTTCTGTTCGGGGTGTCATCCCCCCGCGAAACCCCCTCCCCCCTCTCCCCTGGTGGGAGAAGGGGACAGGGGGGTGCGGGGGCTTGACTACGTCTTACTTGCCTTGCTCGGGGCGATGGCTGAGCAGCCCCGGCAGGTCGAACCCCTGACCGCCCTTGAGCAGCTGCTGCCGGGCCTGGGTCGTCTGCCCGAGGCCGTGCAGCCGGATGAATCCCTTCGCCGCCTCGTGGTCGAACGTATCGCCGGTTTCGTAGGTCGCCAGCTTTTTGCTGTACAGGCTAAACTCGCTCTTGCGTCCGACCACCGTGCCCTTGCCCTTGAACAGCTTCACGCGCACCAGGCCGGTCACGAAACGCTGGTTCGACAGCACGAACTGGAACAGATCCTGGTGGAAGGCGTTGAACCACAATCCATTATAAATGATGTCCGCATACTCCTGCGATACCAGAGTCTTGAAGCGCTGGGCCTGCTTGCTCAGGCAGAGCGACTCCAGCTCGCGGTGGGCGTCGTGCAGGATGACCGCGGCCGGCGCCTCGTACAGCTCGCGCGACTTGATGCCGACGAGCCGGTTCTCGACGTGGTCGATCCGGCCGACGCCATGCCGCCCGCCGAGCGCGTTGAGGCGCTCGATCAGGGGCACGCCGCCGAGTTTCTCGCCGTTCAGCCCGACCGGCCGGCCCTGCTCGAACTCGATCTCGACATACGCCGCCTCGTCCGGCGCCTTCGCGGGGTCCACCGTCCACGCGAAGGCGTCCGCCGGCGGCTCGTCCCACGGATCCTCCAGCACGCCCGCCTCGCAGCTCCGGCCGAACAGGTTCTGGTCGATGCTGTAGGGGCTCTCCTTCGTCGCCTCGACCGGGATGCCGTGCTTGTGGGCGAACTCGATCTCCGCGTCGCGGGTCATCTTCCACTCGCGCACCGGAGCAATGATCTGCAAATCCGACGCCAACGTCTGAAAAGTCACGTCGAAGCGGACCTGGTCGTTGCCCTTGCCGGTGCAGCCGTGGGCGACCGCCTTCGCCTTGTGTTCGCGAGCGGTATCGACCATCAGCTTCGCGATCAGCGGACGGCCAAGGGCGGTCGCGAGCGGATATTTACCCTCGTAAAGGGCGCCGGCCATCAGCGCCGGGAAGACGAACAGATCGACAAAGAGGTTGCGCGCGTCCAGCGCGACGGCAGCAACGGCGCCGGTTTTGAGAGCCTTCTGCCGAATCTTCTCGATATCCTCGCCCTGGCCGAGATCCACCGTGAACGCGACCACGTCGTAGCCGTACTGTTCCTTGATCCACGGCACCATCACCGACGTGTCCAGCCCGCCGGAGTATGCGAGAATGACCTTGTCCCGAGCCATGTGAGCCGCTTCCTTGTCAGTAAGTCCACGGGCGACGACCCGCGGACTCGAAAAACAAAAAGGCAGGAGGGTTGGCGTATCCTCCTGCCGCTATGAAGGTAGTATCATCGAAAGGACCGGGTCGCTTGTCAATGGCATTTCGTCTTCTGCTTCCTGCCCAGCTTCTCCACGCGATGTACGCGCAAGCAAAGGCAGAATTACCCAACGAGTGCTGCGGTCTGCTGGCCGGCCGGCTGGCGGAGGACGGGGCTGTCGGGCGGGTGGAGAAACGCTACCGCCTGCACAACGCGCTCGCCAGTCCCAGCGAGTACGAATCCGAGCCGCGCGACATGTTCGCCGCCGTGCGCGACATGCGACGGCTGGGCCTGGAAGTGCTGGCGGTCTATCACTCGCACCCCACCGCCGAGGCGGTCCCAAGCCGCAAGGACCGCGAACGTAACTACAGCGAGGACGTGATTAACCTGATCATCTCGCTGGCCGGCCGGGAGCCGACCGCCCGGGCGTGGTGGTTAACGGCGCAGGATGCGCGCGAAGCGGAGTGGGAGGTGATCGCGGGGGGGTAGTGCGGAGCCGGCTCCCACGGCAACTTCCTGGCGGGCGGTGGCTCCGCGACGGTCCGCATCCTCAGGGGGGTGAGGCTCCCTTGCTCTTTTTCGGCGGCGTGGGTACTACTCGCGCCCGAGCGGTGGACAGTTCGGGTGGTCCCACGGAGGGGCTGGCGATGACGCGCGCGATCCTGGTGGTGGTGGCCGTGTTCCTGCCCGGCACGGCAACGTGGGGGCAGGAAACCTACACGATCCGGCTCAAGGGTGTGGGCGAGGGCGAGACGACCGCCTACGAGGACACCCACATCACGGAAATGAAGACGCGCCAGCTCGACGCCCGCGGCGCCGTGGCTGGCCAGCGTCGCGATCACAGCTCGCGCTGCGTCGTTTACCGGGAAACCCTGCTCGAGATCGACCCGGCGGCCAAGCAGGTCAAGCGCCTGCGGCGGCAGTGCGACAAGGCGACGCAGGAGATCAACGGCAAGGGCGAGGTGCTGCCGATCCAGGGGAAAGCCTACCGGGTCGAGCGCGGGCCGGACGGGTATCGGGTGCAGTTCGAGGGCACGCCGCCCTCACCCGATTTCGTGCGCCAGCTGGAAGAAAGCTTCCGCGATCGGCAGGACGTCAACCCGCTCCACGCAATGCTGCCGGACAGGCCGGTGCAGGCCGGTGAGGTCTGGTCGTTCGACCCGCGTCCGGTTTTGCAGGCGTGGCCGAGGCCGTCGGCGGTGCGCGTCGGCGTGGACCGGGCAACCGGGAAGGGGAAGCTGGTGCGGGTCTACAGGCAGGGTGAGCGCCTGTTTGGGGTGCTGGAATTCCGGGTCGAGGCGCCGGTGCTCGGTGTCGAGTTCGGCAGCCGCAAGGCGGAGCAACTCCCGGGGGCGCGCGTCCGGCTCACGATCGACGTGGACGCCTGTATCGACGGCAGCGCGAGCACCTTCGGCCTGCGCCTGGTGGACGAGCTGCGGGTGCAAATGGAGCTGCCCGGCGCGTCAGGCCAGCGAATCGAGGGAACCATCACCGAGCAACATCTGCGGACCGAGACGCGGAAGTAGCGGCGGGTTACCGCCGCGAACTCAGATACGCCAGCAGGTCGCGCAGCTCCTGGTCGGCGAGCACCTCCTGCAACCCCGCCGGCATGATCGACGTCGGTACGGGCCGGCTCGCGGTGATGTCGCGTGTATTCAGCTTGAACTGCTCCCCCTGCGGGTCGAGGTACGTGTACTCGTCCAGGTAAGTCCGCAGCAGCATCCCGGTGAGGGTCTTGCCGTCGGCGGTTTCGAGGTGCCACGCCTGGTAATGCGGCGCGACCAGAGCACTCGGCTGCAGGATCGCTTCGAGCAGGTGCCGGCGCTCGGTCTGGCCGATGGTGCTCAGGTCCGGGCCGATGTCGCGGCCGCGCCCGTCCACGCGATGACAGCGGTAGCAGCCGGCCAGCTTCGGGTGAAAGAAGATGCGGCGCCCCGCCTCGGCGTCGGCCGGACCGTCGAGCCGCGCGAGCCACGCCTTCGTGTCCTCGGCGGCCGGCCGGCCCTGTGCGAACGGCCGACCCAGGACGCGGGCTGCCAGCGGCGCCGAGGCGGGGTGTCGTCGAGCCGACTCCTCCAGGCGCGTACGCTGGTCGGCGGTCAACTGCGCACCGACCAGGGCGCGCAGCGCCTCGGCGCGCAGGCCCGGCTCCTCGCCCAGCGCGAACCGCAACAACTCGTCACGCGCTCCCTGGCCCTGCTCCGCCAGGCCGACCAGCGCCTCGGCGCGAACCGCTAACGGTAGCTGCGCCCGCCGGACCACATCGAGAAGGACAGGGGCACGCTTCGGGCTCGGGTGTTCGCTCAGCGCCCGCACCGCCTCCAGCCGCAGCGCCGCATCGCCCTCCTTGAGGAGGTTCCCGAGCCATGCGACGGTGAGCTTGCGATGCGAAGTTGGGAGCAGCTGCAGCGCCTTCACGCGGACCGCGGCCGGCGCGCCCGGGTCGGATAGCCGCGCGAAGAAGTGTTCGGCCAGCGCGTTCTCATTCACCTCGCGGCCGTCGAGCCGGGCCAGCGCTGTCGAAAGGGCGAGGAACTGGCGCACGTTGAGCCGACGGTCCTTCAACGCCTCGGCCACCTGCGGCCGCAGCGCGGACAGCCTGTGGTCCGCCACCCACTTCACGGCGAGGAAGCGCACCTCCTCATCCGCATCCGCGAGCAGCTGCGGCAGCAGGCGAACGCCCTCGACCTTTCCGGAAGCGCGATGCGCCAGGAGCAGGCCAGCCCGCACACGCCCGTCCTTCTGGGCACCCACGTCGATACGCGCGAGCAGCTGGGGGTGACGGGCGAGCTGCTGCACGGCGGCGTTGCGCAGGAACGGGTCGGCGTCCACGAGCAGGCCGAGCAGGCGCGGGAGGTCCGCTTGCTGCTTGAGGGAGCCGACCGCCTCGCGCCGGAGTTCCGCCGGCTGCTGCTCCGCGAGGTACGCTCGCGCATCCTCGCCACGGCCAACGAGAGCACGCAGAGCCAGTGCCCGGATGCCGATCTCGGGATCCTTTTCGACGAGTGCCTGCAGGTCGCGCGGTTCGCCGTGAGCGAGGAGACTCGTCAGGGCTGTGGCGCGGATGCGGGTGTCGGCGTGGGTCAGGTGCCGGCGCAGGAACGCGCGACCGGCCTCGCTGGACGCAAGGGTGCGCGCCGCCGACTCGCGCAGGGATCGATGCGGGTTCAGCAGCGCCGCAAGCGGGTCACGGGGCGGGTCCGGTCGGCGCGCATCGCGAGTGCGGACGTGCCAGATGGCGCCCTTGCCGTGCAGCGTGTAGTCGCGCAGCACCCAGTCACTGATGAAGAGGGAGCCGTCCGGCGCGACCGCGATGCCCACGGGCCGAAAGTTCGGCCCGCCCTGCACGAACGGCCGGCGCTGGGCGGTGAAGGAGGCGCCTCGTGCCTTCGGCGTGTAGCGCTCGATGCGGTGGTCCGCCCACGAGGCGACCAGCAGATCCCCCCGGTACGCGCCCGGCAGCCCGTCGGACTCGTAGCTGACCACCTCGCACGGCGCCTCGCCAGTCCCGCTCACCATCGGCAGCGTCCCGGGCAGCTGGCCGTCCCACGCCTGGAATGGGTGGCGGCCGGCGCGTCCGTAGCGGAACTGGTAGCCGTAGTCGCCGCCCTCGACCACGTGCAGCAGGCGGCACGGCGGCATGGCGTCGGGGTCGTTGTCCACCGCGAACAAGCGGCCGAAGACGTCGCGCGTAATGCCGAACGGGTTCCAGAACCCGGTCGCCACGCGGCGCAGCTTGGCGCCGTCGGCGGTACACCAGAAGATGTTGCCGCCCTCGCCCTCGTCGGCCACCGTGGTTCCGTCGGCCCCGACGAGCCTGTAAGCCGCGCCGAGGTTCTCGCCCATGCCGAAGAACAGATCGCCCTTCGCGTCGAAGCACAGGCCCGACAGCCCGTTGTGCGGGTAGTCGCCCTTCGTGTCCAGGAAGACGATGCGCCGCCGCTCATCGGCCTTGCCGTCGCCGTCCGTGTCGCGCAGACGGAGGATCTCGTTGCGCGTGGCGACGTAGACCGAGCCGTCGGGGTAGACGGCGAGGTCCATCGTCTTCTTCGTGCCCTCGAAGAAGGTGGTGAACCGATCGGCCTTGCCGTCGCCGTCCGTGTCCTCGACGACGCGGATGCGGTCGTGCGGCGGCCCCTTGTAGCCCTCCGGCGGGAAGTGGGTGTGGCTCTCGATGACGAGCAGCCGGCCGCGCTGGTCGAAGTCGAGGCCGACCGGGTGGACAAGGTCCGGGTCCGCGGCGAAGCGCTCGACCACGAGGCGCGGGTCATGAGCGCGCGGGACGTCAACGGGCGGCGGCGGTTGTCCGCGGGCGGGCAGGAGCGCGAACGCGAGCGCGAGCAGAGGGAGTGTGAGGAGGGAGTATCTCATCATTGCGTCTCGTGTGCTCACCTGACTGGCAGCCCGGCGCTGGCGCGCCGGGCTGCCAGTCAGGATACGAGATGAGTCACCGCGCCGCACGCATCTTCTCCCACAGCGTGCGCATGCGCCCGACCTCCAGGGGCAGGAAGCCACGATTCGCATCAAGGCGGCGCGCCGCCAGGAGTTCCGCCAGCGCCGTCAGTTCCTCCAGCGACCGCTCGTCTCGCCTCAGCCTCCACTGACGCCGAACGCCGTCAAACGTCGTCGTACACACCCAGGCTCCGTCGGCGATGAACGCGACCTGCCGCACCGGGCCGGGATGGGGGAGCGCCGGCGTGATCGCCTCGCCGGTGAGGGCGTCCCACACGCGGGCCGACTCGTCGTCACTGGCCGTCGCGAGGTACAGGCCGTCCGGACTGAAGGCGATGTGGCGCACGGCTCCGTTGTGGCGCATCGGCGGGACCAGCAACCGGCCCGTCCGGGCGTCCCAGAGCCGGGCCGTGTTGTCGTCGCTGGCCGTCGCGACACGCCGCCCGTCCGGGCTGAACGCCGCGTCGAGGACCACGCTCCCATGCTGCAGGAGCTGACCGACCGGGGCGCCCGTCCGGGCGTCGCGGACCTGGGCGGCGTGGCACGCCTCCACCGTCACCGTCAGGGTGCCGTCCGGGCTGCGGGCCTTGACCTGGCCGGTCGCGGCACGGACGGCCGGGGTGGCGTGCCGGTCCTGGCCGTCCCTGCTCTCGCGACAGCTCAGCACCGCCGAGACGTCCCACAGCCGCAGCAGGGAGTCGCTGCTCGCGGTCAGGACGTGCCGGCCGTCCGGACTGAAGCGGCAGGCGTGGACCGTCCCGCTGTGCGGCAGCCACGGCGGCAGCAGGTCGCCGGAGCGGGCGTCCCATAGCCGGGCCGAGTTGTCGTCCCCGACCGTCAGCACCCAGCGCGAGCACGCGCTGAACTCCGCGAGGTTCACGTCGCTGCTCTGCTTGAGCACCGTCACCGGCATCGCGTCCGCGTTGATGCGCCACACCCGGGCCGCCCGGTCGTCGCCTGCCGTCACCACCCCCCGGCCGTCCGCGCTGAACGCGACGTGGTTGATCGCCCGCGCGTGGCGCATCGGCCGCACCAGTTCCTTGCCGGTGGCGGCGTCCCACAGTCGGGCCGCGCAGTCCTGCCCGGCCGTTACCAGCAGGCACCCGTCGGGGCTGAAGGCGGCGCGGGTCAGCGGCGCCTGGTGCCTGAGCGGCGGGGTGACGGGCACCCCGGTCTCCGCGTCCCAGACGCGCGCGGCCCCGTCGGCCCCGGCGGTGGCGACCCGCCTGCCGTCGGGGCTGAAGCAGGCCCACGTCAGCGCCGACCCGTGCGCGAACGCCACCGGCAAGGGCCGTCCGGTGGCCGCGTCCCACAGTCGGGCGGCCTTCCCCTCGCCGGCCGTCAGCACGCGAGCGCCGTCCGGACTGAAGTGAGCGCACGCCACCTCACCCCCATGCTGCAACAGCGGGGTCACCGGGAAGCCGTGGTCCGCGTTCCAGACGCGGGCCGAGCCGTTGCCACAGACTGTCAGCAGCCGCCGCCCGTCGGGGCTGAACTCAACGTCCAGGGCCGAGCCGGACAGCCGCAACGGCGGGCAGGTCGGCGCTCCCGTGACGGCGGAGTAGACGTGGACCTGCCCGTTATCGACGGCGGCCGCCACGCGCTTGCCGTTGGGGCTAAAGCAGGCGCCGCGCACGGCCCCGTTGTGAAACCACAGCTGCCGCAGCGACGGGCACCCGTGCAGCACCGCCGCCAGACGCATCCGGTGCGACCGCTCCCGCTCGGGGTGGCCGCGGTCCAGGTTCAGCGCCTGGGTGAACCAGACAAGCGAGCCGAGACTGTTGCCCTCGTCGAGGAGGCGCGTCCCCCCGCCCACGCTCAACCGCACCAGCAGCTGGCGCGTCTGCTCGCCCCGGTCGTGGGCCTCGTGCAGCGCGGCCTGCAGTCGGACGTTGTAGAGCAGTCCGCCGACCAGCAGCGCCAGGGCGGCGGCGGCGCTGACGCCGACCAGCGAGGCGACCGCGGGGCGCCGCCGCACCCACTTCACCGCCCGCTGCAGTCGGCCGACGGGCCGGGCGCGGATCGGCTCGTCGGCGAGGAAGCGCCGCAGGTCGTCGGCGAGATCCTGGGCGGAGGCGTAGCGCTTGCGCGGGTTCTTTTCCAGGCACTTGAGGCAGATCGTCTCCAGGTCACGCGGGAGTTTCGGGTGCAGGCGCGACGGGGGCACCGGCTCGTCGCTCGCGACCTGGCGAATGAGGTGGATGACGCTGGCGGCGAGAAACGGCGGCCGGCCGGCGAGCATCTCGTAGAGGATTACCCCCAGCGCGTAGACGTCGGTCCACGGCCCGATCTCGTGAATCTTCCCGGCCGCCTGCTCGGGGGCCATGTAGACCGGCGTGCCGAGAACGTCGCCGGTGGCGGTATTGCCGCTGCCGTCGAGGCGCTTGGCCAGGCCGAAGTCGGCCACCTTCGGCACTCGGTCCCTGGTCAGCAGGACGTTCGCCGGCTTGAGGTCGCGGTGGACCAGGTCGGCCTGGTGGATGGCGTGGACGGCCTGGGCGAGGGTCGCGACCAGTTCAGCCGCGGCGCGGGGCGCCTGCTGCTGGCCGCGGATCTCCTCGGCGAGACTGCGCCCGTCCACAAATTCAAGCGAGAAGAACGGCCGGCCGTCGTGTTCGCCGACGTCGTAGATCTGGACGAGGTTCGGGTGCTGCACGCGCGCGGCCGCCTCCGCCTCGGCCCGGAAGCGTTCCTTCTCGGCGGCGTCGGCGTGCGCCCCGCTGAGGATCATCTTCAGCGCGACGATCCGATTGAGCGCAACCTGCCGCGCCTTGTAGACCACGCCCATCCCGCCGCGGCCCAGTTCCTTGAGGATCTCGTAGCCCGGAACCTGGACGCCCTCCCCGGCGGGCCGGCGAGGTCCGCTGTCCAGCGTGTCGAGGGCGTCCGCCGCTCGGGGGGACTCGGCCCGGGGGCGCGAGTGCAGCGCGACGTGCAGGGCAAACCGCTCGCGGATGCGCTCCTCCAGGCGAGGGAAACGGGCCACCAGTTCCTCGATGGCGGGAGCCTCGCCGTGGGCCTCGCGCAGCAGCACCTCGCCGAATAGCAGGTCGATCACCGCGTCATCGTCGAGAGCGCCCCCGGCGGCTGCCTGGTAGTCCTCGACTCGGACCCGGTCTCCCTCGCGCCAGCGCTGCCGTTGATCGAACCGCAGGCCGGCGAGGAACTCGGACCGATCGGCCTCGCCCCGCACCGGAGGACTGCCGTTCAACCGCGTACGGTACGGGTCGCGCACCGAGTCTCCCTGCCCGGGTTCGTGGGTGTTGTGCGCGAGCGAGGGAGGAGAGGATTCGGCCATGTCGTCTCCAGGGCGAAAGCGCGGTCGCGCGCAGCGATCCCGATGCAGGATCCGGTAGTGGGTGTCCGAGACAAACATAGATGACAAATCGCCCCGAAGCGGCCGAGTCCGGGGGCCAGGTTCCCGGTTCCCGGTACTTCTCCCACGATTGGTAAAGCCCACGGGTGGCGCCCGTGGGGGGCGCCACCCGTGGGCTTTCACCCTGCTGCCTGCTGCCTGCTGCCTGCTGCCGCTGTGCGCTCCGGGGCCGGTCCGGTATAATGCGGTCAGAGTCCAGGGAAACGAAGGCCGGAATATCCAACATCTCAACGTATGAAGATCGTTCATTATCCACATCCTGCGCTGCGCCACCCGGGCAAGCCGGTGGCGACCGTGGACAAGAAGCTTCGCTTGCAGGTCGGCGCGATGATGGACCTGATGTACGACGCGCGCGGCCTCGCGCTGGCCGCGCCCCAGGTCGCCCTGCCGTACCAGCTGCTGGTGATGAACATCACCGGCGACGCCGACCAGAAGGACCAGGAAGAGATCTTCCTCAACCCCGTCATCGTCGAGCGCAAGGGTGTGCTCGATGACGAGGAAGGGTGCCTGAGCTTCCCCGGCCTGTACCAGAAGATCCGCCGCGCAAAGTCGGTGAAGGTGCAGGCGTACAACCTCAAGGGCGACCTGATCGAGCGCATCGTCCACGACCTGGAGGCCCGGGCGTGGCAGCACGAGATCGATCACCTCAACGGCGTCCTGTTCATCGACAAGATGGGTCTCATCGCCCGACTGTCGGCGCGGTCGTCGGTCAAGAGCTTCGAGAACGAGTTCCGCCGCGCCCAGGAGCGCGGCGAGATCCCGCCCGACGCGGACATCGAGAAACTCCTGACTGCGCTGGAGAGCGGGGTGTAACTCGGTCAGCGCACGAAACCGCGAGCGGGGACGAACCCGGTACAGCGTACCGGGTTCGTCCCCGCTCGCCGCATTCAGGAAGGACGGCCCGCCATGCGTCTGGTGATGATGGGCACCGGCACCTTCGCCGAGCCGACGTTCCGCGCGCTGCTCGAGTCGCCGCACGCGGTCGTCGGCCTGGTGACGCAACCGGACCGCGCGGTCGGCGAGGCGCGCGGCTCGACGCGCCAGACCGGCACCGGCATGAAGACCATCGCCGAGCAGCACGGCGTCCCCGTCTACCAACCGCCGAGCATCAACACGTCCGAGGGCGTCGCGGCGCTGAAGGGCTTCCGGCCGGATCTCCTCGTCGTGGCGGCCTACGGACAGATCCTTAACAACGACGTACTCTCGGTATCCCCCCACGGCGGCATCAACGTCCATGCCTCGCTCTTGCCGAAGTACCGCGGCGCGGCGCCGATCGCGTGGGCCATCTACCACGGCGAGACGCGCACCGGCGTGACGATCATTCGCATGACGACCGGCCTCGACGCGGGCGACCTGCTCGCCCAGGAAGCGGTGGACATCAGACCCGACGAGACGGCCGGCGAACTGGAGGCGCGGCTCGCCCCACCTGGGGCGCGGCTGGCGGTGCAGATGATTGACCAGATCGAGGCTGGCACCGCGAAGGGCGCCAGGCAGGACCAGACGCTGGTGACGAAGGCGCCGAAGTTGAAAAAGGAAAACGGGCTGATCGACTGGGGCCGGTCGGCCGAGCAGGTGTGCAACCAGATCCGCGCCATGCAGCCGTGGCCAACTGCTTACACCTTCCTTCACCGCCCTGGCAAGGCCTCCGTCCGCATCATGATCCTTCGAGCCGTCCCTCTCTCTGGCCGCGCCGCTGCGCCTGCCGCTCCCGGTTCGCTCTTCCTGGACGAAAGCTCTCCCGCTGCGCTCCGCGTTGCCGTCGGAGATGGGGGCTGCGTGAGGATCGGTGAGTTACAGCCGGCCGGCAAGAAGAAGATGACCGCTGCCGAATTCCTGCGCGGCCACCCGGTCCGCACGGGGGACCGCTTCGGACCGGAGGCGCCATGAAGCCAGCAGCCCCGCACTTCCACGGCAACCGCCACACGGCGCGCAGCCTCGCGTTGCAGGTGCTGCTCCAGGCCCGCGCGCAGGACGCCTTCATCCAGGCAATCCTCGACCGGAACCTGACCGGCGCCGACCTCGGCGCCGCCGACCGCCGGTTGGTGACCCAGCTCGCCTACGGGGTGCTGCGCCGCCGCGGCACGCTCGACGCACTCCTGCGCCCGCTAATCCAGCGCAACCCACAGAAGGTCGAGCCGTGGCTGTGGGAGGCGCTGCGCCTGGGCGCCTTTCAACTCGCCCTGCTCACCCACATTCCCGCGCACGCTGGCGTCAACGAGACGGTCGAGCTGGCCACCCGGTTTAACCGCCCCGGAGCCAGAGGCTTCCTCAACGGTGTGCTGCGCGCCCTGGCGCGGCTGCTCACCGACGAGCGCACCGCCGCGCCGGCGGCTGACGCGCTGCCGCTGGAGCACGGCGCGTACCGGCGGCTGGCGCGGCCTGTGCTTCCCGACCCTGCCGAGCATCCGGTAGAATACCTGTCGGACGGGTTCGCCCTGCCGGGCTGGCTGGCCGAGCGCTGGCTGGCGCGGTTCGGCTGGGACGAGTGCGTGCGGCTCGGGTTCTGCTTCGCCGGTCCGGCGCCGATCTGGCTGCGCTGCAACCGGCTACGCACCGACCGCGCGCAGTTCCTGAAGACTCTCGCCGAGGCGGGTATCCGGGCCGAGGCCGGCACCCACCCGCAGGCGGTGCGACTGCTCGATGCGGTGCCGATTCGCCAGCTACCGGGGTACGAACAGGGTTGGTTCGCCGTGCAGGACGAATCGGCGATGCGCGTTGCGTCCGCGCTGGCCCCAACGCCCGGGAGTCGTGTCCTTGATCTGTGCGCGGCGCCGGGCGGGAAGACGACGCACCTGGCCGAGCTGATGGACAATGAGGGGACAATCGTCGCCTGCGACGTGGACGACGATCGACTGCAGACGGTAGCGGAGCTGAGCGCGCGGCTGGGCGCTGGCATTATGGAACCGATCCGGCTGCACGCCGAGCGCGACGAGGAACCGCCGCCGGGGCCGTTCGACGCGGTGCTGGCGGACGTGCCGTGCAGCAACACCGGCGTGCTGGGCCGGCGACCCGAAGTACGCTGGCGGCTGCGGCCGGAGGAGTTCCGCCACCTGGTCGCGCTGCAAACGAAGTTGCTGCTGCGCGCGGTCGAGCGTGTCCGGCCCGGCGGGGCGATTGTTTATTCGACGTGCAGCATCGAGCCGGAGGAGAACCGCCACGTCGTCGCGGCGGTCCTGCGAGCGAGGCCCGAATTGACGCTGGAGGCGGACGAAGCGCAGACGCCCGGTTTACCCGCCGACGGCGGGTACTGGGCGCGGCTGCGGCGGAAGGGACCATGACGAAAAAGCTGTACATCGAAACCGTCGGCTGCCAGATGAACGTGCTCGACAGCGAACTGGTCGTCGGCACGCTGCGCCGCGACGGCTACGAACTCACCTCGACGTTCGCCGACGCCGACCTGATTCTCTTCAACACGTGCAGCGTCCGCGAGCACGCCGAGGAGAAGATTTACAGCGCGCTCGGCCGGCTGCGCGCCCACAAGCGCCGCCATCCGGACAAGGTGATCGGCGTCCTCGGGTGCATGGCGCAGAAGGACCAGGAACTCGTCCGCCGCCGCGCCCCGCACGTCGATATCGTCTGCGGCACCGGCCAGCTGCGCCGCCTGCCCGAGCTGATCGCCGAGGTGCGCAACACGCGCAAGCCGCAGCTGGCGCTCAGCCTCGACCGGACCGAGTCGCGCCACGACGTCGAGCGCAGCTTCGAGAGCTACGACCCGCTGCGCGACCCGGCGATGCGCCCGAGCCCGTTCCAGGCGTACGTCCGCGTGCAGATCGGCTGCGACAAGTTCTGCACCTACTGCATCGTCCCGAGCGTCCGCGGCCCCGAGCAGGGGCGCCCACCCGACCACATCGCCGCCGAGGTGCGCCAGCTCGCCGCCGAGGGGTGCAAGGAGGTCACGCTCCTCGGCCAGACGGTCAACAGCTACGAGTACGAATACGGCGACGGCCGGCGCGAGCGCCTGTCGGATCTGCTGGCCCGCGTCCACGACACGCCGGGCGTCGAACGCATCAAGTTCATCACCAACTTCCCGCGCGACATGGGCGACGACCTGCTCGACGCGATGCGGGCGCTGCCGAAGGTGTGCCCGTACCTGCACGTCCCCGCCCAGTCGGGGTGCAACGACATCTTGAAGCGGATGAAACGGCTCTACACGGTAGAATATTACCGCGACATGCTGGCGCGGTGCCGGGAGAAGGTGCCGGGCGTGGCGGTCAGCAGCGACTTCATCGTCGGCTTCTGCGGCGAGTCGGAGGAATCGTTCGAGCGGACGTGCGACCTGGTGCGCACGGCCGGGTTCAAGAACAGCTTCATCTTCAAGTACAGCCCGCGGCCGGGGACGAAGGGCCACGACCTCCACGCCGACGACGTGCCGGAGGACGTGAAGCGGCGGCGCAACAACGACCTGCTGGCGCTCCAGAACGCGGTCAGCCTGGACGGCCACCGGCGCAAGATCGGCGAGACGGTCGAGGTGCTGGTCGAGGGCCTGAGCAAGAACGCCCTGAAGCACGAGAGCAACGACGAGTTGCCGCAACTCACCGGGCGGACGCGGACCGATCACATCGTCGTTTTCGAGGGCAGCCCGCGTCTCGCCGGACAAACGGTCCAGGTGCTGATCGAGGACGCGACCGCGTTCACCCTGTTCGGCACGATCGTGACGACGGCGCAGGTCGGCGTGGAGTGTGAACGGGAGGTCGTGGAACGTTCCGAGCCGGACACCCTCAGCAGGGGAGGGAGGAGGGCGCTGCCGTTGATCTGAACCGGCAGCTGCGGATCCGGGCCGCGCGCAGGGAGAACCCGTCCGAACCTGCAGCGTCAGCGAGGGATCTGGTCTGGCCCGGCGCTGGCGCTCCGGATTGGGCCGATGGGTTCTCGGTGGGCGGGCCGTAATCAGCCCGCGGGGTCGTCACATGCACGCCGACCAACTGCGTCAGTGCCTCGAATCGCCCGACGCCGCGCGGCCGGTACTCCTCAGCTGGGGCGTGCGCGACCACGCGCGCGGCAGCCACAACCTGCGCCAGATCGCCGAGACGCTCGGCCCCGACGGGTTCGCCGAGATGGTGGTGTGGCTCGGCCGGTTCCTGCCGCGCAACCCGGATCCGGACATGGCGCTCAACAACTTCGAGCGCTACCTCGCCGGCCCCGGCGCTCTCGACCAGCGCTCGCGCCTCCTGGAGGGCCGCGCCCGGTCGCTCGAAAAGCTCCTCGAACTGCTCGGCACCAGCCAGTTTTTCAGCGACCTGCTCGCCCACCACCCGGATTACCTGGACATGCTGCGCGTCCCGCTGCGCAGCAGCCCCAGTCGGGCCGAGTTGCTCGCCCAGCTTCAGGGCGAGGTGGACGCGGCCTACGAGGATTCGGCCGTCCTCCGCGCCTTCCGCCGGTTCCGCCAGCGGCAGGTGCTGCGCATCGGCACCAACGACATCACCCGTGACCGACCCCTTGAAGAGGTCACGCGCGATATCTCCCGCGTCGCCGATACAGCCCTGGAGGTCGCCCTCGCAACCGCCCGGCGCAACGTCGCTCGCCGGTTCGGCGAGTCGTACACCGCCGACGGCGAGCCGGCCCGGTGCGTCGTCCTCGCGTTCGGCAAGCTTGGCGGCAAGGAGCTGAACTACTCCAGCGACATCGACCTGATGGTCATTTACGACGCGGAGGGGCCTACGCGCGGCCAGCGCGCCAGCACGGTCGAGAACAGCGAGTTTTTCGCCCGCGTCGTCAGCGAGATGGTCCGCCTCCTGTCGGCCCACACCGACGAGGGCCAGGCGTACCGGGTGGACCTGCGCCTGCGGCCCGAGGGCCAGCGCAGCCCCCTGGCCCGGTCCCTCGCCAGCACCCTGTCGTACTACGACACCCTCGGCCGCACGTGGGAGCGGCAGGCTCTCATCAAGGTCCGTCCGGTGGCCGGCGACGTGCGCCTCGGTGAGGAATTCCTTCGCGCTATCGAGTCTTTCGTGTACCGCAAATATCTTAGTTTCGCGGAGATCAACGGGATCAAGGCGCTGAAGCGGCAGATCGAGAAGCGGACGACGAAGGCCGGCGTCAGCGACAAGGAGGTCAAGACGGGCCACGGCGGCATCCGCGACGTCGAGTTCACGATTCAGTTTCTGCAACTGCTCAACGGCGGCGACCTGCCGGAGGTGCGCCAGCGCAACACCCTCAAGGCGATGCAGGCGCTGGAGCAGGTCGGGTGCCTCAACGACCGGGAGTTCGCCATCCTGGACGATGCCTATCGGTTCCTGCGCAAGACCGAACACCGGCTGCAGCTGATGTTCGACCTGCAAACCCACCGCCTGCCCGACGGCGACGAGCCGCTGCACAAGCTGGCGCTGCGGATGGGCTACTGGGCGGTGGACGGCCAGGAGTACACCCACGGGGCGCCGCCCGTGGGCGTTGACCCGCTCAGCACTTTCCTCAAGGACTACCGTGAAAAGACCGGACTGACGCGCAAGATCCTCGAGCACCTGCTGCACCAGACGTTCGAGGGACCGGACACGCTGGCCGAACCGGAAGCGGACCTGATCCTCGACCCGGACCCGGACCCGGAAACGATCAAGGCGGTCCTGGGCCGGTATCCATTCAGGGACGTCATGGGGGCATACCACAACCTCGCCCAGCTGGCGCGCGAATCGGTGCCGTTCCTGTCCACCCGCCGCTGCCGCCACTTCCTCGCCAGCATCGCCCCCGAGTTGCTCCGCGCCCTCGCCGCCACCCCCGACCCCGACATGGCCCTCGTCAACCTGGAGAAGGTGTCGGCGTCTCTCGGCGGCAAGGCGGTTCTGTGGGAGCTGTTCAGCTTCAACAAGCCGAGCCTGGCGCTGTACGTCGATCTGTGCGCCTGGAGCGGGTTCCTGTCGGAGATCCTGATCAGTAACCCGGGCATGATCGACGAGCTGCTCGACACCCTCCTGCTCGACCAGCCGCGCCCCCTCGACGAGCTGCGGGAGGAGCTGGCCGGGCTGTGCCGCGGGGCGGAGGATCTCGACCCGATCCTGCACAGCTTCCAGAAGAAGGAGCTGCTGCGCATCGGCGTGCGCGACATCCTCGGGAAGGAGGCGATTCAGGAAACGACCGCCGCCCTGACTGACGTGGCCGAGGTGATCCTGGTGCAGCTGGCATCGCTGCAGCACGCGCCCCTGGTCGGGCGCTACGGGGTGCCGTACCTCGCCGAGGGGCCGCGCGCCGGCCAGGCGAGCCGGTACGCGGTCCTCGGCCTCGGAAAACTCGGCAGCCGCGAGATGAGCTACCAGAGCGACCTGGATCTGATCGTCGTCTACGAGGGCGACGGCCGGACCGGCCCGCCGCCGTGGGCGTCGCGCTTCGACCGCTTCGAGCTGACTGACAACTTCCACTTCTTCACCGAGGTGGCGCGGCGCATCATCCGGGCCGTCAGCCAGCACGGACCGATGGGCCGACTGTACCACGTGGACATGCGGCTGCGGCCGACCGGGCAGTCCGGCAGCCTGGTGAGCCCGCTGAGCGGGTTCCGCCGGTATTACGCGGAGGACGCCCAGCTGTGGGAGCGGCAGGCGTTGACGCGGGCGCGCGTCGTCCACGGCGACCCGGACTTTGCCGCCGAGGTGCTCGACGCCGTCCACGGCGCCGCGTATCACCTGCCGTGGCGGCCGGAGGTGGCCGACGAAATCCTCGCCATGCGCGACCGGCTGGAGGCGAGCGGCGGCGACCGCGACCTGAAGCGCGGCTTTGGCGGGATGGTGGACGTCGAGTTCCTGGTGCAGATGTTTCGCCTCAAGTACGGTCGCGATCTGCCGGCCGTGCGCCGCACGAACACATGGGAGGCGCTCGCCGCCCTGCACGCCGCCAGGCTGCTGACCGCGGACGAGCACGCGGCCCTCCACGCCTGCTACGACTTCCTGCGCCTGACCGAAAGCCGCCTGCGCATCGTCCACAACCGCTCGCTCGATGAGTTGCCCGACGACCCGGAGGATCTGGAAAAGCTTGCGCGGCGTCTCGGGTTCGAGCCGGGGGATCTGGGCAGCGCGCGGGAGCAGTTTCTCGCCCAGCTCGATCGGCACCTGACGCGGACGCGCGAACTGTTCCTGCGCCTCGTTGCGCGCGAGCGCAGCTGAAGGGTCCGGCTAACCGCGCCCGTGCGCTATCCGGGCTGGAAACCGTTCGTCGCCATGCTGCGCTGCAAAGGGGTACGACCACGTCCTGTCCATCGAACACGAGGACAGCTACATGAGCCTGCGGGAAGGGTTCGCCAAGGCGGTCGCCTACCTGCGTGGAGTGATGATCCGCGAGCCGGCCGGCCAGGCGTGGTGGTTTTGAGCGGGCCGGAGCTTCGTGCCGATCCCGATTTATACGATCCGGGTCACGACGACCGTCCACATCATCGCGGGCACCAGCGCGACGAGTATCCACTTCTTGCGTGCCTGCAGCGCCGCCAGCGCGACGCCGAGCGGCAGCCAAACGAGGACGCGCGTGTAGCTCCAGAAGTCCTCGTAGATCGCGATCCCGGCCACCAGCGCCAGTGCCACGCCAGCGAGGGCGACGAGGGGAATGCCCCGGTCGCGGCGCCGCCAGGACCGCAGGAAGAGATAGCCGGCAAGCCCGAACTGCAGCAGGAAGTGCAGCATCGTCGCCAGGTGGAGCAGCCCGAGCCGCCTCGTCCCGGTCGGGTAGTCCAGGTGGCCCCAGCGGAACAGCAGCCCTTCGAGCGGGCCGCCAAAGTTCCCCTGCCCCGGCAAGAACGGCCACTCCCCGTAGGTCGCACGCAGCGCGCCGACCCAGCCCGCCCACACGCACAGGGCCGCGGCCAGTGCGGTCGCAACCCCGCAGCGCCGCTGCCACAGGGCGACGACCAGGAGCAGGCCGACGATCGCGGCGTTCTGCTCGCGCGCGAGGACCGCCGCCGCCGCGCACAGCCCGACCATCCAGGCCCGCGCCCGCACCACCCACGCCGCCAGCAGCGCAGCGAGCGCCAGCACCGCGAGCGGGTCGGTCAGGTTGCGCAGCGACGGCAGCCCCACGTTCACCGCCAGCGGCAGCAGGAAGCCCCACCACGGACTCAACCCCTGCCGCACCGCCAGCCATGCCCCCAGGGCGGCGAGGGCCGCGATGCCCGTCAGGTTCACGGCCGGCATGACCCAGAACAGCACCTCGGCGTCTCCGCCGCTCAGCAGCCAGCACAGCGCCGGGTAGAGGATGCGCAGGTGCCGGGCCGCGGGGCTGTCGATGCCCTCGTCGTGGCGCCGCCACGGGGCACGCGCCAGGGCGTAGTAGAACTGCCCGTCGTAGCCGTGGACGCCGAGCGGGATGCGAACCGCCTCGTAAGGCGGCCGGCCAATCTGGTTCCCACCGACGCCCGCCAGGATCGACACGTCGCCCCCGTGGCGCGCGACGTACCGGACCATGAACGCCAGGTGCAGCGCCAGCGCCGCCACGGCCGGCCACCAGAGGGCCGCGGCCACCCTCCGAAGCGAGGTTGCTCCGCTCGTCTCCATGCCGGCCTCCGCAGGTGGGGTCAGGCAGCCCGCCGCGACGGCACCCGTCCGAAGGCAGCGCAACCCTGGAGGACGCGCCGTTGCTGCTCCTCCGTCAACTCGGGGAACATGGGCAGCGCGAGGACGGTGCGGCTTGCCTCCTCGCTGAGGGGGAAATCGCCCTCGGCGTGGCCGAGGTAGGCGAGGCATTCCTGGCGGTGCAGCGGGATCGGGTAATAGATCTCGCAACCGATCTTCTCGGCGTGCAGGTACTTCATCAGCGCGTCGCGCTGACCGCCCGCCACGCGGACGACGTACTGATTGAAGACGTGCCGCCGCTGCGGAGCGGTCGCCGGCCGGGTCAGGAAGCCGTCGAGGCGGTGCTCCTCGATCAGCGCGTCGTAGCGCCGGGCGGCCGTGCGCCGCGCCTCGGTCCAGCGCTCCAGGTGCGGCAGCTTGACGCGCAGGATGGCCGCCTGGAGGGCATCGATTCGGGCGTTCCAGCCGATCTCGCGGTGGTGGTACTTCGGCTCCATGCCGTGGACGCGGAGACGCCGCATCCGCGCCGCCAGGCTCGTGTCGTTGGTGGTCGTCAGGCCGGCGTCGCCGTACGCGCCCAGGTTCTTGCTCGGGTAGAAGCTGAAGCAACTGACGGCCCCGAGGGTGCCGGTACGCTGGCCGCGGTACTCGGCGCCGAGCGCCTGGGCGGCGTCCTCGATCAGGGCCAGCCCGTGTCGCTCGGCGAGGCGCCAGAGCGGATCCATGTCGGCACACTGGCCGAACAGGTGGACCGGGATGACGGCTCGGGTGCGGTCGGTAATCTTGCTTTCGACCTGGACCGGGTCCAGGTTGTACGTCACCGGATCGATATCGACGAGGACCGGGCGGGCGCCGGTACGACAGACCGCCCCGGCGGTGGCGAAGAAGGTGAAGGCGGGCAGGATGACCTCGTCGCCGGGACCGACATCCAGGGCGTGGAGCGCCAGCAGCAGAGCGTCGGTGCCGGACGCGCAACCGACCGCGTGCGCGGCGTCGCAGTAACGGGCGACCTCTTCTTCCAGTGCGGCCACTTCCGGACCGAGGATCACCTGGCCGGAGGCGAGGACGCGCGCCAGCGCGTCGAGGATTTGCGGTTCCAGCTCCCGATACTGCCCCAGCAGGTCACACAGCGGCACTGCAAGTGTCATCGTCGGCCTCCATTCCGGTGGCGTCCCCATCCTGGGGAAACGACGCGGACACGATGGCCCGCGCGAGTGCGGAAGTTACGCCGAGGGGCCAGAACTGTCAAGGGGATCACCCTCCGGGAGTCAGGAGTATAAAGCCCACGGGTCACGTCCCGTGGGCTTTGACAGATCCTCCCCTTCAACGGTTAGGTTCGTACCCCCGATTCACCTTGACCCCTGCCCCCTTCTTCTCGATAATCCGCCCGCTTTTCGGCGGCAGGGACACCCACAGTCCGCGCGATGGATCGGACCATGACATCTCCAAATTCCAAATCGAACGGCGTCACGAACGGGACCGCGAACGGCGCCGCCAACGGCGTCGGCCACGCCGCCCCCAACGGGGTCGCGAACGGACGAGGCAACGGCAAGCTCGAAGCCCTGCTCGACGCGGCGAGCCTGTCCCACCACGACCGGGTCGAACTGCTCCAGCGCCTCCTCGGCGTGCCGGCGTGCCGGCAGCTGGGCATCTACCCGATCCCCGCGGGCTTCAAGCTCTCGGTCGTGATGCCGGTCTACAATGAGAAGCAGTGGATCCGCGAGATCCTGCGTCGCGTGCAGGCCGTGCCGATCCCGAAGGAAATTCTCGTCGTCGATGACTGCTCGACCGACGGGACACGCGACATCCTGCGCGAGCTGGACGGCACGGGCGGGATCCGGGTGTTCCTCCAGCCGAAGAACGGCGGCAAGGGGGCAGCGCTGCGCGAGGGGTTCACGCACGCGACCGGCGACGTGGTTCTCGTTCAGGATGCCGACCTGGAGTACGACCCGGCCGAGTACCCGCGTCTCATCCAGCCCATCCTTGAGGACCGGGCCGACGTGGTCTACGGGTCGCGCTTCATCGGCGAGAGCCACCGGGTGCTGTACTTCTGGCACTACGTCGCCAACAAGGCGCTGACCACGCTGTCGAACATGTTCACGAACCTGAACCTCACGGACATGGAGACCTGCTACAAGGTCTTCCGCCGCGAGGTACTCCAGGGCGTCCGGCTCAGGTCCGATCGATTCGGCTTCGAGCCGGAGATCACGGCCAAGCTCGCCAAGAAGCGCGGCCCGGCGTGGCGCGTCTACGAGATCCCCATCAGCTACTCCGGCCGCACCTACGAGGAAGGCAAGAAGATCGGCCTGAAGGACGCCTTCCAGGCCGCGTACTGCATCGTCCGGTACTGGTTGTTCAACTGAGCAGGAGTGGTTCAACGAGAGGAGAACCGATGCGTCGCTTCCTCGCGGCCCTCGCCGTGGCCGCCTGCGTCACCCGTGCGCAGGCCGCCGACCCGCGGCACTTCGAGGACGCCGCGCTGCGCGCCGTCCAGTTCGTGGACGCCCGCCAGGGGTGGGCGGTCGGCGCTGAGGGCGTCGTCTGGCACACGATCGACGGCGGCGACACCTGGGAACGGCTGCCGACCGGGACGCGCGCCTCGCTGCGCTCACTCCACTTCCTGAGCCCCCTGTGCGGATGGGTCGCCGGCCGCGAGGAGTTGCCCGGCGGCGGCAGCGTCGGCGTGCTGCTCTACACCGAGGATGGCGGTGAAACCTGGCACCGACTGCTCAAGAATGCCGTCCCCGGCCTCAACTTCATCCGCTTCACCGACGCGCGCACCGGGTACGTCCTCGGCGACGGTAGCGACCAGTATCCCACCGGCGTGTTCAAGACGACCGACAGCGGCCGCACCTGGGAGCCGGTCAAGGGGCCGCGCTGCCCGGGCTGGCTGTCCGGCGACTTCCAGGACGCCCAGGGCGGCGCCCTGGCCGGCGCCTGGAGCCACCTCGCGACCGTGAACAAGGGCGCGTTCGGCATCGCCCGCGTGGACCCGCTCGGCGTGCGCTCGCCGCTGGCGCTGCAGCTGCACGACGCGCACGGCCTGGCGGTCGGCCAGGGCGGCCTGCTGCTGACCAGTTCGAGCGGCGGAGCGCGCTGGGGTCCGGTGGAGCTGAAGCTGCCGCGCGAGGTACTCGCCATCTGGGACTTCCACGCCGTCCACAGGCTGCGCGAGCATGTGTGGGTCGCCGGTCGGCCCGGGTCGGTCGTGCTGCACAGCGCCAACCGCGGCGAGACCTGGCAGATCCTCAAAACGCGCCAGCCGCTTCCGCTCCACGGGATCTATTTCTTCGACGAACAGCGGGGCTGGGCGGTCGGCGAACTCGGGACCGTGCTCAGCACCCGCGACGGCGGCAAGACCTGGGTCGTGCAGCGCCGCGGGGGCCAGCGCGCCGCCGCGCTGTTCGTCCACGCGCGGGCGGCTGACCTTCCGGTCGAGGCCCTCCCCGCTCTGGGACTGGAGGACGGCCACCTGGCGGCGTGCGTGCGCGTCACCACGCCGGACCCGCGCTCCGACGCCCCAACCCGCGCCAGCGACCCGCAGCGGTTTGCGGCCGCAGTCCGGCAGGCCGGCGGCGCTGCGGGCGAGGTGCTGTGGCCGTTCCCGTTGCCGCGCCACCTGGCGCGGGCGGAGAAGGCAGAGTTGCTGAAGGCGTGGGACCGGCTGCACGGCGGGGGCGCCGACAGGCAACTCGTCCGCCAACTGGTCCTCGCGCTGCGCACCTGGCGGCCCGACGTCGTGGTCACGGACCACCCGGATGCGGCGGTCACCGGCTGCCCAGCCAGCGCCGTTGTCGCCGAGGCCCTTCACGAGGCAGTTACCCAGGCGGCCGACCCAAAGGCGTTCCCGGAACAGATCGAGCACCTCGGACTGGCGGCGTGGCGCGCGACGCGCGTCTACTCCCTCTGGGACCGCCCGGCTCAGGCCCAGGTAGTGACCGATAACGGTGCGGCGCTGCCGCGGTTGCAGGCGAGCGCCGCCGAGTTCGCGGAGCCGGCTGCGGCCCTCCTCGCCGACAACGTGCCGGCGCTGCCCGCGCAACGCTGCTACCGGCTGCTCGGCGAGGACGACGGCAAGGGCGGCCGGTATCTGCTGGACGGCGTGACGGGCGAGGTCGGCGTGACGCGCCGCGCGCTGCGGCCGCTGGCCGAACCGAGCCCCGCGGTGGTGAAGGCGAACCAGGATCGCCGCACGCTTCGGACGCTGGTCGAACGGCCGCTCGCCGGGCTGGCCGAGCCGGAGAAGATTGTCGCCCAGATGCTGCCGATCCTGAAGCGTCTGCCGGACGATCAGGCGGCGGGCGCGCTGCTGGGGATGGGCCACACCTTCGCCCGGCAGGGCCGCTGGGAGCTGGCGCGCGAGACGTTCCTGCTGATGGTCGAGCGCTACGCGACCCACCCGCGCACCATCGAGGCGTACCGCTGGCTGATTCAGCAGGGTAGCAGTGCCGAGGTGCGGCGCCGGCACGAACTCGGGCAGTTCCTGAAGCGGACCGGGACCACCGTCATCGGCCCGGACCCGAAAGAAGAGGGCAATAGTGTCAGACAGGCCGGGTTCAAACAAACGTCCGGCGGCGCAGTGGAGCAGCGAACGCCCGGCGAGACGGTCCGGCCCGGCGACCTCCCCAGGCTCGTCGAGCGCCAGACCGTGACGGCCCTGCGCGACACCCAGGAGGGCCAGCGCTGGTGCCAGCAGAGCCTCGATCTGGCCGGGAAGTTGAGCGCGTTCGGCCCGCTTTATGCGACCGACCCGTCCACCCAGTTCTGCGTGCAGGCGGCCCGCCGACGGCTGGGGGCGTTCAAGGAGACGATCGAGTTCTACAGCCGGTTCAAGGGCGCGCGGGCGGATGGCCCGTGGCGCGAGGCGGCGGCCGCCGAACTCTGGCTGGCCAGTCCGCAGGGACAGCCCCCGCGGCCGGTCGGCGCCTGCCGTCAGACGCCGGAGCGGCCATACCTCGATGGCAATTTCGACGAGCCGTGCTGGAAGGGGCTGCCGCCGCTGGTGCTGCGCGACGCCTCGGAGGAGACGGCGAAGGACCACCCGACCCAGGCGTGGTTCGCCTACGACCCGGAGTTCCTGTACATCGCGCTGCGCTGCCGGCACCCGGCCGGGCAGCAGGTGCCGCCGGTCAAGGGGCGCAAGCGCGATGCCGACCTGCGGGGCCACGACCGGGTGAGCATCCTGCTCGACCTGGACCGCGACTACTCGACCTGCTTCCATCTCCAGGTGGACCAGCGCGGCTGCGTCTGCGAGGACTGCTGGGGCGACCGGACGTGGAATCCGCGCTGGTTCGTGGCGATCAAGAGCGCCGCCGACTGCTGGCAGATCGAGGCGGCCATCCCGCTACGCGAGCTGACGGGCGACCCGGTGACCCACGCGACGGTGTGGGGGTGCAACGTGGTGCGTGTGCTGCCGGGGCGCGGGATGCAGGGATGGTCCTCCCCGGCCGGCGTCGAACCGCGGCCCGAGGGGGCCGGCCTGCTGTTCTTCCGTCCCGAGGCTCCGGCCCGGCCACGATGAGATACGCGGCGGGCGCCGGACTCCGTACTGAGTACTGAGTACGGCGTACTCAGTACTCAGTACCCGAGGCCCGCGGAGCGACGACGATGCACATCCTGCTGTACCTGGGAATCGGCCTGGGAGTCGGGTTCGTGAGCGGGATCCTGGGCATCGGCGGCGGGGTTCTGCTGATGCCGGCCCTGACGTGGCTGTGCGGCATGGACTACCGCCTCGCCGCCGGGACGACCCTGGCGGTCCTGGTCGTGCCGGTCGTCCTGCCGGCCGCGTGGGAATATTACGCGGCCGACAACGTGAACGTGGTGGCGGCGGCGTGGATCGCGGCCCCGTTCGCCGTCGGCGGGTATCTGGGAGCGGTGCTGGCCCAGAGCGGTTATCTCCCGGTCGGGACGTTGCGGCTGGGGTTCGGGCTTCTGCTGCTGTACATGGCCACCCGGCTGATCGTGAACTCGACCTCGGAAACGGCCAACGCCCTGGCGGGCCTGTTGATGGTCGCCTGCGGCTGGCTGGTCTACCTGAGGCTGCGGCTGCTCGGCAGACGCCACCTCAACCGTCCGGACCTGGGCAAGCAGATCCGTATCTCGGAGGAGAAGGGCGGCGGCGAGCCGGATTATTACATCTAGTGCCAGTGGGAGGAGAACGATTTGAGAAAGGCGGCCGGTTCACAGCCCACGGGTGGCGTCCCGTGGGCTGTGAACCGGCCGTCTTCTCTCCCACCCTCCCCCTCGCCTGCTCGCCGGATCGGACCTGCCACCGAGTGAAGGGAGTCATGACGACCCACTTCCTCACCTTGCTCCGACCGGGCGCGCGGGAGGCGCTGCGCCGCGGCCTGCGGGCGTTGCAACTCCTCGCCGCCGCGGCCGTCGTCCTCTTCTGCCTGCGGGGCCAGGGACGGCCGTCGCTCTGGCTCGCGCTCCTGGGCGGCGCATCCCTTCTCCGCCTTGTCCTCGACGGGGATTCCCGGCGACGGACCGGCGCCACACTCGCCGGACTGGCGGCCTCGGTGCGCGAATACGCGGACCGACGTGGGACTCTGCCGTGGCGTGCGGCGCTGGCGCTGGTGGTCCTCCCGGCGGTGGCGGTGCTACTCGTCAACAGCAGAACCATCGGCGGGGGCGATTCGTGGCCGGTGACCGCGACCGCTTCCAGTCTCGTTCTTGACGGCGACTGGGAGATCGGGGAGTTTGCCGCCGGCGCGCCCGACTGCTACCGCTTCGCCGCCTTCGACGGCTTGCCGTACTGCCTCACCCGCACGGCGGGTGGGCTGTACTCGAAATACCCGTCCGGGATGGTCCCCTTCGCGCTCCCGACGGTCGCGGCCGCGCGGCTCGTCGGGGCGGATCTGAATAGTCCGGGGGTGCGAAATCGGCTGGAGAAGTGGACCGCGGCCTGGGTGGGGGCGGGCGCGCTGGGGCTGTTCTTCCTGACGGCGCTGCACGTCGGGCGGCCGCTCCCCGCAGCGCTGGCCACCGTGCTCCTGGCGACCGGGTCGGCCGTGTTCTCCACGGTCGGCCAGGCGCTGTGGCAGCAGGGCGGGGTGATCTTCTGGTTGCTGACGGTGCTCCTGATCGAGTTCCGCTCTGCCGGGCGTCCCTCACTCAGAGCTACCGTACTGCAGGGCGTCGCCTGCGCGATGATGCTCGCCTGCCGGCTGTCCGCGGCCGTGATCGTTGTGCCGCTCGGCATCTGGGTGCTGGCCCGTGCGCCGCGGCGGGCGCTCGTTCTGGGAGCGAGTGCGGCGCTGGCCTACCTGCCGTGGGCCGCCGTGTACGGGTCGATCCACGGCAACCCGTTCGGCCCCTCGACCGGACAACTCGGGGGCGGCAACTGGGGCTGGTCGGGGGAAGCGCTGCTCGGGCTCCTGCTCAGCCCCGGCCGCGGGCTGCTCGTGTACCAGCCGTGGGCCGTTCTGGCGGTGTTCGCCTTCCTGCCTGTGGCAGCGTGGCGGGGGAGCGGGCCGGCCGGGTGGCGCTGGTTCTGCCTGGCCGCGAGCGGGCTGCAGGTGGGGCTGGTCGCGGCGTGGTGCTGCTGGTGGGGCGGGCACTGCTGGGGGTCGCGGTTGCTTGCGGAGGTCGTACCGCTGTGCGCGCTGCTGTGCGTCGGGCCGATCGGCGTGCTGTGCCGGGGTCGAGCCGGCCGGGCGGTGCTGGCCGTCCTGGCGGCGGTCGCGCTGATCGTTCACGCAGCCGGCGTTTTCTGGGAGCCGTGCTGGGAGGTTCGGACGGGCCTCGACCGGAACCCCGAGGTGTTGTGGTCCTGGCCCCGGGCGCCGTTCCTGATCCAGTGGACGGGGTCACCTGGAGACGTTGTCCGGTGAGGCGGGATGCGCGATAATCAACCGGCAGGAACTCCACCAGGCGCTCCGCCCGGCACCACCGGATCCGGGGATGGCTCGATGCGGAGGGATGGATGAAGCGGTTGTGCGTGTTCTGTGGCTCCAGCGTCGGCGGGCGGGAGGAGTACACGCAACAGACCCGCGAACTCGGCCAGCTGATGGCGCGGCACGGGATCGGGCTGGTGTTCGGGGCCGGTCACGTCGGACTGATGGGCGTCCTGGCCGACGCCGTCCTGACCGCCGGCGGAGAGGCGATTGGCGTTATTCCGCAGGTGCTCGTGGACCGGGAACTCGCGCACGGGCGGTTGACGCACCTGCACGTTGTTGGCACCATGCACCAGCGCAAGGCGCTGATGGCCGACCTCAGTGACGCCTTCGCCGCCCTTCCGGGCGGCTACGGCACCCTCGACGAACTCTTTGAGATTCTCACCTGGTCCCAGCTCGGCATCCACAAGAAACCCGTCGGGCTGCTCAACGTCAACGGGTTCTTTAACCCCCTGCTCTCGTGGGTGAGCCACGCCGCTTCCGAGGGCTTTATCAGGACGCAACACGCTGAATTGCTGCATGTTGCGACTGAAGTCGCGACGATGCTTGACGTGCTGATACGGCACCCGCAGGCACCGACGGTGACGAAGTGGGCCGACCGCGACGACCGCTGAGACTCCCCCCTCATTGCATCTCAATTCCCGCCACGGCTCGCCCCATTCGAGGCAAGTCAGGGCATCAGCGCCTTTTCAGGAATTCTGTGAGGCCGAGAAGACAAAGGACGAAGACACCTGCACCTACGAGCTGCAGCGGCACTGCCTTGTTTTAGCAAAGCGGTGCTATCGGCCGTTCAGCCACCTCTCCAGCGGGGGTCGGGTCGGTCAGGACGACCCTCCCCAGACACTTCCTCACCATACCGGATGGGTCGGCCGCGAGCAGGAGTTTCCTGCCCCCGGTTTGGCCCAGCACCCTCACAGCACCCCCTTTGTCGAAGGGATCCCCTGGCCGCGCGGATCCGGCTCGACCGCTTCCCGGAGGGACCGGGCGGTCGCCTTGAATACCGCCTCGATAATGTGGTGGGTGTTCCGGCCGTGGTGGCAGACGACGTGCAAAGTGAACGCCCCGGCGGAGGCGACTGCCCGCCAGAATTCCTCCGCCAGCGACGCGCTGAAGTTGCCGAGCAACTCCGGCGGCACGGCCACGTTCCAGACGCAGAACGGTCGGCCGCTCAGATCGATGGCCGTCGTCACCAGCGTCTCGTCCATCGGCACCGTCGCGCTGCCGTACCGGCGGATGCCGGCCTTGTCTCCCAGCGCCTGGGCCAGCGCCTTGCCGAGACAGATGCCGACGTCCTCGACCGTGTGGTGGGCGTCCACGTGCAGGTCGCCGCGAGCCTCGATCGCCAGGTCGAGCAGGCCGTGCCGCGCCAGCAGGGTCAGCATGTGGTCGAAGAACCCTACCCCGGTTTCCAACCGACTGCGACCCGTCCCGTCGAGGTCGAGGGTCAGGTCGATGCGCGTCTCGGCGGTTTCGCGCTGAATGCGAGCGGTCCGTGGCATCACAACTCCCTGCCGTGGCGGTCGGGCGACCTCCCGTGTCATCCTGGCGGTTTCCCCGGGAGGCGTCAACCTGCTTGTCGCGGAGTATACCCGGTGATAAAGTTGGTGTTCGCAAGGGGTCGTCGGACCAACGCGAAGCGCGCGGAGCCGTACAGGCTCCCGCTGAGCCCACGGAAAGGAAGAGCGATGCGAGTTATCCGCGCCGAAGTGCTGGGGATGTGTTTCGGCGTCCGGGATGCGCTGAAAGTCCTCGACGGCATCGACCGCCCCGAGGAGATCACCATCCACGGCGAACTCGTCCACAACGAGGCCATCCTGTCTCGCCTCGGCGAGCGCGGGTTTCAGATGGTGGGCGAGAGTGCGCGGCGCGAACTGCCGCTGACCGGCACGGTGCTGATCACCGCCCACGGCGTCAGCGCGGTCGAACGCCGCCGGTTGGTGGCGGCGGGCAAGCGCCTCGTGGATACGACCTGCCCGCTCGTGACGCGCGCCCATCACGCCGCGCAGAAACTCCAGGCCGACGGCTACCACGTCCTCGTCATCGGCAAGCGCGGCCACGTCGAGGTGCAGGGCGTCGTCGAGGATCTGCGCAGTTACGACATCGTCCAGTCACCCGACGAGGTGCGGCGCTACCCGCACCGGCGCCTGGGCATCATGTGCCAGACCACCACTTCCGGGCGGCTTGTGGCGCAGATCCGGGAGGTGGCCGCGGCCCTGAACCCCGAGGCGGAGATCCGCTTCCTCGATACCGTCTGCCACCCGACGAAGGACCACCAGAAGGCGCTGGAGGATCTGCTCGGGCAGGCTGACGCGGTCGTTGTCGTCGGCGGGCGGAACTCGAACAACACGCGCGAACTCGTGGCCCGGTGCCGCGAACGCGACGTGCCGGCGTTCCACATCCAGTGCGCCGCCGACCTGCGCCCCGAGTGGTTCGCCAGCGTCCGCGTCGTCGGCCTGACGGCCGGCACCTCAACCCTGGACGAGACCATCGAGGACGTTCACCGGACCCTGCTTCGGCTGGGGTGAGCTGAAGCGGTTACCTCAGCCGGTGCGATTGCTATTTTCGGAGAAATCGCGCTGACCGCTAGAATCTTGTTGCTTTTTTCATTTTTAACCTTACCATGAGAAGAATTAATGTGTGCCGGGGTACACCATCCCGGCCGGAGTCCTCCGCCGCGCGGAACCGGTGAGGAAATAAAATCTCCCTGAATTCTCCTGGAAAGCGCATCGAGGCGCCGTCGGAACCGAACCTGACGAAGAGGCCGCATTGAGAGCCCTCCCCTCCCCGACCCCTCGGCACGACGCGCTGCGCAGCCGGTCCCGGGGTGTCTCTGAGTACCGGCGGACACCCCGCCGACACCCGGCGCGCTGCCTGTTCGTGTAACGCGAGGAGGACGCCGACCGCGGTCGCCGGCCGCGGGTATTAACTTTATCGCCAACGTTCCCCACAGCGATGCGTTCAATCCGTGAGAAGTGAGACGGACCGCACGATGGGTCTTGCCACCTCCTGGCTTCGCACTGCCGTTGCGACAGGGAAGAGGTCACGCCTTTACGGCCGGAATAACTTCTCAATCCGGTAAGCCTTCCAGGGTGCCCGGGCCGGAGACTGGGAAGGCTGCGGTGTTTTTCCTCCTGGCATCGTTTATGATTCGGATGCGCCCTACCACGGCCCGCCGCAGGCCGGGTCCATCTCGTTGAGGTACGGTCCACCAACGCCCGACCTCTCGGCGGTCAGGAGAGGGGTCGTTCGCTGTCAGCATCCCTGCCAACCTCCCCGGACGGCGGGAACCATCGCCCCGATCGGACAGTCCAAGCACAATGGGGTGCTCGTCTTTATTGTGAAATCATGGCTCGGCCAGTAACGCGGTAGGGAAGAGGCTCCGGACACCCCCGTCCGACACCGCGCCCGGCCCGCCTACGCCCCAGGGAAGCACGCACCATGAAGCGCGATTCGTTTTTCTCCATCCTCGGCAAGGCGTGGCGGAAGCTCCGGTCCCGGCGCGGGCGCCGTCCCCTGGGAGATTCGATCGGCCCGCGGTTGACCGTCGAGGCTCTGGAAGAGCGGGTGGTCATGTCGGTCCTGCCGCCGGCCGTCGTCAGCAACCAGCAAAGCCTTGGAATCGGCGTCGGACCCCAGGTCGCCATCGACCCGCTCAACCCGCAGAAGATCGTGGCCGTCGCCAGCGCCGGCGCTGGGACGGTAATCAACTACTCCACGGACGGCGGGTATTCCTGGGGCGCCACCGGGTTCCCGACCATCGGCATTCCGAACGGGGGCGGGGCCGCCACCGGCAGCCCGAGCGTCAGCTGGTCGCGCGAGATCGACATCACGGGCGCACTCCGCGAATACTTCTTCGTCGTCACCGCCCAGCACGACGCGGCCAACACGGCCGGGGCGATCGTCCTGACGAAGTGGGACTTCACCGGCAACCAGCCCTTCGGCGTCGCCGACACGGACAATAGCACCCTGGGTCCCCTGCTCCAGGTTCCGATCTACACCTGGATTGGGGCCGACCCCGCGTTTCACCCGACCGTGGGCGTCGATAACAACCTGACCACCTACACCGATCCGCAAACCGGGGCGACGCAGACCGACTCGATGGCGACCCTCGTCCCGCGGCCGCGCGACGTCCCCGGTTCGCTCGCCCAGGTTCCCAAGGCCGTGTATGTGGCCTGGAACGTCCAAATGACGGGCGCGAGCAGTCCACTCCGGGTGGCCGCGTCCGACGACGGCGGCTTCACCTTCACCACCCACCAGTTCGTCGCGGACACTGGCAACGGCGGCCCGGTGCAGAGCACGCCGCAGATCAGCTTCACCCAGGGGACGGTAGACAACCGCATCCCGGGCGGCCAGCTGACCTTCGCGTGGAGCGAGGGGGCAGGCATCTGGATTGACGGCAGCCAGCCCGACGGCGGGGCGCCGTTCCAGCCGGTGGCGTCCGCGCAGATCTTCAACAGTGGCGAACTCTCGCTCAACCCATTCGCCATCATTCCCCCCAACGGGCCTTCTCCGGGGCGCATCCGCGACGCGATCCACGGCGGCACCAACCCCGACCTGCAGCGGGACACCACGTTCGAGCTGCCGGTCAATATCACCGACCCCAACTTCGACTTCCTGCGCGACCTGGACGTCACCATCAGCGTCCTGCACCCGCACCTGAACCAGCTGCGGATTGAACTGATTTCTCCCGACGGGGTGTCGGTCCCGCTGCTATTCAACAAGACCAACCAGGCCGGGGTCAACGCCACAACGCCGGACATACGAGGCGTACCGGACAACGGCGGCCCCAACAGCGGCCTGGCGAACGTCCCTCCAATCACCCCTCCCGCCAACCCGAACTATGCGAGCCTGGGCTCGATCAGCGGCTCCAACATCGGTAACAGCAGCGTCGGCACGGTGTTCGACGACGACGCGGCCCGCACGCTCTTTAATGTCGCCGGCACGCCGTATGTCTCCCACTTCCGGCCGGAAGGCGGTTTGCTGAGCGTCTTCAACGGCCGCACGCCGGCCGAACTCAACGGCACCTGGCAGCTGCGGATCGTCGATTTCCGCAACGACCGGCTTGGGCCGAACGCCACCGCCGGGGAGCTGTACCAGTTCCTGCGGGCGTGGCAGCTCAACTTCACCGCCCAGATCAGCACGACCGGTTTCGGCAACGACAGCGGCACCGGAGCCTTGACCGTCGGCACCTCGGCCACCGACATCTTCCCGACCCGGCCGGCCGTCTCGCCGACCGTCGGCATTCAGCCGGGGCCGTCGTTCGTGATCGACAACACGCTCGGCTCGTTCAGCCCGTTCCAGGGCCGCATGTACGTCGCCTACACCGGACCCGGGACGAACAGCCTCCTGGCCGACGACACCGACGTCTTCGTCAGATTCTCGGACGACGGCGGCAACACCTGGTCGCGCGCCGTCCGCGTCAACGACGACTCGATCAACGACCACTTCTCCGAGGGGACGCGGCCGCAGTTCCTCCCCGCCCTCGCCATCGACCCGACGACCGGCACGCTCGTCATCATGTACTACGATGCCCGCTGGGACGCCTCCCGGGCGCGCCCGGCGACGTTCATCCAGACCAGCATCGACGGCGGCCTGACGTGGAGCCCCGCCACGTTCCTCAACAAGCCGAAGACGGCGATCGACGCGATCACCGGCCAGGAAGTGTTCATCGAGCCGATCCCGAACAACCTGCCGCAGGCCGGCGCCAACGGGTTCGGCAACCACCAGGGACTCGCCGTCTACAACGGCCGCGTTATTCCCATCTGGTCCGGCAACGAGAACGCTGGCGGGGCTGCGCTGTGGACCGCCGACACGACGATCGCCGCCGGCCCGCGCGTCGTCAACGGCGACATGGGACCGGTCGTCCAGGACGGCTCCACGTCCACGTATAACACCACCTTCACGGCCGACGGCACGCGCCAGCTCGACGGCTTCGTCATCGAATTCGACCGCTTCATTGATCCCTCGACGCTCGGCGTCAACGACATCTCGCTCATTTACCGGGCTCCGAACACGCCAGCGAGCGCGCCGGGCGTCAACATCAGCAGTCAGCTCACCGGCCTGGTCCCGCTCGAACTCGATCCGACCCCGACGCCGTACACCGTCTCCGTCAGCGACGCGATCACGGGAGAGACGGCCGGCACAGTCACGTTCCGCGTTTTCCTGAACGTCCCGCCCCCGGCCGGGCAAACGTTCTCGGTCGATTACACCACCGCCAGCGTCACCGCCGTGGACGGCGTCGATTACACCCTGTCGGCCGGGACGGTCACGTTCAACCCCGGAGAAACCGAGAAGTCCATCGTCGTCCCGATCCTGGACGATGCGACCGTGGACGGCACCCGCACGTTTGTCGTCAACCTGAGCAACCCCTTCGCGACCAACCCGATCACTCTCGCCGGGCTGCCGACCACGCTGAACATCCTCCGCGGCCAGGGTACTGCCATCCTCATCGATGACGAGACCGTCCAGAGCGACACCCGGCCGACTGTCCACATCGGCAACGGCGCCGTCCGCGAGGGGAACAACGGCCAGACCGACATGACGTTTACCGTCGTCCTGTCCCGGCCGACGTTCCAGGACGTGACGCTCACCTACACCACCACCGACGGGACGGCGACCGGCGGGACCGACTACCGCATCATGACCGGGACGGTCACCATCCTGGCCGGCCAGACGACGGCGACGATCGCTGTGCCGGTGTTCGGCGACACCACATTCGAGATTACCGAGTCGTTCTTCGTCACGCTCGGTACGCCGCCCCTCGGGATCAACCCGGGCCGCATGCAGGGGACCGGATTCATCCTCGACGACGACAGCGTCTTCCCGGTCAACGTCTCTCTCGGCGACGCGATCGTGCGCGAAGCGGACGGCGCCACGGCCCTGGTTCCGGTGTTCCTGTCGGCGCCGCAGACGACGGCCGTCATCGTCCGCTACACGACCGGCAACGGCAGCGCGACCGGCGGCGACGACTTCACCGCCAACACCGACGGCCTGGTGTTCATCCCGGCCGGCCAGATGGTCGCGTTCATCTCCGTCCCCATCACCAACGATACCCTGGCCGAGGGGAACGAGACGTTCACCGTCACGCTGACGTCGGCGTCCGGCGGCATGCACATCGGTCGTGGGGCGGCCACCGTCCTGATCGCCGACGACGAGCAGGTGCCCGCGATTTCCGTTGGCGATGTCACCATCCAGGAGGGGGACGCCGGGACCGTCAATGCGACGTTCACGGTGTACCTGTCGGCCGCGTCGTCCCAGTCGATCACGGTCCAGTACCAGACCGCCGACGACTCGGCGGTCAGCAGCGGCGCGAGCCCGGACTACAACACCCTCGGGCTGACCACACTGACGTTCGCACCCGGCGAGACCGCCAAGTCCGTCACCGTCAAGGTGAACGGCGACCAGCTCGCCGAGGGGAACGAGCAGTTCTTCCTCAACCTAAGCAACCCGATCGGGGCCATCGTCGCCCGCCCGCAGGGCGTCGGCACGATCGTCGATGACGACGACCTGGCCCTGTCAATCGGCGATGTCACGGTCCAGGAAGGGACCGGCGCCGGCACGACGACGATGACGTTCACCGTCTATCTGAACGCGGCGGCCGAGCGGACCGTCACGGTGCAATACGCCACGGCGGACGTCACGGGTACGCCGCCCGCTGGCGGTCCCGATTTCGCCGTCGCCGGCACCGACTACACGGCCGTCGGCCCCGCCACGCTGACGTTCAATCCGGGCGACGTGAGCAAGACGTTCGCGGTCACGGTCACCCGCGAGGCGACGACGGAACTCAACGAGATCCTCTTCGCCACCCTGAGCAACGCGGTCGGCGCTCGCATCCTGCGCGGCCAGGCCGTCGGCACGATCGTGGACGACGACACCCTGCCGACCGTCACCATCGGCGACGCCATCGTCCGCGAGGGGAACGCCGGCACAACGAACGTCGATATCCCGGTCTACCTGTCGTTCCCGGTCCTGAACAATGTCGATATCAGCTACCAGACGTTCAACGACACGGCCGTCAGCGGCACTGCCACCCCTGACTACGTCGCGGCGAACTCGATCTTCACGTTCCTGCCCGGCACCACCACCGGGGTGATCACTCTCCAGGTCCAGGGCGATTTCCTCATCGAGAGCGCGACCTCGGCCCTGGAGCGCTTCCGCGTCCAGCTGACGGGCGTATCGACCAACGCCATCCTGTCCGCAACCAAGGACAGCGGGTACGTCACCATCGTCGATAACGACGTCCGCATCTCCATCGGCGACGTCTCCGAGTACGAGGGGAACGCGGGGACGACGACCCTCCAGTTCCCCGTCTACCTCAACAGCCCGGCCGACCGCGTGGTGACCGCGACCGTGACCTCGACGCTCGGCACGGTGGTGGACACCACGGTCACGTTCCAGCCCGGGGAGGTGTTCAAGCGGGTGCGTATCCAGTTCCCGACCGACACCAGCGCCGGAACGAACGTGCCGTTCACGGTCAGCCTCAGCAACGTCGTCGGTGCGGACCCCACAGATACCGGAGCCACCGGCACCGCCAGCCGCCTGCAGGCCAACGGCCTGATCGTGGACGACGACACCACCGGCTCGACGATCGTGACCCTCGGAGATGCGGTCGCGGATCCGGCCAACGGTATCCCCCAGTTCGAGGGGAGCGTCGGCACCACGCCGTTCCTCATCCCGGTGTTCCTGACGGCCAACACGGCCGCCGCCCTCACGCTGAACTACACCTCCGGCTTCGGCAGCGGCTCCGTCACCATCCCGGCCAACTCGCGGACGGCAAACATCCAGATCGACGTCCCGACCGACACGGTAATGGATACGAACCGGCAGTTCTTCGTGACGCTGGCGCCCGCCGCCGGAGTGACGTTCCGGCGACAGTCGGTGAGCGCGCTGATCATCGACGACGACGGCCTGGCCATCGCCGTCGGCGACCCGTCGGTCGTGGAGGGGAACGCCGGGACAACGACGATGGTCTTCCCGGTCGTGGCGTCCAACCCGACGTACCAGTATTTCAACTTCCCGAGCCCGCCGGTCAACAACCCGCCGGTGACGGCGACCTACTCGACGTCGAACCTGACGGCGTCGCTGGCCGATTACGTCGCGGCGGTCCTGCAGGGGTTCACCTTCCCGACCAGCAGCCTGGCCGTGCCCGTCACCCAGACGACGATCGACATCCCGGTCACGGTCGATAACCTCAATGAGGGCAACGAGCAGTTCCAGCTCGACCTGACCGGCCTCTCCGGCGCCGCCGACACTCCGGGGAGCCGGCTGACCGGCGTCGCCACCATTGTCGATGACGACGACCTCGGGCTGACCATTGGCGACGTCACCCTCCTCGAGGGCGATGCCGGCACGACCACCGCCACGTTCCAGATCTTCCTCAGCGCGGCCGCCAACCGTCCGGTGACCGTGTTCTACCGAACCGCGGACTTCACCGCGGTCGCCCCCACGGACTACACCGCCGTCAATTCCAGCGTTACGTTCGCGGCCGGCGAGACGATCAAGACGGTCAGCGTTCTGGTCAACGGGAACACGACGCGACAGCCGAACCGGCAGTTCGCCGTCAACCTCACCCGGTCGGACGAGGCCGGCATCCACGACGCGCAGGGTGTCGCGACCATCATCGACAACGACGCCGTCCCCGCCGTCAGCGTCGGCGACGCGACGACCATCGAGGGCAACAGCGGCACGACGGCCGTCCAGATCCCGGTCTACCTGTCCTTCCCATCGCCAACGGCCGTCGTGGTGAACTACACGTTCGCCAACGGCACGGCGACCGGGGGGACGGATTACGACGCGACCGCCGGAGCGGTGACGTTCGCCCCGGGGGAGACGGTCAAGTTCATCTCGGTGCCGGTGAACGGCGATACCACCGCGGAGGGCAACGAACACTTCTTCGTCGATATCACCGCCAACTTCTCCCCGTCCGGCCCGCGCACGCCGGTCGTCGCCCGGGCGCGCGGCCAGGTGACGATCGTCGAGGACGACACCGTCCCAGCGCTGTCCATCGGCAACGCGACGGTCCGCGAGGCCGACAGCGGGGTGCGGACCGTGACGTTCACGGTGTACCTGTCGGCCCCGGTCGCCCACACGGTTACCGTCCAGTACGCGACCGCCGACGGGACGGCGACGAGCGCCGGCGTGAACCCGGACTACCTCGCCACCGCTGGCACCCTCACGTTCGTCCCCGGTGAGACGGCCCAGACGGTTACTGTCACGATCGACGGCGACGCCACGATGGAAGGGGATGAAACGTTCTTCGTCAATTTGAGCGCGGCAGCCGGCGCCAACATCGCCCAGCCGCAGGGCGTCGGCACCATCGCCGACGACGATACGCCGTTCGGCGCCAAGAAGTTCCAGGTGAACCTGACACCGCAGAGCGCGACCGGGACGTACAGCTACGCGATCGGCCCCCGCGTCCGGGAGCGCATCCGGTCCGCCCCGAGCGCCAACCTGTCGCCCACCGCGCTGCCCCCAATCGAGGCGATCGACGTCCCGACCGTCCGGGTCAACGACGTCACCGTGGTCGAGGGCGCGTCCGGCACGACCACGGTGACGTTCACCGCCACCCTGTCGTTCCCATCCATCCAGCGAATCACCGTCGAGTACACGACTGCCGACGGGACGGCGACGGCGGGACAGGACTACGTCGGGGTAGGTCCTACGCCTGGGCTGCTCGTGTTCGAGGCCGGCGAGACGGTCAAGACCGTCACCATCACGGTCAACGGCGACACGACGGTCGAGGGGAACGAGACGTTCTTCCTCAACCTGAGTAACCCGAACGGGGCGATCATCGACCGCGACCGGAGCCGGCCGGCGAACCAGCAGGGCCGCGCGACCATCATCGATGACGACTTCGCGGCACCGACCGGGTCCGCGGTCAGCCTCGGCGATGTTACCGTCAAGGAGCAGATCGGCACGACGCCGACCGCCACGTTCACCGTCACCCGGACCGGCGACACCTCCGCGCCGGCCGCCGTCCACTACACCGTAACGGACGGGACCGCCCGGGCCGGGATCGACTACGTTTCCGCCAACGGCCTGACGGTCAGCGACGCTGTCGTCCTCGAGGGCACCGCGCCCGGCACCGTCACCGTCACCTTCACCGTCTACATGACCCACGTCATGTCGCGCCCGGTTTCCGTGAACTACTTCACGTCGGACGGCAGCGCGGAAAGCGGTCTGCCGATCGACAACGATTTCGTGCCAAGGTCCGGGACGATCACGTTCGCCCCGGGCGAGACGGTCAAGACAGTCACTGTCACGGTGAACAACGACACCCTCCAGGAAGGAAACGAGATTTTCTTCCTCAACCTCATCAACCCCCAGGGCGGGGTGAACCTGCTTCAGCGGCCCAGTAACCCGCTCCTCGCCCCCGGGCAGGGCCAGGCGACCATCCTCGACGACGACTTCCCGAGCGCGGCGGCCGCGAACCCGGCGTTCCACGTCAGCGACCCGAGCTTCCACCGCGGCGTGGGCGCGGGTACGGTCACGTTCCGCATCTACCGCACCGGCCCGCTGAGCGGCACCCAGACCGTTAACTACCAGACCGTGAACGATACCGCCCTCGCCGGGATCGACTACGTCGCTGTCAGCAGCTCGGTCACGTTCAACCCGGGCGAAACCTTCAAGGATCTCCCCGCGGTGACGATTCTCGAGGATCGCCAGTTTACCGGGAACCGCCGGTTCTTCCTCCAGGTGACGAACCCGCCGGCCGGCGTCGGCGTCGGCAAGGATGTCGGCACCGCGACCCTCATCGGCGTCCCGGGCGTTGCCTTCGCGGCTGGCGAGACGACGAAGACGATAGCCGTTCAGTTGCTGGACGACGGTAGCCCGGACGGGAACGAGGACTTCCTCGTCACCCTGCTGAACCCGTCCGGAACGACCCTGGCCAAGAGCCAGGGCAAGGCCGTCACCATCGACGCTCAGGGCGTGCTCTACCGGCCGGAGGACTACAAGGTCAACATCCCGCTCAGCGGTACGACGACCTCGTCGTTCAACATCACCAACGTCCCGGACGGCGAGGTGCTCCGCGACCTGACGGTGTTCCTGACGATCAACCACCCGGCTGTCGAGGATCTGCTCGTCGAACTGATCGCGCCGAACGGCGCGGTTGTCATCCTGTCGGCGGGGAACTCGACCGGCGCGAACTTCCTGAACACGGTCTTCGACGATCGGGCCGCGCTGCCGATCGGCGGCCGTGTCGCGGGCGACCTGAAGGTCCAGGCGCCGTTCCGCGGCAGCTTCAAGCCGGACACGTACCTCGGCCTCCTGAACGGGATCAACCCGAACGGTACGTGGACGCTGCGCGTGACGAATTTCGGCGGGGCCGGCACCCTCGTGGACTGGGGGCTGAACCTCCAGACCGGGGTGGCAGTGACCGCCGGCGCCTCCGGTAACTTCATGGACCAGAACCAGAACGGGCTGGAGGTCGATCAGACGCGCACGCCGACCGACCAGTTCGCCGTTCCGGAGCCGCTCAACGGCGTGCCCGGTCAGCTGCCGTATGACCCGCTGACGTTGCCGCTGATCATCCCCGGCCCACACCCGCAGCTGGCCATCACCTACCCCCCCGAGTCGAGCCAACTCAACCTGCGTCTCCCGCAGGTCGGCGAGGGCGGGACCGGCGCGGCCGTCGATACGACCCGCTCGGAGCTGACAATCCGCGACGTCCCGGTGTACCTCGGCATCAGCGACATCAACGTCAACGTGTCGATCAACCACATGCGGGCTGGCGACCTGAAGTTGACCCTCATCGGGCCGGACGGGACGGCTGTCGTGCTGACGAACCAGAACGGCGGCAACGGCCCGAACTTCGACCGCGTCACGTTCGACGACGACGCGGCCACCGCGATCAACGCCACGCCGGCTCTCGTCGCTCCGTTCAAGGGCGCCTACCGGCCGCAGGAGTCGCTGAGCAAGTTCTTCGGCAAGACGCCCAACGGGAAGTGGACGCTCGTCATCGAGGATCTGCGCACCGGCAACATCGGTACGCTGGTGGACTGGTCGCTGACGATCCACGCCGGGCTGGTGCTGAACAACACCACCAGTTCGACCGACGTGATGTTCGACCGCGACATCCAGACGGCCAGCTTCACGCCGGAAACCATCCTGCGTGTCGTCGGGCCGGCCGGGGTTCTGTTCGACCGTGTCATCAAGGAGAACGCGAACCCGGCGATCCAGGCCCAGAACCAGATCAAGAACTTCGCCATTACCCCGCTGGTCGGCGGCGTGCCCACGCCAGCGGCCACGGCCGCCCGGTCGTTCCGCATCACGTTCCTGGACGCGGCGAACCTGCCGATGCCGCAGGTCGTCAGCGGGACGTACACGATCGTGTTTGGCCCGGACGTGTTCCGGGGGGGCCAGTACCTGCAGTCGGTCAGCGGCGACAAACTCGACGTCAACCTGAACGCCGGCCTGGCGGCCCTGCGCGGCGTCGATCCGAACGCCGCGTCTACCGACCCCGTCAACGTTGCCACCCCGTCGAACCAGACGTTCGCCCTCACGCCGGGAGCAGCGATTGACATCCCGGTGACGTTGACCGACAACTTTGTCGTTCAGGGCGCGACGGTCCAGCTGAACATCACGCACGGCTACACGCCGGCGCTGGAGGCGTTCCTGATCGCGCCGGACGGGTCGCAGGTGCGGCTGTTCACCCGGCCGGGCGACGCGGCGGCGGCGCCAGGGGCGCCGAGCGCGTCCAACCTCACCGACACGATCCTCAGCGACATCGCCACGACATCGATCCAGGATGCCACGGCGCCGTTCCAGAGCACGTTCGCCCCGCAGCAGGCGCTGAACACGTTGCGGGGCGTGTCGTCCATCTTCGGCGGCAACGGCAAGTGGACGCTGCGGCTCATCAACCACACCACGCGCCCGGACGGATCGCCGCTTAACGGCGGAGCCGGCGTGGCCGGGGTGCTCAACAGCTTCTCGCTGACGCTCCTCAAGACCGCCCTGGGGACCGGCCTCGGCGAGACGGTCGCCGACCAGTTCACCACGACCTTCCGGATCTTCACCCAGGATCCGACCATGGCCCAGTCGCAGCAGGTGTGGACCGCCGTCGGCCCGGCGTCGCTCAACGATGGGCGCAACGCCGGGCGCGTCAGCGCCCTGGCCGTCGATCCGTCGGACCCGTCCGGCAACACGGCGTACATCGGCGCCGCCAGTGGCGGTATCTGGAAGACGACGAACTTCCTGACGACCGACCCGAACGGCCCGACGTGGGTGCCGCTGACAGACTTCGGCCCGACGTACAGCCTGAACATCAGCAGCATCGCCGTGATGCCGGTCAACAACGACCCCAACCAGACGTTCATCATCGCCTCGACCGGCGAGGGCGCCACCGGCACGCCGGGCGTCGGGTTCCTGCGGTCGTTCGACGGCGGCCGGACGTGGCAGTTGCTCGACAGCCGGGCGAACGCGGACGCCAGCGGCAACCTCCTGCCGGTCGCCAGCACCGGCCCCGGCGGCCGCGACCACCACTTCGTCGGCGCGACGTCGTTCAAGGTCGTCATCGACCCGAACCTGCGCAACAACAACTTCGTCATCTACGCTGCCCTGGCCAACACGCCGGCCATCATCCCCGGAACCAGCAACGCCGTCGCCGGCCTGCCGTCCAACACGGTTGCGGGCGGCATCTGGCGGAGCACCGACTCCGGCAACACCTGGGCGCTGGTCGAGGCCGGCAACGGCCTGGCAACAGACGTCATCCTGTCGGAGAGCAGCGCGGTCGGGACGACGTTCGAGAGTCTGCCGCTCCTCTACGCCGCGTTCCAGGGCCAGGGCGTGCGGTACACCGAGAACGCCCTGACGGCGACCAGCATGGCGCTGCTGCCCGGCGGGCTGGGGAACGGGTCCACCGTGGACGCCGACCCGAACTTCCTGCTCCCGCCGCCGAACGACGAGGACACGCCGATCCCGGTCAGTAACCCGCCGGCCACGCCGCAGGGGGCCAAGGGGCGGATCGTTCTGGCCACCGTGCCGCGCACCGGCGACACGCGGGCCGACGCCTCGTACCAGGACTGGCTGTACGTCGCAGTCGCCACCCCGGGCGGGACGCTGGACGGCGTGTACATGACCAAGGATCGCGGCGATAACTGGACCAGGCTCCAGCTGCCTGCGCTCACCCTCGCCCCTGCGTCCGGTGGGACGACGATTTCAATGGGGTCGAACGACGAGAGCCGGGCCGACTACGACCCGCTCGGGATCGCGGTGGACGTCGCGAACCGCCGGTTCCTCCAGGGGAACTACAACCTCGCCCTCGCCGTGGATCCGAACAACCCGAATGTGATCTTCCTCGGCGGCCTGGACTACGTCCGCTCGTCGGCAGCCGCCCAGGGAGTGATGCGCATCGACGTGACAAAGATTGGCGACCCGTATGCGTTGGTCCCCTACGACAACAGCGACCCGGGCGGGGCCGTCACAATGATCGGGTCGAACACGACCGCCGCGTTCACGTTGAAGGACACCAGCCAGTCGTTCGGCGTCCTGGCGACCGACCAGGTGACGCTGCGCGGGCAGGATCCGTTCACCGGCGCCGGGGGGTACTACAACCTGCAGAGCGACCCGGACAATCCGTTCGCGAACGCCACGGTGCGCGTCCGGAACAACTTCATCCCCCCCCCCTTCCTCCCCCCGGTCGCCAGCTTCCAGTTCAACAACCTGGGTGACGATGTCGCCTGGCGGCCGTTCAAGATCGGCATGACCGGCACCTCGTCGTACCACAACCTCTTCACGTTTGTCGATCCGCTCACCGGCGGCACGCGCGTCATCGCCGGCACCAGCGAGGGTGTCTTCACGGGCGTTGCCCTCAACGACGGGGTGGGCATCACCAACATCGGGACGGCCGTGACGCCGACCGGCAGCCGCAACGGAAACCTGCAGATCACGCAGTTCTTCTACGGCGCCGGCCAGCCGAGCAGCCTGGCCGCGGACCTGGCCGGCGCATTGTTCTACGCCTCCGCTCGCGAGAATGGATTCCCGACATCCGACCCGCTGGTGCTGGCAAACGGCAACCTGAACTGGAAAGGCCCGACCATCGGCGGCGATCTCGTCATCGGCGGCGACGGCATGGGCGTGGCCACCGACCAGACCGGAACCGGCGTGACCTACCAGTACAAGATTCCCAGCGGCTTCTTCGAGGAACGCTTCCTGCCGACCAACACCGGCGTTCCGGGCAGCAACGTTTTCCTCTCGAAGGACTTCTTGCAGCGGATCCTGAACCAGGGGACGACCCCCAAGAGCATCACCAACGGGCTCATCCAGAACGCCGTGACCGACCTGCCGGAGAACAATCAGGGCAAGTGGCCCTACGGCAACTTCCCGCTGGGCAACAGCTTCACCCAGGTTTCGGGCGGCGTCTACACGCCGGCCGGCGCCAACTTCGCGATCAACCCGATCGATCCGAACGGGCTGCTGATCAGCTCGCCGGGCATTCCCGGGCAGGCCGGGACGAGCGGCTGGGTCTTCCGCACGGTGAACGGCACTGGCAGCGCCCCGACCTGGACCGTCATCGGCAATCCGGCAGACGTGGGCAACTCCTACGCCCAGGCGATGGCGTTCGGCGGCCAGCTCCCGCCGCCCGCGACCGGGCCGGCCCCCGGGAAGAACGACTTCATCTACGCGGGCACGGTCGCCGGCAACGTCTATGTCAGCTTCAGCGGCTGGAACGCAACCCCGACGTGGATCTCGCTGGGGAGTCCAGGCGGGGCGGCCGACGGGACGGCTATCCAGCAGATCGTTCCCAACCCGACGCCCGGGTCGCTCGACGTGTACGTGGTGACGCTCCGCGGCGTCTACTACATGCAGAACACGTTCACCAACACCGGCTGGGTGAACATCACCAACAATCTGTTCAGCCCGGCGCTGACGCGCCAGCTGTTTGGCGGGTTCGGCAGCCAGACCGCGCCGCAAGCCATCCCGAGCCTGGGGGCCTATGCGACGGTCAACCCGAACACCGGCTACCTCACCTCGCTCGCGGTGGACTGGCGCTTTGTCGGCGGCGCCAACACCCGGCCGGTCCTCTACGTCGGCGGCGAGGGCGGCGTCTTCCGCGGCAGGTTCGACGAGGCGACAAGCGTCTGGACCTGGGGCATGTTCCCGAACATCGCCGAGGACGGTTCGCCAGCGGGCATCACGCCGCAGAACGGCGGTTACCTGCCTGCCGTCCACGTCACCGACCTGGATCTGGCGCTGGGGAACATTGACCCCAACACCGGCCTGCCGCTGCCGGAGACCGGGTTTAACGCCCTCATCGCGACTACCTACGGCCGCGGGACGTTCGCCATCCGCCTCAACACGGCAGCTCTCCCCCAGATCAGCCAGGTGTCCGGCCCGGCGGTGGCGTCGTTCGGGTCGTCCAACCCGACGGCCGTCACGCTGACCGCGCTGACCGTCACGTTCGACGGACCAGTCGATCCGAGTACGTTCACGCTGGCGGATATCGTCAGCCTGACGGATCCGAACGGGAACCAGATCGCGCCGATGAGCGTCCGGGACATCACGCCGACACCGCCGGTCGGTCAGCCGAACAACCACAACGTCTACGAGATCCTGCTCCCAGCCCAGACCGCCCTCGGGTTCTACAACCTGGTTCTCGGTCCGAATATCTCGGACTTCGCCGGCAACCGGATGAACCAGGACGCGGACCTGATCAACGGCGAGGTTCCTGACGATCAGTTCATCAACCGCATCCTGTTCCAGCCGTTCCAGAACTCGGCCCCCGTGCTCACGCCAACAGCGGTGCCGTTCCCGCCGGTGTTCGAGGACGACTTCACCAATCAGGGGATCGATCTGCGCGACTTCATCGCGGGCCTGCTGATCGCCGACCCGAACGATCCGCAGTACACGGCGGGCGCGCCGCGCGGGATCGCCGTGACGGCCGTGGACAACACCAACGGCGCCTGGCAGTACTCGACCGACGGCGGTACGATCTGGAAGGACTTCGGCGCCGTCTCGGCGAGCACGGCGCGCCTGCTGGCCTTCAGGGATTCGAGCCAGCCGGCCAACCGCATTCGCTTCGTCCCGCTGCCGAATTACTTCACGCCGCCGGCCGGGACGGCCCCGTTCTTCAAGTTCCGGGCGTGGGACCAGATTGCCGGAAGCGACGGCAGCGTCGGAAACGCGACGATCAACGGTTCCACCTCGCCCACCGCGGCCTACAGCGCCGGCGAGGCAACCGCGTCGGCCCCGGTCATCCCGATCAACGACGCGCCGGCGTTCACCATCGTCGGCACGAACCAGACCGTCGTGGAGGATTCGGGTCCGGCGATGGTCACCAGCTTCGTCTCCAACCCGGTCCCCGGGCCGACGAACGAGAGCAGCCAGACGGTGACGTTCCTCGTTACCACGGACCGGCCGGACCTGTTCAGCGCCCAGCCGGCTATCGATTCGGTCGGTACGTTGACGTTCACTCCGGCGCCGAACGCCAGCGGCCTGGCGAACGTGACGGTCGTGGCCGTGGACAGCGGCGGGACGGACAACGGTGGGGTCAACACGAGCGCCCCGCAGGCGTTCACCATCGACATCACGCCGGTGAACGACGTTCCCCTCTTCAACGTCGGTCCGAACATCGCAGTGGCGCAGAACACCGGGACGCGGACGTTCCCGAACTGGGCGACCGGCGTCAGCCCCGGCGCGCCGGAAGAGGTCGGCCAGGTGCTGACGTTCGTGATCGTCAGCAACGACCGGCCGGACCTGTTCAGTGTCCAGCCGGCCCTCGACGCGGCCGGCACCCTCACCTTCACGCTCGGCACCAACACCATCGGGGTGGCGACGATCGCCGTGCGCCTGCAGGACGACGGCGGGACAGCGGGCGGCGGGGTGGACGTCAGCGCCGTCCAGTCGTTCACGATCGCCGTCATGGACGCCAACGACCCGCCGTCGTTCGTCCGCGGGCCGGACATCACGATCCAGGAGGACTCCCCGCCGCAGACGTTCCCGAACTGGGCGACCGGGTTCAACCCCGGCCAGCCGGACGAGGCCGGGCAGGTGCCGCTCGGCTACCTGGTGACGACAGACCGGCCGGACCTGTTCAGCGCCGGACCGAGTATCGACGCGGCCGGGACGCTGACATTCACCCCCGCCCCGAACGCCGCTGGCACGGCAACCGTCACGGTCCGCGTCCGGGACAACGGCGGAACGGCCAACGGCGGCAACGACACCAGCGCCCCGCAGACGTTCACCATCACCCTCACGCCGGTGAACGACGCCCCCATCTTCACCCCCGGTGGGAACGTGCGGGCCGGCCAGGACGCCGGGACGGTCACGGTCCAGTGGGCAACGAACGTTCAGGGCGGACCGAACGACGAGGCCGGCCAGGCGGTCACGTTCCTCGTCACCAACGACAACCCGGCCCTGTTCGACGTCGAGCCGACGATCGCTCCGAACGGGGTTTTGACGTTCACCGTCTCCGGTATCTCGGGAACGGCGACCGTCACCGTCGTGGCGCAGGATCCGGACGGAACCGTCAGCGACCCGATCACCTTCACCATCGCCATTCAGGGGACGAACTTCCGCGGCATCCCGCTAGAATGCTTCATCCATCGGGTGTACATTGACCTGCTCGGGCGGGCGCCGGATGCCGGTGGGCTGGCGTTCTGGACCGGCCTGTTCGAGAACGGGCTGTCCCGGTACGAGATGGTCCGGTCGGTCCTCAACAGCCCCGAATACCGGACCCGCTTCATCCGTGAGCAGTTCCGGGTTCTCCTCCGGCGCACCGCGGACGCAAACGCCATCAACGTCTACATGAACCTCTTCGCCCAGGGGTTCAGCCCGGACTACCTGAAGGCCCAGATCCTGGGCTCCCGCGAGTTCATCGCCCAGCACGGCAACGGGAACTCCTTCCTCTTCCTGGACGGGGTCTACCGGGCTGTGCTACGTCGGCCGCTCGACGAGGCGGGGCGCGCTCACTGGGGGTCGTACCTCCAGGTGAACGGCCCGGTGGCGACCGCCCTGGCGATCCTGCAGAGCGCGGACGGCGACGCTGCCCTGGTCGCCTCCACCTACGACCGCTACCTGCTCCGGACCCCCGACGCCCAGGGGTTGCAGACGTGGGTGCAGATGCTCCAGACCCCGGGCAACCGCGACGAGGATTTGATCGCCAGCATCCTGGCGTCGGTCGAGTACTTCCGCGGCCTGGCCGACTGCCACGAACTGGACGGCGAGGCGCGCTGGCTGCGGCAGGTCTACCTCGACCTGCTCGGCCGGCCGCTCGACCCGCCCAGCGAGGGGGTCTGGCTGGAAGCCCTGAGCAGCGGGGCGACCCACCACAACATCGTTCGGTCCATCACGGCGAGCGCCGAGTACCGGACGCGGGTGATCGATCAGGCGGTCCGGGCGCTGCTCAGCCGGCCGGCCGATCCGGCCCTGCTGGCGCTGGGCCAGAACCACTTCGCGAGCGGCGGAACCCTCGACGGGTTCAAGGCTCAGCTGATGGGGTCGGCGGAGTACTACTTCGGCCACGGCCAGGGGAGCGACGGCGGCTGGCTCCAGGCGGTCTTCCAGGACGCGCTCGGCCACCCGCTCAACACGGAGGGGTTCAACTTCTGGGCGCCGCAGATGGCCACCGGCTCGCGCTTCGACGTCGCCCTGGGGATCCTGAGGGCCGTGGAAGCCGACCAGTTCGTGGTGAGCCAGATGTACCTGAACCTGCTTCGTCGGCCCGTCGATGGGACCGGCCTGGGGTACTGGGGCGGCCTGCTGCAGGCCGGGACACGTGAGGAGGAGTTGATCAGCTCTCTGGTCAGCTCGCCGGAGTACTACAACAAGTACTCGGCGGAATAAGAGTTGGCGGACAGCATGAGCCGGACCGTGGAGGAGGCAGGGGCGATTGAGGCGCGCCCCTGTCCTTCGCCCGCTCTTACCAGTGCTCCACCGGCCCACCCGGAACGGGGATGGTCTGTTCGCCGACACCGGGCGGGGTCCAGTACGATGGCGGTCCCTGATCGCGCAGGCGGACGGCGAGCGCGTCGAGATCGGCGGCGCGCTCCAGGCGCACCAGGCACTGCTGGGCTGCCCGGCCCGGGCGCAGCACCCGACAGTACCAGTTCGCCACCTTGCGGAACGTCAGACACGCGAAGTGTTCACCGCGCTGCTCCAGCAGCAGGTGGAAGTGGCGCTGCATGAAGTCCACGCGCTCGACGTACCCGGCCGCCTCGCCCGCCTCGCCCGTCTCCTCCCAGCGCTGCAGCTGGGCGAAGATCCACGGATTCAGCAGCGCCCCGCGTCCGATCGCGATGCCCGCGCAGCCGGTCACGGTGCGCATCCGTTCGGCGTCGGCGATGCTGCGCACGTCTCCGTTACCGATCACCGGGATGCGTTCGACCGCCTGAACGACGGCGCGGATGCCCTCCAGGTTGACGGTGCCGGCGAACCCCTGGGCGCGGGTCCGGCCGTGGATGATGACCGCGGCGACGCCGGCCTTCTCGAACGCGCGGGCGAAGTGCGGCGCGCTCCAGCTGTCGTCGTCCCAGCCCAGCCGCATCTTGACCGTTACCGGCACGCCGGCCGCCTCGACGATGGCATGCACGAGATCCACTGTCCGGCCCGGGTCGCACATCAGCGCCGAGCCGCCGCCGCCGCGCGTGACCTTGTGAACCGGGCACCCCATGTTGACGTCCACCGCCGACACGCCGTGGTCCGCCAACCACCGCGCAGCCGCGCTCATCTCACCCGGATCCGCGCCGTAGATCTGCACCGCGACCGGCCGATCCTCGGGGCAGGTGGCAATCAGGTCGAGCGTCTTGCGGCTGCGCACCAGCAGCGCGCGGGCGTTGACCAGGTCCGTCGTTGCCAGCCCGAGTCCGCCGAGCGCGCGCACCGCCAGGCGAAACGGCAGGTTCGTGTACCCGGCGAGCGGCGAGAGGAGGTAGCGGCTCGGCAGTTCGAGGCTGCCGAACCGGAGGGGCGAGGGAGTTGTGGCGGCGGCTTCTTTTGACATCGCGATTCCTGTTTTCGCGGCAGCCAGCCCGCCATGTGGGCTCGTTAGAACTGCGGCAGACCCGCCTGGCGGAGGAAGAAGCGCAGCGCCTCATCCTGAAGCAATTGCCGGGCGCCGATGCGCACCGTCGGGCTGCGGACCGTGCCGGTCACGATCAGGTGCAGGGTCCGGTTGGAGAAGTAGTTGTTGAGTTCCATCAGGACGGTGAGCGGCAGCATCCCCGTGGTGGGGATGCGAATCCCCGCCAGCCGCAGCGCGTTGGCATTGAGCCCGACCTGCTGGGTGGTCGCCCGGACGTTCAGTCCGAGCCGCCCGCTGGTCGTCACGGTGCCGGTCGCGAAGAGGTCAGCCGGTCCCCCCGCCAGCGTCAGCCGCTCGATCCGGAAGACGCCGCGCGACAGCCGCGCCCGCAACTGCCCGCTGCGGAAACTCGTGCTGGTCGAGATCGCCAGAAAGGGGCTCAGCTGGCGCAGCACCGGGAACTCCAGCGCTTGCGTCTGGGCCAGTGTCGCGTCGATGCCGCCGTTCAGGTCCGCCAGGCTCAGCCCCGGTCCGGAGAACTCCGCCCGGCCGGTGATCTTGCCGCTGCCGACGTAAGACGACTCGGCCAGACCGCGCACCAGCCCGCGCAGCTCCAGGTTGGCAAACTGCACCTTCCCCTCGAGCCGGCGTTCCGCCCCCCAGGCGTAGGTCAGTCCGCCCGTCATCCGGCCGCCCGCGAGGTTGGCACTGCTCGATCGGATCTCCAGCCGCCCGCGGCCGTACTTCGGCACAAACACCAGCCCGAGCGGCGCGCGCCAGTCGATCACGTCCACCCCGGCGACCTTGCCGCGCTGCAGCGCCACCGTCCCCCGGGCCGTCCACTGGCTGCCAAGAGTGCCGCGCAGGTTCGCCTGCACCGGCCCCTGGATGGCGTCCTTCAGGTCCGGCCACGGCGCCAGCAGCCGGGACGCCTCCGCTCCGTCGAGGCTGATGTTGAACCAGTTCCGGGCCGGCGGCCGCAGCCCCAGCGCCAGCTGCGCCCGCAGGATCCCCTGCCCGAAACTCCCCGTCAGGTCGCGGACCAGCAGCCGTTCCGGCGTCAGGTCCACGTTCGCTGCCAGCCGCGGCACCCACGCTTCCCCGTCCCAGCGCAGATCATTCACCACCACCCGCCCGTCGCCGGTCGGCGTGAACCCGGGGCCGGTGAGGCGGAACGTCAGGTCGGCGTTGACGGTCCCGTCCAGTGGCAACGGGTGTCGCGGCCTGGTCAACTCCCTGGCCAGCAGGGCGAGCCGCGCCCCGCGCAGCCGCGCCTTCCCCTCGCCCGGGGCCGCCCCCCTCGGCGGCACCTTGCCCTCGACCTCCAGCGTTCCGCCAAGTGTTTTAGCCTCGAAATTGTAGTTAACGTCCCCGCCCTCGTAGCGCACACTCCCCTGCAGTTTCTCGGCCGCGATATCCTGCACGCGCAGCTTCGGCGCCTTCAGGACGAGCGCCACGTTCACCTTGCGCTCCTGCCCCTCGACGGCCGGCGGGAGCGTCCCCTTGACCGTTCCGTCCACTCGCCCCGCGATGGGCAGCGGGAACTCGGCTCCTTTCAGGAGATCGCCAGCGTCGATCCCCTTCAGCGTCAGGTGTACCTTGCCCGGCTGCCCGTCGTTCAGCGGAATGACAGCGTTACCCGCCACCTTGCCGCCGTGGAGTTCCGCCCGCAGATCCTTCACCTCAAGCGTGTCCGGCTGGGCCTCCCAGCCGAGCCGGACGTCCTGCAGGTGGACGTTCTCGACCTTCAGTCCCTTCGCCGCCGCCGTACCGACGGCCTCGATGCGGAACGGCGCCAGCGTGCCGCGCGCCTCCGCTGCGGCTGTCAGCCGGCCCGCGACGCTGACCGGCGGGCGCACGGCCGGCGCGAGCCGCTGGACCGCCGCAAGGTCCGCCCCCGTCACCTGAAGTTTCGCCCGGTGAGGGTAGTCCCCCTTGAGGTGTAACTCGGCCGACCCGGTGAGCGGCGTGCCCTCCAGGCGGGCGTGCAGGTTGTCGATGGTCAGCCTGTCGCCCCGGAACGCGATCGTCGCGGTGCCGTCCTCCAGAACCCAGCCGAGAGCGTGCGCGTGCTGCACCACCAGTTTCCCCTCGCCGTCCCACTCCTTCTGCTCCTGCAGCCGCTTCAGCGAGACGCGCACCTTGAGCGACCCGGTAATTTCGCCCTCCCGTACCGCTTTCAGTCCGGCCTCCCGAGCCAGCGGTCCCAGGGGAACGTGGTCCAGGGTGAGTTCCCCGATCACGTCGCCCGCCGGCGCGAACTGGACCACGACCTGACCCTTCAGGGTTCCCGTTGGCGGCGCCCCGCCTCCCGGGGGTGCCTCGCCCGCCGCCACGGCCGCCAGCGGCGCCAGTTTCAGTACGCCATCCTCGTACCGGGCAGACGCCTCGACCTGTTGCAATCTTACCTCGCCGATGGTGGCGTCCTTCAGGATGGCGTGGCCGTTGAAGTGGTAGGCTCGCGCGTCGTCGATCGCCGCGCTCGGCAGCGCCGCCTGGCCCTGGAACGAGAGGCGGCCGGTGACCGGGAACGGGAGTTTCTCTCCGGCCTCGTCGAGCATCTGCGCCACGTTCGCGTCCTTCAGCTTCACCTTGATGGTCACCCGGGACGGGCTCCGGCTCGGATCCGGCGGCTGGATACGGACCCCCTCGCCGTCGCCGCCGCCCTCGCCGTCCGCCGACCCGACCCGCAGCGGCGGACCCGCAGGGGCGAGTTCGATCTCGATCGGTCCGTCGGTCGGCTGACCGGCGATGCGGGCGTTGCGGATCTCCGCCTTCACGTCTCCCGCAGTGCCGATTGTCCCCTTCCCCAGAGTGACGCGGGCGCTGCCCGAGGCATACAGCTGGCCAGCGATCTGCCGCGGCAGGCCCCAGCTGGTCGGCAGCCGGCGCACGTCGAGTCCCTTCGCCTCGATGGTGGTGAAGTCAAGTTGGGGCACGTCGCCGCTGAAGTCAAGATCCCCGTTCAGCGCGAGCGTCCCGCGGTAGGCGTCGCCGCGCACGCCGCGCAGCTTCACCACGCCATCCTCGACGATCAGCTTGCCGTGGACCCTGGCCGCCTTCAGGTCGGCGCTGGGCACGACCACAATCGTTCCCCTCGGCTGCAGTTCCACCCGGTAGTGGGTTCCCGCCGCGGAAGGAGCCTGACTCACGGTGAGGGTGACCGGCGTTTGCCCCTGCACCTGGACCGCTTTCCAGACGCTCGGCGGGACGAGGGGTAGCGCGTCGAGCATGGCCTGGGTGACGCGAACCGTCCCCGCGCTCGTCAGGGTCAGGGCGAACGACCCGGCCTGCGGATCGACCGTCCCGGTGAGGTTCAACTTGCCCCACTGGGGGTTGACCCCCGACCCACTCAGGGCGAGGCGGCCACCTTCCGGGGTGGCGCGCAGCGTGACGTCGGTCAGCACGATGGCGGGGTAGCCCTGCTTGCGCAGAGTAATCTGGCTGTTGTCGAGGTCGAGCGCCGGCAGGAACCCCTGCGCCGCCACCCCGCCCTCGCCGGGCGAGGCGGCCTGCGGGAGGCGGGTGAGGAGCTTGCCGTTCGCGTCGAAGCGCAGGGTGACGGCGCCGCCGGAAACCGCAAGGCGGCGCGGCAGGGCGCCCCCCGAGAGGAGTTCCCCGAGGGAGACGTCCGCGGTCACCGAGCGCGCGCTGAGCCACGGCTGCCCGCCCGCCTTCTGGGCCTCGAACAGGCGGACGCCGTTGATGGTGCTTTCCTTCAGGCCGATGCGGGCCGCCTCGACCTCGACCGGCCCGCCATACAGTTGCGTCAACTGGGCCTCGACCTTGTGGGTGACGGCGGGCGAGGAGAGATACCAGCGCGCTGCCAGCCCCAGGATGAGCAGAACGCAGGCGACGATGATGAGAATGCGCAGCGTGCGTCGCATGAGTGGCCTCCTCGTCGGTTCCGAGCGTGCTCCTTGCGGCGGCGTGTTCCGAACGCCTGAAAAGTATACCCCTGAAGGCGCTGTTCTCCCGGGCTGGCGCGGCCGCGGAAGGCGCGGGGCCGTCTGCTTGTTTGCGGGTCGCAACGATGGGACTGGCTGAGCTGGCCGTTACGCGATCCAGCGGAACCCGCGAAGTTGGCCCGCTCCCGGGGCGAGGGACTGCGTCGCCTCTCCAGCCCGGAGCGGTCGGCCCCTGGTTACTCATTTGCAAAAGCTGGACCAGTCAGGTTTCAGGGGCAAAAAGGGGATGTGAAATGGGTTTGCGTAAAGCCCACGGGTGGCGCCCCGTGGGTCAAGTGCTGGCGACTTCACTCACGGGACGCCACTCGTGGGCTTTCCCAGAGCCCAGGAACACCCGCTGGCCACGAAAAAACCCTCTGCTTTCCCACGAGCCCGGGGCGCATGGGAAAACAGAGGGTGAAGCATTACACCTGGGAGGCGGCCCGACACGGCTTCAGACGGCGCGGCCGGAAGAATCGAGCGGCTTCGCTACCACGGGAGTCGGGGCGGGTTCGGTCGCCGTTTTGCCGTGGATGGCGTCGAACACTTCCTGCCGGTGGACCGGAACTTCCTTGGGAGCCACGATGCCGAGTCGGACCTTGTCCCCCCGGATCTCAACCACCGTGACGGTGATATCGTTGTTGATGACGATACTTTCGTTTTTTTTCCTGGACAGTACTAGCATCGCCGCCTATCCTTCTTGGAAACGAGGGGCTAATCCTGAAACTGATTCCCACGCGCCTGCCAATCAAAGGCGGGGGTGGTAGCGAAACGCGCCGGTGAAGATCCCCTTCCCCTGCTGGAATCAGGTGTGAGTCTCGGCGGGCGGCGTGTGGTCCATGAACCGCTGTCTGGGAGTGGGCATGAACTCCTGGACGCTGCTGAGGCTCATCGTTAGATATCGTAGCCGTCCACTCCCTCTCCGTCAAGGGGCCGCCTGCCTCTTTCTGCCATTTTTCCCCCGTTTTGGCATGAGTCTTCATACAGTCAGAATAGCCGTAGCCCGTCAGACCGCGATACAAACTGGCCTGTTCCGTAAAGTTGTTCCAGACTGAACGCTGTTTGCAGGTTGACAGCTCAGTCCAGCACAGCCGCCGCTTGCCACATTTTTTCTGGACTCCCGGTCGGACACCTGGTTAGTTTGGCACGGAGGTGGCAGCAAGCCCATCCGGGGCAACCCTGCGGCGACTGCCGTCCTTCCCGCCGCCGGGCGAATGGTTCCGGACAGGGCTGTTACGACGATTACTTCTTTGCCTGCTGCGCGGCGCCTGGTTATCATCGACGGTAACGATCGTCCGGCGAACCTGCCGGAGGGCTCCTGATGCGGTGGCGTTTGGCGCTGCGTCTGGGCGGTCTGCCCGGGACTGTAAATGCCGCAGGCGAGATGCACCCGATCCAGGAATACATGCTGCGGAGCCGCCGCCACATGCCTTCTCGGCCGGTGCGGAACAATAGGGAGAGGCTGAAACCCCGCGTTTGGGCTGGAGACCGCCGATGGCCGTGAACGCCGAACTGAAAACCGTCCGCGCCGTCTGCCCGCACGACTGCCCCGATACCTGCGCGATGGTTATCGGGGTGCGCGACGGGCGGGCGGTGAGCCTGCGCGGCGACCCGGAGCACTCGTTCACGCAGGGCTTTCTCTGCGGGAAGGTGGCACACTACCTCGAGCGCGTCTACCATCCGGAGCGCCTGAAGTACCCGATGAAGCGCACCGGGCCGAAGGGGGCGGGCCAGTTCACGCGCATCGGCTGGGACGAGGCGCTCGACCTCATCGCGGCACGTTTCCGGGCACTCGCCGACTCGGCCGACGGACCAGAGGCGATCCTCCCGTACAGCTACGCCGGGACGATGGGCAAGTTGCAGGGGTCGAGCCTGGACCGGCGCTTCTTCCACCGGCTCGGGGCATCGCTGCTCGACCGCACCATCTGCGCCGCCGCCGGGTGCGCCGGCTGCGACGTGACGCTCGGCACCCGCGCCGCCCTCGACCCGGAGGCGGTCGTGCGCAGCCGCTACATCATCAACTGGGGGTCGAACACCAGCGTCACCAACATGCATCTGTGGACGCTGATGCACCAGGCTCGCAGGGCCGGCGCCACCGTCGTCACCATCGACCCGCACCGCAGCCGCACGGCCGTCCGCAGCGACTGGTGGCTGCCGGTCCGCCCCGGCACCGACGCGGCCCTCGCCCTCGGGATGATGCACATCCTGTGGCGCGACGGGCTGCAGGATGACGATTACCTGCACCGCTACTGCCTCGGCGCCGACGAACTGCGCGACCGAGTCCTGAAGGAATACCCGCCCGACAGAGTGGCGCGCATTACCGGCCTGGCCGGCGCGGACATCGAGAAACTGGCCCGCGCGTACGGCACGACGCGGCCGGCGCTGATCCGGGTGAACTATGGGCTGCAGCGGCACGGCGGCGGCGGGATGGCGGTGCGCACCATCACCTGCCTGCCGGCCGTCGTCGGGGCGTGGCGCGACGTGGGCGGCGGCGCCCTGCTCAGCACGAGCCAGATGTACCCCTTCAACACCGCTCGCCTGGAGCGCCCCGACCTGATCCGGCCGGGGACGCGCACCGTCAACATGGTGCAGCTCGCCGAGGCGCTCGGCGGGGAGCTGGCCGGGCCGCCGGTGCGCGCCCTGTACGTCTACAACGCCAACCCGGCCGCCGTCTGCCCCGACCAGCGCCGCGTCCTCCGGGGGCTGGCCCGAGAGGATCTGTTCACCGTCGTCCACGAGCAGTTCCAGACCGACACCGCCAACTATGCCGACGTCCTGCTGCCGGCGACGACGCAGCTGGAACACTTCGACATCCACGGCTCATACGGCCACCTGTACGTGCAGGTCAACGAGCCGGCCATCGCCCCGCTTGCCGAGGCGAAGAGTAACAACGACGTGTTCCGCCTGCTGGCGCGCCGGATGGGCTTCGAGCCGGAGGTGTTCAACGCGAGCGACGAGGAGTTGGCTGCCGAGGCGCTGGTGCCCGGCGGGGGACCGGGAGCCTTCCCGCCGCGACGGGCGTTTGACGGCATCACTCTGGACCGGCTGCGCCGGGAGGGACCGGTCCGGCTCAATCTACCTGCCGGCTACGCCCCGTTCGCGGCGGGCGGATTCGCCACCCCTTCGGGCAAGTGTGAGCTGCGCAGCCCTGGCCTGGCGGCGCTCGGGCTGGATCCGCTGCCGACCTACACCCCGCCGCACGAGGATCCACAAACGCGCCCCGACCTTGCCGCCCGCTACCCGCTCCAGCTGCTCACGCCACCGGCCCCGTCGTTCCTCAACTCGACCTTCGTCAACGTCGATCCGCTGCGGCGCCTGGCCGGCGAGCCGACCGCCGAGCTTCACCCGGACGACGCGGCCCGCCGGCAGATCCGGCCGGGGGACTGGGTGCGGGTCTTCAACGGGCGAGGGGCGTTCCGCGCCCGGGCGGTGATCGGCGAGTCGGTACGGCCGGGGGTGGTGGCCGCCCTGGGCGTGTGGTGGAACCGCTACACGCCGGACGGCGTGAACTGCAATAGCACGACGAGTTCCCGCCTGGCCGACCTGGGAGGCGGGGCGACCTTCTTCGATAACCTCGTCGAGGTCGAGCGCGTGCCGTGAGAGCCCGCGGTTCGTCGTGGCTGGTTTTCCAGCCGCCGGCGGCACGAAGAAGCGTCAAGGCGCCCCTCCAGACCCCCTGTCCGTCCTTTTCGCACAGGCGTCATGGGCGGCGCCGCGTGACGATTTTGCCTGACCTGACAACTTTACCGCGCACCGAGGCCCATTTCGCGCAAATCTCCATCTCCCAATCTTGTACCTTCCCGGGACGAAATTAAGCTGGATGATGACATGCGGTCGGCCCCGCTCTGCGCCGGCCGTTCGGGGTTTGTGGTCGTCTCCAGCACACGCTGGGGCAGACTTGAGGCAGCTTTCATCACGGAACGCAGAGGAGATCGAGCCATGAAACCCTTTCCGCTTGGAGTTGGCCTGTGTGCGTTGGGGCTCGCGCTCGGCTCGGCTGGACCGGCGGAGGCGGCGTGGAACAACGTCTTTCAGGTGTCGTGCTTCCGCCGCGGTTGTCGCAGGCCGGCGGTGGTCCAGCGGCCTGTAATCGCCCAGTTCCCCGTTGCCGTCGCCGCGGCCCCCGACCCGTGCTGCAACCCATGCCCGCCGCCGCCGCCGGTTTGCACGACGCGCTACATCCAGCGCTGCTACTACCAGCCGGTGACGTCGCTCCAGACCAAGACGTACTTCGAGCCGGTCACCACGTACCGGACCAGCTTCTACTACGAGCAGGTCACCAGCTACCGCTACTCGTGCGCGTTCGACCCCTGCACCTGCACGTACCAGAAGGTGGCCTGCCCGGTGACGTCCTACGCCCTCCGGGCCAAGTCGTGCCCGGTGCAGAGCTGGGTGCAGCGCTGCTGCTCGGTGCCGGTGACCACGTACCAGCGCGTCAGCTACTGGGAGCCGCAGACCACCTGCACGACGCCGTGCGCCAACGGCTGTGCCCCGGTCGCGGCCCCGGTAGTCCCGCAGGTGCAGGTTCCCGCCGTGCAGGAACAGCCCTCGACCCCGCCGCCACCGACCCCGCCGCCACCGACCGTCGATGAGAAGCGCGGCGGGAACGGCGCCCAGCCGTTCGAGAAGTACTACGGCCCGCCGAACGGCAACGGCAACGGCGGCGCGTCGTTCCGCCAGCCGCTGCCCGGTGGGGCAGTACCGGCTCGTCCGGTGAACCCGGCCCCAGTCCCGGCGGCCCGCCCGGACCGCATCGCCTCCCTCCCGAACGCCCGGCTCGAAGGCCAGGTGGTCAGCGCCGCGCACGCTCCGCGTCCAGGCGCCCAGGTGATGTTCGTCAGCACCCGGCGCGAGGCCCCCAATCAGACGGTGACCGCGAACGCCGTCGGCCGCTTCCAGGTGAACCTGCCAGCCGGCGGATGGCTGGTGTACGTCAGTGGGTCTGACGGGCGCAATGTCTTCCACAGCCGCATCGACGTTGACGGCCGTCAGCCGACCGCGCTGACCGTGATGGCGCGGTAGTCCTGGGGCGTTGTAATGGTGTGAGAGAAGATTGCCTGAAGCCCACGGGCTGCGGCCCGTGGGCTTTCATGGTTCCTGCCCCTCCGCCACTTACCCCTCGCCGATCAGCACAAGCATCGAGTGCGCCGCCACGGTGTAGCGCGTCTGCGCCGCGATGCGTGGGCCTGCGTCCTCCTCGCAGAAGTCCTCCGGCGACGGCCGCGCCGTATCGATGACGCGCCGCCACGGCCGCCCGGAAGGCGCAATCGGGATGCGGAAGGTCACCGGGCCGCGCCAGGAGTTGCACGCAAGGTAAAAGTCCCGATCCGGCTCCCGCCCCGTCTGACTTCCGTCCAGGACGAACGCCAGCGTCCGGCTCGCGGTCGAGAAATCCGGCTCGAACGGCTCGACGCCGTGCCAGATCACGTCCGGCGGCATCTGGTCGCGCGGCCCGCTGCCGCGGAAGAAGTGCTGCCGCCGCAGCACCGGGTGGCGCCGGCGCAGTCCGATCACGCCGCGCGTGAAGCGCAGGAAGTCGGCGTTCGTCTCCGCCAGCGTCCAGTCAACCCAGCTGATCTCGTTGTCCTGGCACCAGGCGTTGTTGTTGCCGCGCTGGGTGCGCAGGAACTCGTCGCCGGCCAGCAGCATCGGCACCCCCTGCGACAGCAGCAGCGTCGCCATCAGGTTACGGGCCTGCCGCCCGCGCAGAGCCTGGACCGCCGGGTCGGTCGTCGGCCCCTCGACACCGCAGTTCCAGGAGTGGTTGTCGCTGGCCCCGTCCCGGTTGCCCTCGCCGTTGGCCCCGTTGTGCTTGCGGTCGTAGGAGACGAGGTCGCAGAGGGTGAAGCCGTCGTGGCAGGTGACGAAGTTGATCGAGTGGCCGGGCCGCCGCCCTGTTGCCTGGTACAGGTCGGCGCTGCCGCAGAGGCGCGTGGCCAGCAGCGACGCCATCCCCGCCTCGCCCTTCCAGAAGCGGCGGACGTCGTCGCGGTACTGCCCGTTCCACTCCGACCACCGGCGGCCGTATGGAAAGCGGCCGACCTGGTACAACCCGGCTGCGTCCCACGGCTCGGCGATCAGCTTGGTGTCGGCCATCACTCCGTCCTCGACGATCGTTTCGACGATCGGCGGGTCGGCCATCACGTTGCCGTACTTGTCGCGCCCGAGGACGGACGCAAGGTCGAAGCGCAGGCCATCGACGTGCATCTCCGCCACCCAGAAGCGCAGGCATGTCATCAGCAGATCGCGGACGACCGGATGGTTGCAGTTGACGGTGTTCCCGCATCCGGAGAAGTTCAGGTAGCGGCCGTGCGGCCCGAGGAGATAGTACAGCTCGTTGTCCAGCCCGCGGAACGAGTAGGTGCGGCCGCGGTCGTCTCCCTCGCCGGTGTGGTTGAAGACGACGTCGAGGACGACCTCGATGCCGGCCGCGTGGAAGGCCAGGACCATCTCGCGGAACTCCTGGACCTGGGCGTGCTCGCGCGCCGAGGCGGCGTAGGCCGCCTTCGGGGCGGCGAAGGCGATGCTGTTGTACCCCCAGAAGTTGCGCAGCCGCTCGCCCGTCGTTGGGTTGACGAACGGGCAGTCGTCCTCGTCGAACTCGTGGACCGGCAGCAGCTCGACGGCCGTCACCCCGAGAGCCTTCAGGTAGGGGATCTTCTCCGCCAGTCCGGCAAACGTGCCCGGCTTGCTGACGCCCGACGACGGATGGCAGGTGAACCCGCGAACGTGCAGCTCGTAAACAATCGAGTCTTCCAGCGGGATGAGCGGCGGGGCGTCCTCGCGCCAGTCGAACGGCCGGCGGACGAACAGACTGCGGCGGTTCGTGCCGCGCGAGTTCGGCCGCAACCCGGGGACGGACGGAGATGGCGTGCCCCAGACGGTGCCGTCGGAAATGGCGGTGGCCGCCGGGTCGAGCAGGACGATGCCGGGGTCGAACCGATGCCCCCCGCGGTACGGTCCGTCCACGCGCCAGCCGTAGCGGAACGCCGGCGGCAGGCCGTTGACGACGATGTGCCAGTGGTCGCCGGTCCGGTGCTTGCGCGGATCGAGCGGAATCTCCGCCAGCGGCTCGCCGGTTTCGAGCGGGTACAGCACCAGCCGCACCGCCGTGCCGTGGCGGCACAGCAGGACGAAGTTAACGCCATCCGCCAGGGCTGTCGCCCCCAGCGGGAGGGAGCGCCCCCGGGAAGTCCGCAGGTTTTCCATGAGCACCAAGGGTCCGCGGCCCCGCCGGCGGGTCAGGCCCGGCTACCGGCCGCGAGCACCGCGACACGTCGTTGTGGGTCAGTAAATGCACGGAAAACGGGTAACCGGGTCCGCCCACCGGGCGTTTTCTGGCAGACTTCCCGCCGTCCGCCGATTTCCCGGCACGGTTACCTCTTTCCTTTATTCGGTTCTGTGCCATAATAGCGGAAATAAGTAGGCCGGTGGAGGTTCCCCTCGCCGACCTTTCAGCACCAGAGTGCTATCCCTCCAACTCGCCTGACGGGTGAAGAAAAAGCGCCGGGTTGAGAAAAAAGCGCTTCCCTTCTGCTTCGCGGTTGTTCATGATGGATATATTCCAGTACAGGCGAACGGCTCGCGACAACAACCTGACAGCAGCGGTCCGCGGCAGGATACCTGACTCGACCATCTCCGACAACCCCCGGCAACAGGCCAGGTAACGCGAAGCACCCCAGGCGTTGGAGAGTTCCGCAGCCCGCGACCGAAAGGCGTGGGCCGAACCGCAGGTAGCATCCTTGTCCCGGGCGGGTAGCCTGGAGAAGCAGTTTTTCCGCGGCGGAGGTGCCGCGACTCCATTACAAGCACGCTAGCACGACTCGAGGGGTGCCGGTCTGGCGCCGCTCCCACACCCGCAGCCCAACCCGGGGCGCGTGCTGGCCAAGGCGCGGGCGCACGCCCGCGTCGCCGCCCCCTCGGAAGAGGGACTAACCGAAAGCGTTCGAGCCCGCGGGCTGCGTCCCGTGGGCCAAGTCCCCAGCATTGCGCCCGCGGGACGCAGCCCGTGGGCCTGGATTGCTGTGCTGGTAACCCCAGGGCATGCACACCGTTCTCACCTCGGGAGGCAGACAATGGCCGTCGCCCGCAGCGACGAAGGGTCCAACGCGACCCGCAAACGTGTCCCACGCAAACCGCTCGCGGCCGAGTCTCAGGGGCCGCTGCCCAACTCGCAGCGCCTCGATGATCTCTACCGCCTGCCCATGCCCCGCCTGTTCGTCCTCGCCGAGCGCGAGGGCATCGCCGAGCACACCGGCATGAGCCGCGGCCAGCTGATCATGGCCGTCGTCCGCCACCAGATCGAGCGCGGCGCGGTCGTGCGCGGGTCCGGCACCCTGGAAGTGTTGCCGGACGGCTACGGCTTCCTGCGCAGTGTCGCCCACAACTACCTCGCCTCCCCGGAAGACATCTACGTCTCGCCCAGCCAGATCCGCCGCCTCGGGCTGAAGACCGGCATGATCGTCGAGGGACCGATCCGCCTGCCGGTCGAGGGCCAGGAGAACTTCGCCCTGATGCAGGTCGATCTGGTCAACGACCACTCGCCCGACGAGCGCGTCGCCGAGACCGGGTTCGAGGATCTGACGCCGCTGCACCCCAACCGCCGGCTGATCCTCGAGACCGACGCGGAGGACATCTCGTCCCGCGTCGTCGATCTGGTCACGCCGATCGGCATGGGGCAGCGCGGGCTGATCGTCTCGCCGCCGCGGGCCGGCAAGACGATCCTGCTCCAGCGGATGGCCCTGAGCATTCTCAGGAACCACCCGGATGCGTACCTGATCATCCTCCTCGTGGACGAGCGGCCGGAGGAAGTGACGGACATGGCCCGGACCGTCGCCGGTCCGAACTGCGAGGTCGTCGCGAGCACGTTCGACGAGCCGGCGTCCGAGCACATCCACGTCAGCGACATCGCCCTGGAGAAGGCCAAGCGGATGGTCGAACACGGCAAGAACGTGGTGCTGCTGCTCGACTCGATCACCCGCCTCGCCCGCGCCCACAACACCGAGGCGCCGTCCGGCGGCAAACTGCTGTCCGGCGGCCTCGACACCAACGCCATGCAGAA
>JAANMY010000061.1_pt1 | contig 126635 bp, 107 predicted proteins | sample 7279691 | NCBI WGS metagenome assembly JAANMY01 (sample SAMN14094543, study PRJNA606508) | bioreactor metagenome | isolation source: A lab-scale SPAN reactor treating ammonium-rich wastewater day 388 | place: Ireland: Galway | collected 2018-02-07
TGGCTGAGGCGGCGAGGTTCCATCGCGAGCAAGGGGGAAAGGCCAACCCCGTGGAGTTTGAACTCGCCTCCAACGCGTGGGTGCCTTGGGCGGTGAAGGGGTCGATGCTCACGAAGGAGGCGTGGGCGGCGATGGAGGAGGATGGAGCGCTGCGGTCGGCCATGGGCGAGGCGATGGCTGGGGCCGAGGGTGTCGAGGCGCACCTGACGCTCCATCGGCGGGTGAATCTGCCCGGGCTGCTCCAGAGGCTGGACAGCGCGACGATGCGTGCGTCGGTCGAGGGCCGCACGCCGTTGGCCGACCAGCGAGTCTACGCCGCGGCGATGGCGTATCCGATCGAGGCTCTGGTGGACCTCGATCATCCGGAACGGGCGACGGCTTCGAAACAGCCACTGAGGCGGGCGTTTGCGGAGGTCATTCCCCCGGAGGTCCTCGAGAGACCCAAGGCGAGTTTCCCGCTGCCCTTCCAGGCATGGTGCGCGGGAGAAGGTGGCAGGTTGCTGGAGAGCGAGTGGCTGGGCCGGGTGGTGAGGGGAGACGTGCTCGCGGGGGTGGCCGCGGACCCGGAGACGAACTGGAGGCTCGCGTGGCCGCTGCTGAACCTGGCGTCGTGGGCTCGGTGCTGGTTCGAAGGGGCGCGGTAGACTCGATGCCTTGACAAGGGATTCCCGGGGCCTGGGTCCCGGCGGGAGGTTGACATGCGCGTCGTGGTCTCGATGGCGTTGATGGCGGCTGGGCTGGCGGCGTGTGCGGCGAAGCCCGCTGGGTGGTCGAAGGAACCTGCGACGCTTGGGCCAGACGGACCCGCAGCGAGCCGTGGTCAGGTAGGCGGGGACCTCGAGCACCACATCCGTCGATTCGACGAGGATCGAGGTTCGCTGTCGTCGTTCTACAACCTGCGATGGTCGGAGAGTCGCTTCGACCGCCTGGAGAGGTTCCATCGCGAGGAGTTGGAACGGCTGCGCGGGGTGGAGTTCGGCACGCTGTCCAGCCAGGGGCAGATCGACTATGTCCTCCTCCGCAACCGGATCACCGCAACGCTGGAGGACCTGGAACGTGATCGGGGTCGTGTCGTTGCGATGGAGCGAGCCCTGCCGGCGAGGAGGCTCGTGGCCGGGCTCGAGGAGGCGAGGTGGCGGATGGAGGCGGTCGACCCGACTTCGGCCGCGGAATCCGTCGCGAAGATCCCTGAGATCGTGTCGAAGTCGCGTCGGCTGGTGGAGGAGGGTCGCAAGGGCGATCCGCCGAGCGAAGAGACGCTGGCGGGTCTTTCGGAGGAGGACCGGCCGGTCATCATGACCCGACCCGAGGCCGGGCGAGCGGCAGGGATCGTCTCGGAGACGAGGCGTGCGCTGCAGTCGTGGTACGACTTCCACGCGGGGTATGAGCCAACGTTCGCGTGGTGGGTGAGGAAACCATATGAGGCGGCGGTCAAATCGCTGGATGAGTACTCACGATGGCTTCGCGACGAGGTCGGGGGGGGACGAGGCGGGGACGACGCCCCCCTGATCGGCGATCCGATCGGGCGCGAACACTTGCGGTCGGACCTCGCCGAGGAAGTGCTGGCGTACTCCCCCGAGGAACTCATCGCGATCGGAGAGAAGGAGTTCGCGTGGTGCGAGGAGCAGATGCGGCTGGCGTCGGCGGAGTTGGGGTTCGGGGAGGATTGGAAGGCCGCGCTCGCCCATGTGAAGTCTCTGCACGTCCCTCCCGGAGGACAGGACGACCTGGTGGCAAGGCAGTCTCGCGAGGCAATCCAGTGGCTCAAGGACCGTGACCTCATCACCATCCCTCCGCTCTGCGAGGAGACATGGCGGCTGTCAATGATCTCGCCGGAGACGCAGCGGGTGCTGCCGTTCGCCGCATACGGCGGACAGAACATGATGGTGGCGTACCCGACCGACGAGATGTCGCACGACGACAAGATGATGAGCATGCGAGGGAACAACGAGCACTTCACGCGGATCGTGACGCCTCATGAGTTGATCCCCGGGCATCATCTACAGCGGTTCATGGCAGAGCGGGAGCGTGCGTACCGGGGGATGTTCTCGACGCCGTTCTTCGTGGAGGGTTGGGCGCTCTACTGGGAACTGACGATGTGGGAAATGGGATATCCGCGCGGGCCGGAAGACCGGATCGGGATGCTGTTCTGGCGGATGCACCGGTGCGCCAGGATCATCGTGAGCCTGAGATTCCACCTGGGGGAGATGACACCGCAGGAGATGATCGACTTCCTCGTCGACCGGGTGGGGCACGAGCGGTACGGGGCGACGAGCGAGGTGAGGCGGTACATCGGGGGGCAATACTCCCCGCTGTACCAGTGCGGATACATGATCGGCGGGCTGCAACTGCGGGCGTTGCGGCGGGAAGTGGTGGACACGGGGCGGATGACGGACCGCGAGTTCCACGATGCGCTCCTCACGTTCGGGGCGATCCCGATCGAACTCATCCGGTCGGCCCTGACGGACGCGGAACTCTCTCCCGAGGGCGGGGCGGCGTGGCGATTCGAGGTCTCGGAGTGAGAGACCGGGCGTGGGCCGGGTGAGCCTCGCCAGAACGCCCGGCGGATTGCGCTCGCCTCGAACGAGGCCCCTGTGGTAGGATGCCCGCGTGGCTCGTGGTGCGCCGGGGATGTTGCGCGCCGACGGGCCGCCGGGACCACTGGCGGGGGAGCCGCGTGCACACGAGAACCACGACACAACTGCTCGAGGACCTGCGGGAATCAGGGAACGCCGATGCCTGGACTCGCTTCGACGCCAGGTATCGCCCGGTGCTCGTCGGCTTCGCAAGGACGCTGGGATTCTCCCCGGACGACTCGGCGGAGGTCGCGCAACGGACCATGGTGGAGTTCACGAGGGCGTACCAGTCGGGGCGGTACGAGCGCGGGCAGGGCCGCCTGAGTTCGTGGCTGATCGGGATCGCTCGCAACACCGCGATGTCGATGCGACGGGAGGGCCGACGAAACCGCGCGGTGGGCGGAGAGGCGATGCAGGATGCGGCGGAGGCCGTGATCGGCGACGAAGCCCACCTGACGAGAATCTGGGCGAAGGAGCGGGATTCCGCCGTGCTCGCGGAAGCGATCCGGCAACTCCGGGGGTCGCCACGGATGGAAGCCCACACGATGCGGGCCTTCGAACTCTTCGCGCTCCGGGGCGTGCCCGCGGCGGAGGTCGCAAAGGAGTGCGGGATCGACGTGGACTCGGTGTACGTCATCAAGAACCGGCTGACGAAGCGCCTTCGGGAGATCGTGAGGGAACTGACGCTGGCGTATGAAGAAGGGGACTGACGTGGGAGGATGCCCCCGGGCGAGTGAACTCGAGGCGTTCGCCGCTTCCCACGATCCCGATCCGGGCGTGCGGGCGCATGTCTCGGCCTGCCTCGAGTGCATGCAGGAGGTCCGGGAGATACGTGAGAACCATCGGTTCCTCTCCGAGCACCTCGGGGCGATCGGTGACCACCTCGCGACCTTTTCTGAAGGCGCTGTGTCGCCCGTCGCAGGGGAGGTGCCTGGCTACGAGTTCGTCGGGGAGATCGGACGCGGCGGCCAGGGCGTCGTCTTCCGGGCGGTCCAGACGGCGACGCGCCGCCCCGCAGCGGTCAAGATGCTCGTCGGAGGGTCGCTCGCGACGCCGAAGCAGCAGGCCAGGTTCGAGCGAGAGGTTGAACTCGCGGCGGGCCTGAGGCATCCGAACCTGGTGACGGTCTTCGATTCCGGCGTGACCGAGCAGGGGCAGCCCTACGTCGTGATGGAGTATGTGAAGGGCGAGCCGATCGACAAGCACGTCCTCGGACTGAGGTCACCGCCGCGAGGCTCAAGGGCGTGGATCGACGAGGTCGTTCGGCTCTTTGTCGCGGTGGCGGACGGGGTCGGCCACGCCCACTCTCAGGGCGTCATCCATCGCGACCTGAAGCCCTCGAACATCGTCGTGGATGAGGCGGGACAGCCAAGGGTCCTGGACTTCGGGCTGGCACGCCACGCCCTTGGGCAAGGGCAGGAAGACCCGACGCAGACCCGTGAGTTTGCCGGCACCCCGGCGTATTCGGCTCCTGAGCAGGCCGGGGGAAACGCCCGCGGGTCGAGCGCGCGTTCGGATGTCTATGCGATCGGGTTGTCGCTGTACGTCGTGCTGACTGGACAGCATCCCTATCCCACGGACGGGACGATCGCCCAGATCCTGAGGCACGTCGAGGAAACGGAGCCGACTCCCCCCACCCAGCACCTGGCAAAGATCCCGCTCGATCTTGAGACCATCATCCTCAAGTCGCTGTCGAAGAACCCGGAGCGCCGGTACGCCGACGGGAACGCGTTGAAGGCAGACCTCGCGCGGTTCCTGGCCGGGGAGGCGATCGACGCGAGGCGCGACAGCACTTGGTATGTGCTCTCCCGACTCGCGATGAAGCACCAGGGGGTCGTGGCGGCCGGGGTGGTAGCGGCGGCGACCATCCTCGCGGCGGTCGTGGGGCTGGCGCTGCTGGCCAGAGACCTCGAGTTCGCACGTCGCGAGGCCGAGTCCGCGCTGACCGAGTCCATGGTCCGACGGGCAAGGCTGATCGGGACCTCGGGAGATGTCGAGCGGGCAGAGGCGCTGCTCTGGGAAGCGGCGCCTTCGGTCGGGCCGGTCTCGGACTGGGCCCTGAGCCCCTCTTCAACGCCGGAGCAGGCCAGGACGGCCTGGTCGCTGGTCGAGTTGTACTCGAAACTTCCCCGGCGCTTCCGCACCAGGCTGGATTCGCAGCCGATCGGCGTCGGCGCCGCGGCCCCCGGCGAGGGCGCGGACCTCTGGGTCATCCTGCGGGACGGCTCGCGATCGACGGTCTCGGCCGAGGGGTTTGTGACCTCCCGCACGCCTGCGCTATCGAGCGAGCCGGTCAAAGCCGGATGGTGCAGCGATGATGCCGAGTTGGTGACGCTGCTCGGAGAGAGGTCGCTTGATGTGTACTCGATCGGCTCGGGTCGGTCGCTCATGCCGGCGTCGACACGAGGCGTTCAAGCCGGCTGGATCATGGCCGTCTGCCAGGACGAGAACCTGCTGGTCGCGGTCGATGCCGTCTCGCGCGACGTGGTGATCTTCGACATGGGATTGCAGCGCGAACTGCACCGGTTCCCGGATCGGGCGGCCAGCCTGCGGATCGAGTCCCGCGGAGGCCGGACGTGGCTGCTCGTCGGCACAACCTCGGAGCCGCGGACGAGGGTGATCGTGCGAGAACTTCCCGAAGGCCGGCTCGTCCAATCGGCCGACCTGCACGAACTGGTAATCGTTCCTTCACCGACCGGGGTGCGCACGCCGGTGTTGAGCCCCGACGGATCCTGGATCGCGGCGGGGATGGCAGAGAACATCGCCCTGTTCGACGCGCGGACGGGCGAGCCCATGGCGGTGAAGTCATGGCCGAGATCCCCCATCAATCTGATCCGGTTCGCGCATGACGGCCGCACGCTGGCGGCGTCGATGAACGATGGATCGGTCGCGATCCTCACGGTGCCGACGCTCGAGCGCGTCGCGATGATCGTCAACGGTGTGCAGCCCACGACCATGGCCTTTCTCGGCACGCCCCCTGCCATCATCATCGGGGATGTCGGGCAACGGCTGTCGGCGTATGAGACTTCGGATCGACCCTGGTTCCAGCGCATCGAGACGACGACGGCGACGCACGCTTCGCTCGACACCGCTCGCGACGGGTGGCTCGCCTGGGTGAACCACTTCGGAGAACTCGCGATCCGCAGCCCCGCGGGAGAGGTTCGGACCATTCCCGCCCACCAGACATACATCAACAGCGTCGCGTTCTCGCCCGACGGGGCCTCGATCGTCACGGCCGCCGCGGATGGTGAGGTTCGTGTCTGGACGAGAGCCGGAGAAGCGGTTCGGGCCTTCGAGCGAGCCCCGGCCAGGGTGTGGACGGCGGTGTTCTCTCCGGACGGGCGGATGATCGCCTCCGGGGACGACCATGGGATGCTCCGCGTCTGGGACACGGGCTCGGGCGAGTTGTTGATGTCGCTCCAGGTCTCGAAGGTACGGATCCCGAAACTGGTGTTCACTCCGGACTCACGAAGGATCGTGTGCGCCCTCGCCGGTTCATCGGGCGCGGTGGTCAGCCTCGAGAAGGGACTGGTCGAGAGGTTCCTTGGCCCGGCCGAGCTCGTCGCAAGAGCGGTGGCTTGCTCTCCTGATGGGCGGATCGCGGCGATCGGAGGCGATGACCGGACGGTCCGCTTCTGGGACCTGGAGACCGGTCGGCTGCTTCGGACGGCGTCGGCGCTGCCCTGGGGGCCGTTTGATCTCAAGTTCCACCCGGATGGCCGCATCCTCGTCGCCGTGGGCCGGGGGGGTGAGGTCGTGGTGATCGACACGGCCGTGGCCGCGGAGGTGTGCACCCTGGACCTCCACGAGAAACTGACGTTTGCCGTGGCGTTTTCCGCGGACGGCCAGCGCATCTACACGTCGGGTCAGGACCCGTTCATCGGGCAGACCGACCTGAGTCGGCTCCTGGGATATGTCCGAGGGAACGAGCGTTACTGGCGCGAGGTCCTGGACGAGGAACGCCGTGATGAGGCTCGTCGCGGGCGGTGACTGCGCGTCCCGGGCTGGTTCACTCGCCGGACGCCCAGCGCGCATGCGATGACGAGGAGCGAGGCGGAGTTCAAGACGAACGCAGCCAGGAGCGGGAGATTCGTCCGACCGTTCGACGCGCTGATGACGAGGCCGAGCGCAATCGCCGTCATGATCGAGATGACCACGACCGGGAGAACCAAGCCGATGATCCAGCGCATTGCATCTCCTTCGACCGCCGTTCATCGCCCATCCTTCTCTGTGCGGAGGGGTGGCTGGACCGGCGAGGGCGCTCGAACTTCTCGCTCCGATGAGGAGAGTTGACCCCGAGGATCTCGATCTATCACCTGCGAATGGGTTGGTAAGGGGGCGACCACCCGGAGGCGGTCCTCAGGGCCTCAGCGGGCCTGCTTCGCCCGAGGCTTGTCGTCCTTGCCCCAGCGGCGGCGGGTCTCGAAGGCCGCGATGTCCGCGAGGGTCGTGGAACGAAGGAACTCGTGCTGCCTGGAGCGGTGGGCGGTCCAGAAGCGGTGGGCGGGGCAGGCCCGATCATCGGAGCACCTGGCCGTTCCGAGCATGCATCGGCTCTCGACGACGGGGTCGGCAAGGGCCGAGCAAAGCTCGAAGAGGGAGATCTGATCGGCGTCACGAGCGAGCGTGACCCCGCCGCCGACGCCGCGCTGGGTATGCACCAGCCGTGCCCTGGCCAGCGAGTTGATGATCTTCGCGAGGAAAGGAGCGGGGATCTCGCAGGCCTTGGCCATTTCCTTGACGAGCACGGGCTTTCCGCCGGCAGCCGCGACGTAGCCGAGAGCGGTGGCGGCGTACCCGGAGGCCTGGCTCATCATGGCTTGGCTCCCGGCATCGAGCGCAACATATGACCATGGGATCGGTTTGTCAACTGCGAATCGTGGATGCATCGAGAAGAAATGGTTGTCTTCTCTGCCCGCGTGCGGGATCGGCCGGAGTCTATCTTGACAATCGGATCCTTTAGTCGTATGGTGTCCCCCGACCATCCGGGAGCGATCGATGAGCACACCCTCGCACGGATCACCGCCCGCCCCCCTCGATCTCCGGGGCGGACGCCCGGGCCTCGACGCGTTCACCTACGACGATGCGATCGTCCGCAAGTTCCTCTTCGCGACCATCGCGTGGGGAATCGTTGCGATGCTCGTCGGGCTGGTCATCGCCCTGCAGCTGGCCGCCCCAGTGCTGAACCTCGGGATCTCGTTCACCTCGTTCGGGCGGCTCCGCCCGCTGCACACCAACGCGGCGATCTTCGCCTTCGCGGGCAACGCGATCTTCGCGGCGATCTACTACTCCACGCAGCGACTGTGCAAGGCAAGGATGTTCTCGGACCGGCTCTCGGCCCTGCACTTCTGGGGGTGGCAGGGGATCATCCTCGCCGCGGCCCTCACGCTCCCCCTCGGGCATACGTCGGGCAAGGAATACGCTGAACTCGAATGGCCGATCGACCTGGCGATCGCGGTCGTGTGGGTCGGGTTCTTCGGAGTCAACTTCTTCGGGACGCTGGTGAGGCGACGCGAGCGGCACATGTACGTCGCCTTGTGGTTCTACATCGCCACGATCATCACCGTCGCGGTCCTGCACGTCTTCAACAGCCTCGCGATCCCCGCATCGCCCTTGAAGAGTTACTCGGTCTACGCCGGCGTGCAGGACGCGCTCATGCAGTGGTGGTACGGGCACAACGCGGTGGCGTTCTTCCTGACCACGCCGTTCCTCGGGCTCATGTACTACTTCATGCCCAAGGCGGCGGAGCGCCCGGTCTTCTCGTACCGCCTCTCGATCGTCCACTTCTGGTCGCTGGTGTTCATCTACATCTGGGCGGGCCCCCACCACCTGCACTACACCTCGCTCCCCGCCTGGGCCTCGACGCTTGGGATGCTCTTCAGCCTCATGCTGTGGATGCCAAGCTGGGGCGGGATGATCAACGGGCTCTTGACGCTTCGGGGCGCGTGGTCGAAGGTGACGACGGACCCGGTGCTCAAGTTCTTCGTCGTGGGGATCACGTTCTACGGGATGGCGACGTTCGAAGGACCGATGCTCTCGATCAAGTCCGTCAACGCGCTCTCGCACTACACCGACTGGACGATCGCGCACGTGCATGCCGGGGCGCTCGGCTGGAACGGGTTCATGACGTTCGGCATGATCTATTGGTTGCTCCCGCGGCTCTTCCAGACCCCTCTCTGGAGTTCGAAGCTCGCGACGACGCACTTCTGGCTCGGAACGATCGGCATCCTGCTCTACGTCATCTCGATGTACGTAGCGGGGCTGACCCAGGGGCTGATGTGGCGGGCCTTCGACGCGTCGGGAAACCTGGCGTATCCCGACTTCGTCGAAACAGTGGCCACGCTGATGCCGTTCTACTGGGGACGGGCACTGGGCGGGACCATGTTCCTCGCGGGCGCGGTGCTGTGTGGCGTCAATGTCTGGATGACGTGGCGGGCGAGGCCGGCCACGTACGACGAGCCGGTGCACCACGCCCCGCCGTTGTCGAGATCGTTCACCGACCACCCCGAGCCGACCTCACGGCTCTCGTCGGTCGTCGGGTTCGCTCATCGGCTGGATGTCTGGGAGCAGGCGGCGTGGCACCGTCGCTGGGAGCGCAAGCCGATCCGCTTCTCCGTCTGGGTCCTGGCCGCGGTGGGCGTCGCGTCGTTGCTGGAACTGATCCCGCTCTTCCTCATCCGGTCCAATGTGCCCACGATCGCATCGGTGCGGCCCTATTCACCATTGGAACTCGCCGGGCGCGAGATCTACATCGCCGAAGGGTGCTACACGTGCCACTCGCAGATGATCCGCCCGATCTATGCGGAGACGAAGAGGTACGGGGAATACTCCAAACCGGGCGAGTTCGTGTACGACCATCCGTTCCAGTGGGGGTCGAGGCGCATCGGCCCGGACCTGGCACGGGAAGGAGGCCGCCAGTCGAACCTCTGGCACGCGCTCCACTTCCAGAACCCCCGGCAGATCACGCCTCAATCGGTGATGCCGGCCTATCCATGGCTGCTGGACTCTCCCCTGGACTTCGAAGCCATCCAATCGCGCGTGAACGTGATGGCGATGCTGGGGGTCCCCTACGGCGAGGCGGTGCGTCATGGCCGCGCACCGGAGTTGGCCCGCGAACAGGCACGGCTCATCGGCGAGGATATCGCCAGCCAGGGAGGGCGCCCGGACCTCCACGACAAAAAGGTCGTCGCGCTCATCGCCTACATGCAGCGACTGGGGACGGACCTGCACCGGGCGCCGGAGACGGCCGAGGAAGGAGGCGAACGTGCGACTCGTTGATGTTCTGTCGAGCGTGGACCTCTCGGTCTATCCCGAGGCCGCGATCGTCATCTTCCTTGGCGTCTTTCTGCTGACCACGCTCCGCGTGCTGCGCAGGCCGCGCACGGAGATCGAGCGTGCCGCGCGGCTGCCCCTGGACGACTCCCCCATCCGTCGAGACGAGCCCGGAGCGACCCATGCCTGAGCCGAGACGCGACCAACTCCTCGACCATGAGTATGACGGGATCCAGGAGTACGACAACCCCACGCCTGGGTGGTGGCACCTCATCTTCCTCGGAACAGTTGTCTTCTCGGTGATCTACCTGGCGTTCTGGCACGCGAGCCCGATCGCGTGGAGCATCCACGAGGCGCACGCCGAGGCGGAGTTGCGAGCCCTGAAGAAGCAGTTCGGGGAACTCGGAGACCTTGGCTCGGACGAGGCGACCATCCGGTCGATGATGGGCGAGCCGCGATGGATGGCCGTGGGGCAGAGCGTCTATCGCGCCAACTGCGTCTCCTGCCACGGAGCGTCCGGGGAAGGGCTGGTCGGCCCGAACCTGACGGACGATCACTGGAAGAACGTGAGGGTTCTCACGGATGTCGCGCGCGTCATCACCGAAGGGGCCGCGGGCGGGTCGATGCCCTCGTGGAAGAACCGCCTCCACCCCAACGAAGTGGTGCTGGTCTCGGCTTATGTCGCGTCGCTGCGCGGGAAGAACCTGACAGGCCCGCGCGCGACCGAGGGGGAACCCATCCCACCGTGGTGACTTCCCCCTCTCCATCCTCACCGCCGCCGAGGCGGGACGACGGGCTCCCTCAACTACTCGACGCGCCGGAGCGGGTCCTCTCGACGTTGAACAAGGACGGGTCTCGACGTTGGCTGCGCCCGCGCCTGTCCCGGGGACGGTTCCTCTCTGCGCGGCGGGCATTCGCGTGGGTACTCATCCTCCTCTTCACGATCCTGCCGCACGTCGATCTGGCTGGTCGACCCGCGGTGCTGCTCGACATTGCACGGCGGGAGTTCACGATCCTGGGGTTCACGTTCCTCCCGACCGACACGCTCCTCCTCGCCGTCTTCTTGCTCTCGGTGTTCGTGGCTGTCTTCCTCCTTACGGCCCTCTTCGGGCGCGTGTGGTGCGGTTGGGCGTGCCCGCAGACGGTCTACCTCGAGTTCCTCTACCGCCCGCTCGAGCGGTTCTTCGATGGCGCTCCGGGCCGCAGGCCACGATGCCCCGGCCCGTTAGGCCTGCGCGTGGCGCTGAAGGTCGCGACGTTTGTCCTGGCTTCGCTCTTCATCGCCCACACGTTCCTTGCCTACTTCGTTGGAGCGGACACGCTCCGCGTGTGGGTGACACGCTCACCGCTCGAGCACCCGGTCTCCTTTGTCGTCATGGCGGCCGTGACCGGGCTCATGCTCTTCGACTTCGGGTTCTTCCGCGAGCAGACGTGCATCGTGGCGTGCCCCTACGGGCGATTCCAGAGTGTCCTTCTCGACCGGCACTCGCTCATCGTGGGGTACGATCGTGCCCGCGGTGAACCCCGTGGGAAAGTCCGCCGAGCGCCCGACGCCGTCTCCCTCCCCGTTCTTCCCACGACGACCCGTATTGGCGACTGCGTCGATTGTGGGCTGTGCGTCGCGACGTGCCCGACAGGGATCGACATCCGCGATGGGCTTCAGATGGAGTGCGTCGGCTGCGCCCAGTGCATCGACGCATGCGATGCCGTCATGGCACGCCTCCACCGCCCGCGAGGGCTCATCCGATACTCCTCTCAGGCCACCCTCGACGGCCTCAAGCCGAGACTCCTCCGGCCACGTGTCATCGTCTATCCGCTCCTCCTCGGCGCGCTGCTGATGTTGCTCGCGGTCCTCCTCCGGATCTCGCCCGCGGCGGATGTCAGCCTCCTCCGCACGCCGGGCATCCCCTTCACCATCCTCCCCGACGGGCGGGTCGCCAACACGATGCGGGTCAAGATCATCAACCGTCGACCCGATGCCGCCTCGTTCACCATCGAGCCAGCACCCGGCTCGATCTTGGTCGAGTTCACGATCTCGGATGACCCCGGCGTCATCGCGCCAGGCAGAAGTGCGACCGTCCCCTTCGTCATCGCGGCACCGCGAGAGGGGTTCAGCCACGGACACCTCGACACGATCGTCCGCATCTCGGACGGACGAGGGTTCACACGCGATCTCCCCTGCCGCCTCGTCGGCCCCCAAGGAGAATCCCCTTGACCACCCCTGACGCCAGGCCCATGCTCATCTCCACCACGGCCTTCAGGGCCACGCACCGAGGATGGCGATGGCCCGCGATGGTGGTCGGCCTCTTCGTCGTCCAGAGCGTGTTCATGGGCGCTGCGATCTACCTGGCCCACTCCAATCCTTCCGTCGCGATCGAGCCCGAGTATTACGACAAGGCCCTGCACTGGGACGAGTCCGCCGCTCGACACCGGGTCGCCGTCGAACGCGGATGGTCCGCCGTGTTAGACGTGGGCGAAGCATCGGGCCTCCCCGCGACACGCCCGCTTCGACTTCTCGTGACCGGCGAGGACGCCATGCCGATTCCGGGGCTGCGCGTCCGGTTCGAGACCTTCCATCACGCGGCCTCCGCCAGTCGCATCTTTGCTGAGGCGGCCTATGACGGCGGGGCCTTTGTCGCCGAGATCCCCATGCTCCGCGAGGGGCTATGGGAGGTACGTGCGTTCGCGAGCGAAGGGAACGCGGAACTGCGCATCGTCGAGCACATTCGGATTTCTCCGGAGCCATCGAGATGATCGCCCTTGTGGTCGCAGTCTTCGTCGCGAGCGTGCTTGGAAGCCTTCATTGCGTGGGAATGTGCGGGGCGTTCCTCGCTCTGGCCATCGACGGAGGTGGCGCCTGGCGTGCCCAGGCCGCGTACCACTTCGGCCGACTGGTCACCTATCTGCTCGCCGGGGGCGTGGCAGGAGCGGCTGGGTCCGCCCTCGACGCGGGTGGCACGCTCGTGGGGCTGCAACGCCCCGCGGCGCTCCTCTCCGCCGCGCTCATCGCAGGGTTCGGAATGATCGCCCTGGCCCGCGCCATGGGCGCGAACCTGGGACACGCCCCGATCCCTGCCCCGCTGCGTTCAGGTGTGCTTCGCCTCCAGCGACTCGCGCTCGCTCTCCCACCCGGGCGGCGAGCCCTTGCGATCGGGCTGGTCACCACCCTCCTCCCGTGCGGATGGCTCTATGCGTTCGTCTTCACCAGCGCGGGCACGGGAAGCCCATTCACCGGCGCTGCCGTGATGGGCGTCTTCTGGGCGGGGACGCTTCCTGCCCTGGCCACCCTTGGCGCCGGGCTCCGTTCGGCCTCCGGCCCGCTCCGCAGGCACGCGCCGTTGGTGACGTCCCTGCTCGTTGTCGCGGTCGGAGCCACCTCCATCGTCCAGCGCCTCAGCGCAGACCCCCTCGAGCTCCCCGTTCGCCCCGCGACGTCCGCGGATCTCGTGCGCGAGGTCCGGTTGCTCGATCCTTCGGAGGCTTCGTGCTGTGAGGTCGATCGCTGAGGCCTTTCCGATGAGTTCTCCCGCGCGCGTCGCGTGCTCGCATTGCGGGTCCGTGGTCCCGCTCGGGCTGGTGGAAGACCGCGCCGAGCGCCACTTCTGCTGCGACGGATGCCGCACGGTCTTCAACCTCCTTCACTCCTCCGGCCTGGCGGGGTACTACTCGCTCCGCGACGAGGCCCGTCCGGCCCGGTCGACGGGTCGCGCCTACGAAGAACTCGATGATCCGGCGTTCCTGCGCGTTCACGCCACGCCCCTGGCGAGCGGGCTCCTCCGTACCGAGATGAGCCTCGAGGGGATCCACTGTGCGGCGTGCCTCTGGCTCGTAGAGCGCCTCTCTCTTGTGTGCCCCGGGGTCGTGGAATCCCGGCTCGACTTCCGCGCGGCACGAGTCTCTCTGACATGGGATCCGTCGCGGACGACGCTCTCCCGGGCCGCCCGCGCCCTGGACTCGCTCGGTTACCCATCGAGACCGGCGCGTGACGGTTCCGACCGCGAGGCCCGCCGACGAGACGACCGAAGACATCTCGTACGCCTCGCGATCGCCGGGGCGGCCGCCGGCAACTCGATGCTCGTCGCGTTCGCGCTCTACGCGGGAATGTTCGACCCGATGGACGGGGCGCACGCGGCTCTCTTCCGGTGGTTGAGCATGGGGATCGGGCTCGTCTCGCTCCTGGGTCCGGGGATGGTCTTCTTCCGAGGCGCCCTCGCGGCGATCCGCACTCGAACAGCGTCGCTCGACCTCGCCATCGCGCTGGGGCTGGGCGTCGGAGGATTCTGGGGAACGGTGAACACGATCCGCGGCACAGGAGAGATCTACTTCGATTCGCTCTCCGTTCTCGTCTTCCTCCTCCTCGTGGGACGCTGGCTCCAGGCCCGACAGCAGCGTGGCGCCGCCGACAGCGTCGAACTCCTCTTCTCCCTTACACCCTCATCGGCTTCCCTCGTTCGCGAGGGAGGCGTCGTACGCGTGCCCGTCGAGGCTCTCGTTCCGGGTGACGTCGTCGAGGTCCTCGCGGGCGAGTCCATCCCCGCGGACGGGGTCGTCACCTCCGGCCAGAGCGAGATCGACGCGTCGCTGCTGACCGGGGAGTCCCGCCCGGCGGCCGTCTCGCCGGGGTCGGCCGTCGCCGCGGGGACCGTCAACCTGGCCGCGACGCTGCGCGTTCGTACTGAGGTTGCCGGCGAGCAGACGCGTGTCGGGCGCCTGATGCGCCTGGTTGAGGAGGGCGCCCGGCGCCGGGCGCCCATCGTCCGCCTCGCGGATCGCATCGCCGGACGGTTCGTCGCGGGCGTCGTCGTGGCGGCGCTCGCGACCTTCGTCGCGTGGCTCTTCATCGAACCGGCGCTTGCACCGGAGCAGATGGCCGCCCTGCTCATCGTCACCTGCCCGTGCGCACTGGGCATGGCGACCCCCCTCGCCATGACGGTCGCGATCGGACGAGCCGCAAGGCGGGGCATCCTCGTCAAGGGCGCCGATGCGCTCCAGTCCCTCTCCCGCCCGGGGACACTGGTTCTGGACAAGACAGGAACGCTGACCTTGGGCCGGCTGACCCTGCGCGAGTTCACCGGCGACCCCGAAGCCCTCTCCCTGGCCGCCGCGCTCGAGCGTGGGTCATCCCACCCGATCGCGCGCGCGATCCTTGAGGCCTGTCCTGACGGTGCGGGCCTTCCGCCCGCGACGGACGTGCGGCAGACACTGGGGTCGGGGATCGAGGGGTTCGTGGGAACGACTCGCGTCATCGTCGGCTCGCCGGCGTTCGTTTCGCAGGATCGCCCGCTCGCCCCGAACCTCTCGGCAGCGCTCAAACGGTCGCTGGACGCCACCGCGACGCCCGTCGCCATTTCGATCGACGGTGACGTGCGCGCGCTGGCCTCGCTGGCGGATTCACCCCGACCGGGGACGTCGGAGGCGATCCGACGGCTGAGGGAGGCGGGATGGGCGGTCGAGGTGCTGTCGGGTGATCATCCCGAGATCGTGGCTCACCTCGCGCGGGAACTGTGCCTGCCTTCCGAGGCCGCCCGCGGTGGAGCCTCACCGTTGGATAAGGTCGAGCACGTTCGGACCCGGCGCTCCCCGGTGGTGATGGTCGGCGACGGCGTCAACGATGCGCCGGCACTCGCGGCGGCAGACGTGGGGATCGCTGTCCACGCCGGAGCGGAGGCAAGCCTCGCGGCGGCGGATGTGTATCTGTCAACACCGGGGATTGCACCGATCGTTGACCTCGTCGATGCGGCGACACGCACGATGCGGACGATCCGTCTGGGCTTCACGGTCTCGATCCTTTACAACGCCTTCGCCGGATCGCTGGCGGTGGTCGGGATGATCAATCCGCTTCTCGCGGCGGTGCTGATGCCCCTGAGTTCCTTCTCCGTGCTGACGATTGCGACACGAGCAAAGACATTCGGAGGGCCAAGATGGCGGTGATGTACATCATGCTCCCGGCCTCTCTTGCCCTGGCCGCGCTGGCATTGGTGGCATGCATCCGCGCGGCAAGGCGAGGGCAGTTCGACGACCTGGACTCGCCACCCATCAGAATGCTGGTGGACGACGAGCCCGCCCGGGAACCCTCCCAACCACCCCCAAACGACTGGATTTGACAGCGGGCCGGGCGATTGGCACCATACACATGTCCACGGCTTATTCAGCCGCGCCGCTCTCACAGCTCCTGGACTTCAGGCGGGAGCACCTGGGGATCCACACATGGCCGATGATTCGGGGCAGAAGCTCAAACTGATCGCCGCGGTCGTCATGCTGGTGCTCGCGCTTGGCCTGCTGGCCTGGCACTTCGGACTCTTCGGCGGTGGTGGCGGCGGCGGCAGCGGTGGTGGCAAGGGCACGCCGCCTCCGAGCGAGACGCCAAACCGGGCGACGCCCGATGGGACCATGGGGTCCTGACCCCCGCGCCGTATGGCGCTGCTCCTCGCAGGAATCGACGAGGCCGGATACGGGCCGCTGCTCGGCCCGCTGACGGTGGCGATGGCGATGTTCCGTATCGACCCGTGGACCCCCGGGGATCGAGCGCCCGATCTCTGGACGTTGCTTGAACCCGCGGTCGGGCGCGCCGGCTCGAGTCCGCGCGCCCGCATCCTCATCGACGACTCGAAGAAACTGAAACTGCCCAACACATCGACGGGCCGTGCCTCGACCCGGCATCCACTGCTTCACCTCGAACGGGGCGTGCTTGCCTTCCTTGGCGCTTCGAACGCGTTGCCTCGGACTGACGATGACCTCTTCCGAGCACTTGGCGTGGACCTGGGTGAAGCGCCCTGGGCCCTCTCCTCCTCGACCCCGGTCCCGGTCGCCTGGAGCGAAGCCCAGATCGCCATCGCCTCGAATCTCCTCGCCGGCACGCTCGGGACGGCCGGTGTCGGCGTCGTCGGTCTCTCGTGCGTGAGCGTCAACGTCGACCGGTTCAACGAGACCGTGCGATCGACCGGCACAAAGGGAGAGACCACGCTGCTGGCGATCGGAAGACACTTGCGCGCCCTGCTGTCCGTCCCCGACGCCGCCCCCCCCCACCACGTCCGCGTCGTGTGCGATCGGCTCGGTGGACGAACGGCTTACGCCTCGCTCCTCGAGCGAGAGACCTCGTTGGAGGCGACGGTCCTGGAGGAAACGAACCGGGTCAGTCGATATGCGCTGCGCCGGGTCGGGGAAACGGGCGAGGCCCGCGTTGTGGTCCACTTCATGCCCGAGGCGGAGAGGGCCCACCTGGGCGTCGCCCTCGCCTCGATGACGGCGAAGTACGTGCGTGAACTGGCGATGGCACGGTTCAATCGCTACTGGGGGACGAAGATGCCCGACCTCAAGCCCACGGCGGGCTACCGTCAGGATGCGGCCCGCTGGCTGCGCGAGGCCTCGGGGATCCTGACCGATGACGATCGCTCCGAACTCATCCGGCTGGCGTGAGGACACGGGCGGCGTGCCCGAACCCCGCAGATTCCTCGACCTCGCGGCGATGGCTGCGATCCGAAGCGCGGGGAACGTCGAGCCTAACCCCCTCGTGGGAGCGGTGCTCGTCAAGAACGGTCGAGTGATCGGGATCGGGCACCATCGCCGTTTCGGAGGACCGCACGCGGAAGTGGATGCCCTGGCCTCGGCTGCACGACAGGGATACGACGCCAGCGGCGCGACGATGTACGTCACGCTCGAGCCCTGTTGCCATACGGGCAAAACGCCCCCATGCACAGGCGCCATCCTGCGCGCCGGCGTGTCGAATGTCATCTTCGCGACGCGTGACCCAGCCCCGGCCTCGGCGGGCGGCGCGGAGGTCCTCCTCGCGAGCGGCGTCCACGCCGTCGCCTCGGATGCTTCGCCCTTTGCCGCGTGGATCTCCGCGCCTTTTCGCAAGCGAGTGACGACGGGACACCCCTGGGTCATCGCGAAGTGGGCCCAGACGATGGACGGCCAGAGCGTCCCGCCCCGGGATGCCTCCCGCTGGATCTCCTCTCCCGCCTCGCGTGCCAGGGTGCATCGCCTGCGCGCCCGGGTGGATGCGGTGCTGGTCGGGCTATCCACGGCGGTTGTCGATGACCCCTTGCTGACTGTCCGCGGGGTTCGTCGGGCCCGACGCACGCCTATCCGTGTCATCCTGGATACACGGCTCGAGCTGCCGCTGGCTTCTCGGCTTGCGCAGACGGCGACCGAGACACCGGTCGTCGTTCTCTGTGCGAAAGGCGCGGCGGGCTCGGCGCAGCGCGCTCGACTCGAGTTGATGGGCGTCCGGATCGACCCTGTCGCGTCGAGGGGGGAACGGATCGACCTCGGCTCGGCCCTGGCGCACCTCGCCGCATCGCATCATGTCGCGACCCTGCTGGTCGAACCCGGCCCGCGGCTCCGGGCCTCCCTCCTGGAAGCCGATGTCGTGGATCACATCATCATCCACGTTGCGCCGACCCTCGCCAACGGCCGCCCGGCGCCGGCTGGGGCCAGCCCGACGGTGGACCTTCCGCCCGGATTTCGCCTCGGGCTCCGCAGGCGTGTGGGAGAGGACCTGGAACTCGTCTACGTCCGCGGCTGAAGGCGGGATCAGGCGTCGAGCGCTTCGGCGATCTGCACGGCGTTGAGCGCCGCGCCCTTGCGCAACTGATCGCCGCAGGCCCACAGCGCCCACCCGGAATGCATCGTGCGTCCACCGGCGCTCTCGGAGGGGAGGGACTCATCGGGCCGGATCCTCCCGACGAGCACCTCGTCACGCCCCGCGGCCTTGGCGGGTGTCGGGAAATCGTTGGAGGCGCGATCGTCGAGCACGCGGACGCCGGGTGCTGCGGCGAAGGCCGCCCGGACCTGGTCTTCGCTCGCCGGGCGCTCGAGTTCGACAACGATCGCCTCCGAGTGGGCGCGGGGGACGGGGACTCGAATGCACGTCGCGAAGACCCGGGCCGCCGGATCGCCCCACATCTTCCTGGTCTCGTCGATCATCTTCTGCTCTTCGAGGTTGCGCCCGGTCCTGGGGTCCATCGCGGAATCGTGGCTGAAGCAGTTGAACGCGCACGGCTCACGGAAGATCCTGGGCTCGGCCTTCCTCCCCTCGACGGCGGCACGCGTGAGCGTTTCCAACTCTTCCATCGCCGCGGCCCCCGCACCGGAGACCGCCTGGTAGGTCGAGACGACCACCCGGCGCACGCCGAAGATCCGGCGCAGCGGGGTGACGGCGACGAGCATGATGATGGTCGAGCAGTTGGGGTTGGCGATGATCGCCGGCTTGCCTCGGATCGGCGCGAGGGCCTCCGGGTTGACCTCGGGCACCACAAGGGGGACCCCCTCGGCCATCCGGAAGGCCGACGAGTTGTCGATGACGGTCGCGCCGCGGGCGACGGCCCGTGGGGCATGCTCGCGTGACACGCTCCCGCCCGCGGAGAAGAACGCAACGTCGATGCCGTCGAACGAACGATCGGTCATGACCGAGACCGGGTGGGGTTCTCCGCGAAAGACCATCGTCGAGCCCGCCGAGCGTTCCGAAGAGATCAACCGCAGTTCCGAGACCCTGAAGCGGCGGTCCTCCATGACACGGAGGAACTCACGCCCTACGGCCCCGGTCGCGCCGACGATCGCCACGCTGCGTTCCCGCCTGTTCATTCGCAACTCTATCCGCCTCAACGGGGATCGAGGGTCATGCGGACGACGACATGGTTCGTCCCCCGCCGTACGCGGACCTCGACCTCTTCACCCGGGGAGCGCGACGCCAGGACGCGGACGAGCTCGTAGAGATCCCTCGTGGACCGGGAGGCGACGTGGGTCAGGATGTCACCCCTGCGGAGGCCCGCCCGCGCGGCCGAACTTCCTCTGAGGACGGAGGCGATCACCGGCCCTTCTCCCTCGCCCGCGTCGATCTCGACGCCAAGGCTCGCCATGCCGGGGGCAATCTCTTCGGGGACCTCCGGCAGGCGATCGAGCCAGGCGCGGAAGCGACGGTCGACTTCCTCGACAGGCGTCCCGAAGACCTGCTCGAACGCGGCGAGCCCGGAAGGGTCCTGGTCAAACCCTCGGTCGTAGGCGTCGTACCACTCGCGGAGTTTCCGCTCTTCGTGGAGGAAGAGGAAGATGGCGCGGGCGTGGGCATATCGGGCGAGCGGGCGCGAGCCGCCGAAGCGGTCACGAGAGAGCCCGGCGAGTTCGGCGATCGAGGGCAGGCGGCGCCCGTCGTGGAGGCGTTTGACGATGTTCGTCCTCCACGACGGCGCGGGGATGATCCTCCCCGCGGGGTCCAGGTCGTAGTCTTCGAGCAATGAGCAGAGGCCCTCCTGCACCCAGATCGCGTGGACGTGCCCCGCACGCGTGTTGCTCCGCCAGTGCAGGACGTGCATGAACTCGTGCCGGAGCGTCGCGCCGAGATCCTGCGCGACCAGCCGCTTCGAGTCGTGGTCGTAGGACCCGCCGATGGAGCGGAACTCGGTGATCGCGTCACGCCCGAAGGTTCCGATCGCCCATCGCTGGAAGTCGCGACGGTCCGGGAGAACAACGATGACCCACGCATCGGGCCCGGGCTCGCGCAGGTCGTGGAAGACGTTCTCGATCGACCAGTCGGCGACGAGGCGGATCTCGTCCCTCGCCTGGGCGAACGAGACCGGATCGAAGACGGACGCGTACGCGAGGCGAAGGGCGGGGTCGCGCTCGACGACATACCTCGCGCCGAAGGTGCGTTCGACGATCTTCAGGTTCGCGTCGAGGTGGGCGTCGAGCACGCCCGACCAGCGTTCGATGAGCAGGCGGAATCGCGGGTGCCCGCGCACGGTCGCGAGGTGGGGGTCTCGCTCCATCTGTCCGCGGTCGACGAAGCCGCGGGTGATCGCCCGTTCGAGCAGCGCGAGCGCCTCGTCCGGGTCGCCAAGGAGCGCCCGCACGCACGCGAGGTTGTACGCCGGCACGAAGTTGTCGGGGTCCAGTTCGAGCAGTTCCCTCAGGGGTTCCTCCGCCGCGGCGTAGTCCTTCGTCTCCAGCGCGTCGAACGCCCTCGCCTCCAGCGCCGCGACACGCGCGGACCGTGCCTGCCGCTCGCTCTCGGGCGTCGGCTGACGCGCGGGGACGACGGCGGCCACCGCGAGGACCAGGACCACGATCGCCCACACCCTCATCGTTCTCGCCCTCCCTTCCCTGCAAGCAGCCTGCGAACCGCCTCTGGATAGGCCTCTCGTTCGAGCTCGAAAACCTTCGCGGCGAGGGACTCTGGTGTGTCGTCCGGACGCACAGGACAGCGCATCTGGAGGAGAACTGGCCCGTGGTCGTACTCCCCGTCGCAGAGGTGGACGGTGCAGCCGCTCTCGCGCTCCCCCGCCCTGAGCACCGCCTCATGGACATGCCTCCCGTACATGCCCTCGCCTCCGAACTTCGGCAGCAGCGCGGGGTGGATGTTGACCACCCGCCCTTCGAACCCCGCCGGGATCTCGATCTTCTTGAGATAGCCCGCGAGAAGCACCCAGTCGATCTCCCGTTCGCGCAGGATCATGCCCAGGTCGTGCCCGGGGATCCGGCCCGGAACGACGAGCGTCTCGATCCCTTGTTCACGGGCTCGCCTGGCGCCAAGGCACTCCGTGGAGGCGATGACCAGCACGACGCGCGCATCCAGCCGTCCTTCCTCGATCTCGTTGAGCAGGTTCGCCAGAGTCCGGCCCGAGCCCGAGAGCATGACCGCCAGCCTGGCCCTGGATGCCGCTGAAGACAAGGGTCACTCCTCCCGCACGCTCGGCGGCGAACGAAAGTCGATAGGCCTGCCCTGGGCATCGACCGCCACCAGGGCGATCGTCGCGGTGGTGACCCGTGCGGTTTCGCCGCTGACGTACCTCTCGGCCTCGACCTCGATCTCGATGGACACGCTGGATCGACCCTGTCGCACCGTGCGTGCATAGAACGCGACGGTGTCGCCCAGGTGGACGGGGGCGAGAAAGTCCACACGGTCGATCGACGCCGTCACCCAGCGGTGCGCCCCGTGCCTTCTCGCCTCGACGAACCCGGCCTGGTCGATGTAGCTGAGGATCACGCCCCCGAAGATCGTCCCGTACTGGTTCGTGTCGCGGGGCATCGTCACCACCCGCAGGGCGAGCCGGCGTTCCTCGATCATGCCCGCACGATATCACCCCTCCTCTCCAAAAACCCAAAACCACGCCCGCTCAGGCGTGGTCTCGGGGGAGAAGAGAAGACTCTTGCGGCTGCCGTCCTTCGATACGCTCCAGGTCCGGAGCAGGTTCGCGGGAATTCCACGCGTAGGATGCGTCATCGCAGCCCCAACCGGAACCCGACCCATGATCACCGACACCCTGCTCACCCGCGAAGCCGTCGAAGCCCTTCCCGTCGATGAACTCCTCCAGCGATACTCGATCGGCGTCGAGCGATTCGACCGCAGGGTCGTTGAACTGACCGAGGCCGATCTCGACACAGCCTTCCTGCCCGAGGCCGGCGTCGGGCGATGGCCGGCGCGGGTCCTCCTGGGCCACCTTGCCGATGCGGAGATCTTCTATACCCTGCGAATGCGGCGGACGGTCGGAGAGGAGAGCCCCCTCCTCCACAACTGGGATGAGCAGGCCTTCGTGGACTCGGGCATCTACTCGGGCACGCCGATCGGCGCCTTCATCGCCCTCATCCACACGCTGCGCCGGGCAACGGGAGCATGGCTCATCACGCTCCCGGGCGAGGCGTGGGATCGGCGAGCCTTGCACGAACTGTACGGGCCCATGACACTCCGCAAGATCCTCGCCTACGACACCTGGCACCTCGAACACCACGCCTGCTTCCTCAACCGGAAGATCGTGCGCATCCTCGGGCCCGCCGAGAAGGACCGCGCGGCGGGAACCCGCTGTGGCCCGCACTGCGGATGTGGTTGACCCTGGGATCGAGGTCGCGCCTCCGATCCTGGGCCCGGGCTCATCGCATCCCGCGGAGATGCTCGATGAGGCCGGCGCAGGCGGGAACGAGCATGTCGTAGACGCGCTCGAAGTCACGCTCTGATCCTTGGTAGGGATCGGGGACCTCGGGGGGTTCCCGGCCCACGAAGGCAGGATCGAACGCCCGAACGAGAACCACGCGAGGCTTCGGCGCCCCGAGCCGCCGCAGCGCGTCAAGGTTCGCCCGATCCATACCGACGAGAAGGTCGAACCCGGCGAAGTCCGTCTGGGGTGAGACCTGACGCGCGACGTGCTCCGGCACAAGCCGTCGCCGCTTCGCGAGGCGGATCGAACGCTCATCCGCCGGCCCGCCCTCGTGCCATGAGCCGATCCCGCATGAGTCGGCCCCGAACGCGTCGCCCGATCGCTTGACCTGGTCAAGGAAGATCCACTTCGCCAGGGGCGATCGACAGATGTTCCCGAGACAGACAAACAGCACGCGGCGCATCATCCTTCTTCCAGGGAACGGATCGAACGGCGAATCGCGTCCAAGGCGCGCGGGTCGCTCGCGTGCTCGGCAGCGCGACGTGACAGGTCCTGGAGCCGCGACGGATCGTCGGCGAGTTCCATGATGACCCTCGCCATTTCCGTCGGAACGCCGGGGGCGACGGCGCAGCCCCCGCAGGGTGGGAGCACGCCCTCTATGCCGGCGACCCGTTCGCAGAGGACCGGGATGCCCGCCGACTGGGCCGTGGTAATCGACCACCTTGGCGTGACGCTCTCGGCAAGCCAGACGCCGAGGTCCGCCGACTCAACCGCCCGGGCCAGGGGAACCTTCGTCCAGCGGAGGCAGAGGGGTCGCAGGCCCATCCGCTGCGATCGCCTCGCCCGACGAACCCGGCGACCCGCGCGCGGGGCAACGGCGGCGACCTCGACGCCCGCCGTCTCGAGCAGGGAGAAGATGTACTGGAACTTCCACACGTCGATGGCCGAGTCGGCGCTTGCCAGCGGCACAACGAGCAGTTCGTCATCGCCCACGCCCAGCGCGGCCCGCCACCGGACCCGCTCGGCCGAGCGCCTCTCCGCGGCCGGCCTGGGCCATCGAAGCCTCCCCCCACGGGGTGATGAGCCGATGCAGGTCTCCATCAGGATGGGGGCGAGGCGTCGGTCGGCGCGCTCGATCGCTTTCGCCGCCCCAGTGCTCCAGCAGAAGACCTTGTCAGGACGCCCCCGGTCACTGAGATAGTTCCTCAGGCCCGAGACCGCGAAGAAAGGCAATCGACCCGGAGGCGCAATCCGATCCGTCGTGGGGACGCCCAGTTCGCTCGCCCGGCGTTCCAGCGACGACCCACCCAGCAGCAGCACATCGCATGGGTGGTGCGAAGCGAAGGCCCTTGCCCCCGCCAGCGCCTCCGTCGCCGCCCAGCCTTCCTCGATCACGTGGAGCCAGGTCATTCGTCCTTGACCTGGATATTCCGCACACGCTCGTGGTCATAGAACAGCCTCGCGACGGCCTCACCGGACTGGTGAGCGAGGCGACGCTCGGCCTCGATCACCGCGGTGGTCGAGGCCGGAAGTTCCTTCGTCCGGGTGGGGATGTCGAGCGAAACCGGGTGCCCCTTGGGATCCTCGGGCCAGACTCGCTTGCCGGTCGTCGCATCGATGACCTTGACGCGGAACCGGGACGCCGGCGCGTAGGACTGCGAGTCCGGTGACAGCGTGAACGCGTCGATCCCGACCCAGATCACCACCTCCGCACCGAGCGACCGACCCACCTCGGCGATCGACATCGGCTCCGACACGCGATCCTTCGTAAGCACGGACATGGCGGCCCGGCTATCGATCACCTCGCGAAGCCCGACCTTCTCGAGGAGCACCTTGTCGAGGCGCTCGCCCATCTCCGCGCGGAGTTGCCGGCGAGAAACCACGCTCGCCGGATCATCGATCAGCACAAGCGTCGGACGCGCCTTCTCGAGCTTGTGGGCCGCAGGAATCTTCTCCGGCCCGTGGACGAGGAAGAAGATGGGCGCGACGATGTTGCACCCGCCCAGCACCGCCATCAGGACCACCGCCAGGACTCTCGCACGCATCGTCAATACTCCGGGTAGTACGGCTCCTGGTGGTTGTAGAACAGCCACGACGCACGATCCACGAACCGGTTGACGAGCGTCGTCGCCACCGCCCCCCCGGGGAGTTCGTCCGGGCCATACCCATCCGCATCAGGGAACTTCACACTCACCGCTCGCTCGAAGACGTAGTCCTCGGGCAGCGGCCCGTCGGCCTCGAGCACGGAGATCGTTCCCCCCGCGACCCCGGCCCAGACATACTGGTTCCCTGGATCGGTCAGACGGAACTCCATGAGTTCGATCCAGACGATCCGCGAGACCCCGAGTTCCTTCGCGAGTTCACTCCTCGGGAGGGCCCGCCATCGTGGGTTCGCGTAGAGATAGCCCAGCAGGTCGCGGGAGGGGATGTACCCCGAAGCGTTCGCGAACTCCCGCAAACGCTCGTTCACTCCGCTGAGGATCAGGTCGGGCGCGTTGGGGAAGTCTGCCATGATCGACATGTCCGCCGCAACGACCACGGCGAACGTCTTGCTGTCGAGCCCTGTGTACTGAGCCTTGACCTCGTGGGTGGAGTGACGACGCCGGGACTCCTCCAGCGCGGCGAAGGCGCCACCGATCGCGCATCCCCCAGCCAGGAGTGAGACCGACGCCAGGGCCAAGAGCAGGAGTGTCCTCATGCGGGGTCCTTCCGCCTCGCCTCCGGGGCAGGTTCCCCACACTCTACCACGTCAGCATCTTGTACGCCCAGGAGCCGAGAAACAAGCCCAGGACCCCCCACATCCACCGGCTGGTCAGGATCCGCCCCCCCGCCTGGCCCAGCCTTGACCCGGTCACGGATACATGGATCGCCCCCCAGAACACCACCGAGGTCACCAGGGCAAGGAACGCGCCCATCGGCTGCGTCACAAGGGCGGCAGCAATGTCGCCGTTGGCCGCGTGTGCAAACGCCGTTGTCATCCCGCACGTCGGGCAGGGACGATCGATCGCCATTGCGAGCGTGCAGGCCGGGAGCCCGAGTTGCTCGTGGGTTCCGTGTCCGGCGCCCGAAGGATCGAGCCAGGCGGCCAAGGCCACGACCGAACCGCACCCGAGTGCGACCACGCCGGCTCCCGCGCGCTCGCCGGCGCCGACCTTTCCCCATCGCCCAGCGAGGACCGCCGGGCCATTGGCGATTGAACCGCTCATCGATCAGTCGAACCGGAAGACGCCCTTGCGATACCCATAGAGGTACGCCACGATCGTCGTCAGAAGGAAGAACAGGATCCTCCCCAGCCAGACGGCGGCCTCGGGCGTGGCGTGGTCAATGTTCGGGAACGTCGCCGCCCAGGGGTACAGGAAGATGATCTCGACGTCGAAGACGAGGAAGACCATCGCGATCAGGTAGAACCGGACGTTGAATCGCTTCCTCGCCGTCCCGATCGGGTTCATGCCCGATTCGTACGTCATCCCCTTGATCTTGCCCGTGCGTGATGGACCGATCAGTTTCGTCCCCACGAGGTTGATCACACCGAACCCGATCGCGGCCATGACCATGAGCCCGATCGCGAGATAGGACTGGAGATCGACGTGCGCCGGCGTCAGCATGGCGGGATCCTAGCGTCCCTCGTCCAGCCCCGCGCGCGATCGAAGCCACGCGGTGAGCTCGGCGAGCGCGATCGGGGCGAAGGTCTCCTCGATCACGGCGTACTCGGTGGGCGAGCCCGTGGTCGACGTCTGGAACAGGTGGTTGAGCCCGGGCAGTTCCTTCGTGGTGACGTCCCGGTTCCCGCCTCGTCCCAGCGCTTCGCTGATCTTCGCCAGGTTCGTCGGGGGCACCTGGAGGTCCTTGGTCCCGTTCAGCGCGAGCACGGGAACGGTGACCTTCTCCAGCGCCTCCCCCGGATCGAACCGCACGAAGTGGACAAACCATGGGTTCCGACCCAGTTCCATCGCCGAGGCAACCGCCGCGACGAAGCCGGGATCGTCCTGCGGCAGGACGCCGCCGGTCTGGGTCCGGACGAGGTCCACCGCCGCGCTCCGGAGATCCGGTTCGGTCGGATTGCTCAGCATCACCCGGTGGAACGCCGAGGACGCGTCGGCCTGACGCCTCGCCTCGTCTTCGGGCATGCCGTTGGCGAGGAGGATCAAAGTAATCTGCTCGCGCAGCACTTGCGCGCCGGTCACGCCCGTACCCGCGAGCATCACCACGAACGATGCCGGGGCGCCGCGTGCGACCGCCATCGGCCCGACGATCCCGCCCTCGCTGTGACCGACGAACCCCACCCGAGAGGCATCGATGTCCGTCCGAGCGGCAAGGAACTCCAGCACCGTGCGCGCATCGTCGGCGAAATGCTCCATCGTCAGGTGAGGCTCCCACGCGGAGGACCCGCCGGTGCCGCGGTCGTCGCAACGAAGCACGGCGAACCCGTTGCGGGTCAGGTGGTCGGCCAGCACAAGAAAGGGCTTGTGCCCGGCGAGGGATTCGTCTCGATCCTGCGCACCCGAGCCCGTCAGAAGCACCACCCCGGGATGTGGGCCGCCCTCTCGCGGAAGCGAGAGCGTCCCGGCGAGCCGGCCACCGTCGGCCATCGCGAAGACGACCTCTTCCGTCAAGTACGGAAACGGAGGGGTGGGATGCTGGGGCCTCCGAGGCCCGGCCTCTGCTTCCGTCGCCCGTGACAGCCTGACGGGAAGCGTCACTCCGCGTTGCGTCATGGTGCCGGTGGCCGCGTCACCCTCGATCGAGACCTCAAACGACGCCGGTGCACCGGGAACATCGAACGTGAAGACCGCCCGCTCCGAAGAGACATCAACCTTGGCAAGCCTGGCTCCCATGACCCCCTGAGCGGCAATGTCGATCGTGCCCGAGTCGGCGTCGGATGCGTCCGTGAGGACCACGGCGAATGGCAGGGTCTGCCCGCCAGGCAACTCGATCACCCCGGCCCAGCGTGTGGTGTCCGGAGCGACAGGCAAGGCCAGGAACCCGATCGCCGCCAATCCAACGAGTGTCATCCGTACGGCCTCCGAGACTGCCGAATCGGCAGTCACCCAACTGTAGCCGACCGTGCCTGACAGGGACCCTCGCAGGCCGGTGCGTCACGGCGACGATGACATGGGCGGTCAAGGACCTCCGCCGGCTTGGGGGACTGGCACCGGGCTTGCCCCTGGAGCGTCATCCGCCGGGGTGCGCCCGGCTGTCCGTCCGCTCCTGAACCAAAGACCTGGATCTCCACGGAGACGACCACCATGGCCGTGAAGGAACTCGCGTTCGACGTCGATGCCCGCCAGTCGCTGCTCGCCGGGGTTGAAAAACTTGCCCGGGCGGTCAAAGCCACGCTTGGCCCCAAGGGGCGCAACGCCGTGCTGGATAAATCGTGGGGCGGCCCAACGGTGACGAAGGACGGGGTGTCGGTGGCCGAGGAGATCGAGCTGGCCGACAAGGCGGAGAACATGGGGGCGCTGCTCGTGAAGGAGGCCGCGTCGAAGACCTCCGACGACGCGGGCGATGGGACGACGACCGCGACCGTGCTGGCGGAGGCACTGTTCCGTGAAGGGCTGCGGTTCATCACCGCGGGGGTGGATGCCAACGCCCTGGTGCGTGGGATGCGAGCCGGGGTTGACGCCGCGGTCGCCGAGATCGACAAGCTCGCCACGCCGGTGCGGGGGAAGAAGGACATCCAGAACGTTGCAACGATCTCGGCGAACAACGATCCGTCGGTGGGGACGATCATGGCCGATGCCTTCGAGAAGGTCGGCAAGGACGGGGTCATCACGGTCGAGGAGGGGCGTGGGCTCGAGACGGACGTGAACGTTGTCGAGGGCATGCAGTTCGACCGCGGGTACCTCTCCGCGAACTTCGTGACCAACGCCGACGACATGAAGGCCGAGATGGAGAAGCCCCTCATCCTCATCCACGAGGACAAGATCGAGAGCGTGACCAAACTCGTCCCGCTGCTCGAGAAGGTGATGGCGGCGAAGAAGTCCCTGCTCATCATCGCCGAGGACGTGACGGGCGAGGCGCTCTCGACCCTCGTCATCAACAAGTTGCGAGGGACCCTCCAGGTCTGTGCGGTCAAGGCGCCGGGGTACGGCGACCGTCGCAAGGCGATGCTCGAGGACATCGCCGTGCTGACCGGGGCAACCGCGGTGATGAAGGATCTTGGCATCGAACTCGACAAGGTCGAACTCTCCCAGTTGGGGCTCGCGAAGAAGGTCGAGATCGACGCGGACAACACCACGATCATCGAGGGCGCGGGGGCGACCAAGGCCATCCAGGGGCGCATCGAGCAGATCCGCCGCGAGATCGACGCGACGACCAGCGACTACGACCGCGAGAAACTCCAGGAGCGTCTCGCGAAACTCTCGGGCGGCGTGGCGCAGGTCCGTGTCGGCGCCGCGAGCGAGGCGGAACTCAAGGAGAAGAAGGCCCGCGTCGAGGATGCTCTCCACGCGACTCGCGCGGCCGTCGCCGAGGGCATCGTCCCAGGGGGCGGGGTCTCCTTCATCCGCGCCCGCAAGGCGATCGAGAAGATGCGCGAGTTCAAGAGCGTCTTCGCCCGCAACGGCGAGGACGCGACGGCGGAGGACATCGGTCGGGCGAAGTACGACTACGCGGCCGGGCTGCGCATCGTCCACCAGGCGCTCTCGCTCCCGCTCCAGACGATCGCCGACAACGCGGGCGTGAAGGGGACTGTCGTCGTAGCCAAGGTCGCCGAGTCCGACAAGCCGAACTTCGGATACAACGCGCTCACGGACTCGTACGGGGATCTCCTGGCCGATGGCGTCATCACACCGGCGAAGGTGGACCGATCGGCCCTCCTCAACGCCTGCAGCGTGGCGAGCATCCTCCTTGCGGCGGATTGCATCATCACCAGCAAGCCCGAGCCCAAGGATGACAAGCCCGCCGGTGGACACGGCGGCATGGGTGGCATGGGCGGCATGGGTGGCATGGGTGGCATGGGCGGAATGGGGTTCTAGCCACCAGTCAATCGCCACACAAGAACACCGACACGGTCGCAACCGAGGGGACCCGGAGGACCTTGTCCAGAGAGGCGAGCCGATTCGAGGATGGTTCTCGATCGAAGCAGTGACTTAACGATCCGGCGCGTCGCCCTGCGGCACGCCACGCATCCGAAAGAGAAAAGGAAACAATCCATGTCCGTGAAACCCACCGAAGACCGCGTCCTCATCAAGCCCATCGAAGCCGAGTCGAAGACCGCTTCGGGCATTTTTCTCCCCGAGACGGCCAAGGAGAAGCCCGTCCGCGGGACCGTCGTCGCCATCGGCCCGGGCAAGCGGCTCGACAACGGGAAGCGGGCCCAACTCTCCGTGAAGAACGGGGACACGGTGGTCTACGGCAAGTACGCCGGGACCGAGGTCGAGATCAAGGGCATCAAGCACCTGATCGTTCGCGAGAGCGAACTCCTCGGGATCATCGAGGGCTGAGCCGACCCGTGTTCAACGCCGTGAGATCCAACCTCCGCCGATTCTCGCCCGAGCGGATCCAGGCCGCCCGGCTCTCCCGCCTTCTGCGGGCGAACGCCGGGGCCACGGACCCGTGGAGGCTGCTCGTTTCGGCGGGTGGCCGCGAGATCGAGTACCGGTTCTTTTTTCTCTGCGGGTTCGGGAAGAGCGGCACGAACTGGGTGGGCAGCATCCTCAACCTCCACCCGCAGATCCGGTGCGAAGGGGAGTTCTTCTTCAACACCCTCTTCTGGGGCATGAAGGAGTTCTCTCGCCCGCAGCACCACATCGGGCACCGTGACCCCTACCGGACCGTCGCGTTGGACTCTCTCTACGCCCTGGTGCGGAACGTCATGCTGTGCACCTCGCGTGAGAAGTCTGGGGCAACCTGCCTCGGTGATCGATCGCCACGAGAACTCGAAGAGATCCTCCCCGGAGCACCGACCATCTGGCTGCTGCGAGACGGGCGGGACGTGGTGGTAAGTTACACCTACCACTACCTGCGCCTGAGCAAGCGTTCAGCGGACAACATCGGGTACTGGCCCGACGAGGTCCGCGCCGCCTTCGCACCGTTCGCTCGCGAGTTCGATGCGGAGGCTTCCCCGCAGGGGAAGACCGAGGCCGCACGCGGCCTGCTCCGCGAGCGATCCTGGGTCCGGTACGTCGCCGATCTCTGGGCCGTTCGTGTCGACAAGGACCTCAACGCCATGCAGGAGTGGACCTCGCCTCTCCTGAAGATCCGCTACGAGGGCCTGCACAACGATCCAGACGGAGAGTCTGACCGGATGTACGAGTTCCTGGGGGTCGAACCCGGACTCGCGCACGATCGGACACGCGAGGACCGGACCTCGCCCGGCTTCGCGAAGGAAGACCCGACGAGTTTCTACCGCAAGGGCGTGGTCGGGGACTGGCGGAACTACGACACGCCGGAGTTTCGAGAAGCGTTCGAAGCATCCGCCGGACGGGCCCTTGCCCGCGCCGGATACGCCGATTGGAATACGGCGGCGTGAACGCCGTCCGACGAGCAGACGACCCGGCGCTGGTTCGCCGAAACACCCGACGATGACACGGAGTAATCAATGAGCAAGAAGCAACTCATGTTCCGCGATTCCGCCCTCCTCGAGATGAAGAAGGGCGTGGATCGACTCGCCGACGCCGTCAAGTGCACCATGGGCCCCTCCGGGCGGCACGTGGTGATCGAGAAGTCCTACGGGGGGCCCTCCGTCACGAAGGACGGGGTCTCGGTCGCGAAGGAAGTCTCGCTTCCCGAGCCCTTCCAGTCGATGGGCGCCAAGATGGTCAACGAGGTCGCCAAGAAGACGGCCGACATCGCGGGCGATGGAACCACGGCCGCGACCGTCCTCGCTCAGGCGATCTTCACGGAAGGCCTGCGGCATCTGGCCGCGGGAGCGAACCCCGTGCAACTCCAGCGAGGCATCAACGCCGCCGCGGCGGCCGCGGGCGAAGCGATCGACCAGATGGCGGTCAAGTGCAAAGGGCGGGAGGATTACCGCAAGATCGCGACGGTCTCCGCGAACCACGACTCGACGATCGGAGACCTGATCGCCGAGGCGATCGACCGCGTCGGGGCGGAGGGCGTCGTCGAGGTCGAGGAAGGCCGCAGCGCCCAGACGACGCTCGAGTATGTGGAAGGCATGCAGTTCGATAAGGGCTACCTCTCGCCCTACTTCATGACCGACCCGAAGACCGCCGAGTGCGTGCTCGAGGACTGCTACATCCTCATCCATGAGAAGAAGATCGCGAACCTGACGGACCTCCTCCCGCTGCTCAACAAGATCGTCGTCGCGGGCAAGCCCGTGCTCGTCATCGCGGAAGAGGTCGAGAACGAGGCCCTCGCGACGCTCGTCGTCAACCGCCTCCGCGGTTCGCTCCGCATCTGCGCCGTGAAGGCGCCGGGCTTCGGCGATCGACGCAAAGCCATGCTCGGGGACATCGCGGTCCTCACCGGGGGGACGTTCTTCGCCGAAGACCTCGGGCGGCAACTGGATTCGATCGACCTCGCCGAGCTCGGCCGCGCCAAGAAGGTCGTCGTCACCAAGGACGACACCACCATCATCGAGGGCGCGGGCAAGAAGGCGGAGATCAAGGCCCGGGCCGAGCAGATCAAGGCCCAGCACGAGAAGTCCACCAGCGACTACGACCGCGAGAAACTCATGGAGCGGCTCGCGAAACTCACCGGCGGCGTCGCCATCGTCTCCGTCGGCGGGGCGACTGAGATCGCGATGAAGGCCTCCAAGGACCTCGTCGACGACGCCCTCCACGCCACCCGTGCCGCGGCCAAGGAGGGCTACGTCCCCGGCGGGGGGGTCGCGCTCCTTCGGACACAGGACGCCATCGAGGCCGCCCAGAAGAAGGCAAGAGGCGACGAGAAGATCGGCTTCGACATCGTCCAGCGCGCGGTCGAGGCGTGCGTCTTCCAGATCGCCCAGAACGCGGGCTACGACGGCGATCTCGTCGTCGAGAAGGTCAAGGAGGGCGGCAAGGGCGGCAACTCCTTCGGCTTCAACGCCGCCACGGGCGACTACACCGATCTCGTCAAGGCGGGGATCATCGATCCCGCGCTCGTGGCGAAGTCGGCGCTGACGAACGCGGCGTCGGTCGCGGGACTGATGCTCACCACGGACGTGCTCATCACGGAACTGAAAGAAGACAAGGCGCCCGCGGAGGGGGCGGTGGCCTGAGGCTCTCCCCCGCCGAGGCGTGATCGTCCTCTGACTTGATCCCGGGCCTCGAGGCGAAAGCCTCGGGGCCCGCTTGATGCCCTCCACCCGCGACTACTACGAGATCCTCTCCGTCGAGCGCACGGCCGACGATGAGGAGATCAAGCGCGCCTATCGCCGCCTGGCGATGAAGTATCACCCGGACCGGAACCCGAACGACCCTGAGGCCGAAGCCAGGTTCAAAGAAGCCGCGGAGGCATACGAGGTTCTCTCCGATCCTGCCACTCGCCAGCGCTACGACCAGTTCGGGCACGAGGGGCTCCGCTCCGCCGGGGCCGCCTCGCACGATTTCTCGCGAATGGACGTCCAGGATATCTTCTCGATGTTCCAGGACATCTTCGCGGGCGTCGGCGGCGGCACGTCGCGACGAACCGCCCGGGGCTACGACCTCGAGACGGTGGTCTCGCTCGACCTCCAGGATGTCCTCCACGGCTGCGAACGCGACGTCGAGTTCACTCGCGTCGATGTCTGCGACACGTGCGCCGGATCCGGGTCCAGGCCCGGAACCAAGCCCTCGCGATGTGAGACCTGCGCCGGCCAGGGTAAGGTCCAGCAGTCGGGGCTCGGAGGGATGTTCCGAATGGTCACCGCGTGCCCGACCTGCCGCGGTCGGGGCACGATCATCCGCGAGCCCTGCGAGGCCTGCCGCGGCAAGGGACGCGTCCCCAGGAATCGCGCCCTGTCGGTCCGCATCCCCGCCGGGATCGCCGACGGGCAGGCGGTGCGAATCCAGGGCGAGGGTGAGCCCCCGCCGCCGGAAGCCTCACCAAGCGGCCAGGGTGTGCGCGGCGACCTTCACGTCGTCGTCCGGGTCAAGGAACACGCCCACTTCCGCCGTGAAGGCGACCACCTCATCATCGAACTGCCTCTGAGTTTCGCGCGTGCGGCCCTTGGCGCGGAGGTGGACGTCCCGACGCTCGAGGACCCGCACACGCTCACGATCCCGCGCGGGACGCAGCACGGGCACGTCTTCAAGGTTTCCGGGCAAGGGTTGCCCAACCTGCGCACGGGACGCCGGGGAGACCTCGGCGTGGTCGTGCGGATCGACATCCCGCGGAAAGTGTCCAAGGAGCAGGAGGACCTGCTCCGTCGATACGCCGAACTCGACGAACAGTCGGTCCTCCCGGAGAGCCACGGACTTTTCGGAAAGATCCGCGATGCGCTCTCGCCCAAGGATGCGAGGAAGCCAAGGAAGAACGAGCCGAGGAAGGAGGGAGACCGATGAGCATGACCGGCCAGGATGGGGCCGAACTTCCCCAGAGCGAAGAGGCGAACGCGCTCGCTTCGCTCGAACGCGAGCGGGACGAGTTGCTCGCACGCTATCAGCGAACGCTCGCCGACTTCCAGAACTACCAGCGGCGGTCCCTCCAGAACGAGCGCGAGGCACGGACCGCGGGGCTTCTCTCGGGTGTGCAGGGGTTCATCCCCGTGCTCGAGCACCTCGACATGGCCCTCGCGCAGAGCACCGTGGAAGCCTCGGCGTCACAGGTCATCGAAGGCGTGCGGGCCATCCGCGACGAGATGGTCAAGGCGCTCAGGGTCCAGGGCATCGAGCCCATCGAGCCCTCCCCCAACGATCCCTTCGTGCCGGGCCGACATGAGGCCATCGCCCAGCAGTCCGGAGACGGGGTCGAGCCCGGGCGGATCGTCTCGACGATGCAGGTGGGCTACGCGATGGGTGAACGCCTCATCCGTCCCGCGCGGGTCGTCGTGGCGCCGATGGAGTAGAACCGATGCCCACCTACGACTATCGATGCTCCGCCTGCTCGCACCGGTTCGAACTCTTCCAGTCCATGAAGGATCGACCCAAACGCACGTGCCCCAAGTGCGGCAAGAAAGCCCTCGAACGCCTCATCGGCGCGGGCGCGGCGCTCCTGTTCAAGGGCTCGGGCTTCTACCAGACGGATTACCGCTCGGAGTCCTACAAGAAGGCCGCAGGCGCCGAGAGCAAGCCCGCCGAGGCGAAGCCCGCCGAGAACAAGCCCGCCGCCCCGACGAAGACCGAGGCGAAGCCTCCCTCGCCCGCCAAGAAACCCTCCGGGGACGCCTGACGATGCCCCCGCTCGCGCACGGGATCGATCTCGTCAGCGTCGAGCGCGTCGCCAGGCTCCTCGACGAGCACGGCGATCGGGCCCTCGATCGGGTGTTCACCGCCCACGAACAAGCGTGCGCGGGCGCCGGGCCTCGGAGGCTCGAGCACCTTGCCGCACGCTTCGCCGCCAAGGAAGCCGCCCTCAAGGCCCTGGGCACTGGTTGGGCGCACGGGATCGCGTGGACGGACGTTGAAGTGAGGCGCGAGGACTCGGGCAAGCCGACGATCGTGCTTCACGGCCCGGCGAAGGCCCTCGCCGACTCGATGGGCCTGCGTACTTGGGCCGTCTCCCTATCGCACACGCAAGGGCTCGCGGTCGCTTCGGTCGTGGCGATGGGCTGACCCGCCCGCACGCCCTCCTTGCACTCACCTTGCCCAGAGGTCGGCAAACTCGGCGACGACCCGCCCCGCGTCGCTCCCCGCGGGAAGGTCCACCACCGGCGGCGCCTCGACTCCGGCGACTGCGAGCACGCCTCGGATCGCACCGGCCTCGAAACGCCGCCCACGCCAGCGCACGCCGACGAGCCGACCCACGAGCCCGGCGAGATCCGCCGGCGGATCGGGGAGATCATCGATCGACGGGAAGGCGTCCATGATCTCTGGCACGGGCCACCGCGTCTGCCCGAGCCTGACCACCCTTGCCCTGGCGTGGTCGAGCAGAGTCCCACGAGGATCCTCCGCCTCGAGCGCATCGATGCAGACGACTCCCGCCGCGTCGGCCCAGAGACGCCGGATCTCATCCGCGAGGTCGATCGCGGCGAGCGTTGCGGCGACAGCCCGATCCACGCGGGCGGGATCCGCCCAGTGGGCCGCGGGGATGATGAGGTCCCAGCCCGTGACGGCGAGTTCCGCTCGCCTGAGGTACGCCGCGAGGTCTCGACGTGCGGAACGATCGAGATCGCGGGGCTTGAGGAGCATGGCGTCGAGGTGGACCGCGCGGCACCCGAGCCGACGCGCGGCCTCGATGCGATCACGCGCGTCACCCCCGGCCATGGAGCCGATCGCGATCGAGCCGCCGCGAGCCGCGTCCCTGCTCAGCATCCCGACGCGTAGGCGCCCTGGTAGGCGAGGAAGTCAAAGACATCCCAGTCCCCATCGCCCTCGAAGTCGGCGTACGGGTCCTGGGCCGCGAACTTGCCCTGGAAGCACAGGAAATCAAAGATGTCGAGATCGCCGTCGCGCTCGCAGTCCGGCAAGCAGATCGTGTAGGTGCTCGCCATGCCGAACCCGACACCGAACGCGCTCCCCGTGTTCCCGACAAGTGTGGCGGCTCCGGTCGCCGGGTTGACGCGGTAGAGCTGCTCGTTGGCGTCGTTGATGGTGTAGAGGAAGCCGTCCGCGGGGCAGAAGGCGAGCCCGTCGGTGTCGACGATCGACGCGCCGAGATTGCCGACGATCGTGTGGGCGCCGGTGGACGTGTTGATCGTGATGATCCGGCTTCCGCTGCCGGTCCCGTCGTCCACGCCATAGAGGATCCCGGCGGCGGGGTCGAAGTCGATCCCGCCGACATTGCCGCCCTTGGGCGTGCCGATGGGCGTGCGTGCGAGGGTGTTGGGGTTGATGAGGTAGAGTTGACCGTTGGCCTGGTCCATGCCGAAGAGGCGCTTCGACCATGGGTCGTAGGCGAGCCCATGGATGGCGCCGGCGAGCGCGCCCAGCGTCGTGGAGGAGCCGTCCGACGGATCGATGGTGTACAGCGTCGAGGTAATGTCCGTGGCGAAGAAGTGGCCGGTGGCGGGGTCGTAGGCGAGCCCGTTCATGTACGGGGCGGTGTAGCCGGCGCCCGAGAACGAGTCGAACTTGCCCGTCGAGCGGCTCAGCGAGCCAAACTTGTTGTGCAGGTCGCTGGTGACGTACACAGGCCCGGCGATGGTGCCGCCCCACCCATACGAGCACACGCCCTTGGGAGCGTTTCGTGCGGCGGCCCAGCCGTTGTTCTGCAGCGCGGTGCCCTGGTTCGCTCCGCCGCCGGTCGTGCATCCGCCGTGCGTGTGGACCCCGATGACGAGACCGGAATCGGCGTTGAGCACGGGGCTGCCCGAGTTCCCACCCGTGGTATCGGTGCGATACGTGACGGCCGTCCCCACGAGCCCCTGGTAGGGTCCGACGTGGACCTTCTGAACCTGGTTCCAGGTCGGCGAGACCGGCGAGGAGACCGTGCCGTATCCCGTGATGTCGATGTTCTGCCCGGTCCCTCCTGGCGCGGAGGCGCCGAGCGTGTAGCACGCGCCTTGCGCCTGGAACGCGGTGAGCCCGGTGTTCGAGTTGGGGAGGCACCCGAAGTAGAGCCAGTCGTTCCCGACGCCCCCGTTGGCCGACGCGACCGACGCCGCATTGACCGGGTACTGGTCCTTCGCCGCGGACTGGTTCAGCGATCCGTTGGGGTTCGACAGTGGAACGTTGAACGACATCACCGACGAACCGCTTGCGCCGCAGTGTCCCGCGGTGTGGAACTGGTTGTTGTGGTCGTTCCAGAGCCAGGAGGTACACCCGACGGAGTGCCTCGCCGCGCGCGGGTTGCTGGAGAGTTGGCGGTCGTCCGTCGGCCCGCAGATCGACTTCGTGAAGATGGAAGGCTCGCCCGCCGTGACCGAGTCGATCACGATCCGGCTCGCCGTGGTCTTCGGATAGGCGACCAGTTCGACGAGCACGGCATCCCCGTTGAAGAACGCCGACGAGTCGTTGTAGTGCGGGAGGTGGTAGGCATCGAGGTACTGGATATCCCCGTCCTTCACGGACGTGAGCCGCAGATAGGCCGCCCGGCGGACCTCCAGATTCCCCGCGAGCGTGACGTCGCGGAAGTGGAGCCGAAGCCACTCGGCCCCGGGGACCTCGATGATCTTCCAGAAGACCACCTCGGGTTTCCCGGTCCCGGCCAGGTTGCGGACCCACCCGGAGTCGATGCCCAGGTCGATCGTCGTCGAGGCCGGCGTCGGAATGAACGGGGGATCCGGCGGGTCGTCTGCCGCGGCGATCGATGTCCCGGCACACAGAACGAGGAGAGCAGGCCACAGCCTTGGGTGCATGTCTCGGATCCTTCCCTGTTGATCGATGAGAACTCGGACCTCGTGAGCGTACCGAAGGCGAACGCCCCGTGCCTAGAGATTCGCCCGGACGATCCGGGTAGTTCCCTGCGTCTACATCGGTCCGGACCGGGCTCGGGTTCGCCCCGGCACCACCCGCGTCGAGGCAAGATCGGTCCGAGAACCCCTCATGCCCTCGGGACCGAGGCCCAGTGCATCTTCCGGATCAGTGTCCGCCAATAGCCCCCATCCGGGTTGCGCACGAACCGGACCCTGCGCGGGTCCCTCGACAGCACGACCCGGTCGCCCCTGTCCAGGGGCGACTGCACCTGCCCGTCGAGCACGAGCGTCGTCCCACCCGGATTGACCTCCCTCACCACGATCTCGATCCGTGTCTCATCCGACACGACGATCGGACGGAACGAGAGCGAGTGCGCCGCGATCGGTGTGATCGAAAGCGCTCGAACTCCCGGGGCCACGATCGGCCCGCCCGCCGAGACGTTGTACGCCGTCGAGCCCGCCGCCGTCGACACGATCAGCCCATCGCCCGAGACGACCGGCCCGGGCTGCCCGTCGATGTGGAGCCCCAGGGAGATCATCCGATACGGCGGGCCGGCGGTGATGACCGCCTCGTTGACCGCGATGCCCGCGAACGCCGAACCACCGGTCACCTCCGCGCGAATCAGCGAGAGCGTCGCCATCCGCGGGTCGTCCGCACCCGCGAAGAGCCGCGACGCGTTCGCACGCAGCGCGTCCAGGTCGAACTCGGCCATGAACCCGAGTTTGCCGAAGTTGACGCCCAGCAGCGGGAGGTCGAGGTCCACGCACCGCCTCGTCTGCGAGAGCAGCGTCCCATCGCCCCCCAGCACGACGACCATCGCCGCACCATTCGCCTCACGGATCGGCTCGGCCCCCGGCTCCGCGTCCATCTCTGCCACCACCCGCGCGTGGGGCTCGATGAGGTCCCTCACCGCCCTGGAGGCGGCCACGGCATCGGGCTTGGCGCGGTTCACGAGAAGGAGCACTGGCCTTGGCACGCGCGTGAGTCTATGACCCCCGGTACAGTCCGGTTGCATGCCCGGCCTCGTCTGGTTTCGCAGCGACCTTCGAACCTCCGATCACCCGGCACTCGCCGCGGCCTGCTCCGACCACGGCCCGGGTGTCCGCGCCATCTTCGTCGCCACCCCCGAACAGTGGGACCTCCACGACTGGGGGCCACGGAAGATCGCGTTCGTGCTGGGGAGCGTCTGGGTGCTCGCCCGGTCCCTTGGGAACCTGGGCATCCCGCTCGAAGTCGTCAACACCACAACCTATGCACAGGCCGCAGTGGCGGTGGCCGAGGCCGCCCGTCGGATGCACGCCTCGGTTGTCTACGCCTCGCACGAAACGGGCGTGAACGAGAAACGCCGCGATGAACGCACCGCAAGGGCTCTCCTCGCGCACGCCATCAAGTTCCGGCCCTTCCATGCCGACACGATCCTCACGCCAGGATCGATCCGCACGGGTGACGACAAGCCGTACTCGGTCTTTACGGCGTTCAGGCGGGCGGCGCTCCTTGCCCTGAGCGCTGATCCCGTCAGCCCGGTGGGTGGCATCGGACGCGTTGGCGCTCCCGTCGAGCCCGTCGCACTTCCAGAGTACCTTCGCCGCGGCCTCCACTCCGACGCTTCGGCGGGCGAACGCTGGCCTCCGGGCGAACCTGCGGCGCTCGATCGTCTCCGTCGGTTCGTCCGCGAGGGGCTCGGAGACTACGCCCGGGCTCGGGAATCGCTCGCGATCGACGGAACGAGCGCCCTTTCGCCATACCTCGCGGTCGGTTGCCTCTCGACGACCCGCGGCCTCGTCGAAGCGATCCATGCCGACGGTGGCCGCCTCGATCGGCTCTCGCCCGGGCCCGCGGCGTGGATCTCCGAGTTACTCTGGCGCGAGTTCTATCGCCACCTCTTCGACGCCCACCCGAGGCTGAGCAAGGGCCGAGCGTTCAAGGTCGAGACCGAGCGTGTGCCGTGGCGTCACGACGAGCGGGGCCTCGCGGCGTGGCGCGAAGGCCGCACGGGAGTCCCCGTGGTCGATGCCGGGATGCGGCAACTCCTGGAGACGGGATGGATGCACAACCGGGCACGGATGATCACCGCGATGTTCCTCACGAAGGACCTCCTGATCGACTGGCGCGAGGGCGAACGGCACTTCATGCGCCACCTGCTCGACGCCGACCTGGCCCAGAACAACTCCGGCTGGCAGTGGGCCGCCTCTACCGGAACCGACGCCGCACCCTACTTCCGGGTCTTCAACCCGTTCACGCAGAGCCGCCGATTCGATCCGGAGGGCTTGTACATCCGCCGATGGGTGCCCGAGTTGCGGAACGTCGAAGGAGACGCCATCCACGACCCTCCCCCGCTGGTCCGTGCGGCCTCGGGCTACCCGCCCGCGATCGTCGACCACTCGGAGGCCCGGGCGAGGGCGATCGCGGCGTTCCGCGGGCTGGGATGAACCGCCTCGCCTCGCCCTCTACCATCCGCGTCATGGAGATCCGATCCAAGCGACTCGCCGCCCTCCCGCCCTATCTCTTCGTCGAGATCGACCGCAAGCGCCGCGCGCGCGTGGCCGCCGGCGCGGACGTCATCAACCTCGGGATCGGCGACCCGGACCGTCCGACGCCCTCGTTCATCCTGGACGCGATGACGCAGGCGATGCGCGACCCCACGCACCATCGCTATCCCCCGAGCGAAGGAACCGTCGAGTTCCGACGGGCCGCCGCCCGCTTCATGAAGAAACGCTTCGGCGTCGAGGCCGACCCCGATCGGCACATCGTCGCGTGCATCGGCTCGAAGGAGGGGATCGCGCACCTACCCCTTGCCGTTACGGATCCCGGGGACACGATCCTCATCCCGCGCCCGTGCTATCCCGTCTACGTCGCCGGGGCCGTCTTCGCGGGCGCAAGGGTCGAGGAAGTCCCCGCCTCCGCCCAGACCGGCTGGCTCCCACCGCTGGACGGGATCACCCGCGAGACCTGGTCTCGCTCGAAACTCCTCTGGCTGAACTATCCCAACAACCCGACCGCGGCGTGCGTGGACCCGTCCTTCTACGCCCGGGCCCTGGCGCTCGCGCGACCCGCCGGCACGATCGTCGCATCCGACCAGGCATACTCCGAGATCTTCTTCGAGTCCCGCCCCGCGAGCCTCTGGCAGGCGGAAGGAGCCGCTCTTGAGACAACCCGCGCGATCGAGTTCCACTCGCTCTCCAAGACCTTCAACATGACCGGTTGGCGCGTCGCGTTCGCCGTCGGGCACCCGGAGGTCGTCGGGGCCCTCGCCGCGGTCAAGGCCAACTGCGACTCGGGCCAGTTCGGCGCGGTTCAACAGGCCGGGGCAGTCGCCCTCGACCACGCCGACCACGCCGAAGTCGAGGCGATGCGCCGTGAGTACCACCTTCGCCGCGACGCCCTCATTCCCGGGTTACGGCGCATCGGCTGCGGGGTCGAGCCCCCCGCGGCAGGCTTCTTTGTCTGGGCCCGATGCCCGCTCGTCGGCGGCCGCGAGATGGACTCCATGCGCTTCGCGTCCCGCGCACTCGAGGAAGCCGACGTCGTCGTCGTCCCCGGAGCGGGATTCGCCGAAGAGGCCCGAGGCTGGTTCAGGATCGCCCTGACCGTCGAGGTCGATCGCCTGAGGGAGGCGATCGATCGGCTCGCTCGCGTCGATTGGACGCGCTGACGCGAACCTCGGCCCGAGCCTCGCACGCCGCCCCGAACGCCCGGCAGACCGGATGGTCCGCGCACCGGCGGACCCTCGCCTTGCACGCCCGGCGGCCGTGAAAGATGAGCAGGTGCGAGAGTTCGCCCCAGGCCTCGCGTGGGACGAGCGCCATCAGCCGCCTCTCGATCGCCGCCGTCGAGAGGCCGGGAGGGACAAGCCCGAGGCGCGCCGAGAGCCGCTGGACGTGCGTGTCCACCACCACGCCCTCGTTGATCCCGAACGCGTTGGAGAGCACGACGTTCGCCGTCTTCCTTGCGACGCCGCGCAGCGCAAGCAGGTCCTCCATGCGGTCCGGAACCCGTGACCCGTGGCGTTCGACGATCGCCCGCATCGACTCGTGGATCGCCCGTGCCTTGGATCGGAAGAACCCGAGCGAGCGCACGAATGGCTCGATCACCTCCGGCGTCGCGGAGGCATACGCCGCGGGGGTCGGGAACCTCGCGAAGAGCGCGGGCGTCGCCCGGTTGACCGCGGCATCCGTGCATTGGGCCGAGAGGATCGTCGCGATGAGCAGTTCGTGGGGCGAGGTGTGGGCGAGTTCGCAGTGTGCGTCCGGGTAACACTCGCGCAGCAGGGCCAGCAGCCGCTTCGCCCGAACCCGCTCGGCCGGCGTCGGCGCGTCGACCGCCCCTCTCCCGAGGCTCATATCCCCGCGCCCGCCTGAACCTCCGCCACCGTCCCTTTCGCCACCAGCGCGGGCCGGCCAAACGCGGCCTTGACCGACGCCGCGAAGTCAAAGACGATCCCGAAGAGCAGGGGAACCAGCACGATCGTGACGCACGCCGAGACCAGCATCCCACCGAGCACGACCGCGCCCAGCCCTCGATACATCTCCGACCCCGCACCGGGAGCCAGCACGAGCGGGAGCATCCCCCCCAGCGTCGTGAACGTCGTCATGAAGATCGGGCGCACACGAGTACGCACGGCCTTGACGATCGCTTCCGCCGGCGGCAGCGGGGCATCGAACTCGCCACGCATGAAGTTGAGCGACTGTTCGACGATGAGGATCGCGGCGTTGACCACGGTCCCGATGAGGATGACGAACCCGAGCATGGTCAGGACGTCCAACTGCTGGGGCGCCTTGGTCGGGTCCGTGAGCGACCACTCGTGCAGGAGCCGCAGGCCCGCGAACCCGCCGACGATCGCCGGCGGGATGGAGAACATGATGACGAACGGATAGATGAAACTCTCGAAGAGCGCGCACATGAGCAGGTACGTCACCACCAGCGCCCAGACGAACTTCGCCCCGATCAGGTGAGGCTGCTGGGCCAGCAGCAGCGCGAGCCCCCCCACCACCACCGAAGCCGCCACGGCCCCGACCGCTCCCTTCCAGCGGTCCCGTTTCGAAGCCCCGCGCAGCAGGATCCAGCCTGCGAACGCGAGCCCGACCCCCATGACCACGCTGAGCGCCGCGAGGCCAAGCCCTCGCGAGCCCGGACGTGGGAGCCCAAGGAGCGAACCCTTGACTTCTTCGAGTTTGGCCGCCGTACCCTCCAGCCGCACCCGCATCGTCGGGTCGATCACGCCGATCTGACTGGCCGGGTCGATCAGGTCGGCCTGGATGTTGGCGATGAGTTCCGCGACGGTCTGCCCCACTTGAGGCCGGATCGAGAGCGTGATCGCGGGCAGTTCCTCCAGGCGCAGGATCGATTCGGGCGCCATCGATGGAATGATGTCCACGACCGAGTCGAACGGGACCGTCGGGCCCGCCGGCGTCGTGACCAGCAGCGAGCGGATCGCTTCCTTGGCGTCGAGGCGCGTCCCGGGAGGGAGCACCAGGATGTCCACCGCCTTGCCGTCGAGGAGGAACTCACCCACGAACGAGCCGTCCACGAGCGATCTCGCGGTCAACCCGACGTCGCGCGTCGTCAGCCCCAGTTCGCGTCCGCGGTCCGTGAGCCGCAACTGCCACTCGGGCTGGCTCAGATTGAAGTTCGAGGGCTCGGCACGCACACGCCCGGGTCCATATTGCGGCAAGCCCATCGCCCGGCCGAAGATGAAACCCGCGGCATCGGTCACGCGGGCCAGGTTGGGCCCCATGATCTCGACGTTGACCGTGTTCCCGCCCCCGATCCCTCGCCCGAAGAGCGAGGCTTGCGCCGCCCCGCCATAGGCGTCGGGGATCGACTGCATCGCGTTCGTGACGAGCGCGCCGACGGGGATGACCCGCTCCTCGTCCTTGCTCGTCGCGCCGATGAACATCGCCGTCCCGAACGACCCGATGAAGAAGTTGTCGACCGCGACGGGGTCGAACACCACGCCGCCGTAACTCGGGATCGGCTGAAGACGGGCCATCGAGGCCGGGTCGTCGGGCGTGGCCTTGACGTACGCCTCGAGGTTCCGCTCGATCCGCGTGGCGATCTCACGACGCTGATCGACGGAGTACCCCGGCGGGATGAGGAGCCCGCCGAAGACCAGGTTCCGATTCCCCGCGGGCAGGTAGTCCATCGGGGGCATGAGCCGGAGGCTCCAGTTCACGGAGATGACGCACAGCAGCACGATCAGCGCGGGGCGCAGCGACCACGCCCGCCACCCGGTCATGAGCCACCGGATCGCCTGCGCGAACCCCCGCACCCCGGCATCGAGCGCGGGCGCGAGACCGAAGAGCGAGTGGAACGCCACCCACGCCCGAGAGTGCCGCGCCCCGGGCGATTCCCGGAAAAGCCGCGCCCCGAACGCCGGGATCGTCGTGATCGACACGAGCAGCGAGAGCAGCACGCTCGCGGCGATCGCGAGGGAGATGTCTCGGAAGAGCTGCCCGGCCTCTTCCTCGATCGTGAGGATGGGGATAAAGACGGCGACGGTCGTCAGCGTCGACGCGAGGATCGCCCCCCAGACCTCCTTCGCCCCGCGATAGGCCGCCGTCAGCGGTGGGTCGCCAAGCCTCCTCCTCCGGTCGATGTTCTCGAGCACGACGATCGCGTTGTCCACGACCATGCCCACCGCGAACGCGAGGCCCGCGAGCGAGATCACGTTCAGCGTCCGACCCGACGCAACCATCACCAGGAACGTCCCGATCACCGAGACCGGGATCGCCATCGCGATCAGCCCCGTCGACACGAACGACCGCAGGAAGAGCAGCAGCGCGATCCCCGACAGGATCGCCCCGAACCACAGGTTGCTCGTCACCAGGCTGATCGCGGACTCGATGTAGATCGTCTCGTCGTACACCTGCCTCATCCGCAGCGAAGGCCCGACCTCCGGATCGAGCCTCGGCAGCACCTCCACCCGGATCTCATCCAGCCGCGACCGCACGTCCCGCATGATCGCCATCACGTTCGAGCCGCTCTGGCGGATGATGTTCATCGCCAGCGCCGGCTCCCCCAGCGCCCGCACAAAGCCCCTCTCCTTCTGCGGCTCGATGCGCACGTCCTCCGCGACGTCCGCGAGGCGAACCGCCCGACCGTTGCGGTACGCCACCACCGTCGCGAGCAGTTCCTCCCTCGTCGAGAACCGCCCAAGGACCCGCACGCGATAGTCGCGCTTCCCCTCCGCGATCGAACCCGCGGAAATATTCTGGTTCTCCGCGCGGAGCGCCGCGATCACCTCGGCGTGCCCGAGCGACCTCGCCGCGAGTTTCTCCGGATCCAGCAGGACCTTCACCTCCGTCTCGCGCCCGCCGTAGACGTTCACCGACGCCACCCCGTCGATCCGCTCGATCAGCGGGCGGACCTCCCGGTCGATCGCGTCCTGCAGTGTGGCGAGGTCGAACCCGGGATACCGCGCCCTCGCCTCGGGATCGAGGTCGATGATGATCCACGCGATCGCGTTCTCCGCGGCGCCGTCGGCGGCCTGCACGTACGGCTCGTCCACCTCCTCCGGATAGTCCGGCACCTGGCGAAGCGAGTCCGAGACCTCCTGCCTCGCCCGATCGATGTTCGTCCCCACGTAAAACTCGAGCGTCACCGTCGTCTGGCCTTCGCTCGTCGACGACCGCATCGACCGCAGGTTCGTCACGTTCTTGAGCTGCTTCTCCTGCTCCTTCGTGATGTCCTCGACGATCTCCTCCGGGCTCCGCCCGGGCCACACCGTCTCGATCGTCACGATCGGGCGGTCGATCGTCGGCGTCAACTGGATCGGGATCGCCCCGAACCCGATCAACCCGCCCAGCACGAGAAGGATCGCGCCGACCGCCACCGTCACCGGCCGCGAGATCACGAACCTGATCAGGTCCATCGATCAGTTCCCCTCGTCCCGCAACCCCTGCGGCGTCGTGTCGCCGATCACGTTCAGGACCGCCGTCGGATAGAGCCGCTCGTTGCCCTCGACGACCACGCGCGTGCCCGGGGCGAGCATGGGCGACCGCACCACGACGCGATCTCCGACCGCGAAGACCGACTCCACGCGGGCCACCGCCGCCATGCCCCCTCGATCAAAGAACACGAACTCCCCCGCGTCGTCACGCCGAAGCGCATCCTTGTGCAGCGTCAGGGCCTCCGTCTTGACGCCCGCGGGGACAAGCCCCAGCACGCTCATCCCCGGGCGGAGCCGCCCTTCCGGGTTCTCCACTCGCAACCTCACCGGCGTCAGCCGCGAGACCGGGTCGGCCACCGGAACGATCGTCAGCACCGGGGCCTCCAGCACCTCGCCCGTGCCCTTGAGACGAACCCGCGCCCGCGCCCCCGGCTCCGCCACCCTCCCCACCAGCGCATCGGGCACGTCGAGCCTCACATCGATCAACGACGTGTCCGCCAGTTCCACCACCGCGTCACCGACCGCAATCCACTGCCCCAGTTCCGTCCGCTTCGCGACCACCACCCCCGCGAACGGCGCACGGATCGTCATCTCGTTCAGACGCTCCAGCGCCAGGTCGTGCTCCGCCTGCGCCGACTCGAGATCCGCCTCCGCCTGCTGCACCCGCGCCTGCTCGGCCAGTGCCGTCGTCCGCCTCTGGTCCAGTTCCATCTCCCCCACCGACGATCGCGTCGCCGCCTCCTCAAACCGTCGTCGTTCCTGCTCCGCAAGATCGAGCCTCGCCCGTCGCTCTTCCAGGATCGCGCCGCGAGACGCCACCTCGGCCCTCGTCCGTGCGACCTCCAGGCGAATCCTCGCGTCGTGCAGGCGCGCGAGCACCTGCCCCTGCTCCACCCGGTCACCCTCTTCCAGCGAGAACTCGATCACCAGCCCAGGCTGCTCCGAGGCGACGTTCGCGCGGCGAACCGCGAAGAACTCCCCCGCAACCACCCGCCAGTCCTCCACCGATTCCTGCCGGACCGCGTCCACCCTCACGGCCGCGGGCGGAGGACCGCCCCCGGGCTGCGTGACCGCGACCCAAACAACCGCCGATATGAGCAGAGTCATGAACGCTCCTTGCGCGAGCCTCATCCCGCCCCGCGGGGCCGCGAACTCTAGCCCCTCGAGACGAGGATGATGCCCCGCATCCGCCTCTCTTTTAGGCGCTGTTCACTCCCCTCCTCCGGCCTAGGGAGAAGACCCCGAGCCCCAGCACGACCGCCGCCGCTCCTGGCGAAGGCACATAGTTCGAATAGACCCAGAACACCGCCTCATCGTGCGTCAACTCGTCCATCCCGTGATTGAACACGATCCAGAAGGGCCTCGTCCCCGTCAGCCCCGCATCGCTCCACATCGAGAGTTCGAGAAGATAGACCCCCGTGCTCGCGGGCAGATCGAGCACATACTCGAAGTGGGCGTGCAGCCCGCCCTCCTCATCGACCTTCAACCCGAACCCCGGCACGATCACGTCCGAGCCCGGTGTCGTGCGCGACTGCGGCCCCAGTTCGATCGTCAGCGTCTCCGCGGGGATCGTGCCGAACCCGCTCCCGTCCCAGACGCGCAGAGCCTTGTGGATGTCGAACCCGAGCAGGCTGCTCGCAGGCAGCGTGCCGTCCTGCACATCCCACCCCGGCTCGTCGGAGAAGACGACGCCCCCCAGGTCGGAAAACTCCGCCGGGAAGACTCGCTCGGGAAGTGTCAATGTCTTGCCCGAAGGAAGAACGACTTGCCTGGCCGTTCGCATCTTGCCGTTGGGTTCCACGATCAGTGAGATGTCCCCGGCGTGCTGCGCGAGCGCGCACGACGCCAGTCCAAACCACGCCAGAGTCAACACATGACGCATGACCAATCTCCATTCAGGCGGGCAACCCCGCCGCTTGTTGGTTGAAGGAAACGACACACGATCCGATCGATCAGCACCCCTGCGCGAAGGACCCCTGGTACGCGAGGAAGTCGAAGACGTCCCAATCCCCGTCGCCCTCGAAGTCGGCGTACGGGTCCTGGACCGAGAACCGCCCAAGGAAGCACAGGTAATCGAACACGTCGAGGTCCCCGTCACCTTCGCAATCCGGACGGCACGTGGCGAGGTTGTCCAACACCCACTGCGCCGCTTGCTGATGGACCCCGGGGTCCTCGTTCTGGTTGAACACGATCCAGAAGGGCTTGCTCTCCTCCAGCGTCGGGCTCCACAACCGCAACTCGAGCAGATACACCCCGCTCGCGTGAGGCGCCGTCAGCGTGTACCCAACGTGATGGTGGAACTTCCCCCCGGCGTTGGCCTCGCCGAAGACAAACCCCGCCACCACCGAGTCGCTCGCCGGGGTCTGGGCCTGCTGCCCGCCCTTGGCGATCACGATCGTCTCGGCGGGGATGGTCGAGAATCCCGACCCATCCCACGACCGAAGCGCCCGGAGGATGTCAAACCCGATCTTCGTACCCGGTGCGAAGACCCCCAGCGAGTCAAACCCCGGATCCGACGTGAAGTTCTCGAACCCTGGCCCGAGGTCGCCGAACGTTCCGAGGTACACGCTCCACGGGAACGCCGGCGTTCCCTTGTCAGGGTCGATGACCCCCGTGACGATCCGCCCATCCTCTACCCCCAGCGCGATGTCGCTGGAGTGGAGCTGGGCAATCGCGGGCAGACCGGCCAACGCCGACCCCGCGAGAACCACTCGCATGAAACCCACCATGATCGAATCTCCGCCCGCGCCGCGGGCGACAAGGCGCGCCCTAGCGCGCGAACCTGGGATGGAACGCGTTCCTCGTCGGTGTCTCGTACACCCGCGAGAACTTCAGCGTGCTCGCGTGCCCGTCGAGGAACGCCCAGTTGGCGATGGACTCCCACGACGCCGGCCGCCCGCCGTGCGCATGGATCTCACTCTGGGTCGAGGCCATCAGCGGCGTCGAGTCGATCCCCTTCGGACCGTTCGCCCAGTCCACGACGTGGACGTGGTCCGATCCGGCGAAGGGGCTGTCGGTCTTCGGGTCGCTCGTCCCTTCCACGATCATCAGGAAGTGGACCGTCGCGTGCGGGTGCGGCACCTTCGCCAGCGTGTCAAAGGTCTCCGACCACGACGGCGCAACGCTCCGCGCCGTGTAGTCGTTGATCCCGTAACTCGTCCGGCGAAAGCGGTTGGTTGTCCCCTTGATGGGGATCCCGTCCCCGCCCTCCTCGATCGGCCAGTGCGGGCTCGCGTCCCCGGGCGACCGGGTGACCAGCGACCCGCCGTGGTACGCACTGAGCGTGTTCACCCACGCCACGGACTCATCCTGCAGCCCGCCGTGCGAGAGCCCGGCATCGATGAAGTCACCGCGATGGTCGTCGTAATAGAGCACGTGCGCCGTCTCCAGCGACCGCACGTTGGCGAGACACCCGATCGCGATCCCCGCCCGCCTCGCCTTGGACAGCGACGGGAGCAGGATCGCCATCAGCAGGGCGACGGTCGCGATGACGACGAGCAGTTCGATGAGCGTGAACGCGCGTGAGCGCATGGGCAACCCTCCGCAAGAGAGGCCGCAACCAGAAGGTCATTTCTCGACGCGATCGGCCTCAGGCGCAGGGCGGCCCGCGCGTGGGAGCCGCCCGATCGTGCGCGCACGCAAGACGTGGCCCCTCATCCGAGACCGACGCGTACCGGGGCACGGATGCCGCCGGCGCCCACCCCGAGTCCAGCAGCCGCAGCGCCAGACCCCCCAGCCCCGTGAAGGCGTGGCACACCGGGCAGTTGTCGTGTTCGTGGTCCTGCCCGGGCTCCGCCGGTACAGCGGGAGCCTCTTCCGTCGCACAGCAGCGCGGATGCACCCCTTCGTGCATCGCCCCGGCGATCGTCGGCGCCAACGCGAGCAGCATCGCGCCGATCAGCGCCAACGCCACCCTCGGCATCGACCCACGGAGAATCCTGCGCAGACGGGCCATCACCCCAAGTCTACCGCCCGGCGGCGGCTCGGTTCAACCCTTACGATGCCTCCCATGGGAGTCACTTTCAGACAGGCCACGCTGGACAACGGCCTCCAACTCATCGCCGAGATCGATCCGCAGGCCCACAGCGCCGCCTGCGGATTCTTCGTCCGCACCGGCGCCCGCGACGAGGCCCCGGACGTCATGGGCGTCAGCCATTTCCTCGAACACATGATGTTCAAGGGCACGGCCGACCTCTCAACCGACGACCTCAACCGCGCCTTCGATGCCATGGGCGCCCGCAACAACGCCTACACCTCGGGCGAGATGACCTGCTTCTATGCCCAGGTCATCCCCGAGTTCGCCGACCGCGCGCTCGTCCTCGTCGCACGCATGATGCGCCCCGCCCTACGGCAGGTCGATTTCGACACGGAAAAAGGCGTGATCCTCGAAGAAATCGCGATGTACAAAGACTCCCCCTTCTGGGTGCTCTACGAGGCCTGCGTCGAGCGCCACTACACCCCCCACCCCCTCGCCCACCGCGTCCTCGGAACGTCGGAGACCATCCGCGCCCTCACCCGCGACCAGATGCAGGCCTACTTCGACCATCGGTACTCCCCCGACAACACCTGCGTCGCCCTGGCCGGTCGCGTCGACTTCGACCACGCGGCCGCGCTCGTGGCCGAGCACTGCGCGAAGTGGACGTGCACGGGCGCCTCCCGCTCACCCGCCCCTCAAAGGGTCGGCGGCGGCTTCGTCCGGCTCCGCGACGACAAGGCCGCAAGGGGCTATGCCATGGGACTCGCCCCCGCGCCCTCCGTCGCGGACGACCGACGATACGCGGCCCTCCTCCTCGCCCAGATCCTCGGCGCGGCCGACAACAGCCGCCTCCACTGGGCCCTCATCGAACCTGGCCTCGCCGATGAAGCCCAGGCCTCCTACGACCCCCACGAAGACCTCGGCGAGTTCGCCGTCTTCATCACCGCCGACCCCGCACGCCTCGACGAAGCCTGGGCCGCTGCGATGCGAGAGGTCGATCGCCTCGCCGCCTCCGTCACCCCGGGCGACCTCGCCCGCCTCCGCGGCAAACTCGCCACCGCCGTCACCCTGGGCGGCGAACGCCCGGGCGACCGCATGCAGCGCCTCGGCCGCATGTGGACCCTCCAGCGCACCTACACCACCCTCGAAGAAGAACTCGACCGCATCGAGCGCGTCACCGTCGATCAGGTCCGCCAGGTCGCGGCGGACTTCCCCTTCCGACCCGTCACCATGGCGACGCTCTCCCCCCCGGCCTGATCGTTCACGCCGCCCGGCGTGTGTCGCCACGATACGAACGCACCTGGTTTCCACCCGCGGCCTGCGCGAGTTCCGCCGCACGCATCGACGCCGCAAGCAGCAGTTCCACCCGTGTCGCGGTGTCCAGCCGCGGCTCCAGCGAGGCAATCCCGATGCTCGCCGTGTACGCCGACGCTTCCGACGCCGAGCCCCCCGACTCCCCCATCCCTCGACCAAGGTCGGCACGAGCAAGGTCCGCCAGTTTCGACGCCGCCACCGTCCCCGCGCCGGGGATGAGCACCGCGAACGCACCCGCCGCCCACCTCCCGATCACCGCGCCGGTCGGGTCGAAGTGCTTGCGAAGAATGACCGCCACGCCCCTCAGCCACTCGGCACGCCTCGAGGCCTCCCCACCACGCGGGCTTGTGATCGGATCATCGAGCAGCACGATCGCGATCGACAGCGGCTCCCCCTCTCGCACCGCCCGGTCGAACGCCGACCTCACCTCGAACACGAACTCGTCCTTGCAGACCGCGCCCGTCTCCGGGTCGGTCCGGCAGTGCTCCTGCAGCAGGGCCGCCATCGCCACGTCCTCGCCCTGTTCATCCGCGTGCGAGAGCGCCAGCAGCGCCTTCTCCGCCGCACGGATCACCGCGTCCGCGTCCTTGTACTCCCCCGTCTCCAGCGTGAACAACGACGAGAGTTCGCGCGCCGACGACCCGACCTCCCGCACCAGTTCATCGAGCGACCCCGGATCGAGGTCCAGCCACGCCCGACCCCGCGCATACGCGATCCGCAACGCCCGCGTCGCGTCCTTCTCCGTCAGCACGTCGTGGATCAGGTTCCCCAACGCCACGCACTTCGTGCACTCCGCGTGCTCGCGCGGCGCCGCCGTCGGCCTCTCGTGATACTTCACCGGGATCACCAACTCCGCGGGGAGCCGCCACCGTTGCGCCAGGATCGCCCCGATGTCCGGGTGCTGCACGTCCAGCGACTCCAGTTCCGCCGCCACCAGCGCCGTGTGCGCCCCGCACCGCCCAAGCACTTCCGCGTACCGGCTCCCCAGCGCGGCGTGCATCGCCACCATCCCCACGTCCTGCAGCAGACCCGCGAGGAACGCCTCGTCCTCGAACTTCTTCCCCACCGCCCTCGCCGCCGCCCTCGCCCCGATCGCCGTGTACAGCGCACGCCTCCAGTACACCACGAAGTCGAACCCCTCCCCGGCGCCCCGGTGGATGCACTGCACCAACGAGAACCCCAGCGCCAGGCTCTTCACCGTTGAAAGCCCCAGCACCACCAGCGATTGCTGGATCGTCGAGCACCGCCGACGCAACCCGTAGAAACTCGAGTTCACCGTCCGCAGAACCTTCGCCGCTAGCGCCTGATCGTTCTGGATCGTCAGCGCCAACTCGTCCAGCGACGTGTTCGAGTTATGGGTCAGTTCGATCACACGGACCGCCACCGCGGGCAGCGACGGCAGCGTCGGGCAACTCAGGATTTCCTCCAGAATTTCCGGCTCCATCCGGGCCCCCCGCGCGGCGCGCGCGGGGTACATCGTCGCGTTGCCGCGGCCACTTCACGGGAACTGCCGCGGGCCGAAGTACGCGGACCCCGCCCAGAACTCCGCCCCCGCAAGGTGCCTCAGGTACGCCCCCACCAGCCGCGACGCTCGGTCGATCGTCGCCCCCGCACCCGCCGACGGCTCCCCCGCGTCCAGCCTCCGGAGCAACTCGATCGTCTCGCGACGAACCTTCCACCCCGACCCGCCTTCCACGAGCCCCCCTCGCTCCGGGTCGAACGTCCCCACCGCCCCCTCGGTCCCACCCGCCAGCCGCGGGCGATACCCCACGTCCACGAGCACCCCCCACTGATACTCCAGCACCGCCGCCGCGATCTCCCCCTCCTCTCCGCCCGAGACCCGCCCCAGCACCCGCTCCAGCGCGCCGAAGATCGACGGGTGCGGGTCGTGGTCCACCACCATCCGCAGCGCCACCTCCGCGATGTACATCGCCGCGTGGAACGCCCGCAGCGACGACCTCAGCCCCCCGAACGCCTCGCGAAGGTCCCATGACGTCAGGTTCGCCATCGCCCCGCTCGGCTTCACGATCGCCGTCATCTGCCCCAGCGTCATCGCCTCCAGCCCCCCGCTGAACGCCGCACCGGGGCGCCGCGCCCCCTTCGCGACCACACGCATCAGCCCGTGCTCGCGCGAGAAGATCGCCGCGGTCTGGCTCGTTTCCGACCACTCCCACCGCCGAAGGCAGATCCCGAGGTCAACGATCGTGGGTACGTTCGCCAACGGTAGCCGCGCTCCCGACCCCTGCCCCCTCGCCCCTCGCCGGCCTCATCCGAACGCCTTGCGGTAGTCCTCGATGAACTTCTTCAGCCCCGAGTCCGTCAACGGGTGGTTCAGCAACTGCCGGATCACCCCGAACGGCACCGTCGCCACGTCCGCCCCCGCCAGCGCGCAGTCCACCATGTGCTTCGGGTGACGGATCGACGCCGCCAGGATCTTCGTCCTCAGCCCGTAGTTGTCGTAGATCTGCCGGATCCGGTGGATCAGGTCCATCCCGTCCTCGCTCACGTCGTCCAGCCGACCGATGAACGGGCTCACCAGGAACGCCCCGGCCTTCGCCACCAGCATCGCCTGCATCGGCTGGAAGCACAGCGTCATGTTCGTCCGCTTCCCCTCCCCCGTCAGCGCCTTGCACGCCTTCAGCCCGTCCAGCGTCGTCGGGAGTTTCACCACGATGTTCGACGCGATCTTCGCCGCCTCCCTTCCCTCCTTCAGCATCCCCTCAAAGTCCGTCGCGATCACCTCCGCCGACACCGGCCCCTTCACCACCTCGCAGATCTCCCCCAGACGCTTGTGGTACGGCACGTTCTCCTTCGCGATCAGCGACGGGTTCGTCGTCACCCCGTCCAGAACGCCCATCTCGTGCGCCTGCTTGATCTCGTCCAGGTTCGCCGTGTCGATGTACAACTCCATCCGTCCGCTCCTTGCGCTGCGGGTCCCCGCGCGAGGATGCTACCGCGCCCTCGCCCCCGGCGTCCCCACTCACTCCACCTCGAACGTGAACTCGATCTCCACCGGCGCGCCCAGCGGAAGGTCGTTCGTCCCCACCGCCGCTCGCGCGTGTCGCCCTGCCTCCCCGAACACCTCCATCAGCAACTCGCTCGCACCGTTCGCGATCTGCGGCTGCGCGTGGAACCCGCGCTCGCACGCCACGAAGCACCCCACCCGCACCACCTGCCTCACCCTCGACAGCGATCCCACCTCCCCCTTCAACGCCGCCAGCGCATTGAGCACGCACTGCCGCGCGCACGCCTTCGCCTCCTCAGGCGTCACGTCCGCCCCCACCACGCCCTGCGCGATCAGTTTCCCGTCCCGCATGGGAATCTGACCCGAGATGAACACCAGGTTCCCTGCCCGCCTCGATGGGATGTACGCCGCCACGGGCTTGGGCACCGCGGGCAGCGTCAACCCCAGTTCCCGCAACCTCGCCTCAGGATCGTTCGGAATCTGAACGGACATCGCGGCCCCTTTCGTCTCAAGCGTGACTCGACTCCCGACCACATTCCTCATCGCCCGACCTTCCCGCCGCGAGATCGGGTGATTTCCTGCAACCGACCCCCTTGACAGGCGAACCGTATCTTGTACCTTATCCGGACTGCACGCGTGCAGGGTGCCCTTGGACGGGCGTACATGCTTGCCTCTGATGCACTGATGGGCGGGGTTGCGTCCCGCCGAGTGATTCGCAGGCTCGTCCACGACGCACCGACAACTCGACGCGACCGATCGGGTCCCTCCGCTCTCGCGGAACTCCCCTCGGGGCGCACCGGTGTCGTGGACGGCTCCACGCAAACCGCGTGAGGCTCAGCGGCCAAACCCCGCGGAAGGGTTGATCCCCCTCCCAACGGATTGGCGAGTTCGCTCGCGCGTGGAACCGCCCGTCAGGATTCCGACCGAGCCCTTGTTCCCCGGAGACCAGCCAGCGTGGCTGGGTCCTCCTCCTCAACGTCATGGAGATTGACATGCAGACCAAGCGTTCACGTGCGTTCACGCTGATCGAACTGCTGGTGGTCATCGCGATCATCGCGCTGCTCATCGGCATCCTCCTTCCCGCCCTCGGCAAGGCGCGCGCCGCCGCCCGCCAACTCAAGGACTCCACCCAGGTCCGCGGCATCCACCAAGGCTTCATCACCTACGCCTCCGGCCAGGGCTCCGGCGAAAACTTCCTCATGCCCAGCCAGGTCGACAAGCAGAACTTCACCCTCAACGTCAACCCCGGCGGAAACAAGGACATCACCGCCCACACCTTCTCCATCCTCATCTTCAACGGCTTCACCCCCACCGAGATGTTCATCTCCCCCGCCGAGGCCAACGGCGATATCCGCGAGTACGAGAACTACGAGTTCGACTCCCCCACCCAGACCGCCCAGCCCGCCAAGGCCCTGTGGGATCCCAAGTTCAAGGCCACCGGCGCCGACATCCACCCCACCACCCCCGCCAACGCCACCATCTCCAACAACTCCTACGCCCCCACGATCTACCACGGCAACCGGAAGAAGTACTGGTCCCAGTCCTTCAACGCCGTCGAGGCCTGCCTCGGCAACCGCGGGCCTGACTTCCAGGGCACCCCGGGCAACTGGGAACTCGTCGCCGGCGCGTTCGGCACCCAGTCCAACACGCTCCTCATCCACGGCAGCCGGGTCAAGTGGGAAGGCAACATCTCCTACAACGACAACCACGTCGAGTTCGAGACCCGTCCCGATCCGGATGGCCTCACCTGGTCCTTCTCCAGCCTGAACCCCAAGACGCACAACGACAACCTCTTCGTCGCCGAGAACGACCAGACCGGCGCCAAGTCGACCGGCGCTCAGGCGCTCACGTCGAGCAACATGTGGCTCCGTCCCGTCTCTCAGGTCGTGGTCTCCGGCCAGACGGTCACCGTGACCCTCTGGATCGACTGATCATTCCAGAGTCGAGACAACAGTTTCTGTTCATCCAGAGAGCCCGGAGGAAACTCCGGGCTCTTTCTCTGTTTCTCTATGCCTTGCAAGCACGGGCAGCGGTCGAACCAGAGACGCTCCTGGCGCAGCGCATCACGCGGGCCGAGCACCCTGCGCCACCGCTCCCGTCAGGCCAACCGCAAGCCCCCTACAGGTTCCCGCGCTTCCCCTGCTCCAACTCCAGAGCCTCGAACAACGCCTTGAAGTTCCCCTTCCCGAAACTCTGGCTCCCCCGGCGGCAGATGATCTCGAAGAACAGCGTCGGGCGATCCTGCAGGGGCTTCGTGAACAGTTGCAGCAGGTAGCCCTCGTCATCCGCATCCACCAGGATCCCAAGGTTCCGGATCGCCTCGTGGTCCTCGCGCACGGCCTGGTGCCCGTGGGCCGTCAGCATCCCGTTGACCCGCTCCCACACCCGCTCGTAATAGGCGTCCGGGAGCGAGAGGAAATCCACACCACGCGACCGCAACGCCGCGATCGAGTGCAGTTCGTCGTCGGTGCGGAGCGCAAGGTGCTGCACGCCGGGCACGTGCCCGTGCCAGTCGAGGTATTCCTGCACCTGGCTCTTGCGCTTCCCCGGCGCGGGCTCGTTGATCGGCATCTTGATGAGGTTGTTCCCGCTCGCCATGACCTTGCTCATGAGCGCGGAATAATCCGTCGAGATGTCCTTGTCGTCGAAGTGCTTGAACATCGTGAACTCGAGCACGTCCTCGTAGAACTTCACCCAGTGGTTCATCTTCCCGAGTTCGACGTTCCCCACCAGGTGGTCCACGTACTTCAGCCCGCACGGGTGCTTCCGGTTGTGCTCGTTCACCGCCAGCACCGGAGAACTCCGCCCCGAGACCTCCGACCCGTCCATCCGCCGGAACCGCGGCTTGAACAGCCCACCCTGCTTCACCCGCGTCAACTCGTACGCCCCCGTGCGGCTCACGAACGTGTGGTTCACCCGCCCGTACGTCTTGATCCCCGCCATCGTCACCGTGCCGTGCTCGTCCGCGAAGACCCGCGGCTCGTACGCCGGCTCCGCACCGTTCTTCACCGCCCGCTCCCACGCCTTCTCGGCGTCGAAGACCGTGAACGCCACGTCCTTCACCCCGTCCCCGTAGAGCGCAACCTCCCTCGCCGCGTCGTGGTCCGGCGTCAGGGCCGTCGTCAGCACGAACCTGATGTTCCCCTGCGTGAGCAGGTAATGCGCCGCGTCGCGAGACCCCGTGGTCAGGTCCCCCACCTGCTCGATCTGGAACCCGAAGCAGTGGGCGTAGAAGAACGCCGCCTGCTTCGCGTTGCCCACGTAGAACTGCACATGGTCCACGTCGATCAACTGCAGGGGGTCGCTCTTGATGGGAAGGGCGGCCTTGGGCGCGGTCGTCATCGCTGACACTCCTTTCACGACTCGCTGTCACTCCATCGTACGACCCCTGGACGCGAAACGGGGCACGCCCCTCTCGGATCGTGCCCCGCCCATGAGATTGACGCTCGGCTCGTCGCGGCATCGCCGCGGGTCATTCATTCACAGGGGCTCGCCGCGCCGGTGCATCCGCCCCGGCTCGTGCCCCTCCCGCCCACGGAACCCGGGCCCGCCCTCGAACCCGCCCCCTCGCGGCCCCTGGAACCGCCCAGGCCCCTGGAACCGCTGCGGCCCCCGCTGAAACCCCTCGCCGCTCGGGCCTTGAAAGCCACGTCCCTGCTCGAACCCGCCCCCGGGGCCCTGATGCGGCGCGCCCTGCCGACCCTGGAAAGGCCGTGGACCGACGAACCCTCCACGACCCTGGCCCCCGAACCCGCCCCGGCCCTCATCCTGGAACTTCTCTCGCCCCTCGAACCGGCCACGCTCCTGCCGCGGCCCGCGCTGCGGCCCGTGCCCTCGGGGCCCCTCCCCCGCGCGACCCTGGTGCATCCGATCCATCATCCGGTCCCGAACCCGACCACGCACCTCGTCGCGGATCCGCTCTCGGACCTCGGCCCGGACTCGTGCCCTGGCCCGCTCGCGGAGCCACTCACGACCCTCCCGAGCCTCGGGCGCCTGACGATCCCACTCACTCTCCCTCGCAGGGCCGCGCTCGACCTGCCGTTCACGCTCCTCGACGAAGCGCCTGGGCCTCTCGCCCTGCGGGGGGCCGCCCCGAGGCTCCTCGCCCCTCGCCTCGCCGCGCCCTTCGGCACGGGGCGCTTCAGGACGCCTCGCCTGCGGGGCGCGATCCTCGCCCCGTGGCCGCTCACCCACGGGAGGCTCGGGACGGCGCTCCGGTTGGCGCACCTCGCCCCCCTGCGGCTGGGGCACCGCCGCCACCGCCCCGCTCGACGCCAGCACGAGTGTCCCCACGATCCCCACCAGACCCAGCGCGATCCTTGGCGTACCCATGTTCACGAGTCTCCCTGTGGTTGAGGCCGTCGTTCAGTCCGGCAGCCCAACGCACGGGGCCTCAGCGCATTGCCTCGCCCAGAAGCCGGATGTCGCGCAAGGCCGGGAACTTCCGCCGCCACGTCCGCACCTCGTCCGCGTCGATCTCGACGCTCAGCACCCGCCCGGGACACACGGCCTCGCCCGTCGTCTCCGCCACCACCTCCCCCCGCGGCGAGACCACGATCGTCCCTCCCAGGTAGCGCAGCCGTGGGTCCGACCCGCACCTGTTCACGCCCAGGACATACGCCTGGTTCTCGATCGCCCGCGCGATCAGCAGCGCCCGCCAGTGCGACTGCCGCGACTCGGGCCAGTTTGCCGCCACGATGAACGCCTCCCCGCCCGCGAGCACGCCAAGCCGATAGAGTTCCGGGAACCGAAGGTCATAGCAGATCGTCGGCACGACGCGCAACCCGCCCCACGCGAACGAGCGGACCTCCTTCCCGGCGTCGAATCGCTCATCCTCGCCGCCGATCGAGAACGGGTGGATCTTCGCGTACTCGCACACCGTCTTCCCCTCCGCGTCCACGCACGTCATCACGTTCAGCGCCCGATCGCCGGACGCCACGCTCCGTCCCGCGGCGACCCATGCGCCGAGTTCCGTCGCCAACCCCGAGACAAACCCGAGCGTCTCCCCGCCCGCGTCGATCGTCACCACCGTCTCGAAACTGAACCCGGTGTCGAACATCTCGGGAAGCACGACAAGGTCGCCCCGCGCAACCCCCGCGCCGTCGAGCAGCCGACGGACACGCGCAACGTTCTCCTTGCGGTCATGCCACGCGATGTCCAGTTCGACGAGGTGGGCCTTCATGCGTCCAAGCAAAGGCGCGCCGAGATCGATCGGCGAGCCGCCCCCTCCCCGACGCTACATCAGCGCGACCGGGTCCACGTCCACCGCCGTCCTCGCGTCGCTCTTGAGCCGCCCCTCACGCCGCAGTCGTTCCATCGGCTCTCGCAGCGCGGCCCGGGTCGGCGCGAGGATCTCCACCGCGAAGCGATAGTGGTCCGAGACCCGCGCCAGCGGGCACGCCATCGGCCCGCTGAGACGCACCCCATTCCCCGCCAGGGCGCGCAGCCGCTCACCGAGCTCGCCCGCCAGCCGCTCCGCCTCGCGCGCGTCGCGGTCACGAACGACGATCCGGGCCATCCTCGTCGCCGGCGGGAGCCCCGCCTCGCGCCGCAACCCGAGCTCCCGCTCCGCGAACGCCTCGTACGCGTGCGTGGACGCGAGCACGATCGCCGGCTCCCGCGGGTTCATGGTCTGCACCACGACGCGTCCCGCGTCCCGCCCTCGCCCCGCACGCCCCGCCACCTGGCTCACCAACTGGAACGTCCGCTCCGCCGCGCGGAAGTCCGGCAGCCCGAGGGCCGTGTCCGCGTTCACGACGCCCACCAGCCGGACGTTGGGGAAGTCCAGCCCCTTGGCGATCATCTGCGTCCCCAGCAGCACGCGCGCGCCGCCGCGCCCGAACGCGTCGAGCGTCTCGAAGTAATCCCGGGCCGAGCCCATCGTGTCCGCATCCACGCGGCGAAGCGACGACCCGGGCGTCAGGTCCGGGAACCCACGGGCCAGTTCCTCCTCCACCTTCTGCGTCCCGTGCCCCAGACGGATCGGCGCCCGACCGCACGCCGGACACCCGCGCGGGATGACCTGCTCGGCCAGGCAATGGTGGCAGCGCAACTTCAGCCCGCCGACCCCGCCGCTCGTCCGGTGCACCACCATCGATGCGTCGCAGTGGTCGCACTGCATGACCCACGCGCACCGCGTGTCCGGGCACGCGACATACGAGGCATATCCGCGGCGGTTCAGCAGCAGGATCGCCTGCCCGCCCGCATCCAGCGTCGAGCGCAACTCCCGCGCGAGCGTCGGGCCGATCGCCCCCATCCCGCGCCCCGACTCCTTCCGCTCCTCGCGAAGGTCCACGATCCGCACCGTCGGCAGCGTCGCCCCCCCGACCCGCGACGGAAGCCGCCACAACCGGTAGCGCCCCCGCACCGCCTGCGCCCACGTCTCCAGCGAGGGCGTCGCCGACGACAGCACCACCGGGCAACCCGCCCGCTGCGCGCGCACGATCGCGACGTCCCGCGCGCTGAACCGCGGCAGTTGATCCTGCTTGTACGACGCGTCGTGCTCCTCGTCGACGATCACCAGCCCCAGGCGTGGAACCGGCGCGAACACCGCCGATCGCGCCCCGATGACGATCCGCGCTTCTCCCTCCCGCGCCCTCGCCCATGCCCGGTGGCGCTCCCCAGCCGACATCCCCGAGTGCAGCACCGCCACCCCGCGTTCCCGGAACCGCGCGATGAACCTCCCCGCCGTCTGCGGGGTCAGCGCGATCTCGGGCACGAGCACGAGCACGGCATCGACGATCGTCTCCATCGCGCGCAAAAAGACTTCCGTCTTCCCCGAGCCCGTCACCCCGAGCAGAACATGCGCCGAGAACGACCCCAGCGACGAGCGGATCCCCTCCACCGCCGCCGCCTGATCGGGCGTCAGCGTCACCGGCACATCGGCCCGCCCCTCGGCGGGTTCCCATCGCGTCCCCTCCCCGCCACGATGGATCCGCCGCGTCGTTTCGACCAGGTACCCACGGGTCTTCAACCGCGTGACCGGACCGGTCGTCTCCAGCCCGAGCCGCTCGGCAAGTTCCAGCGGCGGCATGGGGAACGCCCCCCGGGGAAGGGCGGCAATCCGTGCCCAGACCTCGCCCAACCTGCCGGGGGGGGGCGGGTCGGGAACCTGATCGACCGGCGCCACCACTCGCTGCGCGCGCACCCCGGTGTCGTTCTTCACGGCAGCGGGGAGCATCGCACCCAGCACCATGCCCAGCGGGCAGAAGTAGTACTCGCTCATCCACCGGGCGAGGTCGAGCAGGTCGCCGGGGAGGCTGGCCCCGGAGGGACGCAGGATCCGCTTGACCCGGCGCGGGTCCACGCCATTGAGGAGTTCACGCCCCCCCACCGCCACGACGATGCCCGGGGCGGGTCGGTTGCGCGACCCCAGGGGGACGACGACACGCTCCCCGGGGAAGTTGGCCTCATCGCCCGCGTAGACATAGCCCTCCGGACGATCCACCCCCCGATCGTCGATCCCCCGCTCGACCACGACGCGCAGGAACCGCGCGGGCTCGGGTTCGTCGCGTATGATGAACAGCGAATCGGGGGACACTCCGGAGATGACGGTACGCATGAGACAAGCCAGGCTCGCGCTCGAGGACGGGACGATCGTTCGAGGGCGTGCCTTCGGCGCGTCCGACGTGCTTTCCACCGGAGAGGTCGTCTTCAACACCGCCATGTGCGGCTATCAGGAGTCCCTCACCGACCCTTCCTACACAGGACAGATCCTCGTCGCCACCTTCCCGCTCATCGGGAACTACGGCGTGAATCCCGAGGATGTGGAGTCGGCCAAGGTCCAGGTCGCCGGGTACCTCGTGCGAGAACTCTCTCGCGCACCCTCCAACGCCCGGGCGACGATGGGGCTTGACGCCTACCTCGCCGCCGCCGGCGTGCTCGGGATCGAGGGCATCCCGACGCGGGAACTGACCAGGAGGCTGCGCTCGGGCGGGGTGATGCGCGGGGCGATGACCGATCGAGAGGGGCTCACGGACGCGGCGCTCATCATGTCCGCCAAGTCCTCGCCACGGATGGACGGGTGCAACCTCGTCCCCCTGGTCGGGTGCTCGAACCCCACCGGGTGGACGGAGACGCTCGGGGAGTGGTCCCCGGGTACGGCCCGTGCGGACGGCGAACCCCTGCGGGTGCTGGCGCTCGACTGCGGAGCGAAGCGGAACATCCTGCGAAACCTGGCCGATCGCGGGTGCGAGGTCGAGGTCGTGCCCCACACGGTTTCACCGGGCGAGGTCCTGGACCGCTACACGCGAGGGACGATCGATGGGCTCTTCGTCTCGAATGGCCCGGGCGACCCGGCGGCGGTCGAGGGTGTCATCTCGATGCTTCGGAGCGTGATCGCGGCGAACACCCCCATGCCGATCTTCGGGATCTGCCTCGGGCACCAACTCCTGGCCCTCGCTTTGGGCGCACGGACGTTCAAACTCAAGTTCGGGCACCGCGGGGTGAACCAGCCGGTCCACAACAAGGTCTCCGGTCGCGTGGAGATCACGAGCCAGAACCACGGGTTTGCCGTCGACCCCGGATCGCTGGAGACCGGCGGGGGCGAGCCCACCCACGTGAACCTCAACGACGGGACGCTCGCCGGGTTCCGGGTCAAGGGGCGGCCGATCTTCGCGGTGCAGCACCACCCGGAGGCCGCGCCGGGACCCCACGATGCGGGCAGCGCCTTCGACACCTTCGTGCGTGCGATGGACGAAGCCCGCGCCGCGAGGGTGTAGCGGTCAGTCGATCGGCCTCGAGGCGACGCCCGGGGGCTCGGAGAGCGCGAGCATCCGATCGAGCGAGGCAAGCGCCAGCGCACGGACTTCCGGGTGGACGCGCACCTCGTTGACGACCCTCGGCGAGCCGTCCTTGCTGGATCGACCGGCGAGGTGATCGAGCACCCAGCAGAGGTGCGGCTGGTCGATGCGGTACATCGTCGTGCACAGGCACTGGCAGTCCGACAGGATGCGGACGTGCACGCCCCGCGCCTCCGACGCGCGCGCGAGCCGATTCACGAGGTGGACCTCGGTCCCCACCGCCCAGCGCGATCCGGGCTCGGCGGCTCGGATCGTGCGGATGATGGATTCGGTCGACCCGCTCAGGTCGCTCAGGTCGACCACCTCCTTCGCGCACTCCGGGTGGACGAGGATCGTCGTCCTTTCGTGGTCGCCCGCTCCGGCTCGGCGGGCGTCATCGGCTCGGATCGCCTCGACGTGCTCGGGTCGGAAGAGTTTGTGCACGGAGCAATGCCCGGCCCAGAGGATGACACGCGACGCGAGGACCTGCTCGGGGCTGGAGCCCCCGAGGGGCTCCCCGCGCGCCGCACGACGAGGGTCGTACACGCACGATGCCGCCGCGACGTCGATGCCCAGCCTCGATGCGGTGTTGCGACCGAGGTGCTGGTCGGGAAGAAAGAGAACCTTGATGTCTTCGCCGGCCGAGGCGGCGACGGTCCCCCCGGCGAGGGCCCAACGCAGGACCCGATCGGCGTTGGACGACGTGCAGCATGCCCCCCCCTCGCGCCCCACGAAGGCCTTGATGGCGGCGGAGGAGTTGACGTAGGTGACGGGGATGATCCTGCCCTTCCAACCTCGCGCCCGGAGGGCGTCGTGCAACGAGGCCCACGCCGCAAGGGCGTCGTCGTACGACGCCATGTCCGCCATCGAGCACCCGGCGGAGAGGTCCGGAAGGATCACGCGGACCGCGTCCGGGGTGAGCATGTCCGCGGTCTCGGCCATGAAGTGGACGCCGCAGAAGACCACCCACTTCACAGACCTCTCGCGGGCGAGGGCGGCGGCGGTCTGGGAGAGTTTCAGCGAATCGCCGGTGAAGTCGGCGTGGCGGATGATCTCGTCGGTCTGGTAGTGGTGCCCGAGGATCACCAGGCCCTCACCGAGCCCGCGGCGACGCTCGGCAATCCGCTCACCCAGTTCGTCGGGCGAGGCCAGGGTGTACTCGTCGGGTAGTGAGGGTTGCCAGAGCACTCCGCCTGATCGTAGGGAACTCACGCCGCGGCGCGGCCGGCCTCGGCGACGAACTCAACCGCTAGGGCCTGGAGGCTTCCGGCCTCGGGCTCGGCGCGAACCACCCGCGCCGGGATGAGGTCGCGCGAGGAGAGCACGGCAGAGGTCGGGGAGCCGATGGCAACCTCGACGTTGTCACCGGGGTCGTAGGGCCTGGCCGAGACGACTCGGAGAAGGGCGCCGCCCTCGGAGAGGTTCGCTGTGCGCCCCGGGGCAAAGCGGAGCGAGGCGCAGTGGAGCACCTTACAGGGGCGTTCGACGGGCTCACGCGCGAAGCGTCGGCGATCGGTGGACATGCCCGGATGATCGACGAAGGCGTTATGCGACTTTCGTCGAATCGGACGGGCCCGCGGGCCGATAACAGCGGGATGGACGTGAGCGTCATCATCCCGACCCGCGGGCGCGCGGGGAAACTGGCGGCCTGTCTGCACGGGCTCGACGCGCAATCGCTCGATCGGGACCGCTTCGAGGTTCTCGTCGGGATCGACGGGGACGACGAGGGGGCTTCGAACGCGGCCGCGCAGGCCAGGGGAGGGCTCCGCCTGGGCGTGCAGGCGTTCTCACGCCGCGGTCAGGCCGCGGTGAGGAATGCACTCCTGAAGCACGCTCGCGGCCGCCTGCTGGTCTTCCTCAACGACGACATGCGGCCCGCACCGAGGCTCCTGGAGGCCCACCTGGAAGCCCACGCGAGGGCCTCACGCCCTGCGATCGTTGCAGGCGACTCGCCCTGGGTCGTGCACCAGCCCGACCGGCTGTTCGACCGGTTAATCCGGGAGACCTCCATGGTCTTCTTCCACCCGTCCATGCGAGAGGCATGGTCGCGCGGCGAACGCGACAGGGACTGGGGGTTCCGGCACGCGTGGCTCCTGAACCTGTCCATCCATGCCGCGGTGGTGCGGGAGGTGGGCGGGTTGACGGTCTTTCCGAGCACCTATGGGTATGAGGACGATGAACTCGCCTTCCGGATCGCCGCGCGGTTCGGCTCACCTGTTCTCTTTGAGCCCCTGGCCGTCGCCGAACACGACCACCGCATGGAACCAGGTGAGTACCTCCTGCGAGAAGAAAACCTGGGGTTCGCGGCATGGGGTTTTGCACGGACGACTCCCGACTGCGCGAGGGCGATGTTCGGCCGAGACCTCACGTCGGAAGAGGAGATCGAGTATTCCCGGTCATTCGTCGAGAAGGAGGAAAAGGGGGCCGGGCGTCTTGAAGCGGCGTTCCAGGGCCTGGCGGGGCTGCCGGCGGGGTCGGTCAACGGACCCTATGAACGCTCAATCATCGAACTGATCTACGGGCAGCACCTGCTGCTCAAACGCTGGCGTTGGAGGCGAGGGCACCTTCGTGCGGCGAGGCAGGCGGCTTCGACCCCCGAACCGGTCGTGGCGGCCTGAGGCGACACAGTCGGGTCTCGGGCGGTGACGGTGGTGGGTGGCGGAACCTGTCCGAACCACCGACCCTTGGGGGGTCCGGTTCGTACACTCCGGGGCGGGTGGCCGCGAGGAGCCGATGGCGCTTGGAAGGGACGAACCGAAGCCGCAGTGATGAGACGTTGCTCGAGGCGTATCGAGTGGGTGAGGGGGGTGCGCTCCGGGTCCTTGTCGAGCGTTATCAGGACGAGTTGTTTCGTTTCCTGTACCGGTTGACGGGAGACCGGCAGACGGCGGAGGACGCCTTTCAGGAAGCGTTTCTCCAGGTTCACCTCTCGGCCGACACATTCGACCCGGAGCGGCGGTTTCGCCCGTGGTTGTTCACAATTGCAGCGAACAAGGCAAGGGACCTCCTGCGTAAGAAGGCACGCCGGCAGGCCCTGGACCTGTCGGCTCCGGTAGGGAAGGGTTCGGACGACGGTCCCACGTTCGTCGACCTGCTGGAAGTGGACATCCCGGCGCCGAGCTCGGCGCTCGACGACAAGGAACGCGACGCGATGGTGCAGGAGGCGATGAACCGCATGCCCTTGCCCCTGAGGGAGATCCTCCTGCTGGCCTATTTCCAGCGGCTGAGTTACGTGCAGATCGCGGGTGAACTCGAGATCCCGCTGGGAACGGTCAAGTCGAGGCTCCACGCCGCAGTGGCGGCCTTTGCAAAGCACTGGAAGGCGATCTCGACCGGGAACCAATGATGAACGAATCGGATCAGTTCAGGCTGGACCCCCGCGACGCCGACGCCCTCGATCGGCTGGGCTCGCTCGCGGGCGAGGCGACCCCGGGCGATGCTCGCCAGCAGCGGCTCGTGGCGCTGATCGGGCTCCTGGACACTCCCGCCCCGGCCGTCGATCCCTCCCTTGCGGATGCGACGCTCGCGCGGCTGCCGATGCCCGAGTCGAACTCGCTGAGGCGGGAGGATGCCCGGGGCGTCGATGCCTGGACCGAGGCCCGCGGAAGGCTGGAGCAGATCCCCGGGACGATCGGCGAGCGGGCGCGGAAGGTCGAGCAGTTGGCCGCGCTCGTGCGGGAGTCCCCTGCAACGGCACCGGCTGACCTCGCGGACCGGACGATGACGTTTGTCCAGAACGCGATCGACGCCTCGGACGCTTCCCACCGTCTGCCGGAGGCGGGACGCGGCTTCCGCCTGAGGATCTCCGACGTGGTGTCGGTGGCGGCGATGCTCCTGATCGGGGCCTCGGTGGTGTGGCCGATCCTGACCTCGGTCCGGGAGCAGTCGAGGCGGGAACTCTGCCAGGGGAACCTGGCGGACGTCGTCCGCGCGTTCGGCGGGTACGCGAGCGACTACCGATCGGCGCTGCCGAGCGCGACGGCGGGGTACGCGGGGGGGACATGGCTGGCGACCGGACGGGATCCGTCGCGGTCGAACTCAGCGAACCTTTATCGCCTGGTGGAGTCCCGCTATGTCGAGATCTCGGAACTGGCATGCCCGGGGAACCCGCGCGCCAGGCTTGAGGCCGCGGGCCCCGACGAGCACGATTGGCGCGCGTTCGAGGAAGTCTCGTACAGTTATCGCGTCATGGCGGGGGCGGTCCCGCAATGGGGCGACCCGACCGTCCGGACGGTGGTGCTCGCGGATCGCTCGCCGGTCTTTCTGCGTGCCGTGAGAGGGCTGCCCGTCCACCCGATGGCGGGATCGCCCAACCACGGCGGGCTGGGCCAGCACGTGGTGTTCAACGACGGCACGGTCGCGTGGTCTCGTGAACCGGTCATGAACGGGGAGGACAACATCTGGCTTCCGCGATCCGTGGAAGATGAGTTGAGGCGACGCCAAGGCGTGTCGCGGGTTCAGCCGATGTCCGGGACAGAGGCACCCGGGTCGGTGGACGACGCCTTCGTAGGCCCCTGATGAGAAATCAGGCTGAAGGAAAGGAACTCGCCCGAGTGTGCTTGCTCCGGGGGGTGGGAGCGGTCTACCCTTCCCTCCCTCGTCCGGGCGCGGTTCGTCGGGGGAGGCGGAGCACACGATGCCGAAGAACAAAGCACACAAGGGCACGCTCAAGCGGATCAGGATCAGCAAGACGGGGAAGGTCCGCCACCGCTCGGCGAACCACAAGCACCTTCGCTCGGGCAAGGGGGGGAAAGCCCTCCGGCAGTTGCGAAAGGATCCCTACATGGCGAACCCGGACGCGAAACGCCTCGAGAAACTGCTCTTCCGTCGCCTCCGCGGGCGGAACCAGCCTCGGGCCGCGCTGAAGCGGAGCCCCGCCCCGGGGGAGAAGAAGTAGGATCCATCCCGACCGGTCCGTCGGGCTGAGCCGGCGACAGCCGCCCCGCACGGGCCACCTAGCAGGAGTTTGAGACATGCCTCGCGCGACCAAGGGAGCCGCCCGAACCCGAGCCCGTAACCGAGTCCTCCGAAAGGCGCGTGGGTACTTCGGCGCTCGCAGCACGCAGTTCTATGTGGCCCGGGACCAGATCGTCCGTTCGGGTTGCTATGCCTATAGGGATCGGCGTCAACGCAAGCGCGACATGCGATCGCTCTGGATCACGCGCATTACGGCGGCGTGCCGGATGAGGTCCACGCGGTACAGCCTCTTCATGAACGGGCTGGCCCGGAGCGGGATCATCCTCAACCGGAAGATGCTGAGCCAGGTCGCGATCGAGGATCCCAAACTCTTCGACGGTCTGGTCCAGAGGTCCCTCAAGGCCGCCACGCCCCCGCCCGCCAAGGCCTGAGCGTGCGGAAACCCGATCGCGGCCGCTGATCGTTCCTCTCACGTGGAGGCGAGGCCAACGTGGCCGGATGGTGGGTGATCGATCTCTACCAGATGGACCCCGCCGCCCTCTTCGCCTGGGTGGTGTGGATCGTCGTGTCGATCGTCCTCCACGAACTCTCCCACGGGTGGACCGCGATCCGCATGGGCGATGACACGCCCAGGCACCTGGGCCGGATGACGCTCAACCCGCTTGTCCACATCCCGCCCATCGCGTGGGTGGTCTTCGCGGTCTTCGGGATGGTCTGGGGTTCGATGCCCGTCGACCCTTCCCGGATGAGGGGACGCCACGCCGACGCGATCGTCAGCCTCGCCGGCCCGATGATGAACCTCTCCATCGCGGTGATCGTCGCCGTGGTGCTGGCGGCGTGGGAGGTGATCGCGCCGAGGGTGATCGACCCTGCACGCTTCGCGTCCGATCCGTTCCACGTCAACCTTCTGATGTTCATGGTGCTGGGGGTTCACCTCAATCTGGCGATGATGCTCTTCAACCTGGCGCCCGTGCCGCCGCTGGACGGTTCGAGGATCCTGGCCAGTTACTGGCGCTGGTACGACCGCCTGCTATCGGGGCCGCAGGCGATGTACGTCTCGCTCTTCGGGCTGGCGATCGCGGCGGCGTTCTTCTGGCGGGTGATCGCGCCAGCGGCGGGCCAGGCGACGGACGCGCTGATGTCGCTCACGCGGTCGCTGTTCTAGCACACCCGCAGAGGCGGTAGAGGATCCGCGCGCCCACGATCGCATCGATCGAGCCAGGCCCGGGGGCGACCTCGACGAGATCGAAGCCCACCACGCGCCGACCGGAGCGGCGCACCTCGGCGAGGAGTGTGGATGCCTGGTGGAACGAGAGCCCGCCGGGCACGGGCGTCCCGGTGTGGGGGCACAGGGCCGGATCGAGCGCGTCGATGTCGAAGGAGATGTAGACGTTCTCCGGGAGTTCGGCGACGGCTCGCCGGGCGATCTGGACGAACGACGAGCCCGAGTCGAGCGCCTCGGCGAGGTCCTCGTCGAAGAAGGTGACCACGCGACCCTCCTGCCGGTCCGCGAAGGCTCGCTCGCCCTCCGCGTAGTCGCGGATCCCCACCTGGACGAGGCGTGTGACCGCTGGGACCCGGGAGAGGACGTTGTGCATGATGGACGCGTGCGAGAAGGCGAATCCCTCGTACGCATCACGGAGGTCCATGTGCGCGTCGACCTGGAGCACCCCGAACGATTCCCCTGCCGCGGCACAGGCCTCGATCGCCCCCAGCGAGACCGCGTGCTCACCACCCAGGAGTGCGGGGACCTTCCCCCGGCTCAGCGCGGCCTGGGCTCGGGCACGGGCGAACGCACGGACTCGCTCCCCGGCCGCGTCGATGAGCGCGACGTCGTCGGCATCGGCGTCGGTCGCGCCGCCACGGGCGATGATGGCGGCGGCGAGTTCGCGAGCGGCGGCAGAAAGGGATGCGATCTCATCGCTGACGGGCTCAGCAAAGAGCCCAGCCTCGTAGACCTTTCCGAATCGGTGGTCGAACAGATCGACCTGCATCGTGGCCTCCACAACCGCCGAGGGCCCGCGGGCCGTGCCCGCGCGGTATGACGTGGTCGCGTCGAAGGGGACAGGGATGATGACGATGGAGGCCTCGTCGCACGTGGTGGGCAGGCCGAAGATCCCTGAGTCGGGCGGGGCGGCGTCGTCGGGGTTGAAGGGCATCGGGGCCTCCGGGGTCGAGGGTGGACGGGAGTCTAAGGCGTATGCTCCGGGCGTGAAATACGCGGTGGTGATTCCGGACGGGGCGGCGGACCAGCCGCTGCCCGACCTTGGCGGGCGGACGCCCTTGCAGGCGGCGCGCACGCCGAACCTCGATCGCCTCGCGAGGAGAGGTCGGGTTGGGCGTGCGGTGACGACGCCGCCGGGCTTCGAGGCTGGGAGCGACATCTGCACGATGTCGCTGCTGGGATACGACCCGTCGAGGTTTCACACGGGCCGCGCACCCCTCGAAGCCGCAGCGCTGGGCCTGACGCCCGGGGCAAAGGATTGGATCTTTCGTCTGAACCTCGTGACCGTCGGGGCCGACGATTCAAGCCCGGATGCAGGAACGATGCTCGATCACTCCGCGGGCGCGATCTCGGACGAGGATGCGCGGCGGCTGGTGCATGACCTCGAAGCGTTCTGGCGGGAGCGAGCCCCGGACCTGGCGTCGGGACTCACGATCACCTTCGGCGTGAGTTACCGCAACATCGTCGTCGATTCGTCAGGGGTCTCGCATGCCGCGACGAACACGACGCCGCCCCACGCGATCCCGGGCGAGCCATGGCGCGAGTCGATGCCGGCGGGCGGCGAAGGGGCCGAGCGTCTGGCTCACCTGATGGAACTGAGCCGCGAGTGCCTCCAGGGGCACGCCGTCAATCTCGCGAGGGCGGCACGCGGCCAGCGACCGGCAAACATGGCCTGGCTCTGGGGCCAGGGGACGCGGCCTTCGATGCCCGGATTCGAGGCGACCTTCGGCGTTCGCGGAGCGATGCTGACGCCCGTGGACCTCCTCGCGGGCCTCGCGGCGCTCATCGGGCTCGATCGTCCGCGTGTACCCGGGATGACGAGTTTTCACGACAACGACTACGCGGCGCAAGGGCGTGCTGCGGCCGAGTGCCTGGACGCCTACGACTTCGTCTGCTGCCACGTCGAAGCACCCGACGAGGCGTCGCACCAGGGCGACTGGAGGACCAAGGTCGCCTCCATCGAAGCGATCGACGAGCACATCATCGGGCCCATCGTCCGGCGGCTCGAACGCGAGGGCGATCCGGCGGAGGACCCGGGCGCGGGCGGGTGGCGGCTCCTGGTGCTGCCCGATCACGCCACGCTCGTGCGGACGAGGAAGCACGACGCCACGCCGGTCCCCATCCTGCTCGCCGGAGCATGGATCCGCAGCGTGGTCGAGCGGGAGTTCAACGAAGAGGCGGCGGCAACAAGCGACCTGCTGGTCGATCCCGGGCACGACCTGATGGAGTACTTCCTTCATGGCGGGCTCGCACGCGTCCGCAGGCGATAGGATCTCCGGTCCGCGACCGAACCATCAAGGGGCCCGCATGAGCGACGAACACGACACGCGTTCGCCAGACGAGCCGAGCGAGAAACCCGCCCCGGAGGCACAGGGAAAGGAACCCTCTCCGTCCAAGCCCCTCCCCGCGGGCGAGAGGCCGAGTCTGCTCGACGGCTTCGACGAGGATGAGGATTTCGACACCGCCGAGAAGCCCAGGGCCAGGCCCGAAGTTCCGCGGGTGGTCAAGCCCATGCCCTGGACCGGCAAGGACGAGGCCAAGCCGCGGGAGGAACTGCTCCGGTCAAGGCTCGGCGGCTGGAAGATGTGGTGCGCGGTGACGGGCGTGCTGCTCGTGTGCGCGGCGGTGCTGACGGCGATCCGGCTCGCTGGGGCGGGGTTCTGGACCGCCCTCGCAGGCGTCCTCCTCGTGTTCTATCACGCACTGGTCCACTCCGTGACGGGCACTGCGGCGGTCTACGCGGCGGCGTGGTCGGGTTCCCGCCGGGTCACGTCGATCGAGACGGCGGCGGCTCGCATGGGCGCCGCGGTCGCCGCCCTCCTGCTCGTGCAAAGCATCGAGACGGGGCTCTTCGCAGGACGTCTCGAGGAGATGGCCATGGGCACGGTCGCCTACCTCGCGGTGATCCTGGCAGCGTTCCGGCTGGATCGGACGCTCCTGCTGATCCTCGCGGGCTCGCACGCCGGGCTCTGGATGATCCTCTCCCTCGGGCACGTGCTCGCCAGGCAGGTGCCGGCGGTCGTGCCGAGCGCCGGGCCATGACGGACTCGCTCCTGGCGAAGGCGATCGAACGGTTCGAACGGGCGTTCGGCAGGGCGCCGAACTGGGCCGCGTTCGCGCCCGGGAGGGTCAACCTCATCGGCGAGCACACGGATTACAACGACGGGTTCGTGCTGCCCATCGCGGTGCAGGTCGGGTGTGCAGCCGTGCTGGGGCCTGGCCAAGGGGAGCGGTCCAGGGTGATCTCCGCGGATGTCCCGGGCGAGGCCGTGGCGTTCGACTCCGACCCGTGGACCACGCGGGGGTCATGGGCGGCGTACGCCGCCGGGTCAGTGGCGACCGCATCGGCGGCGCTGGGGATCGATCCCACGCCAGTGGACCTTGCCGTCGCGAGCGATGTCCCGCTGGGGGGCGGGCTCTCGTCGTCGGCAGCCCTCGAAGTGAGCGTGGCGACGGCCGTCGAGTCGATGGTGGGTCGGCGGCTCGGCCCGATGGAAAAGGCAAAGGCCTGCCAGCGCGCGGAGCACGAGTTCGCGGGCGTGCCCTGCGGGATCATGGACCAGGTCGCGAGCGTGATGGGGCGGCGGGGCCACGCGTTGCTCATCGACTGCCGATCGCTGGAGATCACGCCGGTCGAGATGCCCGGCGACGAGGACGCCGTCCTCGCCGTGGTGGATTCGCGCGTGGCGCACACCCTGGCCTCGGGCGAGTACGCGAAACGGCGCGAGGCGTGCGAGCGCGCGGCGAGAACGCTGGGCGTGGAGGCCCTCCGCGACGCGACGGCGGAGCAGGTCGCGCACGCGGGGCTCTCCGAAGAGGAGCGACGGTGCGCGGCGCACGTCGTCTCGGAGTGCGGCCGCGTGCAACGTGCGGCGCGGGCGCTGGGCTCGGGTGACCTGCCCACGATGGGAAGGCTGATGCTGGAGTCGCACGCGTCGCTGCGCGACGATTACCGGGTCTCGTGCGCCGAACTCGACCTGCTCGTCGACCTGGCGATGCGCATCCCCGGCGTCCTGGGTGCGAGAATGACCGGCGGGGGCTTCGGGGGCTCGATCGTTGCGCTCATGCGGCCCGATGCCGTCGGTGCCTTCCGCGAGGCGGTGTCCAAGGGGTATCAGAACGCGACCCAGCGCCGGTGCGAGGTGCTGGTGGTCCACGCGAGCGTTGGCGCGAGCGCGATCCCGTTCGCGGCGGTTCGGGCCTGATCGCTCAGGGCGCGAGGGCTTGGTCAAGGTCCCAGAGGAGATCGGTCGGCTCTTCCAGGCCCACCGAGAGGCGGAGGAGCCCATCGGAAATCCCGCGGCGCGAACGCTCGTCCGGGGGCATGGTCGCGTGCGACATGGTCGCCGGGACCGCGACGCTCGAGTGGACGCTCCCGAAACTGAAGGTCTTCTTGAAGAAGCGGGAGCGCAGGACGAAACGCTCGGCGTCGATCGCGTCGGCGAGGTGGACACCCAGCACGCAGCCACCGCCACGGGCCTGCCTCGCGTGCACTTCGTGGCCGGGGTGCGACCCGAGCCCGGGGTAATCGACGCGTCGGACACGCGGGTGCGAGGCGAGCCTGGTCGCGACGAGTTCGGCCGTGGCCTGCTGCCGGTCGAGCCGCACGCCCAGTGTCTTGAGGCCCCGCAGCACGAGCCACGACTCGAAGGGCGAGAGGGCGGCACCCTCCGCGTTCTGGAAGAACGCGAGTTCCTCGAGCACGCCCTTGTCGCGAGGGACCACAAGCCCCGCGGTCGCGTCGGCGTGCCCGGCAAGGAGTTTCGTCGCGGAATGAACGACCACATCCGCGCCGTGCGCCAGCGGGTTCTGGAGGAGCGGGGACATCGTGCTTCCATCGATGACGAGCCGGGCGCCGACGCCGTGGCAGAGCGAGGCCAGGCGTTCGAGATCAAGGATCCGGAGGAGCGGATTCGTCGGCGTCTCGGCGAAGACGAGCGATGCGCCTCGGGCGAGTTCAGCGGGCAGGTCCTCCCACGTCGAGAAGACGCAGACGAGGCCCAGGCGAGCGCCGACCCTCGTCAGAAGCCGATACGTCCCCCCGTAGAGGTCGTCACAGGCGATGACGCGCTCCCCCGGGCGCGCCAGACGGAGGACGAGGTTGAGCGCGGCGAGCCCGGAGGCCATGGCCAACGAGCCCGGCGCGCCTTCCAGATCCCCGACAAGATCCTCGAGCACGCGCCGTGTCGGATTGCCAGAACGCGAGTAGCCGTAGGGTTGCTGGTCGTCGTGCAGGACGAACGTCGCGGTCTGGTAGATCGGAGTCGAGGCGGGATGCCAGGGGTCCTCCGGGGCGGACTGGAACTGGCACAGTCGCGTGCGCGGATGCATGGGGTAAACCTCAGGCGTGGGCGGGAAGGGGTGCGATGCCGGCCGAGCGGCCAGAGGGTTCGAGACGCTGTCGGGCGATGTCGAAGCAATCGGCGATCACGCTCTCGGTCGTGGGCCATCGTCCGGCGCCCGTGCCCTCGACGACGTGAACCGTGCCGTCGTCCAGCGTCACCTCGATGACGTTGAGCGTGCCGGCGGCCCTCGCGAGTGGGTCCCCGGCGTCGAGCCGTTCAAGCCCGACCCGCGCGCAAAGATCCGGCCCGTCTCGCTCGAGGCTTGCGACCGGGACGAGGCCGCGAGGAGTCGTCGCGTCGACCACATCGCAGGGGATCCGCGCAAGATCCAACTCGGACGCGAAGGCCGTCCTCGCGAGGATCGCGAGTTTTCGCGCGGCGTCGCGCCCGAGGAGGTCGTCGGAGGCATCTTCTTCGGCGAGCCCGAGGTCCCTGGCGCGGCGGAGCGCGTCATCGAAGCCGGCGCCCCTCGCGATCTCGCCCGCCACATAGTTCGACGTCGTGTTCAGCACGCCACGCAGACGGCGGATCGGCGAAGTCTGCGCGAGCCTCTCGACGGTCTCGATGACGGGCGTCGAGCCCCCCACGCAGGCCGAACAGCGAAGCACGCGATCGGCCCTGGCCGCGAGCGCAAGCATGGCGGACGCCCCCGCCGCGACGGCCTTGTTCGCCGTCACGACATCCGAACCGGCATCGAGCGCGGCACTGATGATCGCCGCAGCGGGATGGACCCCGTGGATCGCCTCGACGACGAGGTCGCAGCGCTCGTCCACGATGCTCCACGGGTCGGTGGTGAGGAGTTCCCGCTGGACGGGCCTCGCTCGCGAAGGATCGCGCACCGCGATGCGCACGACCTCGAAGAGATCGGGGCGCGAGGCCAGACGTTCGTAGACCCCGAGCCCGACGACGCCCAACCCGAGCAGCCCGACTCGCAGCGGCGCACGCGTCGGCATCGCGGGCTCCGTCGAACTGGGTAGGGAGCCAACGCCCGTCGAGCGCGTCGCCCCTACCGCGGCCACCTCGAACGGGACGGAATGGACTCGGGCGAACTCCACCGCACGGCGTTGCACGATCCTCCCGCCGACCGAGGCGGCCTCGTCCCAGTGGCAGGCCCGGTACCGGAGCGGGGAAGAGCCCCCCGCGTTCGGATCGCCCGTGTAGATCCCATCCACGTCCTTGAGCAGCCTGCAGCGAGAGGCCTTGAGCCGGTGCGCAACAAAGACCGCGGTGAGATCCGATCCGCCCCGGCCCAGCAGCGTCGTGCGCCCTTGCGCATCTCGCCCGACGAAGCCCGGAAGAACGACCACGGGCGTCCGGTCGAGCGTACGCCGAACGAGGCCCGCATCGAACCCGACGGGCTCGGCGTTGAGCGGGTCCCCCTCCGTCCAGGGTCCGACGACGCCGGGATCAAGGGCGCTGCAAGGCACCCCCACCCGTTCAAGGGCCGAGACAAGAAGGCGGACCGCCTCGGCCTCTCCCCACGCAAGGTGGGCGGCGAGGTCGTTCGCCTCCGGTCGTGGCGTACGCTCCGCGGCCTGGGCAAGCAGCCGGTCGGTGGTTCGCCCGATCGCCGAGACGATCGCGACCACGCGTTCTCCCCGGCGGACCCAGCGGTAGATCTCGTGGACGGCCCCGGGCACATCCCTCTCAGTGGGCAGCACAGAACTGCCGAACTTCAGCACGGTCGTCATCGGATCCTCCTTCGATGTCCAGGGCGTTCCAGAGATCGGCGATCAGGTCGTCGACGCTTTCAAGTCCGACCGAGAGTCGGATGAGCCCGGGCGTGATGCCCGCGCGCTCACGCTGGGAGGCCGGCACGTCGGCGTGCGTCATCGAGGCCGGGTGGGTGATCAGAGTCTGCACCGATCCCAGGTTCTCCGCCAGCGTGCACAGGCGGAGCCGGGCGAGCAGGCGTCGGCCCGCGGCGTACGAGTCCTCGGGCGAGTCGCCCGCGAGTTCGAAACTGACAATCCCCCCGCCGGAGCCCTGCTGGCGACGCGCCAGGTCGTGCTGGGCGAAGGACTCGAGCCATGGATAGATGACGCGGGCCACGCTCGGGTGGGCCTCCAGGCGGCGGGCGATCTCGAACGCGGACGCCGCGTGCCGGGCCATGCGCAGAGGGAGCGTCGAGAGCCCTCGAAGGGTCAGCCACGCCTCGAAGGGCGACTGGATGGAGCCTAGCGTCTTGCGGACGAGCCGCAGGCGGTCGAGCCATCGGGCGTCTCGCGAGAGGACCGCACCGCCGAGCGTCGTCCCGTGGCCCTCGATGTACTTGGTCGTCGAGTGCACGACGATGTCGGCCCCGAGATCGAGCGGCTTCTGGAAGATGGGGGTGAGGAAGGTAGCGTCGACCGCGAGCGGGACACCCCTGCGCCGCGCGTGCGCCGAGATCGCACCGATGTCCGCGAGGCGGAGGGTGGGGTTGCCGGGCGTCTCGATCAGCACTAGGCGAGTGTGCGGCGTGATGTGGCTGGCAAACGCCTCGGGGTCGCCCGCGTCGGCATACGTCGCGGCGACTCCTAGAGACTCGAAGACCTCCCGGAGGAGACGCACCGTGCCCCCGTAGACGACGTCCGACACCAGGACGTGGTCTCCCGTACGGGCGAGCGCCGTGACGAGCGCGGCGATGGCGGCCATGCCGGTGGAGAAGCAGACGCCCGGCAGGCCCGCTCCTTCGAGAGCCCCAAGGGCTTCTTCGAGCGTCGAGACGGTCGGGTTGGAGGCCCGGCTGTACGTGTGCCCCTGGTGGGCGCCCAGCGAAGCCTGCGCATACGTCGTGGACTGACAGATCGGCTCGACAACGGCCCCTGTCGCGGGGTCCGGGCGTCGCCCGGCCCGTACGGCGAGCGTGGAAGGATCGGTTGACATCGGCGGGAACCCTCGGATGACCGCGAGTGAGATCGGACCAGACGCCGCAGGTCGAAACCCCGGAACGATGGTGACTCGCGATTCGGAGGGGGATCAGGAACCGGTCAGCGTGCCTGAGTCCTCGACGCGAACGAGCCATCGCCCGGGGTGGGCATGGTCATTCGCATTCGCATGGACATCAGGGCCACGGCGGGATCCTTGGTCCGCGAGGGCCTCGCGGAGGGGGGAGGATAGCGCGGCAGGAGCGCGTGTCAAGCCACGTTCACACCTCGAGCATGAGCCGCCGAGGATCCTCGATCGCGTCCTTGATCGCAACGAGGAACCGGACGGCCTCGGCCCCGTCGATGAGGCGATGGTCGTAACTCAGCGCGAGGTACATCATCGGCCTGACCGCCACCTGCCCCGGGCGATCGGGATCTTCAACGGCACGGTTCTTGATCGCGTGCATCCCGAGGATGGCGGCTTGAGGCGGATTGAGGATCGGCGTGGACATCAGGCTGCCGAAGACCCCGCCGTTGGTGATGGTGAACGTCCCGCCCTGCATCTCTTCGAGCGTGAGTTTGGCATCGCGCGCTCGGACGGACAGATCCTTCACCCGGGACTCGATGCCTGAGAAGGAGAGTGAGGCGCAGTCTCGGATGACCGGCACAACCAGGCCCTTGGGGGAAGCGACCGCGATCGCGATGTCGCACGTCGCGTGCTTCTCGATGGCGAGCTGGCCGTCGCGCATGACGAGCGATGCGTTGACGAGCGGGAAGCGGGTGAGGGCCCCCACCGCCGCCTTGACGAAGAAGGACATGAACCCGAGCCCGACGCCGTGTGCCTTCTCGAACGCGTCCTTGTAGGACTTCCGCAGCGCGATGACGGCGGACATGTCGCACTCGTTGAAGGTCGTCAGCATCGCGGCCGTATGCTGCGCCTCGACGAGGCGAGCGGCGATGCGCTGGCGGAGTGGCGTCATCCGCTCGATGGTCACGCCCGCGCTCGACGCCGCCTGCGGCCCCGAAGACGCGGCGACGGCGGGCCGGGATGATGTCTCCACCGCTTGGATCACATCCTGCTCGCGCACGCGGCCCGAGGCGCCCGTCCCCGGGACCTTGCTCAGGTCGACGCCGTGCTCCTGCGCAAGTTTCCTCGCCAGGGGAGTGGCGCGGACCTCACCCTGGACTGATGCCGACGGCACGGGCGGCGCGGGCTCGGTCTTCAGGGACGGCGCGGATTTGGTTGTGGGGGCGGCGTCCTTTGATGGATCGGCGGGCTTGGCCGACTCGTCGATCTTCCCCACGATCGCGCCGACCTGGACCTCCGCCCCTTCTGGGAAGAGCGTCCTGAGGCGGCCGGACACCGGGGCCGTCACTTCCATGGTGACCTTGTCGGTTTCGAGTTCAAGAACGGCCTCGTTTCGGGTCACGATCTCGCCGTCGCGGCGGGTCCACTTGGCGATCACGCCTGAGGTGATGGATTCACCCACTGACGGAATGACGATGTCGGTCGGCATCTCGGGCTCGCTCGCTTCCTAGGCCTTCGCGTGCATGGGCTTGGACTCGCGGGAGTTCTTCTCCCCCGGCTTGGGCCCGATCGCCCGCGTGAGGATGTCTTCCTGCTGCTGCTTGTGGCGGGACTTGGACCCGACGGCGGGTGAGGCGCTGGGATCGCGTCCGATGTAGGTCAGGGGTTCGCCCAGTTCGTCACGCATGAAGAAGTAGGCTCCCATGTTGCGGGGCTCCTCCTGGGCCCAGATGCGCTCCACGCCCTTGGGATACCGGGCGAGCAGGGCATCGAGTCGCTCCCGATGGAGGGGGAAGAGTTGTTCGACGCGGACGATCGCGACATCCTTCCGCGAGAGGACATCGCGGCGCTCCGCGAGTTCGAAGTACAGTTTGCCCGAGCAGAGAATGACACGCGTGACCTTCGACCGGGCCGCGGGCGTCACCATCGACGGATCGTCGATGATCTCCTGGAACGAGCCCGACGTCAGGTCCTCGAACCGGCTCGTGGGCACTCGAAGCATGCTCTTGGGGGTCAGCACGATCAGCGGCTTGCGGAACTTCCTCTTCACTTGCCGGCGGAGGAGGTGGAAGATCTGCGCGCCCGTGGTGGGGTTCACCACCTGCATGTTGTCGTCCGCGCCCAGTTGGAGGAACCGCTCCAGTCGTGCCGAAGAGTGCTCCGGCCCGGCGCCCTCGTACCCGTGGGGGAGAAGCACGACCAGCCCCGACCAGCGCTCCCACTTGAGTTCGGCCGATGCGAGGTACTGATCGATGATCACCTGCGCGCCGTTGGCAAAGTCCCCGAACTGGGCCTCCCAGCACACGAGCATGTTGGGGTCGGCAAGCGAATAGCCGTACTCATACCCGAGCACCGACACCTCGGAGAGCGGGCTGTCATGGACGCACAGGCGCGCCTGGCGAGGCCGGCCGTCGGCGCCCAGCGATCCCGGCGGCGTCTCGCTCCCGACCACGCCCAGTTCTCTGATGTGGTTCAGCGGAAGGTACGCCTCGCCGGACTGCCGGTCGCGCAGCACCGCGTGCCGATGGCTGAACGTCCCCCGGCGGCTGTCCTGCCCGCTCACGCGGACCGGGATCCCTTCGCACAGCAGCGTCCCGAAGGCAAGCGATTCGGCATCCGCGTAACTGATCTGCCCGGTCGTCGGAAGGTCCTGCCTCGCCTTGAGCAGCCGCACGAGTTTGGGGTTGACATGAAACCCCTCGGGGACGCGGCCCATCGCCTCGCAGACCTCGGCCAGGAGTTCCAGGCTCGCGCCGGTCTCGACCGGATCATGGGTGTATTCCCCGGTCATCCCGGCCCACTTCTCGCTCCCGGGCTCGATCGTCGGGTCGTAGGGGTGCTCGCTGGCGGTGCGCTGCGCCGTCTCGATCGTCTCGTCGAGTTTCGAACGCACGCTCGCCATGTCCGCCTCGGAAATCACGCCCTCCGCGAGCAGCCGCTCGGCATAGACCCGCAGCACCGTCGATTTCTTCGCGATCAGGTCCGACAGGATCGGCTGCGTGAACGAGGGCTCGTCCTGCTCGTTGTGCCCATAGCGACGGAAGCACCACAGGTCCACGAACACGTCCTTGCGAAACTTCTGCCGAAACTCGACGGCGATCTGGGCGCAGGCCACGACCGCCTCGGGATCCTCCCCGTTCACGTGGAGGATCGGCGCGTCGATCATCTTCGCGATGTCCGTGCAATACGGGCTCGACCGCGCATCCTCGGGCGACGTCGTGAACCCGATCAGGTTGTTCGCCACGACATGGATCGTTCCCCCGGTCGTGTACCCCTCCAACTGCGACAGATTCAGCATCTCCGCGACGATCCCCTGCCCGATCACCGCCGCGTCCCCGTGCACCACCACAGGGACCACCCGCGTGCGGGTGACATCCGCGCGCAACCGCTGCTTCGCACGGCAGCGCCCGGCGACGACGGCATTGACGGACTCGAGATGGCTCGGGTTGCTCGCGAGCGCGAGGCGGAGGATCTTCCCCCCCGGAAACTCACGCCGGCCCGAGTAGCCCCGGTGGTACTTCACATCCCCGCCGCCGTCGACGAAGTCCTCTTCCCAGTTGTCCTCGAACTCGGTGAAGATCTGCTCCCAGGTCTTCCCGAGGACATTGTTCAGGACGTTGAGCCGCCCGCGGTGGGCCATCGCCAGGACGATCTCCTGGACGCCGAACTCCACGCTCTGCTCGCAGACGTGGTTGAGGAAGGGGATCAGGCTCTCGCCGCCCTCGAGGCTGAACCGCTTCTCGCCCGGATACTTCTTCTGGCAGAAGGTCTCGAAACACTCCGCTCGAAGCAGTTGCTCGAGGATGTGGAACTTCGTCTCTCGGTTGACGGCGACCATCCCCTCGTTCCGCTCCGCACGCTCGATGATCCAGTCCCGCTCCTCGGCGTTCTGGATATGCATGAACTCGGCGCCGATGCAACGGCAATACGTCGCCTCGAGACGTGCAATCGTCTTGCCCAGCGTCTCGATCACAGATCCTCGCGCGGTCCCGGCCTCCACCACCCTGTCCAGGTCCGCCGGCGTGAGCCCGTGGTACGCCAGCTCGAGGGCAGCGGGACGGGGGCGGGGGCGGCCGAAGGGATCGAGTTGGGCCGCGAAGTGCCCCCACTCTCGATACGCCGTGATGAGGTCGCTGACACCGGCCTGGAAACTTTCCCCCCCGTAACTCTCGCCCCCCTGGGGCCCCGCGGGCGGTCCGCCCATCGCAGAGGCAAGATCGAACCCCTGGAAGAAGGATCGCAAGTCCTCCGGGACGGAGCCCGGATCCTCCTTGAAACGTTGATATTGCGCGTCGAGGTAGTCGCCCTGCCAACCGTTGACGGAAGGCTTGATCGCTCTTGGTACCGAACTCATCGGACCCTCTTGGATGAACCCGCCAGTAACCTCCCCATGCCCTTCCCGGTCGCCTTCCGGGCTTGGGGATCGTAGTCAGGGTATCGGCCATCGCGGCGTACGGGATCCGAAAAGGTTACCCGAACCGACCCATGACATAGTCCTCCGTCTGCTTGCTCCTGGGGTTCAGGAACATGTCCACCGTGGACCCCGATTCCACCAGCCGACCCTCAAAGAAAAAGGCGGTGAGGTCTGAGACCCGGGCCGCCTGCTGCATGTTGTGGGTCACGATCGCGATCGTGTAGTTCTCACGCAGTTCCCGGATCAGGTCCTCGATCCGGGCGGTCGATTTCGGATCCAGGGCCGACGCCGGCTCGTCCATCAGCAACACTTCAGGGTCGACGGCGATCGCCCGAGCGATGCAGAGCCGCTGCTGCTGCCCGCCCGACAGGCTCAGCGCGGACTTCTTCAGCCGGTCCTTGACCTCGTCCCACAGGGCGGCGCGACGCAGGCTCTGCTCGACGATCTGGTCGGTCTCTGATCGGCTCAGCCGCAGGTGAAGCCGAGGCCCGAACGCCACGTTGGCGTAGATCGACTTGGGGAACGGGTTGGGCTTCTGAAACACCATCCCCACCCGCCGCCGCAGATCGACGACATCGAGCGACTTCGAGAGCAGGTCGAGCCCGTGGAGGTCCATCGTCCCCTCGCACCGGGCCCCGGGGATGAGGTCGTTCATCCGGTTGAGCCAGCGGAGGAGCGTGCTCTTCCCGCACCCGCTGGGTCCGATCAGCGCGGTCACGCGGTTGAACGGGATGTCGAGCGTGATCATGTGGAGGGCCTGGAACGAGCCGTACCAGCAGTTGAAGCCGCGGATCGCGACCGCGGGCTTGAGCGGCGACTCCGACGCGGGACGCGCCTCCGCCGCACGCTGGGCCATGCGACCAAGTGGATTGGTAGCGGTCATCGGCGGCGCTCCGGGATCGACGATAGGCACGACGGCGTCGGTCATTGGAGGGGCCTCTGGAAGAACTGGCGCACCAGGCTCGCCGCAAGGTTGAAGAGCAGGAGCACCACCAGCAGCACGAGGATGCCCGCGGCGGCCACCTCGCGGAACGCCTCCTGTGGACGCCCCGCCCAGTTGAAGATCTGCAGCGGCATCGCCGCGAAATCGTCCATCACGTTGTTCGGCGTGAACATGATGAACAGGAACCCGCCGATCACCAGCAGGGGCGCGGCCTCGCCGATCGCGCGGCTCATCGCCAGGATCGACCCCGTCATGATCCCCGGGATGGCGCAGGGCAGGATCATCCTGCTCACCGTCTGCAGTCGCGTCGCCCCGACCGCGAGCGAGGCCTCGCGGAGTGAGGGCGGGACCGCACGAAGGGCCTCGCGAGTCGACACGATGATGACCGGCAGCACGACCAGCATCAACGTCAGCCCGCCCGCCAGCACGCTCCCTCCCAGCGGCAGGCGGAGGAAGAAGAACGAGTCCTCACGCCCGAACTGGATCATGTTGCGCGTACGGTGCCGGACCACGTCCGCCGAGGCGATGGTTCGATCGACGCCGTCGGGGGTCTCGATGACGATTCGCCCCTCACCGTGCTCGACGATCACCCCGCGGACCGTGCTCCCGTCGCGGAGCGTGAACGCATGGGAGCGGACATAGATCCGTTCTCGGGAACGGACCTCGGGATCGGTGAGGGTGACGAGCCCCGCGGCGGGGCTGGAAACGGTGATCGACGATTCGCCCTGATCGACCAGGTCTCCCACCACCACCACCCCGCTGTGCGTACGCACCCGGAGCATCTCGTCGTAGAGGGCGGCGTTGGGACTACCGAAGAGCCCCCACATCCTCACGAACGCGGTGAGCCCGAGGATGCCGTAGACAATCGAGGGGACCCCGGCAAGGTTGGTGATGTTGAGCTGCACAAAGGCATGCACGCGGCGAAGCACGCCCCCCTTGGGGACGAACTCCTCGAGCGCCACGGCCGTGGCGACGCCGAGGGGAATCGCGACGAGCGCACACACCCCGCAGAGCCAGATCGACCCCCACAGCGCGGGCTTGAGCCCCGCGTTCTCGGGCTTGCGCGAAGGAAAGCCCGAGAGAAAGGCCATGTCCAGGTGCTTCCACCCCGACGCAACGATCGCCCCGATCAGCACGAGCAGGATCGAGACCGCGAGGACCGTGACGCCGATGCACAGCGCGACGAAGGCCCGGTCACGAAGGACACGCACCCGCTTGCTGCGCGCGCGGCTCACTCGTACACCTCGCGGAACCGGACGAGAATGAAGTGGCCGAGCAACGTCAACGCCAGCGTCATGGCGAACAGCACCATCGCCACGGCATAGGTCGACGAGTGCTCCACGCCCAGCCCCGCCGTATCCCCAAGATAAATCTGCACCATGTACCCCGTGATCGTCTGCACGCTCTGCCTCGGGTCCATGGTCAACTGCGCCATCCCGCCCGCGGCAAGGGCGACGATCATCGTCTCCCCCACCGCCCGCGCGATCGCCAGGAGAAAACTGGCCACCACTCCCGAGAGCGCGGCGGGGAGGACGACCTTCACCGAGACATCAAACCGTGTCGAGCCCACGGCGTAGGCGCCCTCCCGCAGGCTGCGGGGAACGGCCTGCAGGGCATCCTCCGACAGCGAACACACGATCGGGATGCACATGATCCCCACCGCGAGACCCGCGGAGAGCGCGTTGTAACTCTCGACCCCGGGGATGAGCCTCTGGAGCGTGGGCGTGATGGCCGTGAGCGCGAAGAACCCGTACACCACCGTCGGCACGCCCGCGAGGACCTCGAGCATCGGCTTGAGAACCGCCCGCACACGCCGCGGGGCATACTCGGAGAGATAGATCGCCACGACAAGCCCGAGGGGGATGGCGACCAGGGCAGCGACCCCCGCGACCCACATCGTCCCCGCCACCAGGGGCCACACGCCGAAGTGCTTCTCGTGCCCGAGCAGCGGAGCCCACGTCTTCGTAAAGAAGAACTCCGAGAGAGAGACCTCGGGGGACTGAAAAAAAACCCAGGTCTCCTGGGCCAGGATCAGGATGATGGCGAACGTGGTCACGACCGAGATCGAGGCGCTCAGGGCGAGCGTCCCGCCCAGCATCGTCTCGAAGAAACGCCGGGTGATCCTGGCGCGCGGCCTCCCGATCCCGGAAAGGATGTGCGAGGATGGATTCGCCGCGACCGACATCGTGAATCCCCCCGCTCGCCGCGAGGCGACCGGGGAGGGGTGTGCAGGATAGCGAAGAAGGCACGAAGGCGGCCGCGCCCATGCCCTCCTGGGTTTACTTGTACACCTTCGTCACCGGCCCCGAGATCTTCTCACCCTTCTCGTCCATGTACTGCGTCCCGGTCTTCCCGGCCTTGAAGTTCGCCGACGCCCGGGCATAGATCTCGGACGGGAGCGCGACGTACCCGACCTCGGCCGCGAGTTCCGCGGCGTGCTTCAGATAAAACTCCACGAACCCCTTGACCTCGGGCCGCGCCGCCGACTTCTTGTTGACATAGATGAAGAGCGGACGGCTGAACGGGGCATACGTCCCGTTCTCGATGGTCTCCGGTGTGGGCTCGACGCCCCCCTTCCCCGCGTCGACCTTGAGGACCTTCAGTTTGCTCTGGTTCTCGAAGTAGTAGGCGCACCCGAAGAAGCCGATGGCCCCCTCGTCGCCGGTCACGCCCCGAACGAGCACGTTGTCATCCTCGGAGACCTGCATGTCGGCACGGACCGCGCCCTTGTCGCCGACGACGACTTCCTTGAAGTAGTCAAACGTGCCCGAGTCGGTCCCCGGGGCATAGATCTTGATGGGCCTGGCCGGCCATTCCGGACGGACGTCGCTCCACTTCGTGACCGTGCTGCCGTCGGTGAAGATCTTCTTGATCTCATCGAGCGTGATGGTCGAGCACCAGGTGTTCTTGGGGTGGACGACGATCGACAGCCCGTCGAACGCGACCGGGATCTCGATGTACTCGATCCGGTTCGACACGCACGCGTCGTGCTCCGTCTTCTTGATCGGGCGGGAGGCGTTCGAGAGATCCGTCTCCCCCACGCCGAACCGCTTGAACCCCCCACCCGTTCCCGAGATCCCGACCGTCACGTTCACACGCGGCGCCTCCTTCTTGAACTCCTCCGCGACGGCCTCCGTGATCGGGAACACCGTCGACGACCCGTCGATCTTCACGTTCCCCGTCAGCCTCGTGTTCTGTGCGATCGCGGCTCCGCCCAGCAGGGTCACCGCCGCCACGGCGTAGGTCAGACGATTCATGCGTTCGACTCCTTGGTTCGCTTCGCTCGGCCCGGCACACGCCCGGCCGAAGGTTCTCTCACCCGATCACGCCCGGGATTCTTGCACGGGAGCCGAGAACACCCCACGCGCCAACGCGCTAAGTTTGCGCGAAGCGATCGCACGCACGGACAAGAACCAACGAACTCTCCCCTCTCCCCGTTCTAGCGGACCTGCCCGACACGAAGCGCCACCAGTTTCGAGCGCAACGGCTTGGTCCCGCCCTTGGGCGTGAACTCGCCCTGGAGCAGCGCCGAGCGGGCCGGAACCCGGCCAATCTTCGACTCGAGATCCAGCCGGAAGATGTAGTGTCGCAGGTCACCGGCCGACCGCTGCAGGGCGCTCGCCTCGGCCGCGGTGAAGGTCCACTCCGTGATCGGTTTGCGATCGAGGTCAAGAAGGAGGAACCGGAACTCGCCTTCGATCCACAAAGGCTGGGAGTACGCGTGCTCATCCGGAAAGAGGTACGTGGTGACCGAGACCCGGTCGGTGAACCCGTCGCTGTCCGTGTCCGCGGGTTCGTCTCGGAAGAGGACGAGGTGGGCCGGAGCGATGTCGTCGGGCTGGGGATGCAGACGGTCGTCAGGGCGCGGCGAACCCGTGCACGCCACCGCCAGGCTCGCGAGGAGCAGGAGGAGAAGCGTTCTCATCGCGGTCGATCTCCGGACTCGCGAGCGCCTGGCCCGTCGTGAGGCTCGGCGTCGTCGTGGGGGACCATCTCGGGCCCGACCATGTCGGGCTGGATCTCTCGCTTGACTCGCGGCCAGGAAATCTCCGGGCCCAGGTCCTGCAGGCTGCCGCCTTCGGTGTTGACGGCGTTTCGGATGCGGTCGGAGTTTGTGACGTTGCTGGTCTCGAGCTCCGTCGTGGCTCGATAGTGCGCGACGCCCGCGCGACCGCCCGGGATGACCCGCGGGGTGAGGATGACGAGCAGTTCGGTCTTGACGTCGACCTCCTGCCAGGACCGGAACGGGAGGCCGATGATGGGGATGCTCCCCAGGATCGGGACCCGGGACTCTCGCTTCTCCTGCGTCGTCTGGATGAGCCCGCCGATCACGACCGTCTGACCGTCCATGACTGTGACTACGGTCTCGATGGTTCGCCTGGAGATGATCGGGGCTTCGAAGTCCGCGGTGATGGCCGTCGTCCGTGCGCTGACCGTGGAGATCTCGGGCTGGATGTCCATGCGGACGAACCCGTCCGCGCTGATGGAGGGCGTGACCGTCAGCAGGATGCCGACGTCGTCGCGGGTCACGTCCGCTCGGGTGTTGCCGTTGTCCAGCCGCTCGACGCTCTGGACGATCGCGATGTTGTCGCCGACCTGGATGAACGCCCGCTCGTTGTTGTTGACGGCGACCTGGGGCCGGCTGAGAACCTCGAGGCGGCCCTGCACCTCGAGCGCTCGGACCATCAGGCTGAAGTCGTCCGCCGCGACCGTCACGTTCGGAACCCCCAGCGCCGTCGCGACCCCCGCGCCCGCCGCGAGCGCGCCGAACGTGTAGTTGTCCCCCCCGAACGCCCCGGCCCGGATGTCGATGCCCCAGTCGTTCGCACTATCGAGCGTGACCTCCGCCAACAGCACCTGGATCAGCACCTGCGGCGGGGCCGCGTCCAGTTCCGCGACGATCTCCTGCACGCGGTCGATGTAGCGCGGCGAGGCCGAGATCAGCACCTTGTTGCTTTTCACGTCGCCGATCACCGTCACTTCCTGCTCCAGCTGGCTCGCCAGCGAACCGGCCGAATCCGGCCCGAGCAGTTGCCGGCGGATCAGCGCCTGCTCCTCGTAATACTCCCGGATCGTCTGGGCGATCTCGTCGGCCTTGCCGTACTGGATATTCACGACGCGGCTCGTCCGCTCCTCCGCCACGATCGCGTCCAGTTCGTTGATGAGCGTTCGCACCTCGGCGAGATACTCGTCCGTCCCCGAGACGAGCAGCGTGTTCGTCCTCGCGTCGATCGAGATCGCCAGCGCCTGGCGCTCGTCCGGCACCGGCGTCAGCCGAACGCCCGGATCGGCCGACTCCGGAGTCGTGCTGTCCATCCGCGTGGGGATCAGCACGAGACGGTTCCCCTGCTGCTGAAGGTTGAAGATATCGCGCAGCAGCACGGCCATCTGCCGGGCGTCCGCGTTCTTGAGACGGAACTTCTCGATCGTGCGCACGCCCTTCGAGGTCGTGTCCAGGTCTCGGACGATCTCCTCGATCAGCGAGAGCATCTTCGTCGGCGCGGCGACGAGGATGGAGTTCGTCCGCAGATCGGGCGTGAGCGTCACCTGGTCCCGGATGACCCCGTTGATCTCCGCCTGCGGGAAGACGTCCTGGGCGACGTCCTTGAGATCCTTGACAAACCGCAGCAGCGTCTCCTGCCGACCGCTCGCCCCTCGGAGGCCCCCGACCGGACGCCCCGCGAGCACGTTCTCGAGGATCCCGACGAGCTCGATCGCATCCGCGGAGTTGAGCTCGAGCCGCTTGATGTCGCGCACGCTCGCGACCACCGTCGCATCGAGACGCGCCGCGAGCCTCCCGATCTCCTCGATGTCGGCATCCGTGCCGGTGACGACGAGGGCGTTGAGACGGTCGTTGGCGAGGACCCGCACCGCGTCCTTGCCGCGGCGCTCGACCTCCTTGTCCACATAGAGCGCACGGAGGTCGGCGACGATGTCCGAAGCAAGGGCCGACTTCAGCTGGATGAGGTCCGTCCTCGCCAGGCCCGTCCCGGGCGCGCTCTCGGCCGTCAGGGCGTCGATGAGTTCGCGCACGATCCGGAGGTTCTCCTCGCTGGCCGCGAGGATGATCGCGTTGGTCGCCGGCTCGGGCTCGATCGTGAACGTGTCCAGTGGCGAGGGCACGTCGCCCGCGCGCGTCGCGGCGCTGATGCGCTCACGCATCAGCCGCTCGATCTTCGGCGCGAGCGTCCTCACGTCCGCGTTGATGACCGGCAGGACGTGCAGCCCCACCGTCGGGTTCGCGTTCGGGGCGTCGAGCGTGCGCAGCAGCCCTTCCAGAACCGAGAAACTCCGCGGGCTGGTCGACGCGATGATCGCGTTCGTCCGGAGGTCGTGCGCGAGGATCACCCGATCCTCGTCGCGGGCGCCGGGCTGGCGCTCACGCTCGCGAAGCACGTTCGTGAGCATCGACGCGACCCGATCCGCCGCCGCGTGCGTCAGCGGGTACACACGCACGCTGTTGTCCGCCCCGGCCGCCTCGACGTCGAGCATCGCGGCAAGCTCGCGGACCAGCGCGTTATTCGCGGGCGACCCCACGACGATGAGCGCGTTGATGTGCTCCTCCGCCGTGATCGTCAGGCCCGTCAGAGGCGCGAAGAGGTCCGATTCCATCCTCGCGTCGGGGTCATCGAGCCTCGCCCCCCGACGCAGCATCCGAAGCCGCGAGACCTGCCGCTGCAGCGCCTCCGCCCCAGGAACGGCACGCGTCCCCTGCACAAGGACCCGGTCGAGCGTGCGGGCAAGGTCCACCGCGTCCGCATGCTTCAGCTCGATCACCTCCGGCTCGACCCAGCGCGCAATCGCGTCCGTGTCCAACTGCTTGACGAGCACCTCCACGAGCGCAACCGCCTCCTCCCGGCCCGCCACGATCAGCGTGTTCGTCCGCTCATCCACCGAGACCGCGATCTCCCCCGCCAGCGCCTGGCCCGCCGCCGTCGATGGGATCCCCTGACGCTGCGTCCCGGGGAGACGACGCAACGCCTCGCCGCGGCGGAACAACTCGTCCACCACGCCCTTGACCGTCCCCGCCGCCGAGTTCTCCAGAGGCATGATCCGCACGACGACCGCATCACCCAGCGGGAGCGCATCCAGGATCCGCACGATCTCCGACAACGCGGCGACGTTCGCCGGGGTCGACGCGACAAGGACCGCGTTGGACTGCCGGTCGGCGTGCAGGCGGATCGGGTGCGCAAGGTCGAGCGAGATGTCGGGCTCGCCCAAACCATCGCGACGCAGGCTCAGCCTCCGAACCTGCTCCGCCAGGGCCTGGGCCGGCGTCACCCCGCTCTGCTGGTCGCGCGGACGGAGCATCTCCAGCAGCGTCGCGACGACGTTCGTTGCGTCCGCCGTCCTCAAGGGCAGGTGCCGCAGCGTCTGCTCCGCGGAGGCGGGCTCGGCATCGAGGGCACGAACAACCTCCGTGATGGCGAGGCCGTCGCCCGGGCTCGCGACGATCGCCAGCGCGGGCCGCGTGGTGAGCGGCACGATGGTGACGGGCTCGGAGACAACCCCCGGACGATCGGGCGAGGCCGGACGCGTCACCCCCAGCTGCTCGAGCATCTGGCGGACCTGCTCCGGAGAGTTGTTCTTGACATCGATGATGAAGACGCTCTGCCCGATCCCCCCGGTTGCCGGGGCGGCCCCCGCGGGCTGCCCGGGAAGTGCGCCGTCCAGTTCTCTCACCACGCGCTCGATCTGCTCGAACAGGCGCTGGCTCGACGCCACGACCAGCGCATTCGACGCGCGATCGACCTCCACCGCCAGGGGCTCGTTCAGTTGCGCGGCCGCGGGCGCGAACGTCGCCCGGATGGTCTGCTGAAGCCGTGCCGCGGGCACGTTCCTCACCGCGAGGACCTTCGGCAACGCAACGGTCGAGGACGCGTGCTGCTGCAGAGAGACCGCCAGCGCCTTGATCTGTGCGAACTCCTGCTCCTCCGCTCGAACGATCAGGCAGTTGCACGAGTCGTCCCCGATGACCGCGACGGATCGGCGATTCGTCGTCCGTGGGCCGACCGGGCCGAGGTAGAGCTCGCGGATCGACGCCGCAACCTGCGAGGCCCGACCCGCCTCCAGCGGGATGAGGTGGACCGGCGCGAGCTTGGCGAAATCCGGCACGTCCAGTTGCTCGATGATCTTCTCGATCCGCTCGAGGTCCTTCGCCCCGGCGAAGACGACAAGCGAGTTCGTCTGCCCCTCCGCCGAAACGCTCGGAGTCTCCGCCGAATCCACGAGCACCGGCGGCTCGTAGTACGGCAGGCGCGGATCCGGCTGGGCGCCGCGCCGCTGCTCACGTCGCGCCTCTTCCTGGCGAAGCCGCGTCTCGAGCGGGGCCTGGAAGCCCTCGTTGAGCGCCCGGGCGACGCTCGCCGCGTCCGCGTACCGGAGAGGGATGACGCGCAACTGCCGGCTGGTGTCGTAACTCGGATCGTCGAGCTGCTTCATCAGCGCCCGGATCCCGTCCCACTCCGACTCATCCGCCAGGATGAGCAGCGAGTTCGTCGCCGGATCGGGGACGATCTGCACGTTGCGCGCCCCGGGGCTCGTTGCGCCAAATGCCGTCGGGCCGTAGAACACGTCCAGCGCCTTCGCGACCGTCTCCGCGGGGGCGTACTCGAGCTTCACGAACTCCTTGCGACGCTGGAGCTCCGGCGGCACGTCGAGCTGCTCGATCATCGATCGGATCGCCGCGATCTGGTCCCCCGACGCGCTGACCGCGAGCGTGTTGTCCGACGACGTGTAATCGATCGCGGGCTCCGGATCGCCCGTGAGCCGGGGCCGCCCGCGCAGCATCGTCCGCACCGTGAACGCCACGTCGGACGCGATGGCGTGACGCAGCTTGATCCTCGCGAACTCGACCGGGGCGGCGATCGGCTGCTCGTCGAGCCGGGCGATCTGCTGCAGCGCCATCTCGACCGACTCGTCCGAGCCCGTGAGCATGATCGAGTTCGTCCGCGCCAGGGGCGTGACCTTCAGCTTCGATCCCGCGGGCAGCGCCGTGCGGAGGGCATCGCTGACCTCCGCGGCCCGCGCGGTCTTCAGGGACACCGTGACGATCTTCGCCCGCTCGTCGTCGCTGGGTGGCGCGTCCAGCCGCGCGATGAGATCGCTGATCGCGTCCAGCCGCTCGCGCGGTGCGGAGACGATCAGCCGCTCGGCACTGGGCTGGGGCGTGACGATGACCTGATCGTCCGAACGGGCCGATCGAGGGAACATCGTCTGCACCGTCGTCGCGACCTCCCTCGCGTCCGCGTTCTGCAGGTAATAGACCTCCACGCGGCGGTCGTCGCCGAGTTCCGGCTGGTCGATCACCGCGACCAGATCGCTCACGATCCGCATCGCCTCCTCATCCCCCGAGACGACCAGGACGTTCCCATCCTGCGAGCCCATCACCGTCAACTGGTCTTGGGCGAGCCCCAACGCCCTCGCTCGCTCCGCGAAGAACCGCGAAAGGCTCTGCGCCGCCCGGTCCGCCTGCGCGTGGCGCAGCGTGATCGATCGGATGGCCGTCCCTTCACGCCCCGTCGCACGAGAGAGTTCCTCGACGTACGTCACCGCCTGCTCGACCTTCGGCTGCTTGCCGATGAGCATGACAAGCCCGCGGCGCGCGTCGACCTCCACCCGAACGTCGTCGTCGGAGGGCTGGTTCCACCAGTACCACGTGTTCGTGCTCGAACGCATCACCTCGCGCACGACCCGCGCGATCGCCTGGATGTCGCCCTGCTCCACCCGAACCACCCGGACGATCATCCTCGCCTGGTCCGCCTCGGGACGGTCGAGTTCCTTGACGATCCGCTCCATGATCTCGATCGCCCCCGCCGACCCCAGCAGCACGATCGAGTTCGTCCGCGTGTTCGACGACGCGAACAGCTGCTCTTCCTGCTCGTTCATCCCCGATCGCCAGCGCGACGTCCGCTCCCACGACATCTCGGAGACGAGCGACTGCACCGTCGAGTCCAGGTCCGAGGCCTTTGCATGTTCGAGCTGGATGATCCGCAGTTGAGTGTCCTTCGTCGCCGCGGGCGAGTCGAACTGCTCCGCCAGCGCCCGAATGGTCTCGAAGTCCTCATCCGCCGCCGCCACCACCAGCGTGCCCGAACGCCGATCCCCCGTAATCGCCAGACGAACGCTCCCCCGCTGGCCCGATCGCGACGCCGCGTCCGCTCGATCCCGGTAGAAACGCTGCACCGCCGCGGCCACGGCCTGCGCATCCGCTCGCTCCAGACGCAGCGTTCGAACCGGCAGGCCCGTCAACTCCGTGTCCACGTCCGCGACGACCGCCCGCGCGTGGGCGATGTCCTCCGCCGAGGCCCGAACGATCAGCACCCCGGCGTCATCCTCGCCGAAGAGTTTGACCCGCTCCCGGCGCGCATCGTCACGGCCGATCAGCACCTCCTCAACGATCCGCCGCACGGCCGAGGGCACCGCGCTCCGCAGCGGGATGATCGCCAGTTCGAGCCCGTCGTCGGCCGTCTTCGCGTCCACCACGGCGAGGATGCGCTCGATCTCCGCGTGATGGGCCTCGGAACCCGTCACCAGGATCGAGTTCGTCCGGTCGTCCGGGACGATCCGCACCCGCCGGGCGTCGCGCTCACCCTCGAAGAGCGGACGCAGCATCCCCGCCAGGACCGTCGCCCTCGCGTGCTCGAGCGCATATCGCCGAATGTTCCCCGCTTCCCGCGCCGGGGTCTGATCGACCATCGCCACAAACCGCTCGATCGTCGCGAAGACCTCCGGCGGTGCCGCGACAATCAGGGCCGTGCCCGACGGGTCTTCCGTGACACGGACGCTGCGAGGGTCGAAGGCCGCGCCCCCTTCCTCCCCCCCGACGCTCACCGCCAGCCGCTGCCGCACACGCTGCGCCTGCACGCCACGTGGCGAGTCACTCAGCAGATCCCGCAGCGCCTGCGAGGCCGCCTGCCCCGATACGTTCCGCAGCGGCACCACTTTCACGACCATCCGCGCCGGTTCGCCCACAGAGACCAGCGACGCGATCAGCGCACGCACGGACGCGAAGTCCGTGTCGTTCGCCCACACCAAGAGTGCGTTTGCGCCGGGATCGAGCCCCACTCGCACCGGCGACGTGAACCCCCAAGGGTTCGTCGCCGAGGCACGACCCACCTGCGTCACCGTCTCGCCGATGACCGTCGAAAGCCCCCTCGCATCGACCCCCTCTGGGAGTTCAACGATCCGGACACGCACGGGCTCGGGCGGCATCTGCGACTCGAGCTCCTTCGCCAGCCTCGCCAGACGCTCCGCCATGCGAGGGGACGCCACGATGAGCAGCGAGTTCGTCTCCGGATCCACCGCGATCGTCACCGGTGGCTCCTCCTCTGACGCCGCGGGCTCGGCCCCGGACGGCGCCGGCGGCTCCGCCTGCGCGATCACCATCGCGATCAGCCCCGCCGGCAGGGACATCGTCTCGGGCACGCGCCCGCTCGGCTTGGGCGGCGGGGGCGTCTCGCGGACAAGGTCCTCCGCCCGGATGACCTCGACCCGGATCCCCGACTGCTCCTCCAGCAGCCGCTTGAGCGTCTGCGCCATCACCCCCGCGTCGGCCCGCGAGCGATCCACCGGGACGAGTTGCATCTGCCGCTGGGCGCGCAGCGTCGCACGGTCCACGCGCGATGCGAGGTCCTCGACGATCGCGAGCTGCGCCGCATCCCCACGCACGATCAGCGAGTTCGACGCCCGATCCACTCGAACCGTCACCGGCGCCCCGGAGGGGTCGTCCGACAACACGTCCGCGATCGTCGCCGCCAGTTCCGTCGCATCCGCGTTGGCCAGCGTGATGAACCGGGTCGATCGCACGACCTCCGCCCCCGCCTCGCGCGCATCAAGGTCCCGCGCGATCTGCTCCGCCAACTCCAGCATGCCCTGCGGCGCGCTCACCACCAGCGCGTTCAGCCTCGGCTCCGGCGCGACACGCACCTGCGGCCCGACCTCGCCCCCGCTCTGCGCAACATAGGACGCCACGGCCCAGCCGGGCAGATAGTCGATCACCGATTCCTTGTTGAGCACGCGCTCGACCACCGTCGCGATGGACTCCGCTCGAACGTTCTTCAGATAGATCGTCCGAACCCCGATCCCCGACGTGTTCGCCGGGGCGTCCATCGATGCGATGATCTCGCTCGCTCGCTCCAGCCCTGCGACACCCGCGGCGACCACGACGCAGTTGCTCCCGGGCTCGGGCGTCACCACGGGCTGGGGATCGCCGGGCCCGACACCCGCCATGAGCGCCGAACGAAGCGCCGCCGCGACCGAGTCGGCCTTCGCCGCGTCGAGACGGAAGACCCGGACCTCCACGGCCCGATCGGCACGCGGCTGATCGAGCCGGAGCGCGACCTCCCTCGCGACCGGCATCAGCAGCGACGGGGCGCTCACGATCACACGGTTCCCCGACGGGTCCGGCGACGCCGACGGCGCGGCGACCGACACCCCCGCCCGCTCGGCCAGACGCAGCGCCTCGGGCCAGCGCGATCGATCCGCCAGCAACGACGCGATCGCCGGCGCCACCGCCGACGCCTGCGCGTGCCGAAGGTCCAGCACCTGCACATCGAGGCTCGGAAGCGAGGGCACTCGGTCGTCGAGTTCCGCAAGCAGACGCACCGCCTGCGACACCTGCTCCGCGCTCCCGATGACCACAAGGCTCGCGGACCGCGGCTCGGGGATGACCTCGAGCGGACGTCGCCCCGCGGGCACCGTCGCGTTGACGATCTTGAGCACGCTCGTCGCCAGCGACGCCGGCTCGCCTCGCGCCGGCGTGAACGTCGCCACCGTCCGCCCGTCCGTCGCCGCGGGCTGGTCGAGCCGATCGATGATCGTCTTGGCCAACTCGACCGTCGGCGCCGGCCCGGACACGATCAGCGAGTTCGTTCGGATCTCGGCCTCGACGCGAACCACCGGACGCGTGCTGATCTGCCCTCGGCTGAGCCGCAACTGCGCCGCGATGATCCTCGGGTCCTGGGCCTGCTGGTCCGCGAGCAGGTTCTGCACCATCGGGCTGATCTGCCCGGCGTCCGCGTGCTTGAGCTCGAACGCCTGCACCGACAGCGCATTCTCGTCGCTCGGACGCGCGTCGAGCGAACCGACGATCTCCTCGATCTTCGCGAGGTCCTCGGCCATCCCCGTCAGCAGCAGCGCGTTGGCCCCGCGAGCCGACAGAACCGTCACCGGACCCCCCGCCGGAAGGTCGAACGTCGGCATCGCCTGGTTCAGGGCCGACGCGACCTGGTCCGCGTCCGCGAACGTCAGCGGAACGACACGGATCACGTCCGTCCCTCCCACCGACCCCTCCCCTCGGTCGAGCGCGCGGATGATCTCCTCCGCGACCGCGTGCACCGCCTCGGGCGCGGTGATGATGACCGAGTTCGTCGCTCGATCCGCGCTCACGTCCAGCAGCGCGACAAGGTCCTGCGTGACGCCGGGCCCTTCCCGCGCCTGCTGCTCGCGCAACCGCGTCGTCAGCACACGCTGAAGGATCGGCGCCAGCCGTTCCGCCCGCGCCCGAGTGAGCGAGTGGATCCGCACGCTCGTCGGCGAGGCTTCGGGCGCCGCGTCCACCTGCGCGAGGATCGTCTCCACCGCCTCAAAGATCTCCGATGGGCCCGAGACAATCAGCGATCGACTCACCGGCTCGGCGTCGATCGTGATCGGGGCCACCGCTCGCCCTTGACCCGTGCCCAGCGCGCCCGACGAGGCCGCGTTCCGCAGCGTCGCCGACAGCGAGCCAAGGTCGGCACGCCGCACACGGTACGTCCTCACCTCCAGCGAATCCGCCAACTTCGCCTGGTCCAGCGACCTCACGATCTGCTCGAACCCTACCAGCCGACGTGCCGGCGCGTCCACGATCAGCGAGTTGGTCCCGCGATCGGCTCGCACGGTCACTTCCCGCGGCGGCTGCAGGTCGGGCCGCGGCTGCCTCGTTCTCGGATCGATCGGCACCGGCGGCTGTGGGAACATCTGATCGATCGTCTGCGCGAGTTCCTCCGCACGCGCCACTCGCAGCGGGAAGATGCGGATCTCGCGCCCTTCGTCGTCGATCCCCTGCGTCTCGTTCAGGCTCGTCACCACCGCCTCGATCTCCGGGAGCAGATCGGGGTGCGCCGACACGATCAGCGTGTTCGTTGCGGCGTCGGCCTGGATCTCCACCGGCTTGCGGGCCCGCTCCTCGATCGGCCGCGCGGCGAACGCCCCCTGGAGGACCCCCGCCAGGCTCGTCGCATCGGTCGAGCGAAGCCGTAGGATCCGCAGGGGCGGTCGCTCCGCCGTCGCCCGCGTGTCGAGCCCGCGCGCCAACGCCTCGATAATGGGCAGTTGCGAGGGCTGCGCCGCCACGAGGATCGCGTTGGTCGTCTCGATCGGTTCCAGAACCGGGTCCGGGCCCCCCTGCAACCGGATCGACTCGCTCGCGGCGACGAGTTCCCGAAGGAACTGCACGACCTCCGTCACCTTCGCCGAACGCAACTCGATCATCCTCACCTCGCGCGCAGGACCCGCCTGGCGCTGCAGTTCCTCCAGCACCCGCGTGAATCGGTCCATCGCCTCGCCGTCGGCCACCACCTGCAGCGAGTTCGTCGATGTGTCGATCGTCACCGTCACCGGACGCGCCCCGGGGATGTCACTCACCTGCGCGTCGTAGATCGCAAGGGCCCGATCGCGCACGGCCGCCGCTTCGGCGTTGATCACCGGGATGATCCGCAACGCTCGCTCCACCGGAACCTCGCCGAGGTCCGCGAGCATCTGCTCGACCCGCGCAAACGTCACGTCGTCCCCCGCCACGATCAGCGTCGAACTCCTCGGCTCCGTCTCGATCACGACCTTCAGCGGGGGCTTGCCCGGCTGCGCGGGCGCCTGGATGATGCCCTGCGACGACATCCCGCGCAGCGTCGACGCGATCGAATCGAGGTTCGCGCCGATGATGCGATAGGTCCTCAGTTCCGCCACCGGCGGGAGTTCGACCCGGTCCAGTTTCGCCGCCAGTTCCTGCAGCGATGGGATCCGATCCGACGGCGCGTCGATGATCAGCGAGTTGCTGCTCGGGTCCGCCGAAACCGTCACCTCCTTGGGCTGCTGCAGCCACGGCATCGGACGGTTCAGCCGATCCACAGGCACCGGTGGCTGCGGATACAGCTTGTCCATCGCCACCGCCACCGCATCCGCCTTCGCCACCTTCAGCGGAAAGAGCACCGTCTCCCGCTCCGGGCCCTCGCGCTGCTCGCGGTTGAGGTCGTCCACAAGCGTCTTGACGCCCTCGAACAGGTCCGGGTGCGCCGAGACGATCAGCGTGTTCGTCGCCGCGTCCGCCCGGACCTCCATGGGCCGTGAGGCGCGATCCGCCTGCGGGCGACGACCGTACTGCTCGTTGATCATCGCCGCGATCGCCTGCGCATCCGACGCACGCAACTGCAGCAGACGCAGGGGGGGGAGGTCGCCCGTCTCCAGCCGGTCCAGCCGCCGGACCAGGTCCGCGACCATCGCGTGCTGGGCATCCTCCGCCGTCACGACCAGCGAGTTCGTCGATTCAAGCACGCGAACGCTCGGGGGGTCGATCCGCCGCGAAGGATCGATCGGGTCCGCCTGCTCGAGCATCGCGACGACTTCCGCCGCCAGTTCGCCCGCCCTCGCGTTCTGGACGTCGATGTACCGCGTCGTCCGCATCGGGGGGACCACCAGCCTTGCCTGCTCCAGCGCCTCGCTGAAGAACCGCATCCCTGCGGCATCGCCTCTGATCAGCAGCGTGCCCAGCGACGCGTCCGGCTCCACCACCACCGACCCCGCGTCCCCGGGCGAGAGCCCCCCCGTCATCGTCCGATACAGCGCCATCGCACGCTCGCCGAGCCTCGCCGGCTCCTCGCCCGACACCCGCACGATCCGCATCTGCGTCGAGCCCGGCTGCGGCTCATCCAACCGGCGGATCAGATCCTCGATGACCGTGAAATGCCCCGGCTCCGCACGCACCACCAGCGTGTCGAGTTCGTCCAGCGCCTCGAACTGCGGCGCCACATACACCGAGCCGTCCGACGGCGACAGCAGCACGCGCGCCAGCCGGGATACCCGCTCCCCAAGCACCGACGCCGGCGCCTGCTTCACCGCGAACGACCTCGACTCCAGCCGCACCACCGCCCCGGCCTCCGCCGTCCGCAGCAGTCCCTCGAACCGCGCCACGGCCTCCGCGCCGCCGATCAGCGTGATCGTCCGCGTCTCGGGATCGAGCGCGGCACTGACCTCGTCCCTTGGCCCTTCCGAAACCTGCGCGTGCAGCGCCTTCGCCCGTGCGAGGGCCGCCGACGCATCCCCCTGCGTGATCCGAACCTGCCGGATGTCCTTGCGAACCTCGGGCTGGGCATCGAGCCCGCGCACCATCTGCGCCAGCACCTCGACGTCCGCCGTCGGGCCCGCGATGATCAGCCCCCTCCGGTCCGGCGTCGGCGCGACCTTGACCACCTGCCCCTGACGCACGCTCATCAGCCGCGGCAGCAACTCCGCGACCTCCGATGGCTCCGCATGCGCGAGCCGCACAACCTCCGCCTTCGAGACCGGAGAGACTACCCGCGGTGGGTCATCGGGCTGCGCCCCCGCCGTCGGATCGATCGCGGCGATCAGCGCCGAGACCTGTGCGAGCAGCGCCGGCGGCGCCACGACCGCGAGTTTCCCCACCCCCGACAGCGGCAAGACCACCGGGCGAGCCTCCCCACGCATCCCCTGGAAGAGCCCGCCGACGGACTGCGCCGCCTGTTCCGGCGTGATCGTCTCGAGCTGAAACGTCACCAGCGACGCCTCGCCACGCATCCCCCCGGGCGCGTCCAGCAACGCGATCAGTTCCTCCACCACCTTCAGACGTGTCTCCGGCCCCACCGCGATGATCGAGTTCGTCCGTGGCTCCGCCTGGATGTTCAGCCCGGCCACCGTCACGTCCTCGACCACCCGCTGCTGCCCGTTCTGGTCGATGATCACCTGCCGCACACGCTGCCCGACCAGCCCCTTGAGCGCCTCGATCGCCTCCGTCGCCTTCGCGTTCTTCAGCGGGAAGAGCCGGTACGCCGAGTCGATCTGCTCCCGTGTGTCGATCTCCGTCACGAGGTTCCGGATCCGCTCCGCCTGCGCCGCCGTCTCGCAAACCACGATCAGGTTCTGCGTCGGGAACGCCGTGATGCTCCCGTACGCAGGGTTCACGAGCGGCTTCACCTTCCCCTCGATGTCCGCCGCCGCCGCGCGGGAGAGCGGGATCGTGATCGTCACGATCTGGTCCGGCGTCACCCCCGCGGGCAGCGTCGCCGCAAACACCGTGTCCGGCTGCGCCGCCGCCGCCTTCATCGTCGTCAGATACAGAAACCCGTCCGCCCGCCTCAGGTGAACCCCCTGCGTGTGCAGGTTCAGGTTCAGGATCGTCATCGCCTCCTCGAACGTGTACTCGTCGGCGCTGATGAACGTCATCGTTCCCGCAGGGGCCCCGGCCTCCCGGATCACCGGAAGCCCCGTCTCGCGCGCGAACACGTCCAGAACCATGTCGAACGGCGCATCCTTGAAGTTGAACCGGATCCCCTTCCCCGCCGCCGGTTGCGGCGCGGTCACCGCCGGCTGGGGCGACTCCTGCCGCGCAAAGACCGAGGTGGGACGCCCCACCGCAAGGGCCAGCGAAGCCGCCACGAGGAGGGGCGTCGTGCGTGTGGACTGCATCGTCCGGTCTCCTTGGCCGCTCCGCGGCCGTTGGATTGTCTCAGGTGGGCGGAGTCTATCGCCTAGTTCGTGGGCTTGCGTTGCGCGAGCGTCTGCTGGAGACGAACCTCGCACTTCTGCCCCTCGACCTCGAAGACCGCCCGCTCTCCTTCCGCGCTCACGAGCACGGCGCCGAGCACGCCCATCCCGGGCGCCAACGCACGCCGTTCATTCGAACTCCGGTTCCTCACCCACGCCTCCACCCGCGTGCCCGACTCCCACACCCCCACCAGTTCCCAGTCCCCGTAAGGCGGCGGCGGAGGCCGCTCGGGAGGCCGGGGCTTCTCCGGCTGGGGCGCGGTCGCCACCGCCTTCGGCGCAACCGGGGGCGGAGGCTCCTTGAACACGTTCTTCCCGACGATCCCACGCCACGCCTGCGACGCCTCCGGCGCAAGCGCCACCACCGCCGGCGACGCGTGCTCCGCCGGTACGAGATCGCGAACGAGGATCGTCGCCACTTCCATCGTCAACTCAAACGTCTCCCGCGTCTCGTCCTTGGGCTTGATCGTGAACCCTTCCACCCGATGCACCCAGGGCTGCGCCCGCGCCACGCCCAGCGCCCGCATCACCTGCTCCAGCGTCCCCGTCCCTTTCACCGTCCCGCTCAGCGTCTGGAAGTCCGCTCCCGTGTTCAGGACCTTGCTCAGCCCGGGCTCCTTCACCTTCGCGGGGCCCGCGGGGTTCCGAACACCCTCGGCCCGGCCGTCGCTCACCACGATGCCCTGAAGCCCCTCCGACGCCGCGATCCGGTGCAGCAGCGACCGCAGGTGGTGCCGCGCCTCCTCCTCGCTCGCGCCCAGCGTCGTCCGCGCGACGCCGACGAGTTCGCTCCTCACCTTCTTCGAATCCGCCAGCCGATCCTCGAAATACGCCGCGTTCGCCAGCGATCGATCCAGCCTCGCGACCAGAACCTCTCGCTCCGCCGCGTACAACCGCTCGTACCCGTACCGCCCCCCCGCCGCGAGAACCCCGCAGACCACCACCCCCGCCACGAGAGCCTTCACCCGCTTCAAGGATTGCCCTCCGCAGGTTCCGGCGACACGCGCGACGTCGTCACCCCGAAGACAAACCTCGTCTCCGTGTCCGGGCCCGTGCTCGTCACGCTGTACCCCTTCTCCGCCAGCAACCTCCCACGCAACTCGTTCGCCACCTCCCGAGACTTCACGCTCCCCACCAGCGTCAGGCTCGCTCGAGGCGACGCCCGCCACGTCCCCCCGTCATACCGCCCGTCGCGCGGCCTGAACTCCACCCGTGTCTCGTTCGAGTTCGCCCGGATCTCGTCGAGCAACGCGAGCCTCGTGTCGGGCATCCGCTCGCTCAGACGGTTCAGGTGCGCGAACCAGTCCACCGCGCCGGCCTTCCACTCCTCGATGTGCCGCAGCCTCGCGTGCTCTCGCTCGTGCGCGTAATACTGCTCCCGAAGATTCGTCTCCTGCGCCGCCGCCGAGGACACCTCGTCCTCCAGCGCCGCAAGGTCGAGCCTCGCCCACACGATCCCGCCGCCCACCACCGCGATCGCCCCGAGCACCCCCGCCAGCGCAACCTGCCTCCGCTTCGCCGAGACGTCCGGCGCCCGACGCGGGTGCGCAAAGTCCAGGTCCTCTCTCCACCCCGCGAGCCCGAGCAGCGGCTGGAACGAGAGCCGATCCCCCTCCGCGATCGCCCCCGCCGCCTCCGCGGGCGACGAGATCGTCTGCGAGGGCATCTCCAACGCCGCGCCGCACGCCCCCGCCACCTTGCTCCCCAGCCCGTTGGAGGCCAGCACATAGCACGCCTCGACCTCCGCCCCCTCGCGGGCGACTCGGAAACTCATCCACGTCCGCTTCGCCTCGACCCCCACTCGACGCGCGAACTCCCCCTCTTCCCCCTCTCCAAGCGAAAGGTCCGCAGACCTCGCGAACACCAACTCCCCGTTCTCCACCACGACGAACTCGACCCCCTCCCACGACACCGACACGCCCAGCACCGGCCCGGAATGACGCGCCGACACCCCCTCCAGCACCGACGCCGCACCCGACGCCAGCAGCGTCACTCGCCCCAGCCGGAGCCCCGCCGATTTCACCACACCCCTGATCCACGCCAGACGTTCCCCGGGCAACGCCCCGGCCAGGACCGTCAGCGGCCTCACCTCCTCCTCCTCCTCGCCATCCCCGGCCCGCAGCGGCAGGTAATCGATCGCCGCCCCCTCCACCTCAAACGTCACCTGCCGAACCATCTGCAGCCTAACCATCCCCACTACGTCCGCCGTGGTCAGGTCCGACCCGCGCGGCAGGCTCAGCCGTTTCAGCACCACCTCCGACCGCCCGAGCCCGAACACCACTGGCGCCCGACCGATCCCGTACTCTTCCATCGAGCCCGCGAGCCACCGACCCACCGCGTCCGCGTCCCCTCGATCCAACTCGTCGGGCATCCGCATCGACGCCCACTCATGCACACGGACCACGCCCCCGTCCGCACTTACCCGCGCGGCCAAGACCCTGGCTCCGTCCAGCCTCATCAGGACATGATTTCCGCGTCCGCTCAACTCGGCCCTCCAGTGGTCCAACGCCCCGATCGGTTGTCCCCGGAACCCACCGGGGGATCGGGCGCCGCCTCTTCCATCGGCGACGACGGACGGACCGGGTCAAGAACCCGCCTCGGCCGTTCTCCAACATTACCGTCTCCCCCCGCCTCAGGTGGCCGATCCGAACGGGATCCAAACGAACCCGACCCGCTCCGCGCTCCCGACGCGTCACTCCCAGGAGGCTCCTCTTCAACCGGCTCTTCGCTCTCAACCCCTTCTCTCGCAGGCTCTTCCGCTCGCCTCGCCGACGCTCGAAGCCGCGTTGCCGCGCCCTCCGACGTGACCTCGCGCAGATAAGACACCCGAGGCCGGCTCGATCCAACGTCTATCACCGCCTCCAGCACCACCCGATCCCGCAGGACGTCTTCCGTCGGGAATCCATCCTCCGACACCGCCTCCACCCCAGCCTCCACTCGGATCCGCCACTGCAACGTTCGCGTCGTCACGTGGTCCACGATCTCTTCATACCCCTGCTGGTTCACGATCCCGAGTTCCAACGGCCATGCCAGCGACGCACGCTGGACCTCGTCGAGCATCTCCCGCCGACCCACGATCGCCGCGGCCTTTTCCTCGTCGATCCCCGGGATGCACGCCAGAACCTCCACCGGCGCCGTGTTCAGATCGATCAGCCCGGGCGTGAAGAGCCCCGCCTCCGCCGTGAACGCGTCGAGCAGTTCGGAATACAACGTGATCGGGATCCCGGCCCGTCGCATGAACGACGCCATGTCCCGCCTGCTCTTGAAGGTGTTGCCCCGCTCGATGATCCCTTTCACACCCTCGCTCGCCCCGCTCCCGAACCGGTCGTCGATCGCCCGGGCGAGAGAGTCCGACCACGGGATGTTCAGGTTGATCCTCAACTGCCCGGCTCGACCACCCCCCCGTTCGCCAAGACCGCACTGCACGTTCGGATCGAAACTCGACGCCGTCACGAGCGACCGCAGCGCCGGCGCAGGTTCAACGCTCCCGCCGCCCCGATCCTCCGACGCGGGTGCGAACCCTTCGAAGGCATCGCGCGACACGATCCCCAGCCTCACGAGGTCCTCGACGCTCGACAACCTCCCGCCACCCCTCGCCGCGACGATCTTCGCCGCGCCCTCGGCCCCCACTCCAGGCAGCCCCGCGAGCATCGCCTCACTCGCGGTGTTCAGGTTGACCTTCGCCGCCTCGGGCTCCGCCACCCGCTCCCCGATCACGACAAGCCGAACGCGAACAGGCCTCACCCCGTCCTCCCCCATCACCCACGACTCGGTGAGCCTGGGCTCGGCGCCCTGGATCAGCCCATCGCGTTGCGCGCTCAGTTCGGCCATCGCCGCCTGAACCCCCGACCACGCCGCCGCCCTCGCCTGCGTCCGGCGAAGCGTCGCCTGCGCCGCGGCGAGTTCGCTCCCCGTCCGATGGATCAGCGTCGAGGCCCCAAGCACCGCGATGACGATGAGGACCATCACCGCAAGGATCACGATCCCGCGATCGACCGCCGCCCGCCTCATGACCCGGGCCCTCCATCGGGTACCGCCATGATCCGCCAGCGGTCCGGCGGCGTCTGCGGACCCTCCCTCGGGTCAGGTGGAACATCCGCGAACCCGAACTCCGGGTTGCTCAGCACATCCTCGAACCCGGGCGTGTCCACCGTCGGGTCTGGCGAGTAGTCAAACGTCTCGACCTCCGGCGGCCTCGGCGTCCCGTACCAGATCGCCACCTCGATCGCGACCGGAAGAAAACCCGCCTGCCCGCTGTCGAACGACTCGAGCCAGCGTCTCCCGTCGAAGTATCGAACCCTCCACTCACGAACGTGCTCCGAGATCGGCTCCATCTCTCCGCTCGCCGTCGCCCCCGACCACCGCCGGGCGCGGACCCGCCCCGACGACGCATCAAACACGAACTCGCACCCCTGCAGGTCTCCGCCCGGGTCCGTGGCTTCCCCCAGCCAGACGCCCCGCGACAGGATCTTCACGCTCGTCCCCGTCCCCACGATCCCCGAGCCCAGCGAGCCCCCCCCCGCGAGCGTCGTCAGCACGTCCGCCTCCACGCGATCGAGGATCGTGCAGCCCGCCTGCGCGTCGTCCACGACCATCGCCAGCACCCGCTGCCGACGACCCATCGCGTCAAGGAACGAGTACAACCCGCCCGTCAGCAGGATCAAAATCGCCAGCGCGACCAGCACCTCCAGCAGCGTGAACCCTCTCCCCCTCATCGACGCGTCCCCCCGATCGGCCCCGACGACGGACGCGCCCGCCTCGCCCGTTCCGTGATCTCGTCCTCCTCCCCGACGATGTCCTCCGTGACCTCCCGCAGCCTCACCAGTTGCACGAGCGTGTACAGCGCACGCTCCGCCGACACGCCCCGCTCGTCCACCCGAACCGCCGTGATGCTCACCTCCGTCAGCCCCGCAAACGCGCTCGGCGTCGTCGACACCCGCAACTCCCACCCGCTCGCCTCCTCCGGCGAATCGTCGAACCCGGTCAGGTCAACCTCCGGCCTCCACCGCGGCACAGGCCCCGAGATCGCCTCCGGCATCGCCAGCCCCGCCTCCAGTCGGCTCATCGCCGACCTCGCCAGGTCGCACGCCACCAGCGTCTCGTTGACACGCCTCGCCCTCGCCGCGCCGTCGTCCAGCGTCGCGAGCACCGACAGCGCCGCCATCGCGAAGATCGCCGTCGCGACCATCACCTCCAGCATCGCGCCGCCCGCTCGCCTCATGCCCCGCCCCCCGGGTCCGCCCTCGCCGACTCTTCGAGCGGCGCACGCTCCCACGTCAGGCTCACCCTTCCCGTCCACGCGCTCATCCGGACCACCACCGCCCGGTCGCCCCCGCGATGCACCCGCATCTCCCGCGCGCCCGACAGTGTCCCGTCAGGCATGAGCAGCCCAAGCACCATCTCCGCCTCTTCCGCCGTCTCGCCGTGCCCGCCCACCACCGCCTCGGCCTCCAGTTCCCAGGGCGGCCGCTCGGTCAGGCTCACCCCCGCGGGCAGGCTGATCTCCACCCGCGGCGCCGCCGCCGTTCCCGCCCCGGCCCGCGCAACGAACCGCCCGACCGTCTCGGACTCCTCCTCTTCCCGTTCCTCTCTTGCTTCGAGCCGCACGATCTCGCTCCCCCGTACCGCGACGACCTCGAGGATCATCCCGTCGCGCTGCGCGATCGCCCGTGCGGTCGTAAGGAACGAGCCGAGGTCATCCGCCGCCGCTCGCAGCGTCTCCCTTCGCAGACTCGCGATGTACACCGGCACCGCCACGCCCGCGAGCGCCAGCAGCAGCGCCCCGGCGATGAGCAGCTCGACGAGCGTGAACCCGCCGCGTCCCCGCCCGACACCTCCCGCCCGGCGATCAGCGCTTGCCCGAACCCTTCGCCGGCGACGAGCCGAAGTCGAAGTCCCCTGACCCTCCCGCCCCCGTCTTCCAGAGGCTGATGTCATCCTCCGTCCCTTCTTCCCCATCCTTCCCGACCGACCACAGGTCGAACTTCCCCTCTCGAGTCTCGCTCTCCGCGCGATACCCCCACTCGTGCCCGTACTGGTCCCGCTCCCGAGACTCCGTCAGAAACTCCGTCCACTTGTCCTGGTCCTCAGGGTTCTGCAGCGACTCCTTGTCCCACAGCACCCGAATCCCCTCCTCATCCGTCGGATACCGGTCGTACACCAGCCGGAACTGCTCCATCGCCGCCGCGATGTTCCTCATCTCCAGCTCAACCAACTGCTTCTTCGCACGGTCCCGCTGCGAAAACAGCGCCACCCCCACCAGCGACACCAGCACCAGGATGATCCCGATCACGATCATCACCTCGATGAGCGTGAACCCGCGGCGTGTCCTCCGGCGCCCAACCCTGTTCTTCTTCACGCTTGTCCTTTCCTCTTCTTCCCGTGGCGTCCCCTTCCGCGGGTCCGCACGCCTTCGCGCTCTACCGAGCGGCTTCAGTTCCGTTGCACCCCAGTCTAGCCGGGCCGCACCCGCACAGATCCCGCCTATCCGCCGATCGCACTCGTCAACTGCGTCATCGGCATGATCAGCGCGATCGCCACGAAAACGACCACCCCTCCGATCCCCACCAGCATCAGCGGCTCCAGAAGCCGGACCGCGTTCCCCAGCAGCCGATCCACCCTCGCCTCCAGCGTCTCCGCGACCGTCAGCAGGATCTTGTCCAGGTTGTTCGCCGCCTCCGCCACGGCGATCATTTCCACCACGTCCTCGCTCACCAGCCCACTCTCTCCCAGCGGGACGGACAACTGCCCTCCCGCACGCACCGCCTCGCTCGCCCGCTCGATCGCCTCCTCCAGCAGCCGATGCCCCGCCGCTTCCTTCGCGATCTGCATCGCGCTCAGGATCGGGATCCCGTTCCCCAGCATCGTCCCCAGCATCCGGCAGAACCGCGCCACCGCCATCGCGCGCCCGAGCGTCCCCACCACCGGCGAGAACGTCCACGCCCTCGACCACCATCGCGCCGCACGCGGCGTCGACAGCAACCACCTCGCCCCCAGCACCACCCCCACCACCCCGACCAGCGTCAACAGCCCATAGTCCGCCACCAGCGAACTCACCCCCAGCACCACCCGCGTCGGCATCGGCAGTCCCCCGGGGATCTGCTCAAACAGCGGCCTGAACATCGGCACAAAGAACCCGAAGATCACCCCCAGCATCACCCCACCGAACGCGATCAGCACCGACGGATAGATCAGGTTCCCGATCACCTTCGATCGCATCTCCGCCTGCGCCAGCACAAACGACCCCAGCCGCTCGAACACCTGCTCCAGGAATCCGCCCTTCTCACCCGCTCGCACCATCGCCACGTGCACGCGCGGAAACACCTCCGGACGCTTCCCCATCGCCTCCGCCATTTCCTCCCCGTCCGCAACCCCCTGCGAGACGTCTCGCATCGCCTGCGTCAGCCTCGTCTGTTTCTTCCGACCCGCGATCAGTTGCAGCGACCGCAGCAGGGGCACCCCGGCCCTCAGCAGGTCCGACAACTGCATATACGCCGTCCCCAGCGCCCTCGCCCCCACCCCACGACGCCGACCGCCCTCCGACGCCTCTTCCTCGATCGTCACCGGCGTCAGCCGCCTCGATTCCAACTCCGCCAGCACCGCCTGCTCACTCGCCCCCGCCAGCGTGCCCGCCACACGCTCCCCGGTCAGGCTCAGCGCGATATACCGGAAGTTCCCCATCCCTGCGTCAGCCCCCTAGCAACGCGTCAATCCGCGTCACCAGCTCCGCATCCTCCGGCTTCGTCCGCGGCCCGAACCGCGCCACCACTCGTCCGCGCCGATCGACCAGATACTTCGTAAAGTTCCAATCCGGCTCGCCTCCCACCCTCGCCAACTCCCGATACAGCGGGTGCGCCCCCTCCCCCTTCACGCTGATCTTCGAGAACATCGGGAACGTCACACCGTAACTCGCCTCGCAGAACGCCGCGATCTCCTCATCGCTCCCGGGTTCCTGCCCCGCAAAGTCATTCGCCGGGAACCCCAGCACCACAAACCCGCGGGCCTCCCTTTCACGGTACAACCGTTCCAGGCCCGCATACTGCGGCGTCAGCCCGCACTTGCTCGCAACATTCACCAACAGGACCACACGCCCCTTGTACGCATCCAGGTTCTCCACCCCCCCGTCCAGACGCGCCATCTCATACCCCAGGATGCTCGGCTCCGCCTCCCCGGATACCGCTCGCCCTGGCTCTTTCACCGATGTGCATCCCACCAGCGCACACAATGCCGCGGCAATCTGGGCAACCTTCCGGCGCATCGTCACCTCCGTTCCTTCCACTATAGGGCCACGGAATACCATCCCCCGTGCCCATCGCCCTGCGACGTACCGTCCGTTTCTCACCCGACGATGACCGCGCCGGAGTCAACGGCGAAGGCGGCGTCCCCTCCTTCCGTGGGCTCGGTCGTCACTACGAACTCGACGTCACCTGCATCGGTTCTCCCGACCCCGACACCGGCTTTCTCATCAACATCAAGGACATCGACAAGGCCGTGCGAACCCTCGCCGTCCCCGCCATCGCACGCGCCTGCCGCGAACGCCCGGACGCCGACCCGCCGACCGTCCTGCGAGAGATCGTCGCCCTCCTCAGCCATGCCCTCACCTGCGAGGTCCGCGGGCTGCGCTGGCGACTGACCCCCTACCATTCCGTCGAAATGTCCACGAACGCTCCCGCTCGCGTCCTCATCAGGCAGCAGTTCGAGTTCGCCGCCTCGCATCGCCTCCACGTCCCCTCCCTCTCCCCCGACCAGAACCGCGCCCTCTTCGGAAAGTGCAACGCCGAAAACGGTCACGGCCACAACTACCGCGTCGAGCCCTGCGTCGAAGTCGCGACCGATTCCGCCTTCACCCTCCGGGACCTCGAACGCTCCGTCGATGAGACCGTCATCCGCAGGTTCGACCACACCCACCTCAACCTCGACACCCGCGAGTTCGCCACCGGCAATGGCGTGAACCCCACCGTCGAGAACATCGCTCGCGTCGCCTTCGATCTCCTCTCGCCCGTCCTGTCGCGGCTCCCAGGCTCCCCCGTCCTCCGCTCCGTCACCGTCTGGGAAACCGACCGGACCTGCGCCACCTACCCCGCCTGAGGAGACTCGAATGGGCGTCGGGATGCTGCTCGTCGAACGCGGGATGATCTCCCGCTCTCAACTCGAGGCCGCACTCGGCGAGCAACGCGCCACCGGTGAACGCCTCGACCGCGTCCTCGTCCGCCTCGGGATGGTCACCCGCGCCCAGGTCACCAGCGCCATCGGCGACCAGTTCCAGATGCCCGTCGTCGACCTCGCCGGGCTCCAGATCGACCCCAAGATCCTCGCCTCCCTCCCCGCCAAACTCGTCTATCGCCAGAACTGCGCGCCCATCGCCCGCCACGACGGAACCCTCACCGTCGCCACCAGCGACCCCTTCGAACTCTCCGTCCTCGACGAACTCCGCCTCCTCACCGGCTGCTCCATCGAACTCGTCCTCGCCGACGAAGAGGAACTCCACAAGTTCATCCGCGCCAACTACGGCGTCGGCGGAGACACCCTCGACGAGATGGCCGCCGGCCTCGCCCCAGACCAGCGCGCCGACGTCGCCTCCCTCAGCGAGGAGGACCAGGCCCAGGAAGCCTCCGTCATCAAACTCGTCAACGACCTCCTCGTCGAGGCCGTCAAGGAACGCGCCACCGACATCCACATCGAGCCCTACGAGAACGAGCTCGCCGTCCGCTACCGCATCGACGGCGTCCTCCAGCGCGCCAACGTCCCGCCCTCCATCCACCGCTTCGGCGCCGCCATCATCTCCCGCCTCAAGATCATGGCCACCCTCAACATCGCCGAAAAACGAAAGCCCCAGGACGGCCGCATCACCTTCCGCGCTCGTGCCCTCGGTGCCGACGAGTTCGATCTCCGCGTCAGCGTCATTCCCATGCTCTTCGGCGAAGGCGTCGTCCTCCGCGTCCTCTCCAAGACCGCCGTCCTCATGAGCCTCGACGACCTCGGCATGCCACAGGGCGTCCTCGCAAAGTGGGACTCGCTCATCGCCCGGCCCCACGGCATCCTCCTCGTCACCGGACCCACCGGCTCGGGCAAAAGCACCACCCTCTACGCCTCCCTCAACCGCATCGTCAACGACGAGGTCAAGATCATCACCGTCGAGGATCCCGTCGAGTACCACGTCCGAGGCGTCAACCAGATCCAGGTCAACCACAAGGTCGGCCTCGACTTCGCCGCGGGCCTCCGCTCCGTCCTCCGCCACGACCCCGACGTCGTCCTCATCGGCGAGATCCGCGACAAGGAAACCGCCGAGACCGCCATCCAGGCCTCCCTCACCGGCCACCTCGTCTTCTCCACCCTCCACACCAACGACGCCGCCGGCGCCACCACTCGTCTGCTCGACATGGGCGTCGAGGCCTTCCTCGTCTCCTCCAGCGTCGAGGGCATCATGGCCCAGCGCCTCGTCCGCAGGATCTGCCCCGCCTGCGCCCAGGACGACGCCCCCGATCCCGACACCCTCCCCGCCGATTTCATCCTCCCCAGCCCCTCTCGCCTCCGCCGCGGTTCGGGCTGTCGCGAGTGCAGGGGCCTCGGCTACCGCGGACGCGTCGGCGTTTACGAACTCCTCCGCATGAGCGACGAAGTCCGCAAAATGATCATGCACCGCGTCAACGCCCCCGAGATCGCCGCCCAGGCCCTCCGCGACGGCGACCTCTCGACCCTGCGCGAGGACGCCTACGAGAAGGCCCGCGCAGGCGTCACCACCATCGCCGAGGTCGTCCGAACCCTCAGCGCCTAGGCAACCCCGACACCCGCGCACGCTCCAGTGACAGAAGATCCGTCGCTAGGATCAGCATCCGCGGCTGGTCCTCCGGCACAACCGCCGCATGGAACGACAGCCGCCCGAACGTCACTCGCCACGCGTCACCCTCACGCCTCGCGTGCCCGGGCAACGAGTCCATCACCTCGGTGAACGCCCGCGCCACACTCGCTCGGTCCGCCTCCGGATGGACCGCGATCCGCGCGGCGAGTTCCCCTGGCGACGAGCCGTCCACCACCCCAGCCGGCGCCAGAACCCCCGTCAGACGCTCCAGCGCCGGGCCGTGCCCTCGCACCCACGCCGAGACCGCCGCCTCAAACTCCATCCTCCCCCACTCGTCCCGCGAGGCCCGCAGAAGGCTCTGCCCCAGCACAATGTAATACCGCAGATTCATCGACACGGCCATCGTCAGGGGCTCGGTCGGCTCCCCCCAGTTCGCGGGCCACGACGGATGCGCGAGGATCGCGCTGTGGAACGTACCCGGCTTCTCCGCTCGCGATGACCACGTGGCCTCGACCGCGATCGGGCCCGTTCCCGCCCGCGTCGCCGAGATCAGCAGCGACCGCGCATTGCCCAGCCGTGCCCCCTCCGCAAGCCGTCGCGCCAGGCCCGTCCCCAGCGCATCGGGCGCACGCTCACGCAGTTCGTTCAAGTCCAGAAACACCGCCGCGGCCATCGACCCTGCCTTCACCTTCGACGCCAAACGGTGCGCCTCCCACGACGCCTCCCTTTCCTCCCGCGGCGAGAACCAGCGATCGAGCGACCCCTCGCCCACGCCCACCACCAGCGATTCCGGCCTCGAACACCAGGAAACCTCGCGCCCGGCCGCCCATCCCTCGTCCCGCGCCGCGAAGCCCTCGAGCCCCCCGGGCAGGTCCAGCCGACGGACGCTCACCCCCGCGGGTAACCCCAGCGCCGCTCGAAGCGCCGCGATCGCCTCGGCATGAGGCTCGGGCGCCTGGATCTCGACGACCGCGAGCAGCCGACCCGTCCGGGTCTTCTCCCCCGTCGCCGCGGCGTCGATCTCCAGCAGCGTCGCCCGCACAGGCGAGCCCCCAACCAGCGCCGCACCCACGACCGAGCCCAGGCTCGAAAGAACCCGGCCAGAAGTCTCCTCCGTCGCGAGCCTCGCCACCGCCGCAACGGCATCGAGGACGTCCCCCGTCTGGGCCGGCGCCGATGGCGTCGCGCCCCACACGCGAGGATCCACGCTGAACCACCCGATCGACCCGGGCGGAGGTTCGCCCTCGAACGCCTGCCCGAACGCAGGCAGCGCGACGGCGACGACGGCAAGCGCGAGACGGACGGGCATTCGCTTCAAGGCTGCTTCCAGGCCTCCTCGGCGGCTTGCTCCAGAACCGCCGCCGTTCCCAGGACGAGCAGACGCCCCGGAGTCGGCAGGAACGGTCCATCATCCAACAGGTCGAACGAGAAGGGCCTCCCCCGGCCCTGCATCCCTCCGATCGCCGCTGGAACTGCCACCACCGGCGCGACCTTCGCGATCAGCCCGAGCATCCCCGTCGAGTTGACCAGCAGCGAGCGATCTCCGTACGAATCAATCCGCAGAACCTCCCCGTCCCAGTACGTGAACTCCGTCTGCGGCCTCGCGTCACGGGCGAGTTCATGGAACACCGGCAGCAGCAGCCCAGGCTCGCGCCCGGGATCGATCGGCGAACGCATCGCGTTGGCAATCCCCGAAGTGATCATCGACGCCGGCGCATACCCCTGCCGCAGAAACGCGCCCGTGTCGAGGTACGAGATCGAGACCAGCGGGCGCTTCGGAAGGGTCGCCGCAAAGCCGGGATTCGAGGCTAGCCCAGCGTCGCCCTTCCCCGAGGCTTGGCGTGCGCCCGCGAGCGCGGCCTGCGGCGTCAGCCCCACCACGAGCCACCGATCCGTGAACGCATACGTCGGCTCGAACGGAACCGGGAGCCCCGGGAAGCGCAGGCTCACCAGCGAGAGATCCCCGTCCTTCCATCCCTTGAGACGGACATAACCCGGCCCGATCGGCAACTGGTCCGCCAGGTTGTTCGCCGCCGCCATCACCTTCCCGTGCGATTGCATGAACTTCGCGCGGTCCTTGAACGAGATCAGCGCGACCCCCGACATCAGCGATCCGCCCCCGGTCGCATCGGACAGATACATCCCCACCGTTCCGCCCAGCGATGCCACCAGGTCGTTCTCGAAATCGACGCCCGTGATCTCGCGAAACTGGTCGAGCGCCGCGGTGACCTGCGGGTCCTGGGACCGCGCCTGCGCCAGCCCCTTGAGGATCCAGCCGAAGTCGGCCCGCCCGAGACTCGCGAACGTGGCGTCCGCTGGGATCGCTCGCAGGTCGCGCTCTTCAAGCGGATCCTTCGAGACCGGGAACACCCCCTCAAGCGTCGCGAGATGATGGACGGCCGTCCGCGTCACCGCGTGCGTCGCCGTGAATCCCATCTGCACCGTCGCCCGAAGCCCATCCTCTCCCACCGCCCCGGACTCCCGAACCTTCCCGATCATCTCCAGCGCCTCGGGGTTGTTCCCCGCCGCGAACTCCGCCATGTCCAGCATCGGCGACAAGCCCGCGGCATCAAACACCATCGCGCCAAGCGCCGTCTCCCCGCGCTCGGGCCGGGGCAGGCCGTCAAACACCGAATCGGGCTGAGAGAGTGAACCCACGATGAGCTCGTAGCGCCACCCGCCGCCGGTCTCGCGCGGGCCGAACGCGATCAGGCCCATCGGCAACTGGACCTCGCTCATCGTGCCCCATCGCGCCGAGGCCTTCACCGCAAACTGCGGCGCTCCCTGCCGCAGCAGTTGGGCAACCGTCGCGTGGAGTTGCTCCGCATCGTCTCGGTCCGAAGCCGCGATGCTCAGCACCATGCCATAGCCGAAGAACCCGCCCGGATTGCCCTCGTTATACACCAGCGCCACACGCGCCGGACGCGCAAGGTGCGTCAGCACCATGTCGGCCAGCGCGCCCGCCTCCGCCGGGAAGTCCGGGATCTCCCTCTGCAGTTCTCGCACTCGCGTCGGAAGCATCTTCAACGCCCCGACCAGCGCCTTGTCCTTGCCGTCCGCCGCGATCCCTTCCATCCCCGCATACTCGAAGAGCAGCACCGGGCGGTCGTCCTGGGCAACGATCGGGGCGGCGGCGACCAGCAGCGCGGCGAGCAGGGCGGTGGGCCTGGGGAGCATCGGGTCTCTCCGTGGGTGCGACGTCAGGATCGGCTATGCTACGCCCCGTTGGTTGGGCTTTGAAGGGGGATTGTTTCAACCCGTGACGCCCGAGCCCTCTCGAATCCTTCTCATCCGCCCCAGCGCGCTTGGCGATGTCTGCCGCAGCGTGCCCCTCCTCGCTTCCCTCCGCGCCGCCTTCCCCCGCTCACAGATCGACTGGCTCGTCCGCGACACCTTCGCCCCCGCCATCGAGGCGCACCCCGCCCTCTCCCACGTCCTCGCCTTCCCACGAAAGGCCCTCGGGCACTCCCTCTCACGCGGCAACCCGAGGCCCACCCTCGCCTGGCTCAACCGCCTCCGACAACGACGCTACGACCTTGTCATCGACGCCCAGGGCCTTGCTCGCAGCGGAATTTTCGCTCGTGCAACCGGGGCACCACGACGCGTCGGCTTCGCCCGAGCCAGAGAACTCGCCTGGCTCGCCTACACCGAACGCCACCTCGTCGACCTTTCCCTCCACACCGTCGATCGCATGCTCGAACTCCTCCGCCTCGCAGGTATCGAGCCAAGGCGAGACATGCGACTCTTCGTCCCCCCTCACGCCGCAAACTTCCCGGACACCCTCGGCCTTACCGCACGTCGATTCGCCGTCCTCGCACCCACCAGCATCTGGCCCTCCAAACGCTGGCCCGCCGACCGCTTCGCGGCCCTGTCAAAGGAACTCCTCGACCGCGGCATCGTCCAACTCGTCGCGATCGTCGGCTCCCTGGGCGAGAGCGAGCAGTGCGAGCCCGTCACCGCCCACGCACGAAACGACCCCCGCGTCGTCAACCTCGTCGGTCGCACCGATGTCGCTCAGTTGATGGCCGTGATCGCGGGCGCGGCCCTCGTCGTCGCTAATGACTCCGCCGTTCTGCACATGGGCGTTGGCTTCGATCGCCCCTGTGTCGCGCTCTTCGGACCTACAAGGGTCGAACTCGTCGGGCCTTACGGCCGAGCAACTGACGTCATCCAGCATCTGCGCCAGGGAGATGTTCGGGATCACAAGCACCCCGACCGCTCGATCATCGAGCGCATCTCCGTCGCGGAAGTCCTCGAGGCCTGCGTCGCACGACTCGCTTGACGCGTGCGATGCCGACCGCCTTCCTCGCGGCAACGGCCGGGATATACTTGCATTGTCGGCCCCGGTCGGGGGGCCGCGCCGTGACCTCAGCCGAGTGGGCCTGGGGCACGACACCTCGAACACAGTCTGGGGTGCCCAGACCCCACGAAGCACCCAAGGGTGAGGGCGAGGAGCCGGTTCGGCTCTCCCGACCGCGTCATCACCGGGTTGCTGAACACGAAAGGCATGGCCATGGCCGAGAACACACTGGTCCAGGACCTCGTCGAATCAGGGATCCACTTCGGGCAACGCGCCAGCAACTGGAACCCGAAGATGCAGCGCTACATCTACGGCAAGCGCAACGGCATCCACATCATCGACATCAAGGAGACCGTCAAGGGCCTCCTCCTCGCCAAGCGCTTCATCGCCCGCTGCGTCGCCAGCGGGAAGGACGTCTGCTTCGTCGGCACCAAGCGACAGGCCCAGGGCGTCCTCGAAGCCCGGATCCCCGATGTCGGCATGCACTGGATCACCGAGCGCTGGCTCGGCGGAACCCTCACCAACTTCCGCACCATCCGCTCACGCCTCCGCCGCCTCGAAGAACTCGAAGCCCAGGAGGCCAAGGACAACTTCGCCAGTTACTCCAAAAAGATGGAAAGCCAGCTGCGCCGCGAGAAGACCAAGATCGCACGCAACCTCGACGGCATCCGCAAAATGGAGAAACTCCCCGGCGCGATGGTCGTCGTCGATGTCCGACGCGAGGTCACGGCCCTCCGCGAGGCTCGCAAGCTCGGCATCCCCACCATCTGCCTCCTCGACACCGACGGCGACCCCGACCTCGCCGACATCCCCATCCCCGGCAACGACGACTCCATGCGCTCCATCGACGTCGTGATCCGCGAACTCTGCCTCGCCGTCGCCGAAGGCAAGCAGCAGCGAGAGATCGAGGCCTCCAGGCCCGCCGATGGCGCCCAGGCGACGGACGATCGCCCACGACGCAGCCGCCGCGCCCAGTTCCGCTCGGATGCTCCCACCGACGAGGCGGGCTCCGGCGATGGCCCGACGCCGCCGGACACCGTCACCGCCAAGGCCTGACCACGTTCCTCGCCTCCCCCAACTCATGACACCCGCGCACGCCGCCCAGGTGCGTGCGAGCGCTCACGGAGACCCGCCCGATGCCCGACATCAACCCCAAGGACGTGATGAAACTCCGCAACCGCACAGGCCTCCCCATGATGGCCTGCAAGTCGGCCCTCGAAAAGGCCGGCGGAGACATGGACAAGGCCGAGGAGATCCTCCGCAAGGAACTCAAGGGCAAGATGGACACCCGCACCGATCGCCCCGCAGGCGATGGACGCGTCGCCATCACCGTCAACCACGCCTCCGGCGCCGCCTCGATCGTCGAGGTCCGCGCCGAGACCGACTTCACCGCCAAGAACGAGAAGTTCATCGCCGCCGCCAATCGCTGCGCCGACCTCGCCCTCGCCGCCCACGCCGGTGATGTCCCGGCCTCCCCGGAGATCCTCGGCATCCTCGACGAGGTCCGCATCTCCACGGGCGAGAACTGCTACTACGCCCGCGGGCACAAACTCATCGGCGAGACCGGGACCACCGCCTTCGGGTCCTACGTCCACCACGACGGCAAGACCGGCGTCCTCCTCCAGGCCGTCGGGTCCATCTCCGACGAAACCCTCCGCCAGATCTGCATGCACATCACCGCCGCCGTTCCTCGACCCCTCGGCATCACCGCCGACGACATCCCCGCCCCATTGGTCGAACGCGAGCGACGCTTCCGCCTCGATCAGGCCATGGAATCCGGCAAGCCCAAGGAGATCGCCGAAAAAATGGTCGAGGGTGGCATGCGAAAGTTCTTCGAGGAAGTCGCCCTGATGGAGCAGCCCTTCATCATGGACCCCACAAGGAAGATCAAGGACATCGTCGGCTCCAAGGGTGAGGTTGTCGCCTTCCTCCGATGGCAGGTCGGCGAGAGCGCCTCCTGACCAACCCGCCCCCACGACACCCTCGCGAGGCCATCCCATGAAGCCCGCTCCAGGCGAGAAGTACACCCTCCGACGAAAGGTCTTTTCCTTCCTCGGAGCAAAGTTCCATCTCTACGACTCCGAGGGCAAGGTCGTCGGGTTCTGCAAGCAGAAGGCGTTCAAACTCAAGGAAGACATCCGCGTCTACACCGACGATTCCATGTCCGCCGAACTCCTCCGGATCGCCGCGACCAAGGTCATCGACTTCGGCGCCTCCTATACCATCTCGCTCCCCGACGGCTCACCCCTTGGCTCCCTCCGCCGAAAGGGGCTCAAGTCCCTCCTCCGCGATACCTGGGTCGTCTTCGACGCCTCGGGCAGCCAGGTCGCCACGCTCACCGAAGACTCCGGGATGTTCGCCATCCTCCGACGCGCCGTCGATCTCTTCGCCCTCATCGTCCCTCAGAAGTTCGTCCTCATCCGCGACGGCGGGGAGCCGGTCGCCACGCTCCGAACCCACTTCAATCCGTTCGTCTACCGCCTCGGGATCACCATCCACCGCGACGACCCCGTCGTCGACGAACTCATGGTCCTCGCCGCGGCATGCCTTGTCGGAGCCATCGAGGGCCGCCAGGGCTGAGCCCGAGCCTCCGGCCTGCAATCGCCCGTTCCCGGCGCCGCCCCGCTCAGGGGCGCGATGGCGTGCTCTCAGGCATCGTCATCCGGACCTCGACCTGCCCGACGACCCGCCCAGGCTCCTCTAGCCACAGATCCCACGAGAGACGATCCAGCCGACGCATCAGCCCCGAAGATCGATCGTCGACCGCCGGCGATGACTCCGACAGCCACTCGTCGATCGCCGATGGACGAACCACGCCGATCGACAGCCTCCGACGAACCGAGCCCTCAGGATGATCGACCGAGACGGCCTGGCACGCCCGCTCGGTCAACTCCGATCCCGACACCCGGTCCGCCGCACGCCCGGGCGCGACTCCCAGCAGCCACCAGCCCCACGAGTCCGCGTTCCGGTTGCTCTCACCCGCTCCCCCGCAGAACGCCCACGACACCACGGGCGATGCACCGAACAGCGGCTCCAACTTCGCACGAACGCTCCCCTCCACTGGGCTCGTGCGAACCTCTCCCGGCTCCACGGCCTCCAGCACCGTCCGGCCGAGCCCGAAGCCCTCAAGGAACGACGCGAGCCCTCCCACCGGGTCCGGAACGATCCCCGCGTTCTCAAACCCCATCGTCAGCGCGAGAACCTCGCGCGACCCGTCGCCCACTCGCCCTCTCACATCCTCCGGAAGTCGCTTGATCGCCATGAACTGCCGATCGTGGGCGCTCTCCATCGCCGCAGGCATCGACACGAGACGCGTCACTCGAAGCGGCGTGGCCACCGTCGAGGGCGTCCCCATGAACGCGAGCAGCGCATCGCTCTGCAACGACCGGAACGGCTCGCTCGACCACGCCTCGATCCGCGTCGTTCGCGAGAGCCCCAGCGCCTCCGGCTCCCCCACCACCCGCGCATCCCACCCGCGATCCGTCGGCCTCGCCCCCACCGCCAGGCACCCCGCCTCTCGCCTCAGGAACAGAAGGATCGACGGCTTCTCCATCGCTCGCGCATGCTCGAACCCGCACGTCCGACCCAGAGGCTCTTGCGCACGACCCCCGTTGAGCACTCCGATCATCGAATCGAACAGGTCCCCGCTCGACGCCGGCGCAAGCATCAGCGTCGCCCGGCCCGTCGGCGACCGCCCCGACGCGACGGCCATCTCAAACCGCCCATGCTCCAGGCTCAGGATCGGAACCCCGGAAAACCGGCGCGGCGAGGCGCCCAACTTCTTGCGCAGCGTCACCTGCGTGTCCGACGAGATGTCGCTCAGCAGCGCCCACCTCGGGCTCGTGCCCTGCTCGATCACCAGCATCAGCCGACGCCCGAGCAGTTCGTCAAACGCCCGATCGGGGGGAAGGTCGATCGCCTGCGCCAACTCTCGCCACGCGTTGGACGTGTCCTTCAGGATCCCCGATGCCCACAGGGCCTCCCGAAGCGCCCGGCCCGCCGGCGTCCGCACCTGCCCCGCCGCGTCGTCGATCACGATCACGAGGTCCGAACTCGCCGGCGCTCGCGCCGCCAGATCCGCAGGATCCTCGCACACCAGCCCCGACGCAGGTGACCAGGCCAGCACGCCAACCAGACCACCCGCAAGACGTGCAACAAATCGTTGGGACCGGCGAACCGCCCCGAGCACCTTCATGGCGTTACCACCCTCGCCTGAGAACGACCTGCGGTCCGCCCGGTGTCGACCCCGACGGGTCCCAGCACAGATCGGGCACTCTCGAGGGAAGAACGAGCGGATTCTTCGAGGCGCACGCCGACGACCAGTCCACGCCCGATCCCCCGGGCGTCCCCGACGGTCGCGACCCGGAGACAAACCCCAGCGGGATCACCACCGGCATCGACTCCGACGTCACGAGCGAGGCGAACGCCTCCCGCCCGATCACTCGCACCGCGGGCGACGACCCCGACACGCTCAGGTCCCCCTCCCGCGTCAGCGTCGCAAGCACCGGCAGACGGTCCGAACCGGGCTTGGTATGAAGCACAACCGTCACGCTGCGCAACGCCTCGTCCAGCGAGGTCGTGAACTCCCGCGTCCGAGACTCGAACGACCGGGCGAGATCCTCTAACCCCAGCCCGGCCTCCACCTGGCTCACCCGCACCACCTCCGTCACCGGCATGGGACGCTCGACCAGCGTCAGACGCTCCGGCGCCCACCGCTGCGCCATCGCGATGCCCAGCAGCCCCGCCGCAAGCGCGAGCACCGCCGCCGCCCTCCCCACCCCGACCAGCCGGCGCATCGTCGAGCCCACAAAGCCGCGCGTCATCCCCACCCGGCGCAGGATCTCCCGACGCTGGTCGGGGATCGCGCCCTCCGGGATCTCTCGCAGCATCCGCAGCCCCTGGTCGAGCCCGGCGAGACGCTCCGCCTCCCGCACGTTCTCGCGGAGATGCGTCAGGAGCCTCGCCCGCCGTTCCGCGTCGAGCGACCGATCAAAGTACGCGTCCACAAGGTCCTCGAACACCTCGGGCCGCGGCTCGGATGATCCGGCGTCCTGCCGGGGGTCTATGGCCGTCACGTCCACACCTCCCCCACGTGCCGCGAATACACCTCGTCACGCTCCAGGAGGTCCCGGAGCCGACGCCGCCCGCGATGAAGGTGGCTCTTGACCGTCCCCTCGGGCATGTCCATGTGCGCCGCGATCAGCGCGATCGGCCAGTCCAACTGGTGGAACAGGATCAGGATCTCACGCTGCTCGGCCGACAACTCCATCAGCGACGATTGCAGCGCGTCCCGCGTGTTCGATGCCACCTCGCGGTCCTCGACCCGCCCCTCCGGGCCGACCGTCGACGCCCGGAAGTTCCCCACCGCGTCCGTGTCGTACGAGGGCTTGTGCCGCTGGCACAGATTCACGTACAGCCTCTTCGCGATCGTGAACAGCCACGTCGAGAAGCGGTAGCGATAGTCGAACCGGTGCAGGTTCGTCAGCACGCGAACGAACGCCTCCTGCACCACGTCCTCCGCCACGTCGGGCCGCCCGGACAGCCGCAGCATGTACGCGTACAGCGACGCCTGGTGCGCGCGGATGAACGCATCGGCCGCACCCCGGTCCCCCCCCGCCGCCCTCCGAATCAGCCGGTGTTCCTCGCTCCTGGTCATGCGCCCTCGCTCAATTTTGGCCCCAGACCGAAAGTATACAGGAGCCCACCCCCACCGGTTCACCCGCCGGCCAATCCCGGCGAACAATCCCTCATGACAACCCGTGGCGTGATCTTCGACATGGACGGCGTCCTGGTCCTCTCCGAAGACGCCCATTACCGGAGCTGGAAAGCCGCCGGCGCCGCCCGTGGCGTCGACATCTCCCGCCAGGCGTTCCTCTCCTGCTTCGGCAGGATCAACCCGGACTGCGTCCGGATCCTGTTCGGAGAAGGTATCGGACCCGACGAGTCCCTCAGGATCGCCGACGAAAAGGAACTCGCCTACCGCGCCCTCGTCGCCGATGCCGTCCCCATCGCCCCCGGCGCCCTCGATCTCCTCTCCCGACTCCACGACTCCGGCACACGCATCGCCATCGGGTCCTCCGCACCTCCCGAGAACATCGACCTCATCCTCCTTCGCTCCGGCATCCGTCCCTTCATCACCGCCACCGCCAACGGCAGCGAAGTGCGCCGCGGCAAGCCCGCCCCCGATGTCTTCCTCCTCGCCGCCCAGCGCCTCGCCGCCGATCCCGCGCATTGCACCGTCGTCGAGGATGCCCCTAGCGGAATCGTCGCCGCGCGAGCAGCAGGGATGCACGCCCTCGCGGTCGCCACCACCCACGAACCGCGAGATCTCCTCCACGCCGGCGCCCACGAGGTCTTCCCCGATCTCGCCGCGATCCCCCTCCACGCACTCGCCCGGCGCTGACGGCCCGCCTATCTTCTCCGGTTCCTGTTGGGGAGTAGCCGGCCCGCGTACCGCGGGTGGCGTGGATCGTCAAGACGGCGTCGATTCGCCCGGTCCCGCTTCGTCCACGGCAAGACCAACCGCGTCCGCTTCGGGCGGGAGGTCCCATGCCGGGATGGTTGGCCGTTGTATCCTCGCTCCCTCAGGCCGAACCTGCCTCCACCCAGGTCTGGGCTTGGGTCCTCCTCCTCGCCATGGTGGCGGCCTTCCTCGGGCTTGACCTCGGCGTCCTCAACCGCCGCCCCCACGTCATCGGCACCCGAGAAGCCCTCGGGTGGACCTCGATGTGGGTCTCCCTCGCCCTCGGGTTCGGCGCCGTCGTCTATTTCGCCTACGACCGCCACTGGTTCGGCCTCGGGCTCAACAACGCATCCGACCCGCTCATGCCCGCCTCCGGCGGCGCCGCCCTTGTCATGTACCTCACCGGCTACGTCGTCGAACAGTCCCTCAGCCTCGACAACATGTTCGTGATCGCGATGGTCTTCACCTACTTCAAGGTCCCCGGGGCCTACCAGCACCGCGTCCTCTTCTGGGGAATCCTCGGCGCCATCGTCTTCCGAGGCATCATGATCTGGGCCGGATACGAGATGGTCGAACGCTTCTCATGGACCATGTACTTCTTCGCCGGACTCCTCGTTGTCTCCGCCATCAAGATGCTCACCATGGGCGACGACGAGGCCGACTTCGACCGCGTCATCATCGTCCGCCTCGCCCGCGCGCTCGTGCCCGTCTCCTCCACCCTCGACGGCCAGCGGTTCTTCACCCGCCTCGCCCACCAGCCCTACGGGCCCGATGGCGCCACCGTCATGCGCCTCGCCATCACCCCCCTCATGCTCGTCCTCCTCGTCGTCGAGAGCGCCGATGTCCTCTTCGCCGTCGACTCCGTCCCCGCCATCTTCGGAATCACCCACGACCCCTTCCTCGTCTACAGCAGCAACATCTTCGCGATCCTCGGCCTCCGATCGCTCTACTTCGCACTCGCCTCCCTCATGGGCAAGTTCCGCTTCCTCAAGATCGCCCTCGTCCTCGTCCTCTTCTTCATCGGCGTCAAGATGATCCTCCACCAGGCCGGCGTCCTCCACATGCACCCCCTCGCCTCGCTCGGGGTCATCTTCGGGACCATCCTCTCCAGCATCGTCGCCTCGCTCGTCGTCAAGCCCGCGCCTCGACACGCCCACGCCGCCGAGCACCACCCCTAGACAGGGCCCCCCGCCCACGCGTCGTCCCGACCGATCTCGTGGATCACGATCGCGCTCGCCGACCTCGGCCGTCCCAGCGGCTTCCCCGCCACAAGCACCACCCGGTCCCCCCTCCCCGCGAGCCCGCGCGACACCAGCATCCCCTCGACCGATCGAACCCACGCGGCGAACGACCCCCGCGCGGGCGGTGCCTCCCGGATCGCCGTCACACCCGAGAACAACGCCATCCTCCGGGTCATCCGATCGCTCGATGAGTACGCGAAGATCGGCGCCGGAAACGCGTTCTGGCTCAACAGCCGGGCCGTCCCGCCGTTCTCCGACCAGCACACGACCGCCGCCGCGCCCACATCCTGCGCCACGTGCCACGCCCCGTGCCCGATCGCCGCGACGGGATCCCTCGCCTCGCGCAGTCCCTCGGGTGGGCTCGGCGCCCTCGGGGCGCCCAGCGCAAGGTCCTCCGCCGCCGCCACGATCCGACGCATCGTCTCCACCACCAGCACAGGGTGCTCGCCCGTCGCCGTCTCCCCCGAGAGCATCACCCCGTCCGCGCCGTCGAGAACCGCGTTGGCCACGTCGCTCGCCTCCGCACGCGTCGGCGTCACGCTCTGCGTCATGCTCTCCAGCATCTGCGTCGCCACGATGCACGGCTTCCCCCACCTCGCCGCCGACTCGATGATCCGCTTCTGCGCGATCGGCACCCGCGCAACGTCCATCTCCACCCCAAGGTCACCCCGCGCCACCATGATCGCGTCCGCCTCCCTCACGATCTCGTCCAGCCGGTCGAGCGCCTGCGGCTTCTCGATCTTCGCCACCACCGGGATGCACGCCCCCCACGCGACCGCGTCCCGCGCGCCGTCGAGCGGGCATACCCGCGCCAGGTGCTCACGCAACTCGCGCACCTCCTCCGCCCGCCTCACGAACGACATCGCAAGAAAGTCCAGGTCGTGCGCGATCGCCCAGTCCACATACGCCCAGTCCCGCTCCCCCAGCGCGGGCGCGCTCAACTCGCACTCCGGAACGTTGATCCCCTTCCCCGACGTGATCGTCCCCCCCACCGTCACCCGGCATCGCAGCGCTTCCCCCTCACGCTCGATCGCCAGAAGCCGGATCATCCCGTCCGCGATCAGCACGCGCTGCCCGGGTGAGACCTCGCGCGCCAGCAACGCGTACGTCGTCGGCAACGCCAGCCCCTCCGGACGCTCCTCCCCCTCCCCCACCAGCCACACGTCGTCGCCCGGCGCGACCTCCACCCCTCGCTCCAGAACCCCCACCCGGATCTTCGGGCCAGGCAGATCCCCCAGGATCGCCACGCTCCGACCCAGCCGCTCCGACGCCCCGCGGATCGTCCGCACACGCTCCGCGTGCGACTCCGCGGTGCCGTGCGAAAAGTTCAGCCGGAACACCGAGACCCCGGCCTCGATCAGGCGACAGATCGTCTCCCCCGATTCACTCGCGGGCCCGACGGTGGCGACGATCTTCGCGCGTGTGGGTGCCATGGACGGACCGGCCTCGGCGGAACGGGATCCTCGCATCGTCATCGCCGCGCACCGAGTTCAACAATCCTCGCGTAGTTGCGCCTGAACAGCGACGTGTACACCACCTCGAACCGCACCAGCACGTACGGATCTCGCCACGTCCCACGGATCGCGCGATACTCCCCGGGCGAGAACCGCCCCAGCGCCGCGGGTGGGATCCTCGCCCTCCCCTCCTCATCGACCGCCTCCAGCGAGCCGGGGAACAGCCGCTCAAACTCCGCCTTGACCCGCGCTCCCGACGGAAACTCGTAGAACAGCCGCTCCATCTCCAGCCGCGTCCCCTCATCGAACGACGCGTCCGCTCGCGCACGGTTCAGCGCCTCCCACGCCCCTCGCAACTCATGCGCCGATTCGATCCCGAAGCACGCCATCATCGGCTTGATCCCCGAACGCCACCCTCGGTCCGGCGGCGAGCCCGCGATCGCGTACGGATCCACCCGGTCCATCAGGCTCTCCCAGTGCTTCTCGTACATCACCGGGCGGATCGGCAGCCGCCGGAGTTCGTGCTCCCGAGGGCCCAGACGATCCGTCGCCTCCCCCACCGCCCGGAACTGCCACAGCGCCTGCCCCTCCTCCGTCATGCAGAACTCCACGAACCGCCGCGCCAACTCCGGGCTCGGCGCGCCAAGCAGCATCGAGATCGGATCGGGGTCGATGAACACCTCTCCCGCAGGATCCACATACCCGATCCCCACCGTCTCAGGGTCCTGCCCGGGCGCAAGCAGCGACTGCGCCTGCCCTCGACCGTAAAAATCAATGCACAGCCCCGCCGCCGCCTCCCCCGTGCTCACGTCGATCGGTGGCTTCGTCGACGAGTTCGTGAAGTACCGCGTGTTCGCGCTCAACTCCCGCAGAATCCGCCACCCGTCCGGCGCTCGCGACACCCACGCCCGCAGCCCCGCGTCGTCACCCTCCTCCGGCCACTCGTGCCACCCGGCGTTGTTCAGGATCGACTCGAAGACCGTCTCGATGCTCCCGCTCTGGCGGGCGTCCGCCAGCGCGATCCACCCCGCCAGACGCGGATCCGTCAGATCCGCAAACGTCTCGGGCGCGTCCACCCCCAGCCGCGAATACACCCGCTTGTTGTACACGATCCCGAAACTCGACAACGCCGTCCCGATCCAGCGCCCCTCCGCGTCCGCCAGCGGCCTCACCCCGATCGCCCTCCGATCCCCGAACCACGCCGCCAGCCTCTCCCCGTCAAACCCCAGCGGGACCGACAGCGGCATGAACATCCGCCGTCGCCCTTCCGTCGTCTCAAACTCGTGCTCCACCCCCTGGATCAGCCCGCTGATCGCGCGCCCCGTGCCCGCCTCCCGAAGCCCGTGGTCAAAAGTCCCTCCTCCGAACATCAGGTCGTACCCGGTGCTGAACCCGCGCCGAACCGCGAAGTCCCCCACCACCTCGTGCTCCGCCGTCGCCCGCGACGCATGCACGATCTCCCCGCGCGAGAGCGCCGCGAGGTAGATCGCATCGAGTTGACGCCGGATGTCGCTCGTCCCGCCAGGCACACGCCAGTCCACACGGGCGCCCGTCCCGTGGTGCGCCCGATGCCACCGATCAAAGCCTCGCGCAAACTCATCACGGATCTGCTGGACGTGCGGCGTGATGACGACCAGCGTCGGCGCATCGTGGTCGATCCGCTCCCGCCGATGCGCGACGAACGGCACGCCCACGATCAGGACCAGCGACAGCAGCACCAGCACGCGCGCCACGGGCATGCGACGAGGATACCGACTACCCTCCGCCCATGGCAGCACCTGCAGCAATCGTCACCGGGGCGGGTTCGGGCATCGGACGCGAGACCTGCAGGGCCCTCTCCCAGCGAGGATGGTCCCTCGCCATGGTCGGCCGCAGACGCGACGC